>JAESFR010000023.1_pt1 | contig 447954 bp, 403 predicted proteins | sample 9266191 | NCBI WGS metagenome assembly JAESFR01 (sample SAMN14503063, study PRJNA617104) | algae metagenome | isolation source: Pleurocapsa minor HA4230-MV1 and co-occurring heterotrophs from cement on... | place: USA: Nuuanu Pali Lookout, Hawaii | collected 2009-07-20 | reverse complement strand
AGGCACCTGCCAAGAAGGCGCCCGCGAAGAAGGCACCCGCTCGCAAGGCACCTGCCAAGAAGGCGCCCGCGAAGAAGGCACCCGCTCGCAAGGCACCTGCCAAGAAGGCGCCCGCGAAGAAGGCACCGGCACGCAAGGCACCTGCCAAGAAGGCGCCCGCGAAGAAGGCACCCGCTCGCAAGGCACCTGCCAAGAAGGCGCCCGCGAAGAAGGCACCCGCTCGCAAGGCACCTGCCAAGAAGGCGCCCGCGAAGAAGGCACCGGCACGCAAGGCACCTGCCAAGCGCTGAGTCGGTTCCAACCGATCCGTCGAGAGGACTCCGGGCGTGCGCGCCCGGAGTCCTCTCGCGTCCGGCCGTCGGGAGCAGGTCGGGGCGACCGGTACCATCGGGCGCCATGAGCGCCCAGTACATCTTCACCATGCACCGCGTGGGCAAGTTCGTCCCGCCGGACCGCGACGTGTTGAAGGACATCTCCCTGTCGTTCTTCCCCGGCGCGAAGATCGGCGTGCTCGGCGCGAACGGGTCCGGCAAGTCCACGTTGCTGCGGATCATGGCGGGCGTGGACGACGAGTACACCGGCAAGGCGCGGCTGACCCCCGGCTTCACGGTCGGCCTGCTCGAGCAGGAGCCGCAGCTCGACCCCGACAAGGACGTGCTCGGCAACGTGATGGACGGCGTCGCTGGCGTGGCGGGCCTGCTCACGGAGTACGACGCGCTGATGGCGCAGTGGAGCGACCCCGACGCGGACTACGAGAAGCTCGGCGCGCAACAGGCCGAGCTCGAAGCGAAGATCGAGGCCGCCAACGCCTGGGACCTGCAGCGCACGATCGACATCGCCATGGACGCGCTGCGTCTGCCGCCGGGCGACGCGGACGTGACCGTCCTCTCCGGTGGCGAGCGGCGACGGGTCGCGCTGTGCCGGCTCCTGTTGTCGTCGCCCGACCTGCTGCTGCTCGACGAGCCCACCAACCACCTCGACGCCGAGTCGGTCGCGTGGCTCGAGCGGTTCCTGCAGGACTACGCCGGCACCGTCGTCGCCATCACCCACGACCGCTACTTCCTCGACAACGTCGCGCAGTGGATCCTTGAGCTCGACCACGGCCGCGGCATCCCCTTCGAGGGCAACTACTCGGGCTGGCTCGAGCAGAAGGAGCACCGGCTCTCGCTCGAGGAGAAGCAGAACGACGCGCGGCGCAAGACGCTCGAGCGTGAGCTCGAGTGGGTGCGCATGGCACCCAAGGCCCGCCAGGCCAAGAGCAAGGCCCGACTCCAGGCCTACGAGAAGCTCCAGAACGAGGCCGAGGCCGCCCGGGACCAGTCCAACAAGCTCGAGATCACCATCCCGCCGGGCCCGCGCCTCGGCGACGTCGTCATCACCGCGGAGCACGTCGCGAAGGGCTACGACGACCGCCTGCTGATCGAGGACCTGTCGTTCATGCTCCCACCGGCGGGCATCGTCGGGGTGATCGGTCCGAACGGCGCCGGCAAGACGACGCTGTTCCGGATGATGGTCGACGCAGCGACGGGCGGCGACGGCGACGGGCCCGACTCGGGGAAGCTCACGGTGGGGTCGACGGTCGACCTGTCCTACGTCGACCAGTCCCGCGACTCCCTCGACCCCGACAAGTCCGTCTACGAGGAGATCACCGACGGCCAGGACGTGCTGAAGGTGGGCAACCGCGAGGTCAACGGCCGCGCCTACTGCGCCAGCTTCAACTTCCGCGGACCGGACCAGCAGAAGAAGGTCGGCGACCTGTCCGGTGGCGAGCGCAACCGTGTGCACCTGGCCAAGCTGCTGCGCTCGGGTGGCAACGTGCTGCTGCTCGACGAGCCGACCAACGACCTGGACGTCGACACGCTGCGGGCGCTCGAGGACGCGCTCGAGTCGTTCCCCGGCTGCGCGGTGGTGATCTCGCACGACCGGTGGTTCCTCGACCGCATCGCCACCCACATGCTGGCGTTCGAGGGCGACTCGCAGGTGCGCTGGTTCGAGGGCAACTTCAGCGAGTACGAGGCTGCTCGACGCAAGGAGCTGGGCGCCGAGGCCGCCCAGCCGCACCGCATCAAGTACAAGCCGCTCACCCGCTGAGCGGGCTCGCACCGCCGATTCCTCATGCGGGCGGCTCGACCGGCCGATGTCTGTGTGCATGGGGAGCACCACGTCCACCAAGAAGAAGCCGACCACCACGGCCCGCAGCCGCGCCGTGCTGCGCGACGTCGAGCCGGGCAGCACCGTCGAGTGCGTGCACTGCGGTGAGCGCGTGAAGTTCCAGGCCAAGGTCCGCCACAAGCAGGTCATCTGCAACGTGTACGAGCGTGGCAAGTGGGTCCGTGTGGAGCACTTCCACGCCGACTGCTACGAGGCCGCGGGTGAACCGCACGGCGACGTCGACACGACCCCGGTGGTCAAGGCGCGCCGCGCTGCAGCGGCTGCGCCGGCGGCGCCGACGCTCGAGACGCGCTCCGCCTGAGCCCGACGCCGAGCCGTGGCAGGCTCGGGGGATGAGCTCGAACGAGGACCGCAGCGGCTACACCACACTCCGCCTGGAGCGAGCACCGGGCGACGGTGACGAGGGCATCCGCGTGCTCGCGCTGGATCGACCCGAACGGCTCAACGCGATGAGCCTCCCCCTCATCGACGAGCTGCACGCCGCGCTCGACGAGGTCGACGCCGACCAGGATGCCCGGGTGCTGGTGCTGACCGGCGAGGGCCGCGGGTTCTGCGCGGGGCTCGACCTGGTCGACCTCTCCCCCAGCGGCTCCAACCCCGATCACGGTCGTGGACGGGTGCAGCGGGGCATGGACCTGCAGCAGCGCATCGCCAGCCTGGTGCCCAAGCTGCGCGGACTGCGCATCCCGGTGATCGCGGCGGTCAACGGAGCCGCCGCCGGCGGCGGCCTGGCGCTGGCGCTCGCGTCCGACGTGCGCATCGCGGCGCGGTCGGCACGGTTCAACGTGGCGTTCGTGCGCATCGGCCTGTCGGGCTGCGACATCGGCGTGTCGTGGCTGTTGCCGCGCTGGATCGGCGCCTCCCGGGCGTTCGAGCTGCTGCTCACGGGGCGCATCGTCGAGTCGGACGAAGCCGACCGCATCGGCCTCGTCACCCGAGTGGTGGACGACGACGACCTCATGGAGGCCGCGCTGCTCACCGCACGTCAGATCTGTGCGAACTCCCCCACCGGTGTCTGGATGACCAAGGAGGTCATGTGGAGCCAGCTCGAGGTGGGCAGCCTGCAGGCCGGCATCGATCTGGAGAACCGCACCCAGATCATGACCTCGTTCACCGAGGACATGGGTGAGGCGGTGGGTGCCTTCCTGTCCAAGCGGCCGCCCGTGTTCCGCAACCGCTGATGCCCACGCCCGCCACCCGCCCTGCCTGGGTCGCCGCGGCCGAGCAGCTGTCGGCCGCGCACGACGTGACCGCCGGGCTGCACCAGCGTCACGGGGTGCCGACCATCGGCCCCGGACCCCGCGCCCAGGACCGTTTCGCGGCACTGGCGCAGTCGATCGCCTACCAGCAGCTGGCCGGCCGCGCCGCGGCGACCATCTGGGGTCGCGTCGTCGCCACGGTCGGCGAGCCGTTCACCCCCGCCACGGTGTTGGCCACCGACCCTGCGGACCTGCGGGCCGCGGGGCTCTCGGGTGCCAAGACCGCCGCGCTCGTCGACCTGGCGACCAAGTGCGCAGACGGCACCGTCCGTCTGGAACGTGTCGGGCGCATGGACGACGCTGCGGTGATCGAGCACCTGACCGTGGTGCGGGGCATCGGCCCGTGGACCGCGCAGATGTTCCTGCTGTTCGACCTGCGACGCCTCGACGTGTGGCCCACCGGTGACTACGGGGTGCGGGCCGGGTTCGCCCGTGCGTTCGGCCTGGAGGAGCTGCCGACCGAGCGCCAGATGGCAGCACTGGGCGAGCCGTTCGCGCCCTACCGATCGGTGCTCGCCTGGTGGTGCTGGCGAGAGGTCGACACGGTCACCCCCGGTTCCTGAGCCGCGCGGTCCCGGTGCCGGGGCGAACTCGTGCCCTTCACCAAGGTCGACGCGGACCGATGTTCCTGGGAGGATCGCACGCATGGACGAGGGTGACGACGCCGAGGTCGGACGAGCGCCGATCTGCCCTTCGTGCGGGGTGACGGCGCTCCCGGCAGACACCTCGAACGTGCTCGACGCTGCCTTCGTGTGTGAGAACCCCGATTGCGAGGCCTTCGGCGACACCGTTGGGTCCTGAGCGGACATCGACCAGGAACTGACGCGAACGCCTCAGTCCCGGCGGTCGGGGGCACCTGCGGCACGCGCTCTCGGTGCGATCCTTGCCACGGGGGTGACGACGATCGCACCGAAAGGTCGGCGAGGGTGATTCCGCGGAATCACCGCAGTGACCGTCCCACTCGTGCCGTTCTGGGCTACCCACGGGACCTCGACGTCAGGGCGCTGTTGCGGTCAGTCCGACTCGAGCAGGTCGAGCACACGGCGAGCTTGTGCAGCAGGGTCGCCGTCGGCGGGGGTCAGCACCAGCTCGGGCACCGTCGGTGCCTCGTAGGGGTCGTCGATGCCCGTCATGCCCCGCAGCTCCCCCGCGCGGGCCTTGGCGTAGAGCCCCTTCGGGTCACGGCGCTCGCACTCCTCGAGCGGGGTGTCGACGAACACCTCGTCGAAGCGCAGCCCCGCGCCCAGCACCCGAGCTCGCACGTCGTCACGAGCCGCTCGGTAGGGCGACACCAACGGCACCAGCGCCACGACGCCGGCGTCCGCGAATAGCGCGGCGACCTCGCCGACCCGGCGCACGTTCTCGTCGCGGTCCTCGGCCGAGAAGCCCAGGTCGACGTTGAGCCCGTGGCGGAGGTTGTCACCGTCGAGCAGATAGGCGGCCCGTCCGGCGGCCACCAGCTGGCGCTCGACCTCGACCGCCACGGTCGACTTGCCCGACCCTGACAGGCCCGTGAACCACACCACACGCCCAGCCCCGCCGGTCGCCGCCGAGCGCTCCTCGCGGGCCACGTGGCCAGGGTGCCAGACGACGTGACGGTCGGCCGCGTCGCTCACGTGCGTTCGCCGAGGATCATCCCCGCGCCGACGGTCGAGTTGGTGGTCTCGTCGATGAGGATGAACGAGCCGGTCTCGCGGCTGCGCCGGTACTCGTCGAAGAACAGCGGCTGCGTCGTGCGCAGCGTGACGCGACCGATCTCGTTCAGCGCCAGCGCGTCGACGCCCTCCTCGCGGTGCAGGGTGTTGATGTCGAGGCGGTAGTGCAGGTCGCGCACCATGGCCCGCGCCGTGCGGGTGGTGTGCTTGATCGTCAGCTTCGTGCGCGCCGACAGGCTGGACGCCTCGGTCAACCAGCAGACCATCGCCTCGATGTCCTGCGACGACGTCGGCTGGTTCTGGGGCCGGCAGATCATGTCGCCGCGCGACACGTCGATCTCGTCGTTCAGTCGGATGGTGACCGACATCGGGGCGAACGCCTCCTCGACGGGGCCGTCGAAGGTGTCGATCCCCGCGATGGTGGAGCTGAAGCCCGACGGCAGCACCACGACCTCGTCGCCGGGCTTGAACACGCCCGCAGCGATGCGGCCCGCGTAGCCGCGGTAGTCGTGGAACTCGTCGTTGTTGGGCCGCAGCACGTACTGCACCGGGAAGCGGGCATCGATCAGGTTCCGGTCCGACGCGATGTGCACCGACTCCAGGTGGTGCAGCAACGAGGAGCCCTCGAACCACTCCATGTTGACCGAGCGCGACACGACGTTGTCGCCGTTGAGCGCCGAGATCGGGATGAACGTCAGATCCGAGATGTCCAACTTGGCGGCGAACCGGCGGAACTCGTCGACGATCTCGTCGAAGCGCTCCCGGTCGTAGTCGACCAGGTCCATCTTGTTGACCGCCACCACCAGGTGTGGGATGCGCAGCAGCGAAGCGATGAACGCGTGGCGTCGTGACTGCTCGAGCACCCCCTTGCGCGCGTCGATCAGCACGATGGCCAGGTCCGCGGTGGACGCCCCGGTGACCATGTTGCGCGTGTACTGCACGTGGCCGGGGGTGTCGGCGATGATGAACTTGCGCTTGGGAGTGGCGAAGTAGCGGTAGGCGACGTCGATCGTGATGCCCTGCTCGCGCTCGGCCCGCAGCCCGTCGGTCAGCAATGCCAGGTTGGTGCCCTCGAGCCCCATGCGCTCGCTCGCGTCGGCGACGGACTCGAGCTGGTCCTCGAAGATGGACTTGGAGTCGTAGAGCAGCCGGCCGATCAGGGTGGACTTGCCGTCGTCGACCGAACCGGCCGTCGCGAACCGCAGCAGCTCAGCCATCAGAAGTACCCCTCACGCTTGCGATCCTCCATGGCCGCCTCGGACGCCCGGTCGTCGGCTCGCGTCGCCCCACGCTCGGTCAGCCGGGTGGCGGCCACCTCCTCGATGATCGCGTCGACCGTGTCGGCGCCGGACTCGACCGCGCCGGTGCACGAGGCGTCGCCCACGGTGCGGAACCGCACGGTGCGCACCTCGGGCGCCTCGCCGTCCATGACCGTCACGTAGGGCGTGACCGCCAACCACATGCCGTCGCGACGGAACACCTCACGCTGGTGCGCGTAGTAGATCGAGGGCACCTCGATGCCGTCATCCGCGATGTACTGCCAGATGTCCAGCTCGGTCCAGTTGCTCAGCGGGAACACCCGGATGTGCTCGCCCCGGTGGTGCCGGCCGTTGTAGAGGCTCCACAGCTCGGGACGCTGGTTCTTGGGGTCCCACTGACCGAACTCGTCGCGGAACGAGTACACCCGCTCCTTGGCGCGGGCCTTCTCCTCGTCGCGACGCGCACCACCGAAGGCGGCGTCGAAGCCGTGCTCCTCGACCGCGTCGAGCAGCGTGGTCGTCTGGAGCTGGTTGCGGCTCGCCCGGGGGCCGGTCTGCTCGACCACACGACCCGAGTCGATCGACTCCTGCACCGACGCCACCACCAGCTTGATGCCCAGCTCCGCGACGCGACGGTCGCGGTACTCGTAGACCTCGTCGAAGTTGTGACCGGTGTCGACGTGCATCACCGGGAACGGGATCCGGGCCGGCCAGAACGCCTTCTCGGCCAGGCGAAGCATGACGATCGAGTCCTTGCCGCCGGAGAAGAGCAGGACCGGGCGCTCGAACTCGGCGGCGACCTCACGGATGATGTGGATCGACTCGGCCTCGAGGGCCTTCAGGTGGGACAGTTCGTAGTTCATCAGCGGCGAGGCGCTTCCGTGGAGTCGGTGGGGTTGGAGGTGCGGCGGGTCCGCAACGAGGTTCGGCCGCTGCGAGCGGCGCTGAGCACCGCTCGGATGCCGGCAGGTGGCCCGCTGGACGAGCCGACAGCGTACGACGACCCAAATCCGACCGGCAAGGTCGGGTTTAGGCCGCCGCCTGACGACTACCCTGGCGAGGTGCCGACCGACGACGACCACCTGCTCGCCGCATCCCTCGCCGAGCGGGCCGGTGCAGCCCTGCTCGAGCTGCGGGCGCGCCTGGGCGCGGAGGGTGTCGACGAGCGGACCGTGAAGGACGAGGGCGACCGCGTCGCCCACGAGCTGCTGGTCGCCGAGCTGGCCGCCGCCCGCCCCCGCGACGCCGTGCTCTCCGAGGAGGCACGGGCCGACGAGGTCGCCGACGCCGAGCGCATGGACAACCCCCGGGTGTGGATCGTCGACCCGCTCGACGGCACCCGCGAGTACGGCGAGGGCCGGTCGGACTGGGCCGTGCACGTGGCGCTGGTCGAGCACGGCGTGCCGACCGCCGGGGCGGTCGCGCTGCCCGGGTCGGGCGTGGTGCTGCACACCGGGGCGCCGCCGGTGGTGCCCCCGCCGCCCGACCGCCTCCGGGTCATCGTGAGCCGGAGCCGTCCGCCGGCCGAGGCCCTCGCCATCGCCCAGGCCCTCGATGCCGACCTGGTCGAGATGGGCTCGGCGGGCGCCAAGGCCATGGCGGTCGTGCGCGGCGACGCCGACGTCTACCCGCATTCGGGCGGTCAGTACGAGTGGGATTCCGCCGCACCGGTGGCCGTGGCGCTGGCGGCCGGGCTGCACTGCTCCCGACTCGACGGGTCCACCCTGGTCTACAACCGCGAGGACCCCTACCTGCCCGACCTGCTCATCTGTCGCCCCGAACACGCCGAGCGGGTGCTGGCCGTCGTCCGCTGAGACCCGACACCGACGATCGTCCGCGCGAGCCGTGGGCGGCTGCGGTGCTGCCCGGCGATGCGGTAGACCCGAACCCGATGGAGCCAGCCGTGACCTCTCCCGACGTGGAGCACTTCGCCTTCACCGAGCAAGGACCGTGGGTGGTCCGTCGCCAGGACTGCACCTGGACGCGGGGCGTCGACGTGCTGCGCAGCACCACCCGCCGCCAGGTCCCCCATCTGACCGCCCGACGACTGGTCCCGCCACCAGGGCGACTCGCGGTCGTGGGCGGCACGCTGGGCCTGGCCATGGGCACCTGGGCGCTCAAGGAGCGCCGTGCGGGCGACAGCGCCTCGCGCGCCGGGCTGTCGCGCCGCCTGCGTCGTGCCGCCGAGCGGCTCGGCCCCACCTACATCAAGCTCGGCCAGATCATCTCCAGCGGCGAGGGGCTCTTCCCCGCCGAGCTGGTCGAGGAGTTCAAGCGGTGTCGTGACCAGGTGCCGGCGGCGGACTTCGACTCGGTGCGCCGCGTCGTCGAGGAGGATCTCGGCCGGCCGATCGAGGACGTCTTCGAGCACTTCGAGCGCACCCCGATCGCCGCGGCGTCGATCGCACAGGTGCACGCGGCACGCCTGCGCGGCACGGACGGCACCGGCCCGGGCCCCGAGGTCGTGGTCAAGGTGCAACGGGCCACCATCCGGACCCAGGTGCACTCGGACCTGAAGGTCATGGCCTGGCTGGCGCCCTTCCTGGTCGGTCGCATCCCGATCGCTGCGCTCGCGAATCCCCCGGCGCTCGTCGAGCTGTTCGCCCAGACGATCACCGAGGAGCTCGACTTCCGCCTCGAGGCGGAGAACATGCTCGACGTCGCGCAGTCCTGCGCCGAGCTGGGCCAGCGCGGCGTCATCATCGCCCGGCCGCACCCCGAACTGGTCACCCGTCGGGTGCTGGTCATGGAGCGGCTCTCCGGCTACAGCTTCGACGATCTCGAGGCCATGCAGGCCGCCGGCATCGACACCCACGAGGTGCTGCGCTTCGGCATGCGCGCCTTCACCGAAGGCTGCATGGTGCACGGGATCTTCCACGGCGACCTGCACGGCGGCAACCTCTTCATCGCCGACGACGGCCGCATCGCCCTGCTCGACTTCGGCATCACCGCCCGCATGACCGACCTGGAGCGCACCGCCTTCATGCGGCTGATGCTGAGCGGGGCGATGGGCGACATCCGGGGCCAGATCACCGCCTTCCGGGACCTGGGTGCGCTGCCGCCGGACACCGACATCGACGACGTCATCTCGGAGCTGGGACTGGACCAGCAGCCGATCGACCCGACGAAGCTCTCCCAGGAGGAGCTCGTCGGCGAGCTGCAGCGCATCATCAAGGCGCTGATGGGCATGGGCGCCCGGCTGCCGAAGATCCTGATGCTCTACGTCAAGAACCTGGTGTTCCTCGACGCCGCGATCGCCAACCTGGCGCCCGACCTGGACCTCATCTCGGAGTTCGCCGCGTTGTCGACCCACATGGCGGTGACCCACGGAGACCGATTCGCGGCCGAGATCGGGGTGTCCGCCGAGCAGTTCGAGGTGGATCCCGACGCCATCCGCGCCAGCTTCGGCATCGTCGACGAGCCCGAGACGACGGTCACCTACCGTGAGCTGCAGCGGCGTCGCGAGCTCATCCGCAAGCGCCTCGAGCGCCGGGGCGACTGAGCCGCTCCTCGGCCTGCCGGGGCGGGGGTTCGGACAAACGGGCCCGCGTCGGCCAGACTGGTCCGTCCCCCCGCAGCCGCTGTCGCGGCACCCCGACGACGGAAACGAACCATGAGCACCTCCCCCGCCACCCCTGACGCGCCCGCACGCGCGGCCGTCGACGGCCTGCGCAACGTCGCCATCATCGCCCACGTCGACCACGGCAAGACCACGCTCGTCGATGCGATGCTCCAGCAGGCCGGAGCGTTCCGCGAAGGCGCCGAGACCGTCGACCGCATCATGGACAACACCGACCTGGAGCGGGAGAAGGGCATCACGATCCTCGCCAAGAACACCGCGGTCCGCTGGACCGGCGAGGGACGCGACGAGGTCAAGATCAACATCGTCGACACCCCCGGGCACGCCGACTTCGGCGGCGAGGTCGAACGAGCGCTCACCATGGTCGACGGGGTCATCCTGCTCGTGGACGCGTCCGAGGGCCCCCTCCCCCAGACCCGGTTCGTGCTGCGCAAGACCCTGGAGCTGGGCCTGCCGGTGATCCTCGCGGTCAACAAGGTCGACCGTCCCGACGCCCGCATCGACGAGGTCGTGAGCGAGGTCGAGGACCTGTTCATGGACCTCGACGCCGACATCGACCAGATCGACTTCCCCGTCATCTACTGCAACGGCCGCGCCGGACGCGCGAGCATGACCAAGCCGGAGTCCCCCGAGGACCTAGAAGCCGACCTGACGCCGCTGTTCGAGCTGCTGGTCGACCACCTACCGGCGCCGACCCACGACCCGGAGCACCCGCTGCAGGCCTGGGTCACCAACCTGGACGCCAGCCAGTTCGTCGGACGCCTGGCGATGTGCCGCATCATCAACGGCACGATCCGCAAGGGCCAGCAGGTGGCCTGGTGCCGGACCGACGGCACGGTGGAGCGCGCCAAGGTGGCGGTGCTCTACGTCACCGAGACCCACGAGCGCATCGAGGTGGACGAGGCGGGACCGGGCGAGATCATCGCGGTGGCCGGTCTCGAGGACGTCACCATCGGCGAGACGCTGTCGGACCCTGACGATCCTCGCCCGATGCCCGTCATCACCGTCGACGAGCCGAGCCTCGCGATGACCATCGGGGTCAACACCTCGCCGCTCAACGGGCGCGACGGCGACAAGGTCACCGCTCGCCAGATCAAGGCGCGCCTCGACGCCGAGCTGGTCGGCAACGTCAGCCTGCGGGTCAGGCCGACGGAGCGCCCCGACGCGTGGGAGGTGCACGCCCGCGGCGAGCTCCAGCTGGCGGTGCTGGTGGAGACCATGCGTCGTGAGGGCTTCGAGATGACCGTCGGCAAGCCCCAGGTCGTCACCCGGGAGATCGACGGCAAGATCCACGAGCCGGTCGAGATGGTCAGCATCGACGTGCCCGAGGAGTACCTCGGCGCCGTCAGCCAGCTGCTGGCGACCCGCAAGGGCACGCTGGTCAACATGGTGAACCACGGCACCGGCTGGGTTCGCATCGAGCAGCGCGTGCCCGCTCGCGGCCTCCTCGGCTTCCGCACGGAGTTCCTCACCGAGACCCGCGGCACCGGCATGCTGCACCAGATCTTCGACGGCTGGGCGCCGTGGTTCGGCGAGATCCGTGCCCGCGACCGTGGGTCGCTCGTGGCCGACCGGTCCGGTCCGGTCACGGCCTACGCCGTCGTCGCCATCCAGGAGCGCGCGCAGCTGTTCGTCGGTCCCGGCGAAGAGGTCTACGAGGGCATGATCATCGGCGAGAACTCCCGCTCCGAGGACATGGACGTGAACATCTGCCGTGAGAAGAAGCTCACGAACATGCGCACGTCGTCGTCGGACAACACCGAGCGCATGACGCCCCCGCGGCGTCAGTCCTTGGAGCAGGCGCTCGAGTTCGTGGCCGAGGACGAGTGCGTCGAGGTCACCCCGTCCGCGGTGCGTCTGCGCAAGGTGTTCCTCGATGCCGGCGAACGCGCCCGCAAGACCAAGGCGCTCAAGAACGCCCGCGGCTGACCCGCTGGCCCGCTGCGGCGCTGCAGGGCGCTGCGGAGGGTACGGTCCGTCCATGGACCGCATCGAAGTGACCAGGACCATCCCGGCAACGCCGTCGGAGGTCTTCTCGTTGTTGTGCGACCCGGCCGGACACGTCGCGATCGACAGCTCCGGCATGCTCATGGGCCACACGGGCGATCCGGTCGGCGCGGTGGGTGACGAGTTCGTCATCCACATGGACCGCGAGGCGCTCAACGACTACCCGCTCGGCGAGTACGACGTGACCGTGCACATCACGGCCTTCGAACAGGACCGCGAGATCGCCTGGACCATCCGCGGCCAGATCAAGCCCCAGATCGGCCACGTGTACGGCTACCGGCTCGAGCCCGCCGAGGGCGGCGGCACGCTGGTCACGTCGTACTACGACTGGTCGGACATCGATCAGGTGTGGCGAGATGCCGGCATCTTCCCGGTCATCTCCGAAGGGGCGCTGCGCGCCACGCTCGGCATCCTCGCCCGCACCGTCCGTTCTGTCCCGCAGAACTGACGCCGTGGCGGCGGTTCTGCGGGACAGAACGAGGGAGAGGGTCAGCTAAACCCGACTTGTTGGGTCGGGTTTCTGGGCGTAGCCTGGTCACCATGTCCGATCGCTCCGGGTACTTCTCCTTCCCCAACCCCGTGAACGACGTCGCCGCGCGCACGGTCGCCTCGGGTGTGGTCGTCATGGGCCTGTTGGTGGCCGGCCTGGGCTGGGGCTGGGTGCTCGTCCCGCTGACCTACGGCTTCGTCGCCCGGGTGCTCGCCGGCCCCAGGATCAGCCCGCTCGGCCAGCTCGCCGTGAAGGTCGTGGCACCTCGGCTGCCCCAGTTCGAGAAGCTCGTGCCGGGCCCGCCGAAGCGGTTCGCCCAGGGCATCGGCGTCGCCTTCACTGTGACCGCCTCCGCACTGTGGCTGCTCGGTGCCCCGGGAGCAGCTCGCATCGTGATCGCCATGCTGGTCGTCGCCGCCTCGCTCGAGGCGTTCCTGGGCTTCTGCCTCGGCTGCAAGATCTTCGGCGTGCTGATGCGGCTCGGGGTCATCCCCGAGGACGTCTGCGCAGAGTGCAACGACCTCTCGCTGCGCTACCCGGACCTGGCGACGAGCGAGCGCTGAGCTCGGCGAGCGCGTCCGGCCCGTTGCCGTAGTCTCTGGCGCGATGCGCCTGGTGATCGCCCGCTGCTCCGTCGACTACGACGGCCGACTGACCGCCCACCTCCCCGAGGCCCTCCGTCTGATCATGGTGAAGGCCGACGGCTGCGTCGCGATCCACGCCGACGGTGGCGCCTACAAGCCGCTCAACTGGATGAACGCACCGAACCGGCTCGTCGAGCACGACGACCACTGGACCGTCACCAACCCCAAGGGTGAGACCCTCACGATCCACCTGGTCGAGGTGCTGCACGACTCGGCGCACGAGCTCGGCATCGATCCCGGCCTCTCCAAGGACGGCGTCGAAGCGCACCTGCAGGAGCTGCTGGCCGCCGACCCCACGGCGATCGCCGAGGGCCTCACCCTGGTGCGGCGCGAGTTCCCCACCGACATCGGCCCGGTCGACCTGCTCTGCCGCGACGCCGAGGGCAACGCGGTGGCCGTGGAGATCAAGCGCCGCGGCGAGATCGACGGCGTCGAGCAGCTGACGCGCTACCTGGAGCGCATGGACCGCGATCCGCTGCTGCGCGGCATCCGCGGCGTGTTCGTGGCGCAGGTCGTCAAGCCCCAGGCACGGGTGCTGGCCGAGTCGCGCGGCATCGGCTGGGTCGAGGTGGACTACGACGTGCTGCGCGGCGCCCGGGAAGCCGACCTGACGCTGTTCTGAGCTGCGACGGTCAGGGTTCTGGCGCCAGCGGCGGACCGTCCCCGCCGGCGGCGAGCGCCGAGGACAACCACGCGTCCACCGTCGGACGGAGCTCCACCAGCTGCTTGTCCTCGAGCACCTCGGCGGGCAGCGCGGCGAGCGCCGCACGCAGTCGGGTCAGCGTCTCGACGTCGTGCGCCATCGAGTCGAGCGGGTCGACGTGCACCCGGATGCCGAACACGATCGCTCCGGTGCGGGGCAGCTTGACCAGCGTCTGGCGTTCCACCCGCAACCAGACGCGTCCACCCACCTCGTGCGCAGCGGGCGGCGACGACGCCGTGTCGTGGTGCGGTTGGTGCAGCACGGGGTCGTCGGTGATGTTCCAGTTGAGGCGCCACACCGCCTGCTGGGGACGCATCCGGGCGAAGTAGGCGTCCATCGGGTCCGCCAGCTGCTGGTCGTACAGCGGCACCGGTGCGTGGATCTCGCGGAGGGTCCGCCCGATCTTCGTGGTCAGGTCCCAGCGCGTCGGGAAGCAGACCGACGCGGCCACGAGTCGCCAGCGGTCCTGGTCGTCGGGCAGGTGCACACACCAGTCCTCCTGGGTAAGCCGCCCGGCGCTGTCGACGGGGTGGCGCGACTCGTCGACGGTGCGGTCCAACGCGGGGTGGTGCGTCGCCAGATGGGCCACCAGGCGGTCCAGCAGCTCCTGCGCCGCCGCAGCGACCCGACCGTCGGGATCGGCGACGACGGCCAGCACCTGCTCGGGGCAGCGTTCGAGCAGCCGGCGCTTCTGGTCGACGTCGGCGCCGTGGAGGTCGTCGACCTCGAGCCACCGCGACGGCTCGAGCGCCCGCAGCCCCATCCGCACCCGGTACGGGCGGCCGTCGAACGGGGTGTGAGGCGGCGGGTCAGGCGGAGAAGGTGCAGCCACCGCTGTCGATCACGACTCGGTCCCCCGACGCCAGGACCCGGAACACGGCGGTGCCCTCGCCGGTGACCCAGATGTCGGTGGTCAGCTCCTCACCGGGGAACACCGGCGAGGAGAAGCGGGCCTCGATGGAGCCGAACCGCGCCGGGTCGGCGTCGCAGAGCCGGTGCAGCAGGGCGCGCCCGGCGAAGCCGTAGGTGCACAGCCCGTGCAGGATCGGGCGGTCGAACCCGGCGAAGCTGGCGAACGTCGGGTCGGAGTGCAGTGGGTTGCGATCGCCCGACAGCCGGTACAGCAGCGCCTGCTCGGGTCGGGTGACGGAGGTGACCGAGTGGTCGGGGGTTCGTTCCGGCGCCTCGTTGCGGGGTCCCGACGGTCCCCGCTCTCCGCCCCAGCCGCCCTCGCCGCGGATGAACGCCGACATGACCAGGTCGAACAGCGGCGAGCCGTCGGCGGTCGAGGTGGCGTGTGCGGTGACCTCGATGACCGCACCCTTGCCCTTGTCCCAGATGGCGGTGATCTCCGAGGTCGACTCGAGCTCACCGGCGGTCGGCAGCTCGGTGTGGCACACCACGCGCTGCTCGCCGTGCACGAGCATGGCGGGGTTGAACGAGCCGATGTCGCCGAACGCACCGGACACGTCGGCCAGCACCACGGCCATGGTCGGCAGCGAGCGCTGGGTGACGTCGATGGAGTTCTCGGTCACGAACGGCAACTCGGCGGGGTCGGTCGGCTCCTGGCCCGCCCCGACGCCCACGGCGTAGAGCAGCGAGTCCTTCGAGCTCCACGAGCTGCGCACGGGCGCTCCCTGGGAACCGACGGCGTCGGGATTGATGGGCATGGCGGCCTCCCCCGGGGTCGACCACGGCACGGCGAGCCGCGGCCTCGAACCTGTGAAACTGCACGAGGATGCCACGTGCACCCCCGTCGCGTGCGCGACCCTGTACGACGTGTCTCGGAGTCGCAAGATCATTCTCTGGCTCGTCGCGGCTCCGCTGGTGATCATCGCGCTCGTCACCGTCGCGTGGGCCGCGGACGGCTGGGCGAGCAGCGACCGCGTCGCGCGCAACGTGACGCTCGCCGGTGTGCCGGTGGGCCACGAGACGCCCGAGGAGCTGGACGCCAGCGTCGCCGAGCTGGCCGAGGAGCTGCCGGCGACGACGATCGAGATCGACGCAGGTGAGTTCTCCCTGACCACCACCGCGGGCGAGCTGGGCCTGGGCATCGACCAGGAGCGGACCGTGGAGCGGGTCATGGACATCGGCCGGGACGCGCCGCTGCCCGTCCGACCTGTCGAATGGGTGCAGTCGTGGTTCGGCGAGCGCAGCGCGGACGTGGTGCTCACCATCGATGCCGAGCAGCTGGCCGGCACACTGGTCGAGCTCGAGGGCGACCGCCGCACCGAGCCGGTCGAGCCATCGCTGGACCCCACCGTCGAGGCGGTGCGCCTGGTGCCGGGCACCCCTGGCGAGGAGCTGACCGTCAGCGACGTCGTGGCAGCGCTGCCGCAGTCCCTCGGCGACATCTCCGAGCCCATCGACATCGACGTCGAGCTCACCGTCACCCAGCCCCAGGTGAGCGACGAGCAGGTCGCCGCGCTGGCCGAGCAGGCCAACCAGGTGACCGCGGGCCCGATCACGCTGAAGGCGGGCGGCGCCGACACCGAGGTCGAAGGGCCGACGTTCCGCCCGGCGTTCGGCCTTGCGGTCGACGACGGCACTCCTCGCCTGACCATGCAGGCCGAACCGGTCGCCGAGATCCTGGCCGCCGAGGTGCCCGGCCGGGCCAACCCGACCAAGGTCCGCTTCGAGATCGGTCCCGCTGGTCCGGTACCGGTCGGCGGCGAGGACGCACAGGTGTGCTGCACCGACGAGGCCCCGCAGCGCATCGTCGACGCGCTGCTGGCCGGGCAGACCACCGTCGAGCTGCCGACCCGGGTCGAGACCGCGGCCGAGGGCCGCGAGTGGGCCGCCGGGCTCGGCGTGAAGGAGGTGATCGGGCAGTTCACCACCAACCACAAGTGCTGCGAGTCCCGCGTCACCAACATCCACCGCATCGCCGACATCCTGCGCGGCACGCTGATCCCGCCGGGCAGCACGTTCTCGGTCAACGACACCGTCGGCCGTCGCACCACCGAGAAGGGCTTCGTCGAGGGCGGCGTCATCCAGGACGGCGAGTTCAGCACCGACATCGGCGGCGGCGTCAGCCAGTTCGCGACCACGCTGTTCAACGCAGCGTTCTTCGGCGGGCTCGACATCCCGGCGTACAAGATGCACTCCAAGTACATCTCCCGTTACCCCTTCGGTCGCGAGGCCACGCTCGCCTACCCGGGGGTCGACCTGAAGATCCGCAACGACACCGACTACGGCATCGTCATCTGGCCGACCTACACCGACACGTCGATCACGGTGCAGCTGTGGTCGACCCGGACCGCGGTCGGCGAGCAGACGGGCCAGAACCCGACGTCGGGCTGCGGTGCGGTCACCACCGAGCGCACGCGGACCTTCAACGACGGCACCACCGAGAAGGACACCTTCCGAGCCAACTACGACTGCGACTGAGACTCGATCCGGTCCAGCCGAGCGGGCGCCCTCCTAACATGTCGCGGTGGCGACGCAGCAGGACGACTCGGACATGACCCCGGTGGCCTTCGAGGACCGCATGAGCGACGCCGACGCGCTCATGTGGTCGATCGAGAAGGACCCCATGCTGCGCTCGACGATCACGACCGCGGTCGTGCTCGAGGGACCCGTCGACCTCGATCGGCTGCACCGCACGTTCGAGCGGGCGAGCCGCATCATCCCCCGCCTTCGTCAGCGTGTGCGCTCCAACCCCTTGTCGCTCGCCCCGCCGCGGTGGGAGGTCGACCCGAACTTCGACCTGCGCTACCACCTTCGCTCGGCGCGGGTGCCCGGCACCGGGTCCATGGGTGACCTGCTGGGCATGGCCGCGCCGATCGCCATGCAGGGCTTCGACCGGGCGCGACCGCTGTGGGAGGCGACCGTGGTCGACGGTCTGGCCGCCGACCGCTCCGCGATCGTGCTGAAGATCCACCACGCCATCACCGACGGCGTCGGCGGGGTGCAGCTCATGCTCGAGCTGTTCGACCTGCAGCCCGACGCACCCGAGCGGGCGATGCCGCCCGAGCCCGCGGTCCACGTGATGAACCAGACGGAGCGCTTCGTCGACGCCTTCCAGCACGAGAGCCGCCGTCAGGCGGGCCTGCTGCGGCGCACGGCGGCGTCGGGGGTCGAGGGACTCATGGGTGCGGCCTACGACCCCAGCGGTGCGGTGATCAGCACCTCCGAGCTGCTGTCGTCCGCCGCCCGGCTCTTGCGGCCCGTCGCCACGCCGCTGTCGCCGATCATGACCCGACGGTCGCTGTCGAACCACTTCGACGTGCTGACCATGCCGCTCGACCTGGCGAAGAAGGCCGGCAACAGCATCGGGGGCACGCTCAACGACACCTTCGTCGGCGGCATCGCCCGCGGGCTGCACCTGTACCACCGCCACCACGGCCACGAGCCCGAGTCGCTGCGCATGGGCATGCCCATCAGCATCCGCGACATCAACACCGCCCACACCGCCGGCAACGCGTTCGTGCCCGCACGGCTCGAGGTGCCGATCGCGGTGGACGACCCCGGCGAGCTGCTGCGAGTGATCCGGTCCCGCTGCGTCGCCGCCCGCGACGAGCCGGCGAACCAGCTGGTCGAGCCCATGTCGAACCTGCTCAACCGCCTGCCCACCTCGGTCGTGACCCAGATCTTCGGCACGATGATGAAGGGCCTCGACTTCCAGGCGTCGAACGTGCCGGGCTCGCCGTTCCCGCTGTACCTGCTCGGCTCGCCGGTCGAGGCGGTCTTCCCGTTCGGCCCGCTCGCCGGCGCGGCGGTCAACGTGACCCTGCTGAGCTACCAGAACGAGCTGAACGTGGGCGTCAACGTCGACCCCGCGGCGATCCCGGACACCGACGTGTTCATGGAGTGCCTGCGCACCGCCTACGACGACCTGCTCGACCTGGCCTGAGCGCCACCCCCTCTGCCGCAGCGCCGCGTCGGTGCGTCCGTCGCCGAATGGTCGCCCTGCGACACCGGCCGTAGCCTCGCAGCGATGAGATCGGTCGACGTGGTCGTGGTCGGAGCAGGCCCTGCGGGCACCGCCGCGGCCATCACCGCGGCCCGCGCCGGTCTGGACGTGACGGTCGTCGACAAAGCCGCGTTCCCGCGGGACAAGATCTGCGGCGACGGCCTGACCACAGGGGCGCTGCGCCACCTCGAGCACCTGGGTCTGGAGCCTGGCGACGTCGCGTCGTGGACGACGGCGACCGACTGCTGGATCCGCTCCCCGTCGGGGCGCACCACGCGCTTCTCCCTGCCCGAGGGCAAGGGCCAGTACGTGGCGATCGCGACGCGTCGCGATCTCGACGCCGCCCTGGTCGACCTGGCCCGGAAGGCCGGCGCCGACGTGCTCGACGGGCACGCCGTGGTCGCAGCGACCGAGCACGCCGACGGCGTGGTCGTCACCGTCGAGGGCATGGGTGAGGTGCGCGCCCGTTGGGCGATCGGCGCCGACGGCATGTGGTCCCCGATGCGCAAGCACCTCGGCGTCGCCGTCGAGGGCTACCGCGGCGAATGGCACGCGTTCCGCCAGTACGTGCGCAACGTCGGACCGCTCGCCTCACGCGACCTGTACATCTCCTTCGATGCCGACATCGTGCCCGGCTACTTCTGGTCCTTCCCCCTTCCCGATGGCAGGGCCAACATCGGCTTCGGCATCCAGCGGGGCGGCTCGTACTCCATCCAGGACATGAAGCGGCTCTGGCCCGACCTGCTCGACCGCCCGCACATCCGAGCGGTGCTCGGACCGCACTGGGAGCCCGAGGAGGCCCACCGGGCCTGGCCGATCCCCGCGCGGGTCGACCAGGTGCCGCCGGTGACCCGACGCACGCTGTTCGTCGGCGACGCGGTCGCTGCGTGCGACGTCATGACCGGCGAGGGCATCGGCCAGGCCCTGGCCACCGGCACGCGAGCGGCGGAGGCCGTGCTCGCCGTCGGTCGGACCGGAGATGCGGCCGACCACTACGTCGCTGCGCTGCGACGAGAGCTCGTCGCCGACCACCGCATGTCGTCGCTGTTGGTGCGAGGACTGTCCACGCCGAGCGGAGCGGCGCGGGCCGTGGCCATCGCGGCGACCAACGACTGGACCCGACGCAACTTCACCCGCTGGCTGTTCGAGGACTACCCGCGAGCGCTCATCGCGACCCCGCGGCGGTGGCGGCGCGGAGCGGTCACCCGTCCGGGCGCCTACCGCTGACCCGTCCGGCGATGGACAGGTGTGCGGCCGCGGCGAGGGCCTAAGGTCCGGACCATGCGCACGCGACTCACCGAGATCCTCCACGTCGAGCACCCCGTCATGCTGGCGGGCATGGGTGGTGTGTCGTACCACCGGGTGGTGGCAGCGGTGTCCGAGGCGGGCGGCTTCGGCTGCCTCGGCGCCTCGACGATGGGGCCCGAGCAGATGGTGAGCGAGATCGCCGCCACCGCGGCGCTCACCGACAAGCCGTTCGGCGTCGACCTGCTGACCGCCGCACCTCAGGACATGGCGGCGAAGGTGGCCGACATGATCGACGGCGGGGCGACCGTCTTCGTCGCAGGTCTCGGGGTGCCGCGTGAGGTGGTCGAGCAGTGCCACGACGGTGGTCTGCTGGTCATCAACATGTGCGGCAAGGTGGCCCACGCGGTCGCTGCGGTCGAGGCGGGCTGCGACATCGTGGTCGCCCAGGGCACCGAGGCCGGCGGCCACACCGGCCAGGTGGCCACCATGGCGCTGGTGCCCCAGGTCGTCGATGCGGTCGGTGACCGCGTCCCCGTGGTCGCGGCGGGCGGCATCTTCGACGGGCGTGGGCTGGCTGCGGCGCTCAGCCTGGGCGCCGACGGCGTGTGGGTCGGCACCCGCTTCATCGCCACGCCAGAGGCGCAGGCCGTGCCCGGCTACAAGGACCGGATCCTCGCCAGCCGCGAGGACGGCACGGTGATCACACGCGCCTACACCGGCAAGACGTGCCGGGTGCTGCGCACCAGCTACGCCGAGGAGTTCGAGCGTGCGGGCGGCGTGGCCGAGCCCTTCCCGGGCCAGGTGATCAAGTCGATGACCGACGGCGCCAACCACCTCGGCGGCGACGAGGCGACCGACGGCGTGGACCCCGACCGCGAGTTCATGCCTGCGGGTCAGGGCATCGGCGCCATCGACGAGCTGGTGCCCGCCGGCGAGCTGGTACGACGCTTCGTGAGCGAGGCCGAGGCCACCCTGGAGCGGGTGGCCTCGCTGCGCTGAGCGTCAGGCCGACAGCTCCTTGACCTTCTCGATCAGGCGAGCCTGGCCGTCGAGGTCCTTGGCGATGGGCGTCACGTTCAGCACGGTCACGCCGGCGGCCTTGAACTGCGCGATGCGGTCGCGCACGTAGCCCTCGTCGCCGCACAGCGACGTCTCCTCGAGGAAGCTGGCCGGCACCGCCGCGGCGGCCTCGGCCTTCTTGCCGTCCAGGTACAGGTCCTGGATCTCCTTTGCCTCGGCCTCGTAGCCGTAGCGGGTGAACAGCTGGTTGTAGAAGTTGCGGTCCCGCGCACCCATGCCGCCCACGTACAGCGCCACCATGGCTCGGGCGAAGTCGCGGTACCCGGCCACCTCGGACTCCGCTCCGATGGCCAGCAGGCCACCGGCGATCATGTCCATCGGCGGCAGGTCGGCGGACCGGTTGGCGAAGCCCTTGGCCAGGTCCGCACCCCACACGTCGTCGGCACGCTCGGGATGGAACAGGATCGGCAGCCAGCCGTCGGCCAGCTCGGCGGTCATCTCGACGTTCTTGGGACCCAGCGAGGCGACGTGGATCGGGATGTCGGCGCGGCGCGGGTGGGTGATGATCTTGAGGGGCTTGCCGAGGCCCGTGCCCTTGTCGGCCGGCAGCGGCAGCTGGAACTTCTTGCCGTCGTGCACGACGGGCTCCTCGCGGGCCCAGACCTTGCGACAGATGTCGATGATCTCCCGCGTGCGCTGGATCGGCGCGTCGTAGGCCACGCCGTGGAAGCCCTCGATGACCTGCGGGCCGGAGGCACCGAGGCCGAGGATGCAGCGGCCCTCGCTCAGCTCGTCGACACCGGCGGCGGTCATGGCGATGAGCGTGGGGGTGCGGGTGTAGATCGGCAGGATGCCCGAGGCGATCTGCACGGTCTCGGTCACTGCTGCCAGGTAGCCCATCAGGCTGACGGCGTCGTAGCCATAGGCCTCGGCGACGTAGACGATGTCCAGGCCGGCCTTCTCCAGCGCCTGGACCTGCGCGACGGACTCGGCGAACCCGCCGGCGTAGCCGATCTGCATGCTGATCTTCATGATGAGGTCCCCCCGACCTTCGCTTCGTTGCCGTCCCACTCCTTGCGCAGCGCGAGCTGCGAGCGGTCGAGCGAGCCGATGTCGGCCCCGTTCTCGAAGTACACCCGATAGCGCGTCCATCGGAAGCCGTTCTTGAGCGTCACCTTGCCCGGGGTCCCCTTCGGTACGCCGGGCAGGTCGACCGCTGCGACCACCTTGTCGTGGAAGAGCAGTTCGTCGTTGACACGCTTCTTGGCCATCGGCGCACACCGTACCAACGGCGGCGCAGCGAGACGGAATGCGCCCGGGCCTCACACGCGGCGTCGCTCGGTGGTGTCGTCGACGGGCAGCGGTGCCGGGCCCGGTGTGTCGCGCTCGGTGTGCAGGGTCAGGTCGGCCGGACGCGGGTCGGGGTGGTCGCGCGCGGAGACTGCGACGACCGAGGACGGCTGCAGTCCGGCCGCGGCGAGCAGCCGCGTGCCCAGCTCCCATCGGCTGAGCGCCTCGGGGCCCGGCAGGTGCCACACCCCTGCTCGTGGCGAGCGATCGAGCCCCAAGAGCGCCCACAGCGTGTCCGCCAGGTCGACCGCCCGGATCGGCGAGCGAACCTCGTCGACGAACAGCGTGGGAGCACCGCCCCCACGCACGGTGTCGAGCAGCGCTGCGGTGGAGCGGTCCGGCAGCGCCAGGTCGACCACCAGCGAGGTCCGGGTGATGCAGACGTCGGGCACGGCGTCGGCTGCCGCACGCTCCGCTTCGAGCTTCCAGCGGCCGTAGTCGTTCACGGGTGCGACCGGGTCGGACTCGAGGTACGGCGCGGACTCGCCGTCGAACACGACGTCGGTCGACAGGTGCACCAGCGCCGCACCGGTCCCCGCCGCGGCCGCGGCGACCGACGCGGTCGCCGCGACGATGTCGTCGCGCGACCCCATGGAGTACGCCGTGTGGACCACCACGTCCGCGGCGGTCGCAGCGACCGCCTCCCGTGTGGCCGCCTCGTCGCGCAGGTCGAGTCGACGGAGCTGCACGCCCCGGTCGAGCCCGGCGGTCACCGGGGTCGTCCGCCAGGTCGCCGCCACCTCGACCTCGTCGGGGATCGACGCCAGCAGTCGACCGCCCACCAGACCGGCGCCGCCCGTCACGAGCACCTTCACCGCCCCACCACCGTCGCTCGTGCGCGGCGTGTCACCTGCTCAGCCCGGTGCGCTGCGGCGCGACTCGGCCCAGCTGCGGCCGTCCTCGACGTCGATGTCGTGGGGCAGCCCGAGCACCCGCTCGGCGACGATGTTGCGCTGCACGTCGCCCGTGCCGCCGCCGATGGTCAGTGCGGGTGCGAACAGGTAGCCGTGGTGCCAGAAGTCGACGGGCCCGCCGATGGGGCCGACATCGGTGAGCATCGCGCCCGGTCCGGCGAGGTCCTTGGCCAGGCCCATGATGTGCTGGCCGTGCTCGTCGGCGAGGATCTTGCGGATCGAGGCCTCGGGACCGGGCTCGGTGCCCTTGATGGCCGCGGTGACGGTGCGCAGCCGGATCAGGCGCAGGATCTGCGCGTCGATGTGCAGCTGCACCAGCCGCTGGCGCAGCACGGGGTCGGTCACTCCCCCGGCGGCACGCACCAGGTCCAACAGGTCCTCGGCGCTGGGCCCCTGGCCCCACAGCGCACCACCGGACGACAGCGACACCCGCTCGTTGGACAGGGTCACCTTGGCGAGCCGCCAGCCGTCGTTCACCTCGCCCACCAGGTTCTCCGCGGGGATGCGCACGTCGGTGAGGAACACCTCGTTGAAGGTGTGCCCGCCGGTCATCTCGATGATCGGGCGGATCTCGATGCCCGGGGCGTCCATCGGGCAGATGAAGTACGAGATGCCCCGGTGCTTGGGCGCGTCCGGGTCGGTTCGGGCGATCAGGATGCCGTAGCGGGCGTGGTGGCCGAGCGAGGTCCAGATCTTCTGCCCGTTGACGATCCACTCGTCGCCGTCGCGCACCGCACGGGTGCCCAGGCCGGCCAGGTCCGAGCCCGCGCCGGGCTCGGAGAAGAGCTGGCACCAGATGTCGGTGCCCTCGACCAGCGGCATCAGGTAGCGGTCCTTCTGCTCCTCGGTGCCGGCGGCCAGGATCGTCGGACCCGCCCAGCCGATGCCGATGGGGTTGTAGGGCCGCGAGACCCGAGCACGGCGCAGCTCGTCGTCGATCAGGATCTGGTGGATCGGGTCCGCGTCCAGACCCCAGGGTCGGGGCCAGTGCGGCACCGTGTAGCCCGCGTGCGCCAGGTCGACCCCGGTCGGGGACGGGTGCTCGGCCAGCCAGTCGCGCACCTGGGCGCGTCGCGGGTCGTCACTCGGCGGCAGTTCGAACTCCACGTCGCGGGAGTGTAGGTGGACGCTCGTGTCGACGCCCTGAGTCCGTGGTGAGCACCGCCTACACTCCTCGCACCATCCACCCAGGGGGAACGAGACATGGCCGGCTGGAACTTCGCAGAGCTGTGGGAGCGCATCGCGGACCGATTCCCGGACGCGCCTGCGCAGGTGCAGGGCGACCGGCGCCACAGCTGGGCCGAGTTCGACCGACGGGCCGACGGCCTGGCACGCCACCTGCTCGACGGCGGCGCGCAGCACCAGGACAAGGTGGCGCTGTACCTCTACAACGCCCCGGAGTACATGGAGGGCGCGTTCGGCGCCTTCAAGGCCGGGCTGGTGCCGGTCAACACGAACTACCGCTACCTCGACGACGAGCTGGCCTACCTGTGGGACAACGCGGACGCCATCGCGGTCATCTTCCACGGCTGCTTCGCCGAGCGTGTCGACGCGGTGCGCGCACGCCTTCCGAAGGTGCGCCACTGGCTCTGGGTCGACGACGGCAGCGGGCCGATGCCCGAGTGGGCCGAGTCCTACGAGGACGCCGCTGCCACCACGACCGAGCGCGTCGTGGCGCCGTGGGGCCGTTCCGGTGACGACATCCTCATGATCTACACCGGCGGCACCACCGGGATGCCCAAGGGCGTCATGTGGCGCCAGGACGACCTGCTGCGCGCCGTGGTCGCCGTGGGCGTGCCCACCCTGAACGAGGACCCCGACGAGGTCGGTCTGGACGCGCCGGTGGACGCGCTGGCCGGCCCGGGCAGCCCCGGGTTGCCCGCCTGTCCGCTCATGCACGGCACCGGGTGGTTCACCGCGAACCTGTACCTGAGCACCGCCGGGTCGCTGGTCCTGCTCGAGGACCGGCACCTCGACGTCGAGGAGCTGCTCGACACGATCGAGCGGGAGAAGGTCGGTGGTCTCACCATCGTCGGGGACGCGTTCGCCAAGCCCATCCTGCGGGTGCTCGACGCCAACGAGGGTCGCTGGGACCTCTCGAGCCTGGTGCTGATCACCTCGTCGGGCGTCATGTGGTCCGAGGCCTCCAAGCAGGGGCTGCTGCGCCACAACCCCGGCATGCTGCTGATCGACTCGTTCTCGTCGTCCGAGGCCATCGGCCTGGGCCAGTCGGTCTCCGCGGCCGGCGCCGAGGAGAAGACCGCGCACTTCGCCCTGGGCGCCGGCGCAAAGGTGATCACCGACGACGGCCGGGAGGTGCAGCCCGGTTCGGGTGAGCGCGGACGCGTCGCGGTGCCCGGTCACCAGCCGATCGGCTACTACAAGGACCCCGAGAAGACCGCCGCCACCTTCATCACCTTCGAGGGCGTGCGCTACTCGATGCCGGGCGACTACGCGACCGTCGAGGCCGACGGCTCCATCACGCTGCTCGGGCGCGGCTCGGTGTGCATCAACACCGGTGGGGAGAAGGTCTTCCCCGAGGAGGTCGAAGAGGTCCTCAAGACCCACGACCAGGTGCGCGACGCCGTCGTCGTGGGTGTGCCGGACGAGAAGTTCGGCGAGGCCATCACCGGCGTCGTCGAGCTCGCCCCAGGATCCGCCGTCACGCCCGACGAGCTGATCACCCACGTCAAGGGTGCGCTCGCGCACTACAAGGCGCCCAAGAGCGTGCTCTTCGTCGACACCATCGGTCGCGCACCGAACGGCAAGGTCGACTACAAGCGCATGAAGGCCCACGCGCTGGACGAGCTGGGCATCGACGCCTGACCCGTCCGGGCGCCCAGCGGTGACAGACTGACCCAGCGGTGCACCCGCACCACGGAGGGTTCGATGAGCGGACGGCGGCGGGGCCGGACACGACGCACCAGGTCACGCCCCGGCACCGCCGCGCGCCTCGCGGTGGTGGCTGGGCTCGTGCTGGTGGTGCTGTCGGTCCTGGCGCCTCCCGCCGGGGCGAACTACGCCCGGGTCGAGGCCGCTGCGGGCTGCGATCGGGTCGTCACCTGGCAGGCGTCGGCCTCGGTCGAGGGCAGCGACGCCGAGCGCACCAACGAGCGGGTGGTGGTCGAGTACCGCGCGGCGGGCAGCGAGGCGCCGTGGCGGCCGGCGGGTCCTGAGGGCACCTTCGAGCCGGCGAACGACTTCGCGTTCGGGGGCACCATCGAGCTCGCGGACGGGGTCGACGCCGTCGAGCTGCGTGTCATGCCACTGGTGAGCTGGGGCCCCGATCGCGACGGCGACGACCCCGGCGACCCGAGGTTCGCGACCGCCCGGGTGCCGGCAGGTTGCGCGGCGGCGCCGCTGGTGGCCAGCCAGTCGCTGGACTGCGCCGCCGGTGCGGTGAGCGTGTCCACGCGCAACGCCGGGGAGCAGCCGGTGCGCGCACAGGTCCTGGTCGACGACGTGGCCGTGCGCACCCTCGAGGTCCCACCGAACGGGCGCCAGGACCTGGTCGTGCCGGTCCTGGCAGGTCGCGCCACCCAGGTGGCGGTGCGCGCCGGCGACTTCGTCGTGTCGGACCAGGTGCAGGCCGCAGACTGCGCGCCGGACGGCGCGCGCGCCGTGGTGCTCGAGCGCTGTGACGCGCCGATGGGCCGCTTGGTGGTGCTGGCGTCGGGTGCCGGCGAGCCGACGCGCACCGAGGTCACCGTTCGGGGCTCGACCGTGGTCGACACCGAGGTCGCCGCCGGCAGCGTGCTGCAGCGGACCTTGGACGTGCCGGCGGAGGCGCTGCCCGTCGAGGTCCGCCTCGACGACCAGGTGGGCGCCGCCGGCTCGGCGGGTGGGTGCGACGGCCCGATCGCAGGGCTGTTGTCCTGTGGCACCGCAGCAGCGCTCCCGACGTGCGACCTCTCGGCCACCCGACCGGCTGCGGTGGAGGCTCCTCCCCCACCGCCTCCGCCGATGCAGGTGGACCGTGGCGACGTGCTGCCCAGCACTGGGCCCGCGCAACGGGGCGTCGGGCTGGCCCTCGGCGGCCTGCTGCTCTTCGGCGGCGGTGGCGCGCTGGCCCTGAGGGACCGTCGTCGACCCGTCCCGTCGGCGCTCGCGGGCGTGCTGGCGCCGTACCGCCAACGGTGGTGGGACGACACCTGAGCGGCGCGCCGCTCGGCCCCGTGCGGAGCGTCGCGGACGATTCGTGCCGTCGGTGACCCGTCGGTAACTTTGGCTCCCTCACGAGAAGGATCAAGGGGAACCACATGACTGACCTCGGATTCGACGGCAAGGTCGCGATCATCACCGGTGCCGGTGGCGGACTCGGCAAGTCACACGCCCTCGAGCTGGCCCGACGCGGCGCCCGCATCGTGGTCAACGACCTCGGGGGCTCGGTCTCGGGTGAGGGCGACAACGCCTCTGCGGCCCAGCTGGTGGTCGACGAGATCGTCGCCGCGGGCGGCGAGGCCGTCGCCAACCACGATTCGGTCGCGACCCCCGAGGGCGGCAAGGCCATCGTCGACGCCGCGGTCGAGGCGTTCGGCACGGTCGACATCGTCATCAACAACGCCGGCATCCTGCGCGACAAGACGTTCCACAACATGACCCCCGAACTGCTCGAGCCGGTCATCGCCGTGCACCTGCTCGGCGCCTTCTACGTGACCCAGCCGGCCTGGCTGATCATGCGCGAGAAGGGCTACGGCCGTGTCGTGAACACCAGCTCCAACTCCGGGCTGCTCGGCAACTTCGGCCAGGCCAACTACGGCGCGGCCAAGCTGGGCCTCGTCGGCTTCACCCGCGTGCTCGCCAACGAGGGCAAGTCCAAGGGCATCAAGGTCAACGCGATCGCCCCGGTGGCCAAGACCCGCATGACCGAGGACCTGCTCGGCCCGCTCGGCGACAAGCTCGAGCCCGCCGAGGTCACCCCGACCGTCGTGTACCTCGCCCACGAGGACTGCCCCGTCAACGGCGAGGTGTACTCCGTGGCCGGCGGTGTCGTCGCCCGCTACTTCATCGGCCTCACCCCCGGCTGGTACGCAGAGGGCCACTCCGCCGAGGACGTGCGCGACCACTTCGACCAGATCCGCGACGAGACCGGCTACATCGTGCCCGAGGACCCCTCGGGCGAGCTGCGCAAGCTGCTCGAGACGCTCTCCAGCTGAGCGGACCCGACGCGACCGCACATTCCTGACGTGCCCCGGGCGCTGCCCGGGGCACGTCCGCGCATGGCACACCCCCGGGCGGGATACGTTGAGCCCGAGACCGATCCGCGAGTCGGAGGTGGGCCATGGCCAGGGACGAGCGCTTGCGCAACGACCGCAACCTCTGGCTCGCCACGAGCCGACCCGACGGCCGACCGCACCTGACGCCGATCTGGTTCGTCTGGCATCGGTCGAGGTTCTGGCTCTGCACCGGGGCGAACGCGGTCAAGACTCGCAACGTGCGGGCCACGCCGGCCGTGGTGGTGGCGCTCGAGGACGGCAACGACCCGATCGTGGCCGAGGGCACCGTGACCGTGCACGAGCGGCCCTACCCCGATGACGTGGTGAACGCCTTCGGCGCCAAGTTCGGTTGGGACATCCGCCGCACCGACGACGTCGACGGCCCCTTCGACGCCCTGTGGGAGGTGGCGGTCGACCGCTGGGTGATGTGAGACCAGCGCTGCGGCCGCGTCAGCGCGCTGCGGGCTCCCGTGCGGCGTCGCCGCCGGCTGGCGCCGTGTCGAGCCCATCGCGGTCGGGCGCAGCGGTGTCGCGCACGTGGCGAGGCGTCCACACCGCGACGAACGCCGCGGTCAGCGCAGCGACGCCGGCGGCGACCCACATGGAGCGGACCCAGCCGTCGACGAACGCCTCACGAGCAGCCAGCAGCAGCGGCTCCGCCGCAGGACCGGCCTGTGCCGCGACCGCCACGGCGCCGCCGATGCCCTCGTCGACCACCGACGCCACCTCGGGTGGCAGCTGCGAGGAGACCTCGCCCACCGACGCGCGGTAGCCGGCGCTCAGGATGCTGCCGATCAACGCGATGCCGAGCGCGCCGCCCAGCTCGCGCACGGTGTCGTTGAGCGCCGAGGCGACGCCCTGCTCCTCGGGCGGGAGCGACTCGGTGATCGCGGAGGTGCTCGGCGTCATCGACAGGCCCACGCCGGTGCCGATCACCAGCAGTCCCGGCAGCACCGACCAGTAGCCTCCGTCGATGTCGGCCATCGCCGCGAGCATCGCCAGGCCGACTGCGACCAGTCCGGTGCCCATGGTCAGGATCGATCGCACGCCGATGCGTCGGGTGATGAGCGGCGCGGCGTTCGACAGCGGCAGCATCAGCAGCGCCATCGGCATGAGCGCCATCGAGGCACGGATCGCGGAGTAGCCCAGCGCCGCCTGGAAGAACTGCACGAGCACCAAGAAGATGCCCATCATGATGGCGAACACCGCCAGGAGGTTGACCGAGCCCGACGTGAGGGTCCGGTTGGAGAAGACCCGGAGCTGCAGCAACGGGTGGTCCTGGCGCAGCTCCCAGACCACGAACGCGAGCAGGGCGACGACGCCGATGCCCAGCCCGGCCAGGGTGATCGGCTCGCTCCACCCGACCTCGGGCCCCTCGTGGATGCCCAGCACGAGCGCTCCGACGCCGACGGCGGAGAGCACCGACCCGACGACGTCGAAGCGGCCCTCGTGGTGCTCCCGGGAGTGGGGCACCACCCGCACGGAGATGACCAGCGACGTCAGCGAGAGGACCACCGGCAGGGCGAACACCCACGGCCACGTCGCGTAGTCGATCACCACCGACGACACGACGAGACCCAGGATGCCGCCGGCGCCGGCGAAGCCGGCCCACACGCCGACCGCGCGATCCCGGTCCTCGGCAGGGAACGTGGAGGTGATGACCGACAGCGTGACCGGCATGATCATCGCGGCGCCCACGCCTGCCACGACACGCGCCGCCAGCAGCTGCGTCACCGTGTCGGCGACGGCGGCCGCGAGGTTGGCCGCCACGAACACGACGAGACCCGACAGCAGCACCCGCTTGCGTCCGAACCGGTCGCCGATGGCGCCGATCGGCAGCAGCAGCGCCGCGAGTGCGACGGTGTAGCCGTTGATGACCCAGAGCAGTTGGCTCTGCGAGGCGCCGAGATCCACCGCCAGGTCCTGCTGGGCCACGTTCAGCCCCGAGACGGAGGCGACCACGGCCACGAGGGCGGTGCACATCGAGATGAGGATCCAACGGCGCCGGGTGGCGTCGACGACGGGGTCGTCAGGTGCGGCGACCGCGAACCGGTCGGGGTCGAGGGGTGCAGCAGCGCTCATGGGAGATCTCCGTCGTGCAGATGTAGTACGAAACGGTATCGTACTGTTATGCAGCGACCCTGTCCACCATCGACCGCCGGGCGTCCGTCACACCCCGGCTCGGCGATAGCGTCGTCTCCTGTCATGGATCCGCGCATCGCCCGCACCCACGCCGCCGTGATGACGGCCGCCACCGAGCTGCTGGCGGAAGGCGGTGCCGAGGCGATGACCATCGACGCGGTGGTCGCACGCTCGGGTGTGGCCAAGTCGACGCTCTATCGCCACTGGGCCACACGCGACGACCTCGTGGCCGACGTGTTCAACTCGAACGCACCCCACCTCTCCCCGCCCGACCCGGACCTGGACTTCGAGGCGGCCCTTCGCTCGCTGATGGCCGAGCTGGCCGACACCCTCGCCGACGAACGATGGCAACGCCTGCTGCCCGCCCTCCTGGCACTGCGCGCCCAGCACAACGGCGTGGCGGTGCTCGACAGCGAACTGAAGGCCCAGCAGCACGCCGTCTTCTCCGACCTGCTGCGGCGAGGAGTCGACGAGGGCCGCGTGCCCCCGTCGATGCTGGACGACCTGGATCGCACCATCACGCTGATCGCAGGGCCGCTGCTGATGGCCTCACTGCTCGACACCGCACCGTTGGACCGCCCGCTCGCCGACGCCTGCGTCGACCAGTTCCTGGCCGCACACCGAGCGCAGGGCTGAGGCGCCGTCGGCCGGGCCGACCCCCTGGGTGTGGTGCCTAGGGCCGGTCGCTGGGCTCGGGGTCGCCGACCTCGTCGGGCGACAACGTGCGGTCGGCCGAGGCGATCTGGTCCGCGTGGTCGACCTGGACCATCTTGCCGGTGCTCAGATCGAGCACCTCCTTCTCCGACGCGAAGCGCAGCTTGGCGCGCAGCACCCGCAGCTCGACCAGGTGGTACACCGGCAGCGACACGGCGAACGCCGCGGCGATCAGGATCGGGGTGCGGGCGAACTGCACCGCCGGCGACGGGTCGGCCCCCCCGAGCAGCGCCATCAGGATGATGTAGGGCAGCGCGTGCCAGACGTACAGCGTGTAGCTCATGCGTCCGAGCCACTGGAAGCGGCCGTAGGAGAAGAACCGCGTGAGCCACCAGTCCCGGTAGCGCACGAAGCCGACCAGGATGAGCGCGAACCCGATCGCACCCAGGGTGTGACCGAACCGGAACCAGTACATCGTGTCGAGCATCTGGGGCCGGGTGAACTCCTCGGGGCCCGTCGGCAGGTAGTCGAAGTAGGGCCCGCCGAGCTTCTTCACCAGGCCGCTCGACAGGTTCAACATGACGAGCCAGAGCACGAAGCCGAACGTGGCGGCCACCAGCATCGGGCGGCGCAGCCGGGCCATGCGCTCCTCGTCCAGGTAGGCGTTGCCGCAGGCCATGGCGACGCCGAGCATCAGGGCGTCGGGTCGCTGCAGCAGGGCCATGCGCACACCCGCGACCATGTCGGTGTCGTCCTGGTAGAAGCCGGTGTAGGCGAACCACCGGGCGATGCCGACGGCGACGAACACCGCCACCATGGCCAGCCCGAGCTGCGCCACCCAGCGCCGCCGCACGCAGATCAGCACCGTGCCGGCGATCACCGCGTAGAACCACTCCTCGATCGACAGCGTCCACAGGTGCCACATCGTGCGGTGCTCCTGCACGGCGGGCTCGATGACGTAGAGACCGTTCGGGAAGAACAGGTGGTACACGTACAACAGCGCGGCGGCGGCGTCCTGTCCGACGTAGCGCAGGCTCAAGGCCTCGAAGCCCACCAGCGTCGCCACGGTCGAGATGAGCAGCCACACGCCGACGAAGAGCCACAACGACGGGAAGAGCCGGACGCCGCGGCGGATGTAGAACTTCTTCAGGTCGATGCCGCCGGTGGTCCGGTGCTCCTGCAGCAGCAGCGTGGTGATGAGGAAGCCGCTGAGCACGAAGAAGGTGTCGACGATGGTGACCCAGCTCTCGACGTACTCGAAGAGCGCATGGCCGACGAGCACCATGCACACACCGATGCCGCGCATGCCGTCGAACCCGCCGACCAGGCCCAGCTTGGGCGCACGGGACACGAAGCCGGTCGACGTCGTGGTCGCGCTCATGACGCAGGGCTCCCCGGTGCCGGAGGCTCGACCTCGTCGTCGACGGCGGCCGCTGTCTGCTCGTCGACCTGCGACGGCGAGTGGTCGCCCTCGACCGCCTCGGCGCTGAAGGTCCCGCTGGCGCGTGCCCGAGCCACCTCGACGGGCACCATCTGGCCGGTGGTCAGGTCCAGGACCTCCTTCTCGGCCGCGAAGCGCAGCTTGACCCGCAGCATGCGCTGCTCCACGCCGTAGAACACGGGCAGGCAGGCCACCACCGTGATCGCGGCCAGGATCGGCGCCCGCCACTTCTGGCCGAGCACCTCGTCACCACCGAGCAGGTCCAGCACGATGAAGTAGATGAGCGTGTGCCACACGTAGACCGTGTAGGACATGCGCCCGAGATAGCGCAGCGGCGACCACGACAGCCACCGGTTGGCGTACCACTCCTTGTGCCGGGCCATCGCCAACATGGCCGGCATGAACGCCAGCGCGCACACCGTGTGGCCGAAGTTGATCCAGTAGGTGCGCTCCCCCACCAGGTCGATGTCGGTCGGGCCGATCGGCACGAACGGGTAGGGCACCCCGACCTTGGCGGACAGCTCGTTGAGGAAGCCGCTCGCCATGAACATGGTGGCGAACGAGATGACGAGGCCCACGATGCCGACCCGCGGCAGCCATCGTCGCCACCGCTCGGGCAACGGCTCGGGCAGCTTCGCGTTCAGCACCGCCAGACCGACGCCCCACATGAGCGAGTCCGGCCGCGACAACCACAGCAGGCTCAGCCCTCTGATCGCCGGGTTCGCGTTGACCGGATCCTCGGGCACCGGGATCGGCCCAGGGGTGCCGGTCCAGCGCTGCCATCCGATCCAGGTGGCCAGCAGCGCCAGTCCGATCGCCAGCTGGACCATCCACCGCTTGCGGATGCACACCAGCACGGTGACGGCGATCAGCAGGTAGAACTGCTCCTCGACCGCCAGCGACCAGAACTGGTCGATCGACAGGTGCTCGACGAGGGTCGGGTCCAACGCCCCCAGGCCCACGGGGAAGAAGATCTCGTACAGATAGGTGACCGCCGCGGCGGCCTCGCCGACCAGGGTCGACAGCCGTTCGCGGGCGAACAGGATGGTCACCACGAACCAGGCGACGATGCACAGGTACGCCGACGGCAGCAGCCGCACGGCTCGCCGTGAGTAGAACTTGCGCATGCTGATCGTGTCCTGATCGCGGTGCTCCTGGAGCAGCAGCGTGGTGATCAGGAACGCGCTCATCACGAAGAACACGTCGATGATGCCGGCGAACGAGGGTGACAGGTCCGAGTAGGCGTGGTTGAACAGCACCATCAGGATGCCGATGCCACGTACGCCGTCGAACCCGCCGACGAAGCCCAGCCGTGGCGCCCGCGACACGAACACCGGCGCTGCTGCCCCCGTACTGGCCATCCGGCGAGCGTACGGGGTCCGCGAGGGGCCCCACAACCGGCTGAACTGCCTGTCGGCGTTCGCCACCGGCCGCCCGTGGGACGCCGCGGTGACGACCATGCGCACGCCGGTGTGCCATCGTGTCGCGCGCAGCCGCGGGGGCGGTTCGGGGAGGATCGATGACCGACGACGTGGAGCGGTTCCGGGCCGACGCGGCCGACTGGATCGAGCAGCACCGTGCGCAGGCACCCCGTGACTACGGGGCGATCCTGCCGCCCGAGCTGGCCGAGGAGGGTCGGCGCTGGCAGCGCACGCTGTTCGACGCCGGCTACGCGGGCATCCACTGGCCCACCGAGTTCGGCGGTGCGGGGTGGAGCCCCGAGCACGCGTCCGCATGGATCACCGAGTGCGCGCTGGCGCAGGTGCCGCCGTTCCTCAACATGGTCGGCTGCGTGCTGACCGGCTCGGCGCTGTTGCAGTTCGGCACACCGGAGCAGCAGGCGGAGCACCTGCGGCCGATCCTCACCGGCGAGCGCATCTGGTGCCAGCTCTTCAGCGAGCCCGACGCGGGCTCGGACCTGGCGGGGCTGTCGACCAGGGCCGTGCGCGACGGCGACCGCTACGTGGTCGACGGCCAGAAGGTCTGGTGCTCCAACGGCCGGGTCGCCGACTGGGGCATCCTCATGGCGCGCACCGACCCGGACGCGGCGCCGCACAAGGGCATCTCGTTCCTGCTGCTCGACATGTCCTCGCCCGGGGTCGAGCTGCGACCGCTGCGCCAGATGAACGGCGACGCCGAGTTCGACGAGGTGTTCCTGACCGGGGTCGAGGTGCCGGCGGACAACCTGCTGGGCCCTGAGCACGCCGGATGGATGGTCGGCATGTCGGCGCTCACGAACGAGCGCGGCTACATCGGGGCCTCGGGCATCTCGCTGCAGCGGCGCCTCGACTCGATGCTGGCCATGGGCGGGGAGCTGTCCGAGCTCGAGTCGCAGACGTTGGTGTCGCTGTGGGCCCGGGGCACGGCGCTGTGGGCGATGGGCCGCCGCCAGGGACCGGTCGCCTCGGTGCTGGGCTCGGTCGCCAAGCTGGGCACGACCGAGCTCATGTTCGACCTGGCGGTGACCCGGGCGGAGCTGCGAGGTCCGGCGGCCATGCTCGACGGGGGCGACACCCACACGTTGCTGAGCGCGCCGGGCATGCGCATCGCGGGCGGCACCTCGGAGATCCAGCGCAACATCATCGGCGAGCGCATCCTGGGCCTGCCCAAGGAGCCGAAGCCGTGACGACCCGTTCTGTGGTGCGACAACGCGGCAGGCACCGCGTCGTCGCACCACAGAACGCAACGGCTGGGGGTCGGTGAGGGTGCCTCGGGGCGCAGGCGCGCCGTAGCCTCGGGGCATGTCGCACCATCCCCTCCCCCAGTCCGTCGACCCCCACGACGTGTTGGCGATCGACTCGCTGCTGTCGGACGAGGAGCGTCTGCTGCGCGACACCGTTCGCCATCTGGTGACCGACAAGGTCCTGCCCGACGTCGGCGAGTGGTTCGACCAGGGCATCTTCCCCAAGGAGATGGCCAAGGAGTTCGGCGCGCTCGGCCTGCTGGGCATGCACCTGGAGGGCTACGGCTGCGCGGGCACGTCGGCGACGGCGTACGGCCTGGCGTGCCTCGAGCTGGAGGCCGGTGACTCCGGTGCTCGCAGCTTCGTGTCGGTGCAGGGCTCGCTCGCGATGTTCCCGATCTGGGCGTTCGGCTCGGAGGAGCAGAAGCAGCGGTGGCTGCCGGGCATGGCCGCGGGCGACCTGATCGGCTGCTTCGGGCTGACCGAGCCCGACTCCGGTTCGGACCCGTCGTCCATGCGCACCGTCGCCCGCCAGGACCCCTCGGGTGACTGGGTGCTCGACGGGGCGAAGATGTGGATCACCAACGGCTCGATCGCCGATGTCGCCGTGGTGTGGGCTCGGACCGACCCCGACGGACCGGACCGCGGTGCGGTGCGCGGCTTCGTCGTGCCGACCGACACCGCCGGGTTCTCGGCACCCGAGATCCACCGCAAGGTGTCGCTGCGGGCGTCGGTCACCTCGGAGCTGGTGCTCGACGGCGTGCGCCTGCCGGGCGATGCCGTGCTGCCCGAGGTGTCGGGCATGCGCGGCCCGCTGTCCTGTCTGAACGAGGCCCGCTTCGGCATCTCGTTCGGCGCCATCGGCGCAGCGCGGGCCTGCTACGAGGCTGCGCTGGCCTACTCGCTGGAGCGCCACCAGTTCGACAAGCCGATCGCCTCGTTCCAGCTGACCCAGCGCAAGCTGGTCGACATGGCGGTCAAGGTGAACCGGGGCACGCTCGTGGCGGTGCACCTGGGTCGCATGAAGGACGCCGGCACCCTCGCCACCCCGCAGGTGAGCTTCGCCAAGATGGACAACGTGCGCATGGCGCTCGAGGTCGCACGTGAAGCCCGCTCCGTCCTGGGCGCGAACGGCATCACCACCGAGTACCCGGTGATCCGCCACATGAACAACCTGGAGTCCGTCTCCACCTACGAAGGCACGAACGAGATCCACACGCTGATCCTGGGCCAGGCCATCACGGGGATTCCTGCGTTCGAGTGAGGCGCTGGGGCGGGAGCGGACCCCAGCCTGGCGCCACCACCGATGAACGCGCGGCCGCCGCGACGTCTGCTCTGTTGACCCCTGCGATCGGAGCAACCGTGCCTGACGAGAACCTCACCGCCCAGCGTCGCATCGACGCGCCGCCCAGCACGGTGTTCGCCCTGCTGGCGGATCCAGCCAACCACGCTGCCATCGACGGCACCGGGTGGGTCCGGGGCCCACTCCAGGAGGGCGTCCGGATCACCGCCGAGGGTCAGGTGTTCGACATGGCGATGTTCCACCCGCAACACCCCGACGGCGACTACGAGATCGCCAACCGGGTGGTCGCCTCCGAGCCGCCCACTGCGATCGAGTGGGAGCCCGGCTTCTACGTCGAGGAGGGCCGACGCGACTCCGGCCGCTGGACCTGGCGCTACGACCTCTCGGAGGTCGACGGTCAGACCGACGTCACCCTCACCTACGACTGGTCGAACGCAACGCCGGAGGCACGAGAGCGCTTCCAGTTCCCGCCGTTCGGGGTCGACAAGCTCACGGAGAGCCTGGACAACCTCGCAACGCTCACGACCTGACGCATCGGGTCGGTGCATGGGTTCGCCCCGCCAGCGATGGTCCTCGGATGCATGGCAGGATCCTGCATCGGAGAAGTGCACCGAGGTGGGTCGGGGCGAATGCGGCGAGGAGGCCCACCGTGAGTGGGGATGTCACCAGGGAGCAGTCGGGCTTCCACCTCTTGGCGGAGGCGCTTCCGCATCTGGTCTGGTTCGCAAGATCAGACGGTGCGGTGACGTTCTACAACCGGCGCATCGAGTTGTACGGCGGCATCGCCCCGGGCCCCGACGGCATCTACCAGTGGGCGCCGATCGTGCACCCGGACGACCTCGAGCGCACCCACCACGCGTGGGATCAGGCGGTGCGCCTGCAGCAGCAGTACGAGTGCGAGCACCGTGTCCGCATGGCCGACGGGTCCTTCCGGTGGCACCTCAGCCGGGCGCTCCCGCTCCGGACGAGCACGGAGGTGACGTGGTTCGGCACTGCGACCGACACGCACGTGCTCGCCGAGACGCGTGAGGCCCTCACCGAGAGCGAGTCTCGGCTGCGGTCGGTCTTCTCCGCGATCGACCAGGGCTACTGCATGTGCGAGCTCGTCCTCGATGACGACGGCGTGGCGATCGACTACCGGTTCCTGGAGACGAACCCGCAGTTCGAGGACGCCACCGGCCTGCGCGATGCAGTCGGTCGAACCGCGATGGAGCTGGTCCCGTCCCTCGAGTCGTCCTGGGTGCAGACCTATGCCGAGGTCGCACTGGGCAACGCGCCCCGTCGATTCCAGCAGGCCTCGGCGGCGATGGGACGGCACTTCGACGTGTTCGCCACGCCGGTGGCGCCGAGGGGCCGCTTCGCGCTGGTGTTCGCCGACATCACCGAGCGCAAGGAGGCCGAGCAGACGCTGCAGCAGCAACGCGATCGCGAGCACGACATCGCCGTGAGCCTGCAGAGGTCCATGCTCCCGACCGCCCTGGTCGAGCACGACCGGATCGAGATCGCTGCGGTGTACGTCGCGAGCGAGGAGCTGCAGCAGGTCGGGGGCGACTGGTACGAGACGTTCCAGCTCCGCGACGGACGCATCGGTGTCGTGGTCGGTGACGTGGTCGGCCACAACATCGAGGCTGCGGCGGCGATGGGCCAGCTCCGTGCGGCGATCCTCGCGTTGGCGCTCCACGTCGACCGTCCCGACCAGCTGCTGGACGAGACCGACGCGTTCGCGCGCCGGTACCGGATCACCGACTTCGCGACCGCGATCTGCATCGCCGTCGATCCGGACGAGGGCCTCATCGAGTACAGCACTGCGGGACACCCGCCGGCGATGATCTGCCCGGCGCACGGCGAGCCGAGGTGGCTCGACGATGCCCGCTCCTTGCCGCTCGGGGTGCGCGAACCGAACGGCCGACCGTCCGCCGAGGACTCGCTCGATGCAGGCTCGATCCTCGTCGTGTACTCGGACGGACTCATCGAGCGACCGGGTGAGGTGATCGACGTCGGCATGGAGCGACTCGCCAGCGCCGTCCGGCGCCACCGCGCCGTCGACCTGGAATCCCTCTGCGCCGCCGTCCTGCGCGATCTGGCGGGCGAGCACGGCTTCGACGACGACACCGTGCTGGTGGCCCTCCGACGCAGCGCCGGTTGATGCAGCGCGTGGCAGCGACTGCTGCTCCACCGGTGTCACGTTCGGGTCTGCTGCTCAGCGGCACGCTCGTGCCGACGCACCGAATTGTGTGACAGAGTTGGGCATGGGCGTGCTGTCCTCCTCCGAGGCCACGGTGGTGGCACCCGAGCGGATCGAGCGGGTGCTGACCCGTCGCATCCTGCGCGGCGACATCGCCGCGGGGTCCCGCCTCTCGCCGGTCCGGGTCCTGGCCGAGGAGTTCGGCGTGAACCCCAACACGGTGCAACGTGCGCTGGCGCGCCTCGAGGCGAAGGGACTGGTGAGCGCACGCTGGGGCAGCGGCGTCGTGGTGATGGACACGGCGCTCGCGGGTGACGTCTCGCTGGTCCCCGACCGCCTGGCCGCGCTGGACGACGATCCCGAGCGCGCGGCCGAGGTGCTGGCGGACCTGCTCGAGGTGCGCCGGGTGCTGGCCGCTCGACTCATCGCCCGGCACCGCGACGCCGTGCTCGCCGTGCTGGCCGAGTTGCCGTCGCTGGCCATCGACGACGACCCCGAGTCGGTGTGGCGCGCCGACATGGCGCTCGCCCGGGCCGTCGTCGGCGCCACGGGCAACACCGTCGCGGTGGCGCTGGTCAACCTGGTCGAGCGGGCACTCACCGAGCTGCCGGTGCTGGTGCAGGCGATGTACGGCGATCCGGCGCGCAACCTCGACTCGGTCGCGCAGGTGGTGGCCGCAGTCAGCGACGGGGGCAGCGATCTGGCCGAGCGTGTGGAGGCCGCCATGGCCGAGATCGACGTGCACACCGTCGCCGAGTACCAGCGGCTGCTCGCCGCCCGCCCGTGAGCCGCTCGGGGTCGCGCGACGCGCTCGTCATGGCGCTCGTGGGTCGTCCCCGGGGGCTGCCGGGCCCCGAGCGCATCGATCTGGCCGCGTTCTGGGAACGCTTCGACGCCACCGCGCCGCTGCACGTGCGCGCCGGTTTCGCCACGGCGACGGCGGCACTGACGGTCGTGGCACCGCGCGGCTACGGGCATCGGCACGGGCTCGCGTCGCTCGACCAGGATGCTGCCGACGAGTTCGTCCGGAGGGCTGCGGCACAGCCCCTGTTCCGACCGCTGCTCGACGCCGCCACCGTGGTGGCGTGCTTCGCCTACTTCTCCGACGACCGGGTGGAAGCCGCGGTCCGCGGCGACCTGCAGGTCGGCCCGGCAGCTGCGGAGGGCGACCGGTGACGGCGCACGGTGCGCGGGTGGACGGGCGCGAGATCGGCTCAGGACTCCGTCTCCAGACCGACGTGGTGGTGGTCGGCAGCGGCCCTGCCGGCGCAGCCGTGGCTGCCGAGCTGGCGCTGCTGGGTCTCGGCGTCGTCGTGGTCGAGGCCGGCCGCTGGTGGGAGCCCCACGAGTTCCGGGCCACCACATTCGGTTCCATGGCCGACACCTACCGTGACATGGGCGCGTCGATGGTGGTCGGCGGTGCGCCGATCCCCTACGTCCAGGGCCGGATGGTCGGGGGCAGCTCGCCGATCAACGGCGCGATCTGCTGGCGGCTGCCCCACGACGTGCACCGGTCCTGGGTCGCCGACGACCCCGCGCTGGCCGACGCGCTCCCCTGGGAGGTGCTCGAGCACGTCACCGACGACGTCGAGCACCGACTGGAGGTCCGGTCCACCGACGCCGCGGTCGCCGGAGCGAAGAACCGGCTCATGGCCCGGGGCGCCGAGGCGCTCGGCCTGGAGCACCGGCCGATCCGTCGCAACGTCGCCGGGTGTCGCGGGCTCGGTCGCTGCCTGCAGGGCTGCCCCGAGGGCCACAAGCTCTCGGTCGACCGGACCCTGCTGGCCGACGCGACCGCCGCCGGCGCGACGGTGCTGTCCTCGGTCGAGGTGACCACGGTGCTCACGTCACGAGGACGCGCCGTCGGGGTGCTCGGTGTGGCCGCCGGCGGTGGCGCGGTGCGGGTGATGGCGTCGCACGCCGTCGTGGTGGCGGCGAGCGCCGTGCAGACACCTGCGCTGCTGCTGTCCAGCGGGATCGACCAGGGCCCGGTCGGTCGGCACTTCCAGGCCCATCCGGGGGTGTCGATGACCGGGCGGTTCCCCGAGCCGGTCCGCATGTGGGAGGGCGCGTCCCAGGGCCACGAGGTCACCGGACTCCGCCACGAGGGGCTGAAGTTCGAGGTGCTCGGCATGGGCGTCGACCTGCTGGCGGCCCGCGTCGGCGGCGTCGGGTCCGATCTGGCCCACCACATCGACGACCTGGCGCACCACGCCGACTGGGGCGCGGCGGTCCGCGCCGAGGCCCACGGCCGGGTCCGACTCCTGCGTGGCCGCACGATCGTGCAGTACCGCCCGACCAGCCGCGACGTCACCCGCTTCCGCCGCGGCCTGCGGATCATGGGCGAGATGATGCTCGCAGCGGGCGCGGAGCACGTCGACCCCGGGGTGCGGGGATTCGACCGGACGGTGCGCGACCCCCGTCGGCTGCGCCAGCTCGAGGACCACGGGCCGCGGCGAGCCGCCGCGTTCACCGCGGCGATCACCCACATGTTCGGCACGGCCCGCATGGGCAGCGACCCCGCCCGCAGCGTCGTCGGCACCGACTTCCGCCACCACAACCTCGACGCCCTCTACGTGGCCGACTCGAGCGTCTTCCCGACCAACATCGGCGTGAACCCGCAGATCCCGATCATGGCGATCGCCACGCTCTGCGCCCGCCGCGTGGCCGGCATCGACCTGGACCGTCGCTCGACGGTCACCCTCACCACATCGAACCACCCCGACGAGGACCGACCATGACCGCTCCCGGACCGACCACTGCCCGCCTCGAGCTCGAGGACCTGATGTGCATGTCGAGTGCGCAGCTCTGGGGGCTCATGCAGACCGGCGGCCGTGTCGACCCGGAGGCGCTCGCCGGCCAGCGCTTCCTCGGCGCCGACCTCAGCATGGGCCGGATCGGGCACACGCTGCTGTGGGAGACGTTCCGCAAGGAGATCGTCGCGGACGAGGACGGATCCGGGTACCGGGGGTGGAACGTCAAGCTCGAACAGCGGGGCACCAGGGGCGCACAGGTCCCCAAGCGCCGTCGGGACGGTGCCGAGGCAGCGTTCGCGCACTACCGGGTCCGCACCGACGGCGACCGCATCACCTGGCCACGGGGCTTCGCCGGCGCCACCTACTTCGACTACGGGAGCGCCGGCAACGTGTTCCCCGACGGGTTCGGCTTCACCCCCGTCGTCACCGTCAACGGCGACGACCACGATCTGGTCCTGGGCTGGGAGATCTTCCGGGTCGCCGGCCGTTTCGTCGCTCCGTCGATGTTCTGGGCGATCCGACCCGACGGTCCGGTCGAGACGGTCGTGGCCCCGCCGCGCACACCGCAGCCCTGACGACCGCTCCGGTCGGCCGTCGGTCACCGCCGGCCGGTCTGGATAGCGTGCAGCCCATGGGGCTCGAGGTGCTCACTGCAGCGGATGCCGAGGCGCGCCAACGCCACGTCGCCGGCGGCCTTCGTGCCGCAGGGCTCGTGCCGGGTGACCGCATCGCACTGGTCGGCACCTCGGGCGCGCAGATGCTGTGCGCCGTGCTCGCCGCGCTGCGCATCGGCGTGGTGCCGGTCCTGACCCACGCCGGGCTGCTGCCCGCCGAACGCGCCGAGCTGCTCGACGACGCCCAGCCGTCGCTCGTGCTCGACGACGCGGCGCTCGCGTCCCTGGCCGAGGCCCCCGCCACCGACCTGGCGCCGTGGCCGCTGGCGCGACCGATGCACTACACCTCGGGCACCACCGGTCGGGCCAAGGGTGTCTGGAGCGGCATGCTCGACGAGCGCGACGCCGCGGCGCTGCTCGACGAGGAGCGCGAGCTGTGGGGCTTCGACGCAGGTGACGTGCACCTGGTGAACTCGCCGCTGTACCACTCGGTCTCGGTGCGCTGGGCCGGCGCCACCCTGCTCAGCGGTGGCACGGTGCTGCTGCAGGGGCCCTTCGATGCAGCCCGGACCGCGGCGACCATCGCCGAGCACCGCCCCACCACCACGTTCCTGGTGCCGGCGCACTTGCAGCGACTGTTCGCCCTCGGCGAGCTGCCGCCCCTGGACGCGTTCCGCCTGGTGGCGCACGCGGGGTCGGCGTGCCCCGAGCCGCTCAAGCACGCAGCGATCGACGCGTTCGGCGTCGAGCGGCTCTGGGAGTTCTACGGGTCGACCGAGGGCCAGTTCAGCACGGCGAGCGCGACCGAGTGGTTGCAGCGGCCGGGCACGGTGGGCCGGGCTCGTCCGGGGCGCACGCTCTCGGTCGACCCCGACGGGACCGTGTGGTGCGAGGTACCCCACTGGGCCCGCTTCGAGTACTGGCGCAGCCCCGAGCGCACCGCTGCCGCATGGCGGCCCGCGAGGGTCGATGCCGACGCCTTCGGCGCGTTCACGGTGGGCGACCTGGGGCGGCTGGACGACGACGGCTACCTGTACCTGGACGGTCGCCGCGACGACCTCGTGATCACCGGCGGGGTGAACGTCTACCCGGCCGAGGTGGAGCGGGTGCTGGCCCACGCGCCCGGCGTGGACGAGGTCGCCGTGTTCGGCGTGGACGACGAGCGGTGGGGCCAGCGTGTGTGCGCGGCGGTCGTCGGCAGCGCCGACGAGGCCGCACTGGACACGTTCGCCCGCGAGCACCTCGCCGCGCACAAGCGGCCGAAGGACTACGTGACGGTGTCCGAGCTGCCCCACACGGCCACCGGCAAGCTCCGCCGCTCCGTGCTGGCCGACGAGCTCTTCCCGCTGGCCTGAACCACCGAGCTGGAACGGTTGATCCGGACCTCCGCGGTCCGACCACGGTCGCGTCCAGGACCGGGGCCCGACCGCGTGACACCGGACACATCCGTTGCATGACGCAACGGAGAGGCGCAGTATCAGTTGCATGACACTACGCACTCGGTTCCGCCACCGCCCACCGGCTCCCGACGTCGTCCGGGAGCTGGCCACGATCGTCGAGCGTCGGGGCGCCTCCGACGTCGACGCTCCCGTGCACCCGCGCCGGATCACGGTGCGCGACCTGGCCCCACGCGACCTGGGCGCGATCTGCGACATGGCCGCTCGCTGCAGCGACGACACGCTCCGCCGGCGCTTCCACGCGCCGGTCGCCCACCTCCCCCTCGACCGGGTGACGGCGCTGCTGACCGCGTCCAACGCCGTCGGGGTCGTCGTCGCCGAGGTGGACGGCGTGGTCGTGGGGGTCGGGACCCTGCACCGCCACGGCGACGGCGATGCCGAGATGGCCGTGCTGGTCGAGGACGCATGGCAGTCCAGCGGCGTCGGCAGCCGCCTCACCGTCGGGCTGTTCCGGGTCGCCCGACGCGTCGGTGTCGACACCTTGGTGGCCGACGTGCTGCGGGAGCCGCGGTTCCTGGTCGAGTCCCTCCGACACCACCACCCCACCGCCACCGTGTCCGTCGACGGACCGGTGGCCACCGTCCGGCTCCCGGTCCGGGCGGCGTAGGCTCGTCGTCGTGCGCCGTACCTCGTTCACCGACATGCAGTGCTCGGTCGCCCAGGCCCTGGAGCAGGTCGGCGAGTGGTGGACCCTGCTGATCATCCGCGACGCGCTGCTCGGCGTGCGGAGGTTCGAGCACTTCCAGCGTCGCCTCGGCATCGCCCGCAACATCCTGTCGAACCGCCTGGACGCCCTGGTCGAGCACCAGATCATGGAGCGGCGGGTGTACTCGGAGCGCCCCGAGCGCCACGAGTACGTGCTGACGCCCAAGGGCAAGGCGCTGTGGGAGGTCATGACCGCGCTGCGCCAGTGGGGCGACGACTGGGCACTGGAGCCCGACCAGCACCCGGTGGTGCTGGTGCACGACCGCTGCGGGCACGTGAGCCGGTCGGTGCCGCACTGCAGCGAGTGCGGCGAGGTGCTCGAGCTGCGAGAGCTGCACATGGAGGCGTCCCCCTCCGCCCCGCCGCAGTTCGTGCCGACCCGACCCCACCCGACCGGCTGAGACCCATCTGCTGCAGGTTCTCAGGTACGCACGATCGCGTGCCGATGACCCTGGTGTGCTGAGGACACAATCGAACGCACGCGAGGTCTCCCGCCACGTCGCCGCGTTGCCACCCGACTACGAGGTGCAACGCAGCGGTGAGCACTGGGTCGTCGCCGGACCCACCGGGATCTACACCGTGGGCCGAGCAGAGTCCGACCCGGCGCGTGACGCCGAGCGGACCTCGGTGCTGGCCCACGAGCTGCGTGCGGCGCTGTCCGACGAGGTGCCGTGGGTGCCGTTCGTGGACGCCCTGCTGGTCGCTCCCCACGACGTCCTGGCGGACCCTGCCGTCGGATCGCTCGCCTGCACCGTCGTCGAGCTCGACATGTTGCGACTGGCGCTGACCACCGGCACGGTCATGGTCCACGAACGCGAGCTGGCCGAGATCCAGCGCATCCTGCCGCTGGTGGTCGATCGGCTCCGACGCGACCGGCCCGGCTCCCTGCCCCTCGCCTGACCCTGCGAGCAGCTGCGTCGACGAGGAGCGCGGCGACGAAACCGCATCGCCGCCCCGAGGTGGCAAGCTGCGTCGATGTCCTCCCCGGAGCCCACACCCGCCGATGCCGCTGCGCCCGTCGAGGCGCCGGCGTGGCCCTCACCGGTCGAGATCGCCTCCCCGGACGGCACACCGATCGCCACCTACGACCTGGGCGGCGACGGCGACGACGTGCTGCTGGTGCACGCCACCGGCTTCTGCGCTGCGGTGTGGGCGCCGCTCGCGTCGCAGCTCGGCGGCCACCGCCGCGCGGCGCTCGACGTCCGCGGACATGGGCGCTCCGGCGTGCCCGCCGCGGGCATGCACTGGGACGGGACCGCCGCCGACGTGCTGGCCTCCATCGACGCGTTGGGCCTGGAGCGCCCCTTCGGGGTCGGTCACTCGATGGGCGGCGCCTCGCTGCTGCTGGCCGAGCAGGCTCGTCCGGGCACGTTCAGCGGCCTGTGGCTCTACGAACCGATCGTGTTCCCGCCCCAACCCGAGGCGGCGTCCGGCTCCGGCAACCACCTGGCCGAGGGTGCTCGGCGACGACGGGCCACGTTCGCCTCGCCCCGAGCTGCCTACGACAACTTCGCCGCCAAGCCACCGCTGTCCTCGCTGAGCCCCGACGCCCTGGCCGCGTACGTGCGCCACGGCTTCGAGCAGCTCCCCGACGGCACCGTCGAGCTGCGCTGCCGTCCCGAGGTCGAGGCGGCGACCTACGAGATGGGGGCGGTGCACCACGCCTACCAACATCTGGGCGAGGTGGGTTGCCCCGTCACGGTCGTGCGCGGCACCGATCAGCTGCCCGGACCGGCGTCGTTCGCTGCGGCCATCGCCGATGCCCTTCCGTTCGGCCGACTCGAGGACCACCCCGAGCTCGGGCACTTCGGCCCGCTCGAGGATCCGGCCGCCATGGCGGCATCGGTCGAGCTCGCTGTCGGTGCCGGGTCGTAGCATCACCCTCATGGCCCTCCCGCTGCCCACCTCCCTGTCGCCGTCGAAGGTGTCGACGTTCAAGGACTGTGCGCTCGCGTTCCGCTTCTCGGCGATCGACAAGCTGCCCGAGCCGCCATCGCTCCCGGCGGTCAAGGGCACCACGGTGCACCGCGCGCTGGAGCTGCTCTTCGCCGCCGAGCCGACCGACCGCACCCCCGAGCTGGCCCAGGAGTGCCTCCGCGAGGCGCTGCTCGAGCTGCGCAGCTCCGAGGAGTTCCAGGGCCTGCAGCTCGACCCCGCGGCAGAGGCCGCGTTCGCTGCGGACGCCGCCACCATGGTCGAGCGGTACTTCACCCTCGAGGACCCACGCACCATCACCCCGGTCGGGCTCGAGATGATGCTGGAGGCCGACGTCGGCGGCGTGCTCGTGCGCGGCATCATCGACCGCCTCGAGGAGGACGCGCAGGGCGAGCTGGTGGTGACCGACTACAAGACGGGCCGCACCCCCTCGGTGCACCAGGAGCAGTCGCGCCTGGGTGGCGTGCACTTCTACGCGTTCCTCTGCCAGCAGGTGCTGGGCCGCATCCCCGCACGGATCCAGCTGGTCTACCTGGGCGGCGAGCCGCAGATCATCACCACCACGCCCTCCGAGCAGTCGGTGCGCGGCATGCAGAAGAAGATCGGCGCCATCTGGGCGGCGGTCGAGCGGGCGTGCGAGCTCGACGACTTCCGCCCCAAGCAGTCGGCGCTGTGCAACTGGTGTGCGTTCCAGGCCTACTGCCCGGCGTTCGGCGGGGACCCGGACGAGGCCCGGGCGCTCGCGCTCGTCCTGGCGGCCGAGCGAGCTGCCGCTGCGCCGGACGCCGACGGTCCCGACGCGGTCGGCGCGGTGGCGGTCGATCTGACCACCGCGACGCCGTCCAGCGACGACGACGTGACCATCGCGGCACGCGGCACGGCCTGAGCGTGGCGCCGCCACGCGGGTCGCTGCTCGCACACCCCCACGTCGTCCGACTCGACGGAGCCGCAGCGGGTGTCGCCGCAGCAGCACGCGGTCGCGGCGCCGATCGGGCGGTGTACCTGCTCTCGGAGGCGGCCAACCACTCGCTGCTCTGGCACGCGATCAACGCTGTCGACGCCGTGGTCGGCGGGCCCGAGCACCGCCGTCGTGCCCTGCGACGATCGGTGATCGTGGCGGTCGAGCAGACGGTGGTCAACGGACCGATCAAGTCGCTGGTCGCCCGCGAGCGACCCGACGAGCGCGACGACCACCCCCACACGCTGCGCACGCCCCGAACCTCCTCGTTCCCGAGCGGCCACGCGTCCGCCGCCGCGTGTGCGGCGACCCTGCTCAGTCGGGACCTGGGCGCCGCGCCCTTGTGGTGGGGCCTGGCGGGTGCGGTGGCCTGGACCCGGATCCACGTCGGGGTCCACCACGCCAGCGACGTCGCCGCCGGGCTCGCCCTGGGACGCCTGCTGGCCGGCGTCGCCGGGGCGCTGTGGCCGGCACCCACGCGCTGAACCCGCGCGCCGGGCGCCGCATCCGCCGCTGGTCTGGTTAGCCTCGCTCAGGTGCCGACCCCGCCGCTCGACGACCACGACCGCATGAGCGGGTTCGAGTCCCTCATGTGGGAGCTGGAACGGGACCCGCAGCTCTCGTCCGCGTTCGCCAACCTCACCCTCTTCGATCGGCCCCCGGACCGGGAGGTGTTCCGACGTCGCATGGAGCACGCGACGCGGGCCGTGCCCCGCCTTCGCCAGCGCGTGGTGACCTCCAGGGCACCCTGGGAGCACCCCGAGTGGGTCGAGGACCCCGACTTCGACCTGGATCACCACCTCCGCTGGGTCGACCTGGGCGGCGACGCGGACGACCGGACGCTCTACGACCTGGCCGCCACGCTGATGCGCCAGCCGTTCGACCGCGAACGCCCGCTGTGGGAGTTCGTGACGATCGAGGGGCTCCGGGGCGGCCGGGCGGCGATGCTGCAGCGGCTGCACCACACGATCACCGACGGCGAGGGCGGCATCCGACTGTCGATCGAGTTCCTGGACTTCGAGCGGGACCCTGCGCCGGCACCGCCGCGCACGCCGAGAGCACGTCCTTCGGCGCCGACCGACGGTGACACCGACCCGGGCACCGACGCCGCACCGGGCGAGGCGTCGTTGTGGGGACGATCGACACATGCGCTGGGCGGCGTCGTGGCCCGCATCGGCGGCGGGGCCGCCGCGCTGCCGCGCCGAGGCGGCGAGCTGGGCGCAGTGGCGCGCTCGACCGTGCGCCAGATGAGCGTCGGGAGCCACCGCTCACCGCTGTGGCGCGAGCGCTCCCTGGACCGCTGGCTCGGCACCACCGTGCTGCACCTCGAGGACGTGCGCAGCGCCGCGCACCACCTCGGCGGCAGCGTGAACGACCTGTTCATCACCGGCGCGGCCACCGCCGCGGGACGGGTGCACGACGCCGCGGGCATGCCCGTCGCGGAGCTGCGGGTGTCCATGCCGGTGAGCACCCGCCACGATCGCTCTGCGGGCGGCAACGCCTTCTCCCCCACTCAGACCCTGGTGCCGACCGCGCCGATGGCGTGCGAGGAGCGGTTCGGACGGATCCACGAGATCCTGACGGGGGTCAAGACCGAGCGGGTGGTCGAAGCGCTGGAAGGTGCAGCCAACGCCGCGGCCATGTTGCCGTCGACCGCGCTGGTCCGCACGGGTCAGCACCTGGCCGGTTCGGTGGACTTCGTGTGCTCGAACGTGCGAGCGGCGCCATTCGATCTGTTCATCGCCGGCGGCTTCATGGAGGCGAACTACCCCTTGGGGCCGCTCGCGGGGACTGCGTTCAACCTCACGACCATGTCGTACCGAGGTTGGCTGTTCATCGGCCTGGTCACGGATCCCGCCGCAGTGCAGGATCCCGAGGAGCTCCTCGCGGAGATCGAGCAGGCCTACGCGGAACTGCTGGCCGCAGGCGGCGTGGACCACCCGCAGCACGTCTGAGCCGCCCGCCGACACCGGATCCCCGGTGCAGGTGGGCGGTGCGGGCTCAGTTGGTGGAGACCTGCGCGTCCAGCTTGGACAGCACCATGCGCACGTCGAGCAGGAGATCGGCGATCTCGGAGGTGGACACCAGGTTGCGGTCCGAGATGCCGCCGAGGCCCTGATCGATCAGGTCCAGCGCCTCGCGGATGGTGGTGTCGCCCTGCAGCTCCGTGTCCAGAACCTCGGTCTCGAGAACCTCTGTCATCGTGGCCTCCTGCTGCCCGCACTCCGAAGGCTCGGGGTGCTCGTGGTCGAGGATACCGGTCGGCACCGACATCGGGTGCGCGCGTTACCGAGCATTCACACACGGTCGCCCGCGGACGGCCCGCACTACCGTCCGGTGCATGCACCGCACCGACGCACCCGCCGGGGTGACCTTCGCCAGCTTCGCCCCGCTCGGCCTGCCCGCCGGACTGGAGGTCGCCCGCCGAGCGGCCGAGGCGGGGTTCGGTTCGTTCTGGACCGCCGAGACGGTCGGTCAGGAGGCGTTCGCGACGCTGGCGGCGGTCGCGGTCTCGGTACCCGAGCTCGATCTGGGCACCGGCGTGCTGGCGTTGCAGCTCCGCACCCCGATGCTGGCGGCGATGGGCGCGGCCACCCTGCAGAGCCTGGTGCCCGAGCGCGACGTGCTGCTCGGCGTCGGCATCTCGTCACCGGTGGTCGTCGGTCGCTGGCACGGCGCCGAGTACGGCGCGACGGCGGTGTCGCAGGTGCGCGAGTACCTGGAGCTGACCCGCGCGTGCCTGTCAGGTGAGCCGGTGAGCCACCGTGGCGAGCACTACCACTGCGACAAGTTCCGCCTTGGGGTCCGTCTGGGTGAGCGCCGACCACGCCTGGTGCTGGGCGCGCTGAACGAGCGCATGCTCGCGAGCGCCGGGGAGCTCGCTGACGGCGTGCTGCTCAACTACCTGCCTGCCAGTGCGGTCCCCTGGTGCGTGGAGCAGGTCCGGCGCGGCGAAGCCGCCGCGGGCCGCCCCGAGGGCTCCTGCACCGTCTACGCCTACGTCCACGTGGGTGTCTGCGATCGCAGCGGTGCACTCGACGCGGCGCGGCGGGACCTGTTCTCCTACGCCGTGGTGCCCGCCTATGCGAAGGCGTTCGAGCGCGCCGGCTTCGGCGACGAGGTCGCCGAGCTGCGCGCCGCACACGCAGCGGGCGATCGGGCCGCGGCGGTGGCGGCCATCTCGGAGCGCATGGTGGACCAGATCGACATCTGCGGCGACGCCGCGACGGTGAGCGCCGCGGTGCAGGCCTACCGCGACGCCGGTGTGCAGGTCCCGGTGATCATGCCGCTGCCGTGGGGAGAGGACCGTCGCGCCACGATCGATGCGACGCTGGAGGCGACCGCGGGCAGCTGAGCCCGGCGGAGCGAGCACGGTGGTCGCCGGGTCGTCCGGCGTGACGCGAGGAGCACAGGAGGATCCGGCATGGAGCTGAACGACGCAGTGGTGGTCGTCACCGGTGGCGGCAGCGGGATCGGCGCCGCGCTCGTGCGCCGCATCGCGCAGGAGGCACCGGCGGCCCTCGTCGTGGTCGACCTGCACGAGGACGGCGCTGCCGCCGTGCGCGACCAGGTGGCGCCCGAGGCGCCGGGCACCGACGTGTGGCACGCCGCGCTCGACGTGTCCGACGAGGCCCAGGTGCAGTCGCTGGTCCACGACGTCGAGCACCGCAACGGCACCGTCGACCTGTTCTGTGCGAACGCAGGCATCGGCTCCGCGATGGGTCTCGAGGCACCCGACGAGGTCTGGCGACGGGTGCTGGACGTGAACGTGATGGCGCACCTGTACGCCGCCCGGGCCCTGGTGCCCACGTGGTGCGAGCGCGGCCGGGGCCACCTGCTGGTCACGGCGTCCGCCGCGGGCCTGCTCACCAACCTGGGGGACGCCCCGTACTCGGTGTCGAAGCACGCCGCGGTCGCCCTGGCGGAGTGGATCTCGGTCACCTACGGCGACCGTGGTGTGGGGGTGTCCTGCCTGTGTCCGCAGGGCGTGCGCACCCCGCTGCTGTTCGGCGAGGGCAACGAGGCGCTGGCGACCGATGTGGTCAAGGCCCAACGCATCCTGGAGCCCGAAGAGGTCGCCGACGTCACCGTCGCCGCACTGCGCGAGGACCGCTTCCTGATCCTGCCCCACGAAGAGGTGGCGGACTACGAGCAAGCACGCGCCGCGGATCGCGAGCGGTGGTTGCGCTCGATGCGCCGGCTCCAGGCCAGCATCGGCGGCGGATGATCGACCGGCACCGCGCCACGCTCGACGTCTACGAGCAGCGCGCCGCGGAGTGGGTGCGCCGGCGCCGGCCCGATCCGGAGCCGGCAGCGGAGTTCACCCGGTGGCTCGGACCGGTCCCTGCGGGCTCGGTGCTCGACCTCGGCTGCGGGCCGGGTTGGCACCTGCCGGAGCTGCCGACGGCGACCGTGGGCATCGACGGCGCGGCGGCCATGCTCGAGCAGGCCAACCGGCACGCGCCCGGCGCGGCGCTGGTGCGTGCCGACCTGCGGGCGTTGCCGATCGCAGGTGGTGCGCTGCACGGGGTCTGGGCCGAGCGGTCGCTGGTGCACCTGGACCGTCGCGAGGTGCCGATGGCGCTGTGGGACCTCCACCGGGCGATGCGGGTCGGCGGCGGGCTCTGCGCCTGCCTGTTCGAGGACGACGCCGACCACCGACAGCTCGACGGCGACGACATCGGCGGGCGTTGGTTCAGCGGTTGGACCGAACCGCTGTTGCGCCAGGTGCTCGAAGGAGCGGGGTTCGACCTGGAGCTGCTCGAACGCACCGAGCACGGCGACGTGACCCACCTGCGCGTCTGGGCCCGACGAGCACGAACGCTGGCCGACACCGTGGCTGCGGGCATGCGACTACTGCTGGTCGGGCTCAACCCCTCGCTCGTCGCCGCGGACGCCGGTGTGGGCTTCCACCGCAACGGCAACCGGGCCTGGCCGGCGCTGGCGGCCGCCGGCCTCTGCAGCGTCGACCGCGACCCCGTGCACCTGCTGCGCGAGCACCGCATCGGCATGACCGACCTGGTCAAGCACGCCAGCGCCCGGGCCGGGGGCCTGACCGCCGCGCAGTACACCCACGGCGTCGAGCGCCTGGACGCGCTGTGCGCGTGGCTGCGCCCCGACGCGGTGTGCGTCGTCGGCCTGAGCGGCTGGCGCGCCGCGGTCGACCGCCGGGCCCAGCCGGGTGCGCAGCGCCGCACCCTGGGCGGACGGCCCGTGTACCTGATGCCCAACCCCAGCGGCGTCAACACCCATGTCGGGCTGGAGGAGCTGACCGAGCACCTGCTCGAGGCGGCCCGGCTCGCCGATGCCCACGGCGATCGAGCAGACTCCGCGGGTGCTCCTGCATGAGATCGTCGAGCTGGCCGCTGCGGACCGCCCCGACGACCCGGCGCTCATCACCGACGGGCGACGGCTGAGCTTCGCCGAGCTCGACCGGCGGATCCGTGTGGTCGCCGAGCTCGTCGCCGCACGCACCGTGCCCGGCGACCGGGTGGTGCTGATCGCCGACAACCACCTGGACGTGGTCACCGCCATGTACGCCGTGCCGCGGGCCGGCGCGGTGCTGGCGTTCGGCAACTCCCGCCACACCCCCGACGAGCTCCGCTCGCTGATCACCGCCACCGCACCCGCACTGCTGCTCGCCGACGTGCGCCAGCTGGAACGCCTCGCACCGGGCGCCGCGCTGCCGCCGACCCTGTCGCTCGGCGGGCCCCACCCGGCGGCGATCGAGGACCTGACCGCGGTGGCCGACGCCCGCGGCGCCGAGCACACCGACCCGTCGATCGGGACCGAGCGCGAGGGGCTCGACCTCGGGCTCGACGCCAGTGGGTGCGCCTGGCTCATCCACACGTCGGGCACGACCGGGCGACCCAAGGGCGTGATGCTCACCCATGCGAGCCTCGCCGCAGGGGTGGCGAACTCGGCGATCGCACGTCCGCTCGCGGACGACGACGTCTACCTCTTCCCCTTCCCCCTCTTCCACGTCGCTGCCTACAACGTGCTGCACGCCCATCTGCGTCGCCGGCCGGTCGTGCTGGTCCCCCGCTTCGACGCCGCGGCCGTGCTCGAGCTGATCGACGCCGAGGGCGTCACCTGCTGCTCGTTGGCACCGACGATGGTCGCCATGCTGCTCGACCACCCGGACCGTCGGCCCGAGTCGCTGCAGGGCCTCCGCCAGATCTCCTACGGCGCCTCGGCCATGCCGCTCGACCTGTTGCGGCGCGTGCTTGATGAGCTGCCGCACTGCGGGCTCGCACAGGGCTACGGCATGACCGAGCTCAGCGGCAACGCGGTGTTCCTCACCCCCGACGACCACCGACGCGCCGCCGTCGACGAGCCCGAGTTGCTCGCGGCCGCCGGTCGGCCGGGGCCGCTGGTGGCGCTGCGCATCGTGGACGAGCACGACCGCCCCGTGGCCGGCGACGAGCCCGGTGAGATCCTGGTCCGCGGCGACCAGGTCTGCGCCGGCTACTGGAACGACGCGGCAGCCACCGAGGCGGCGCGACTCGGCCCGTGGCTGCGCACCGGTGACGTCGGCCGGATCGTCGACGGCGTGCTCTACGTGGTCGACCGCAAGAAGGACCTGATCATCACCGGCGGCGAGAACGTGGCCTCCCGCGAGGTCGAGGACCTGCTGAGCCTGCACCCCGACGTCGGCCAGGTCGCCGTGGTCGGCGTCGCTGACGAGCGCTGGGGCGAGGCCGTGTGCGCCGTCGTCGTGCCCGCGACCGAGGACACGGCGATCGACGCTTCCGCGCTCATCTCCTGGACCGAGGGCAGGATGGCGGGCTTCAAGCGACCGCGGCACGTCGTGGCCGTCGACGAACTGCCGTTGAACGCGTCGGGCAAGGTCGACAAGGCGCTGGTGCGGCGAACGGCGCACGACGCGCTCGGGCGCTGAGGCCTCTCGGGAGCGCTGTCGGTCGCCCGCGTCAGCCCGAGCGGCGTCCGCCGATGATCGACAGCGCAGCGACGACAATCCACAGGTCCACGAGCCCGAGACCCAGGCGCTGGGTCAACCCGTTCGCGACGTCGATCGTCGATGCCGCCAGCAGCGCTGCGGATGCGACGCCGCACGCGATCGACCAGTTGGCGGCGAGCCGTGCTCCCCGGGCCCTGAGGGTGGGCGCTGCGAGCAGCGGTGTGGCGGCGAGTGCGGCATAGCCCAGAGTGGCGAACCACACGTGTGCGGCATCGAACCGCCCGAGCGGTGTGGCCGCCACGCCGAGGGTCGCCAGACCCGTGACGGTCGCTGCGATCCACGACGGCCCGCCGAGCGTCCGCCTCAGCGCCTGCGCGAACAGCGGGACGCCCAGTCCGAACGCCACGAACCCTGCGGTCATCGATGCACGCGTGGGTTGGTCGATCGCTGCGAGCCGGCTGATGGCGTCCTGGACCGCGGAGTACCCGTCGAGTGACACGCTCCCGATCGCCCATGCGGCGACGAAGGCGGTCACGCCGGCGATGCCGCACGCCGCCAGGATCTGCGTCTGCCGGGTCGGCTCGCTCATCGTGCTCCATTCCCGTCGCGGGCAAGGGTCGAGGATGATCTGTCCCGCCTGCCTGTCGCTCAACTCTGGGTGGACCGCTCCCGCAGGGCGTCGCGGGAGCTCACGCCGAGCTTGGCGTAGACCCGCTGCAGGTGGTTCTCGACGGTGCGCACCGACACCACCAGGTGGTCCGCGATCTCTCGGTTCGCCATCCCCTGTGCAGCCAGGTCCGCGACCTCGCGCTCACGCCGGGTCAGCTCGGCGGTGCCCGGCGTGGCCGGCAGCGCCGGGGTCCGAACCCCCTGGCACGCGGCGAGGAGACGCTGCATGCCGTGCTCTGACGCAGCGGCGCTGCGCGGCACGCCGGCGCGCCGATGTGCCGTCGCAGCGGCTGCGGCAGATTCGGCGGCCAGCAGCAAGCAGCCCATCGCCTCGAAGCGTTCGGCGACCGCATCGAGGGCGGCACCGTCATCGGCGCACAACGCCTCGACGTGGTCGCAGCGCGCCGCCATCAGCTCGCCCTGCACGATCCCCGCCAGCTCGTCGGTGCGGGCCAGCACCGAGGCGGCGTCGCCCAGGCGGGCGAGGTCGTGCAGCGCTCCCGCCTCGAGGCCGTGTTGGCCCAGGGCGCGAGCGCGCTCGGCCGCGGCGGCCAGCAGCTCACGCGCGGCGCTGTGACGACCGGCGGCGACCAGCGTCCAGGCTCGACCGCGGTCCAGGTCGACGTCCATCAGCGACAGCGGGGTCGGCGGCTCGGCATCCAGGTCCTCGGCCGTCGCGGAACCTGCCGCATGGTCGCCCATCTGGCCTGCGGCCAGCATCAGCACGCCGAACCCCCAACGGGTGCCCGGATGGCGCAGCTCGCCGAACACCAGCGCGGCCTCGCGGCCGTGGCGTGCGGCATCGTTCAGCCGCCCACGCAGCAGCTCGGCACGTCCGAGCACCACCGAGAGCCAGGCCTGTCCGTGCCGGTCACCCAGGGCGACCGCCCCTTCGTAGGCCGCACGAGCGGTCGCGTGACCGTCGAGCACGCGGCCCTCGTCGACCTGGGCGAGGGCGAGCGCGACCAGGTAGATGCCCGGCTCCGCCATCTGCACCTGATCCCCGAGGCGGATCCTCGCTTCGAACGCCTCCGTTGCGATATGCACGGCGGTCGAGGTGCGTCCTGCCAGCACGTGCGCGACGGCGGCCTGCAGCGCTCCCTCGCAGTAGGCACGCTCGTCCGAGGCGTCGAGCAACGGATCGACCAGCTCCAGGGTGCGCTCGACCTGCCCGGAGAACACCGCGAACGACGCACGCTGCGCCTGCAGCTCCCTGAGCAGCGCCGGGTCGGACAGGTCCTGCTCCGCAGCGTCGAGGACCGCAAGTGCGTCGTCGTCACGGCCCAGCCCGCGGAAGAGGTTCCCCGAGCGCGACAGGACGAGCATGGTCCGACGGCGCCCGTCACCGGCGAGCGGCTCATGGTGACCCATCACCTCCTCGGCCTCCTCGAAGCGGCCCTGGTCGTCGAGCGCGACGCCGAGCAGGTGCGCAGCCTCGAGCCGCTCGGCGACCTGCAGCCCGTCCGTGTCGAGCCCGGCCCGAGCGAAGCGCTCCGCGGTGGCGGCGTCGCTGGCCCACAGCGCCTCCCGAGCGGCGTCGACCAGCACCGCAGCGTCCGCAGGACGACCGGCGTCCAGGCGCCACGCGGCCAATCGGCGGGCATCGTCACGTCGGCGACAGCCCACACTCTCGAGCGCATCGGCGAGGCCGTCGAGCGTCTGGCGCCGGGCGAGCTCGGACATCGTCGAACGGGCGACCTCGACGTGCATCGGGTGCAGGGCGCGCAGCTGGCGCCGTCGACCGTCCTGGACCAGCTCGACCAGCCCGGCGTCGAGCAGCTCCTGCGCCAGCGGCCAGGCCTCCATGCGGTCGAGCCCGTGCACGCCGAGGGGCTCCCCCAGTGCCACGGCGTCCAGCAACGTGCGCGCCGGCCTGCTGACCTCGCGGAGCCGCAGCGCCACCAGCTCGGCCAGGCGCGGTGGTGCGGACACGACGTCGGTGAGCTCCCAGTGCCCTCGTTCGCGCGACAGCACGCCGCGGTCGCGCAGTCCGGTCACCAGCTCGCGCAGGTAGAGGAGGTTGCCGCCGGCCGCGTTCAGCAGCGTCGTGCGGGCCAGTCCGTCCACACCGCCGGGCAGGGCCAGGTCGAGCAGCTCGGCCATCGCGCCGGTGTCCATGGGCGCCAGGTCGATGCGCGACACGAGCTCGTCGCGCCACAGCAGGGTGACGGGCTCGGGCACCGGCTCCCCGCTGCGCAGGGTGAGCAGGAGCTGGGCCCGACCCGACATCGCCAGGTGCAGCAGCAGCGTCGCCGAGGTGTCGTCGAGCAGGTGCACGTCATCGACCGACACCAGCAGCTGCTCGCCGTCGTCGAGAGCCTCCAGCAGACGACGCGCCGCATCGCCCAGGCGGGCGGCGTCACCCTCGAGCTGGCCGGAGGCCGCCAACACCTGGGCGAAGGCGCCCAGCGGCATGCTCGAGGACACCTCGGTCGCTCGCACCTGCACCGCGTGCGCCGGATCCAGCGCGGCGAACACTTCGGCCGCCAGGCGGGTCTTGCCCACCCCTGGCGGGCCCGAGATCAGCACGCCGCCGCTGCGGCAGCGCTCGATCGCCCGCTCCAGCTCGGTCTGTCGACCGACGAGCGGCCACGACGAACCCGCTGCGCCGACTCCCGCCGAACCGACTCCCACCGCGTCATGGTACCGATCCACCCCGACATGTGAACCCGCGGAATTGAGTAGCGCCTACTCAGGACCCTCGGTGCGCGCGGACGGCACACTCTCAGGATTCGTCATCGGCTGTCGGCGGGCGTTGCTCGCCCCATCATCCGCCGTCGATCGATGCGCAGTGGCGGTGCGGCTCCGCTGGAGGGAGGAGCCGCACCACCCCACTGATGTTGCGGGGACCGTGGTTCGGCGGCGGTGTGGTTCGGCGACACTGTGGTTCGGCGGCGGTGACGGTCCGCGGGACCGATGGTCAGCGGGGCGCGAGGTCCCGGATGGCCTGTCGCTGGTCGTAGCCGAACGGCAGCAGCGCCAGCGCCGGGGTGGTCACGCCGTGGTCGACGTAGCGCTGGATGTGCTCCCGGCACTGCTCGGGGGTGCCCGACACGATCAGCTCGTCGACCAGCGACTCGGGGATCGCCGCCAACGCCGCCTTGCGATCGCCCTCACCCCACAGCCGCCACATCTCGGCGAGCTGCTCACCACGACCGAGCCACTCGTGGAACGCCGCGTACACGGGCACGCTCAGGTACGCGGCGATCGCGAAGCGGCCCATGCCGATCACGGCGTCGCGATCGGTCGTGGGCGCGACGAAGATCCGCGCCACCACCTCCCTGGGGCCGGGCTCGGCCGCCTCGGCACCCGCGGCCTGCACGATCGGGGCGACGGTCGCCACGTCCTCGGCGGACAGCCAGTTGATGATCGCGCCGTCGCCCTCGCGTCCGGCCAGACGCAGCATGCCCTCACGCAGCGCCGCGATGAGGATCGTCGGCTGCTGCGCAGGTCGGATGCCGAGGCGGAAGCCCTTGACCTCGGAGCGGCCGAAGCGGCCGGTCATCTTCTCGCCGTCCATCGCCGCTCGCAGGAACCGCACCATGTCGCGCACCTGACGGTACGGCTCGTCGAAGGGGATGCCGTTCCAGCCCTCGACGATCACGTTGGACGAGGTGCCGATGCCGAACGCCACGCGCCCCGGGGCCGCGTCGGCCAGGGTTGCCACCGACTGGGCGAGCAGCGCGGGGCCGCGGGTGTAGGCCGGCACGATCGCACTGCCCAGGCGCAGGGACGGCGCCCACGCCGAGGCCAGCGCCAGCGGGGTGAACGCATCGGCGCCGTTGGCCTCCGATGACCACACGTCGGTGTAGCCCAGGTCCTCGAGCTCGACGATCCAGTCGCGCTGCTCCGACAGCGGCACGCCGTCGAAGGGGATGGTCATGCCGTAGCGACGGCCGGGAGGTGGGGAGCCCTGGGTCATGCGGCGAGCCTAGGCAGCTCGGTCGCGTCGGTGACGCCCGTCGCGCGGCTGGTCAGCTCCGGGGGTTGTGCAGCACCGCGGACTGGCTGGCCGTGGCCAACAGGGTGCCGTCGGCCGACCACAGGTAGACCGAGCCGTGGCCGAACCCGTCGTGGATGCCGTCGATGCGCACGTCGCACAGCACCCATTCGGTCGGCACGAGACGCTGCACCCGGATCGTGTTGTCCAGGCTGTTCGACGGCACCCAGTTGCCCTGGGACTGCGAGATGCCGAACGGCACGTAGTCGCCCAGGATCGCGAGCGCCGCCGCCGACATGTCGACGTCGGGCATGCGCACCCACAGTGCGGAGCGTCCGTCCGATCTCGGTGTGCCGTCGAAGCGGTCCCACGGCGTGCCCGCCGCCAGGCGCATGTCGAAGCGGGTCATGATCGACCCGGAGTCCTCGACCAGCTCCCCGCGGCTGGGGCAGTCGGCGGGGTCCGGCACGTCGGGCAGCGTGCGGTACTGCTCGTCGATCGGGATGTCCTTCGAGCCGAGCGCCGCGTTGACCGTCAGGATCTCGCGGTCACCGACCTTGCCCACCACCCGGGCCTGGCTGGTGCGCTTGCCCGACACGGCGACGGTGACATCCAGGTCCATGATCGAGCCGACCATCGCGAAGGACAGGTACTGCGCGGTCGCCCACACCACCGGCCGATCGCAGACCGACTCCATGGCTGCGACCGCAGCACCCAGGCCGCAGCCACCGAAGAGGAACTTCTCACGAGTGGCGATGCCCTCGGTGATGGGCAGGTACCAGCGCATCGGGTTGTGGGTCGGCGTCAGGCCGAGGAACTCGGTGGCGTCCATGGGCGGGGACCCTACCGGCGCCCGCGGGCACCGACCGGCGACCGGGCGGGCTGGGACGCCTCGGACCGCACGCTCGACCGGTAACGTGCGGCGCGCACCGTGCCCGTGGGGGGCGGGTGCGACCAAGGAGCAACCGTGACCGACTCACCGTGGCTGGGCGATGCCTGTTCGCTCGTCGACGCCTTCCGTGCCAAGGACCGCTCGCCGCTGGAGGAGCTCGACGCCACACTCGCGGCGATCGAGGCGAGCGACCTGAACGCGTTCTCGCACCTCGACCCCGAGTCCGCCCGCGACAAGGCCGCCGCCGCTGACGTGCACCTGCCCTTCGGCGGCGTGCCCTTCGGCGTGAAGGAGCTGGGCCACTACCGCGGCTGGCCGGACACCGAGGCGTCGCTGGTCTTCGCCGACCGCATCGCCGACTACACCGAGACCTCGATCGAGCGAGCCGAGCAGCTCGGCGGCGTCGTCCCGATCGGGCTGACGACCGCGTCCGAGTTCGGCGGCCTGAACGTGTCGATCACGAAGCTCAACGGCGTGACCCACAACCCCTGGCAGCACGGGCGCACCGCCGGCGGCTCCTCGGGCGGCAGCGCCGCCGCGGTGGCCGGCGGACTGGTCACGCTGGCCTCCGGCGGCGACGGCGGCGGCTCCATCCGCATCCCCGCCGGCTTCAACGGGCAGCCCGGCATGAAGGGCACCGCCGGGCGCATCCCCCGGGGACCGCGTGCGCAGATCCACCCGATGACCGTGGTCACCGGCGTGATGTGCCGCTCGATCCGCGACATCTGCCGCTACTACGACGTGGCCGCCGGCTACGACTCGCGCGACCCGTACTCGTTGCCCAAGGTCGACGGCTGGGAGCGCCACCTGGGCTCGTACCTCAAGCACCTGGCCGGCAAGAAGGTCGCGATCGTGCCCGACCTGGGTGTCGCCAAGGTGAACCCCGCGGTCGCCGACCTGGTGCGCGACGCGGGCGAGGAGCTGGCCCGCGACGTGGGGCTGCAGGTCGTCGATCTGGAGATCGCCTTCCCCGGGCTCGGCTACGAGTGGGCGCTGGGCAACCTGGCCTCGTTGTACGCGGACCTCGCCGGTCGATGGCCCGAGTGCAGCGACGAGCTCACCAACGAGATCGCGTTCGGGCTCGGCATCGCGGAGCAGCGCTACTCGCTCAAGATGATGGCTCGCTCCGAGACCGCACGGACCGCCGCCAACGAGGCCGTCGCCGCCGCGTTCGACCAGGTCGACTTCATCATCAGCGCCACCAACCCCGACGTCGCCTTCGCCGCCGAGACGTACCTCAACCTGGAGGTCGCCGGTGAGGAAGCCGGGCCCGAGAACAACGGCGCGCTGACCATCCCCTACAACATCGTCGGCAACCCGTCGCTGCAGGTCCCGATCGGCCAGCTGAACGGCTTGCCCGTCGGCATGCAGATCGCGACGCGCCACCACGACGACGCGCTCGTGCTCGACCTGGGCCTGGCGGTCGAGCGGGAGCGGCCCTGGCCGCTGGTCGCCCCGTCCGCACCGTGCTGAGCCGCACCGTGCTGAGCCGCAGCGTGCTGACGAGGTCGCGTTGGCGCTGACGCCGCGCTCGCTCGACTACCTGGTCCTGGTCGTGTCGGACGTGGAGCGATCGGTGCGCTTCTGGCGCGACGTCGTCGGGGCCGAGCACCAGCACACCTCGGGTGAGTACGCGCAGTTCCGGGTCGGCGAGGTCCGCCTCGGCCTGTTCGGCGCCGCCGGCATGGCCGAGACGCTGGGACGGCCGGTCACGGTGCCCGCACCGGGAGCTGCTGGGTTCGAGGTGGGCTTCCTGGTCGACGACGTCGACGTGACGTATCGCGAGATGGTCGAGGCCGGCGCGCAGCCGGTCACCGAGCCGGCGGACCGCCCGTGGGGGCAGCGCACCGCCTACGTCGCGGACCCCGACGGCTACCTGATCGAGCTGGTGCGCCCGCTGTAGGCCGGCTCAGGTCAGACGAAGCGGACCAGCCCCCGATACCGCTGGAACTGCTCGAAGCCCATCTTCAGGTAGACCGGCTCCCCCATCGGCGTCGCCTGCAGCACCACGACGGGCGCCCCCAGGTCGAAGGCCCGCTGGGTCACGGCGTGGGTGACCAGCTCGGCCAACCCTCGTCCTCGCGCCTCGGGCAGCACGCCGACGTAGTAGACGCCGGCCACGCCGCGCCCCAGCACGACCTGGGCGGTGGCGACGGGTCGTTCGTCGAGGTGGGCGACCACGCTGTGCACGTGGGGAGCGACCATCCGCTCGGGGACGGCACACATCTCCACGATGACCCCGGCGGGCATGCCGAGCGACTGGTAAGAGGTGTCGGCCACCTGCACGAAGTCCGCGGCCGACGCGTCGGTGCCGACCCACGCCAGGCGCACCCCGTCCGGCGCCTCCAGCGGTCCCAGCGGGGTGGAGCGCACCATCGCCGGCGACCGTGAGAGCTCGACCAGCCCTCGCTGCTCTGCGACGGCCACCAGGTCGGCGTCCTGCCCGTCGGGGTCCTCGACCTGCAGGCTGTAGCCCCGTCCGAGCCCACCGAAGACCTCGTCGGCGACATCGAGCACCTGCGCAGCCGGGAGCTCGGGGTCCAGACGGGCCACGCCGTTGCAGGTCACAGGGAACGCGGTGGCCGTCGCGTGCAGCACCAGACCGCCACGTTCCTCGAACCGCCCCGCCCGCCCGCTCCACGCGGCCAGCTCACGCCAGAAGTCGACCAGGCTCGTCCATCCGAGTCGCCGCAGATCCTCGCCGTGAACGCCGTGGGCAGCCGCCATGGGGCGCATCCTGATGTGCCGACGCCGCCGTGTCGATCGACATTCCGGCCGGTCGGCTGTGGAGCTGCTCACCGGGTCGGGTGACCCGTTGCTTCACTGTCACACCCCCTCCGCATACTTGTTCCCATGACACAGCAACTCGCCCTCATGAGCTCCGAGCCCGCCCGTCCCGGCCGCGCCGGTCGCCTCGACGAGGAGACCAAGCGGGTCGGTCTCGAGGGCCTGTCCAAGGCCCGAGCAGCCCTGCAGGAGGCCAGCCGCCGCGCCGCCGAGCGAGAGGCCGAGCGCCTCACCCGTCGGGACCAGGAGCTCGCCCGTCGTGCGGCGGCGGCCCGGGCTGCGGCGCAGCGCCGTTCGGGCACCGAGCGTGTCGCGGCGGAGCGCACCACCACGCGTCGGGGCACCAAGGCCGCCCCCGACCAGCAGCGCCCCGCCGCCGCCTGAGGCCCGCTCGCCCGCAACTCCGTAGGATGCCCGCCATGTCCGACGTAGTGATCATCGACGCCGTCCGCACGCCCATCGGCCGCCGCAACGGCGGGCTCTCCACCGTGCATCCTGCCGACCTGCTGGCCACCGTGCTGTCCGAGCTGGTCGCTCGCACCGGCATCGACCCCGCCCAGGTCGGCCAGGTGGTCGGCGGCTGCGTGAGCCAGGTCGGCGAGCAGTCCTTCGACATCGCCCGCACCGCATGGCTCACCGCCGGGTTGCCCATGTCGGTCGCGGCCACCACGGTCGACACCCAGTGCGGCTCGTCGCAGCAGGCCACCAACCTGGCCACCGCGCTCGTCGGTGCCGGCGTGGTCGACGTCGCCGTCGCCTGCGGGGTCGAGTCCATGAGCCGCATCCCGATCGGCGCCAACTCCTCCAAGAAGCTGGGCTTCGGTGTGCCCATCCCCAAGTCGTACTTCTCGCAGTACGAGTTCACCTCGCAGTTCGAAGGCGCCGAGCGCATCGCCGACAAGTGGGGCATCAGCCGGGCCGACTGCGACGAGTTCGGGCTGCGCTCCCAGCAACTGGCCGCAGCCGCCTGGGAGCAGGGCCGCTTCGACGGCCAGGTCGTCTCGGTCGATGCTCCCGACGTGGACGACGACGGCGCCCCCACCGGCACCACCCACACCGTGTCGCGCGACGAGGGCCTGCGCGAGACCACCCTCGAGAAGCTCGCCTCGCTCAAGCCCGTCGCACGCGAGGACGGCGTGCACACCGCCGGATCCGCGTCGCAGATCTCCGACGGTGCCGCCGCAGTGCTGCTGATGAGCGCCGAGAAGGCCGCCGAGCTCGGCCTGACGCCCCGTGCCACGGTGGTCGATACCTGCCTCGTCGGGGTCGATCCCGTGCTCATGCTCACCGGCCCGATCGACGCGACGCGCCACCTGCTCGCCCGCACCGGCATGACCATCGACGACATCGACCTGTTCGAGATCAACGAGGCGTTCGCCTCGGTCGTGCTCGCCTGGGCCAAGGAGGTCGGTGCCGATCTCGACCGCACCAACCCCAACGGCGGCGCCATCGCGCTGGGGCACCCGCTGGGCGGCACGGGAGCGTTCCTGCTCACCAAGGCGCTGCACGAGCTCGAGCGCACCGATGCCAGCACGGCGCTCGTCTCCATGTGCTGCGGCGGCGGTCTCGGTACCGGCACGATCATCCAACGGGCCTGATCGCCTCCCCACCATGACGTGCTGAGCCGGCTTCGCCACACCGCCGTCATCGGCGCTGCGTTCGCGGCCGTCGTCGGCATCCTCGCCCTGGTCGCCGGCTGCGGTGGATCCGGCGCGCTCGGCGACCCCGACGACGTCGTGCAGGCCAACGCCACCGTGGTGCGCGTCGTCGACGGCGACACGTTGGTGGTCGACGCCGACGGTGTCGACGAGCGGGTGCGCCTGATCGGCATCAACACGCCCGAGAGCGTCGACCGCAACCGCCCGGTCATGTGCTTCGGCAAGGAGGCGTCCGCGCACCTCGGAGAGCTGCTGCCCGAGGGCACGCCGGTGCGCCTCGAACGCGACGCAGAGCCGCGTGACCGCTACGACCGGCTGCTCGCCTACGTCTACCGGGCGGCGGACGGCGAGTTCGTCAACTTGGCGATGGTCCGCGATGGCTACGCCCAGCAGTACACGTTCCCGCCGAACGTGGCGCACACCGAGCAGTTCGGTGATGCCGAACGTGCCGCACGCCTCGGCGGGGTCGGGCTCTGGAGCGCCTGCGACGAGCCGTTCGAGCAGTGAGCCGTTCGAGCAGTGAGCCGTTCGAGTGCTGAGCGGCTCAGCGCGAGCGCTGCAGCTCGCGCAGCTCGCGCCAGCCGATGAGCACCACTCCCGCAGCTGTTAGGCGCTCGCGCAGCTCCGCCTCGGCGGTCAACAGGCGGTGGTCGTCGACGCGGCGCTCCCAGTCCGGCGCCAACGCACGCAGCTCTGCGTGGTCCGTCGCAGGGTGCAGGAAGATCTCGGTCACACCGGGGCGCACGTCCTCGAGCAGTCGGTCGAAGGCTGTCCGTCCGCCCACGCCGCTGTAGTAGATCATGTGGTCCGGAGCGATCACACCCTCGTCCTCGGCCAGGTCACGGAACGGGAAGCCCACCAGCTCCTGGCTCGAGCGCCCCGACAGCCGGACCGGCAGGTCGAACTCGACCGCCAGGTCCAAGTAGACGTCGAAGAACTCGGGCCGCAGCTGCAGCGTGCCCATGTGGGAGTCCAGGTGCGTCACGTCGAAGCCCCACAGGATCGCCCGCTCGACCTGGGCGCGCAGCTCGCGGCGCACCTCGTCCAGGTCCGCGTGGTCCCACACGTCCTCGATGGTGCGGGGGAACCCACCGTCGCCACCGAGCAGCGAGGGCGCCACGGTGATCGGGCCCCATCGGTACAGCTCCCACTCGGCGGTCAGCGTCAGGTGCACGCCCACGTCCTCGCCCCGGTACTGCGCAGCTGCCTCGCGCGACCAGGGGCAGGGCACCATGAGCGTCGCCGAGGTGGCGATGCCGTCGCGCAGCGCCGAGTAGACGCCCTCGTTGGCCGAGTGGCACATGCCGAGGTCGTCGCAGTTGACGATGAGCAGCTTGGCGTCGTCGTCATGCCCGAGTCGTCCGGCGAGGGTCGTCACGGCTCGAACGCTACCGCTCGCTCCGACAGCTCACGGCGCAACACCACCGAGGCCCGCCCGACGCGGGCGTCGCAGGTCCGCCGGTAGAAGCGCACCGTCGAGGTCCAGGCGATCTCCGCAGTTCGCAGACCGGCGCGCGACAGGTCGGCGAGCACCGCCGCCATGAGCCGGGCACCGACGCCGCTGCGATGACGCGACGGATCGACCGCGACCGGCCCCACCACGCCCAGCCGACCGACCGAGTGGGCGGCCGCACCCACCACCTCACCCGAGGAGGAGTCGGTCGCGACCACGACGGTGCCCGCACGTGCGGCGCGGGCGAACTCGGCACTCCAGTGCGGGTAGGCGGATCGCACCCACGCGTCGAGTGCCGCAGCACCAGCGTCGTCCGCGACGTGGGCCAGCTCGACCGGTGTCGGCGTCTCTGCCGTGGCGCCGACGGGGCTGGTCGTGCTGGTGCTCGCCCTCGTCGGCACGGTCGGACAGACCAGGTCCAGCTCGGTCATCGTGCGCTCGTAGCCGAGCGCCTCGAAGCAGCACAGCGCGTCGGTCCAACGGCTGTCGACGCCGGTGAACAGGTAGAACGGCGCTCCGGCGCCCACCGTCAGCGACGTGGCCCCCTGCTGGGCGGCCCAGGTCTCGGCGGCCAGGACGAGGGAACGCGCCAGCCCGCGGCGACGCCGCGCCGGATGCACCACCAGCAGCTGCAGATGGGCCTGGCGGCGGTCGAGCACCTCGGTGACCGACACGATCGCCGCGGCGAGCAGCTCGCCGTGATCGCCCCGACGACACAGGCCCGTGGCGGCGACCTGGCGGACCAGCGCGTTCACTGCGGCCTCGTGCGGATCCCCGTCGGCTGCGTCGTGCAGCAGGCTCTCCAGGTCGTCGACCGAGATCGCCTCGTCGGGCAGCGCGACGTGACACAGCTCGACGACGGCCTCGAGCGCCTCGGCGGTGACACCGAGCTCGCCGACACCGAGCTCGACGGGGTCGGTCACGCGCGGCCAGGTACGCCGGCGAAGAGGTCGGACTCGATCTCCTCGGGGATCGGGCCCACGAGCGACCGCGCCAGGACGTAGTCGTCGTAGGGGTGCGCGTCGCGGGCCACCTCGGTCGGCAGACCGAACCAGAACGACTCCGCCGGATCGACCTGCGTCGCGTGTGCCAGCAGCGCCGCTTCGCGCACGTGGTAGTGGTCCACGATGTCGATGCGCGTCGTGATCCGATCCGGCACCTCGCCCGCGTGGATGCGCTCGATCCAGTCGCCTGCGAACGGCGAGTCGATGCCGAGCTCCTCGTACTTGCCGTGCAGCGCCATGATCCGGGTGGGCGACCACTCCGTGTAGTACAGCTTCAGCGGCTGCCATGGCTCGCCCGCCTCGGGGTACCAGTCGGGGTCACCTGCGCGGTCGAAGGCCGGCAGCGTGATGTCGTGCACCTTCAGGTGGTCGGGATGGGCGTAGTGCCGCTGGTCGTCGCCGTAGGTGACGATGACCTGCGGTCGGTCCCTTCGGATGATCGCGACCAGCTTGCCGACCGCCTCGTCGAGCGGGGCGTTCCAGAAGTTGTCCTCGCGTGCGTTCTCGGGTGTGTCGGGCATGCCCGAGTCGTGGTAGCCGAGCAGGTCCATCCGGTCGTAGCCGATCGCGGCGACCGAGGCATCGAGCTCGGCCCGGCGCACCTCGGCGAGGCGCTCGCGCACCTCGGGGCGGTCCATGGCGGGGTTCAGGATGTCGCCCGCCTCGCCACCGGTGCAGCACACGAGCGTGGCGCCGATGCCCTCGGCGGCGTACTTGGCGATCGTGGGCGCCCCCTTGGACGCCTCGTCGTCGGGGTGTGCGTGCACGGTCAGCAACCGCAGTGGCACGGTCGGCTCGGGTTGTTCAGCGTCCATGTTGCTCCAGCGTCGCGTCGACGGCGGGGTCGGGAAATCGTGAGATCACAGTCTGCACCCCACCCACTACCGTGGCAGTCGTGGAAGCAGGAACACTGGCCGTGGCCTTCGTCGTCCTCGCCGTCGCGCTCTCAGCGCTGGAGATCGTCGCTCCGGGGCTCGTGCTGCTGCCCTTCGGCCTCGGCGCGGGCGTCGCGGCGATCGCCGGGTTCCTCGGCGCGCCGGTCCCGGTCCAGCTGCTGGTGTTCCTGGTCGCCTCGTTCGCGTTCTACCTGGGGTTGCGACCCCTGGCCCGCCGTCTCGGTGCCGACGCGCCCTCCGACGGCATCGGCGCCAACCGGTTGATCGGCATCACCGGCGTGGTGCTCGAGCCCATCGCCGCCGGCGAGACAGGTCTGGTGCGCGTCGATCGAGAGGAGTGGCGTGCCGAGTCCGGCATCGGCCAGGAGCTCGCCGCCGGCACCTCGATCCGCGTCACCGAGGTCAGGGGCACCCGCGTCGTCGTCGTGCCCGAGCACACCAGCCCGCTGGGAACAGGAGAGGTCACCCCGTGAGCACTGCCGTCATCGTCGTCATCATCGCCGTCATCGTGCTGCTGATGGTGGTGGTCGCCACGAGCGTGCGCATCGTTCGGCCGTACCAGAAGGGCATCCTCGAGCAGCTCGGCAAGTACAAGGAGACCAAGGATCCGGGTCTGCACCTGATCCTTCCCTTCGTGCAGAAGCTGCAACTCGTCGACATGCGTGAGCAGGTCGTGGACGTGCCGCCCCAGGAGGTGATCACCTCCGACAACGTGATCGTCGCCGTCGACGCGGTCATCTACTACGAGCCGACCGATCCGCAGCGGCTGATCTACAACATCGCCAACTTCTTCATGGCCATCACCAAGCTGGCCCAGACGAACCTGCGCAACGTGATCGGCGACCTGACCCTCGACGAGGCGCTCACCAGCCGCGACAAGCTCAACATGGAGCTGCGCCAGATCCTCGACGACGCCACCGACAAGTGGGGTGTGCGGGTGGGCCGGGTGGAGATCCAGCGCATCGACCCGCCGCCGGACGTCATGTCGGCCATGCACGAGCAGATGAAGGCCGAGCGCACCCGCCGCGCCCAGGTGACCAGCGCGGACGGCTTCCGTGAGGCCGCCATCATGAAGGCCGAGGGCGAGAAGCAGGCGGCGATCCTCACCGCTGAAGGTCTCAAGCAGCGACAGGTGCTCGAGGCAGAGGGTCAGGCGCAGGCGGTGCAGACGCTGGCCGACGCCGAGCGCTACCGCGCCGAGACCGTCGCCTCCGGCGAGGCCAACGCCACCCGGGCGGTCTTCCAAGCGATCCACGACGGCGACCCCAGCAACGACCTGATCGCCATCAAGTACCTCGAGGCGCTGCAGGGCATCGCTGACGGACGCGCCACGAAGATCTACCTGCCGCTCGACACCGGCGGCGTCTACGGCTCCCTCGCCGGCGTGGCCGAGCTGTTCAAGGGCGCCGGCGACGACCCGGTCGACCACGGACCTCGCACTCGCTCGGAGCGCAGCGCCACGCCTCCCCCGTCACCGCTGCTCGACGTCGCACCCGCTGCGGTCGAAACGGCCGCGACACCTCCGCCGCCGCCGGCGATCTGACCCAGCCGGTGCCTGGCAGCGCCGCTCAGCGCGCGGCGCGCAGCGGCACGAGCTCGAACTCGCCCGACGGGTCGTCCTCGTCCTCGACGAACGACCAGCCGCACAGCTCCGCCAGACGCCAACGACCCTCCTGGGGCCCCGACGCGATGAGCGCGTCACCTGCGCCCAGCACGGCGGCGCCACGCGGCCGGTACAGATAGCGGTTGTCGCGACGGATCGCCAGCACGTGGAACCCGGGTTCGATGTCGAGCTGCAGCTCGGCCAGCGATCGGCCATCGGCGACCGATCCCGCGGCGACCGGCACCTGGGTCGCCACCACGTCGGCTTCGCCGAGTGCGACCTTCACGATCGGGTGGAAGCCCCGGTCGTCGGTGATCAGCCACACCATCTGGTTGGCCTGGTCGCCCAGCTCCTCGGCCGCGGAGGCCAGCTGCAGCAGGCCGCGCAACGGCGACGGGTCGACGTCGTCCTTGGCCGCGCGCAGCACCCACAGCTGCAGATGGTCCTTCATCTCGTCGAGACGCTCGGCCAGGTGGCGCACCTCGGCCGCCAGGCCCGAGTCGCGCAACGCCAGCGCCGAGTACGCCAGGCCCACCGCCGCTTCGGAGATGTTCTTCATCTCGACCAGCACGTCCACCGCGCGGTCCAGATCGGTCAGCACACCCGCTGCGGGCAGCGGCGGAGGATCCCACGCCGGCGCGGCGGCCAGCTCGTGCAGACGGGCGATGCCCGCCGGCGCGCCGCGCAGGAACAGCACGTCGCCCGGCAGCAGGACCAGGTCGCCGTCGACCTCTTCGATCATCCAGGAGCGCTCCCGGCGGATCGCCACGACGCGCATGCCGCACTGCACGGTGATCTCGAGGTCCTTCAGCGGTCGGTGTGCCATATGGGACCCCTCGCGGATCCACACGCGGTGCGACACCTCTTCGGCGTTGGACAGGTCGCCGATCAGCTCGTGGGGGATGCCGAGGCGGTGCGTGACGATGCGGGTCACGTCGACCGCCGCGTTGGCGATGCTCTCGATGGCCGAGATGATCTGCAGCACCGACGCCATGCCCTCGGCCTCGGCGGGACGGCGCACCGCCATGATCGACACCGCGCGCATGTCCTGCACGAGGTCGTTCATGCGCTCCTCGAGCTCGGAGACCTCGGTGGCCATGCCGGGATCGTTGAAGTAGACGGCGGCGTACGCCAGGTCGACCATGATCTCCGAGGTGTCCTTCGCCTCGGCGAGCATGGTCCGCAGACTTCTGGGGCGATCATCCATAGCGAGACGGCCAGGATACGCGGCGTTGGAGCGGCCGCAACCGATCGTCGCTCATGCGCTCACGCGAGCACCGCGAGCTGGCGTGACTCGGCCAGGAGCCGTCCGTGGCGGTCCCAGAGCCGCCCGTGCTCGACCAGGTAGCCGCCGTGCGCGACGGGGCTGTCGAACTCGACGAAGCAGAAGTCGAGCGGGTCCGACGGCGACGACCGGAAGTGGATCGTCAGGTCGACCGTCGGCACCGCGAGCGCCACGGCGTGACGGCTGAACACCGGTGGCAGCCAGGCGTCGCTCATCGCCGCGAGCACGACCTCGTCGATCGGCACCCGCTCCGCGGGTCGCAGCCAACCGCCGCAACGGGCGACCGCGCCGGCCGACCGGGGCTGGAACGGCGGATCGCCGAGCACCCACCGCAGGTCGTAGTGCTCGCGCAGCGGAACGTCGCGGTCGCGGTCGACCTCGGTGCTCGGGACCTGCTCGGGCATCGGCACCGGGGTGCCGTCCTCCATGGAGGGCAGGCCCGTGGTGTCGTCGAAGGCGACCGGACCCGCTCGGTCGACCGCCAACGCAGCCAGGGCCAACGCCATCGTGCGGCCCTCCTGGCTGAGCCTCGCCGACACGTTCGTGACGGTGCGCCCCGATCGCTCGACGGTCACGTCGATGCGCACAGGGCCCTCGGTCGGTGCCCGCAGGTAGTGCAGGGTGAGCGAGCGCGGCCGGCGCTGCGGATCAGCCACCTCGGCCACGATCGCCCGGAGCACCAGGGCCGCGACGAACCCGCCGTTGGGGCCGTTGACGATCCACCACGAGCGCACCACCTCCGCGCGGTACTCCCCCGGCGACACCCGCTGCACCGACGTGTCGAGCTCGAAGCGGGTCGGTGGGGTCCGAGGGGGTTCGCCGTGGCCGTCGTCCATGGCCTGCCATGATGGGTCGATACGGGCCGACGGTGCAGCGCCGCGGCGGGACTCGGGGGTGTGCGTGGGGGATCCGTTCGACGTCGCGAGCTGGCCGCTGCCCGAGCTCGCCCTCGAGCTCGACGAGCTGGCCACCCGCTCACCTCGGCGCGGCGGGCGCGCCCAGGACGCGGCCGACTGGGCGTGTCGACGACTCGCCGACGGCGTCGAAGCGTCGGCGTTGGCCGAGGCCGCCATGTGGTGCGGCCTGCTCAACGCCCGCGCCGAAGGTCGCGGACCGTACGGCCTGGTGACCCACGCCGTGCTGGCGGGCCACGCCACCGCGGCCATCGACCCGGACCCGGCGACCAGGGCCATGGCGGCCGCGCAGCTGTGCGCCTACACCGCGGGTGCCTACCGGGGCGGGGTGAACGACCCGGCGGAAGGACCGTCCCGGCTGGCCTGGTTCGACCCCGGCGACCTGGCCGCCGCGACCGAGGGGCAGGTGGACGCCGTGGCCCGGTTCGCCGAGCTGGCCGAGCGCGGCGAGTGCGACCTGGCCGACCACGCCTGGCTGGCCGCTGCCGAGAACGATCCGGTCGCCGCCGAGCAGGCGCTCATCTCGGTGGCGGCGGGCGGCTACCACCTGAACGAGCACAAGCTGGTCTACCCGGCGCAGCTCCGGGCCTGGCTCGGCGACGACGCACCGCTCGACCCCGTGCTGTTCCGAGCAGCGGCGCGCTACGTCGGCAACCACCTGCAAGCGCCCGAGCGCGCCGACACCTGTCGCGCCGACGCTGCGGCGCTCGCCGAGATGCTCGACGCCCCGGCGGCCGACGGCGACCACGACCTGGAGCGCGTGTCGGTCGTGGCCACCGGCATCGCACGGACCCCCGCGCACGAGCTCGGCCCCCTGCTGCTCGGCTCGCTGCAGGACGAGCTGGACCCCCAGGACCTGGTGCTGGCGATCGCTCTGGTGACCGCGGCCCGCTTCGCCGACACCCACTTCGACCCGTCCGACCCGGTCGGTCCCGTCGGGCCGATCCATGCCTGCACCGGCACCAACGCCCTCCGGCGTTGCCTGCAGCGCGCTCGCAGCGACGAGCTGCGCTTCGAGCTGGCCCTCTGCGCCCCCGACAGCCCGACGTCTCGCTCGCTGGTGCGCATCGGCGAGCTGAGCGTGGCACCCTTCGACGACGGAGCGCTCGACGACCTGCGCGACGCGTTGGCCGACGGCGACCCCGACGCCGCTGCCGAGGCTGCCTCCGCCGTGCCACCCGACGACGAGGCGGCGGTCGAGTCGGCCTGGTCCGCCATCGCCGCCACCGCCGCGCGGGACCAGTGGATGGTCACCCACGCGGTGAAGCACACGGTGGCCATGAGAGAGGACTTCGCCTCGTCCCAGCACCCCGCGCGGATCTGGTTCCTGGCTGCGGCGGCGAGGACCGCCGCCCACGTCGCCGCGGTCGACCAGCCGCTCGCGGATCGCATCGCCGACCAGCTCGGCTGAGCAGCCTGCGCGGCCGGCAGCTGGACGGCGGCTGACCGATCGCAGCGCCCGGCCACCGGTAACCTCTGGGGCCAGCACACCCACCCACGACGAGGTCGACGATGTCGCGCAACCCCATCCTCTCCGACGCAGCGTTCGGCGCCGCACCGCCTGCCGACGGTCGCCCGAGCCCCGCGGATGAGTGGCGCAACGCCCAGACCATGGGCTCCACCGGCACCGCGACGATGGCCGGCACCGCCACCGCCGCAGGGGCCGACGCCGCGTTCGGCAGCGCCTCGGCGCCGACCGGCCCGATCGTCACCACCGGACGGGCCATGACCATCGGCGGCGTCGCCGCGTCGACGCTCGTCATGTTCGCCGTGCTCGTCGCCACCGCGTGGTACGGCTGGACGCTGGTGACCGAGACGCCGGTGCTCAACCCGCTGCCCGGCGAGCCCACCGCCACGGCCACCATCGACAGCCCGCTGATCGTGTTCGGCGCGCTGATCGGCGCCTTCATCCTGGCGATGGTCTCGGTGTTCAAGCCGAAGCTCGCCCGCTTCACCGGTGTGCTCTACGCCGCGCTCGAGGGCATCTTCCTGGGCGCCATCTCGCACCTGTACAACGCCCAGTTCGACGGCATCGTCGCCCAGGCGATCCTGGCCACCTTCGGTGTGTTCCTGGCGATGCTCGTGCTCTACGGCCTGCGGATCCTGCGGGCCACCCCCCGCTTCGTCAAGGGCGTCATCGGTGCCACGTTCGGCATCATGTTCCTGTACCTGGGATCGTTCATCTTCAGCCTGTTCACGGGCGACTCTCCGTCGTTCCTGACGAGCGCGTCGCCGCTGAGCATCGGCATCAGCGTGGTCATCGTGATCGTCGCCGCGCTGAACCTGATCCTCGACTTCGACTTCATCGAGCAGGGCGCCAAGCGTGGTCTGCCGGCCTACATGGACTGGTACGCAGCCCTCGGGCTCATGCTGACGCTGGTCTGGCTGTACCTGGAGATGCTGCGGCTGCTGTCCAAGCTGCGCCAGTGAGCTGATCCCGCTCAGTTGCCGTTGGTGCTCCAGTGCCACGGCTCGGCCGGCAGGTTGTACAGACCGAAGCGCGCCGCGTTGTTGGAGAGCCAGACGAACGCCGGATCGGACCGGGTGGTGATCAGCCGTCCCGACGACGTGAAGTCGATCGCCAGGCCGCGCTCGTGCATCGACCGACCGGGGCGGGCCGTCGGCGGCGTGCACTGCGACGACGGCTTCTCGTAGATGTCGTAGTAGGTCGGCCCGCAGTTGGCCCGACGCGTGGCGATCTGCGCAGCCGGGTCGCGGTAGCCGCCGCCACGGAGGCTGAAGCCGGCGGCGGTTGCCGCGTTCAACAGGTTCCGCACGTTGCTCGCGATCGACGTGTGCACGTAGATGCCGCCGACGTTGGTGACCTCGGCCCACGTCACTCCGGTCGAGGGCACCCCGGTGCTGGGCGGTGTCGTCGTCGCCGGAGGACGGGTCGTCGGTGTGGCGGGTCGGGCCGTGGTGGGCGTGGCACCGCCACTCGACGGCGGCGCTGCCGTCGGAGCCGGCGCCGGCGCAGGGACGGGCGCCGACGCACCACCGGCGCTCGACACCGGCTGCGGTCGTGCGGGCGGGGAGGCCGGGCCCGCGTCGCGCAGGGCGACCTCGTCGGCGACGAGCGCGTCCGATGCGGCCTGGTCGATCGCGGCGAGCGCTGCGGCCTCGGCGAGCGCGTCGTCGAGGCGGTCGTCCATGTCGGCGGCGAGCTCCTGCTGCTCGGCGCGCAGTCGGTCCAGCTCGACCAGCTGCACCTCGGCGGCGGTGGCCGCAGCCCGGGCCTCACCGGCGGCGGCTTCGGCGGCTGCCTCTTCGCGGGCGACGACCTGCTGCTGGGCGACGAGCTGCTCGACGACCTGCTGGCGCTCCTCGGTCATGATCTCCATGACGTTGTGGACGAACCCGGCGTCGTCGGCATCGCTGAGCGACAGCGCTCGCAGCGTGTCGGCCGCCGGCGGGCGCATGTAGGCCTCGACGGCGTAGCCGGCGACCGCGCCGCGTGCGGCCTCCAGTTCGACCTTGGCCTGCTCCACCCTGGCGTCCGCGGCGAGCACCGCGGCGTCGGCGTCGCGTGCGGCCTGGCGGGCCCGCTCGACCTGCTCGCGCTGCTCGGCGTAGCGCCGCTCGATGTCGGCCAGCTCCGCGCGCAGCTCGTCCCGGCTGGCGGTGAGCACGTCGATGCGGTCCTCACCGGATCCAGCACCGTCGGACTGCGCCCCGGCGGGCAGCAGCCCACTGGTCAGGCCCAGCACGCACACGGCACCCGCGGCGACGGCGACACGATGCAGCAGGGTCGAACGGTCGCGGGTCATCGGGTGCTCAACGTCCGGGCGGGCCTGCTCGTTGACGCGTCGCACGATCGGCCTGCCCCGGCGGGGGCCGGCATCCGCGGGTGGCGGATCACCGTGGCTCTGGATCGGGCGCGGACCATCATCACTCCTGTCGGCCGCCCGCAGAGGAACTTGAGCGTAGTGGCTGGCCTGCTGAGCGCGGTGACAGCTCGATGAACGCTCCCGTGACGGGAGCTCCAGCTGGGAGTGCCCCGGACCGGGGCCAGACCGCCGGGCGGCGGATCACCCGCCGAGCAGTCCGCCCAAGCCGCCCGAGCTCTGCTGCTGGGTCTGGTGCCCGCCGTCGACGACGCTCTCGGCCGGCTGGACCAGGACGTAGCCCTGTCCGCCGAAGGCCATCTGCACCAGCTCACCCGAGCCGCCGCGCATCATCGACTTGAGCCCACCGGTGTCGACCCGTACGTCCATGCTGACCCCCGAGGTCCACAGCACCACGGCATCGGCGTCCGCGTAGGTCGGCGCGCCGCTGACATCGAGCGCCACGGGGTCGCCCTTGGTCGTCACCGCCACGTAGCCGGTGCCGCGCAGCGACACGTTGAACAGCCCGCCAGCCATCATCGACGCGCGACCGGCGTTGACGCGGTGGATGTCCCACTCGATCGAGGCCGAGAAAGCCAACACGTTGGCGCCGTTGACCGAGATCATGTCGTTCTCCAGGTAGATCACCTGGATCTCCGAGGCCATGTCGGCGACGAACAGCTCACCGGTGCCCTCGCAGCTCATCATGTTGACGCCTTCACCGGTCATCTTGGACTTCAGCATCTTGGAGATGCCGCCGGAGCCGGTGTTCTGGAAGCGCACGTCGCCCTGGTAGGCCACCATCGATCCCAGCTTCGCCATGACCGGCCCGTACTGCATCTGGACCTTCAGCATCTTCTTGTTCTGCAGCGTGAACGGGTCTGCGCCGGCGGTCTCGGCGTACTCCTGGAACAGCGATCCGTGGATGGGCATGGGGGCTCCTTCTCCTGTGTCCCGACTCCTCGAGCCACCGTATCCATCGGTCGGGTCACCATGGTGGCTTCAGCCCGAAGTTGTCGGGGCTGTCAGCGGGGGCTGTCAGCGCGTGCGGTTGTCAGCGGGGGCGGCTGTCAGCGGAAGTTGCGGGCGGGCACCGTGGCCACCACCGGCAGCAGCTCCATGCGGGTGGCGACCACGTTGATCACGTCGTCGACGCTGCGCTCGAGGCGACCGCTGACCAGCAGCGCCGGCGCCGAGCCGGCGACGTGGCGGTAGCGCTGCCAGCAGCCCCGCGACACCACGACGTTGATCAGCCCCGTCTCGTCCTCGAGGTTCATGAAGGTGACCCCGGCCGCGGTGGCGGGACGTTGGCGATGGGTGACGATGCCGGCGACCAGCACCTTCTCGCCGTCGGGACGGCTGCGCAGCTCGACCGCGCTGAGCGCGCCGCGACGGTCCAGATCCGCGCGCAGGAACCGGGTCGGGTGCCCGTCGGGAGCCACGCCGGTGGCCCACAGGTCGGCCACGGCCTCCTCCCAGTCGTCCATGCCCGGCAGCTGCGGGGCGTCCATGCCCACGACGATGCCGGGCAGCCGGTCCGCGGCGACCTGTGCGGCGGCCCCAGCGGTCCAGATCGCCCGCCGACGGTCGTGCCGCTCCACCCCCTTCTCCCCGCTCTCCCCGCCCGCCGCCCCCGCCGCCCCGTTCTGTCCCGCAGAACTGACGCCTCGGCGTCCGTTCTGCGGGACAGAACGAGAGGGGGTGGGGTCGAGGGAGGCGAAGGCGCCGGCGGTGGCCAGTGCCTCGAGCTGGGTCCTGGTCAGCGGGCAGCGCCGGGCCAGGTCCTCGACGTCCGCGTAGGGGCGACCCCCGGCGATGCGCTTCGCCAGGTCCTCGCCGATGCCGCGCACCGAGCCGATGCCGAGCCGCACCGCCGGTCCACCCAGCCCCCACGTCGCCGGGTCCCGCCGCTCCCCGACCCCGTTGCCCGCCCCCACCCCGTTCTGTCCTGCAGAACTGACGCCTTGGCGACAGTTCTGCAGGACAGAACGGGAAGGATGGGGTTCGGGGGGTTCGAGGGTGGCGCACCAGTCCGACAGGTTCACGTCGGGGGTGCGCGCCACCACCCCGTGGCGACGGGCGTCCTGCACCAGCGACTGGGGCGAGTAGAAGCCCATCGGCTGGGCGTTCAGCAGCGCCGCGCAGAACGCGGCCGGGTAGTGCAGCTTCAGCCACGACGAGGCGTAGACCAGGTAGGCGAAGCTGACCGAGTGCGACTCGGGGAAGCCGTAGTTGGCGAACGCGGCGAGCTTGTTCCAGATCGCGTCGGCCACCGACCCGGTGATGTCGCGCTCGGCCAGCCCGGCGTCGAAGCGCTCCCGCAGCGCCGCCATGCGCCGGTCCGAGCGCTTGGAGCCCATCGCCTGGCGCAGCTGGTCGGCCTCGGAGGGACTGAAGCCCGCGACGTCGATCGCGATCTGCATCAGCTGCTCCTGGAACAGCGGCACCCCCAGGGTCTTGGCGAGTGAGTTCTCGAGCAACGGGTGCAGGTAGGTGACGGGCTCCTCCCCCTTGCGACGCCGGATGTAGGGGTGCACCGAGCCGCCCTGGATGGGCCCGGGGCGGATCAGCGCCACCTCCACCACCAGGTCGTAGAAGCAGCGGGGCCGCAGCCGGGGCAGCGTCGCCATCTGCGCGCGTGACTCGATCTGGAACACCCCGACGGTGTCGGCCGCGCACAACATGTCGTAGACGGCGTCCTCCTGGGGCAGCTCCGCCAGATCGACCTCGACGCCGTGGTGCTCGGCGACCAGGTCGACCGCCAGGTGCAGCGCGGTCAACATGCCCAGGCCCAGCAGGTCGAACTTCACCAGGCCCGCCGCCGCGCAGTCGTCCTTGTCCCACTGCAGGATCGAGCGGTTCTCCATGCGGGCCCACTCGGTCGGACAGACCTCGATCACCGGCCGGTCGCACATGACCATTCCGCCCGAGTGGATGCCCAGGTGCCGCGGCAGGTCCTCGAGCTGGCGGGCCAGGTCGAGCACCGGCTCGGGGATGCGCACCTGGCCCGGCGCGACCGCGGTCTGGTCCGCGCCGGGCTCGGGCACGCCGCTCCAACGGTCGAGGGCCTTGGACCACGCGTCCTGCTGGCCGGGGTCGAAGCCCAGCGCTCGGGCGGCGTCGCGCACCGCCGAGCGGGCCCGATAGGTGATGACGTTCGCGACCTGGGCGGCGTGGGTGCGCCCGTAGCGCTCGTAGACGTACTGGATGACCTCTTCGCGTCGGCCCGACTCGATGTCCAGGTCGATGTCGGGCGGGCCGTCGCGCTCGGGCGACAGGAACCGCTCGAACAACAGGCCCAGGCGCACCGCGTCGGCCTTGGTGACACCGAGGGCGTAGCAGGCCGCCGAGTTGGCCGCCGAGCCCCGGCCCTGGCAGTAGATGTCGGAGCGCCGGCAGAACTCGACGATGTCCCACACGATCAGGAAGTAGCCGGGGAAGTCGAGCGCCACGATCATGTCGAGCTCGTGATCGATCTGGTCCCAGGCGCCTGCGACCCGCTCGGCGTGACGTGGCCCGTAGCGACGGGTGGCGCCCTCCTCGACCAGCTGGCGCAGGAACTCGGCCTCGGTCATCGGCGGACCGTCGGGACCGGTGCCCGGACGGGGTGGGCACGGGTAGGGCGGCAGGTTCGGCGCCACGAGCGACAGGTCGAACGCACACGAGCGACCCAACTCGGCCGCCGCGGCCACCACCCCGGGGTAGCGGGCGAAGCGTCGGGCCTGCTCGGCGCCCGAGCGCAGGTGCGCGGCCCCGCCACCGGGCAGCCACCCGTCGATCTCGTCGAGCGAACGGCGGGCGCGGATCGCCGCCATGGCGGTGGCCAGCTGACGGTCGGCGGGTGTGGCGTGGTGCACGTTGTTGGTGGCCAGCGACTGCAGGCCGACCTTCGCCGCCAGCCGAGCCAGCGCGTCGTTGCGCGCCGAGTCGAGCGGGTCGCCGTGGTCCCACAGCTCGACGAAGGTGTGCTCGGCGCCGAACGCGGCGACCAGCGAACGCAGCTCGCGTTCGGCTGCTGCGGGGCCGTCGCGCACCAGCGCCGCGGGCACGGTGCCCTTGCGGCACCCGGTCAGCACCGCCCAGTGACCCCGGGCGCGGCCCGACGCCGCCTCGGCCACCGCGGCGAACGACAGCTGGGGTCGACCCTTCTCCCCCGCCATCTGCGCCTCGGACAGCAGCGCTGCCAGCCGGGCGTAGCCGACCGGGTCGCGGGCCAGCACCAGCAGGTGGGCGCCGTCGGGGTCGGCCGGGCCGCTGCGGGCCTCGGTCGCGTTCAGGCTCAGCTCGGCGCCGAAGACCGTGGGCAGCGCCAGCTCACGGGCGGCCTCGGCGAAGCGCACCACCCCGTAGAACCCTGCGTGGTCGGTGATGGCCAGCGCCTCCAGCCCCAGGCGGGCGGCCTCCTCGGCGAGCGCCTCGGGTGAGGAGGCGCCGTCGAGGAAGCTGAACGACGAGTGGCAGTGCAGCTCGGCGTAGGGCACCGCACCCGAGCGGCGCTCGGGATCCGCGGCGGCTCCGGCCAGCTCGGGCGGCGCCTGGTAGGCCTCACGGTGGTACGACCAGGCGGGGCTGTCGCCGCCGTCGCCGGGCAGGTCGGCCCGACGGGCGCGCCGGGCCATGGGGTCGACGTCGTCCCAGCGGTCCGACAACCGCCGCTCCACCTCGGACCAGGGCACCCCCGGGTTGTTGAAGCCCACGACCCGAGGTTATCGAACATGTGTTCGATGCGACGAGCCGGTGCGGGCGGTCCCGAACGGCACCGCACCGGACGACGAGCGGCTACGGCAGGCTGCCGAACATGACGCTGTCGATGGTGTCGGCGTTCGCCGCTGCGGGCGAGTCGATCGGCAGCGGCGAGTTCTCGCAGTCCATCCCACCACCGGTGCCGTCGCAGAAGAAGCTGTTGCCGAACACCGCCACGTTGACCTGAGGGGCCTGGTCCAGCAGCGGCAGCACCAGCATGCCCAGCACCCCGAACAGCATCCGGCACGATGGCACCGTGGCACCGTCGGGTACGACCGCGACCGGGACGCCGGCGACCTCACACGTCGTGATCGACGACACGGGGCTGCCCAACGGCTCGGCGCTCACCAGGAACCACTCGCCCACCAACAGGATGGGTCCCTCCAGGTACTCGCTGGTCTGCTGGTCGACTTCGGCACAGCCGAACCACCCGTCGGTCACCGACGAGCAGGTGAAGCTACCGACGGCGGTGCGGACCGGCTCGCCCGGCGGTGGTAGATGAGTGCCGTCGACGAGCTGCTGGGTGACGATCTCGGTCAGCTGCTCGCACTGCGAGCCGAGCCCCGCCGACGCGGTGATCAGCGGCGTCCCGGGACAGGTCACCGCACCGGAGGGATCCGTCGGCACGGTGCCGTCGTCGATGAAGAGCTCGACCTCGCCCTGCCCGTCCTGGGGCAGGGCGCCGCCCACCGCGGTCAGCGCGAAGGAGACGGCGCCGGTGGTGGGGTCGAGCTGCGGGTCGGTCAGCTCGACGATCGTCGTCTGGTCGCCCAGGTGCAGCGCTGCGTTGGGCGGGTCCGCGTCGAAGTCCGAGTCCGCCCACACCTGGTCCAGTGCGTCGACGGGCAGCTGACCCGCATCGCGGTCGGGGCGGTCGGTGAACCAGACGATCCGGTCGGCCTGCAGCGCCACCCGACCCTCGGCCACCCCACCCGGGCCCCGCATCACGTAGAGCACGTCGGGGGCGGCGGCAGCATCCTGTTCGGCAGCATCCTGTTCGGCAGCGTCCTGTTCGGCAGCGGTCGGCTCGCCGAGGTCGTCGGGCTGCTCGACGGTGCACGCGCCGACGAGGGCGACCAGCAGCACCGTGATGACCAGGGGGATGCGCATGGGAATCCATCGGCGCTCCGGTGCGCCACATGAGCATCGGTCAGCCCGCGCCGACCACCCGACTGGCAGCGCACCTCGAGACCGAGCACAATGAATGATCGTTCATTCACTCACCGACCGAGCGGAGCCCACCGATGAGCTGGACCACCGACGACATGCCCGACCAGCACGGCCGCACCGCCGTGGTCACCGGCGCCAACGGGGGGCTCGGCTACGAGACGGCGCTGGCGCTCGCCGCCAAGGGGGCGCACGTCGTGGTGGCTGCACGTGACCGGGCCAAGGCCGAGCGGGCGATCGAGTCGCTCACCACGCAGGTCCCCGACGCGTCGGTCGAGCTGGTGCCGCTCGACCTGGGTGACCTGGCCAGCGTGCGTGCCGCAGCCGAGACCATCGCCGCGGCGCACCCGAGGCTGGACCTGCTGGTCAACAACGCCGGGCTGATGGCCATGCCCGAGGCGACCACCGCCGACGGCTTCGAGATGCAGTTCGGTGTGAACCACCTGGGGCACTGGGCGTTGACCTCGCTGCTGCTCGCTCCCCTGCTGCACACGCCGGGCTCCCGGGTCGTGACCGTGACCAGCAGCGCGCACCACATGGGCCGCCCCGTCGACGAGGACAACCCGCACCTGCACGGCCGCTACAAGCCGTGGCGTGCCTACGGCCAGGCGAAGCTCGCCAACTTCCACTTCGGGCTGGGCCTCGACCAGCAGCTGCGAGCAGCCGGCGCGACGACCGCCAGCCTGATCGCCCACCCCGGTCTGTCCAACACCGACCTGCAGGCGCGCACCGTGCGCGAGGGCGGCGGCGGCGCGTCGGCGCCGTTCTTCCACACCCTCGCGGCGCGCACCGGCATGAGCCCGGCCCAGGGTGCGCTGCCCCAGCTGCGCGCCGCCACCGACCCCGCCGCGCAGGGCGGCCAGTTCTACGGACCCCGGTTCGTCTCCAACGGCCCGCCGGTGCGACTGCCGGTGCTCCGCCGCTGGGACATGGACCGAGCCGTCAGCACGCTGTGGCGCGTCTCCGAGCGCGAGACCGGCGTCGGCCTGGACGTGGCGACCACGTTGGCCACGCTCGAGGACTGAGCACGACCGTGGCCGACACCGACGCCGTCGCTCCGGTGGATCGAGCGCTCGCGGTGCGCGAGGCGATCGTCGCCGTGGTCGCGCAGCGAGGGCTCGAGGCGACGACCATGGCCGCCGTCGCCGCCGAGGCCGGCGTCGCGACCGGCACCGCCTACGTGCACTATCCCTCCAAGGACGAGCTGCTCATCGGTGGCTACGTGCACGTCAAGCAGCAGCTCGGCACATCAGCGGCTCGCGGGCTGACAGACGGGATGACCGCGCACGAGGCGTTCGATCGGATCTGGACCCAGGCGCACGAGCACCTGCGCCGACATCCCGAGCAGGCCCGGTTCCTGGTGCAGTTCGAGCACTCGTCGCTCGGCGCCATCGCCCACGCACGCATGGCCGACGAGCACGACCCGCTCACCGAGGCGACCGCGGAACTGCTCGACTCGTTCGTGCCGCTGCCGCCGATGGTGCTCTACGACCTGGCACTCGGCCCGGTCGTTCGACTGGTCGCGAGCGGCCAGACCATCGACGACGAGGGACTCGTTCGACTCCGCGACGCGTGCTGGCGAGCGGTGGCGCTGCCCGACCCCAGCCGCACCGGCTGAGCGCTGGTGGCTTCGGCGGTCCGGTCTGCCGAAGGTGCGCTCGTGCCAGCCCGCCATCGTTACGAGGTTCACCAGATCTGCGACGGATGGTTCCTCATCGGCCTCGTACCGGACCGACACCTGCGGGCACTCGAACTCGAAGCCACAGGTCAGGCTCCGACCTCTTTCGATTCTCGAGACCTCTCGCCAACTGTGGGGAAGTGCCAGATCCGCGAGTTCACGACGGAGCTGATCGACCGTCGGGTTGCGAAGGTAGGCGTACAGCAACACGCCCGTGACGGCGAGCACCGCCGCCGCAACGACCCCGAGGGAAACGGCGATTCCCCTCTCACGAGAACTGCTCACCGATCTTCGCCGTCGCGACGATCGATTCGGTCGGCAAGACCGTTCCGTACGGCGCTGCGCAATGCACCGAACATCGGCTCGCGCCGTTGCCGCACGTCACCATCTCAGATCGCCGGGAGGGTGGCTGCCTTGGCGACGGTCGACGAGGAGTGACGATCGATCAACTGCGGCAAGGATCGACCACCCGGAACCGAGTCCTCCACCAGACGGCGACGCTGGAACCGATGGCGAACGGAACGACGACGAAGGACGTCAACACGAAGAGCCCGCCACCGATGTTCGCTCCGATCACCCCGGCCGTCACGATCCGGTAGCCGAGCCCGAGATACACAGCGAGAACCCACCACGGGACCAGCACAGCGACCAAGCGCCGACCGCAGCAACCCGAGCGCGTCAGCTGCACCGCAGCGGCCGCACCCACAAGGCAGGCCGCAGTGGCGACGAATCCAACCGCCCATGAGGCTTCCGAGGAAAGGTCGATCGGTCGGAGCATGTAGTCAGGATCATCGAAGGTCGACGAGAGGTCCCCGATCCACCATGCGGTTGCGATCGCCAACGCGGGAACGGAGACGAACACGGCGGCGGCTCGGCGTCGATCAACCATCCATGTGCACGGTGGCGGATCGCAGCAGCGTTCACCATGACGTCGGCCCCCCAGATCTTCCTGGGGGTCTCCCCAATCGTCGGATCGGTGGGGCGTGTGGCGGGTCAGGGGGTGCAGGTGGTGGCGGCGCGTTCGACGAGTTCGACGATGTCGGCGGGTTCGTCCCAGTTCGAGATGCCGACCGCAGGCGCTTCCCACTGGGGCTCGCCCGGCAGGGGGCCGAATCCGTTCTGGGTGTCGGGCGCGAGACAGGGGTCGGCGCCAGCGTCGAGCAGCACTCGGATCGTCTCGAGGTCCTGTTCGGGAGTGCAGACCTGGCCGAACTCGTCGTTCTCGGGGTTGTAGTAGGTCAGCTCGAACAGCGCCGTGGTGCCGCTGCCGATCAGGTCGATACCAGTGTGATCCAGCCAGTTCGGGTCGAGCCCGAGGTCCTCGAACAGGAACCGCACCATGTCCGGGTCGCATCGTGCCGAGCTGACCAACTGCGGTACCGACAACGACTCCGGGCACGCGCCGCCGGTCGATGTGTTGAACGAGTTGACGATCTCTGCGAGCTCCGCATGGTCGCCTGCGCGAATCGCTGCCGTGGCCTCCTCGCGGACATCAGCCGCCTGGAACCCACAGGCGAACTCGAGGGCCGCCTCGTCCTCGTCGCAGACGTCCTCCGCGGCGGGCGCTGTGACCTCGACCGGCACTCCGAAATCGCTCAGCGTCAAGGCCATAGTTTCCGTCGACGGCGCGTCGACGGACACCGTCCAATCGACGGCGATGACACGATCGAGGTCGTCGACGGTGACGATCATGTCGAGCAGCTCACGGAAGTCGTCCTGGTCGATCTCGGCGACATCTACCGCATACCGCGTGGCGTCGGTCTGCCCGGCGTCGGCCGGCAAGGGCTGCAGCTGGTCCGCGCTGTTCGTCACCATCTCCTGCAGCGCGTCGATCTGCAGCCCAGTGGGGTTGTTGATGTCGATCAGTGCGCCCGTCGGCTCGGTGACGGGTCCGCTCGACTGCCACTCTGCATCGAGACACGCGCTGCGCGGTCTGCCTGCAGCTCCCTCGGGTCCGTCGAGGTAGGGATCCGGAGAGCTCAGGTACTGCACACCGTCGACCATGAGAAGTCGGTCCTCACCGTCTCGCCCTGATCCGGAGTGCACCGCCGACGCCGTGTCACTCGCCGGGTCGTACACACCCTCAGTGGTCTCAACCCAACGGCTTTCGCCGTCCACACCTTCTGTCGAGAGCCTGAACGCGAAGGACTCCGGGTTCGACTCCGCCGGCGCTGCGCCGATCCCGCCCTCAGCCTCACCACACGAGGTCGCCAGCCACACCAGCGACACCGCGACGAAACTGACGGCCCTGACCTTCCCCTTCACCCCACCGACGGTAACGGCCCGCAACAGCAACCGCTAGCGGTTCCGCTCGACGGTTCACCCTGCACACCCGAGCACCGTCCTCACCTGAAAGCGACGCACCGAGGTGGACGTGTTCTGGATCGAGACCGCTGACGGCTGCCCCCTGAGCATGGCGATGACTCAGCTCCGGTCTCCCGGGTGCTCACAGAGCGGGTTTCCCGAAGCTGGCCGGTCCGTCGTCGACCACCGGTCGATATGAGGTGGAGATGGGGACCACTTCGGCGTCGACGGTCAATCCCCGGGCTCAGCGGCGCCGCGACCGACGCTCGACCAGGCTCGCCAATCGCGACAAGCGACGGTCCCAGGCCTGCGACGTCGCCGACATCCAGTCCATCGCCGTCTGCAACGGGGCCGGGTCCGCGTCGTAGCGCACCTCTCGACCGCAGCGTTCACCGACCACCAGGCCGGCCTCGTCCAGCAGCGCCAGGTGCTTGGCAACGGCCTGGCGAGAGATGTCGCGTCCCGCTGCCAGCTCCGTGGCGGTGAGCGGGCCCTCGTGCACGATCTCGTCGAACAGCGACCGTCGTGTCGAGTCGGCGAGCGCGACAAAGACCGGACCCGGGTCCGTGGATCGGGCGGCGGGGCGGCGGCTCACACCAGCGCCGGCACGCCGGCGCGCAGCACCATCAGGACCTGCAGCATCATCAGCGCAACCACCCAGCCGGTCGACAGCAGCGCGGCCGAGGCGGCGCCGCCGGCGCAGGCGCTCACGGGACCCGCACCAGCGACGAGGTGCTCACGCACCGTGAGGCGGCTGCGCCCGTCCTCGCTCGGCGCCACCACGATGCTCACCTCGCTCGTCGAGTCGGGGTCGTCGAGCGATGACCAGGTCCAGCTGACCGAGTCGTCGCCGCGGCGCAGCTGACGGACCCGGCGCGCCACACCATCGTCGGTGCGTACCGTGGCCGAGGACGGGTCGTGCGCGTCCTGCGTCCATGCGCCGAGCCACTGCTCGAGCAGCTCGGGGTCGTGCAGCGCCTCGAGCACCGTGTCGACGTCGGCATCGAGCTCGATCGTGTGGTGCACCTGCGGCGCCGTCGGGTCGGGAACGGGTCGGTCGTCAGCCATGCGGTCCAGGGTATCCGCAATCGAATGGTTGCGCTTGCTTCAGTGGATCGCTACCGTGCACATACGCAACCGTCCGGTTGCTCCTGACGCTCTTGGAGGCCCCCGTGCTCGTGCCCACCGTCCTGTTGCCCGGTCCCGGCGGCGAACGCGCCTACGACCTGTTCTCCCGACTGCTGTCGGACCGCATCGTCTTCCTCGGCAGCGCCATCGAAAACCAGGTCGCCAACCTGATCGTCGGCCAGCTGCTGCACCTCGACGCCGAGCAACCCGGCGCACCCATCAGCCTCTACCTCAACAGCCCCGGCGGCGAGGTGACCGCGTTCTTCGCCATCCACGACACCATGCGCTCGCTGCGCTCCCCCGTGTCGACCATCTGCGTCGGCCAGGCCGCGTCGGCGGCCGCGGTGCTGCTGGCGGCGGGAGAGCCGGGCCGTCGCATCGCGCTGCCCAACGCCCGCATCCTGTTGCACCAGCCCCACGGCGGCGCGCAGGGCCAGTCGAGCGACATCGAGATCCAGGTGCGCGAGATCGTCGAGATGCGACGTCGCATGGTCGACATCCTCGTCGAGGCGACCGGCCGCAGCGCCGAGCAGATCGAGCACGACCTGGACCGGGACTTCATCCTGCGCGGTCAGGAGGCGATCGATTACGGCGTGATCGACGAGGTGCTGCAGACCCCGCCGCGCGCCCAACCCGTGGCACCCGGGTTCGTCACGGCGTCCTGACCCGGGGGGGGGGGGGGAGCCGACCGACCCAGCACGTTCTGGGCGGCACACGGACCACATGTGGCTCCGGTGCCGCCCGGAACGAGGCCGTGGACCGCGGACCGATCCGCCCGTGCCGGCCCCTAACCTGAACGCCGTGAGCACCGACGCAGCCCCCACCACCGACGCTTCCGACATTCCCGACGAGGCGGACCTGACCGCAGCCGACGTCGCCTGGAACCTGGACACCCTCGTCGAGGACGACGGGCTCGACACGCTGCTCGATCGCTCCGACGAGCTGGCAGCCCGCATCGCCGAGTACCGGGGCCGTGTCGGCGAGCTCGACGCCCACGAGCTGGCCGCGGCGATGCAGCTGCTCGCCGAGCTGCAGGAGGCACAGGGCCGCGCCGGCTACTTCGCCATGCTGCGCTTCTCGGAGAACACCGCGGACCCCGAGCGCGGCGCGCTCATGATGCGCGTCCAGGAGCGCGGCACGGCGCTGGCCACCCAGCTCGTCTTCTTCGAGCTCGAGTGGGCCGCGGTCGACGAGTCACGCGTCGACGAGCTGCTGGCGGACCCGGTGCTCGACTTCTGCGCACATCACCTGCGCTCGATGCACCGCTACCGCGACCACATGCTCTCCGAGCCCGAGGAGCAGCTGCTCACCGAGAAGTCCGTCAGCGGCGCGAGCGCATGGGTGCGGCTGTTCGACGAGCAGACCTCGGCCATCACGGTGCAGCTGCCTGCGTCGCTCGTCGGCGGCGAGGGCGACGAGCCCGCGGAGGTGCCGCTGGAGGCGGGCCTGTCGATGCTGCAGCACCCCGACCGCGAGGTCCGTCGCACCGCCGCACACGCGGTCACCGAGGGTCTGCAGCCGGGCCTGCGCACCCGGGCGTTCATCTTCAACACCCTGCTGCTCGACAAGTCCGTCGACGATCGGCTCCGCCGCTACCCCAGCTGGATCTCCGAGCGGAACCTGTCCAACGAGGCCTCCGACGAGTCGGTCCAGGCCCTCATCGACGCCGTCGTCGCCCGCTACGACATCCCCCAGAAGTGGTACTCGCTCAAGGCCCAGGTGCTCGGACTGGACCAGCTGGCCGACTACGACCGCATGGCCTCGGTGGCCGAGGACCAGACCCGCATCGGCTGGAACGAGGCGCGCACCGTGGTGCTGGACGCCTACCGCAGCTTCTCGCCGGAGATGGCCGACATCGCCCAGCGCTTCTTCGACGAGCAGTGGATCGACGCGCCGACCCGGCCCGGCAAGCGACCCGGCGCGTTCTGCGCCTACACGGTCCCGTCGCACCACCCGTACGTGCTGTTGAACTGGACCTCGAAGCCGCGTGACGTCTCCACGCTGGCCCACGAGCTGGGCCACGGCCTGCACGCGTACCTGGCCCGCGAGCAGGGTGTGTTCCACCAGTCCACCCCGCTGACGCTGGCCGAGACGGCGTCGGTGTTCGGCGAGGCGGTCACCAACAACGCCCTGCTCGGTCAGCTCGACGACCCCGGTGCGCGCTTCGCGCTGCTCGCCACCACGCTCGAGGACTCGATCGCCACGGTGTTCCGCCAGGTCGCCATGAACCGCTTCGAGCACGCCGTGCACACCGCACGCCGCGACGAGGGCGAGCTGTCGGTCGACCGCTTCGCCGAGCTCTGGGAGGACAGCCAGTCCGACATGCTCGGCGACTCCGTCGAGATCACCGAGGGCTACCGCTCGTGGTGGAGCTACATCCCGCACTTCATCGGCACCCCCGGCTACGTCTACGCCTACGCCTACGGCCAGCTGCTCGCCCTGTCGGTCTACGCCCGCTACACCGAGCGCGGCGACGACTTCGTGCCCGCCTACCTGCAGCTGCTGCGCGCCGGTGGCTCGACCACACCCGCCGAGCTGGGCCGGATCGTCGACTGCGACCTGGAGGACCCGGGCTTCTGGGATGCCGGGCTCGACATCGTCCAGGGCCAGCTCGACGCGGCGACCGACGCCGCCCGCGCCGCCGGGCGCATCTGAGTCCGCCGCAGCGACCGTCACACGGCTGCAGCGGCCGCTCCATCCACCGACCACGGAGCGCGCGAACGTAAGGTTCCTCCCGGGGGCGAGTCACGCCGTGATGCTTGCCCGCAGGAGGTCCGGTCCACGTGTTGGCATCCACGAGCGAACTGGTCGCCACGCTCGTCGAGCACCTCGAGGACGGGGTGTGGGTGCTGGACGCCACCGATGGCCGCGTCGAGGACGCGAACGCTGCGGCGACCCGGCTGCTGGCGCTCGACCGTGCGCCCACCGGCCGCTCCTTCGGCGAGCTGCTCGTGCCCGCGCTGCCCCCGGAGGGCTGGCGGCTGCTGGTCGACCAGATCCCCGACGACGGCACGCATCGCCTCACCGTCTCGCTGCGACGCTCGGACGACACGATCGTGCCGACCGAGCTGGTGCTCACGGTTCGCTCCGTCGCCGTCGCCGCGCCCCCGGGCGCACCGCCGCGCACGCGGTCCGTCGTGTTGGCCGTCACCAGCGACCTGTCCGAGCGTGTCCGGCTGACCGAGCACCTGCGCACCCAGCGCGAGCTGCTCGATCGCACGATCGACGCGCTCGGTGAAGGCGTCGCGGTGGTCGACCGCGACGGCCGCATCGAGACGACCAACGCCACCTTCGCCGAGCTGGTCGACATCCCTGCCGAACAGCTCGTCGACCGCAGCGTGTTCGATCCGCCGTGGCGGACCCTCGACGAGGGCGGGGCCGTGGTGGTCCCGGAGTCGACCCCGGCGGTCACGACGCTGCGCACCGGACGATCGGTGCGCGAGCGTCTGGTGCAGGTGCCCGGCAACGGCCGGCTGCGACCAACCGGCGACGCCGTCTGGCTGCGCGCCACCTGCGAGCCGATCCGCGACGCGACGGGCGGCACCGACGGTGCCGTCGTCACCTTCACCGACGTGTCGGAGCTGCGCGAGCTGGAGCAGCGCCTGGCCGACACCGCACGGGTGGACGCGCTCACCGGCATGTCCTCGCGGGCCCACGTCGTGGACTCGCTGGAGCGGGAGCTGGCCGCTGCAGCCGACACCGAAGGGCGACGCGTCGGGCTGCTGCACGTCGACCTGGACAACTTCCGCAGCGTCAACGACACCTTCGGCACGGTCGTGGGCGACCAGGTGCTGGCAGCGATCGGCGAGCGCCTCGCCGATCTGGCCGACCGCCACGTCGAGATCGGCCGCGTCGGCGTCGACGAGTTCCTGGTCGTGGTCACCGGCGACGGCCCGTCCATGGCCTTCGATGCACGCCTGGGCCGCCTGGCGGAGGAGATCCAGCGACGCGCCGAGCAGCTGCTCACCATCGACGGGCTCGACCTGCGCATGACCGCGTCGGTGGGCGTGTCCCGCTGGCCCGGCGACGGCGACGACGCAGCGGCACTGCAGCGAGCCGCGGACCGAGCGCTCACGGCAGGTCGCCGCGACGGGCGTCATCAGCTGCGCTTCTACGAGCGCTCGCTCGACGAACGGACCCGCACCGGCCTGGCGCTCGACCGCGACCTGCGCCGCGCGGCAGCCCAGCGTGGGCTCGAGGTGCACTACCAGCCGATCATCGACCTGCGCACCGGCCGGGTCGCCGCAGCCGAGGCGCTGGTGCGCTGGCACCACCCCGAGCACGGGCCCATCCCACCGTCGGTCTTCATCCCGACCGCCGAGGCGACCGGTGCCATCTCGGCGATCAGCGACCTGGTGATGACGACCGTGGCGGAGAACCTCGCCGAGTGGAACGACGAGGGCCTGCTGCCCGAGGGTGCGCGGATCGCGGTGAACATCTCGGCCACCGAGTTCGGCCGGCGAGGCTTCGTCGAGCGCATCGCCGCCACGCTCAAGGACGCCGACGTGTCGCCGTCGCAGGTCGAGCTCGAGATCACCGAGACGCTGCTCATGAACGACCTCGAGACCACCGCCAGCCGGCTGACCGAGCTCGACCAGCTCGGCTTCCTGGTCGCGCTCGACGACTTCGGCACCGGCTACTCCTCGTTGAGCTACCTGCACTCGCTGCCGCTGCACACGCTGAAGGTCGACCGCTGCTTCGTCGGCGACCTGCGCGACGGACGCTCCGAGACCATCACCCGCGCGATCCTGTCGCTCGCCCACGGCCTCGGGATCTCCTCGGTCGGCGAAGGCGTCGAGACCGACGAGCAACGCACGTTCCTGATCGACGCGGGCTGCGACCTGGTGCAGGGCTACTTCTACTCACCGCCGCTGCCACGGCCCGCGTTCGAGAACTTCCTGCGTAAGCACTCGGCCGCCGCGGATCGCGCCGACGGCGTGGGCGCGACGGATCAGGAGCCGGTCGGCACCTGATCGAGCGGGCCGTCGACCGCGTCGTCGTGGGCGCTCGACGTGTCGTCGATCTGGGGCGAGCCCGTCCAGCCCGACGACGGCAACGACACGACGAAGGCCGCACCGCCCAGAGGCGAGGACTCTACGTGGATCCGTCCACCGTGGGACTCCGCCACACGGCGCGACAACGCCAGGCCCAACCCGGTGCCGCCCTGGTCCCGCGAGCGGCCCTCCTGCAGGCGGGCGAAGCGCTCGAACACGCGCTCGCGGTCCTCCGGCGGGATGCCGGGGCCGTCATCGCCCACGGTCACGACGACCCACGGACCGTTCTCCTGCACCGAGGCCGACACCGTGCTGCGGGCGTAGCGCGCCGCGTTGTCCAACAGGTTGCGCACGACGCTGGTGAGCTCGTCGGGGTTGCCCCACACACGCCCCCCGGACACGCCGGACAGGTCCAGGCGCACCCCGGTCATGCGCTGGGTCTGGGCCATGACCAGCTCGTCCATGTCGATCTCGCTGCGAGGGCCGAGCCGACCCTCCTCCAGTCGCGCCATCGCGAGCAGGTTGCCGACCAGGTGCTCGAGTCGAGCGTCCTCGGCCAGCACGATGCGGGCGACCGACGGCCAGTCGACGTCGTCGGGGTACTGCAGCGCCGTTTCGAGCTGGGCGCGGATCGATGCCACGGGTGAGCGCAGCTCGTGGCTCGCGTCCGAGACGAACTGACGCTGGCTGACCGACGCGGCCTGGAGCCGGTCGAGCATCTCGTTCATGGTGGTGGCCAGCTCGGCGATCTCGTCGTCGGTCGGCGGCACCGGCACGCGGGCGTCGAGCGTGGTCGCCGACAGCTCGCGCACCCGCCGGGTCATGGCGCCCACCGGCGCGAGCGTGCGGTCGGCGATCAACCAGGTCATGGCGCCGGCGCCGAGTGCGAGCACCGGCAACCCGAGCCACAACGCCCCGGTCAGCGTGCCGACCGAGCGCTCGATGCTCTCGAGCGGCGCCACCGCGTGCAGCGTGATCGTGGTGCCCCCGGCGAGCGTCAGGTCGCGGGTGACCTCGATCGTCTCGCCGGTGTTGGTCGGCGGGCCCTGGCGCTGGAACAGGCCGAGCTCGCCGTCCGCGTTGCGACCCGGGATGTAGGACGGCACGTCGCCGTCCATGTAGAAGTACGTCGTCGACAGCGCCTCCTCGGCGCCCTCGGTGCCCGAGAAGAGCTCTCGTGTGGCCTCGTCCATGTTCACCTGGTCGACCGGGGCGAACAGCTCGGCGGGGAAGCGGTTCTGGCTGATCGACTGCGCCATGGACGCCAGGATCTGCTCGTTGCGCGACCGCAGGTCGTTGACCAGGGTCGCCTCGACCCACTTCACCAAGAGCACTCCGCCGCCGAACAGCGTCACACCCACCACCAGCATCACGGCGATGGTCAGTCGGAAGCGGACCGACCCCGCGGCGCGGGAGCGCATGGGCACGCGCGGCTGCACCGGCGCCGCCGGCCAGGCGGCATCCGTGCTCGCCGGCGCGGCCGGGTCAGTCACCGGCTCCGTCGACGATCCGGTAGCCGACGCCGCGCACCGTCTCGATGTCGTTGCGGTCGAACGGGCGGTCGATCTTGCGACGCAGGTACCCGACGTAGACCTCGACCACGTTCGGGTCGCCCTCGAAGTCCGAGCCCCACACGTGCTCCAACAGCTCCTGCTTCGCGACGACCTGGCCGGGCTTGCGCATGAGCGCTTCCAGCAGCTCGTACTCGCGGGTGGTGAGCGGGATGTCGGTCTCACCGCGTCGGCAGGTCCGTGCGAGCGGATCGAGGACCAGGTCGCCGATGATCAGCGGCTGGGCGCGTCCATCGGCCGAGCGGCGCAGCAGCGCCCGGATGCGGGCGACGAGCACCACGAACGAGAACGGCTTCGACAGGAAGTCGTCGGCGCCGGTGTCGAGCGCTTCGGCCTCGTCGTACTCGCCGGACTTCGCGGTGAGCATCAGGATCGGCGTGCCGACCCCCTCCTCGCGCAGGGTGCGGCAGACCTTGTAGCCGTTCATGCCGGGCAACATGATGTCGAGCACGACCACGTCGATGTCGTCCTCACGGGCACGGGCCAGGCCAGTCAGTCCGTCGTAGGCGATTTCGACCTCGAAGCCCTCGGCCTTCAGACCTCGAGCGACCCCGTCGGCCAGGGCAGCCTCGTCCTCGACCAGCAGCACCTTGCCGGTGGGTCCTGCGCTGTCGCTGGTGCTGCTCATGTCGATCGTGGTCCTCCCTGACGGTGCGTCGTTGCACCTGTGTCGTTGCTGAGCACAGTCTCTCAGGTTCGGTCTGCGATCCGGCGGTCCACTCCCCCGCCGCGTTCTCAGGAACGGGCGCGAGCTCTCAGCTTCGGGCCGGTTCTCTCAGGAAACGCCCTGCAGGCAACAGGGCGGCACGTCAGGAGTCGCTGGCCACCAGGCAGAACGGGTGCCCCGCGGGATCCAGGAACACGCGGAACGACGGGTCGGGCTGGTACTCGGCCTTGCGCGCACCCAGCTCGAGCACGCGAGCCTCCATCACGTCCAGGTCGTCGACGTCGAAGTCCAGGTGCGCCTGCTGCGGGTGCGCCGCGCCCGGCCACACCGGCGGCTCGTGGTCCTCGACCAGCTGGAACGCCAGGCCGACCGGCCCCTCACCATGGATCTCGATCCAGTCGCCCAGGTCCTTCGTGACCGACCAGCCGGCGAGCGCCGCGTAGAACTCGGCCAGGCGCCGGGGCTCTCGGCAGTCGAGTGCGACCACATCCAGACGAGCGACAGGGTGCATGGCCGGACTGTACCCAGCCGGGCGCGACACAGGACCCGGGCGTGCGAGCATGTCGACATGGACGACCCCGCACGCCGTGACGAGCTGAACGTGTGGGGTGCACCGCTCGAGCCGTGCGGCACCGACCCGATGACCGGGTTCTACCGCGACGGTTGCTGCAGCACCGGCCCCGAGGACCTGGGCAGCCACACGATCTGCGCAGTGGTGACCGCCGAGTTCCTGGCCCACCAGCGCGGCATCGGCAACGACCTGTCCACCCCGATGCCGCAGTACCGCTTCCCCGGTCTGGTGCCGGGCGACCGGTGGTGCGTGACGGCGCGCAACTGGCTGCGGGCACATCATGACGGGGCGGCTGCCCACGTGGTGATGGCGTCGACGCACCAGAGCGTGCTCGAGATCGTGCCGCTCGAGGTGCTGTCGCAGTACGCGGTGGACGTGCCCGACGACCTGGGCGCGCTCGACGAGCCGGGTGACGAATGAGCGGGCCCGGCTCCGCGATCGACCAGCTGGTGCTGCGACTCGCCCTGGAGCCGCACCCCGAGGGTGGCTTCTACCGTCGGACCTGGACGTCGAGCGAGCGGGTCGGCGACGACGGCCGAGCCGCCGGATCGTCGATCCTGTTCCTGCTGCCCGCAGATGTGACGTCGCGCTGGCACCGCATCGACGCGACCGAGCTGTGGCAGCACGCCGCCGGTGCCCCGTTGCAGCTGTCGACCTGGGCCGGTGGATCGGCGTCAGCTCGCCACCAGACGCTCGGCGCCGACCTGGCCGACGGCGAGGTGCCCCAGGCCGTGGTCGAGCCCCACGTCTGGCAGTCGGCCCGCTCGTTGGGCGCCTGGAGCCTGGCGACCTGCGTGGTCGTGCCCGAGTTCCGCTTCGACGGCTTCGAGATGCTGCCCGACGACTGGACGCCGCCGCAGTAGCCATCTGACACCATGTCGAACATGCGGATCGGGATCGCACACCACTTGGGCTGGGCTGTGGCGGTCACCGCAGCGCCGGATCACACGGTGGCGGACCGACGCCGGATCGAGCTCATCGACGGTGGACTCCCGAGCGCGCCGATCCACCACGAGGGCGGGTACCACGAGCTGCACCGCAGCGGTCCTGAGCTGGACGACGAGGAGCTGGCAGCGCTGGTGACCGAGGTGCGGGCCAGCGCAGTACGAGTCGGCGGCGAGGCCTTGGACTCACTCGCGGCCGACTTGGCAGCACCGATCGACTCCATCTCGTTGCGGGACTGGCCCGCCGAGGTGCCGGCGGACATCGCGACGCTGCGACGCCCGCCGTGGGAGAGCAGCATCGACTCGATCATGTATCGCCAGGTGCTCGCCGACCTGGCGGTCGAGCGCGGCTGGGACGTGCACCGGTTCGACGCCAGGACTGTCGAAGCCGACGCAGCAGCACTCCTGGGTGGGCGCGCCGACGAGGTGTTGCTGGGCCCCCGGGCGACGCTCGGGCCGCCGTGGGCCAAGGACCACCGCACTGCGCTCGCGGCCACGGTCGTGGCAGCAGCGGCCGACGACTGACCCTGCCGGCTCGGTGCCGCTGGTTCAGTTGTGACAGGCGCCGCCGCAGCAGCCGCCGCCGGTCATCGGGGCGGGTGGCGCGGCCGAGGGGCCGGGGGCCGCGCGACCACCGATCGCGACCATGCTCAGCAGCTTCACGGTGTCGTGGTGACCGTCGGGGCACGGTGCGGGCTCCGACGCCTGCGACATGGGTCGCTGCACCTCGAAGGTGGAACCGCAGGTCCGGCAGCGGAAGTCGTAGCGAGCCATGCGACGAATCGTACCGTCGCGCCTCGGCACCCGGCGTCCGGCGCCGGATGCGCCATGATGTCGGTCGATCGCGACCGGGGGACGGCGCGGACCGGACGAGGAGCTCACATGGGGGACGCACTGATCATCGACGCCTGCCGCACGCCGCGGGGCATCGGCAAGCAGGGCAAGGGGGCGCTCGCGCACCTGCACCCGCAGCACCTGGGTCGCACGGTGCTCGAGGCGCTCGTCGAGCGCAACCAGTTCGACACCTCGGACGTCGACGACGTGGTGTGGGGCACCAGCTCGCAGGTGTGCGAGCAGAGCGGCGACCTGGGTCGCATGTCGGCGCTCGACGCCGGCTACGACATCACCGCCAGCGGCGTCACCCTCGACCGCTTCTGCGGCTCGGGCATCACCGCGGTGAACATCGCGGCCAACGCGATCATGGCCGGCATGGAGGACCTGGTCGTCGGCGGCGGCACCGAGATGATGTCGCTGCCGAAGAAGGGCCTGCTGCCCATGGGGGCGCTCAACGCGCACCTGCAGGAGATCCACCCGCAGTCGCACCAGGGGGTGTGCGCCGATGCGATCGCCACGCTCGAGGGCATCCCACGTGAGGATCTGGACGCGCTGGCGGCCGAGTCCCAGGCACGCGCCGCTCGGGCGATCGCCGAGGGCCGCTTCGACCGCAGCCTGATCCCGGTGCTGAACCTGGACGGCACCGTGGCGCTCGACCACGAGGAGTTCCCCCGCCCCGGCACCACCGCCGAGTCGCTCGCCGCACTGGCACCGAGCTTCCCCGCCGTCGCCGACTACCGCCACGACGACAACCCCACCTTCCGGGAGCTGATCAACCAGAAGTACCCGGACCTGGACATCGCTCACGTGCACCACGCCGGCAACTCCTCGGGCGTGGTCGACGGCGCCGCAGCGGTGCTGCTGGCGAGCGAGGACTACGCCCGTGCCCACGGCCTCACCGCCAGAGCACGCGTCGTCGCGACGGCGAACATGGGCGACGACCCGACGCTGATGCTCAACGCCCCGGTACCTGCTGCACGCAAGGTGCTCGAGCGCGCCGGGCTGACCCTCGACGACATCGACCTGATCGAGATCAACGAGGCGTTCGCCGTCGTGGCCGAGAAGTTCATGCGCGACCTGGACCTGGATCGCGACAAGGTCAACGTGAACGGCGGCGCCATGGCGCTGGGCCATCCGATCGGTGCGACCGGGGCGATCCTCATCGGCACGGTGCTCGACGAGCTGGAGCGCACCGACGGTCAGTTCGGCCTGGTCACCATGTGCGCGGGCGGCGGCATGGCCCCCGCGATCATCATCGAACGCGTCTGAGGCACGTCGAGCGAGCTGACGAGCGAGGAGTGGTCGACCTGCGCTGCGCTGGGTAGGGACTCGACGTTCCGCTCCCCATCCTCGGAGGCCCACTCGTGAAGTTCCTCATGCGCAAGGCCCGCCGCGCCGTCGTCGCCGTCGGCATCGGTGCCGCCACCTCGTACTTCCTCGATCCTCAGCTGGGCCGCCAGCGGCGCCAGGACGTGCTCGGGCGTGCCCGGACCCTCGTGGGCGCGATGCGCGACGAGCGTGCGGCGATGCAGCGCTCCGCTCACGGCGACGGCGATCCGACCGGCGGTGGACTGCCGTCGGAGCCGCTCCCCACCGATGTGCTGACCTCGGACGTGCTCGCCGCCGACGAGCCGCCCTCGGACGTGCTGGCCACCGACGAGCTGACCTCTGACGTGCTGCCCACGGTGCCCGGACCTGCAGCGCCGGACGAGCCGGAGGATGGCTCGGAGGACGGCCGCCACCTGGGTGTGGTCCGCACCGTCTGACAGGTTCCGACGCTGACACCTCCTGGGCTCTGACTCCCGACGACGCTGGCGGCGCGCCCCGCCTCGTGTCCAGCCCTAGCCTGCCGCGGTGGCCGACGCTCCCATCTACGACCGGATCGGCAAGGGCTACGCGTCCAAGCGGGTCCCGGAACCGGCGTGGGTGGCCCAGATCGACGCGGCCCTCGGCGAGGCTCGCTCGGTGTTGAACGTCGGTGCCGGCACGGGGAACTACGAGCCGGTCGACCGGTCGGTGATCGCGCTGGAGCCGTCGTCGGAGATGCTGTCCCAGCGACGCAACACCAACCCGGTCGTTCGAGGGGTCGCCGAGCACCTGCCGTTCGCCGACCACTCCTTCGACGCGACCATGGGCACCCTGACCGTGCACCACTGGCGTGACCGGACTGCGGGCCTGCGGGAGCTGCAGCGGGTGTCGCAGCGCCAGGTGCTGGTCGTCTACGACCCGCTCGTCGCCCACGAGTTCTGGATGATCGACTACTTCCCGGAGGCGCTCCACTCCCCCGTCGAGACGAACGCGCCAACGCCGGCGAGCGTCGGCGAGGTGCTCGACGTGATCGACGTGCAGACCATGTGGATCCCCGCGGACTGCTCCGACGGGGTCGCCGCCGCATACTGGCGTCGTCCAGAGGCGTACCTGGACCCGGCGGTGCAGCAGTCCATGTCGCTGCTCGCGCTCCTGCCGCCCGAGGTGGTCGAGCGCGGCGTGGCGCAGCTCCGCGCCGACCTCGACGACGGGACCTGGCACGAGCGTCACGGCCAGCTGCTCGAGCTCGACCGCGCGGACTACGGCTACCGCCTGGTGATCGCCGGGACCTGACCCGCGCCGTCCCCAGATCCCACACCGAGCGTGAGCTGAGTTCAAGGATCAGTGGCAGCGTGCCGCCGCCTGCCCTACGGTTCCCGGCACGGATGGGAGAGGGCACCGGACAGCGTGCATGGCACGCGCCTGGTGCTAGAGGGACAGGTTCAGGAATGGCTGCAAGGCGAGTGTTCGCAGGGCTCGTGGCGACCGCCGCGCTGCTCGCGGTGTCGGCGGGACCGGCATCGGCACAGGCGTTGGGCGCGGAAGCGTCCTACGTGATCACCTTCGAGCCGGGTGCCGATGCCGACGCTGCGCTGATCGAGATCGCTCGGACGCTGCCGGTGACGATCACCCACCGGTTCGGTTCGGTGCTCGAGGGAGCGGTGGTCCGCACCGAGGCACCGCCGGAGGCCATGGTGATGGTCGACGGGGTCGCCACGGTGGATCGCGACGCCGTCATCGAGCTGCCCGACCCCGAACAGCCCGACCCGGACTCGCCCGATCCCGAGACGCCCGATCCCGACCAGCCCGACCCGGACACGCCGGACCCCGACCAGCCCGACCCGGAGACACCCGACCCCGAGCAGCCCGAGCCGACGCTGCCCGAGCCGGTCGAGCCGGCTCCCGAGCAGCCCGACCCGGTCGTGAGCGATGTGCCGTGGGGACTCGACCGGATCGATCAGCGGGCGCTGCCGCTGTCGGGCACCTACACGAGCCCCACCGCCGGCGCCGGCGTCATCGTCTACGTGGTCGACAGCGGCGTGAGCCCGCACGACCAGTTCGGCGGCCGGCTCGCCCCGGGCCTCGACCTGGTCGGCGACGGCCGAGGGACGACCGACTGCGAGGGCCACGGCACCCACGTCGCCGGCACCATCGCCGGGTCGACCGTCGGCGTGGCGAGCGGGGCCACCGTCGTTCCCGTGCGGGTCTTCGACTGCGAGGGCACCACGTCGGGCGCACGTCTGCTCGAAGCGCTGGACTGGATCGCAGCGACCCACCCCGCCGGTCGACCTGGCGTGGTCAACTACAGCGGCAGCATGTCCTCCACCGGCGGGGCCGTGGCGGTGCAGGGTCTGATCAGCCGAGGGCTCACCTTCGTCACCGCCGGCGGCAACGACGGCCAGAGCGCCTGCGTCGACACCGGCGGCACCGGGATGATGGGCTCGATCGTCGTGGGCGCCACAGACGCGACCGACGCTCGGACGTCCTGGTCCAACTACGGCGCGTGCCTCGATCTGTTCGCCCCTGGCGAGAACATCCGCTCGGCGTCCATCCAGGCCGCCGACGCGACGGTCGCCAAGGACGGCACCTCGATGGCGGCGCCGCACGTGGCGGGCGCCGCTGCGGTGTTCCTCGCGCTGAACCCGACGATGCAGCCCGCGCAGCTCGAGTCGCTGCTGGTGTCCTCGGCGACGCCGACCGTGAGCAATGCCGGTTCGGGCTCGCCCAACCTGTTGCTCTACATCGATCCTGCGGCGGTGGCGGTCGCGGTCGCCACGCCTCCCCCGGTCGTCGCTCCGCCCGCAGTGCCCGTCGAGGTGGCCGGCACGACGACGGAGCCGCAGATCCGAGCAGCGGTGCTCGCCTTCACCGGTGGTGATCCGCGGGCGCTGCTCGTGTTCGGCACGCTGCTGCTGCTCGTCGGAGCGATGGCCGTCGTGGCGTCACGCCGGGACCGGTGGAACACCCCGGAGCTGGCGGGCCCGTCCGTGGTCCTGCCCGATCCGTGCCAGCTGCCCATCATCAAGCGAGCGGCGCGCTGAGCCCGACCTCACACGACGACGCCAGCCGAGGCGCGCCGCGCTCGGCTGGCCGTCGTCGGTGGCGCTGCGCGGCCCCCGGGCAGCACGGCTTCACCCTGATGGACGTGCTCTGGGCGACAGCCCTGCTCGGGGTGCTGGCAGGTGTCGTGGTGCTCCTGGTGAGCGGTGCGCACGACCGTGCTCGCGCCGAGGCGTGCGATGCCGATCGACGAGTGCTCGAGACCGCGGTCGACACCTACCGCTCGCAGACGGGCTACCTCCCGGCGAACCAGGGCATCATGATCCCGGTGGTGCTGAAGGAGCCCTCGGCCATGTGGATCTACCAGGCCCCGGTCAACCTCCAGTCGGGCGAGCCGATCTACGCCCCCACCGAGGAGTGCGCCTGAGCCTCCTCGGGCCCAGCGACACCGAACGGCGTTCGCTCCTGGCGCCCCGATCGGTGCTCCAGAATGGGAGGTGCCGTCGGGGCCGGTGCGGCATGCCTGGCCGTCGACGTCCCTCACCGTCGTGCTCACAAGGGGCAGAACCGTCACCAGCCAGCCAGGCAACGCACGGGCGTCGTCGCTGCTCGGACGCAGCACGTACCTGGACGCGCTGCGCGCCGTAGCGCTCGTGCGGGTGGTCACCTACCACGTCACCGGCACCTGGCAGCTCACCGCGTTCACGTCGTTGCCGCTCATGTTCTTCGTCGCCGGTGTGCTCTACGCGGCGTCGCTCGAGCGCAGCCCCGCGCCGTCGGTCATCCGCAACCGCTACCGGCGGATCCTCATCCCCTACTGGGGCTACATCGCCGCGATGGTGGCCCTGTGGGCCGCTGCGGGGGTGCTCGGCCAGCTGACGACCGCGCAGTGGGTCGCGCTGGCGCTGCCGCTGCTGTCGGTCGACGGGGTGTCCGGCCCCGACCCGTCGGGTGCGCTGCACGTCACCTGGTTCGCGCTCTGGTACATCCAGATGCACCTGGTGCTGGCCCTCGTCGGCGGTCCGCTGCGCCGGGGGATGCGCCGCTGGCCACGGGCCATCTGGGTGGCGTTCGCCGTGCTGTTCGTCCTCGCGATCCCGACCGTGCCTGGCGTGGCCATCGCTGTCATCTACACCGTCGCCTGGATGCTCGGGTACCTGCACCACGACGGCGTGCTCGAGCCGTGGCTGCACGCTCCTCAGCGCTGGGGTCGGCGCTGGCAGTGGATCTGTGGGGTCGCCGGGCCGATCGGCGCGGTGGCCTACCTGGGGTTCCAGCACTCGAACCTGGCCGTCGCGGGGGTCGGCGCGCTGCTGCTGGGCACGTTCTGGCTGACCCTTGCGCTCGGCGTCCAGCCGGTCGTCGAGCCGTGGATCGAACAGCGTCGCGCCCGAGCCGTGACCCTCTGGTTCAGCCGACGCTCGATGACCATCTACCTGTGGCACGGCGCAGCGCTGTGGCTCGCGATCGAGCTCGCCGGTGACGCGGGTCTGGTCGTGCGCGGCCTGATCACCACGGCCGGCGTGCTCGCGGCCGTCGTCGCCGTCGGATGGCTCGAGGACGTGGCCGCGCGGCGACCGGCTGAGCTCTGGCCCCGTCCCTCGGGTGCGTCGCGAGCGTCCCGGCGTCGTGCCTCCACGATCGACCTGCGCGTGCGCCCGCCCGACGCGGCCGAGCCGTCGACTGATCCGTCGGCCGGCCCGGCCGCCGACTCGCCCACCGACTCGTCCGCGGGAAGCGACGACCACCGCGACGCCGGCACCCAACGTTGAGCCGGCCCCGGTCGGCATCGTTGCCCGGCGCCGGCCCGTGTGGCATGGTCGACCGGCGAGTGGCGGGGTCAGGGGAAGCAGGTCCGGTGCACGTCCGAGTTCATGCAGTGCGACGCCTTGCGGCGGTCGTGGCCGTGTCGCTGTCGATCGCGCTGCTCGGCGCGTGCCAGACACCACCCTCGGGAGGCCAGGGCGGCAGCGGTGCGTGGTCGGTCGACCCCAGTGCCACCGACCCCGCACTCGACGTCGATCTGCTGTCGCCGAACCTGGCCTACGCCCCCACGGTGGCGCCGGTCGGACGTCTCGCCGTGATCTTCGCCGGCACCGGCGCCGGCACCTCCAACTTCGGTGAGCTCACCGCAACGCTGCGCACGCGCGGGTTCCACGTGGTCGTGCTGCGGTACTCGAACTCGCTGGGCACGCTCAGCGCGTGCCCGGACTCGGTTGCGCTGACCCAGCCCGAGTGCCCGCGAGCGTTCCGTTCCGAGGTCACCTTCGGCGCCGGCGTGCCCGATCCCACGGGTGCGTCCTACGACCAGGCGGTCGCCTCGGTCGACAAGGCCAGCTCGGTCGTGAACCGGCTGTCCAAGCTGCTCGACTACCTGCGCCTGATCGCTCCGAGCGCCGGGTGGGAGCAGTTCCAGCAGCGAAGCGGCGCAGACTGCGACGTGGTCGACACCACCTACGACGTGTGCGCGATCGACTGGTCGTCGGTGAGCGCCGCAGGGCACTCCCAGGGTGCCGGCGTGGCGCTGTACCTGGCCAAGTTCTTCCCGCTGAAGCGGGTGGCGATGCTGTCGGGCCCGGTGGACGCGCACGTGCTGCCCGACGGCACGCTCGTGCCGGCGACGTGGCTGACCGACGGCCCGCTCGCCGTGCCCACCAGCTCGGTGTGGACGTTGCTGCACACCGCCGATCCGCAGATCGCCCGCATGCGCACCGTCGCCGACGCGATCGGCGTGCCCGGCACCGAGGTGGCCGTGAGCGCCGCGTCGACGCCGCCGCCGGGGTCGAACCGGCTGATCACCTCGCTCACCCCCGCGTGCTTCTGGGACAGCGCCCAGCACCACAACTCGACCGCCATCGACGCCTGCACCCCCGACGGCGCCTACACCGAGGTCTGGGCGACCATGCTGGGTACCTGAAGCTCCCGAGCAGATGGGGGCTCGTGTCGGAGAGACGACCCGACTCTGGCCTTCGCCGAGGGCGATTGGCTGCGTCCATCGGCCTCTGAGGCAGATCGGGTTCAGGCGTTTCCGGGAGGTGTGCGGAACCGGAGCTTCCGCCTCGGTTGAGGGTAGGGGGCCTTGGACCGAGCCGGCGGCGGCACTCGCGGAGGCGACCCTCCGGACAGTCTCTGCACCGCTGATGCGAAATCGTGACGGTGTGCCTCGCTCACGAACCCCTCAGCTGGAACGATCATCACCTGCCGTGTGCCCTTCATTCCGATCGTGACGACCGGATCACCCGGACGGACTCGACGAAGCGCTGAACCGAGAATCGTGAAGCTCGACCTCTCATCGAACACGCGAACTCGATCGCGAAGCACGTCGATCCTCGTCGTGCTATCTCGGCAGAGGCGCCGGACATCTCCGACCACAGCACCGGTCAAGTAGAGCCCGGCACCAGCGGCTGCCAGAGCCGCTGCCCGGACGCCCGCGCGCGGGGACAGGATCCAATTGATCGCGCCAAACCAGATAGCGATGGCGGACGCAACTAGACAGAAGTACGGACCTCGGTAGACGAGACCCGTGTGAACCGGCTCCCTATAGGGAAGAGTGCTCGTGCTGGTCGAGGGGTAGTCGATCCGACGAGGAACAGGGGGGCTGGGGGCATCAAGCAGTTGCGCGAAGTGGCCGGCTTCGCTGGTGTCGAGAGCTTGGAAAGGCACTGTGAGGACAGTGAGTCCTGCCCTTAGCCTCCAACCTCGCTTGGATTTGTGAACTGACGTGAGCGATCCCAAGTCGCCATCCCAACGCCAGCCAGCTCCCCGCAACTCGATCCCGCCGTCTGGCCAAGCCCTTAGGACGACGTCCTGCTGAGACAGGAGGGACGGATACTGCCAAAGCAGGCACGCAGCGAGGATGAATGCCAATAAACCACCGCCGAGGCCGAAAGCGGTCGCTGCGACCAGTCCGAGTGCCACGCTGACGACGCAGACAAACTCGATCGGAGTGCACCACTCGAATCCCACCTGGGTCCGATCCAGCCGTCGCGCTCGGAAGGGATGGCTCTCAACCAGCGGCAGCTCGGCTCGGCACGACCCCAGCGGTCCCTCCGGGCCCGCCTGCTCGGACTCGTTCGTGTCTCCCTCGTGGAACACTACGGAAGCGGTCCAAGTCAACCCGTCCCAATAGGTGCAGCGAGAGGCATCGGCAGGGTCTGGATACCAGCCTGCCATCGGTTTCGACATCGTTGGTGGGCCTTCCTCGATCCACTCGAAGCGAGCATTCTGCACCAGGGCCAACCTGCTGGTCTGACCGGCCAGAGGGTTAACGCCAAATGGAGTTTCCCCAGGGAAGAGGAACACCGTGGCCCAAGCAACCGAGGTTGCGAGTGCGGTCCTTGCAGCGCAGCACCCGCAAGCTGCATCGGACTGCACCGGTCGGCTGAGTCCAGGTCAGCGAGCGTCAGGGCTCATCTGCTGAGCCCTGGTCGGATCACGTCCTCGACTCTCCACACTGCCAACCCGGGCCGTCCGCTGCGAGAGGTCGGCTCTGGCGAGGGCGGACTCGGGCACTCGGGTCTGCGTCGTGTCGGAGGAGCGACAGCGCCGGTTCCTCCGGCTACCTGGATGCTGGCAATCCGTAGCGCAGCGGAGGATGCGGGTGCGCTACCTGCAATACAGCACCCGCAAACTGCATGAACCCTACCTAGAAGGCCTTGGGTGTTCGGTGTTCGGTCCACTGGTGTCCGTCCCACCAGCGGTTGTAGCCGGGGTGCTGGGGGTCCTCGTACCAGTTGGCCGGCGGCGAGACTGGACCGACGGGCGGAGTGGCTCCTCCGACGAATCCGGTCGTCGGCGAGCCGTAGCCCCACGGCTGCTGATAGCCCGTTTGTTGCTGGTAGCCGGGCTGATGGAACGGCTGGCGGTAGCCGCCATTTCGTTGCGCCTGGGCGGCTGCTCGGATCTTCCCACGACTCACCAAGTAGATCGGGAGGACGACGATCCACATGGCGATCACCCCGAACGCCCACACCCCGGCGCTGTTGTTGGCGATGCCGGTGACGAGGCCCTTCCTGGCCCCGATGCGCTTGGCGTCGATGTAGACGGCGATCGCCGAACCGACGACGAGGACGAGCATGACCAACAACAGGCCTGATCCGCCGCCAGAGGCATACGGGTCTTGCTGGTACATCGCCACTTCCTCTCGACTCGCTGCCATCGGCAGCGTCACCCTTCGCTTACGACGTTAGTCGGCAGGCGCCGCCGCTCGACTGCCCCGCTGCCTCAGGCCAGACGGTGGCCGATGTGGGCCACCACGCCTGCGTGTGGGACTCAGCGGAATCGCCGCGAGCCCATCGATGCCGCTGCGGAAGCGTCCGAGATCAGCCAGCGTCGCCCTCGACGCCCGAGGGTTCCTCAACCTGGCGTACGCCCAGCAGCCAGAAGCTCGGCGCCGCCCAGAGCACGACGAGCAGGACCTGGATCGCGATCGCCGCAGTCGGGTTGATCAGCGGCCACGGCGGATCGGGACTGAACACCACGCCGGAGTTGGGCGCGTAGTTGAACCATCCCCCGTCGCTCGAATCCACCCCGTCATTGCGCAGCCACGTCCAGATCGCCTGCAGCACACCGGCCCACGCGACCACGATCACGACGCGCTGCGCCGTGGTCCACCGACTCATCCGCTTCCTCATGGGCGCACCGTAGCGGTGCGCCCATGAGGAACGCCGGGACTACTTGATCAGCGGGTCGCGCGGCAGGCCCAGGATGCGCTCGCCGATCTGGTTGCGCTTGATCTCCGAGGTGCCGCCCGCGATCGACAGGCCGCGGTGCATCAGCACCAGGCCGTTGGCAATCGCCGCCTCGCCGTCCATGAACGCCATGTCGGGGCCCAGCAGCGCGGTGTAGATCGCCGCGGCCTCGTGCAGGTTCTCGCTCAGGATCAGCTTCGACATCGCACCCTCGGGGCCGGGGCCCCCGCCGGCGACCGCACGGTTGGCGCTGCGCAGGTTCAACAGCCCGCACGCCTGCACGTTGGCGATGTAGCGACCCAGCCGGGCCGCACCGCCGGTGAGGCGCTCGGGGTGGCGGTCGAACGCGGGCACCAGCACCGAGCCGGGCAGCGACATGCCGCCGTCGCCGCTGCCGATGCTGACGCTCTCGTTGCCCAGCGTGGCGCGGGCCACGGTCCAGCCGCCGTCGACGGGGCCAACCACGTCGTCGTCGGGCACGAACACGTCGTTGAAGAAGACCTCGTTGAACTCGGAGTCACCGCTGGTCATCTTCAGCGGCCGCACCTCGACCCCCGGTGCGTGCATGTCGATGACCATCATCGTGATGCCGTCGTGCTTGGGCACGTCGGGATTGGTCCGCACCGTCGCGAAGCCGAAGCCCGACACGTGCGCGCCGCTGGTCCAGACCTTCTGGCCGTTGACCAGCCAGCCGCCGTCGACCCGGGTCGCCTTGGTCGTCACGCCCGCCGCGTCCGAACCCGCGTCGGGCTCGGAGAACAGCTGGCACCAGATGACCTCCTGCTCCAGCGCCGGGCGCACCCAGCGGGCGATCTGGTCGTCGGTGGCGTACTGGATCAGCGTCAGGATGTTCCAGCCAGTGATGCCGTAGGACGGCTTCTTGACGCCCGCAGCGCGGAACTCCTCTTCGATCACCAGCTGCTCGACCGCACCCGCCTCACGGCCGAACGGCTTGGGCCAGTGCGCCATGGCGTAGCCCGTGTCCAACAGCTCCTGGAGCTGTGCGGCGTCGTCCAGGTCCTTGATGCGCTCGATGAACTCGCGCACCTCGGCGCGGATGGCCTCGGCCTCGGGCGGCAGCTCGACGGCCTTCTCTCGCACCACGCCGTCGCGGGTCAGGTCGGTCAGCGCCGCAGCCGCGGCGTCGGGGCGGGCGTAGTCGCGCAGCACGGTCGCCCGGCGCATGTACAGGTGGGCGTCGTGCTCCCAGGTGATGGCGATGCCGCCGTGCACCTGGGTGTTCAAGTTGGCGCACAGGTCGGCGGCGGGCACCGCCAGCGACGCGGCGATCGCTGCGGCGTAGGTCAGCTGGTCGCCCCCAGTCGACGCGGCACGCGCTGCGTCCCACACCGCGCTGGTGGCCAGCTCGGTGGCCACGGCCATGTTGGCGCAGTGGTGCTTGACCGCCTGGAACATGGCGATCGGACGGCCGAACTGGATGCGCTCCTTGGCGTACTCGGCGGCCATCTCGGTGCACTCGCGGGCCATGCCGACCGCTTCGGCCGACAGGATCACCCGCGACAGGTCGACCAGCGTGCGGGCCGCACCCGGCAGCACGACCGCAGGTGCGCCGTCGAGGGTCACCTTCGCGGAGCGGCGGGTCGGGTCCATGTTCGCCGGCACCTCGACCGACACGCCGTCGCCGACCTGCACCACCGCGACGTCGTCGCCGGTGGCGATCAGCAGCAGCTGCGCGAACCCGCCGCCCAACACGTTGCCGGCATCACCCGAGGCGACCCCGCCGCTGACGGTCACGTCGCTGGCGAGCGCCACGGCGCCGATCAGCGAGCCGTCGGCCAACCCGGGCAGGTGCTCGGCGGCCACGTCGCCACCGACAGCTGCCAGCACGGCGCTGGTGAGCACGGTCGGCACGAACGGGCCCGGCGCGACCGAGCGGCCGAACTGCTCGACCACCACGACGAGCTCCTCGAGCGTGTAGCCCGAGCCGCCCAGGTCCTCGGGCACGTGCAGGCCCAACCAGCCCAGCCCGGCGACCTCACCCCACCAGCTCGGCAGCGGTTCGTCGGCGGCTTCGAGCAGCGCCCGGGCGTCGGCCCGTGCCTCCCGCTTGGTCAGGAAGTCGGCCGCGGTCTCGGCCAGTGCGCGATGGTCGTCGGTGATGGCGATGGACATGGGGGCAAGGTAGCGCCGTGGGCGCGGCGCTGACGGGCGAGTCGGCCCTCAGCGGCGACCCGTCAGGACCGGCAGCAGGGCGGCGGCCACCTCGGCGGGTCGCTCCTCGTGGGAGAACAGCCCGGCGCCCGCCACGACCGACAGCTGCGCGTCCGCGAAGTCGTCGACCATCTGCTCGGCCCAGGCGAGCGGGAAGAACTTGTCCCCGGCGCCCCACACCAGCTGCACCGGCACGTTGATGCGACGGTGCAGCGCACCCAGCTCGTGCACGTAGCGGGTGTCGAAGCTCTTGAGCACCTTCATGGTGGCGGTCAGCCGTGCCCGGTCGGTGACGAGCGGCTGCAGGAAGAACTCGTCGAACTCGCCGTCGAGCAGCGAGCGGTCCACGAAGGCGTCGCCCAGCACGAAGCCGTTGCGCCGCAACGCGGGCTTGCCGGCCAGCCAGCCGAGCACGGCGCCGAAGCCGGGCACGTGCCGGTTGGCCAGGAACATCTTGAAGCGCAGGCTCAGCCCGGCCGACTGCTCGGTGTCGATCAGGCCCATCGCCGACAGGCGCTCGTCGCCGGCCAGTGCGTGACGGGCGATCATGCCGCCGCTGTCATGGCCCACCGCGGCGACCCGGTCCAGCTCGAGCAGGTCGACGACGCGACGCACCGAGGTGATGTGCTGGTCGATCGACAGCGGCGTGGTGGCGTCGAACCGGCTCTGACCCGCGCTCGGCAGGTCGATCAGGTGGCAGGTGACGTGGTCGACCAGGTGCGGCAGCAGGCAGCGGAACGTCGCCCCGCTGATGGGCCAGCCGTGCACGAACAGCACGTCGGGCCCGGTGCCGACACGGCGGTAGGCGACCTCGCCGGCACCTACGTCCAGGTAGCGCTGCGGTGCGGCTCGGAACAGCTCGGTGGCGTCGGTGGCGGTGAAGGTCGGCATCGGGGGTCCTCCGGTCGGTGGGGTGCGTCGTCGGGGTGCTCGCACCGTCACACGGGCGACCGGACGGCCACAACGAACTGCACAGGTAGGTGCTCAGCCCACGAGCGGCGCCGTAGCGTTCGGGCCATGCCCGGCACCGACCACCGAGCGGGACTGATCCCGGCGCTGCTCAAGCAGTGGCGCGCCCAGCGGGGGTTGAGCCAGCTCGACCTGGCGCTGGCCGCGGACGTCTCGGCGCGCCACATCAGCTTCCTGGAGACCGGGCGTTCGACGCCGAGCGCCGAGATGGTCCTGTTGTTGGGCGCCACGCTCGGGGTGCCGCTGCGCCAGGTCAATACGATGCTCGTCGCCGCCGGGCACGACGCCGTCTACGACGAGTCGACCGACGAGCTGCCCGCACCGGTCGACGAAGCACTCGAGCTGTGCAAGCGCCACCACGAGCCGTTCCCGCTGGTCGTCATCGACCCGGCCTACCGGGTGCTCGACCTGAACCGGGGCGCGGTCGCCGTGCTCAGCGCCGTGCTGGGCCTGCCGCCGCTCGACGAGCACCCCGACCGCGACCAGATCGCCCTGCTCGACATGAACCTGGCGCGACTGACCTTCGACCCCGCGGGCGCGCAGCCGTACCTGGTCAACTTCGACGACATCGGTCGCCAGCTGCTGTGGCGCATCCAGCGCGAGGTGCTCGCCGATCCCGACGACGGCGAGCTGCACACCCTGCTCGACGAGCTGATGGCGCTGCCGACCGTGGCCGACGACTGGCGCCAGGTCGACCTGGCGGTGCCGTCGGAACCCGCGCTGGTGCTGCACCTGCGCCGCGACGATCTGGAGCTGCGCTTCCTGACCACCGTCACCGCGTTCCAAGCGCCCCAGAACGTGGCGGTCGAACGGCTGCACATCGAGCAGTGGTTCCCCTACGACGACACGACCGCCGCTGCGTGCCGACGACTCGCCGAGCAGTGACCGCCGGGCAGCGGCCGTCCGCCGGTGACCGTGGCTCAGACGATGCGACGCACGCTGGCCCAGCGGGCCAGCTCGTGTCGTGACGACAGCTGCAGCTTGCGCAGCACCGACGAGGCGTGGGTCTCGACGGTCTTGATCGAGATGTGCAATGCCGTCGCGATCTCCTTGTAGGCATAGCCACGCGCCAGGTAGCGCATGACCTCCTGCTCCCGAGGTGTCAGCTGGTCGAGCTCGGGGTCCGCGGTCGCGGTGATCTGGCCGGCGAACGCATCCAGCACGAAACCCGCCAACCGTGGTGAGAAGACCGCATCGCCGTCGGCGACCCGTTGCACTGCGTCCACCAGCTCGTCGGCGGAGATGTGCTTGGTGACGTAGCCCCGGGCACCGGCACGCACCAGCGAGATCACGTCGTCGGGTTCGTCGGACACCGACAGCGCCAGGAAGCGGATCTCCGGGTGCTGGTCCAGCACCGCGGCGACGACCGCGTGGCCGTCACCACCGGGCAGGTGCACGTCCAGCACCACCACGTCGGGCAGGGTCGCCAGGATGACCGCGACCGCGGCGTCGACGTCGCCGGCCTCCCCCACCACCTCGGCGTGCTGGGCCAGCTCGGCGCTCACGCCGGTGCGGAACAGCGCGTGATCGTCCACCACGACCACGCGGGTGGTGCCCGGCGGGCGACTCATCGGAGCTCCTTGCGCCGCAGCTCTGCCCCGGGCGCCGGCGCGGTGCGCAGGGCCGGCAACGTCAGCTCCACCTCGGTCCCCGAGCCCGGCGCAGTGTGCACCACGGCCGTGCCGCCGACGTTGGCGACACGACCCACGATCGAGTCCGACAGCCCGTGGCGGTCCGCGGGCACCGCCGCGGGGTCGAAGCCGACGCCGCGATCACGCACGAACACCGTCGTGGCGTCCACGCCGACCTCCACGAACAGCGACAGGTCACGCCGCCCCGAGAACTTCGCGGCGTTCACCAACGCTTCGCGGGTCGCGGCCACCAACGCGGCGACCCGTGCGTCCACCTCGCCGTCGCCGACGACGACTGCCTCGATGGTCACCCCGTGCAGGTCCTCGACGTCGGCGACGGTCGAGTCGATCGCGTCACGCAGACGGGTGTCGGGCTCCCACCCGTCGGTGCTGCCGTACAACCAGCGCCGCAGCTCGCGCTCCTGACGCCGAGCCAGCGCGGCGACCACCCGCGGGTCGGCGTCGGGATCGGCGGAGCGCTTCTGGACCAGCGTCAGGGTCTGCAGCACCGAATCGTGCAGGTGTGCCGCGACGGCTTCTCGTTCCTGCGCGCGCACCCGCTCACGGCGCTCCTCGATCGACGCCCGTCCCGTGCGCAGCATCCACGGCCCCAGCACCAGCGCAACGCCGACGAGCACGATCACACCGGTCACCGCGCCGTCGACCAGCAGGCTCCACGAGAGTCGGTCGGCCACGAGCACCAGCAACCCGGCGAGCACCAGGACGGTGCCGCCCAGCTGACGCAGCACGTCACGCCCCAGGGCCTCGCGCGGCGGCGCCCACGCGATCACCACACCGGCCGCCACCAGCAACGATGGCCAGACCAGGCTCGGACGGGCCCACCCTGCGGCCACGGCGACCACCATGGCCGCGGTGACCAGCGTGCCGAAGCCGAAGGTGCGCCACGGGTCCGATCGCAGTGCGTCAGACCCCGGTGCGTCCGACCCAAGCGCGCTCAGCACCTGCTCGCCGCGCTGCTCGGGGGCGCGCACCAGGACCACCCAGCACAGCCCGTAGATCACGAACCCGAGGCCGGCCGCCATCGCCGACACCACGAACGCCGCACGGACCGCCAGGGGCGAGACCCGGAGGCGCTGGGCAACGACCGCAGCGGTGCCGGTGAGCAACGGCAGATGCGAGGTGGGGTCCGGGAGCTGGCCCGAGGAGAAGGCGGGAATGTCGATGCGCCGATGATCGCTCACCCGGTGGGGCCGTGGCGATCGGGGATGACCCTGATCGGTGCCGCCGTCGGCCAGGGTGACCTCAGGGGAAGATCAGGGTGGACACCGATGGTCGCCGAGCGTCCGATCCATCAGGGTGAGCACATGGACCAGCACACGGCGCCGACTGCGCCACCCACCCCCACTCCCCGTCCACCGGCACGGCGTTCCAGCACCGACCGCATGCTCGGCGGTGTCTCGACCGCCACGGCGCAGTACCTCGGCACGACGCGCACCGTCGCCCGGCTCATCTTCGTGGCCGCCGCGCTGGTGGGCGGCCTGGGGCTGGTCCTGTACTCGGTGCTGTGGTTGTTCGTGCCCGACGACCGCGAGCGCGTGCTCATCCAGGGTGGCGCTGCCTCGTCCGGCGAGTCCGCCGCTGCGGCGCTGGTGGCCGGCGTCGCCGCCCTCATCGCGAGTGCGTGGATCACCCGGGACGGTCCGAGCTGGCTGGCAGCGATCCTGGTCACCGTCGGCGTCGTCGTCATGAGCCGGCGAGCCCCCAGCGATCCCGCCGCCGCGCCGCCGATGCCACCGCCACCGCCCATGGCACCGCCGACACCTGAGGGTGACGTCACCGACGTCTCGCCGGAGGGGCCGGGCTCCACCACGACAGTCGGGCCGCCGCCTCCGCCCTCGTCGACACCGCTGCTCTCCACTCCGCCGCCGAGCCCGCTGCCGCTGCCCGAGCCCCCGGCCGGGCCGACCGGGGTGGTCGGGCCGCCGGTCGCGGCGGACACCCTCACCACGGGGGTGCTGCCCCTGGTCGCCGAGCGACCGCCCGTCTACCCCCGAGCAGCACCGGGCTCGCGCTCAGCCCCACGCATGGAGCCACCGCCGCCCCGACCGCCCAAGCCAGCGGCGTTCCTCGGACCGCTCACCGTGAGCGTCGCCGTGGCCCTCGCCGGCTCGTTGAGCATCCTCAACGCGCTGGGTGCGGTGGATCTGCGCACCTCGGACCTACTCATCGCGGTGCTCGTCGTGGTGGGCCTCGGGCTGCTGGTCAGCACGTGGTTCGGTCGGGCGCGCGGTCTGATCCTGCTGGGACTGCTCCTGGTCCCGGCGGTCGCCGTGAGCGCCGTCGCGGACCGCATCGACCTGCGTGGTGGCACCGGCGAACGGGTCTGGGTGCCGCGCACCGCCGCCGAGCTGCGTGATCGCTACCGGCTGGGCGCCGGCTCGCTGCAGCTGGACCTGACCGAGCTCGACGTGTCGACCATCGATCCTGACGATCCGACGCTGCGGACCGAGCTCTCCATGGGCACCGGGGAGGTGCAGCTGATCGTGCCCCAGGACTGGACCCTGGAGGTGTCCTCCACCGTCGACATCGGCACGGTCTGGCTGTTCTCGGGTGGCACCCCCGCTCCCGAGGACGGCGCGGTCGACGAGCTCGGCAGCGGCGAGATCCGTTGGGACCTGGACAGCGCGCAGGACTGGTACTTCCCCGAGCGGGTGAAGGTGCCCAACGATGCCGACGACGCCGGGGAGCGTCGAACGATCCGGGTCGCCGGCACCGAGGGAGCCCCGGCGCTCGACGTCGACGTCAGCGTGACCGCAGGAGTGGTGGAGGTGTTCCGTGTCGCGTCATAGAACCGATGTGGTCGCGTTCGTGTTCGCGACCTGCTTCCTGGTGTGTGCGGGCCTGGCGATCGGTGTGCGCACCGGCAACCTGGGCCTGGGCACCTCGGCGCCCGACGGGGCGTGGATCGCCGGCACGGTCCTGGCCGTGGCGGGCGTGATCGGCGTGGTGGGCACCCTGTCGAGCCTGCGCAGGGACCGCCAACCCGTCGCCACCCTCGCCCCGTCGACCGTCACGGCCCAGGACACCGTTCCTGACGAGCACGACGCCACCGAAGAGGACGACACCACGGACGTCCTGGACGACGCGTTCCTGAACGAGGCCCCCGATGTCCTCGACGAGGCCGAGCCGGACGAGGCCGAGCCGGATCGGGGCTGGAGCTAGGTCAGCGAGTGGACCCCGATCAGGGCGTCCACGCCGGGTCGCGGCCGGCGAAGCCCAGCAGCCGGTCGAACGCGGGCGCGTCGTCGGGGACCGGCACCTCGGCGTCGAAGAAGCCGCTGTCGGGCCCCCGGTACTCGGGCGCGATCATGCGGGCCAGGAACTCGTGCGCGGGGCCGACCGCCTCGGCGGGTGCCTCGTAGGGACGGCCGGTCGCCGTCGCCAGGTCCCAGGCGTGCACCTGGTACTCCCCCAGGGCCATGCCCAGCACCCCGTCGCCGGCCATGCGCGCCGAGCTCATCACCACCAGCTCGCCGGCCACGCCCGCCGCGATGGCAGCGTCGATGCGCGCTGCGGCGTCCTGCACCACGTCGGCGGCCGAGGCGCCGGCGGGCAGCACGAACGCGTCGGGGTCCGGTCGGGGCGACGACGCCGGTGGATCGGACAGCGCCGTCGCGAAGAAGTCGAGCCAGCCGAGCACGTGGGTCTGCAGCGCACCGGCGTCGAAGCCCGTGCACGGCGTGGGCAGGCCCCACTGGTCGTCGTCGAGCTCGACCACCTCGCCCAGCGCCGCCATGACCGGGGCGAACAGCGCCCGGGTGGCGTCGGGGTCGGAGAGCACCGCGGGTGCGTTGGTCGGGAAGATCGGCTTGTCGGCAGACTCGTCGGTCACGGTTTCGGACATGTGTGCACCGTAGGAGTCCCGAAGGTCGACGACTTGAAGAATCACGACAACCCCGAACCCGACCGGCCCGACCAGTGTGGGCCGCGCACGGCGATGCCGTCGGACACCCGCGGCATCCTCGACCCTGCCGAGATGATGCGGCTGGTGGCCTTCGACCGCGCCCCGGCCGGCGAAGGGCTCGAGGGCATCGTCGAGTGGTGCTGGTCGGTGGCCTGGGACCTGCCCGAGGGACGCACCCACGACCAGGAGGTGCTCGGCCACCCGGCGGGCAACGTCAGCATCGGCACCGCGGACGAGACCGGCGCCACCCACCATCCGGCGCTGGCCAGGGTCCACGGCGTCATGACCGGGTTGAGCCACCGCCACCTGCGCGGCCATGGCTGGAACGTGGCAGCACGTACGTGTGTCGGCGGCCTGGGGGTGCTGCTCGACGCCCCGGCCTCCACCGCGACCGACCAGCAGCTGGACATGGCCGACGCGCTCGTGGGTATCGACACCGACGCCGTGGTCGCCGCGATCTGCGATCGCGCCGACAACACCGAGCGCACCGCGGTGCTGCGTGACGCGCTGGGCGAGCTGGTCGGCCGTCGCGACCCGGCGATGGTGAGCGAGGCGCGTCAGGTGGTGCAGGTCGCGGCGCTCGCCGAGCACGACCGCAGCGTCAGCCGGGTCGAGCAGCTGGCCGCCGCAGCCGGCACGAGCGTGCGCACGCTGCAGCGCCTGTTCGACACCCATGTGGGCGTGAGCCCGTCGTTCGTGATCCGGCGTTGGCGTCTCATCGACGCAGCCGAAGCCGCCCGTCAGGCTCTCGAGGGCGGCGACGAGTGGCGTGGTTGGGCAGCGGTCGCGGCCGAGCTCGGCTACGCCGACCAGGCGCACCTGACCCGCGACTTCCGCCGACACCTGGGCACCTCCCCCGGCGAGTACCTGGCCCGGGCCGCAGGTGGCCGCCGGTCCGGAACCGGCGCACCCACGACGCCCGCCGAGTAGGGTCGCTGACAGTACCGTCAGCTGACGTGGGAGGGGACAGAAGATGAGTGCAACCAGGAAGGCGCTCGGCGCCGTCGCAGTGACCGTTGCCCTGTTGGCGGGGGCCGCCTGCACCGGTCCGCCGCCCACCCAGGAGCAGGTGGGTGAAGCGCTGGGCGATGGCATCGGCTGGATCCTGACGATCCTCGTCGCCAACATCGCCTGCTCGCTCAACCCCAGCTGCCCGAGCCCGATCTGCGCGCTGTTCCCGTGTGCACCGGTGCCCCAGGGTCTCGAGGCCCCTGCACCCCAGGTCGATCCGGTCGGCGGCTGAGCCGTCCCCTGGCGCGGGCGGCTCGCCTGCGGCTCAGTCGTAGGTCGCCTCGATCCACCAGCGCCCGTCCTCGAGGGTGAGCAGGTGCGCGACCCCGTGGCTGGGGTGCGCGCTGCTCGCACGGGCACTGCGTGGTGAGCCGTCCTGACCCGCGGGCGCCAGCACGACCTGCAGCCGGGCGCGGCGACGATGCGCCAGCGCGTCCCACCAGCGCTCGTCGATGCACCAGGGGCCCGCCCAGGCACGCACCTCGGACCAGCCCAGGGGATCGTCCAGGTCGTGTGCGCCGGCACCGACGTCCTCGGTGCGGCAGCGCACCGGTGCGGCGCTCAGGATCCCGCGCCCGCTCACGCCGACCCGACGGCCCTGTGCATCGAGCACCTCGGCCGTGCGGGGTCGCGACCACACCACCGACGGCGACGGGGTCGGGACCCGTCCCGGCCAGGGCTCGGGGCCCGGCTCGGCACGCGCCGACAGGTCGACGCCGTCCAGGGGCACCAGCCGGTACTGCTCCCCCGGTGCGCGCGCCCCACGCCACTCGGGCACCAGCACGGCGTCTGCGCCCACCAAGGCCTGCACGCGAGCCAGCGCCCGGGCCGCCCGCTCGCCCGTCTCGCTGGTGCCGCCCCAGAAGCCCAGCTGCAGGCCGTCGTCGGGCACCACCTGGTCGGGCACCAGCTCCAGGTGGCTGATGCCGCCGGTGCAGCGACCACGGCTGCGACCGGTGAGCAGCCAACCCTCGAGCTGCCAGCGCACCCGCTGCGCCACCGCCGCGGCCGACAGCGCGCCTTCGTGACGCCACAGCCGTTCGATGCGATCGCCGGTCTCGGTCTCGGCCGCGATCAGCACACGGGTGCAGGCCAGACCACGCGTGGCCAGCTCGGTGTGCAGGTCGTCGGCCAACGCCTTGGCGATGAACGCGGCACGGTCGACGCGCTCCGCCGGCGGGTCGACCGCGGCGTGCACCCGCAGGTCGAGCGGCGGGCGGGCGACCTCGGGCGGCTCCACCTCGGCGCCGTTGGCCAGGCGGTGCAGCTGCAGGCCCAGCGCGCCGAAGCGGGCCTGCACGTCGGGTGCGGGCAGCGCGGCGAACCGGCCCAGCGTGCGCAGACCCAGCCGACGCAGCACCCCGATCAGCTCGTCGCGCGCCGCCGCGTCACCGGCGCGGGCCTGGGTCAGCCGTTCGACGGGCAACGGGTCCAGGAAGGCCGCCGTCGCGCCGGCGGGCACCACCACGGGGCGTTGGCCGTGGTGGGTGCGGATCGCCTCGAGCGCGGCGATGGCCGCCGCCCGCGGGCCGTCCGCGATGCCGACACCGACCGCGCAGGGCACCCGGCCGCCGCCCACCTGCTCGGCCAGCACCGCACGCACCCGGTCGTGCACCAGCGCCGCCAACGCCCGATCGCCACCGTGGTAGCGCGACGGGCCGCGGGTGGGCAGCGCGCAGCGACCCGACTCGAGCACCTCGAGGCGCACGGCGATCTGCTCCAGCTCGCCGAGCACCAGCTCGAACAGGCGCGCCTCGCGCTGCTCGTCGCGCTCGAACAGCTCGATCGACGGGCACCGCGCCTGGGCCTCGCGGCGACGCAGGCCGGGCTGCACCCCGTGGTCGAGCGCCGCAGGGCTGACCGCCACACAGCGGTTGGCGTGCAGCACCGCGACCGGCACGTCGGGCGGACGACCGGTGGCCACCGCCGGCCACTGGTCGCAGCACAGCGCCAGCGTGCGCACCACCTCACCCGAGCTCACCGCTCCGCCCCCACTGCACTGCGCTCCCGCTCCGCCGACCGTGGCTCAGCCGGTCCGACGCAGCGGCACGACCGGCGCGACCCGCTCAACCCGCTCACGCGGCCCCGTGACCCGCCGGTCCTGGTCGGGCACCGGTGCCGGCGCGCCGTCGGGGCCGGGCAGCAGCAGCTCCACCTGCCGGGCACGACCGGCTTCGCGACGCCCCGAGATCTCCACGGTGACGCGACGGCTGCGCAGGTGCCCCCAGCCCTGCCCGAGGCCCTGCCACTGCGCCTCGACCACACGCAGGCCCAGATCGGCCACACCGGGCCACGAGCGGCGAGCCGGACCGACACCACCACGGCGACCGCCGACCACCACCAGCACCGCGCCCCGCTCACGGGCACGGGCCTGCAGGCGTCGGGCCTCGGCCGCGGTCGGCAAGCGGTCCAGCCCGCAGACCACCACGTCGAACGCGTCGACCAGCGCGGCGAGCACCGTCGCCCAGGACTCCGGCGGGGTGCGCACCACGACCAGGCGCGACAGCTCGACCCCGGCCTCGGCAGCGGCGGCCCAGCCCAGCTCGTCGGTGCCCACACAGGCCACCCAGGACCCAGCGCGGGTCGGCCCCGCCGCCACCGCCAGCGCCAACGAGGTGGCACCGGCCAGCCCGTCGACCTGCACGAGCGTGCCGCGACGCAGCCCGCGCGACGGCAGCAGCTGCTCGATGGGCGCCAGGGCCGGCAGCACCCGCTGCTCGGCGGTGCTCACCGGACGGGTGCGCTCCACCAGGGTGCGCAGCCGGGCGAGCGTGGCGGCCGGGTCCTCTGCCCCGGCTGGGTTCTCTGCCCGGGCTGGGTCCTCGGTGTCGGCAGCCCCGCTCATGCGGCCAGTATCGAACACATGTTCGAGACTGGCAAGTGGCCCTGCCGACCCCGCCGACTCAGTTGGACGGCATCAGCAGTCGCACCTCGTCCTGCACCGCGACCGCCAGACCGCCGCCGTCCAGCACCACCACACCGAGCTCGCAGGGGGCGGCGAGCACCTCCGAGGGCTGCGTCACCGCGCCGCCGTCGAGCACGACCAGCTCGGCGACGCCGCTCAGGTAGCCGCACAGCACCAGCTCGTCGTCACCCAGCACCGCGAGGCCCGACGGCGCGCGCTCGGGTGGATCCAGGTCGATCACCGGGCCACCCCCGTCACCCCGACCGAGGCGCTCGGGGGTGTAGCCCGGCGCGTTGTCGGCCACCCAGACCGCCCCGTCGGGTCCGACCGCGATGGCGAACGGGTTGTTCCACCCACCGGAGACCACCACCGGCTCCTGATCCGGCGGGCCGGCGGGATCCAGGGACACGAGCTTCGAGAACGGCTCGTCCGCGTCGAACGAGTCGGCGGCGCCCTCCAGGAAGTCCCCCAGACCCAGCAGCAGACGACCGCCGGGCAACCAGGCGAGGCGACCGCCGATGGCGTCGGTCGCGGCGACCGGACCGTCCCACACCGTCTCGGGCGGCCCGTCGGGCACCACACGCACCACGACCTGGCGTGCGGCACCGGGCCCGGGTCGCGTCATGCCGGCGTACACGGTCCCGTCGTCCGACACCGCCAGACCCAGGAGCCCCTGCTGGCCGTCGGTCGCCACCTCGAGCTGGGCCACCGGGACCTTCGTGGGCCGCTGCGTCCCGAGCTGGTCCGCCGACACCGACCAGATCCGTCCGGTGCGTCGTTCACCCACGAACAGCGTGCCATCGGGCCCCAGCGCCATCGCCGCCGGCTCATCGACCGCGACCGCACCCGTCTCGACGAAACGATCGGACACCTCGGGCACTGCGGTCGTCGTGGTCGGATCCGCCGACCCGTTCCGATCTGCGTCATCGCCGGCGCCACCGTCGCTGCAGGCGCCGACCACCAGTGCGAGCAGCCCCGCGAGCGCGAGCCGCCATCGGCGCGCCGCACCTCGCCGAACCACGGACCGTCGTCGACCGACCGAGCCGGGACCAGCGGTCCGCTCGGTCATCAGCTCACTCTGCCGGAGCGCCGAAGTCCTCGGGGGACGGCACCGGCACACCCGGGCGGTAGTGGGTGTAGAGGTCCTCGATGATCTCGAGCAGGCCCTCGGAGTCGGCGCCACGGGCCAGGTGCACCGTGATCACGTTCGAGTTGATGTGGATGCCGTCGATGCCGCCGCGCTCGAAGAGGCGGCGGGCCAGCTCGTCCGGCGGACGATCGCCCTCGACCACGTCACCGGCCAGGTAGCGCTCGTGACCCATGCCCGTCAGCACGCGGTTGATCTCGAAGCGGACCACGCCGCCCTGGGTCGAAGGCTTCTCGATGACGGTGACCGGCTGTCCCATAGCGCGGCGATCGTAGCCCGCCTCCCCCACTGCACCCCACATCGACCGCCCGACGTGGTGTCGGACAAGATGTCGCGGTGAGCGACGCCACCGAGCCGACCCCCACCCAGACGACTCCCACCGGGCCGACCCCCACCGGGGCGACCGGCCAGGACGAGGAGACCCACCAGGTCACCGTGTTCGCCGCGGTCGGCGGCCAGCCCTTCTTCGACCACCTCGTCGAGCGCTTCTACGACCACGTCGCCCACGACCCGGTGCTGCTGCAGCTCTACCCCGACCAGGTCGACCTGGGGCCCGCGAAGGAACGCCTGGCGCTGTTCCTGGGCCAGTACTGGGGCGGCCCCGACACCTACTCCCAGCAGCGAGGACACCCACGTCTTCGCATGCGCCACGCACCGTTCGTGATCGACCCCGCAGCGGGCGAGCACTGGGTCGCTGCCATGCTCGACGCGCTGGCGCACACCATGCCCGAAGCGCCGCTGGATCCCGAGCTCGCCGCGCTGGTGCAGGAGCGCATGACGGAGTACTTCACGATGTCGGCCGCGCACATGGTCAACGCACCCGGCAGCTGAGCTGCTGGTCCACCACCGCCACCCCGATCGACCTCCGAAGAGGGAGAGACGCTCTCCAGAAGGAGAGGCTCTCCAGAGGGAAGGAGAGGCTCTCCAGAGGGAGAGGAAAGGGTCGTCCCAGCACTGGACCCCATCACCACCAGTGACGGAACGACCCTTGATCTACGGACACCCGTGGGAGAGGAAGGGTGGATGGGAGGATGCCGCAGAACGTGGCCTGAGCCACGTCGTCAATCATGGCGCAACTTGCACTCCCGCTGCCAGCATCCACCTGTGGCTCATGACATGGTGTCCTGACTGGCAGTCAGTGCACTTGTGTGCTCAATGGTCCGGACCTTCCGATCGGCGGTGACCGCCCACGCGGCCAGGCCGATCGAGACCGCCCCCAGGCCGACGTGCACGACCACGAAGGCCGCGCCGCGATCGCTGGTCAGCGCGATGTCGAGCGCCCGAACGATCCACACCGCCGTGGTCCACGCGGCCAGGGCGACGAGCACGCGGGTGAGGGCCGAGGCGCTGGCGGACCCCGCACCGTGTCGCCACCGTCGGACCAGCAGCACCGCCAGGATCGACGACAGCACCAGGAACGACGCCGACAGCGCCAGGGTGCCGACCAGGCTCCACCCCGAGACCGCGTCGTCGGCCAGCACGTTGCGGATCCGGTTGGCCCACACGAACCACGTCCACAGCACCAGCAGCGCGATCGACGTGTTCACCGCGCTGGTCGGTCGCTCGTAGGCGGTCGTGTCGTCGCGCATGGCTGCACGGTAGCGGGCCTGGTGCAACCGCTCAGCTCGGCATCGAGGGCCTGTGCCCGCTCGGGATCGACGGCGACTCGCCGTGGTGGTCACCGCAGCGCGCTGCGCCGCGCGATGATCTGCGCCCACGACTTCGGGAGAGGCCCCATGTCCACCCTGCTTCCTCGCCGCGCCGCGGCTCTGATCGCTCTGTGCCTGTGCACCATCGCTGCTGCGTGCACCGGCTCGGGCGACTCCTCCGACGAGGGCTCGGACGCAGGGTCGGACACGACCGCCTCGTCCGCGGCGACCACGCCGTGTGCACCTCAGGGCGACGAGACGCCGGCGAAGGCGTTGTTGCGCTGCGGCGACGAGTCCGTGGTGTACCTCGAGACGCCGTACGCCTCGGGCACCGGCATCGTGGTCGAGCAGCAGGACGAGCGCTACGTGGTGACCAACCTGCACGTCGTCGACCCCTTCACCGAGGCGACGGTCGTGCGCTCCGACGGCGAGGAGCTGGCGACCCTGCCGCTGGTCGGTGCCGAGGCCGCCACCGACATCGCGCTGCTCGGGCCGATCGACGGCGACGACGCCACGCTCACCCCCGTGCCCCTCGACCCGGTGCCCGTCGACAAGGGCGACGACGTGTTCATCGTCGGGTACCCCGGCACCGCCCGCGCCGACGAGGTCGACCTGACCATCACCAGCGGCCTGGTCTCGCGTCGCCGCGACCTGCCGGAGTGGGACCAGACCTACGTGCAGACCGACGCCGTGGTCGAGGACGGCCAGTCCGGCGGCCCGATGTTCGCCGGTGACGGCGGCCTGGTCGGCATGACCGCGCTGGCGTTCGACGAGTCGTTCTCGCTCGCGCTCGACACCGCGGACGTGAGCGCGGCGATCGGTCGGATCCTCGACGACGGCGGCGACCAGCTCACCCTGGTGCCCTCGTCGGCGGACGACGACCCGAGTGGCGGTGCCACGACGGGCACGATCGAGCTGCCCGTCGACCTGGACCTGCCCACCCTCTACCTGCCGGCGTCCGAGCAGGCGCGCACCTGGAACCTGTCGACCACCGGCCCCGAGGGCCGCTTCGGCGTGACCGTGCTGGATGCCCTCGGGGGCGAGGCACTCGCGCAGAACGCTGCGGGGACGGCGCTCGACGACGAGCTCACCGCCGCAGCCGCCGAGGCCGCAGGGGTGTCGCCCGAGGTCTTCGGGCCCGTGCCGCCGCTGTCGCCCGAGGCCCAGGCCGCAGAGGTCGCCCCGAACACCTTCCGCCTCGAGATCCCCGCGGACACGCCCGTCGAGTTGCAGTTCCTGGTCGCTCCGGACGCGGTCCCCGCCTCGCTGTCGTGGACCTCGGACCAGCCGCTGTGGCAGCTGACCCCACCGACGACCGTGGAGCCCCTCGGGCTCGACCAGCCCGCGGAGCTGATCCTGTCCAGCTACCAGCTGGGCGCCATCTTCGACGTCGAGCTGGCCCAGGGCGCCTCGGTGCAGGTGGTCGCCAGCTCCCCCTGGGCCGACGTGGACGTGGTCATCGGCGCACCCGGGGTGCAGCTGAACGCGCCGCTGCTCTTCTCGGGCGCCGAGGTGCCCGGCCTCACGCTGCTGTCGGACTCCGACGTGGGCCTCTACGGCCTGGACGTGGACGAGCCGTTCACCGCCGAGGCCGCAGGCACGTACCGCCTGGTGGTGCAGAACTTCGACGGGGTCACCAGCGCCGCCCGCCTGGAGGTGCGCACCGAGGGCTGATCGGCCCGACTGGCGCGTCGTGGACGCCGGCGCCCAGCGCCGCCGGGTGTGGACGGACGGGGCTCAGTTGTAGGCGCGGCGGGCGAAGAGCGACTCGGCGACGGCCAGCTTGGTCACGCCCTCCAGGTCGCCGATGCCCGGCGCGTACACCGAGACCTGCTCGACCACCTCGACCCAGTCCGGCAGGTGCGGCGCGACGCCGATGGCGAGCACCTCGCCGGGCGCGGCCGCCTCGCACAGGCGGGACGCGTGGTTGGCGGCCGGGCCGATGTAGTCATCGCCCTCGAACAGCAGCACCTGACCGCCGGCGATGCCGGCGTGGATGTCGAAGCTGTCCTCGTCGAAGCGCAGACGCAGCTCGCACACCGCCGCGATGACGGGTCCCGGTGCCACGCCCACGAGCATGGCACCGTCGCCCAGCCACTTGAGCACCCGCACGCCGCGACGGCCGGTGACCGCTCGGACCGCGCTGCGGAACCGGGTCAGCACCTCGAGCGCGGCGGGGGTGCCGTTGCGCTCGGTGAAGGTGGTGAAGCCGCACACGTCGACGAACGCGAACCAGCGCTCGAGCGTCTGGGACACGTCGACCCACTCGGGCACGGGCGGCTCGATGCCGGTGCCGTGGGGCACGGTGTCGGTGCGTGGTGCACCGAACTGGATGCCTCGAGTTCGGTTCTCGCTCATGGCGGGCCACCTCTGGACGTGTCCGGTGCGACGTTGCACCGGGGGGCGGGTCGATCTCCTGTCGGCAGGAAACGCCCCGACGAAACGCAAACTAGCGCGAGCAGGCGCTTGCTGTCGTTCGCAAATCACCTTGATGTTCGGATCCGGGCACCCCTGCGGATGCAGCCGTCAGACGGGCAGGCTGAGCTGGTCGTCGGCACGGGCTGCAGCCAGGTCGGCCGCGAGCTCGGCCGCAGTGCGGCGCCGGGTGGTCAACCACGGCAGCGAGTCCATGAACGCCCAGGTCCGGCGGTGGATCGCCGTGGGCCCGTACCCGGCGAGCGCCAGCTGGTGGCGGGGGCAGGGGTAGCCCTTGTTGCGGTCGAAGTCGTAGCCCGGATGGTCCTCGGACGCGGCCCGCATCATCCGGTCCCGGGTCACCTTTGCCAGCACCGACGCCGCCGCGATGCTCAGACAGGTCGCGTCGCCCTTCACGATCGTGCGGCTGTTGTCGCCGCCGACGAAGTTCCATCGCCCGTCCATGAGCACCATGTCGGGCACGACGTCCAGCGCGTCGAGGGCACGGCGGGCCGCCAGGCGCTGCGCCTCGGACATGCCGAGCTCGTCGCACTCCTCGTGCGAGGCGTGGCCCACCGACCAGGCGACGCACCACTCCCCGACCCGGTCGTAGAGCTGCTCCCGCCGCGCCTCGCTCAGCTGCTTGGAGTCGCGCACCCCGTAGACCCGGCGATCCTTGGGCAGCACGGCAGCACCGATCGTGAGCGGCCCGGCCCAGGCGCCACGACCGACCTCGTCGATGCCGACGACGACCTCGTGGCCCTCGGCCCACAGCTGCTTCTCGACCGACAGGGTCGGACCGGCTCGGCGCGCACCCATCGCCGCCACGGTAGTGCGACCCCGAAGATGCGTCGTTCGGACCACTTGAGAAATCCGTCGCAGCTGCCGATAGCAGAGCAGGGGCACCCGACGGTGCTCGAGGGGGGCCACCATGCAGAGCCAGCTGATCGACTCGCACCACATCGACACGAACCACGCCACCACGACCCGGTCCGACACCACGACGCGCGGCACCACGACGAGCGACACCAGGCCGGCGATCCCCGTCGGTGTGCGCGTCGAGCTGCGCAGCCGCTTCGACGACCGCTGGACCCACGGGTTCGCCATCGCGGTCTGCGGCCACGAGGAGTACCAGGTGCGTCGCCTGTCCGACGGCCACGTGCTGCCCGCCTGGTTCCCCGCCGCGATGCTGCGGCCGATCCTCGACGACTGACACCGGCGCAGCTCCGCCGGCGCGGGTCAGCGAGTCGACTCGGCGCGCACCCACGCCAGGTAGTCGGCGTCGCCGTCGACCACCGCGGTCGCCACGAGCTCGGGCACGTCATGGGGGTGCAGCTCACGCACGGCCGCTGCCAGCTCGGCCACCCGTGCCGCGGTCGTGACGCAGCTCAGCACCCACTCCTGCTCACGTTCGATCCGACCCTGCCAGCGGTACACCGAGCGCACCGGACCGGACTGCTTGACGCACGCAGCCAGGTGCCGCTCGACCAGCTCGTCGGCGAGGCGCTCACCGGTGTCCACGTCGGGCACCGACACCGTCACCAGCACGACCTGCGCGTCCGGATCGTGGGTGCTCACCAGGACTCACGATCGTCGTGCCCCATCGCCTCGAGCAGCACCTGGGTGCGATCGTCGACCCCGCCGGGCGACGGGATCGGCTCGTCGTCGAGTGCCGGACCGGGCAGCACCCGCTGCAGGAACTCCTCGGCGCGCTGCGCTGCGGGTGTTCGCCGTGGCGTGCGGGGCTCGGAGGACATCGCCACCATCGTGACAGACGCGACCCGTACCATCCCGACATGACCGCCGCACCGCCCACCGTCCGCAGCGTGCACGTGTTGCCCCACACGCACTGGGACCGCGAGTGGTACGACCCGTACCCGGCGTTCCGCATCCGGCTGGTCGAGCTGCTCGACGAGCTGCTGCCCCGGCTCGAGGCGGATCCGGCGTTCACGCACTTCCAGCTCGACGGCCAGATGGCGGTCGTCGACGACTACCTCGAGGTGCGCCCACACGAGCGCGAGCGCATCGCTCGCCTCGCGCGCCAAGGACGCCTCTCGATGGGGCCGTGGTACGTGCTGCCCGACGAGTTCCTGGTCTCGGGCGAGACGCTGGTGCGCGATCTGCAGCTGGGGCTGCGCAGGGCCGAGCCCTTCGGCGGCGCGATGCGCGTCGGGTACCTGCCCGACATGTTCGGCCACGTCGCCCAGATGCCGCAGCTGCTGTCCCTGTTCGGCATGCACGACGCCGTCGTCTGGCGCGGCGTGCCCGCCGAGCTGCAGGCGCCGGCGTTCCGCTGGCAGGCCCCCGACGGCACCGAGGTCCGCGCCGAGTACCTGCCGAGCGGCTACTTCAACGGCTCCAACATGCCCGACGACGTCGACGAGCTCGCCACCCGCATCGAGCTGTTCGCGGCGCTGCAGGGCCCACTCGTCGGCGACCGGATCCTGTGGATGGCCGGCATGGACCACGAGGTGCCGCCGGCGCACCTGCCACGGGTGGTCGCGGCGCTCGACGAACGCTGGTCGGCCGAGGGCGCGTCGGTGCGCATCGGGTCGCTCGCCGAGTACCTGGCGGACGCACCCGCGCACGACGGCGAGCTGCCGGTGCTGGTCGGCGAGCTGCGTTCGAGCGCCCGCGCCAACCTGCTCATGGGGGTCGCCTCCAACCGGGTCGATGTGAAGGTGGCTGCAGCAGTGGCCGAGCGCACCCTGGAACGGCTGGCCGAGCCGCTCGACACCCTGTGGCAGGTCGACCGGCGCTGGCAGCCGCTGCTGGAGCAGTCCTGGTTGGACGTGGTGCGCAACGCCGCGCACGACTCCATCTGCGCGTGCAGCCACGACGAAGTCGTCGAGGCGGTGCTGCACCGCTACGCCGAGTCGACGCGCACCGCTGTCGAGGTGGCCGAACGGGCCCGACGCGCCGCGGCGACCCGCATGGCCGGCGCCGGCGCCCACCTGCTCAACCCCAGCGCGTTCGCCCGCAGCGAGGTGGTCGAGCTGACCCTGCCGCTCGACGGCGGCGAGCTGCCCGGCGCGCAGGTGCTCGAGCAGCACCCCCCGGTGGAGGTGCTGCACCGCACCGGTGCCGCCGACGCGCCGATGGTCGTGGCGCGGGAGATGCTCCAGGAGCACCCCGAGGTGCGCGCGGTGCGCCTGGCCGACGGCGACGGCGTGCTGCAGGTGCACCTGTTGCCCGAGCACGGCGAGGACACGTTGGGCCGAAACGACGCCCTGGGCGCGTTGGGCCAGCGATGCGCGGCCGACGCCGACCTGGTGGTCGAGACCGTGCTGCACCGAGCGGAGCCGACCCAGCGGGTGCTGGCGCAGGTGGCGGCGGTGCCCGGCTTCGGTTGGTCGACCGCGAGGCCGATCACCCCCGAGCATCCGGTGGTCGCCATCGGCGAGCACGGCCTGGGCAACGCGCTGGTGCGCGTCGAGGTGGACCCGATCGACGGCACGTTCGCGCTCGACGGGCTCGCCGGCATGGGCCAGCTGGTCGACGACGGCGACGTCGGCGACACCTACAACTGGTGCCCACCCGACGTGGACACGGTGGTGGACCGCCCCGAGACCGTCACCGTCACGCGGACCGAGGCGGGCCCGGCTCGCGGCACGGTGATCATCGATGCCGAGTACCTGCTGCCCGAGCGCGAGGGCGCCGACGACGACGGCCGCAGCGTGCGCACCGGGCAGGTGCGTCAGGCGGTGCGCACCACGCTCGAGCTGCGTGCCGGCGAGCCCTTCGTGCGGGTCACCGTCGAGGCCGACCAGCGCGCACGCGACCACCGCCTGCGGGCCCACTTCCCGCTGCCACGACGAACCGACCACTCGCTCGCCGAGTGCGCGTTCGCCCAGGTCACCCGTGGGTTGCACGCCGAGGCGGGACCCAACGAGTGGGGTGTGCCGACCTTCCCGTCGCGACGCTTCGTGCGAGCCGGTGGCCTGCTCGTGCTGCACGAAGGCCTGTGCGAGTACGAGCTGGTCGACCTCGACGGCGACGCCGCGGCGCCGGCCACGACCGCTGGTGCGCTCGCCCTGACGCTGGTGCGATCGACCGGGTGGCTGTCGCGCGGACCGATGGCGTCGCGTCCGCTGCCCGCCGGACCCGAGGACCGACTCGAGGGAGCGCAGGCGCTGGGGCCCCTCACCCTGCGCTACGCCCTGGCCGTCGACACCGACGACCAGCTCGACCCGTACCGGACCCACGACCGAGCGTTCGTGCCGTTGCAGGTGATCACGGCCGAGGGCGGCGGCGAGCTCGGTGCGAGCGGCAGCTGGCTCGAGCTCGAGGGCGCCGAGGTCGACGCGCTGCTGCCCGACGACCGCGACGAGCCCACCCCCGGTGCGGTGGTGGTGCGGGTGCACGAGCCGCACGGTCGTGCGGGCGAGCTGGTCGTGCACGGCCGACGCGGCTCGGTGATCGACCTCACGGGCGCCGAGCTCGGCCCCTTCGACGGTCGCATGACGCTGCGACCGCATCAGATCGTCACCCTGCGGCTCGACCCGCCCGCGACCTGACCGCAGCGCACACCTCGCCGCAGACCGACACGGCCACCGCCGGGTCTGGGAGACTCGCACGGTGAACGACACGACGACGTTGAGCGTGGCCGAAGCCGACCGGATCCTGACCTCCATCGTCACCACCGACGAGGGGCTGCAGGACCCCTACGCCTGCTACGAGGCGTTGCGCGCGGGCTCACCCCGGTGGCGCAGCGAGTCCGGTGCGATCGTGCTGACCTCCTACGAGGACTGCCTGGAGGCCTTGCGCCACCCCAAGCTGGGCCGCGCCGAAGAGGACATGGACATCCCCTCGACCTTCGGGCGCGCCGAGCGTGACGGCAACCGCAACACCTCGACGATGCTGTTCCTGAACCCGCCGGACCACACGCGCATCCGCTCGCTGGTCAGCCGTGCGTTCACCCCCAAGCGCGTCGAGGGCATGCGCGGCGACTTCCGAGCCCTGCTCGACCCGATCCTCGACCGCCTGACCGCCGAGGGCGGCGGCCACGTGATGGCCGAGCTGGCCGTGCCCTTCCCGGTCGCGGTCATCTCCGAGCTGCTCGGTGTGCCCCGCGAGGGCAACGAGCACATCCAGCCGATGGTGCGCGCCGCCACCTCGCTGATCGACGCCGCGGCCGACGCGGCCGCCACCGAGGCGGGCCAGCTGGGCGTGATCGGTCTGGCGATGTACTTCGTCGAGCTGGTCGAGACCAAGCGCGCCGAGCCCGACGATCGGCTGCTCAGCGCGTTGATCCAGGTCGAGTCCGAGGGCGACCGGCTCTCCCCCGAGGAGCTGATCGCCAACACGATCCTGTTGTACGCCGCCGGCTTCGAGACGACCTCCAACCTGATCGGCAACGGGCTGCGGCTGCTGCTGGCACACCCCGACCAGATGGCGCTGCTGCGCGAGCGACCCGACCTGCTGCCCTCGGCGATCCTCGAGATGCTGCGCTACGACTCGCCGGTGCAGCTCAACATGCGCTTCGTGCTCGAACCGGTCGAGCTGTTCGGCGAGCTGCACCCACGGGGCACCGCGTTCGTCGTGCTGCAGGGCGGCGCCAACCACGACCCCGATGCGTATCCGGACCCGTCGCGCTTCGACGTGACGCGCTTCGCGGGCGGCACCGCGGTGCAACCGCTCAGCTTCGGCTGGGGTGCGCACCACTGCCTGGGCGCGCACCTGGCGCGGGCCGAGGGCGAGATCGTCTTCGGCGAGCTGCTCGCCCGCACCGACGCCATCGAGCTCGACGCCGACGCGCTCGGCGATGCGGGTCTGCGCTACCGACCGAGCTTCACGCTGCGCGGCCTCGAGGCGCTGCCGGTCCGGTTGGGCTGACGCCGCTGCCTTGCGGCTGCCGCGTCGGCGTCAGGTCGCCGGGGTCAGCGAGGTGAGCTGCAGGTCCGCCGTCTCGGTGTAGTCGCTGAGGCCGCCGCTGAGGCGGGCGTCGACGGTCAGTCGCACCGGCAGTCCCGTCTCAGCGTCCAACCACCACTCGTCGACCTCGGTGCCGGTCTGGGCCTGGCTGAAGGTCTCGGTGCTGCGCACGTGCACCACGTCGACCTCGCGGTCGCCGACGCGCACCGTGTCGGTGCCGAGCACGTCGAGCTGCATGGCGTCGTCGGTCACGGCGTCGTCGACGTCGTTCGTGCCGGTGCAGCCGCCGGTGCGGCGCTCGCCCTCGGTGGCGCCCTGCCAGAGGAAGTCCACCGGGGAGGTGCACTCGAACGTGGCGAGCGTCGCGATCTCCAACCCGGGGGCGGAGCGCTCCGTCCAGCCCTCGGAGCGCACCAGTGCGAACGTCGCGGATGCGCTCGGGCAGAACGTCCACGAGCGCCAGTGGTGGCTGTTGAAGTCGGCGCGGTAGGTGAAGCAGCCCTCGGCGCCGTGGGTGACGGTCACCGGCGCATTCGGGCCGAGCTGCTCGTCGAAGCCGGGGATGCCGATGGACTCGACGCCCGTGGCGGTCGCGGTGTACACGCCGGCGGTGGGCCGGCCGTCGCCCTCACCCGAGGCGACGTTGGCGGCGCGGAACTCGTCGAGCGCCTCGGTGGTGTCGAGCTCGCGGGCCTGGTCACGACCGAACACGAACCAGCCGACGCCGGCGAGCAGCACGACGGCCACCACCAGCAGCACCACGGTGAGCACCTTGCGACCGCGGCGACGCGGCGGCTCCTCGCCCACGGGCGGTGTGCCCGCGCCGGGCAGGGTCTCTTCGAGGTCGAGCACGACATCAGCGGCCATGGATGCCCATCGGCTCGAACTCGCGCGCGCTTGAACCTTCCTCAGGAGAAGGACCTGGACCTCAGAGGAAGGACTCGCCCTCCCCCGGGGCCGACGGTAGGTCCACGCGCTGGGGCTGCAGGCTCGGCGCGGGGCTCGGCTGCTGCTCGGCCAGCAGCTCCTCAGGAGGGTCGATCGGCGCGAGCAGTGCCTCGCCGCTCCAGCCCTCGCCACGCCACGACGGGTCCAGGCCCGGGCTGGTCAGCACCGGCGCCTGATCGTCGTCGGCGCCGGGGTGCGGCTGCACCTCCCACAGCACCGCAGGGCGGTTCCCGTGCCAGCGCACACCGAACGACACCCTGCCGAACCGGGTCCGCACGCCGTGCGCCTCGAGCCCGCGCCCCCACCACTGCCGGGGCCAGCAGGGCAGCAGCACCGGACCGTCGGACGCGTCGCACACGGCCAGGTCGACCGCCGCCGACGCCCGAGCCGCGACCGCGCCCGGGTCGTAGCCGAGCGGGCCGTCGGGCGTGCCGAGCCCGTCGTAGCGCGCCCCGACCGCACCCGGCTCGCCGAGGCGTGCCAGGTCGAGCAGCTCCGCGACCGCGTCGGCGGCACCGGCACGCATGCGGGCACGGAGTGCGACCAGCTGCGACAGCAGGTCGGCGTCCGCCGACACCGGGGACACCGCGTCGCCTGCGAGGTCGGCGAGACGGGTCGACACGAGCGCAGCCGCGGCCTCGGCGTCCTCGGCCACCTCGGGCTGGCCGACCCGGCGCAGCGCGGGTGCCACGGCGGCCAACGCCTCGGCACCCGCCCGCCAGCTCGACGCGTGCTCGAGCGCCCCGCCCTTGCGCACCAGGTGCACGCTCTTGGCGACGGGTCCGACCAGCAGCTCGACCCACTGCTCGGCGCCGGTCGACAGCAGCGGTGCGGCGGCGAACAGCAACGCGGCCGTGGCGTCGCCACCGTCGGCGAGGCGCACGGCGCCGCCCAGGCGCTGCTCACCCACCAACGCACGCGCGAGCGGTCCGAGCGGTTCGGTCATGTCGGTGCGCGCGAGCAGCTCGGTGACCTGCACGGCGCGTTCGCCACGCTCGAGCACCTCGTCGCCCGAGCCCAGCACCAGTGAGCGCACCGAGGCGGGCACCAGCCGGTCGAGCAGCGGCTCGCCCAAGTCCAGGCGCACCGCGTCGCGGGTGTGGGCCGCCCAACCCTTGCCGACCGCCTCGACGTCCGGCGCCTCGAACACCGCGCCAGGTTCCGCCGCTGCGGCGCCGCCGAACCAACGCCGCTTCGGTCGTGGCGCCACCCGCGGCAGCATCACGCGCACGGTCGCGGTGTGCGGCAGCGGCACCACCAGGGCGACCTCGCCGCGCCCGTCACCGGCGTCGACCTGCAGCGGCGGGGCGTCGTCGGCACCTTCGGCGAGCGCGGCGGCGACCGTGCCGACCGGGCCGTGCGCCACCCGGGCGACGGGACGTGACAGCACCGCGGCGACGGTGCCGTCCACGCGCACCACCGTGCCGTCGACCTCGACCGCGCCAAGTCGTCCGGCGCCGTCCAGGTCGAGCGGGCGCAGCACGAGCGCCAACGCCACCGGGACCGAGGTCAGGTTCTCCACCTCGACGACCACGGCCGAGTCGTCCCACAGCTCGGCGTCACCCGCAGGCGAGGTCGCCCGTGCGCCGAAGGCGCGGTGCACGACGTCGCCGCCGGGCACCCGCATGGCCGTCTCGACCAGCGGCGCGTCGTCCAAGCAGCGCTGGCGCACGGCCGCCTCGACCGCCGGGTGGTGCCAGCGGTCCTCGGCACCCACCCACCAGTCCAGGCTCCAGGTCGCGCCGCGCAGCTGCACCCAGCCGGCGGGATCGACGTCCGCGATCGCCGCGGCGTCGACCGTGCCCAGGGGGATGCTCGCCAGCACGGGCTCGGCCCGCTCCAACGCGGCGGCACGCACCATCGACAGCGGTTGATCGGCGGGGGGAGTCGTCATCGTCGAGGCAGGCTAGGACGTGCCCCGCCCCGGCCCGAATCGGGGGGTCAGTACTTGAGCAGCGGGTGCTCGACACCGCCGTCCTGACGACGGATCAGGCCCCGGTAGGCGTCCTCGGCGGTGCTGCCCTCGTGGCACACCGCGTAGACCTCGGAGGCGATCGGCATCTCGACGCCGTACTCCTCGGCCAGCTCCATGACCACCCGACTGGTCTTCACGCCCTCGGCGACCATGTTCATCTCGTCGATCACCTCGCCGATCGTGCGCCCGCGGCCCAACTGCTCGCCGACGTGACGGTTCCGGCTGTGCGGCGACATGCAGGTCGCCAGCAGGTCGCCCATGCCGGCCAGTCCCGAGAACGTGGCGAACTGACCGCCCATGGCCTCGCCCAGCCGGGACAGCTCGTCGAGGCCGCGGGTGATGACCATGGCCTTGGTGTTGTCGCCCGTGCCCAGGCCGTCGGCCATGCCCGCGGCGATCGCGATCACGTTCTTGAGCGCGCCCGCCACCTCGCAGCCCGCCACGTCGGGGTTCGTGTACACCCGGAACAGGTTCATGTGGAAGATCTGCTGCAGGTAGTCGGCCACGACCGGGTCGGGTGTGGCGACCACGGCGGCGGCCGCGTTGCCCTCGAGGATCTCGCGGGCCAGGTTCGGCCCGGTCAGCACCGCCGCGGGGTGCCCCGGCAGGGTCTGGTTGATCACCTGGGTCATGCGCAGCTGCGATCCCTGCTCCAGGCCCTTGGTCAGCGACAGCACCGGCACCCAGGCCCGCACGTGCTCGGCCACCTGCTCCAGGGCGGAGCGGAACCCCTGCGAGGGCACCCCCATCACCACCACGTCGGCAGACTGCACCGCGTCGGTCAGATCGGCGGTGGCACGGAGCTCGGGGTGCAGCGCCAGCCCGGGCAGGTAGCGCGAGTTGGTGTGCGAGGCGTTGATCTCGTCGGCCAGCTCGGGACGTCGTGCCCACAGCACCGTCGGCACCTGGTGTGCCGCGAGGTGGGCCACCGTCGTGCCCCACGATCCACCGCCGATGACTGCCACCCGGATCCGCATGCGCTCACCCTACGCCGCGTGACGGGCGTCACTGCCCCACTCGCGCCGGGCGGCCCGCCACGACCGTGCGGACGGGTCCGTACACTCACGTCGTGCCCCACCCGCCCCCGGCCGCCGTGCTCGTCCCGGTCAAGGACTTCTCGCGTGCCAAGGTGCGACTCGCAGGTGTGCTCGACGCCGCGGATCGAGCCGCGCTGGCCCGAGGCATGGCCGAGCGTGTGGTGGCCGCCGCTGCGCCGCTGCCCGTCTGGTGCGTCTGCGACGACCAGGCCGTCGCCGACTGGGCCGTGTCGGTCGGTGCCCGCGTCGAGTGGACCCCGGGCCGTGGCCTGAACGGTGCGGTCCAGGCCGCCACCGAGCAGCGCGCCGCCGAGGGCGTCGGCCGGGTCGTGGTGGCCCACAGCGACCTGCCCTTCGCCACGGGGCTGGCCGAGCTGGCCGACGCAGCCCCCGACGAGATGGTGATCGTGCCGGACCGCCGGGGTCAGGGCAGCAACGTCGTGTCGGTGCCGACCGGCCGCGGGTTCCGCTTCGCCTACGGCACCGGCTCGTTCGACCGACACTGCGACGAGGCAGCTCGCTGCTCGCTGTCGGTGCGGGTGCTGCACGCGGAGCACCTGGGCTGGGACGTCGACGAGCCCGACGACCTCAGCACCCCCGCCCACCTCGGCCCGCTCCCCGGAGGCACCTCGTGACCCAGTCAGCGGCCGACACGCCGACACTCGACCTTCCGGTGCCCGAACGGGCGCTGGTGATCGTCGCCCACCCCGACGACGCAGAGTTCCAGGCCGGCGCGACCCTGGCCAAGTGGGCGCGCCAGGGCTGCGAGATCCATCACCTGGTGCTCACCGACGGCTCCAAGGGCACCTGGGACCGCACCGTCGACATCGGCTGGCTGATCGAGCAGCGCAAGGCCGAGCAGCGTGCCGCCGCCACCGAGCTGGGCGGGACCGGGGTGGTGTTCCTGGGCCACGTCGACGGCGAGCTGGACGCGTCGAGGGCGGTGCGCGCCCAGGTGTGCGCGGTGATCCGACGCACCCGGCCCGACGTGGTGCTGGGCCACGACCCGTGGAAGCGCTACCGGCTGCACCCCGACCACCGCGCGGCGGGGCAGCTGTGCGTCGACGGCATCGTGGCCGCACGCGACCCGTTCTTCCACCCCGAGCAGCTCGTCGACGGCATCACACCCCACCGGCCCGACGCGCTGCTGCTGTTCGAGCCCGACGAGGTGAACCACGTCGAGGTCGTCGACGAGGTCGATCTGGCGCGCAAGCTCGCCGCCCTCGAGGCGCACACCTCCCAGATGGAGACGACGCACTTCTACAAGGTGGGCGACGGCGACCCGCTCGACGCCTTCCGCAGCGGACAGCGCGCACGACTCGAGGCGGCCGGCGCGCTCGCGGGGGTGCCGATGGCCGAGGCGTACCACCTCATCGTCGACCAGCTCTGAACCGGCCCCGGGTGAGCGGTCGGATGCGAGGCCCGGCGCGGGGGTGACCATCGACGTCGTCCGCGCGCCAGAGCTCAGCGCACGATGCACCCTCGGTCAGTCGGGGCCGAGCGCGGCGAGGATCGTGCGGAGTCCGCCTTCGAACTGCTCGTCCAGGTCACGGCCGAACAGGCCGTCGGGCAGCCCCGTGCCCTCGAGCGACCCGTCGGGCAGGTCGGCCAGCTCGCAGGACAGCGATCCGGACACGTAGGACAGCAGCGTCCAGAACGCGGAGATGCGCTCGTCGTCGGCCAGGCCGCAGTCGGCGAGTGCCTCGAGCAGGCACACCGCAGGAGCGAGCACCGACGGCGAGCGGAACGCCCGCTCGACCACCAGGGTGTGCACGTGCGGGTGGGCGCGCACCACACGACGCAGCTCACGGCAGATCTGCAGCGCGCGCTCGCGACCGCCGCCCGCGTCGGGCAGCTCGATCTCGTCGAGCACGGCACCCACCACGGCGTCGAGCACGTCGGCCTTGTCGCGCACGTGGTGGTACAGCGACATGGCCTCGACGCCCACCTCGCCGGCGAGCCGCCGCATCGACAGCCCGTCCAGGCCGTCGCGGTCGACCAGGACCAGCGCCGCAGCGACCACCTGCTCACGGGTCAGCGGGGGCCGACGCGCCGCCTTGGCGCGGGGGCTGCGAGCAGTGGTCGGGGCCATGCGCCCGATCCTACCGACTGCGCCTTGCATCCTTACAGCGTACGACGTACGGTCGGGTTCAGGACTTACAGCGTACGGACGCCTCGGTGACCGCCGACCGATCCGATGCGCCGACCCGAGGAGGAGCCAGAATGGCCACCGACACCAGCACCGTCGCCAGCACCGCCGAGACGAGCCGCCGTTCGAGCGCTCGTTGGGACGCCCGGCCGCTCGGCGGCCAGCCGGCGTGGCAGCCCGACGCACTCGAACGATTCGTGCGCGACGCGCGCATCGCGGTCATGTCCTACGTGCGCGCCGACGGACGACCGGGTCAGGCGCCGCTGTGGTACGTCGAGCGTGACGGCGTGCTGTACGCCAACGTCGGCACCGGCTCGCCGAAGCACCGGGCGCTGCGCCGGGATCCCCGGGTCTGCATCACGATCCAGGACGAGCGTCCGCCGTACCGAGCGGTGCTGTTCGACGCGGTCGTCGAGCTCGCCGACCAGCCCGAGCGTGCCGCCACCGACGGCATCGAGCAGCGCTACTTCGGCCGAATCGGTGGCGCCGCTTACCGCAAGATGGTCGCCGAGGAGTCGGCCGCGGCCGGCTTCACCGAGATCACGATGCGACCGATCGACCTGCGCGGCTTCGACAACACCGTCGGCCTGCACCCCCTGACCGTGGCGTTCCTCCGGTCCCGTCCGCACCTGCCCGGGCTACGACGAGTGCTCTGAGGCGACGTCCGCCGGGTCAGTTGCCGGGCTCGCCGCCCTCGACGGGCTCGGGCACCGCGGGCGCCTCGGACTCGTCGGCCGCGCCGCCCTCGAGCACCGTGGTCGCCGTCGGGTCGACCGTGGTGGTGGTGCTCGTCGCCGGCGCGACACCGCCCGGGGCGAAGTCCTCCGGATCGATCCGCGCCAGGAGCTGGTCCTCGAGCTCGCTCAGGAAGCCCTGCTGGGGCGCGGTCGGCCCGTTGTAGAGCAGCGCGATCACGACGTCGCCGACGGCCATGATCGACCAGGTCTGCACCGACTCGCCGTCCTGCGCGACGAACGATCGCGAGACGTAGTCGGTGATGGGCGGCTCGCTGGAGCCGTCCTCGATGTCGACCTGCACCCGTGAGCCGTCGAGGCCGTTGCGGAAGAACTGCTCGCACTCCCCGACCGCCGAGGCGACGTCGTCGACGTAGGTGCGGGCGTTCTGCCAGCGATCCACCCGGACCGCCTGAGCGATCAGGATCGACTCGTCGGCAGGGTTCGCGTACACGGCGCTCTCCACCTCGGACAGCTGCGTCGGCAGAGGCACCTCCTCGCCGCAGAACTCGGCGCCGAGCAGGCCGAAGCCGGCGAGCGCCGGATCGCCGTCCTCCCACCCGATCGGAAGGTCGGTCGAGGTGACCAGCGCCGCCGCCGGATCGATCTCACCGGCCAGCTGGCTCTGGTCCAGGCGCACCGCGTCGGACTCCTCGAACTGGATCTTCGACAACGGGTAGCCGGCGGCCAGGCCCAGGAAGACGCCCGACAGGCCCAGGATGACGACGAGCAGCACCAAGCGCACGCCCTGCTTGCCGAGGAGCGCAGCGAAGCGGGTCACGAGGCCTCCTCGGCGCCACCGAAGCGCACCGCCCACTCGTCGAGCTGCTCGGGCGCCAGCTTCTGGAACAGCAGGCCGGGGCCCTCGATGCGGTCACCCGGGTGCAACAGCGCCGCGTCCGCGAGCGCGGGGTCCAGGCGGACCGCCGACCAGTCGACGTCGGGGAACGCGGCCTTCAGCCGAGCGCTGGCCGCGGGCACCCACGGCTCGCTCGCCACCGCGATCAGCGCCACCAGGTTGACCGCCGTGCGCAGCGTGCAGGCCGTGCGCTCGCGGTCCACCTTCACCGTCTTCCACGGTTCTCGGGTCTCGAGGTACACGTTGCCCTCGGCCCACAGCGCCCGCAGCGACGCCGCGGCCTTGCGGAACTCCAGGTCGTCCAGGTGCCCGAGGTGCTCGGTCAGTCGGGCCGACACGCGCTCGGCCAGCTCGACCTCGACCTGCTCCGGCTCGCCGCCCTCGGGCACGACGTCGTCGAAGTGGCGCGAGATCTGCGTCACCGTGCGGTTCACCAGGTTGCCGAACGTGCCCACCAGGTCCTTGTTGACCGCGGTGCCGAACAGGTCCCAGGTGAAGCTGGCGTCGTCGGACTCGGGCGCGTTGGCCATCAGGTACCAGCGCCAGCAGTCCGCCGGCAGCAGCTCGAGCGCGTCCGACATGAACACGCCGCGGTGCTCCGAGGTGGAGAACTTGCCGCCGTAGTAGGTCAGCCAGTTGAACGACTTGAGGCGGTCGACCAGCTTCCACGGCTCGCCCGACCCGAGGATGGTCGCCGGGAAGCTCAGCGTGTGGAAGGGCACGTTGTCCTTGCCCATGAACTCGGTGTAGGTGACGTCGTCGGCGCCGCGGTCGGTGCGCCACCACCGGTCGAAGTCCGCCTCGGCCTCACCCCCGCCACGACCTGCGTCGGCCCACTCCCGGGTCGCGGCCAGGTAGCCGATCGGCGCGTCGAACCACACGTACCAGACCTTGCCCTCGACCTCGGGGAAGTCGGCAGGGTCGACCGGGATGCCCCAGTCCAGGTCGCGGGTGATGCCACGGTCCTGCAGGCCCTCGTCGAGCCACTTGTAGGCGATGGAGCGGGTGAGCTGCGGCCAGTCGTCCTTGGTGTCGATCCAGGCGCGCAGGCGGTCCGACAGATGCGACTGCAACAGGAACACGTGCGCGGAGTCGCGCACCTCGAGCTCGGTCGAGCCGGAGATGGCCGATCGGGGCTCGATCAGGTCGGTCGGGTCGAGCGTCTTGCCGCAGTTCTCGCACTGGTCGCCGCGGGCGCGCTCGTAGCCGCAGTTCGGGCAGGTGCCAACCACGTAGCGGTCGGGCAGGAAGCGCCCGTCCACCACCGAGTACACCTGTGCGGTCGTGCGGATCTCGCAGAGGCCTTCCTGGCGAAGGCGCCGTGCGAAGTGGTTGGTCAGCACGTGGTTCTGCGGCCGCGACGTGCGCCCGAACCAGTCGAAGGACAGCTCGAAGCGGTCGCACAGGTCCTTCTGCACCTCGTGCTGCTCGGCGCAGTAGGCGGCCACCTCCTGGCCGGCGTCCAGCGCGGCCAGCTCCGCAGGCGTGCCGTGCTCGTCGGTGGCGCAGATGAACAGCACCTCGTGGCCGGCGGCGCGCAGGTACCGGGCGTAGACGTCCGACGGCAGCATCGAACCCACCAGGTTGCCGAGGTGCTTCACCCCGTTGATGTAGGGCAGTGCGCTGGTGATGAGGTGTCGGGCCACGGGTCTCCAGAAAGGGTCGGCCCCACGATAGATGTCCCTGGTGGTCCCTACGATGACCGCCGATGGACCCCGCGACCGACCTCCCGGCCCCGCCGCTGTACGGGTTGGACATCGAGACCGACACGTCGGTCGACGGGCTGGACCCGGCCCGGGCGGCCGTGGTGGCCGTCGGGCTGTCCACCCCCGACGGGGACGAGGTCTTCCTGGGCGACGAGGCCACGCTGCTGCGTCGCGTCGACCGACGGCTGGGCGAGCTGCCGCCCGGGGTGATCGTCACCTGGAACGGCAGCGCGTTCGACCTGCCCTTCCTGGTGGCCCGAGCTGCGGCGACGGGTGTCGCGCTGGGCCTCGAGCTGTGGTGCCACGGACCCGACGCCGCGCCGCTGTGGCCGCCGCCGCCGCACGGGTTCGGCGGCCGCTGGGGTGCGCACCGCCACCTGGACGGCTTCCGCACCTTCCGTGCCGACGTGCGCCGGTCGCTCGGGCTGTCCTGCGGGCTCAAGGCCATGGCGCGGCTCGTGGGGCTGGATCCCGTGCAGGTCGACATCGAGCAGCTCCACGCGCTGGGCGACGACGAGCTCGCGGCCTACGTCGCGAGCGACGCCCGGCTGGCCTGCGCCCTGGTGCGACGCCGCGGGCCGGCAGCGCTGGCGGCGGTCGACCGGCCCGGTGCGCCGGTCGACCTCCGTTGGCCGCCGGTCACCGGGCTGCGCGCCCCCGTGGTGCCGCTGTCCTCGGAGCCCCTCGGCTGACACACTCGACCCCACCGCGCCGGGTGCCGGCGCGGTGTGCACCTCGGGTCGGATCCGCCCACCTCGGATCCCCACGACGACGGCCAGGGAGGCCCCGTGGCGACCCGATCGCACCCTCACCCCCACCCCCACGCCCTCGACGCCGACTCGCTGGTCGACGCGCTCCAGGTCCTCCTCGACCCCGAGACGTCCTCGCAGGTGATCGGCATCGAGGCCCACGACGAGCACGTGGACCTGCACGTCGCCCCTCTGCCCCACGACGACCGTGCCGGCGCCGCCGGGTTGTTCGGCATGCGCGCCGAGCCCGCCCGGTGCGCCGTGGCGATCAGCTTCGCCGGACGCGCCCGTCACCTCGATGACGGCCACGTCGTCGGCGCCGCCAGCGGCCTGCTCGTGGTCGACCGAGACGGCCGCACGGCCTCCCGCCTGCTGGTCGACGGCGACGATCCCCTCCTGGAGGACCCCGCCGACCCCGGACGACCGCAGGGCCTGACCGTCGATGCGCTGCACCGCATGCTCGGGCTGCCGTCGCCCGGGAGCCCGCCGGCCACGCCGCTGGTCACCCTGGCGATCTGGAGCCAGCTCGTGATCCTGCACACCCTCGAGCACGAGTGCCTGCCGTGGACGCGTGCGGTGGCACTGCACCCGGGGCACCCCCACACCCATCGCGCCCGCGCGCACCTGCTGCCCGAGCCGCCCGGTGTGGGGGCCTCGGTCGAGACCGTCGTCGAGGCGACGCTGCGCACCGAGGGCGAGCTCGACTGGGCACGGCTGCACCGCCGGGCCTGTGGGGGCCAGCTCCCGCCGGACCTCACCCGTCAGGAGGCGCAGTGGATGGACCCCACCCTGTTCGGGCGCTGGATGCTCGGCGGGCTCCCCGACGTCGAGCTGGCCGCGCAGGTCCTGGTCGCGCACGGCCAGCGCCACACGGCCCGCTCGATGCTCGCCGTGGGCGAGGCCGTCGTGTCGGCGGTCGGCCCGGTGAACCACGGATGACCGCCACGTGAATCCCCGCGCACGGATGCCGCACGCGCACCTCGTGGGCACGGCACCGCCGCGGGTCTCGACCTACGCTGACGCCCGACGTCCGGCACGGACCGACGGACCGCACGGGTCCGGCACAGGATCGGGAGCAGATGAGCGCAGTCACCTTCGACGAGGTCACCAAGAAGTTCGGTGAGGTCACCGCGGTCGACAGCTTCTCGCTGCAGATCGCGGACGGCGAGTTCATGGTCCTGCTCGGCCCGTCGGGCTGCGGCAAGTCGACCGCGCTGCGAATGATCGCCGGCCTCGAGGAGATCACCAGCGGCATCCTCACCATCGGCGAGCGGGTGATCAACCACATCCCGCCCCGCGACCGCGACATCGCGATGGTGTTCCAGAGCTACGCGCTCTACCCCCACATGACCGTCGCGAAGAACATCGAGTCGCCGCTCGTCGCCAACAAGCACACCAGGGTCGCCCCCGAGGAGCGCCAGCGTCGCGTCGCCGAGGCCGCGGCGACGCTCGACCTGACCAAGTACCTCGACCGCAAGCCGGGCGAGCTCTCGGGCGGCCAGCGCCAACGCGTGGCGCTCGCCCGGGCGATCGTGCGCCAGCCCGAGGTGTTCCTGATGGACGAGCCGCTGTCCAACCTGGACGCCAAGCTCCGCACCCAGACCCGCCTCGAGCTGGTCGAGCTGCACCGCCGGCTGGGCACCACGATCGTCTACGTCACCCACGACCAGGTCGAGGCCATGACCATGGCCGACCGCATCGCGGTCATCAACGACGGACGCCTCCAGCAGGTCGGCCCACCCCAGGCCGTCTACGAGCGCCCGGCCAACCTCTTCGTGGCCAGCTTCATCGGCAGCCCGCCCATGAACACCGTGCCCGGCACGCTCTCGCTCGCCAGCGGCACGGCGGTGGTGCACACCGCCGTCGGCTCGCTCACCGTCGGCGACCCGGGCTCCGCCACCGAGGGCGCGGCGGTCGTGGTCGGCATCCGACCCGAGCACCTGGCGCTGGCGCCCCAGGGCGACACCTCGCTGCGCGCCACGGTCGAGAACGTCGAGCTGCTCGGCCACGAGCGCCACGTGGTCTGCACCGTCGGCGACGGCCTCATGACCATCCGACAGCCCAACGACACCGCCCCGCCTCCCATCGGCACCGAGGTCGGCCTGGCCGGCGACCCGTCCGGGGTGCACCTGTTCGACGCCGCCACGACGGAGCGCCTCAATTGAGCACCGGCACCGCTTCCACCGCACCGGAGCCCACGGTGCCCCCGCCGCCCAGCGGCGCCCGCTCACGACGGCTCAAGGGCAAGCTCAAGGACGCCGCGCTCGGCTACGCGTTCCTGCTGCCGGCGCTCGTGGTCTTCGCAGTCTTCGCGTACTACCCGCTGTACCGGCTGGTCTGGTACGCCACCCACCGCCAGTCGCGGTTCCGCAACCGTCCGGCCACCTGGGCCGGCACCGAGCAGCTCACCCAGACGCTGACCAGCCAGGACTTCATCGACGGCCTGGTGCACTCCGGGCTGTACATGCTCTACACGGTGCCGCTCGGACTGTTCCTGGGTGTGGTGCTCGCCACCTCGACCCATCGCCGGCTCAAGGGCATCAAGATCTTCCAGACCGTCTTCTCCTCGACCGTCGCCACCTCGGTCGCGGTCGCCTCGGTGGTCTTCTACACGCTGGTCAACCCCGAGATCGGCTACTTCAAGGACGTGCCGTGGCTGAGCCTGCGCGACGGCACCTCGGCGCTGTTCGCGGTGTCGCTCACCTCCGTCTGGCAGAACCTGGGGCTCACCTTCATCGTCGTGCTCGCGGCGCTGCAGGCCGTGCCCGACGAGATGATCGAAGCGGCGACGCTCGACGGCTACGGCGCGGTGCGGCGCTTCTTCCGCATCACGGTGCCGCTCATCTCCCCTGCCCTGCTGTTCCTGGCGATCGTGCTGGTCGTCACCTCGCTGCAGGCCTACGCGCAGATCGAGATCCTCACCGGCGGTGGACCGGGAGGCGCCACCGAGACGTTGCTGTTCAAGATCGCGGATCCACGCGGCGTGCGAAGTCTCGGCGAACGGGCCTCGCTCTCACTCGGCCTGTTCGTGCTGACAGCGGCCGTGGCCGGCGTGCAGTACTCGCTCATGTCCAAGCGGGTGACCTATGGCGACTGAGACGATCGACCCGACACCCGGCGCCGAGCTCGGCGCTCCGCCGCCGCCCACCCCTGCCGGTCGCAGCGGTGTGCGCACGACCCTCAACAAGATCGTCACCTACCTGCTGTTGACGTTCCTGTCGTTGATCGTGCTGTTCCCGATCTACATGCTGATCCTGCGGGCGCTGTCGTCGCCGTTGCGCTACATCGCAGCCGGCCAGCCCCTCTACCCCGTCGACGTGCAATGGGACGTGTTCTCCAACGCGTTCACGCAGGCCAACCTCGGTCGGGCCATGGGCCTGTCGTTCGTGGTGACGATGGTGATCGTGATCGCCCAGCTGCTGACCTCGGTCCTGGCCGCCTATGCGTTCGCGTTCCTCGAGTTCCCCGGCAAGACGCTGATGTTCGTGGTGGTGATCGGCACGCTGCTGCTGCCCATCGAGGTCACCCTGATCGCCAACGTCGAGATCATCCGCGGGCTCGGCTTCCTCAACTCGGTGCAGGGTCTCACGTTGCCGTTCCTGGCGACCGCGCTCGGCATCTTCCTGATCCGACAAGGCTTCCTGGGCATCCCCAAGGACCTGCGCGACGCCTCCGAGCTGGACGGCTACGGCCACCTGCGGTTCCTGTTCAAGGTCGCGGTGCCGATGACCAAGCCGATCATCGGCAGCTTCCTGGTCATCTCGTTCCTGGGCGCCTGGAACCAGTACGTCTGGCCACGCTTCGCCACCGACCAGAACCGCTGGCAGACCGTCCAGGTGGCGCTGCGCACCATCGGCTCGGAGAACCCGGACCAGCTCAACCTCGGCTTCGCCGCGGCGATCATCGCGGCGCTGCCGCTGCTGGTCCTGCTGATCTTCTTCCAGCGCCAGATCATCCGAGGGCTCACCGCCGGAGCGGTCAAGGGCTGAGCCGAGCTGCGGGATAGCCTGACCGATCACAGCGCCACACCACCCGAGCGGCGCACCGGAGGTCGACGTGTCCCCCACCCCGAACACCGTGCGCCCCTCGCGGCCCGTGCGCCGTCGCGCCATGGCGGTCGCCGCCGTCACGATCGCCGCGCTCGTCGCCGCCGGCTGCAGCGGCTCCGACGACGAGTCGTCCTCCGGCACCGACGCACCGGTCGAGGAGTCGCCCGTCGACGCGGCGAACTGCCCGGCGGACGCGCTCGACGATGCCACCGGCGTGACCGAGGTGACCGTGTGGCATCCCTACAACGCCCTCACCAAGACCACGCTCGAGGCCGCGGTCGACCAGTACAACGCCAGCCAGGACAAGGTCGTGGTGCGCGCCGAGGCGCAGGGCAGCTACCCCGAGCTGCTCAAGAAGTACGAGGAGACGCTGACCACCCCCGAGGCGCTGCCCGACGTGATCTTCAGCGAGGACACCACGCTGCAGTTCATGGTCGACTCCGGCTCGGTCATCGCCGCGGCCGACTGCGTGGCCGCGGATCCGTCCGCCGAGGCGTTCTACGACGACCTGCTGGGCCCGGTGAACACCGCCTACACCGCGCAGGGCAAGCTCTGGGCGGCGGCCTACGGCGTGTCGATGCCGATCATGTACGTCAACAACGACCACCTCGCCGCGGCGGGCCTCAGCACCGACGAGTACCCCGGCACCCTCGAGGAGGTCCGTGCCGCGGCCGAGCAGATCAAGGCCGCCAACATCCCCGGGCTCGAAGCACCCGTGGTCATGCAGCTCTACGGGTGGTACCCGGAGAACTGGCTGACCGGCGCCGGCCAGCTCATCGTGAACGAGGCGAACGGCCGTGACGCCGTCGCCACCGAGTCCGAGTTCGACAACGAGACCACCACCGAGATCATCGAGTGGCTCGACCAGATGCAGGCCGACGGGCTGCTCAAGGCCTACCCCTACAGCACCGACATCTCGCAGTTCCTGGCCATCGGCAACGGCTCCGCGTCGATCCTCATCGACGGCTCGCGAGCGATCACCGCGGTCGACGCCGTGGTCGGCGGCGCGCCGGTCGAGGACGTCGAGGGCACCGAGGGACTCGACCTCGAGGCGATCGAGGGGCTCGACGTGAACGTGGCTCCCATCCCCGGTGTCGACGAGCCGGGCCAGGGCGCGGTGTGGGGCTCGGCCGCCTTCCTCGTGGCCGGCCAGGACCCCGCGCAGGTCGCGGGCGGTTGGGACTTCCTGAAGTACTTCAACTCCACCCCGGTCCAGACCCAGTGGCTGCTGCAGGGTTCGTACCTGCCCGTCACCTCCACCATCCAGGACGCCCCCGAGGTGCAGGCCTACTTCACCGGCAGTCGTGCGGGTCGTTGGCTCGCCACCGCCAACGAGCAGCTGCTGTCGGTCGACGCCGACTTCCCCGGTCCGGCGATCGGGCCCTACAACGAGTTCCGCGCCGGGCTGCACTCCATGCTCGACGACGTCGTGCTCGGCACGGCCGAACCCGCGACGGCGATCGCCGAGTTCGACGAGGTGTTCCAGGGCGACCTGGACGACTACCTGACCGACATCGGCGGCTGAGCACGCTCAGCTGAGCCCCGGCGGGCGGGCGCTCCTATGCTGCGCGCATGGGTCCCCTGCTGCGACATCTCCGACGACCTCTGCTGCTGGCCTGCGCACTGGCGCTGGTCGCGTCCGCCTGCGGTGGCGGAGGTGACGACGCCGACGGCGGCGGAGGCGGTGGCGAGGCGGCCGGCGGCGCCGAGTGCCCGGTCGACGCGCTGGCGTCGGCCGACGGACCGGTCGAGATCGACCTGTGGCACACCGAGATCGGGCTCAACCTGAAGGCGCTGCAGAAGATCGTCGACAGCTACGAGGCCAGCCAGGACAAGGTCAAGGTGAACCTGCAGTACCAGGGCACCTTCGAGGAGCAGCTCAAGAAGTACGAGGACGCCAGCGCCGATCCGTCCTCGCTGCCCGACATCGTCTCCCCCGACGACACCGTCACCCAGTTCATGGCCGACTCCGGCACGGTCATCCCGGTGCAGTCCTGCATCGACGCCGATCCCGAGGCCGCCGAGATCTACGACGACATGGTGCCGATCGTCGAAGCCGCCTACTCGATCGAGGACGTGCTCTGGCCGGGTGCGTTCGCCGCTGCGGGTGCCGCGACGTTCATCAACGTGGCGCACTTCGAAGCCGCAGGCCTCGACCCCGAGGCCGACCAGCCGCAGACGCTGGCCGAGCTGCGCCAGGTGGCCGAGACCATCAAGGCCGCCAACCTGCCCGGCGTCACCGAGCCGCTCGTCATGCGCATCGAGGCCTGGCCGCTGGAGTTCCTCACCAGTGGCGCGATGACGCCGGTGGTCGACAACGACAACGGCCGCAGCGGACTGGCCACCGAGTCCGAGTACGCCAACGACACCACCCTCGAGATCCTCGAGTTCTTCGACGGCATGGTCGACGACGGGCTGCTCAAGTACACCGACAACGCCGACGTGATCGCGCCGTACCTGGCGATGGCGACCCAGAGCTCGTCGATGCTGATCGACAGCTCCTCGGCGATCCGCACCGTCGACGGCGCGGTGCAGGGCACGCTCACCGCCGACCAGCTGGGCATGGACACCGGCCAGGACCTGTCGGGCTTCTCCTTCCCGACGCTGCGGCTGACCGTCGGTGAGCTGCCCGGTCTGACCGAGCCCGGCAAGGGTCAGATGGGCGGCGCCGCGTGGTACCTGGTCGCCGGCGAGGACGACGTCGCGGTGTCCGCCGCCTGGGACTTCATGAAGTACTTCAACCAGACCGAGCAGCAGGTCACCTGGGCGGTCGAGGGCTCGTCGTTCCCGGTGCGCCAGTCGGCGACCGAGTCGCCCGAGCTGCAGGCCTACTGGACCGACACGCAATCCGGGCAGTGGATGGCCGAGGCCTACAAGGGCTTCACCACGCTCGACCCGGAGTTCCCCGGCCCGGTCATCGGCCCCTACCGCGAGTTCCGCCTCGAGGTGAAGAACGGCATCGAGTCGATGGTGCTCGGCGACGCGTCGGCCCAGGACGCCATGGCCCAGGTCGACGAGCGCTTCCAGCAGGCGCTCGACGAGTACGCGGTCGACGTGGGCGCCTGAGCGACCCGTGTTCACCTGCCGGGCACCTGCGGTTCGGGGCCCGGCCACCTGATCCCACTACCTTGCGCAACACGCGGCGCACGATCCGATGCCCCGCCGACCCACCTGGAGCACCCACCATGTCTGCACGCCCCCGGCGACTGTTCCTCCTGCCGCTGCTGGCCGTCCTCGCACTGCTCGCCGCTGCCTGCGGCGGCAGCGACGACTCCGGATCGGGAGGTGACGGCTCGGGCGGCGAGGCCTCCGGCGGCGACCTGCCCACCTGCCCGGTCGACGCGCTCGAGGACGCCGACGGCGTCACCGAGATCACCGTCTGGCACGCCTGGGTGGGTCTGACCCAGCGCACCGTCGAGTCCATCGCGGCGGACTACAACGCCAGCCAGGACAAGGTGAAGGTCAACGTCGAGGCGCAGGGCACCTACGAGGAGCTGCTGGCCAAGTACGAAGCCGCGCTGGCCGACCCCGAGTCGCTGCCCGACATCGTGCTGAGCGAGGACACCACCACGCAGTTCATGATCGACTCCGGCACGGTCATGCCCGCGCAGTCCTGCATCGACGCCGACAGCGCAGCTGCCGAGTTCTACGACCAGGTGCTGCCTGCGGTGATCAGCGGCTACACCGTCGAGGACGTCCTGTGGCCCGCGGCGTTCAGCGTCTCCCAGGCGGTGCTCTACGCCAACCAGGCGCACCTGGAGCAGGCCGGTCTGGACCCGAACCAGCTGCCGACCACCCTCGACGAGCTGCGCAGCACCGCCGAGGCGATCCGCGACGCCGGGGTCCAGGGTGTGGACAAGCCGCTCGTGGCCCGCCTCGACGCCTGGTACCTCGAGAACATGCTGAGCGGCGTCGAGCAGCCGATCGTGAACAACGCCAACGGACGTGACGGCCTGGCGACCGAGTCGGAGCTGGTCAACGACCGCACCACCGAGGTCTACGAGTGGATGAAGTCGATGTACGACGACGGCCTGCTCAACGCCATCCCGTACTCGCAGCCCTACGACCAGCTCTTCGCCATGGCGCTGGGCAGCTCGTCGATGCTGATCGACACCTCCACCGCCATCACCTCGGTCAACGGCGCCATCGAGGGCACCCTGGACCCGGCGGACCTGGGCCTGGCCGAGGGCGACGGGCTCGCCGGCGTGGTCAGCGGCATCAAGCTCGACTCGCTGCGCATCGGGGTGGGCCTCAACCCGGGGCTCGAGGCTGCCGGCAAGGGCCAGATCGGCGGCGCCGCCTGGTACATGGTCGACAACGGCGAGGACGCCCCCATCGCCGCCGCGTGGGACTTCCTGCAGTTCTTCAACGAGACCCCGCAGCAGGTGCGCTGGACGCTCGAGGGCTCGTACCTGCCGGTCTCCGAAGCTGCCCGTGAGGACCCTGCCCTGCAGGAGGAGTTCACCTCGACCCGTCGCGGCCAGTGGCTGGCGACCGCCACCGAGTCGCTCGACGAGCTGAACCCCGACTTCCCCGGTCCGGTGATGGGCCCGTACAACGAGTTCCGTGCGCTGGTTCGCAACTCGTTCGAGCAGATCACCCTCGACGGCCAGCCCGTCGACGCCACGATCGACTCGGTGGAGTCCAGCTTCCAGGACGCGCTGACCCAGTACGCCGAGGACGTCGGCGGCTGACGGCGCGGACCAACGGCGGCTCGTGCCGCCTCGGGCTCAGTAGAGCTCGAGGCGGCGCGACAGGTCGCTGCGGAACCGTCGCTGCGGGTCGACGCGGTCGCGCACGGCGCGCCACTCGTCGAGCTGGGGGTACATGATCGGCACCAGCTCGGGGCGCACCCGGGAGTCCTTCACCAGGTAGATGCGCCCGCCTGCCTCGACGACCATCTCGTCGAGCTCGTCGAAGAGCCGCTCGAGTCCGGGCTCGACCGCGGTGTCGAACGCGAGCGTCCAGCCCTTGGTCGGGAACGACAGCGGGCAGTCGTTGCCGGGGCCGAAGCGCTTGAGCACCGCCAGGAACGACGGCACCCCTGCGGCGGAGAGCCGCTCGAGCGAGCGTCGCACGACGTCGCCGGCCTCGTCGGGCACAGCGAACTGCCACTGGAAGAACCCTCGGCGCCCGTAGGCGCGGTTCCAGTCGGCGACCATGTCGAGCGGGTGGAAGAACTGCTCGATCGTCATCAGCGCGTCGCGTCGCTGCACCGGGGCCTTGCGGTACCAGGCCTCGTTGAACGCCTTGCAGAACAGCTTGTTGATGAGCCCCGACGGGAACAGGTCGGGCACGGCCGGCAGCTGGTGCGGCCGGTAGTCGAGCGGGTCCGACGCGCCGCCGGCCAGCGCCTCGTCGCGGGTGGCGAAGCGGCCACGGTCCAGGATGGACCGCCCCATGGCGCCGCCCTTGGCGAGGATGTCGATCCACGCCACGGAGTAGTCGTAGGCGTCGTCGCCCTCGACCATGAGCGCCATGACCTGGTCCAGGTCGGTCGTCCGATCGGTGTCGACGACCAGCCGAGCGGACTCGATGGGCTGCATGCGCACCGTGGCGTCGGTGATGATCCCGGTCAGGCCCATGCCGCCCACGGTCGCCCGGAACAGCTCGGGGTCGGACGCACGCGAGACGTCGCGCAGCTCACCCTGGCCGTCGATGAGGCGGTACGACTCGACGTGGTCGCCCCACGAGCCCTTCTTGTGGTGGTTCTTGCCGTGGATGTCCGCGGCGATGGCACCGCCGACCGTGACCAGCCTCGTGCCGGGCGTGACCGGCACGAACATGCCGACCGGCACGAGCCAGCGCATCAGGTCGTCCAGGCTGGTGCCCGCCAGCGCCGTGATGGTGGCGGTGGCGTCGTCGACGTCGAGCAGCCCGGACCGCGCCGGTCCGTCGACCACGAGCCCACCTGCGTTCTGGGCGCAGTCGCCGTAGCCGCGCCCCAGCCCCCGGGCGACCACGCCGCGGGCGCCGGCCTCGGCGACCGTGGCGCGCTGCTGGTCGAGGGTCCGTGCGTGCACGAGCGTGGCGGCGGTGGGCGCTGTGCGACCCCAGCCCCACAGCAGCGCCGTCTCCTGCGCGGTGCTCATGCGTAGATCCCGATCATCAGACACGCCGCCCAGAGCACACCCATGATCTGCATCTGGCGGTCGTGCAGGATCACGTCCTCGGGGGCCGACCCCTTGCCCTGGTCGACCAGCAACGCGTAGCGCAGCACCGCGATCAGGAACGGCACGATGGACAGCTGGGCCCACGGCGTGGCCGAGGCCAGCCCGGCGGCGGGATCGCCGTCGGCCCGCTCGACCGCCCACAAGCAGTAGCTCATCACCAGCGCGGCGACCGACACGGCTCGGAGAAAGCCCAGGTACTCGACGCTGTACTCACCCAGGGTCGGGCGCAGCGCTGCAGCCTGATCGCCCAGCTCCTGCTTCTCGGCGAACCGCTTGGCCGCGGCGATGAACAGCGAACCGAACAGCGAGATGATCAGGAACCAGTCCGACACCGGCACGTCGGCCGCGTAGGCGCCGCCGAGCAGGCGCAGGATGAACCCTGCCGACAGGATCACCAGATCAAGGACCGGGATCGTCTTGAGGAACATCGAGTAGGTCGTGGTCAGCACCGCGTAGCCGGCGACGACGCCCGCCAGCTGCAGGTTGTCGGCGGCAGCCAGGCTGACGCCGGCGATGAACAGCACGACCGCCATGGCCACACCCAGCGGCACCGGCACCACACCCGCAGCGATGGGACGACGGCACTTGGTCGGGTGCTGGCGGTCCGACTCGACGTCGAGGATGTCGTTGAGCAGATAGGTCGCCGAGGACACCATGCAGAAGGCGACGAAGCCGGCGAAGGTGTGCAGCAGCTTCTCGGGGTCGTCGATCACACCCGCCGCGGCCGGCGCGACGAAGACCAGCACGTTCTTCGCCCACTGCTTCGGGCGGCACGCCTTGATCATGCCCACGAGCAGCCCGCCGGGACCGCGCGTGGACGGCACGGGCGCCCTCGTCGTCTGGTCGGTCACGGAGCCCCTTCGGTGATCGGCGTCGACGACCCCGGGGGCCGTCGTGCGGGAGCCCTCACTGTACCGAACCGCCCCTGCACAACCGACACCCCCGGCGAGGGCTCGCTCACGTCGACGAGTCGATCAGCACGGCCATCAGCACCGCTTGCGCGCCCGTCGGCGGTGGCCCCAGCTCGCCCGACCACTGCCCGCCGGGTCCGTGCAGCCAGGCGAACGCCTCGGCGAAGTCGCCCGCGCCCGTGGCGAAGTCGGACTGCCCGTCGGCGCTCGGGTACCACACGGTGCCGGGGCCGTAGCCCCGACCCTGCCGCCAGAGGTCCCGCTCCAGCGCGGACAGCAGGGTCAGGTCGACGGCGTGGCCGAGCTCGTGGGCCACCACGTGGGCCACACGCTGCGGGGAGTCCCCCTTCCGCAGGAAGATCTCGATGACGCGTTGGTCGGGGTGCGTCAGCCCACGTACCCCACGACGCGCGTCGTGGAAGCGCAGCTCCCACCCGGGCAGGCGGCCGGCCCAGTCGAAGCGCAGCAGCGCCAGCGCCGCGGCGACCAACTCGTGCGAACCAGCACCGGCGGCGACCACCACGCCGGGCACGTCGCTCGGGGGCGCGGGCGTCACCGGTGCCGGCGATGCGACGGGATCGGGCGGCGGCGCCAGCGCAGCGACCGCAGTGGTGCTCGTCGTCGTCGGCGGTGACGCGGTCGTCGTCGGGGCGGTCGTCGGCGGCGTCGCACGCTCGGCCGGGGCAACGTCACCGGGGCCGTCGACCGGGTCGGTCGTCGGCTCGGAGCTGCGCCACGGTCCCACCGCCGACGTCGAGGTCGTGCTGCGTTGGCCCGGCTCCTCCGCACGCACGACGGCGTCGGCCCGCGGCTCGTCGACCTCGACCGAGGCCGACTGCCCGTTCAGCGGCGTGCACGCCGCTGACAGCAGGGCCAGGACCACCACCGTCGTTCGCCCCCGGCGCGACCTGCCCACGCACCCCTCCGATCGCCCACCCGAGCCACGCTGCCTGCACAGCCTTGCACGCTCGGGACGAGGGCGCCGACCGGCGTGGCTCGTCAGCCGCCCGTGGTGTCGAGCATCGCCCGAAGGCGCTCCAGCGTCGCCGACGTCGCGTCCACGACGACGCGCCCGTGGGCGGCGCGGAACAGTCGATCGTTCACCGCACGCCCGAGTCCGCCGGGCTCGACCACGGACACCACCAGCAGCTCGGCCGGTCCGGCATCCGCGTCGCGCAGGCGCCCGTACAGCTCCTGTGCGGCGCGACGCGCGTCCGGCGGGAGCTGCACCTCGTCGGCACGACGGCCCGCCGCCCGCAGCTCGGCGACCAGCGCGCCACGCAGCGAGCTGGGCCCGTCGACGAGCACCAACGGGGTCGAGGGCGCGTAGTGGCGCAGGAACCCGCCGGGTGCGACCGCCGCCTGCGACTCCTGCACCACGGCCCGCTCCTCGTGCTGGACCGGGCCCAGCACCTCGACCAGGTCCTCGAGGGTGACGCCGCCGGGGCGCAGCAGCTGCGGCACCGACCCGGTCAGGTCGACCACGGTCGATTCGACGCCGAGGGTGGTCGGCCCACCGTCGACCACGACGTCGATGCGACCGCCGAGCTCGTCGAGCACGTGTGCGGCGGAGGTCGGGCTGATCCGACCGAAGCGGTTGGCCGACGGGGCGGCCACCGGGGTCGCCGCAGCGGCCAGCAGCGCGAGCGCCACCGGGTGCGCCGGCACCCGCACCGCCACCGTCGACCGCCCTGCGCTCACCTCGGCGACCACCGCGTCGGTGCGTGGCAGCACCATCGTGAGCGGCCCGGGCCAGAAGCGCTCCGCCAGCGCCACCGCGGCGTCCGGCCACTCGAGCACCACCGGTCCCAGCGCGTCGAACGAGTGGGCGTGCACGATCAGCGGATCGCTCGCCGGCCGACCCTTCGCGGCGAACACCGCGCCGACGGCGTCGCGGTCGTGCGCGACCGCGCCGAGCCCGTAGACCGTCTCGGTCGGGAACGCCACGAGCCCGCCGTCCAACAGCACCGCCGCGGCTGCGGCGATCTGCTCGGGATCGGGCTCAGCGTGGTCGACGCGGATCACCCGCGTGTCGGAGGGCACGAGCACGATTCTGCTGCAGAGCGTCCGCATCGACGCCATCCGCTGGCAGGCTGTGGGACCCCCAGGAGGTTCCCCCATGGTCATGGCAGATCGTCCCGACGTGCCCACTGCGTCCACACCCATCGCAGCGGTGGACACGCTCGGGCTGGCACAGCAGCTCACCAACGCGCTGGTGCGCGTGCCGTTCCGCTCACCGTGGCGTGGCCCCGCAGGGGTCGTGCACAACCTGGGTCAGAACGTCACACGCGAGGTGGTCCGCACGTTCATGGGCTACTCGTCGAGCCTGCCCATCGAGGAGTTCCGCTCGATCGAGCGCGGGCTGGACGGCCTGGCGCGCCTCGCCCTGCGGCCGGTGGTCGCCGCCGAAGGCGTCAGCCAGCACACCGACGAGGTGAGCGGCGTGCCGGGTGTCTGGTACCGCCCGAACGACCCGACCATCGGCACCATCGTGTACCTGCACGGCGGCGGCTACGTCGGCACCAGCCCCAACATGTACGCGTTCTTCACGGCCCGGCTGGCGGCCACCACCCAGTGCGACGTCTTCGTCGCCGACTACCGCCTGGCACCCGAGTTCCCGTTCCCTGCCGGCCTGGACGACGCCGTGGCCGTCGTCAAGGCGCTGCTGGCCGACGGGCGCGACCCTCGGACGGTGTTCATCGCCGGCGACTCGGGCGGTGGCGGCCTGGCCTGCTCGTTGGTGCACCAGCGGCGAACCCACCGCCTGCCCCGTCTGGGTGGCGCGCTGCTGTTCTCACCCGAGATCGACCTGCGCCTCGACCAGCCGTCGATCTCGGACAACGCCGACAAGGACATCCTCCCCTGGAACATCCCCACCGCGGCCTACCTGCACGGCGAGGCGGCCGACAGCGCGGTGGTCTCCGCCGTCGACGCCGACGTGCGGCACTGGCCGCCCGTGTTCCTCACGTGGGGCTCCGACGAGATGTTCCGCGACTCGATCGAGGTGCTCGCCGATCACCTCGAGGAGGCCGGGGTGACCCAGGTGCGCCACGAGGCCGAGGGCATGTTCCACGTCTACCCGATCCTCATGCCCTGGGCCGAGGCCAGTCGCGAGGTGTACCGCGAGCTCGGCTCGTTCGTGCGTGAACGGGTCACGGAGGCCTCCGAACGCCGCCTCGAGCGTCAGTCGACCGCGCCCCGACGCCGACGTGCTGCTCGCAAGCCCGCGGGCTCGTCGACGCCCTCCGCCACCGCCCGGACCCGCCGCGCCGAGCAGCACCGCAGCACCGAGCCGACCTGATCGCTGCGGGGCGGAGGCCTTGATCCTCGGGGATCGCGGCCGATGGAGCGGCGTGTCGCCGTTCCGCCGTGCCCTGCTGCCCCTCGCCCTGATCGCCACCGTCATGGCGGTCCTGTTGAACCTGTCGGAGCCGGCGGGCGCCGCCGACGACGTCCAGACCGGCGAACGGCTACCGACCCGCGGGCCGGTCAGCGACCCCGACGGTGCCGCGGTGCCCGAGCGACTCGATCTGGTCGGCGGCCTGCTGCGCGGCGTGCCGATCGTGCAGGGCGACTTCGCCGACCCCTATGCGCTGTCCGAGCGCGACGCCATCTACGTGTACGCGACCAACACCGTCGACGCGAACGTGCCGGTGATCGAGCTGCCCAAGAACGACGCGCTGACCGGCCGCTACCTGGGTGACGCCATGCCCGACCTGCCCAGCTGGACCAGCAAGGGCTTCCAGTGGGCACCCGCGGTGTGGGCACGCCCGGATGGCCGCTTCGTGCTCTACTACGCCACCCCGTCGAGCCCGGGCAGCGAGCGCATGTGCATCTCGCGAGCGCTCGGCTCGTCGCCCGCGGGCCCGTTCCGCGACGACTCCACCGGGCCGTTCATCTGTCCGCTCGCGCAGGGCGGTGCGATCGACCCGAGCGTGTTCGTCGACGACGGCGTGCCGTACCTGCTCTGGAAGGCCGACGGCAACTGCTGCAAGCTGCCGACCACGATCTACTCGCAGCGGCTGAGCGCCGACGGCATGGCGGTCGACGGCGACCCGACCGCGCTGATCGGCTCGACCCAGCCGTGGCAGGCCGGCATCGTCGAGGGACCGTCGATGATCCGCGACGGCGACCGCTACCTGCTCTTCTATTCGGCCAACGACTGGGACACGGTCGACTACGCCATCGGCGTGGCGACCTGCACCTCGGTGACCGGCCCCTGCACGGCCACCACGCGCACGGCGTGGATGGGCTCCGAACGGCACTCGCTCGGACCCGGCGGGCAGGAGTTCGTCGAGGCACCCGCCGGCGGGATCTGGATGGTCCACCACGGGTGGCTGCCGAACCAGGCGGGCACCCCCGACGGCCAGCGTCGGCTCTACCTGGACCGCATCTCGGTGCACTCCGGTGACGAGCTGCCCACCCGCTCCGACACCCTCGCCGTCGAGGAGGCGCTGCTCGAGGACGCCGGGTTCCTGGCGCTGCTCGCCGGCCTCGCCATCGGAGGCGTCGTGGTGCTCGCCGCGGTCTGGCGACACCGCCGCCGCGCCACGCGCTCGGCCGACGGACCCGCCGACTGACACCGGCGCCGCCGGAACGATTCTCAGTAGTTCTCATTTCGGTTGGCTCGGCGTACCCTGTGCCCATGGGACACGACCACCACCACGGCCCCGCCGCGGGCCGCGCCGGTGAGCGACATCGCCGCCCGCTGACGATCTCGCTGGTGCTGGTCGTCGTGTTCCTGGCCGTGCAGATCGTCACCGGCCTGCTCACCGGCTCGCTCGCGCTGCTCTCCGACGCCGGCCACATGGCCACCGACGCGCTGGGGCTGGCGATGGCGCTGGCCGCCATCCACCTGGCGTCGCGCTCCGACCACCGCAGTGCCCGCACCTTCGGGCTGTACCGACTCGAGATCCTGGCAGCGCTCGCGAACGCGGTGCTGCTGGCCGGGGTGGCCGTGGTGGTGCTGCGCGAGGCGGTGCTGCGCCTGTTCGAGCCCGTCGAGGTGGCCTCGCTGCCGGTGTTCGTCGTGGGTCTGCTCGGACTGGTCGTGAACGTGGTGTGCTTCCAGCTGTTGCGCCGAGGCGCAGAGGAGTCCATCAACGTGAAGGGCGCCTACCTGGAGGTGCTGGCCGACCTGCTGGGCTCGATCGGTGTGGTGGTGGCCGCCGTGGTGATGTGGAGCACGGGCTGGACCTGGGTCGACCCGGTGATCGGCGCGTCGATCGGCGTGTTCATCCTCCCCCGGGCGTGGACGCTGGGCCGCGACGCGGTGCGGATCCTGTTGCAGCAGGCGCCGCCGGGGGTCGACCTGGACGGCATCTCGTCGGACCTGGTCGACATCCAGGGTGTGCTCGACGTGCACGACCTGCACCTGTGGACGCTCACGTCGGACATGGAGGTGCTCACCGCCCACGTCGTGACCACCGACGACACCGATGCCCACGGCGTGCTCGACCAGGCACGCGACGTGCTGGCGCGACGCCACGGCATCTCGCACGCCACGCTGCAGGTCGAACCCGAGTCGCACCACGGCTGCGACGAGGTGGACTGGTGAGGGCGCCGGCGTCGCGCTGAGCACCGCCTCGGCGCCCGCGGTGGGGTCATGCCACCTCGGTGTCGCCGGTCGACTCCCCCACCAGCTCCGGCGCGCTCATCAGCAGCGGCAGGTCGACCAGCGGCTCGTGGTGGGGCAGGCGGCGCCGTGACCCGGCCCCGTGGTCCTCGAGCCGGCGAGCAGTGACGAGCAGCCGCCGCTCCATCGAGCCCAACGCCTGGTTGTAGGAGCCCACCGCCCTGCCCAACGCCGCACCCACGGCACCGAAGTGCTCGGCGAAGCGAGCGACCCGCTCGTGCAGCTCACGGCCCAACGCCGCCACCGCTTCGGCCTCGTCGGCCACCTGCCGCTCGCTCCACCCGGCGGCCACGCCGCGCAGGAACGCGAGCAGCGTGCCGGGCGACGCCAGGATCACGTCCTGGGACGGTCGAACAGGTCCGGGCGGTGGTCGAACGCCGCGGACAGGAAGGCGTCACCGGGCACGAACATGACCACGAAGTCGACCGAGCCGGGCACCATCTGGGTGTAGTCGCGCCGGGACAAGGCGGACACGTGCGCGGCCACCGACCGGGCGTGCTCGGAGAGCGCCCCGTCACGCGATGCCACGTCGGTGCACGCGGTCGAGCGGAGGTAGGCGTCCAGCGGCGCCTTGGCGTCGATCACGACGCAGCGACCGTTGGGCAGGCGCACCACCACGTCCGGACGGCCCGAGCCGTCCTGGCCACGGTGCGCCGACTGCTCGACGAAGTCGGCGTGCGCGACCATGCCGGCCTGCTCGAGCACCCGGCGCAGCTGCACCTCTCCCCAGGTGCCGCGCACCGTGCGATCCGTCAGCGCTCCAGCGAGGCCGCGCGCCTCGTCGCGCAGCTCCTCGTTGGAACGTCGCAACCCGGCGACGGCGTCGCTCAGCACGGCGGACTCGCGCTGGCGTTGCTCTTCCAGGCGCCCCAGGCGGGCGGCGTACTCCTCCAGGCGAGCGACCACGGCCTCGCCCTGTGCACGCCACTGCAGCTCGGAGGACTGCTCGAGGGTGCGGTAGCGGGTCTCGGCCAGGGTCAGCAGCTGGCGGGACTGCTCGGCCATGGTGCGACCCGAGGCGGCCCGGAACACCTCGAGCAGGTGCTCGTCGACCGCGGCGCCCGCCCCCGCACGTGCGAGCTCCTCCCGTAGCCGAGCGACGCGCTCGGCGGCCCGGGCCGAGCCGAGCACGAAGCCGAGCACACCGGCCAGGACGACCACGACCCCCACGACCACCATCGACGTCAGCGACACCTGAGCTCCTCTGCAGATCCGACCTCGACCATCCTGACCGCGGGGTGTGACAGCGAGGCCGACGACAGCGAGGCCGACGACCAGCGAGCGGGGCCCCACGGGCGCCACAGGGCGGTGGATCGGTATCCTCGGCGCTGCTGTGCCGACCCCGCCCCCACCTCGACCTGCCCGCCGCCGACGGCGCTCGGCGCTGAGCGTCCTGCTCGTGGCCTGCGCCGTCGCGCTCGTCGCCGGTTCGTGCGAGCTGCTCGACGGTGGCCGGGACTCGATCGAGACGCCGCTCGAGTCGTCGAACCAGTCGGCCGGCGACGACGCTGCAGGTGCCCCGGCCCCGAGCACCACGACCACCTCGATCGAGGTGAACGACCTGCTGGCGCCGCCGCCGACCGTCGTGCCGGAGCTGACCAGCGAGAACGGCCTCGCACCGCAGATCCGCCGGGTCGACACCACCGACCGCGTCATCTTCATCACCATCGACGACGGCCAGGTGCGCGATCCTGCGGTGCTCGACTACATGGTGGGGCTCGGCCTGCCGTTCACCTCGTTCCTCACCGAGCCGATGGCCGAGGCCGACCCCGAGTTCTGGAAGGGCACCCAGAGCGCCTGGGGGATCATCGAGACCCACACGATCAACCACCCGGACCTGCGCAAGGCCGGCGAATCGACCCAGGAGCGGGAGATCTGTGCGCCCGCCGACACCTTCGAGGAGCTCTTCGGCCGCCGCCCGACGCTGTTCCGCCCGCCGTACGGCAACTCCAGCGACTCGGTGCGACGGATCGCGGCGGACTGCGGCTACGACGCCGTGGTGCTGTGGACCGGCTCGACCAACAACGGCAAGCTCACGATGCAGGACGTGGAGCTCGAGCCCGGCGACATCATCCTGATGCACTACCGCGACACCCTGCGTGCCGATCTGGACGACGTGCTGGCACGAGCCCGCGCCGAGGGGTTCACGATCGGGCGTCTCCAGGACTACCTCTCCCCGGGGCGCTGAACCGTGCTCCCCGAGGACCGCGACCCCGAGGACCGCGACCTCGGCGACCGCGATGCCGGGGACCCGCCCGTCACCCGGACCGCCGAGATGCCGGCGCTCGACGCGACCACCGAGCTCCCGATCGTGTCGCGCCCACCGACGCCCGCGACCGCCCCACCCGCGGCCGAGGACCAGCTGCGGCCGAGGGCCGCGGACACCGAGCCGGACCGCCTGCGCAACCTGGTGAAGCTGCGGCTGATCCTGGCCGGCGTCGATCCGTCGGAGCTCGACGAGATCGAGGAGACCACCGCTCCCGCTCTGCTGCGCAACCGGCTGCTGTGGGGCGACGACGAGCCGATCACGCTGGCGGAGGTGGCCGAGCGTGCAGGTCTCGACGTGGAGACCTGCCGTCGTGCCCGGATGTTGATGGGCCTGCCCGACCCCGGCGACGCCGCGGTGTGTCGCACACAGGAGATCGACACCTTCCGGGGCTTCGCCGCCGGCATCGAGCTCTACGGCGAGGAGGCGATCCTCTACTTCACCAGGGTGCTCGGCTCGGCCCTGGCCATGGTGGCCGAGGGCGCGCTGAGCGTCTTCGGCCGCCAGCTCGCCGACCAGGAGCACCCGCCCGAGGGCGACGAGTACGTGCTCGCCGCGTTCGATGCGCTCGAGTCGTTCCGGATCGTGCCCGAGGTGCTGGGCACGGTGGCGAAGCTCCAGTTCGACCTGGCCACCGACCGGCTCAACGGCGAGCCCGGCCAGATGCGCGTGGGCTCGGTCGGCTTCGTCGACCTGACCGGCTCGACCAAGGCGACCGAGCGGCTCGGCGCGGATGCCATGGCGCCTGCGCTCACCCGTTTCGAGGAGTGGGCCGCCGAGCTGGCCGTCGCGTCGGGTGGCCGTGTCGTCAAGTACATCGGCGACGAGGTCATGTACCTGTCGCCGGACCTGACCGCCGCCGCCCAGGTCGCGTCCACGCTCATCGAACGGGTCCGGGAGGACCCGGTGCTGCGCTCCGCCCGTGCGGGGATCGCCCACGGTCCACTGCTGAGCCGCGACGGCGACTGGTACGGCTCGACGGTCAACCTGGCGGCCCGCCTCGTCGACCGCGCCAAGCCCGACACCGTGCTGCTCACCGGCGATGGTGCCGCCGACGTGCCCGGCGCGACCGCCAGGGGCAAGCGCCGAATCCGGGACCTGCCCGAGCGCGTCGAGCTCTGGCGCATCGTCTGAGGGCACCGTGGCACCCCGCACCGACTGGAACCCCGTGCTGCGCACCGAGCTCGAACAGCCGTACTGGGCCGAGCTGCAGACCTTCGTCGCCGGCGAGCGCCAGCGCCACACCGTCTACCCCCCGAACGACGAGGTCTTCGCGGCGCTGCACCTGACGCCGTTGGCCGACGTCAAGGTCCTGATCCTCGGACAGGACCCCTACCACGGCCCCGGACAAGCACACGGCCTGTGCTTCTCGGTGCGAGCGGGCACACCGGCACCGCCGTCGCTGCAGAACATCTTCACCGAGCTGCACGACGACCTGGGCCTCCCACGCCCCGAGACGGGCGACCTCACGCCGTGGGCACGACAGGGTGTGCTGCTGCTCAACGCCACGTTGACCGTGCGTGCCCACCAGGCGGCGTCGCACCAGGGCAAGGGCTGGGAGCGGTTCACCGATCGGGTCATCGCTGCGGTCAACGACAAGCCCGAGCGGGTCGTGTTCATCCTGTGGGGCAACTCGGCGCGCAAGAAGAAGGCGCTGGTCGACACCACCCGCCACGTGGTGATCGAGTCGCCGCACCCCTCGCCGCTCTCGGCGCACCGGGGCTTCTTCGGCTCGAAGCCCTTCTCGCGCGCCAACCAGGCGCTGGTCGACGCCGGGCGCACCCCGGTCGACTGGCGCCTGTGAATCCGGAGTCGCTCCCAGCTCTGCCAGACTGCCCGCCATGACCTACTGCTTGGCGATGCGCCTCGACGAGGGCCTCGTCTTCGTGGCCGACACCCGCACCAACGCCGGCGTCGACAACGTCGGCACCTACCGCAAGCTCCACGTGCTGAACCCTGCGCCGGACCGGCTCTTCGTGCTCGAGTCCGCCGGCAGCCTCGCCACCACCCAGCAGGTGCTCGACCGCATCCGCCAGGACCTGTCGTCGCCGGGCGACCACGTCAGCCTGGCGACGGTGACCCACCTGTTCGACGCGGCCCTCTACGTCGGACGCATCAGCCGAGAGGTGGTCGCCGAGCACCAGGCGGCGCTCTCCGCGGTCGGCGCCGACGCCACCGCCACGTTCATCCTCGGCGGCCAGGTCGGCGACGAGGCGCACGACATCCTGATGGTGTACCCCGAGGGCAACTACATCCGGGCCAGCGACGAGCGACCCTTCCTGCAGATCGGCGAGACGAAGTACGGCAAGTTCATGCTCGAGCTGGCGGTCAACGCCGGAGTCGACCTGATCACCGCCACGAAGATCGCACTGGGCTCGATGATGACCACGGCCGCGGCGAACCTGTCGGTCGGACCGCCCTACGACATCGGGGTCTACCGACCGGGCACCCACCAGCTCGAGGAGCTGCGCGTCGAGGAGCACTCGCCGTTCCTGGCGCGGCTCCAGGAGCTCTGGCACCGCCACCAGCTCGCAGCCATCGCCGAGCTGCCGGTGCTCACCCGCGACTCGGTGATCGGTTCCGGTCCGGCGGCGCTCAGCGCGGAGTGAGCCGACCCGCGATCGGCGGCAGGTCCAGGTAGGTCCGGATCCCCGGTTCGGCGTCGCAGACGTAGGGGATGGCGTTCACGCAGTGGTTCGCCGTGGCGACGATGCCCGCGTTGCGCTCGATGCCCGCCTCGATCGACTCGGGATGCAGCCCGTGGAACACCACGTGCAGCGGCGGATCCGCGTCGAACGTGACCTCGAAGCGCTCGCCGCCCTCACCGAAGGTCCACGGCGGGTCCAGGTGCTGCTCGCCCATGAACCAGTTGACCGCCGCGGTGATCAGCGGCGTGCCGCCGACGGTGCCCGACCAGGTGAAGCGCTGCGCGGCGACGGTGCCCGCGTCGATCACCCCGACGGGCGTGTCGATCGGGGCCGTGGCCACCGCCCACTCGTGGGTGACGTCCTTGGCGGGATCCAGCTCGAGCCCCATCGCCTCGGCGATCATGTCGATCGACTGGCCGAACCCGTCGGCCAGCAGCCCCGGCATGGGACCGGCTGCCGCCACCTCGGGGTCCTTGCCGAACATCATCACCTCGCGCACCACGAACTCGGTGGCGTAGGTGCGGATGTCGGAGAACTCCTCGGCCCGCACGTGGCGGATGTCGCTGCACAACGCCGAGAGCACCAGCGGGAAGCGCTCGGTGATGCCGCCGGGGTGGATGCCGGTGCCGTGCAGCACCACGCCTGCCTGGCGACACGTCGCCTCGAGCGCCGCCACGTCGTGGCCGCGGAACGGGAACACCCACCCCACCGGGGTCACGACGCTCTTGCCCGACGACAGCAACGCGGTGACATCTGCGGGATCGGCCAGCATCGGCGAGTAGACGACGCAGTCGGCGTCCAGGTCCAGGATCGCCTGGCGGTCGGTGGTGGCGGCCACCCCGATCGGATCGATCCCGGCGAGGGTCCCGGCGTCGACGCCGTCCTTGTCGGCGCTGTGCACCCAGCACCCGACGAGCTCGAGCTCGGGGTGGGCGACCACCGCCTCGATGGCGGCCCGCCCCACGTTGCCGGTCGCCCACTGCACCACCCGACGCGTCGGACGTTCACCCATGCCCACTCCCCTGTCCCGGGTCCAGTCCGTAGATCAGCTCGCCCGCCTCGTCGACGTCGTAGTACTCGACGCCCTGGTCCACGTTGGGCTGGTCGGCGCCGAAGGTCACGGCGATCTTGTTGGCGGCGTTGCGCGCCACGTCCAGCACGATCTCGACGGACTCCGCCGCATCGAAGTGGGCGTGCACCTGCTCGACGAGGCCGGGCGGGTACGACGTCGGCTGCCACAGCATCGCGTCGGTGAGGCGCAGCGCCACCTTGTGCCGCTCGGACAGCGCGCTGCGCTCGTAGTCGTCGACCTGGTCGAAGGTCGACTCGTCGGCACCGCCCTGCACGGCGCGCACGTTGCGCAGCGACCGGCACAGCCGGCAGTCGTGCACCCGTGCGCCGCGCAGGCGCACCAGCTCGGTGGTCAACGGGTCGAGCGCACGGAGCCGAGCGACGGCGTGCATCCAGTCGTCGAGCGCCGACCACAGATCGACCTCGGCCGCGATGCCCGGCGCCGCGGCGGCCGCCCCGTGGCCCACCCCGTAGAGCTGGCGCAGCGCCGCGCGGATCCGCAGACCGTGGTCGAGCACGTACAAGGTCTGCACGGTGGCGAACGCCTGATCGCCCAGGTCGCCCAGGCATCGGCGCCGCTGGTCGTCGCTCGTCGACGACACGTCGATGACGAACTGCTCGGCGAGCTCCAGCACGGCCCGGTCCGCGGCGTCGTAGTGCAGCGAGGTCGGCCAGCTCGACAGCGTCTGCAGGTGCTCCACCGGCAGCTCGTCCAGTGGCGGGAGTGCGTCGCGAGCGCCGTCGAGCAGCATCGCGATGCGTCGACGGGCGAGCTCGCTGCGCCGGGCCGACGCTGCGCCGGGCAGCGCCGCGAGCACGACGTCGAACGAGTCGAACGGCTCCGGGGCGAGTCGCCGAAGATCGCTCGACGTGCGGACCTCGTCGGTACTGCGGTCCCCGGCCGGCATGGTCCGACCCTAGCGAGCGCTGCGGTGGCGTGCGCTCGCGGTGCGTCGGTCAGCCACCCTGCTGCGACGGTGCTCGCCGCAGCTCGAAGCTGGTGCGCTCCGCCATCATCGGGGCGGCGTCGACCACCTCGAAGTCGGCCATCGAGAGGTTGGCGAGCGTGCGGAGGTCATGGGAGTCCCAACGCTCGTCGGGTTCTCCCTGCAAGGTGAGTCCGGGTCCGGTGTCGGTCACCACCGCGCCGTGCTCGCGCAGCGCGTCGGCGATGATGCGGGCGTGGGGCCCCAGGTCCGCCAGGTCGGCGTCGGCGCGCAGTCGCAGCCACGTGCCCATCGGCATGGCGTCGGGCTCGACCGAGGTGCCGTCGCTCGACATCGCGGGCCACACCGCCGGCGCCGCGGAGATCCCCGTCAGCGTGGCGGACAGCACGTGGTCGATCTCGCCGGCGGCGACCTCGTCGTAGCGCACCTGGCCGGCGAGCAGCGACACTCCCGACGCCGTCGCCGTCCCCGCCGGCTTGGCAGTGCTGGTCAGGTCGAAGGTGCCCGCCGAGTCGGCGTACCAGCGGCCACCGCCGAGACCCAGCACGTCGTCGGAGGGGTCTCGCACGTTCAGCAGCTCGCGGCTCTCGCAGACGGACGTGTCGACCACCAGAAGGTGCGCGTCCCATGCCTTGCCGGGCCACCCCTCGAAGCGGGTGACGTCGGGCAGCGGCACGCCCAGGTTGCCGCCGTCGGTGCCCCACAGGTCCACGACCACGTCGACCCGCGCAGCGCTGCGACCGTCGACGACGTTGATCGGCACACCCGCCCGCGAGCCCATCCAGACCGTCGAGCCGAACCCCGGGCGCACCGTCGTGGAGGCGGTCGCGGCGATCATCGCTGAAGACCGCGGGTGCACCGCCAGCGAGCCGATCGACGCATGCCAGGCGTGGTTGGGCGGGAACAGCGGGCAGCCGCCGATACCCGGACGGGCTCCGGCGGTGATCCACGAGCCCGCTCCCGGGCGGGCGCTGCCCGGACCGGGAGACTCGGTCACGCTCGACGACGGTGGGGCCGCACAGGCAGCGACCACCAACGCGATCGTCATCGCCATCACGACGGGTGCAACACGGACGGACGGTCGGGCGAATCGGTGCGGGGTCACGCCTCCACCCTAGCGTGACATTACGAAATGGTTACGCTTCGGTTGCAACTGTGACGTCCTGTGCGGCGAGCGCCGCCACCAGCGCTCGACAGAACGCCGGAAGGTCATCGGGCTTGCGGCTGGTGATCAGGTTGCCGTCGACGACGACCTCGTCGTCGACCCAGACGGCACCGGCGTTGCGGAGGTCGGTGGTCAGACTGGGCCACGAGGTCAACCGACGCCCGTCGGCGACGCCTGCCTCGGCCAGCACCCAGGGCGCGTGGCAGATGGCGGCGACGGTGCGGCCGTCGAGCATCGCTGCACGCACGAACGCCACTGCGTCATCGTCGAGTCGCAGCTGATCGGGGTTCGCCACACCGCCGGGCAGCACCAGCGCGTCGTAGTCCTCCACGGACTCCCCCGACACCGTGCGGTCCACCGGGAACGAGTCGGCCTTGTCGAGGTGGTCGAAGGCCTGCACCTCTCCCGACTCGGGCGCCAGCAGCACCGGCGTGCCGCCGGCACGCTCGACCGCCGACCACGGCTCGGTCAGCTCGACCTGCTCGACGCCCTCGTTGGCCGTCAAGAACGCAACACGCTTGCCCGTCAGCTCGTCCGACATGGGTGCTCCTCTGCTGGATGTGGGATCCAGAGCCACCTACCCGCCCAGCCCGCGTCCAGCACCGCGACCACGCCGGCGCCGCTGGCGAGCTCCCTGCTCAGCGCTGCTCGACGAACCGGGCGAGGTTCTCGAGCGACGATGCCAGCCCGTCGGCGTGGTCCTGTTCGTCGATGCCCGCAGGCACGTCGGTGGCCACGATCTCGACCCGCGTGCGCCCGTGCTCGTCCCGCACCTGCCAGGTCATCGTCATGGTGCCGGCGAACGAGGGATCCTCCGAGTCGAAGTCGACCGCCTGTACCACTCGATCGTCGGGCATGACGTCGACGATCCGCACGTCGACCACGTCGGTGTCGTCGGTGCTCTTGGCGTGCGCAGCGGCCTCCGGGGGATAGGTCAGCACCAGGCGGTACGAACCACCGGGACGCAGGTCGACGTGCTCGAAGCGTCCGGTCATGCCCTCGGGCGGCAGCCAGACCAGGAGCGACGCGGGGTCGACCAGCGCAGCGAACACCTGCGACACCGGCGCGTCCACGATCCGCTCGGCGCGGTCGGTCCTCCCCATCAGGCGGCCGCTCGTTGCATCATGCGGCCGGCCCGAAGATCTCGCAGCGGCCCTGCTCGGGGTCGATGATGGCGGCACCGCGTGACCACTCCCACTGCGGGTCCAGGTAGGCCTCGCGGACCTGCCGCGCCGCCGCGGCGTCGTCGACCACGTAGTCGAGCTCCTGCAGGTTCGACGGGTACAGGTTGTTCGAGCCGACCGAGAACACCTGGTCGTCGACGTGGATGAACTTCGAGTGGTTGGCGAAGCCCGACCCGTCGGGCCAGGTCGCGTCGGGTCCGATGCGCAGCGACGCGAGCTGCAGGTTCGAGCAGATCGCCTGCCGGGCCACCTCGGGGTCGCCCGAGACCTCGACCACCTTCCGGTAGAGCACCTCGGACAGGTCGTAGAGCGACTCCATGTTGGCGTACGACGTGCCGAACGCGCCCGTGGTCACGATGCGCAGCTCGACCCCGCGCAGGAGCTGCTCGGCCAGCACCCGGAACAGCCGGGCGTCCTCGCGAGGGCACTGCGCCAGCAGGTCCTGTTGGGCGATGACCACTCGCTCGTCCGCGGCGGCGATCAGCTCCCGTGCTGCGACCTGGCCCGGGTTGGCGGCGTCGTGGGACGGGTCGGGCGCCTCGGACGCCGGACACAAGAGCGCCAGCAATGCCGGCACGAACGAGCCACCGAAACCCGCGCCCAGCGAGCTGGGCACCGGGAGACCGCTGCCCAGACGTCCGACCGACAGGATGCGCACGTCGCCGGGCGTGCCGGGGTCGAGCCGCGGCGACGTGCGCGGACAGACCGTGGAGGGCCCGGAGCGCGACGAGCGCACCCACAGCAGCCCTCCCAGCCCCTCGGCCTCGCGGGTGCAGACCTGGGACCAGAGCACGTCGACGAAGCGCTGCGCGGCCGCCGCAGCAGGACCGTCGGCGCGCATCGACACGTCCGACACGGGCGTCGCGGTCAGGTACGACGCCGCCCACTGGTTGTGCCCGCCGACCAGTGCACGCTGGCCGTCGACGGCGACGATCTTGGCGTGGTTCCACGACTGCAGGTCGGTCGTGAGCGTCGCCACCGAGATCGGCAGCTCGGCGGCGCCGGGGCCGACGAGCTCGACCAACCGGGCACGCACCACGTCGGGCCCGTCGCCGGTGAACGAGTAGAAGAACGGCGTGCCCGCCAGCCAGCGCACCTGCGGACGGTGCCCGGCGGCGATCGAGCGCTGGAGACCGTCGACGATCGCGTCCAGCCAGCCGCCGTCGGCGAAGGGGAACAAGGTGGTGATGTCGACCGACACGGTCGACGAGGCGATCAGGTCCGCCAGCTGCTCGAGCAGCTCGTCGGTGCCCACCGGCCGGTCGCACGCCGCGCTGCCCCAGCAGCGTGGGGTCTGCAGGAACCACTCGTCGACGGTGCCGGGCAGCCGGTTGCCCGTGGTGTCCTGCCAGACCGTGCCCTCGGTCTGCGGCGACACCCGTCGCAGCGCGGCGACCACCTGGTCCAGGTCGTCGTCGGCTCCGCCGGGGTCGCTCGGCTCGCCGGGCGGCGCCATCGGGACGCACGCCACCGTCACGACCGCGATCGCGATCACCCACGCGCTCCAGACGATCCTGCGCATGCGGAACCTCCCCGCTCCGACTCGTCGCCAACGCTAGCCAGTCGGGCCCGCCGGCATGCTGCGAGTCGAACCGACGGCGCTCAGTTGAGCCAGGCGATCGACGCGTTGAGCACGGTGGCGAAGCTGACCCAGGCCAGGTACGGCACCATCAGCACCGCGGCGACGGTGTCGACCCGGCGGAACTGCCGAACGGTGACCACGACCGCCACCCACAGGAGCACGATCTCGACGAGCGCCACCCACGGTGCCTGCGCGCCGAAGAACAGGGGCGTCCACACCGCGTTGAGCAACAGCTGGATCCCCCACCACGCGAGCGCGCAGTCGCGGCCGGCGGCCTCTCGACGCCGCCAGATCCGCCACGCGGCGACGCCGATCAGCAGGTAGAGCGCCGTCCAGACCGGCCCGAACACCCAGCTCGGTGGGTTGAACGCCGGCTTGTCGAGCCCGTCGTACCAGCTGTCGATGGCCCGCTCGGTGAAAGGGATGCCCACCAAGCCGGCCAGCTGAGCAAGGAGCACGAACCCGACCAACGCTGCGACCGACACCCACGGGGACGGCGCGGATGACTGGCGAGACGCTGCCCGATCGTCGGCATGAGGCTGGTCGGCGGCGGTAGTGGTGGAGGATCGCATGCACGCCACCTACCCCACGAGCGCTGCCGTGATCCGCTGCGAAGGCCCGATCCGGCGCACCGGGGCGGGGTGCACCCACGCCCCCGTCCTCGCACTACTGCGCCCCCACGACGAAGGAGCGCCATGCGGCCAGGTAGCGAGCGACCGCCAGCGACTGGAACCGCACGACGGCAGGCGACACGAGCCGTGCCGGCAAGGTCGCGGCAACCGCGTCGACCGAGATGGTGCCGCGGACCGTGCCGTCGTCGAGCAGCTCGGCCAGGAACGACTCCTCTCCTCGTTCCTGGTGGCCGTCGAGCGTGCCGTACGCGAACCCGAACCGGCCCGGTTCGTCGACGACGGCGACCACCCGGTCGGGAACGACGATGCACGCCGGTCCGACGGGGAGCACGACCAACAACGATGAGCCGACCTCGATCGCGGCAGCAGCGGGATGGACCCTTGCCCTGATACCGCCGTGGCACGCCCACCGTCGCAGGCCGGCCACCGCAGCGTCGAACGCCGCCGGACCGTCACCGAGCACAAGGTGTTGTCGGCGCACCGGCCGCCGGGTGTCGACCGGCGGCAGGGTGGATCCGAGGTGGTCGTAGGTCAACGTGGAGCGACGTGCGACCTCGAGCATCCGGTCGAGCTGCACGGCCGATGGTCGACCCCAGCGAAGATGCCCGTCGCTCATGGAGCCACCGTTCCGACCGGTTCGGCCGACGGTCCACCGGTCGGCTCGCTGGCCGAGCCGTCGGTCCGGAGATGGCCCTGCAGTCGGCGAGCGACCAGCCCGGCGAGCACGAACACGGCGTTCATCGTCCCGTGGGTGCGCGCCATGTCGGGGATGCTCAACGCCGGCACGTCGGCGTACAGCGATGCCGCCCACGCCACGGCGAGCACCATCGGGATCCACGGAGCCAGGCCCGACACGACGAGCAGGACCCGGGACGGGCCGGCCGCACGCCGGGCGTCCGACAGCTGCATCGCCGCCGTGACGAGCACACCTGCTGCCATCAGCGCCGCGCCACCCACCTGCGGCACGGGGTGCTCGAACAGGAACCCCAGTGCCACGACCGGCGGCGCCGAGACGGTCAGCACGACGGCGACCGCGCCGGCGGTGCGGTGCGTTCGGCCCACCACGCCGGCGAGGGCGAGCGCACCGACGCCGGCATAGGTGAAGTGCACCGCCGTGAGCTCCACGATCGGCTCGCCGATGCCGAGCAACGAGACGTTCCCGCGGGAGCACGCGAACGCCACGGCCGCGACGCAGGCGAAGGCGGGAGCCATGACGTCGGCCAGGAGCGAGGGCTGGACGCTCGACCCGACGGCGGCCCGCAGGGCTCCGACGAGGCAGCAGGCGGCGACGCCGAGCCACACCGTCGCCAGCAGCGCGGCAGCCGGGCCGCTCGGCACGGCCAGCGAGGCAGCAACGGCCACCGTGGCGACCGCCCAACGCCGGGGGTGGCCGAGCGCCAGCGGGATGACGGCACCCACGCCCAGCAGCACGATCACGTCGATCAGCACCGTGGGCATCACGCCCACCGGTCCACGTCAGCCTCGTGTCCGCTCATAGTTGATACGCTACCATTCATTCACATATGAGCAACTCGCAGATTCAGGGGGCAGGGAGATGACCGACGAGATGCGCCTCGACGACCTGGCGCGAGCCGCCGGGGTCGCCAGCACCACCGTGCGGCTCTACCAAGCCAAAGGGCTGCTCGCCCCGCCGCGGCTCCAGGGTCGAACCGGCTGGTACGACGCCTCGCACCTCCGTCGACTCCGCCTGATCGCGCGCCTCCAGGACGACGGGTTCTCACTCGCCGGCATCTCCTCCCTGCTCGACGCCTGGGAGTCCGGCGGCGGCATCGACGCCCTCGTCGGGGTCGAGGCGCAGCTCGACGAGATGCTCGGCGAACCCCACGCAGTGGTCGTCACCGTCGCCGACCTCCTGTCCCGGTTCCCCGAGGGATCGATGTCGCCCGACCTCGTGCAGCGAGCCGGCGCGCTCGAGCTCATCCGTGTGATGGACGACGGCAACATCAGGGTCGCCGACCGGCGCTTCCTCGACACCGGCGCCGCGCTCGCGCACCTGGGCGTCCCCATCGACGTGATCCTCGACGAGTGGGACGCCCTCACCGTGCACACCGACGCGATCGCCGGTCGGTTCATCGACGTCTTCGAACACCACCTCGCGCCGGACGACTGGCGCGACGGGCTGTCCGCCGAACGCGCCGACGAGCTCACGCGAACCCTCGCCCAGCTCCAAGCACTGGCCCGCCACGTGCTCACCGCGGCGCTCGACGGCAGCGTCGCCGAGCTCGGACGACGACGCCTCAGCCAGCTCCTCCCCGACGACGCCTCCGCCGAGGCGTCGGCGTGACCGCCACGCAGCTCCGACGCGAACGGATGCACGCCCCCGAGAGGGTCGCTCCCGTCTCGGCTGCCCGCGGCTACCTGGCGCTGCAGGCCGCCGGCGGCATGGTCTGGTGGCTCGCGGTGTTCGCCTCGGACGACGTCCAGCGCTGGACGCTCGGGCGCTGGGATCCGGCCGTGCTGGTCGGACCGGACCTGGTCCTGTTCGTCGGAGCCTCGGCCGTCGCCGCGTGGTCGGGCAGCCGGGTCATGGCCGCGGTCGCCGCTGCGTGGACGGTCACCGTGACCGTGGCGATCGTGACCTACGGACTGCTCGAGCAGGCGGCCGGCTGGGGTGTGGTCCTGATGTCGCTCGCCACCGTGGGAACCGTCGCGGCCGCCGCCACGATGTGGTTCGGGCACCTGCCGACCGCGTGGTTCTTCGTCGGCCCGTTCTCGTTCCGGGTCGCCGAACCGGCGCCCGGCGCACAGCACCTCCGCCGCAGCCTGGCGCAGCTCCTGGTCTTCTGGACCACGTTCTTCGTGGTCGTGCCGCTCGTGCTCTCGCTCGCCGAGCAGCGGCTGCAGGTGGAGTCGCACCTGTTCGACCCCACCGGGGTGCGACTGATCGGCGCGGCGGCGTTCTTGCTCGGCAGTGCACTGGGGATACGGGCATGCGTGACGATCGCGCTGCACGGCAACGGCACGCCGCTGCCCGCGGCAACCGCCAGGGATCTGGTGGTCGCGGGTCCGTACCGGTCGGTTCGGAATCCGATGGCCGTGGCCGGAGTGCTGCAGACCGCCGGCGTGGGCGTGATGCTCGGCTCCTGGATGGTGGTCGCGGTATCGCTCATGGGAGCGACGGTGTGGCACCTGGTGATCCGCCCGGTGGAAGAGGCCGATCTCGCTGCCCGCTTCGGTGAGCCGTACCGGCGCTACACGCGGCATGTCCGCTGCTGGGTTCCGAGGCGTCCCTTCCGGCCGTGACGGATGCCCGCCGTCACGGCGTCAGGTCGCACGACTCGGTGCGTCGCCAGATCGACACCGGGTCGCCGATCTGTACGCTCAGGTCCACCCCCCGACCCGCTGGACCGCCGTGAACGATGTCGACACCCTGCTGAACCAGCTGTGCCACCTGATGGTGGCCTTCGAGCGTGCGATCGAGCAGGCCGAGGACGACTCGGGCACCAGGCTGGACCTCGACATGCCCGAGCTGGCGGTCCTGGTGTCCTTGGACCTCTTCGGCGAGATGCGACCGACGACCATCGCCGAGCTGCTGGGCGGCACCACGTCCATGGCCACCAAGGTGCTGGGCCGTCTCGAGCGGACGGGCCTCGTGACGAGGCATCTGGGCAGCATCGCGGAGGACCGCCGTGCGGTCACCGTGGAGATCTCCGACCGGGGGCGCGACGCCATCGCGGTCGGTGACGAGATCCTCGCCGAGCTGAGCATCGACCTGCTGGCGGCGATGGCCGCCGTGCAGTTCAGGGCGACGTCCACCGAGCAGCAGGCGCAGTGGGACCGCGACCTGCCGGGCGAACATCCGCCGAGCACCGGCGCCGGACTCGCAGAGTTCCTCCGCTTCGTGGTCGAGATCGACAAGCCGATCCTGTCGACCGTCGGCGGGCTGAGCTCGCTGCATCCTTCGGATCCGAGAGGACTCTTGATCCTGTCCGAGCTCGATCTCCGAGGTCCGCTCCGTGTCGGCGCGGTGCCCGCCGTCATCGACCGGTCCCGCAATGCGTCGCACCGGCTCTGCGCGGAACTGCAGGACGCAGGCTTCGTCACCCGGGTGCACGGCGCGGTGGCAGGCGATGCGCGGGCGGTCGTGCTCGAGCTCACCGACGTCGGCCGAGCGATCCTTCGTGGCGTCGTCGCGGCGATCACGGCGCACTTGGGCGAGCTGAGGCCCTCGATGATCGCTGTGTCCCTCGCGCTCTCCGGACACCGCCAGGGGCTGGGCGCGTCGATCGTCTGAGCCGCGCGGCGCAACCCGACTGATGGGTACTACTGCGACGTAGCTTCCTTGCAGTACATTCCTCGCTGACCGGGATCCTGTAGGCCAGCTCACTGATCGAGCGGCAGGATCGGTGGGGGGACCATCGTCGTGACGGACTTGCAGCAGCAACCCGAGGCATCGCCTCGACCGGAGGACTGGGTGCCGGTCGAGCACCGGATCCTCGGCATCGATCGACGCACCATCGCACCGTCGCTCGCGGTGCTCGTCTTCATGGTGCTGATGGCGGTCGTCCTGCCGAACCTCGACGACTCCGTCGAGTACGACGACCCGATCGTCGCCGGCGACGTCATGGACCTGGTGGGCGGCACCCTCACGTTCGTGCCCGCCGAGGGATGGAACCGCGTCGACGGGTCCCTCGTGGGCGAAGGCGCGCCCGAGTCGGTCGGTTCGGTGTCGACGGTGGTCATCGAGGACGTCGTCCTGTCCGTCACCACCGGCGAGTTCGACGGCACCCCCGACGAGCTGCTGGACCAGATCAACGAGCTGAACGACACCCTGCAGGACCCACGCGGCCTCGGCGCCGCCGGTCCCCGCGAGGAGGTCACCACCCCCGGCGGGCTCACCGGAGTGGCCGAGACGTTCACCGGCCTCGACCAGCGTGGGGTCACCGGGGCGTTCGTCGTCGACGTCGACGGCACCTCGGTGGGTGTCCAGGTGGTGGTGAAGGGCTCGGTCGACACGATGAGCGAACACTTCGAGGAGATCATCGCCATGCTCGACTCCATGACGCTCACGAGCGCCGACGGCGAGGAGGTCGGGTCATGACCGCCCCCGTCGATGCCACCACCACACGGGCCGCCGCGCTCGAAGCGTCCGGCTTCGGCCAGAAGTTCCGACTCGTCCAGACCCACAACATGGCGTTCTGGGTGTACGCGTTGCTGGTCGTGGTCGGCCTGATGGCCATGTTCCAGCAGCTCCAGAGCTCGTTCGTCGCCTTCCAGGGCTCGCTGGTGTTCAGCGTGCTGCTGTTCGCCGCCTACACGGTGCCGTTCTGGCTCTTCCTGCGTCACATCGATCGCTTCGACAGCGTCCCGGAGAAGCTCGCAGCAGCCGCGTTCCTGTACGGCGGGGTCGTCTCGACGTTCGCGATGGCGACCTACGCCAACGACGCCGTGATCTCGCTGTGGGGCAAGCTGAACGGCCAGCAGTTCGCAGCCGACTGGGCAGCTGCGCTCACCGCGCCGTTCACCGAGGAGCTCGCCAAGGCCTCGGGCATGGTGCTGTTGGTGCTGCTGGCCCCGCGGCTGATCCGCACTGCGTTCGACGGCCTGATCGTCGGCGCGTTCCTCGGGCTCGGCTTCCAGGTCTTCGAGGACGTCATCTACGGCGTCAACTCCGCGTTCGGCAACTTCGGCGTCGACGCCATCGCCTCGAGCTACACCACCAGTGTCATGCGGGTCGTCGTCGGGCTCACCTCGCACTGGACCTACAGCGCGATCTTCTGCGCGGGCCTGATCTACCTGATCGGCCGCCCTGACGAACCACGCCGCATCGGCCGGGGCCTGTTCCTCATGTTCGCCGCGATGGCGCTGCACGGCCTGTGGGACGCGACCGGCGGCCTCACGGGCATCAACAAGCTCCTGTTCCCCGTGGTCTACGTCCTGGTGCCGGTGTCACTCATCGCCCTGTTCGTCTGGATCTACAAGAGCTCGGTGGTCACCGAGCGCCGTTGGATGCGCGAGCTGATGGAACCCGAGGTCGCGGCCGGGGTCCTGTCACAGGACGACGTCGACGCACTCGCCGGGAGCCGCAAGGAGCGCAAGGCCTACGTGAAGGCCCACAAGGGCCACAAGAGCCACGTCCACGCCAAGCACGTGCTGCACGCCGCCGGTGACCTGGCCAAGCAGATCGCCCGCGACGGCGGAGCCGACACCGACCGGGTCCAGTTCGCCCGCTCCGAAGTGCTCCGCGTCCGCAACGCCTGACACTCCCCTCTCCTCCACCCCACCCACCCTCTCTGACAGCAGGTGTCCCACATGCGCATCAAGCCCTCTGTTCCCGTCGCCATCGCCGTCATCGTCGGCTACCTCGTGGTGGTCTTCGTCGTCTGGGGGATCACCGGGCTGGACTACGACGAGATCGGCGACACGGTCGAGAACGTCCGCAAGGGCATCGTCCTCTCGGTCGGTCTCGGTGCGCTCTACCTGGCGATCGTCACCACGGTGCTCGGCTGGTGGAAGCCGGCCATCCACGAGCCACGCAAGGTCGGGGGCGGGTGGATGTGGATCGTCCCGGCGTTCCTGGTGCTCGGCGCCGCCCTGAACCTGGCCGCCACGAAGTGGGGCGAGATCGACGGGGTCGGCACCTATGTGCTGTGGCTCGCCATCGGGACGTTGCTCGTCGGGTTCTCCGAAGAGCTGCTGACCCGCGGTCTGTCCATCGTCGGCGCCCGCGGCTCGATGCACGAGAAGTGGGTCTGGGCGTTCTCCGGACTGGTCTTCGGCCTCATCCACGTCCCGAACATCGTGTTCGGACAGGCGGTCGGCCCCACGCTGCAGCAGGTCGTGTTCGCGTTCGCGGTCGCCCTGACCTACTACGTGACCCGCCGGATCGCCGGCACGCTGATCGTCACCATGCTCCTGCACGCCCTCTGGGACTTCTCGACGTTCATCCAGTCGCGTTCGGTGAAGGATCTCGACGAGCCGACCGCGTCGCTGGGCAGCTTCGCGATGTACCTGGCGGTCATCATCGGCATCTTCGCCCTGGTGAAGATCCTGAAGAGCGGTGACGTGGTCGAGCCCGGTGGCGACCAGCTCGCGGCGTTCGACCAGGTCAGCTCCGACCGAGCGGCCTAGCGCCCATCCGACGTCGGCGATGGCCCGAGGGCCTCACTGGGAGGATCCTGGTCGACATGTCGCCAGGATCCTCCCAGTTCGCGCCTGTCGTTCGGGTGTGGACCCGCGGCGAGCCCTCACCGAGCCAGGCGGCCGAGAAGGACGAAAGCCCTGCAGATGCAGGGCTTTCGCTCAGCACCCCCAACGGGATTCGAACCCGTGCCGCCACCTTGAGAGCGAAGTGTCATCGCCGTGCCGGCCTCGCCGGAGCGTTCTCGTTCCGCTGCGCCAGCACTGGCATCGCGGCGCCTCCATGGACATCCACCGTTGACCCCGGGCCACCGAATTGGCACAATCCGGGCACAAATTGCTTGTTGCTCGCACGCCCCAGAGGCACGGGAGCTTCCTTGAACTGAATCGGACCACCATCGGTCCGGAAGGAAGTCATCGTCGTGCCCCGCCGTCAATACGCCAAGCCCATCGCGACCTTCGAACACGGGACCAAGGTCTACGGTCCGTCCGCCGGCGAGCCCCGCTACCGCGTGATTTCGAAGGATCCGGCCGGCAAGCGAGTGTTCGCCCGATTCCTGACTGAGGACGATGCTCGCGACTACGCCCGCGCCGTCGAGTGCGCTCTCGAGACGACGGTCTGCGTACCCGGCCGCCTCGGAGCGCCGACGACCGTTGGCCATTTGATCGACCGGTACCTCGCTAGCCTCGGGTCACGTTCCATCCGCTACGTCGAGCGCCAGGAGTACCTCCTTCGCATGTGGGTCCGACCCGTGCTCGGATCTCACCCGCTCGAGGCGTGGACGCCGGCCGACTCCGAACTCGTGCTCGACCGCGCCAGAGGACAGCTCGCCCAGTCGACTGTGCAGAACGTCGGCTCGGCAATGCGATCGCTCGTGACGTTTGCGTTCAAGAGCCGGTGGCTCACACGAGACCAGGACCCGATGTGGCTCGTGCGCTACAGCCCGTCACCGGAACTACAGGGCGAGGCCGCCGGATTCGTCGAACGCTCAGCCCTTCCGACCGACGAGCAGTGCGAAACGCTGTTCCGTTCCCTCGCCGCCCATGGCCACCCGAGCTGGGCTCTCGCCATGCGGCTCAAGTACCGCAGCGGAACCCGGTGGGGGGAGCTCATCGCGCTTCGCCCGTGCGATCTCGACTTCTCGCCGAAGAGGGTCGTTCACATCCATCGGGCCGTCGAACAGTCGCAGCAGGGCCTGGCGATCAAGCCAACGAAGAACCGCCAGCGCCGCACGTCGGTCTTCCCCGCCAGCCTTGCGGAACCGCTCCAGAATCTGTGTGCGGCGACAGAACGAGCCGGCGGCCCGGAATCCCTGCTGTTCCCCGGCAACGACGGCGGCTACGCCAACCGGAGGACGTTCCAGAGACACTGGGCCAGAGCAGCGAAGGCTGCGGGCATGCCGATGAAGTCACCGACATCGGCGGTGTGGCACCCACACGACCTCCGTCACGTCGCAGCGTGCTGGATGTTGTTCGACGTCGGCCTCGACCCGGCAGCGGTCAGCAGGCTCCTCGGCCATGCCAATGCAGCATTTACCCTCAGCCGCTACGTCGGAGTGCGTGGCGACCTCGCAACAGCGGCGACCGCCGCAACCGACGGATGGTGACATTCGCTCGATCCCGCCGTGCCAGCCGTTCTCTCGCCGCAAACAGCGTCAGCCCAGCACCGCCGGCACCGCTCCCTCGCGGTTGTCACCCACCCTCCGCGTCCGTCGGGTGTCGCCAATGTCCGGAGCGTGGCGACCAGTCCGTTCGCGTCCAGTCGGCTGTCGCTCGAGATGACAATGGAACCTGCAGCAGACCCGTCGTCAGCAGCAGTGGCAGCGAAGCGCTGCCTCGTCAGGGTTACCGCCGATCGCTGCCCACCTGGACGCGACGAGTGCGGTGATGCGGTCGGGCAGGACCACGTGCGTCCCAGAGCCTTAACCCCGAGCCTCAATCGGCCCCAGGGCGGTTCAGACCGCTGACCAGATCCGCTAAGCGCCGAGCGTTCGAAACGAGAGCGGCGACTTCCGCCGAGCGGTCGCCTGCGTCCACTCCCAATCGCTGAGCCGAGACGATGACCATGTCGATCGCTTCGGCCACGGCGTCCTCGGCGGGCGAGCGACCGACTTCGGCTCGCAGCGGCGGCTGCCTGCGGGAGGTGGCGAGGTCCTCGGCCCGCGCCAGGATCTGCAGGGCTGCGTCGCCCGGCGAGACTCGGTCTGTTTCGATCACGACGTCGTCGAGGTGCAGCGGTGCCGGGTCGAGTGCAGCCAAGTACTCGTTCAAGCGTTCGGGATCCCCAAGCTTCCCGTACGGTCGTCGGGTCTCGTTCACCACACGCTCCCGAAGCACCTCCGGTGAAGCTGTCAGCTGAACGAAGAGGGTCTCGCCGCCGCATGCGCGCACGGCGCGACGAAGTCGTTCGGCGAATCTCTCGAAATCCGCCCTCCCGGACGACCCCAGCCACGCGCTGTTGTTGGTGAACACGAGATCAACGCGGCGAGCGATCGCCTCCGTGATCAGAGCCAAACGCATCCGGGTTAGGGCCTCGCGAAACGCCTCCGAGTGACGGTCGAAGATCGGCAGGACCGCCTCTACCGTGAGGTGGTTGTGAAAGACACGGAACTCAGATCGCTCCGCCATCTGCGTCGCCACAGTCAGCTTCCCGCACGCCGGGGGGCCGTAGATGTAGACCAGCACCGCGATCCTCCCCTCCCCGGGTTCGCCGTCAGAAGCCCATCGGCATCCCGTTACCCTTCCATAGCTCCACGAGGTAGGGGGGGGGACTCCCCCGGGCCGGCGGACTCCGAACCTGAGGCGACGCCGTCATGGTCATCCCTGACCAGGCCCGAGGCCATCACGTGGTCATCCTGACCACCGTCGTCGACAACAGCGGCAGCGAAGCGCTGCCTCGCAGTTGTTGCCCACGCTGCGCGTCCGCCGACCGTCGTCCAGGTCCGAGGCACGGTGTCCAGCGCGCGGGAGTCCACTTCGCGGTGTCTCAAGGTGACAACCGAAACTGCAGCAGTCCCGATCTCGACTGGTGCCGTGTCCTGAGCGGCAGCGCCGCCCCCGGCGAGGCTGTCCGATGGGCTGGTCAGCGACCTGCGCTCGGTGGGGACCACCTGGGGCTCCGGCGGGGGCTCCTCGAAGCCGTCCGGGAGGCTCACGCTGAACGTGACCGGCTGCGCCTTCCCGACGGTCGCCGTCGTAGGCACAGGTCGTTGTGCAGGAAGGTGCTGGTCCGATCCCGCTCGCACGAGCGCGACAGCAGCTCCGACCAGAAGCAGGGCAACCGCTGCGGCGACTGCGGTCAGCCGTCGCCTCCAGGGCTTGGGTTGCCCCGACCGCACGTCTGATGCCACCCGCGCGTCGGTCGCCTCATCCAGCGTTCGACCCGCTCGAGCGAGCCGTTCTTCCACCGAGGGTCTCATGTGTCCTCCCCGAGTTTCGCTGCGCAGCCTCTGCATGCCCCGGTGCACGTGGTTGGTCACTGCTGCGACCGAGATGCCGACGATTGCCGCCACCTCCCGGTAGCTCCATCCGTGTGCGTGCACCATGACCACACAGGTCCGCTGCAGTCGCTTCAGCGCACCGAGTGACAAGAAGATGTCGCCCGTTACGTCTTCCCACGCCGGATCGAAGTGCTCGCTGGGAAACTCCACGCCGCGCCGCCAGCGCCGGTGACGCCGGTTCGCTGACTGCGCCACCCGGTATGCGTAACCCGCAGGGTTCTGCATCCGCCCCACTCGCGCCCAGTCCCGCCACACCACCGCCAGCGCCTCGGCGCACAGGTCCGCACCGACCTCGACACCCTCTCGAGCGACCAGGACGCAGCGCAGCCGAGCACCGTCGCCCGCGACGAACTCTTCAAAGTTTCGCCTCTGACGGTCCGGCTCGGCGGATCTTGACTTTCCCACTGGCAATTGAGATCGAGCGCGTCCGCGATCTCACGAACAGTTCCTTCAGGGTCACCGCTCTCGGCCATTGCCGGCACCGCCACCCGTCGCTCCCGCTCTCGGCGTCGAACCGAGGCGCGAACCATCGACCGGGACTCATAGACAACGGCGCGCAACCAGAGCACTCGCCGATCTCGAGCACCGCTCCAGACCGGTGACCGAGTCACCCAAAGGAACGCGTCCGCCACCACATCCGGAGCGTCGTCCACACCGACCAGACCCGTCGCGAACCGGACCATCTCCCCAGCGTGAGCCTCGTACACGGCCTCGTTCGATCGATCGTCCACTCCCATCGACCGTACGTCGCCGCCACCACCCTCTCCGGGTGACACGCCATCCAGCACTCACCCGGTGAGCGTGCACATGACGCGCCCCACGGCGGCGCCGTCCGAACGCCGCGGTCTCGCCCGGTTCGCCGTCGGTCGCTCCGGCCCGGCCACCCTCCCGCCATGAGGGCGCAGGCGGTGCGTTGTTCTCAACTCGGTTCAGTTGCCGACCTCCCACACGGTCCCGAAGGTCCCGGACTCGGGGTCCAATGTGAGAACCGCGTCGTCGGTGGCGTACACGCCGCCGCTCGTGAGCCCGGTCGAGGTCCATGGCCCGTCACCGTCGCGACGGTTCAGCCCGCCGCTACGAACGGCGAACGCCGCGGCACCGCCCGGTGCGACGGCGATCTGACCGGGCCCGTCATCGAACATCGGGCTGCCGTTGATCTCGGTCCATGTCGACCGCTTGGTGAACCACTCCCACGTTGCGGTCGACAACACATGCTGCGTGTCGCCCGAGTGGAACGCGAACCGACCGCCTGCGCACTCGTCGCTGTAGGTCGTCGGCACATCCGCCGGCACCGGGCCGACCGAACGCCAACCCGCAGCGGGTTCAGCCAGGTCCAGCACCTGGGTGTCGCCGGTCAACGTGAACTGCGAGGCGGCACCGAACTGGGTCGCTGCTAGCGGTACCACGACGGCGTGCTCGTCGGTGATGCACGCCACCGACTGCTGTCCGGCCTCGAGCGGGGCGGGTGGGAGTTCCGCCACCGTGCCGTCGGTGTCGACCAAATAGCTCGTGTCACCGATCGAGCTTGGTCTCAGTGGGTCAACGCATCAGTGGTCCTGATCGGGTTCGATCGATCAGGGAGGTGGCTGATGCACAAGCCGTTGACGGTGGCGGAGAAGGAACGGTTGGCGGAGCTGGTGGCGGCGAACACGCCGCTGGCGGAGATCTGTGAGGTGATCGGTCGGGATCGGTGGACGACCCGGCGCAACATCAACTACCTCGCACGTCGGCCTGCGCCGGAGCGGACTCGGTCGCCGTTGCGGCTGAGCTTGGCTGAGCGCGAGGAGATCTCCAGAGGGGTCGCTGCGGGCGAGTCGCTGCGATCCATTGCGAGACGCCTGGGGCGGTCGCCGTCGACGGTGTCGCGAGAGGTCGCCGGCAACGGTGGTGCTCGCCGCTACCGGGCGGTCGTTGCTGACCGAGCCGCGCTGAAGCGAGCTCGTCGACCGAAGCCAGCGAAGCTGGCGGTGCACCCGGAGCTGTGCGCATTGGTGGAGTCCAAGCTGGAGCTGCGCTGGTCGCCCCAGCAGATCTCGGGTTGGCTGTCGGAGACCTTTCCCGACCGTCCGGAGATGCAGGTGTCGCACGAGACGATCTACCTGTCGCTGTTCGTGCAGTCCCGCGGCGCGCTGCGCAAAGAGCTCACCCGTTACCTGCGGCGGGGCCAGGCCACCCGCCGGCCTCGAGGCCGCCGTGCCTATGACGGAGGCCGCGGCAAGATCCGAGCGATGGTCCACATCAGCGAGCGACCCGCCGAGGCAGAGGACCGGGCCGTGCCGGGCCACTGGAAAGGCGATCTGGTGTTCGGCACCGCCCGCAGCGCGGTGGCGACCCTGGTCGAGCGCCACAGCCGGTTCGTGATGCTCGTCGGCTCCCCAACGGCCACACCGCCGACGTGGTCGCGGACGCGCTCTCGGCGAAGATCGCCGAGCTTCCCGAACGGCTCCGAGGATCGATCACCTGGGACCAGGGCAAGGAGATGGCCCGCCACGAACGCTTCAGCGTGGAGACCGGTGTGCCCGTCTACTTCTGTGACCCGCACAGCCCCTGGCAGCGCGGCTCGAACGAGAACACCAACGGTCTTCTCCGCCAGTACTTCCCAAAGCGCACACCACTCCCGCTCGACCAGGCCGCGCTCGACGCCGTCGCCGATGAGCTCAACGGACGCCCTCGACAAACCCTCGGCTGGAAGACACCATCACAAGTGCTCGACCAGGCGTTGCGTTGACCCACTGAGACCAAGAGAAAACTGCGTGCGTCAGCGGTCCTGCGACGGTGGACAACTCGGTCTCCGACGACAGCGACACCACGGGCACATCGAGCTCCACCCACTCGTCCCAATCGTCGTTGAGCATCACGACGGCGAGTTCGCCCTCACCGCCGCTGCAGGGCGCGCCGTCGCAGGCCACCCCTCCGATGGCGACCGTCGAACCGACCGACGCAATCGGGCCCAGCACCGGAGGGTCCGGCAACGACTGCCACGAGCCGTCGACGCGGCGCAGTGTTGCCTGACGGTCACCTGACACAGGGTCGCCCTGGAGCACCACGAGCGCGTCACCAGCGCCAGCGGCGTCAACCAGCGTCGAGGCGAGATCGGCCGGCGGCACGATCGTGCTCGATGACCCAGAGCTGGTGTCCAGCGACGGTGATGCCGCCCGCTCCGACGTACACCCCGACAACATCACGCCAACGACGAGACTCGCTGCCGCGACCCGACCCGTCCACATCAGCCACCTCCAGCCACCACGGTACCGGCGCACCAGCGAGCGTCGCGGTCCCGCCTCGGTCTCAAAGGGTCAACGCAGCCCCCGGTCGAGTACCTCCGATGGTGTCGTCCATCCGAGCGTTCATCGAGGTCGGCAGTCGAGCTCAGCGATGGCGTCGAGACCCGCCTGGTCGTGCGGAAGTAGCCGACGTTCCGGGAAGTACTGGCGCAGCAGACCATCCGGAGGTTGCCGGTCGGCCGGACACCGAATCTGAGCCGCAGACCTCGTGGTCAGCCCTGACCATGCTTGAATGCGCTCTGCGGTCATCCTGCCCACCGTCGTCGGCACTAGCGGCAGCGAAGCGCTGCCTCGCAATCCTTACCGACGGTTTCGGTCCGCCCGGTCCCGGCGGACCGAAAGGTGCTGGCTTGCGAGGCTCTGTTCGACGCCCCCGCACTGTCGATCGAGTCCCACTGGGGAGCCCTGCGGTCCCCGCCGAAGCTTCGGTGTCCGTCTACCAGGGGGACCTCCAATACAGACGGCTGCGCTCCGCGTGGTTCGAGTGAGTTCGACTGGTGAGGGGCGGTATCACCGTCCGTCAGCCCGACCCACAGATCTATCGTCACCCCCACTCGCGGCAGTCCGGACGCAGACGACTGCAGCTGCAAGGCAGCACGCGCTAATCGTCTGCAGGGGCACTAGGTGAGAACAAGACCATCGTGTCGTTGATGACCACAGCCGCAGTCATCTGCCGGAGCGAGCCGATCACAAGATCAACCGCTTGGCGAAGCAGGTCCTCGGGAAACGGTGCCGTCGCATACGCCTCGACTACAGAGACGTTCTCGTGTACCACGCCGCCGACTGGATCGACCCAAGACCCGATCGCCTCGACCCCGGTGCACCCACCGGCGAAGGTCGAGAGGAGGCCTACGAGTTTCTCGCCGACCGACCTCCGTGTCCGCGCGTGGATCAGAGTTCCGTCTTGCGCGATCGACGGGACTACCACCTTGATTCGGTACGGCATCGAAACGACGTCGTATGAGATCGAAACGTCTGGCAGCGGATCCTGCAGCTCCGTCACCAACAGCTCAACGCGCTCCCATCGGTCCGTACTGACCCGCCTGAGGCTTGGGTACAAGGCGTCGGCCGGACGAATGCCCGGCAGGGGCTGCGACCGAGAGCCCTCGGCATACCGACGAAGCCGAAACTTTCCATCTGCCGAGAGCATCTCCACTGCGTCGAAGAAGGTTGCCGAAGCCATCGTGAGCGCTTTCGCACCGACGGTGCCCCGCTCGGGGAGATTTGTTGTCAGGAGCACAAGGCGCTCGATCCCGGATGCGCTAAGGACACTTGCCCGTCCGAGACACTTCCAGACCGTGTCCGTGCGGAGCAGTCCGGCACGCTCTGAACTGAAGCTTCCAGACACGTCGAAGAACCACTCGTCGCCGGCACCATCCTTGGCCACAAGATTGACCGTCGCCCCCGTTGGGCGATGCACCATGTTGCTGGCCACAACTACGAAGCCAGCTCCTTGAAGCACAGACGCTGCGATCTCCTGTGCCTTTCGACCCTCGCTAACTCCTCGAGCTTGAAAGTCGTTGTCGGCGTTCATCGGTTAGCCCTTCTGCGCTATTGGCGGGAGCGCGCGACCCGAACGTGACAACAGTTCTACGTCGATCAAGAAGGCGATGGCCGGGATTCGCCCTGATCGTCACTGCGCTCAACGGTGGGCCACGCTGTCTCGATCATCTGGAGCCCGACCTCGACCGGCGCGAATTCTTCAAGTGACACGCGCGACCGAAGATCGGCGGCCAAGTCCCGCAGCACCGCCTCAGCGTGTCTAGGCACCTTTCCGCTTGCTGCCGCGACGAGGAGCTCAGCGAGGAGAGTTGTTTGACTCCCAGCTACCTCGAAGCTAGCTCGGTGCCACATCTCCAAAATTACGTCCTCGGTCGATCGTCCGGAGTACTCCCAGAAAGCCTCGGACGGACGGATCCAGCGGAGGACAGCCGCGACTATCGGAGTCTCGAAGTAAACGACCGGGACGCGACTGAGGTCGAACCGAAGCCCGGGTGGCCCACCGGTCGCCTCCTGCTCGAGTCGCGTGCGCTGCAGAACAGCGCCAACACCGGCCAATGTTCCTGCCATCGACATTCCCTGCCCGAACCGAGAGTTTGGGAGTAGGTGCGGTAAGTCAGCAGAGGCTGTCGATGGCAAGGAGCAGCACAGGACAGCCTCAGGATTCGGCGCTCCGCTCGTCTCGTCCCACGTGGCCCGCCGGGCATCCCAATCGCTGTGCGGACTCTGTAGGACCCAGCGTTCTCGACCCTCCACATACTGGCGGCCAGCTGGAGAAAGCCGGTCGAATCCCGCCGTCTGCCGGTACAGGCGCTTCTCATCAGCGAGGGGATGATCCGACGGGAAGTAGGTTAGCCATGCGGCAACCAGTCGGCGGTACATGGAACTTCGCAAGGCGCTCCACTCCCGAAATGACGGAGGCCGAGCGTGGATGATGAAGCCGGAGACGACATACGGCAGCGAGGGATTGCCAGCTCGAGCAGCCGCGACTCGCACCATCAGTTCTTGGAGCGTGCCTCCGGTGACTGACCCGATCGTGAGCAACAGGATGTGGGAGCTGGCGCGGAGCGCCCTGACCAGATCACGGTCGCTCGTCTTGGTCGGTTTGCTTGGGATGCCTACTCGCTTTGCCTCCCGGCGGGCGCTTCCGAGAAGGCGTTCGAGTAGCAGGCAAAGGTCGTCGAAGCCTTGAGGCGCTTCGACGCGATCGTCGACCAAGTACACGATGGTGTCGAACCCGCGAAGCCTCTCGATGTCGGATCGTCCGTCCATCGGATCCACTGTGGGGGTACCAAGCTGATTAGCGACCGACTGTAGAAAGCGGTCGTCACCGAGAAGGCGATGTGGATAGAACCGGACTCCCCACCGGCCGGGCGAGCGTCGCAGACTCGTTCGCTGCGCCGGGTCGCAGTCAATCCCGATCCCGTGCTGTCGGTCGTACATCTCCAGGAGCAGGTCGATTCGCCGAGCTTCCGATGGAGGGTCCGGCATCGCGATCACAGACGGCTCCGGCAGAAGAGTGTTCGAGAAGCTGCTCGGATCGATGCGGACATAGGGAGCCCGCCGAAGGCCGTCACACATATTGCAGCGGCCCGGATCTCTTTCAGGCTCATCGTCCAGCCTTGGGGGCTCGGGAATATGCAACCAAGGCCGAGCGACGCCCTGCTGTGGTTCATCGTGGGCCACGGGCCGGAGGGCCGTTGCCGCACGGGTAGTTCGATCCACCAGAACTTCGATCCACCAATCCCAGTCGTTCCGGTCGAGCGTGCTCGCCAATGCCTCCACCGTTGTTCCGGTCGATGAGACCGAAACCAGGCCCAGGACGCCGTTCGCTCCCACCGTCAGGTCAATCAGCTCTACATCGCGAAGACGGGAGTGTGGATAGTCGTCTCGGACTACAACCGGGCCCAACTCCCAACCGTCGAGTGTGGCAGCGCTACGCAGGGCCATCGCAAGCGGGAGCATGGTGCTGCTGTCCAGGACGAGCGCCCGACCCACGTCAGCATAGGGGTAGAGCCAAGTTGCCAAGGCCTCCGCATCCCGAGGGTGACGAAACGCGTCGCCGACCCGAATGAAATCGGATCGATGCTGCCCAGAGGGCAGTTCGAAGTGGAACGTGCGCGGAGTCCAATGAGCCTTGCCTGCTGAAAGGAGAGAGGCCGTCTCCACAGCGCGAGCGGCGGCGAGCATCTCACTGTCCGGAGGCTCGGCATCACCGAACCAACGAACCAATGGCGTGTGACTTCCGATTCGGAAGCTCAACTCAGCGATCGAGGGGCGCCCCGCAGTTCGCTTCTCAATCGATGTAGCGATCCATTCGAGTCCCTCCGGAGTGGCCAGCCGGGGCACCCGAATAGCGACGGTTCGCGCTTGCCTTAGCTCATGATCACCAACGAATCTCAGCTGCTCGGCGACGGCGGACTCCCAGCCAGCCTGCTGGTCACTTTCGACATCGATGAACACGAGACCGCTCCCCTGCGGCACGTGAGTCCATGCGGGAACCCTGTACCCGTTCCGAACCCTCACGTACGTGCTGGGCGCATCTCGCAGGCTGCTACGACTCACCTATCCAACTTCGACGGCGTCCGAACCACCTGAGGTCCGGCGGAATCGGTAAAAGCTTTCGGCTCTCGACGCAAGAGTTCTGGAGGACGCGTCTTCAATGCGTGGCACCTCCAGCTGCGTGTGAATCAGAGTGCCGCGGAACGGGATCTGCTCCGACCACCTTGTGCACTCTATGCCGTTGCGCGGCTCGTCGGGAGGTGGCATCGACAGCTGAAGGCGAACGGCTCGCTGACCGTCCGACTGGTCGTCTTCAGTGAGCACCGTAATCGTGCCGCCTGCCTGCGCAAGCAAGTCATGGAGATACCAGAGTCCAGCACCGTTGTGACCTGGGACGTTTCGCTCAGAGAGCTTGTGGGTGAAGATCCGCTCAACTATGTCTGCGGCCGAATCGTGAATCAGTTCGTCTGGGTGCTGCCAACGCAGGGTCCTAGCGAGTCCGAACCCATTGTCCAACGACAAGAAGTACAGACGATCATGGCTATTCTTGCCCCCCTTGGTCGTACTTACCAGCAGACATGACCGACTTCGCTCGACCACTGTTGAACCCAGCCATCCTGCCTGAAACCGAATATCTCGAAGATTGAAAGCATGAACGCTTTCATTGTCGAGGACCTCTGCAAACCCCTCGGAGACGGATGCTAGGAACCCTTGCCAAACCGATCTCGCTTCCCTGTCCACTGGTCGGGGGATTGCCGACCTAAGCCAAGGGAATGCCGCCGATCCTTGGAACTTGCGAAAGTATCCCGGTTCACACTTAAAGTGAGTGTTCGAGTAGAGAAAGAGACGATCATCGGCTTGATAGCCGTCGGCAACGGGGAAGAGAACATTCTCGCCGTCAGTGGAATTCCAGGTACCAGAACTCGCTTCCAGCAGACGGCGCGTAGCTTCATCTTGTTTCACCATACGGGTGGGTCCGGTCCGCTGAGCTAAAGCGAAATAGAGTCCACCACGAAGGAGCTGGAGACGTACCCCGTGCTCCTCGGGGAGCGTGACGCGTAGATCAAGGTTTCCATATCGGGCCGTGAGCAAGTTGCTCAGCGCGGGAATCCACCACGTAGGCGATAGCCGTCGTTTGGAGGCGCCCGCACGGTCGAGCGGCGAGAGGTCGAGATGAAGTCGCTCACCTCCGAAATCAGCGGTGACGAGCGCGCTGAGCATGCGCTTTCGCTCGCTCGCGCCAGTACCAGTGATTGCGTGGTCGATCATTCGGCAGTTCCGGGTGGTGTCCGGCTGGGCACCGTCGGGTTGCCTCAAGCTAGGGCCATCGACACAGTGTGCGCCAGCGAGCTTGGTTGGCCGACGCTTCTGCGACAACAAGCGCGCTCCGGTCCGACCGCCACTGAGAACCGTCAGGCACCCGACACAGCTTCATCAAGCCATACTGCCCGTCGCAGAACCGCAAGGTCGAGCGACTCGCCCGAACGCTCCAGAACGAGTGGGTCTACCGCCAGGTGTCACCACCAACGACGAACGCAGCGAAGCCCTGACACCCTGGTCGACTACTACAACCACCGACGGCGCCACTCCGCCACCGGAGGCCTTCCACCCACCGGTCGACTGTCACCAACGTGAAGGCCGGATACACCTAGAGCATGAACGGGCCCAAAAAACCGAACTGATCAGAGTGATGGGCGAGATCGCCGTACTCTCGCTACCAGAGCGACCTGGACAACAAAGCACAATAGACACCCTGCATAGAGAATAAGACCGCCCGGAATCGGCCCGAATGAGACTTCGTTGATTGAGGCCCAGGTCATTACAAGGGCGATGAGCCAGCTAGCCGGCGCCGACATGGCCACGACGACCACCGTGAGCGCTTCTACCGGTCTGAGGTCCTGTCCGACTAGCCCGACCGTCAGGGTGCCCAGCATCGAAAGAAACCAAAGCCCTACGATAAGGAGAGTCACCAAAGAAGGTCTACGCATCTCCCGTAACCTCATTCACTTTAGAATCGAGCCGAACCGCGCAGTTCCGTTCCGCATCGCCGTCGAGTCAACGCCGCACGTCCAACGGCTCTTGCCCAGGCCGCGGCATCGGTCATAAACCCGGTCGCCAAACCAAGAATCGAATGTTTCTTTAGAGTCCACTCTGTCACCTCGGCGGTCTAGGTAGCGGATGATGTCGTAGCCGAAGTCATGGGCTGCGCACTCCTGCCGATAGTCCCGATCCCAGCTGTCCGGGCCCGCCGAGCAGCCGTCTCCGTTCGTCCGTCGATACCATCCGGTCCTCCAGTTGCGTGCATAGTACCTTCTTGTCTCGAACATCCAATTAGTGAATCCCCTGGGCAGCGACTGCCTTCCGGTCACCATGTCGACTATGTCCTGACCGGTATAGGTTCGCTCACCACTGAGGTCCAGCTGATTGATGGGGTCTGCGGGGTAGTTGTAGTCGTTGGTGACGCCGCCCTCGATCGGGTCGACTTCGAGGAAGCGTCCGAGGACGGGGTGGTATTGGCGTGCGCCCATTTCGATGACGGGTTGGAGCCCGGCGAGGAGTTCGACGGGGCGGGCGTGGCCGCCGAGCCAGGCGTCGTCCATGGTGCCGGGTCGGGTGTCGGCGGTGCCTCCGGTGACGGGGATTCCGTCGGGGTCGTAGATCATCGTTGACCCGATCTTTGCGCCGCTCATGTTGGCTTGTGCGGCGATGGTGCCTTGGAGGTTGGGGTACGACCACTTGGACGTTGCTGGTGCGGCGGGTTCGTGGTGGTAGATGCCGCCCCCGGGTAGCGCGACCGTGACGCGGGTGGGCTGGTTGGAGGTGTTGGAGGGTGACTTGCGGGGCGTCACCGGTCCCGGAGTGGCCGTACCGGACGGTTCCTTCACCGGTGGCGGCACGGGACACGATCCGGTCCGTTGCGTCCATGACGTAGGTCACGGTCGGTAGCGCCGGGAGGTCAGCGTCGACGTCGACGACCGATCCGTTCGCCGGATCGGTGAGCGTCCAGAGCTCCGCGGCGACAGGCGTGGTCTGACAGACAGCCGCCGTGAGCGGCACGCCGTCGCCGCCCGTCGGCGTGGAGATGAGACACCGGCCGGTGGACGCGACCGCAAGTCGCCAACCGCCGGGGTGTTCGCTGAACGTGAACCGCTGGCTCGCGGCGTTTGCGACACAAGTGGACTGCACCGCGCTGTGGTCAGCTTGGATCTGGAGGCACTTGTTCGCATTGCGGAACCTGACCTTCACCACGTTCGGCGCGCCATCGGGCACCAGATCGACGGACTGCTGCGACACCGCCGGCACGACACAGGCGAACTGCTGGATCACCGTCCCGTCCGCTGACGACGGGCCTTGCACGTCCGCGCATCGCCAGTTGCCGCGGGCGCGGAACTGAACATTGTTTCGCCCGGCCGCCGGGATCGTCGATTGGGCTTGGGCTCGCACGGTGGAAGGGGTGACCGCGGTGTTGGTGGTGGTGCGCAGGTCGAACAGCTTGGACGCGGCGACTCCGCTGGCGCAGCCGAGGAGTTGGAGGTCGGTGCCCCAACCGTTGCCGTTCGACGGCACATCGACGCACTTGCCGGACGGCCTCGAGATCAGCCGCCACGACGACCCGGACGACTGCAGTCGGAACTGCTGACCAGCGGCGGTCTGGTCACACGGCTGCTGCGCGAACTTGGTGCCGTCCGCAGTCGCGCCGCCGACGGGGGCCATGCACTTGCCCGAGAGGTGCGACACCACGTTGAACCAGACACCGTCCGCGGCGACGAGCGACCAGACCTGCTGTGCGACGGCGGGGCTGTCGCAGTTCCACTGCTGCAGCAGCGCGCCGTCGGCCGACGAGGGGCCTTCGACGTCGAAGCACAGGTTGTTGCTCGTGGTGCGGATCTGGACGGCTCCGGCGGCGTTGCGGTAGTCGGCTGGGCCGGTCGACAGGTGGCGGTCCGCGATGTCGTAGCCGTGGGCTTGTGCGCCGAGGGTGGCGGTGTTGCCGTGGCTGTCGTAGGTGAGGGTGCCGTCGTCGGCGTTGATCGCTCCGGCTGCGGGATCGGAGGTGGCGGTGAGCCGGTCGGCGTGGTCGTAGCAGTAGGTGACCGGGGTGCCGTTGATCGTCTTGGTGGTTCGGTTGGTGTTCGCGCCTGCGGTGGTGGCCGTTCCGCAGCCCCCGGTAGGGGCGAAGGTGTAGGCGGCGGTGCGCGTGGGCGCTGCAGCCGCGGGCGCTGCTGCGAACGTGACGGCACCGGTGAGGCGACTCGCGGGGTCGTAGGTGTAGTTGGCGGTCGCGCCGTTAGGGTCGAACCCGTCGGTGGACTGGTTGACGATCCGATCCACCTGGTCACGGGCGGTGACCGCGTCGGAGGTCATCACGGCGTTCGACGCGTTGCGCCACGTCACCGACGCCGGAAGACCTCGCGTGTCGTAGGTGAACGAGCCGCTCGTGCCGTTGCCTGCGTTCGTCGAGCCGGACGGATACGTGGCACCGGTGATCCGGGTCAGACCGTCGTAGGACGGCGTGGCGATCGGTTTGCCGTTGAACGTGACCTGGGTGATCTGGTCGTCGTTGCCGTAGCTGTAGCCGACCGTGCCGCCACTGTTGGCTCGCGTGGCGACACGTCCCAGCGTGTCGTAGGAGGTGGTCGTCATCAGACCCCACACGTCGGTGTAGCTGGTGACCCGACCCGCCCAGTCCACCGTCGACGTGACCGTGCCGGCGGCGTCCGCGACGGAGGTCACAGAGGGGTCAGACGAGACCCGGTAGGTGTTGGTGACGGTGCGTTGCGGCTGACCGCCCCACGCCGGGTAGGCGATCGTGGCGGGTCGGGATGCGTCGTCGTAGGTGGTGCAGGTCCACGGCTCAGAGGAGATGTCGCTGCTCGCCCTGTAGCCGGCGGGTCGCCCCTTCGAGTCGTACACGTACTGGCGCACGATCGCAGTAGCGGGGCCGGCACCGTCGGGATCGGCCTGTGTGGTCTGCTTCGCGAACCCCAACTGCGCAGTCCCGGCGGCGACGCCGCACACCGCAGCGATCGGGCCTTGTGTGGGCGTGTAGTGCGAGTAGGAGACGAACGACCCCGCTCCCGCGGGCAGCTGGCGTGAAAGCCGGCGCAGGTACTTCCCAGCCCCAGGAGTCTCGTAGGTCTCGATGGTCTGCAAGTTCAGCCCACCCGGGTCCTCGGTACGCACCCTCGGGATCCCGAGGTACGACTCGTTGACGGTCGCGGTCGCTGGGTCGTCGTAGGAGACGGCTTGGACCTGCGTGGTCGTGGCGTCGACGCGTTGTTCGCTGCGGGTGCTGAGCCCGAACTCGGGTCGGAGGAACTGCGGATCCACCACAGGGTTCGCACCGTACGGTGCGGGGCCGGTCCAACGCAGCGTGACGCCGCCGGTACCGGAAGTGTCGGCGAGATCGATGCGGATCGGGAACCACTGGCTCGTCTGCGCAGCGTTCACCGTCACCGATACAGATCGGGACACGACGCCGGCCCCGCCGGGATCGGCGACCCAACCGTCGGACACGAACTGCGTCGACGGCCCAGGTGACCCAACCGACGCGCGGACCGGGCCGTGGCTGTCCAGGTTCAACGTGTAAGTGCCCGCGACCGGGAACCGGATCGAGCCGGTCAACCGGGCCGACCAGTTGTCGACACCGACCGAAGTGTCGGGCGCGCCGGTGGTGGTGAACCCACCGGCGGGAAGATAGCCGTGCGCCTTGGGTGCGGTGGTCATGTCCGCGGTGTTCCAGTAGGCGACGGCGAGCCCGGCGAGTCCGCCGTCGATCACTGTCGACGACGTCGGCGTGGTGGCGCCGCCGACCTGTCCGCCGCCGTCCCAGGTCGTTGCGCCGAACTCGGCACGGGGCGCCGGACCCCATGTGGCGATCGCACGGTCGCGGTCGTCGTAGACGGTGGACTTGCGCAGGAACACCGGCTGGTTTGCGCTGTCGCGGGATTCCGACTCGGTCCACAGCACCTGATGTGTGTACAGGTCGCGCCACTTCGTGAACGACGACCGGCCGAGACGGTCCTCGACCTGGAACGCCCGGCCCGACTCGTCCAGGCGGTAGCGGGTCGTGAACCCGTTCGGTTCGGTCCGGTTCGCGTCGGTGACGGTGTTGATGCGCGGGCCGCCGACGTCGTAGGCGAAGTTCATGCGAGGCCGCGGTTGGGTGGCATTCGCGAGCTCGCCGGTCACCGATGTGACCCGGTTCGAGGTGTCGTACGCGATGTCGGTCGTGTGGCCGGCTTCGGCTGCCGGGAACTCGCCGGCGACGATAAGACGATTGGTGAACGGTGAACGAATCGACGTGATGCGACCGCTCGAATCCCATCCCAGATCGGTCACCGCCTGGTCGTCGGTGCCGGTGGTGAGGTTGCCGTTGACGTCCTCGACGATCCGGGCGATGCGAGTGCCGGCGGCGTCTGCGTAGTGCAGGTCGATGATCGAGCCGTCCATGTGAACCACCCGACACAAGGAACCGCTGGGGGCTGCGAACAATCCGACAGCTGCGGCAGGGCAGGTGTGGGTGCCCGCATACCTGAACGAGATGGTGCGGTTCGACACCGGATCAGTCACCGTCTCAATTCGGCCGCCTGCACCCCGGACGTAGGTGAGGCTGGCCGGTGACCGATCATCGGTCGATTGACCTGAATACGACAGGGCTCCGCTCGCGTCGAACTGGACCGACAGGCCGGAGTCGGAGGTCCACTGATAGCCGCCGCTGGAGAGTGTGGCAAACGATGAGAACTGGGTCGATGGGTCATCGGGTGCCCACCCGGTCCCGGTCCAGCGGAAGGCATCGGTGCTGCCGTCCGCGAGCCGGACGACCGCGGAGCCACCCGGGATGACTTCGGCGCGGGTCACCGGCAACTCGCCCCAGGTGGCACGCCACCCGGGCGGCAGTCCGGGCACGAGGACGCTCTGCTCCGCCCCAACCGCGGCGAGAGAGTTGTACGACAGCCCGACCGACGCCGAACCGCCGACCGTTGGGACACCACGGGATGACCAGCCGAACACGGCGTTTCCGGTGCCGACGTTCACCTTCACCGGCCCGACATCGACCATCGGCGACGGGTTCGACGCCCCGAGCCGGCGATCGAACTGGAACGAGTACACCGGCGACGGCGTCAAGGTGTACCCGTCGTTCGCCCACGCCCGCCAGTAGTAGGTGCGCCCGTCGACCAGGCTGTTCGGACTCAACTGAAACGACGTGCCCGGCTCCGACCCCCGGGACGCCACGTTGCCCCAATAGTCGGTCGGGCCCGGCGGCGTGTCCGCCACTGAGAAGTGGTACCAGAGCACCCCGTTGCGCGACGGGTGAATCGTCGTGTCGTTCACCTGCGACACCGCCAACGTCGGCGCCGACGACGGCGTCGGCGCGTACCAGGCCTTGCCCTCCTCCGGCGACGGCGCCGTCGGCGCCGGACCCGCGGTCGGCGGGTTCACCACCATCACCAGCCGCATGTCCAACGCCTTGAAGTTTGCGACCCCCGTCGGGTCTGCGCGCATCCCGAACGTCGGCGCCGCCCAGTAGCCGTTGAACGCCGAACGCACCCGCGAGGTCACATCGAACGCCCACGACGACGTGCCGTTCACCGTCTGGATCGACCCCCCGCCGATCGCGCCGTCCCACGTCCAGTTGTTCGGCACCGCCAACTCCAACGCCGTGTTCCCCGACGTGCACGAACCGCACGGCACCGCCGCCCCGGTGATCGTCGCCGACACCAGCGCAGAGTTCCCCGCACCCCACAAGCCGAACTGGTTGCCGGTCGCGGAGATGTCGAACTCCATCACCGTGCGCCACGCCGAGAACGGATAGCCAGGCGTGTTCTCGAACCCGGCCATGCCCCAACACCAGTACACCCCTGGCCCGCACACGCTGTTCACGACGTTCAGGTAGCCACGCCAGAACGACGACCCGATGTTCACGTCCGGGTCCAACACCACCGGGAACTGATCCGCCGCCAAACCCGAGATCCACGCGTCGTCCACCGAGAACTCCGCCACCGACACCCCCGGCGACACGACCGCAGCACGGGCCAACGGCTGGGCGACCGGATCCAATGTGATCGCACCACCCTTCGCAGTTGTCACCGCGAGCTGGCCGAAGTCGAGCTCGCCAGCGAGTTCGCCCCTCGCCGCCAACGACGACCGAGCACCCTCCTCCTTCGGCCGGTCCACCAACCCTCGCTCACGCAAAACCGAGAGGTCCTGCTCCCGAGAGCCGTCCGCCGTGCCCGGCTCGAAGCCGGCCAGCAAGTCGTTCCACGCTGTGTCCGCATCCAACGCCAAGCTCGGCGCTGCGTTCACCACATCAGCCGGCGGACCCGCCGCCTTGCCCGGAACCTCCGCCCGACCCGGATCCTTCGCCACCGGCGCGTCCCCCGGCGTCTCCCACACCGGATCCAGCTCCGCGCCCTCCACACGGAACGACACCGCAGAAGACCCCTTCGGCGCCTGCGTGTACATGACATCCTCACGCACACCGGTCGCCATCACCGTGTAGCGAATATCCACCCCCGGCCATACTTGCCGGTACCACACCACCGAGCTGTCCTCGCCATCCACAACAGGGGCCACAACACCCGCTGGCGCAGCGCCGCCGAACGCCAACGGCACCGACCGCACCCGCTTCCCCGACGGCAACACCCACGTCACCCCAACAGCCGAATCCCCGAACTCGACCGCGAACACATTGCGCGACGCCGCCAACACCCCCGGACGGCCCTCGACCGGCACCACGGAAGTGTCGATCAGCTCGAAGCCCTTCGCCGCCGGATACGCCACCGGCTCCGACGACACCTCCACCTGCTCCAACCCATCCGAACGCACGAACGTCTGAGCGAACGCAGAGCGCTTCTCCACCACCTCACCCACGACCACCGCCGACGGATCCGGCTTCGACAACGGCAGCTCCCGCTCCACCGGAAGCGGCTCCTCCACCGGATCCAACGGCTCCGACACCAACCCGGGCACCTCACCAGCCGATTCGAACTCCGAAGACGACTCGCTTCGCTCCTGTTCGACCGCCGCTGCCTGGGGAGCCGCCAGCGGCACGAACACGAACGCGACCGCACCCAACACCAGCCACGACGCCGCCCAACGGCGGCCCAGCGAACCTTCCACACCAATCTCAGGCATCACACAGCACCCGATCCACCACGGAGCTCCGACACAGTGCGTCCCCTCTCACCCACGACCGCTGAGACCTCGACCCTGCGAACGGCCCAACCCGTCATGACTCTCGACGCCTCAACCGCCGGCGATCAAGAGAAGCCTTGATCCCGAACCACAACACGTGCACCGAACGGCACCCATGGCCCCCGGCGGTACTAGCAGAAACGACCATCGCGAAGATCATCGGTGCGACCGTCGACGGCACAGCCGCCTAAGCACCCTGCCGCTGCTTCGACTCCCTATCCGACACCATCGACTTCGACACCACAGGAGTCCACCATGTGCCGAGCCATCACCGACCCGCCGTCCATCGCAAGCCAACTCCGCCGTGCCGCCGAGCCCGCCTACTGACCGAGCGGGTGGTTCAACAGGTTCCCCCCAGGGGGAACCTGTCAATGTGTGCGCGCCGGATCTGCTGTTACGCGCCGACGCGAGCGGGACGTTCGACCGCGCTTCCAGGCGAGCCGTCCGGCGACTGAAGAAGAGGTCGACTCGTCGGCAGGTATCCCGTCGCCGGGGTTAAGTTGGTCGTACTCCTGGCCGCTCTCGACGGTCTGCAGCGACGACGGGTGCGATGCTGCGCTGGAGGGGCGCCGGGGAACGCACCCGCATGGGCCACGGAGCCGCTTACACGGCTGATTGTGACGGCGGTGGAGGGACACGCCAGCACGTTCGTCCCCGGCACGAGACTGCGCACCATCGCCCCGGGACCGCGGCGAGAGCGGGGCCGGCGTCGCCAGGGTGGAGCGAACGGCTAATTGGCCGCCGCGGCGTGCGGGGTTCCCGACCGTCGTGGCCGGGTCGTGTTCGACCTCCCGCTGGACGTCGTGCTGCCCGCTACCTGCCATACCGACCCCCGCCGGACTTCCCGCCGAACCTCCCGCTGGACCGACAGCCGGAGGGTGCCTGCCATACCGACCTCCCGCTGGACCTCCCGCTGGACGTCGTGTTTGCCCGACTTCTTGGTCGGCCATCAACGAATCTTGCCGATGGGTCGTGCGGGACATCCCGTTGGTCCCCTTGGCCACTGGGACGAGCGCTTCAGTCTGCTCGCCCGGCTCGTCATTCGTTCGTGCAACGACAACTCAGGCGCCGAGTTGGCGGACGAGCGTTGCCCGAGTATCGAGTGACGACTCGAACCAGGCGTGAGCGACCGCCCACGCCAGAGCGCTCTGCAGGCCGTCGGTCTCGTAGATCTCCTGCGCCCGGTCAATCAGGTACCTGACCATCGGGTTGTCGTCCTCCGGCCACGGAGGGTGCGGTTGACTCCGTGCCCGCAGCGCTTCGACACCATCCTGGCCGTCGAGGTAGGGCTTCAACTGATCCGCCCAGCGTTCGAATGCAGCGCTGTTCTCGGTGTTGTCAGGAGTCATCGACGAATGGTCGCACGACTCGCAGCTCGGCATATGAGCGCACAGACCACGCAGGAATCCCCCACCGCCGCTGGCGAGGCTAAGGGTGGCACCTCGGCTTGGCACAAATGTGGCACAAACGGCGCGCCACCGGCCGTGACGGGGTGGTACAGCCGGCAACCAAACGTGACGACCCTCGTAGCCCGAAAGCGCCGAAACCCTTGATCTGGAGCCGATCGCGGCGCCTGACCAAGGGTTTCGTCTGTGCACCCCCAACGGGATTCGAACCCGTGCCGCCACCTTGAGAGGGTGGTGTCCTAGGCCGCTAGACGATGGGGGCTGGTCTCACCGGATCGCTCCGGAGATCTTGTGGTCCGACCTCGGTCGGCGCTGGCTCGGGGGGGAGGACTCGAACCCCCAATGTCTGGACCAGAACCAGATGTGTTGCCAATTACACCACCCCCGAAGGTGATGTCGCCCCGGAGGGCGCCGGTGGACTTTAGCCGATTCGACGCACCCGGCCACAAACCCGATCCACCGCACCGCCGAAGGGCACACCGGTACGATCCTGCGCGATCAGGGAGGCGAGGATGACACGGCGACTCGGGCCCGGCGGGAGCCGTCGGCGATCGACGGCGATGACAGGTCGGTCGCGCCGACGCCACCGCGGTCGGGCCACGGCGCTGCTCGCCGGCGTGCTCGTCGTGTCGCTCTCCGCCGCGGCGTGCACCGTCGCTCCCCCGCCGACCACCGTGGCACCGGCGAGCGACCGGCCCGAGCCTCCCCCGCCGGCCGATGATCCGGCGACGATCTCCCGGTCGGTCCTCCCGCCCGGCAACGGCAACCTCTCCGGGCCGACCTCGCTGCACCTCGACGACCAGCGAGCCATGTACGACCGCTTGGACGACGCCGTCGCCGACGGCACGCTGACCGATGACCGCCTCGGCGAGTTCTTCAAGGACGCCGGCCTGGGCACCACGCCGTCGGTGCGCACCGATCGCCCGGCGCCCGGCGTCACCATCGACTGGGACCGCTTCGGGGTCCCCCGCGTGCAGGGTGACACCGCAGAGCAGGTCGCGTGGGGCGCCGGCTGGGCGGTCGCCGATGCGCGCCTGCTGATCGCGGAGATCGGCCGCCTGCTGGGTCGAGCCGGCACCATCGAGATGGGCGGGACCGACATCCTGGGCGCGCTGCAGCAGATCGGTCGGCTGCCGCAGGTCAACTACACCGACGCCGAGCTGGAGGCCGGTCTGGCCGAGGCGGTGGCCGACGCGGGCCCCGAGGGTCCACGCATGCTCGCAGCGCTCGACGCGTTCGTCGCCGGGCTCAACGCATGGCTCGACACGCACACCTTCCCCCGGGAGGTGCTCGACCTGGGCATCCAGTGGCGTCACTGGAACCGGGCCGACGTGCTGGCCGTGGGCATCGTGGTCGATGACATCTTCGGAGCGGGCGGAGGTGACGAGGTCGGCAACGCCGCGGCGTTGGCGACGTTGCAGGCACAGCTGGGCGAGGTGATGGGGCGGGCCACCTTCGACGACCTGCGCGACGCGGACGAGCCCGACGCCACGTCGCACACCGACCGATCGTTCCCGTACCCGCTGTTCGCCCCGCCCGGCGGCGCGCCGACCGCGGACAACGTCGTCGACCCCGCAGCAGTGGCGTTGCCCGACGATCCGGCGACGCTCGCGGTCGCCGCGTCGCCCAGCCCGACGATGTCCAACTACCTCGCGGTGACCGGTGAGCGGAGCGCGACGGGGCGCCCGATCCTCGTCGGCGGACCGCAGTCCTCCTACTTCGCCCCCGAGCTGCTCTTCGAGATGGAGCTGCGCGGCGGCGGCTACGACGCACGAGGGATCACCTTCCCCGGCCTGGGCCCCTGGGTGGTGATCGGCCGCGGACGCGACCACGCCTGGACCGCCACAGCCGGCGGCTCCGATCTGGCCGACCAGCGCGTCGAGCGGCTCTGCGAGCCCGACGGCACCGCGCCGACCGAACGGTCCCGGCACTACGTCCACCGAGGCGCGTGCGTGGCCATGACGCGGCCCGACGCCCAGCCCATGACCGCGTGGCGCACGGTGCACGGGCCCGTGGCGGGCACCACCACGGTCGCAGGGGCACCGGTGGCCATCAGCCGCGAGCGCATGAGCCGGTTCCGCACCGCCCATGCGGCGCCGGCCTTCTGGGCGCTCAACCGAGGTCTGATCGACGGGGTCGAGGACTTCGCGCCGACCATGTCGTCGATCCCGATGAGCTTCAACTGGGTGTACGTCGACGCGGAGCACGTCGCCACCTTCCACAGCGGCTGGTACCCGATCCGCGCGCCGGGGGTCGACCCGGACCTGCCGTCGTGGGGCACCGGCGAGTGGGACTGGCGTGGGCGGCTGGACTGGCGGGACCAACCGCGGTCGATCGACCCTGCGTCGGGGTACGCAGTCAGCTGGAACAACCACGTCGCTCCGGGGTGGCGGGAACCGGACAACGACTGGTCGGCGGGCGTCGTGCAACGGGTCGATCTGCTGGACGACCGGGCTGCCGGCCTTCGCCGAGCGACCCCCGCCGACGTCGTCGCGGCCGTGCAGGACACCGCCACCGTCGACGTGCGCGGCGCCCTGGTCCTGCCGACGGTGCTGGACCTGCTCGAACAGGCCCCGGCTCCGAACGAACGGGCCCGGGCGGCCCGCGACGAGCTGCAGCGCTGGGCGACCAGCGGCGCACACCGCCGGGACCGCAACGACGACGGCTGGTACGACGACCATGCCGTCGCGCTCATGGATGCCCTGTTCCCACGCATGGTCGACGCCGTGTTCCGCCCACGCCTGGGCGACTACCTGCGGCCCGGACTGATCCGCCCCAAGGCCGTCGACAACGCACCGTCGCAGACCGGCGGGGCGTACGCCTACGGCTGGTACAGCACCCTGGTCGTCGATCTGGAGCGCGCCGCCGGCGAGCGACCCACCCCGCGCGACGTCCCCGTGTTCTGCGGCGACGGCACGACGACGGCGTGCGCGCAGCTGCTGTGGCGCACCCTCGACAGCGCCCAGGCCGCAGCGGGGCCGTTCCTGGGCTTCGCCGGGCTCCAACGCCTCCGGTTCCTGCCCTACGTCGGCAACCTGGAGTCGATGCGATGGTCGAACCGGCCGACGTTCCAGCAGGTCGTCAGCTTCGGATGAGCATCACCGGGTCTGGTTGAACAGCCGGCGGTACCCGATGAGCTCGCCCACCGCGACCCGCCCGGTCTCCCCCACCAGCTGACCCGCCGAGGGATCCCCGTCGGTCGGCGCGACGAACGGCTCCAGGCCGAGCTCCCTGGCGATGCCCTGGATCCGGCGGTTGTGGTAGCTGTCCGACACGAGCAGCACCCGTTCGGCCCCCTCGTCGCCGAGCACCCGGCTGGCCGCCGCCAACGACTCGTAGGTGCTGGCCCCGTCGTCCACCACGCGCAGCGCCGAGTCGGGCACCCCGCGGTCGGCCAGGTACCGGTAGCCGGCGTAGGCCTCGGTGAAGCGGTCGCCCTCCTGCTTGGAGCCGGTCAGCACGATGATCGGCGCCAGCCCGTCCTCGTAGAGCTCGAGCGCCCGGTCGAGGCGGCCCTGCAGGGCCGGCGACGGGGTGCCGTCGTACTGCGCCGCGCCCAGCACCACGATCGCGTCGACCGGCTCGCGCTGGTCCTGGCGTGATGCGATGACCACCTGCGCTGCGATCACCGTCACGTACCCGACCCCGAGCAGCAGGACGAGCGCGCCGAGGCGCACCAGCCAACGCCCTGGCCCCGAGCGTCGTGCCACGTCGGGCTCAGTCCCCGGCGCCGAGTCGTCGTCGCGCGTCGCGCAGGCGCGCCAGCGTCGTGTCGCGTCCGAGCACGACCATGGCCTCGAACAGCGGCGGCCCCACCGAACGTCCGGTCAGCGCGACACGCACCGGCGCCTGGAACTTGCGACGGTTGGCGCCCAGCTCCTCGGCCAGCGCCATGAAGCGCTCGTGCAGTTCGGGTGCCGCCCACGGCCAGTCCGCTGCCGCGTCGATGACGGCATCCAGCCACCGGCCGGCATCCGGCACCATCGCCTTGTCCCACGACTTCTGGTCCACCTCGGGTGCCGCGAAGAGGAAGTCGACGTAGGTCGGCACCTCGGACAGCGTCTCGATGCGGGTCTGGACCTCGGGCAGCAGCTGGCGGAAGCGCTCACGGTTGGCGGGGTCGGCACCGTAGGCATCGCCCACCGCCGACGCAGCCAGGTACGGCTGCGCCGCATCGTCCAAGGCGTCGAGCGACAGCGCACGCAGGTGCTCGCCGTTGACGAACAGCAGCTTCTTCACGTCGAAGAAGGCGGGCGACGAGCTCACGTCGGAGATGTCGAACATGGGCGGGAACCCGTCGGTCAGGCTCAGCGGCTCCAGGCGCACCTCCTGGCCGTCGGGCGGGCCCCAGCCCAGCAGCGCCAGGTAGTTGACCATCGCCGAGGCCAGGAACCCACGGTCCCGGTAGTCCATGAGCGACACGTCGTCGCGCCGCTTCGACAGCTTCTTGCGCTGCTCGTTGACGATCAGGGGCATATGGGCGAACTGCGGGTCGTCGCCCGGGATGCCCATCGCCCGGCGCAGCAGCAGGTACTTGGGGGTGACGTTGATCAGGTCCTCGCCACGGATCACGTGGGTGATGCCCATGGCGGCGTCGTCGCTGGCGTTCGCCAGGAAGAAGGTGGGCGACCCGTCGGACCGGCGGATGACGAAGTCCTCGATGTTGGCGTGCTCGACGGAGATCTCGCCGCGGATCAGGTCGACCCACCCGGTCGCTCCCCCGTCGTCGGGCACCCGGAAGCGCACCGCGCCGTCGGACTCGTAGGCGGCGCCGTCGCGCAGCAGGGCCTCGATCGCCTCCTGGTGCGCCTCGTCACGGCTCGACTGGTGCAACGGCTCCTCGTCCCAGTCCAGTCCCAGCCACTCCAGCCCCTGGTAGATGACGTCGATCAGCTCGGGCTGCGAGCGCTCCTTGTCGGTGTCCTCGATCCGCAGGAGGAACTTGCCACCCATGTGGCGAGCCGCCAGCCAGTTGAACAGCGCGGCCCGGGCGCTGCCCAGGTGCAGGTAGCCCGTCGGCGACGGGGCGAATCGGACACGTGCAGTGGTGCTCACCGGGCTGAGGCTAGTGGGCTGGGCGAAGGTGCCCGTTGACGGGGCCAGCCGCCGCCGGACCCCTACGATGAGCTGCTGCAGCGCCGGCGGGCACGCCGGCCGGGCACGACCGAGGACGGAGGTGTGGCGATGATCGACGAGCCCGACGGCGGGTTCACGCCGCCGATCGACCAGCCGCCGTCCCGTCCTGACCGACGCCGCACGATCGCCGTCGCGGCCGGTGTGCTCGTCATGATCGCGATGGTCGCCGCCGTCGCGTTCTGGCCCCGCAAGGACGAGCCGACCGCAGCCCCGACCACCGAGCGGCCCTCGACCAGCACGTCGAGCACGATCGAGGAGCTGCCCGGCGGCACCGTCGAGATCGCCACCGCCAAGGAGAGCGTCCGCGAGCTCACGGTGCTCGCCACCGAACCTGCCGACTGGGCAACGGCGGAGCCGGTGCTCGTCGCAGGTCCCCGCCCCCAGCCCGAGGCCACCGAGGCATCGCTGCCCGCACGCGACCCGCTCCCTGCCGCCGACGCCCCGATCGCCGGGCGCGTCGCGACCGAACAGGGCTGGGTCTTCGAGAACCCCGGCCCCTACGAGCCGTCGCAGCCGTTCACCATGCTCGTCGAGGAGCGCCGCGGCGACTGGGCCAAGGTGCAGGTCCCGGTCCGCCCCAACGGCACCGTCGGATGGGTGCGCCTGGACGACGTCGAGCTGTCCACCACGGCGTACCGCATCGAGGTCGACCTGAGCGATCGTCTGCTGCGTGCCTACGACGATACCGAGCTGATCGCCGAGACGTCCGTGGTGATCGGCACGCCGTTCACCCCGACTCCCACCGGCAGCTTCTACGTCACCGACATCGTGCCGCAGACCAGCCCGGTCTACGGCCCGGTCGCGCTGGCCACCGACGGCTACAGCGAGGTCATGGACGAGTTCGATACCGGCGTGCCGGTCGTGGCGCTGCACGGCACCAACCGTCCCGAGCTCCTGGGCCAGGCCAACTCCAACGGCTGCATCCGGCTGCCCAACGAGATCATCCGGCAGCTCGCCGACACGGTGCCCCAGGGAACGCCGGTCTACATCTCCGCCTGAACCGACCAGACCACGGAGCGCTGCGGCGCTACTCGGCGTCCAGGTCCAGACAGGCGCGCCAGTCGGCGCGGTGGCGCTCGATGATCTTCTGGTGCGTGAGCCGCAGCACGTCCTCGGGCGCGGCATCCGCGATGCGCTGGCGGGCCGTGTAGTGCATCGCCAGGTGCACCTCTTCGAACCACTCCCGGCGCAGCTCGACCAGCTCCGGGTCGGCGGTCGCATCGAGGAAGCCCCAGATGGTGAGCGCCGCGGTCAGGTCGTGGATGACTGGCGCCCGGCCGAACAGCGCCGAGCGCTTCATCGCCACGGTCGCAGCGCCCGCGAGCGCGTCGGCCTCGTGCTCGCCCTCGGACAGCGACAGCGTCCCGGCGAAGCGCTCGGCCAGGGTCAGCGCGTAGCCCTGGTCGGGTCCCGGCGTGCCCAGCTGCTCGCCCACCGGCTGGCGCCCACCGAGCTCGCCCGGACGGTCCGCAAGCCACGAGCCCAGACGACGGGGCGGCGAGGAGTAGGAGCGGACCTGGCGGGTGGGCTGGGTGGGGACGAACTCCGGAGCGGCCATGGCCCTCACCGTACCCAAGGGGCCCGGCACCCGCGAAGCCTGCCCGGCCGAGATCAGGCGGACTGGCGCAGCAGCCCGAACACCAGCGCGTCGATCAGCGCCATCCACGACGCCTCGATCACGTTGGGCGACACGCCGATGGTCGTCCAGGTCTCGTCGCCGTCGGTCGAGTCGATCAGCACACGGGTCACGGCGTCGGTGTCGGCAGTGGAGTCGAGCACGCGGACCTTGAAGTCGGTCAGGTGGATCCGTGCCAGGCCCGGATACCGGGGCAGCAGCGCTGCACGCAGCGCGGCGTCGAGTGCGTTCACCGGGCCGTTGCCCTCGCCGACCGACGCCATGCGCTCCTCGCCGACCCACAGCTTGACCGTCGCCTCGGTCGACAGGTCGACCTGGCCCTCGATCGCGCTGGTCGCCCCCTCGCGGTGGTACGCCGACACGCGGTACGCCTCGACCGAGAACAGGTCGTTGACCCAACCCGTCGCCTCGAGCATGAGCAGCTCGAGCGACGCGTCCGCCGCTTCGAACACGAAGCCCTCGGCCTCGAGCTGCTTGAGGCGCTCGGACAGCTGCGCGGCTGCACGGTCGTCCAGCTCGACGCCGAACTCCGCGGCCTTCATCGACATGCCGGCGCGGCCGCCCAGGTCGGAGACCAGCACCCGGGTGCGGTTGCCGACCTGAGCAGGGTCGATGTGCTCGTAGGTCGCACCACCGGCACGTCCGAGTGCCGAGGTGTGCAGACCGCCCTTGTGGGCGAACGCGGAGGAGCCCACGTAGGGGTCCGCCGGGTGCGGGGGCAGGTTCACCAGCTCGGCGACGTGGCGCGACACGGCGGTCAGGCGCTCCATGCGCCCCTCGGGCAGCGTCGCCACGCCCAGCTTGAGGGTGAGGTCCGGGATGACCGTCATCAGGTTGGCGTTGCCGGTGCGCTCGCCGTAGCCGTTGACCGTGCCCTGCACGTGGGTGGCTCCGCCGACGACGGCGGCGACCGAGTTGGCGACCGCGCAGCCCGAGTCGTTCTGGGTGTGGATGCCGATCGTGAGCCCGCCGAAGTAGCGCACCACCTCGCGGGTGACGCGCTCCACCTGGTGCGGCAACGACCCGCCGTTCGTGTCGCACAGCACCAGGCAGTCGGCGCCGTTGGTCGCCGCGGCCTCGAGCACCCGCATGGCGTACTCGGTGTTGGCGGCATACCCGTCGAAGAAGTGCTCGGCGTCGAAGAAGACCCGCAGCCCCTCCGACTTCAGGAACGCGACGGACTCCCCCACCATCGCCACGCCCTCGTCGAGCGTGGTGCGCAGCGCCTCGGTCACGTGGAAGTCCCAGCTCTTGCCGACGATGCACACCGTCGAGGTGCCGGCCTGCACGAGGGCGCGCAGCGTGGGGTCGTCGTCGCTGCGACCGAGCGGACGCCGGGTCGATCCGAACGCCACCAGCGTCGAGGTGCCCAGGTCCAGCTCACCCGCCGCGGCGCGTCGGAAGAACTCCTCGTCCTTGGGGTTGGCCTGCGGGTAGCCGCCCTCGATCCAGTCGACGCCCAACCAGTCCAGCTGTTCGGCGACGCGCAGCTTGTCCTCGACCGACAGCGAGATGCCCTCGAACTGCGCGCCGTCGCGCAGGGTCGTGTCGAAGATCTCGACCCGCTCGGGCACGTCGCCGTCGACGCTCATGCGACGAGCTCCACCCAATCCTTGTAGCGGTCGACCTGGCCGCGCACGACCTTGGCGTACTCGCTGGCGATCGCCGTGGTCATCTCACCCGGACAGGGGATCTCGCGGTCGTCGACCGAGTTGACCGCCGACACCTCGGCCGCAGTGCCGCAGACGAACATCTCGTCGCACACGTACAGGTCCGAGCGCGTCAGGTCGGCGACGTGGCACTCGATGCCCAGGTCCTCGGCGATCGCCATCACGGTGTCCTGGGTCAGCCCCTCGAGGGCGCCGGCCGAGCCGGGCGGCGTCAGCAGCACGCCCCCGCGCGAGATGAAGATGTTCTCGCCGGTGCACTCCGAGACCAGACCCTGGCCGTTCAGCATGATCGCCTCGTCGTAGCCGGCCTTGAGCGCCTCGACCTTGGCCAACGACGAGTTCACGTAGTTGCCGGTGGTCTTGGACGCGGGCGGCATGGCGTTGTGGTCGTGACGCAACCAGGTGCTGATCTTCATGCGCACCCCCTTGGTCACCGCGTCGTCGCCCAGGTAGGCACCCCACGGCCAGCACGCGATCGAGACGTCGACCGAGCACGGCAGGGTGTTCAGGCCCATCTCGCCGTAGCCGTAGTAGGCGATCGGGCGGATGTAGGCCGACGGCAGCCCGGACTCGCGCACGACCTGCTTGGTGGCGTCGACCAGCTCGTCCACCGTGTAGGGGATCTCCATCCCCATGATCTTCGCCGAGTTGAACAGGCGCTCGATGTGCTCGGTCAGGCGGAAGATGCCCGGACCGTTGGGCGTCTCGTAGGCACGGATACCTTCGAACACACCCATGCCGTAGTGCAGCGAGTGGGTGAGCACGTGGATCTGGGCATCGGCCCACGGCACGAGCTCGCCGTTCATCCAGATCTTCTCGGTCGGTGTGATGGGCATCTGAGGTCTCTCCTGCTCAGGCGTTCTCGGGCTCAGGCGTTCTTGACGGCATCCGCGATCGCGTCGCCGATCTCGGTGGTCGACCCGCTGTAGCGCTCGGGCGACTCGCACGCGGTCGCGACCTTCGCCGCGGCGGCGTCCTCCCCGAGGAACTCCAGCATGAGCCGGGCCGAGATGATCGCGGCGATCGGGTTGGCCAGGTTCTGCCCAGCGATGTCGGGCGCGGTGCCGTGCACGGGCTCGAACATGGACGGGCCGGTGCGGGCCGGGTTCAGGTTGGCCGACGCGGCGTAGCCCACACCGCCGGCGACCGCGCCGCCCAGGTCGGTGAGGATGTCGCCGAAGAGGTTGTCGGTGACGATCACGTCGTAGCGCTCGGGCCGCTCCACGAAGTGGATGCACGCCGCGTCGATGTGGTCGTAGCCGGTGCTGACCTGCGGGTACTCGGCAGCGACCTCGTCGAACACCCGCTGCCACAGGTCGCCCGCGAAGGTGAGCACGTTCTTCTTGTGCACCAGCGTCAGGTGCCGGCGTTCGGTGCCCGCCGCCTTCTCGAAGGCGTAGCGAACGCAGCGCTCGACCCCCATGCGGGTGTTGACCGAGCCCTGCGTCGCGATCTCGTGCGGGGTGCCCTTGCGCAGGAAGCCCCCCTCACCCGCGTAGGTGCCCTCGGTGTTCTCCCGGATGACCTCGAAGTCGCAGCGGGGCGGCAGCCGGAACGGCCGCAGGTTGATGTACTGGTCCAGCTCGAAGCGCATCCGCAGCAGGATCCCGCGCTCGACCAGCCCGGCGGGGGCCGACACGCCGACCGCAGGGTCGCCGACGGCGCCCAGCAGCAGCGCGTCCAGGCCTCGCCACTCCTCCATGACCTCGTCGGGCAGCACCGTGCCGTCCTCGAGGTAGCGGTGCGCGCCCAGGTCGTAGTCGGTCCGCTCGTACTCGACACCGGTCGCGTCGATCACCTTGATCGCCTCGGCGACGACCTCGGGGCCGATGCCGTCGCCGCCGATCACGCCGATCTTGTGGGTCATGGGGTACTGCTCCAGGAGTTGGGCCGGGTGTGGGGGTCGGCCGTCGGGTGCAAAAGAAAACCGCCCACCACGGTGGACGGAGACGAGCGCACGACGTGGTGACGACGTGCGCTACGGAATGATCGCTACCCGTGCGGTGTCGGACGACATCGCACGATGATACCCGCGGGCGGCACGCGAGCCCGCACCGGTTGGCCGTGCGCGACACCTACGCTGTGGGCCATGGCGAACCCCCACGAGCTGTCCCAGGCCGCGCACGACCGCCTCGTCGCCGAGCTCGAGGAGCTGCGCACCCACGGTCGCATCGAGATGGCCGACCGGATCGAGCGCGCCCGTGAGCACGGCGACCTCAAGGAGAACGCCGAGTACCACGCCGCCAAGGAGGAGAAGGCGAAGATGGAGGGCCGCATCGCCAAGCTCTTCGCCATCCTCGAGGACGCGGTGATCGTGGACTCCTCGGGTGCCGACGAGGCCAGGGCGGGCTCGATCGTCACGCTGAAGTACGACGGCGACGACGACGACGAGGCCGAGCGCTACCTGATCGGCTCGATCGAGGAGCGCCACCCCGAGGTGGACCACGTCGTGTCACCGAGCTCACCGCTGGGCGAGCAGCTGCTGGGCGCGAAGGTCGGCGACACCGTCACCTACGAGTCACCCGCCGGCGCCCAGACCGTGGTCGTGCTCGGGATCGAGTAGCCGTCGGTCGCGTCCACTCCGCACTCATCCCGAGACCTCCTGGATCGTCATCACGGTCGGTCGGTCCTCGCCCGAGAGCATGGTGACGCGGAGGTAGGAGCTGTCGTCGGCGAAGATCTGCGCCGCGCGGACCGCACGTCGGTCGAACTCGCTGGTCGACTCCTCCAGGGTCGGCGGGTTGAAGCCCTGCGCCGACCCGAGCTGCCGGGCGTACGCGCCGAACACCTCGTCGGGGTCGCCGGTCACCTCCAGCACGAGGACCGAGCTCTGCCACACGCAGTCGTAGGCGACACCGAGCACACGGCTGCCCGGCTCGAGCACGATCGAGCCGTTGCACGGTGAGATCGCCGATCCGTCGCTCGCTGTCGGCAGGGTCGACACCGTCGGGGGCGGCGGCAGCGTCGTCGTCGACGCCGACGGCGGTTCGGTCCCGGCGGGGTGGAGCGGAGCGGTCCCCCGGTTCGACGGCCAGCGGATGAGGCCGATGGTGAAGGAGTCGCTCGGCCCGCCCCAGTCCGGGGAGTAGATGCGGATGGCCGACACCTCGAACGTCTCGAGCTGGTCGCCCACGACGCGCTCACCTGCGACCCTGCACTCCACCCACAGCGGTGTGCCCGCCGGCGGCTGGCCCTCCACGTCGTCCATGACGTCGACCTCACGCACGACGTTGGCGCCGCATGCCGAGGCGGCCCCCGGCCCGAAGAGCGTGAAGCCGAGCTCCGTCGCCTGTTCCGCGTACGCCCCGACCGCCTCGGGCAACCCTCCGTCGACCTCGACCACTGCAGACCACGTCCGAGGGGTCTCGACGCCGTCATGGGTCCCGCCGAGCGTCGGGAACGCTCCACCGGGCACCGTCGTGCCCTCCGCGACGACGAAGCCGTCGGCGATCGCATCCCCCGGCGCCAGCACGGCGCCGACCTCGGAAGGGCCAGGTGAACCGGCCTCGTCCGGTCCGGCACGGACCTCGCCGCCGTCGGAGCACCCGATGGTCGCCACCGCAGATCCCATGACGAGCAGCAGTGCTGCGGTCCACCGACGATGCATTCGCAGCCCCTTCCCTCGGCCAGCACCCTACGTGTGCCGCGTTCACTGTCACACCCTTCTGGGAGAGTCGACACATGGACGGACCGACTCGGGAAGGGGTCGAGCCGTGGCTGCACTCGCTGGGTGAGTGGGCCGGGCAGCTCGATGCACCAACCGCCGATGACGATGACCTGATGGACGCCGCACTGCTGATCGAGCGTGCCCGGCGCGTGCTCGACGCTGCCTCGGCACGAGTCCTGGGTGAGCTGAACGCCCGCGGCACCACCGACCTGACCGAGGGCATGCGCACACCGCGCTGGCTCGCCCACCATGCCGGCCTGTCGGCGGCCACCGCGTCCGCTCGGGTCAAGGTCGCCCGGGTGCTGCGCAGCACGCTCGGCGACGTCGCCGACCTGTTCGACCGGGGCCAGCTCGGCTTCGACCATGCCAAGGCCCTCGCCGATGCCTGCAACCCTCGCATCGCCGAGCAGTTCTCACCGGTGGCCAAGCTGTTCGCCGAGACCACCGAGGGCATCGTCTTCGAGCGCTGGCGAGCGGAGCTGCACGGCGCCGCACAGCTGCTCGACGCCGACGGAGCACACGACCCCGCCGACGACCTCGCCCGCAACCGCCTCTCCAAGGCCGACACCATCGACGAGACCTACCTGCTGAAGGCCCAGCTGGTCGGCGCCGACGGGCTGCTCGTGCATCAGACGATCGACACCGTCGCCGACGAGCTGTTCCGCCGATTCCGCGCCGATGAGGAACTCTCCACCGTCGACCTTCGCACACCGGCCCGCGCCACGCTCGAGGCCCTCGCCCTCGTCGAGATCTGCCGGCGGGCCATGGCGGTCGACCTGGCCTCGTCCCGTCAGCCGCAGACCGACGTGACGCTCGTGGTCAACGCCGAGCAGCCCGATGCAGTCCACACGCCAGGAGGTGTGCGCCTGCAGGACGGCAGCACTCGCAAGCTGCTGTGCGACGCACGCCTGCTCCCGGTCGTGGTCGACTCGTTGAGCGTCCCGTTGGACCTGGGTCGCAATGCGCGCCTCGCCACGCCGGGCCAGCGGCGCGCCATGTCGGTGCGCGACGGCGGCTGCGTGTTCCCCGGCTGCGCGCTCCCCGCCTCCTGGTGCGACGCGCACCACCTGGACACGTGGGGCCAGCACGGCCACACCGACGTGCCTCGCATGGCCAGCCTGTGCCGCCACCACCACGGTGTGGTGCACCGCACCGGCTGGCAGATGCACGCTCGGCCCGATGGCCGCTTCTGGTTCGTCACTCCGTCCGGAGTGCAGTTCTGGGCGCAGCAACGAGGTCGTCAGAGCGACGGCACCCTGCCCATGGCCTGCTGAGCCGGTCCGGATCAGCGAGCACCTCGATCAGCCCTGCCCGACCCCCAGGTCGAATCCCTCGTCCTTCCAGCCCTCGATGCCGCCGATCATCTTCTTGACCGGCCGATCGAGCGCGGCCAGACGCATGGCGGCCTTGTCGGCACCGTTGCAGTGCGGGCCGGCGCAGTAGACGACGAACAACGTGTCGGCGGGATAGGGCTCCAGGTTTCGGTCCATGATGCGGCGGTGCGGCAGGTTCACCGCGCCGGGCACGTGACCGGCGGCGAACAGCTCCGGCGAGCGCACGTCGAGCAGCACGAAGTCGACCGGCCCGTCGACGAGTGCCTGGTGCACGTCCCAGCAGTCGGTCTCGAGCGACAGCAGCGACGAGAAGTGCTCGAGCGCCACGTCGGCAGGTGCGGCCGGCACCGCAGCCACGGTGGACGGTCCGGAGGGGTCGGAGCTCATGGCACGAGCCTGACATCGACTCGCCGTGCGCGCCGCCGAATTGTGGCTCAGAGGTGCTTGGTCGCCTCACGTACCGACAACGGCGACAGCTCGTCGCGGTGGGCCTCGACGAAGTCGCGCACCTGGTCGGGGAACCGTCGCGACAGGTCACGCAGGGCCCAACCGATCGCCTTGCGCACGAAGAAGTCGGGATGGCCGGCCTGGGCGGCGCAGTACCCGAAGATGCGCTCGGGCTCGGCCTCGTCCTTCCAGCCCAACTGGTGGATGATCGCCACCCGCACGACCCACATGTCGGCGTCGACCGCCCATCGGTCCATCTCGTCCGCCGCCACGGGGTGCGCCCGCACCACCGCGCCGACCACGTGCGACAGCGGATCCACGCCATCCCACCATGGGTCGGTGGTCACCAGATCCCGGAGCGGAGCCAGGGCGGACGGCGAGAGCGTCCGCTCGTATCGACGCAGCAGGTCCGCAGCGACGTAGGCGTACTCGCGGTACGGCAGCGTCCACAGCGCCGACGCGACCTCGAGCAGGCGCCGCTGCTCCGCGCCCTTCATCGACGCCACGAACGGCGCTGCCAGCCGGCGCCGCTCGGGCGACGGAATGCCCAGGAACTCGAAGCGCTCCTTCATGTAGGCCCGCATCTGTGGCGCCCGGTGGGCGTCAGCGGCCGAGCCCAGGGCAGCGGTCAACTCGTCGATGGCTCCACGGTCCGCGGGGTCCACCGGTGCGGCTCAGCCCCTGGTCTGGCCGTCGCCGCGCACGACGTACTTGGCCGTGGTCAGCTGCGCGAGGCCCATCGGCCCGCGGGCGTGCAGCTTCTGGGTCGAGATGCCGATCTCGGCGCCGAAGCCGAACTCCTCGCCGTCGACGAACCGGGTCGAGGCGTTCACCAGCACCGCGGCGGCGTCGACCTCGTGCAGGAAGCGCTCGGCCGAGCGCAGGTCCTCGGTCACGATCGCCTCGGAGTGACCCGACGAGTTGGCGTTCACGTGGGCGATGGCGTCGTCGAGGGAGTCCACGACCTTCACCGACAGCTTCAGGTCCAGGAACTCCGTGGCGAAGTCCTCGTCGCTCGCCGCACCGACACGCGACAGCAGCGACCGCGCCCGGTCGTCGCCGACCAGCTCGACCTGCGGCATGGCAGCGTCGACCCGGGCCAGGAACTCCTCGGCGATCGAGGCGTGCAGCACCAGCGACTCGGCTGCGTTGCACACCGACGGACGCTGCGTCTTGGCGTTCACCAGGATCGTCTCGGCCATGGCCAGATCCGCAGCCGCGTCGACGTAGACGTGGCAGTTGCCGTCGCCGTCGATCACGAACGGCACCGTCGCGTGCTCCAGGATCGACGCGATCAACGACGGCCCGCCCCGAGGGATCAGGCAGTCGACGTAGCCCCGCTGCTGCATGAACTCGGTCGCCGCCGCCCGCGAGACGTCGTCGACCAGCACGATCGAGTCCTCGGGCAGGCCGGCCTTTGCCACGGCCTCGCGCAGCACCGCAGCGATCGCCATGTTCGAGTGGAACGCCGTCGACGAACCACGCAGGAACGCCGCGTTGCCGGACTTGAGGCACAGCGCCGCAGCGTCCGAGGTGACGTTCGGCCGGCTCTCGTAGATGATCGCCACGACGCCGAGCGGCACGCGCACCCGCGAGATGCGCAGTCCGTTGGGACGCACCCACCCGTCGAGCACCTCGCCGACGGGATCGGCCAGCCCTGCGACCTGCCGCAACCCGCCGGCCATGCCGCCGATGCGGGCCTCGTCGAGGCGCAGGCGGTCCACCAGGCCCGCACCGATGCCGGCCGCCTCGGCCGCGGCGACGTCCTGTGCGTTGGCCGCCAGCACGTCGACCGAGCGCGCCTCGAGCAGGTCGGCCGCCGCCAAAAGCGCGTCGTCCTTCAGTCCGGTCGAGGCCGTGGCCAGCACCCGCGACGCCGCCTTGGCGCGCCGGGCGAGCTCGGGGATGGGGGTGGGCTGGTCTGTCACGGCGACAAGGCTAGTGCTGGGCCCCCTCCGGGCGGCCACAGCTCCGGGCCCCTCCGGGCGGCCACGCCCATGGCTAACCTGCGCCCGTGTCCGCCCGACCTCTCGACGCCGTCGTCGACGCCTTCGTCGACGACGTGACCGATGCGTTGGTCGCCGCCACCGACGGGGTGCAGGGCGTCGAGGCCGAGACGTTGCGCCGCGACGTCACCAACGAGGCGTTCAACCTGTGCACGGCGATGATCGACGCCGACGAGCGCCACACCGTGCTCGAGCTCGAGTCGCTCATCGACGCGTTCGGCCACCGCATGCGCGACACCCAGCTCCTGCTCGCGACACCTGCCGACCTGCGGGGCAGCTCGCTGGTCGTGGACCGCCGCCACTGGCTGGCCGAGGACTCCGAGCTGTTCGAGCTGCTGGTCGAGACCGACACCCGCCGCGGCACACGGGGCGCCGACCGCTACTACGAGCGATCGCTCGACCTGGCCCACGTCGTGGCGTCGCTCGACGTGATGCCGGCCGACTCCGAGCTCGCCGCCATCTCGGCGCTGCGCACCCGTCTGCTCGCAGGGCTGCGGCGGCGAGGGACGCCGGCGCCCGCGACGTCGGGCGAGGGCCCCGCCGAGGAGGACGAGCGCAGCGACGAACCTGCGGCGGACCCACCGCCGCGCCCGCTCGAGGAGCTGCTGGCCGAGCTCGACGAGCTGATCGGGCTCGACGAGGTCAAGGCCCGGGTGCACCTGGTGGCCGACATGCTCGAGGTCCAGCGCCTGCGCGCCGAGCGCGGCCTGCCGACCATCGAGACCTCGCACCACCTGGTGTTCACCGGCAACCCCGGCACCGGCAAGACGACCGTGGCCCGGCTGCTCGCGCAGATCTACCGGACCCTCGGTGTGGTCGCCCGCGGCCACCTGGTCGAGACCGACCGGGCGGGGCTGGTGGCCGGCTACGTGGGCCAGACCGCGCCGCTCGTGACCAAGGTCTTCGACGAGGCCGACGAGGGCATGCTCTTCATCGACGAGGCCTACACGCTGTCGCGCGGCACCGAGGCCGACTTCGGCCGGGAGGCGATCGACCAGATCGTCAAGCTCATGGAGGACCGCCGCGACCGGGTGGTGCTGGTCGTCGCGGGCTACCCGGCCGAGATGGAGCAGTTCCTGTCGACCAACCCCGGGCTGCGCTCCCGCTTCCCCACCGTCATCGACTTCCCGGACTACACCACCGAGCAGATCGTGCAGATCGTCGACTCGATCGGCGCCAAGCAGCAGTACGAGCTCGACGATGCCGCCCGCGAGAAGCTCACCCGGGTGCTCGACGCCACGCCGCGGACGAAGGGCTTCGGCAACGCCCGCGTGGGCCGCAACCTGTACGAGGCGGCGATCATCCGACACGCCTCACGGGTGATGCGGCTGGAAGAGCGCTCTGACGAGGTGCTCAGCACCCTGACCGCCGAGGACCTGCCCGACGAGGTCGACACGTGAAGCGAGTCGCGGCGCTCGTCGCCGCCATCGCCATGGTGGCGGGCGCCTGGGCGGTGCGCGACCTGCTCGTCGACGACGCGGGAACGGGCGCCAACGGCTCCTCCGGTGACGAGGTGCCCGAGCAGCTGCGGCTGACGTGTGCGACGGAGCTGGCCTCGGTCTGCGAGCAGCTGGCGAGCGAAGGGGTACGGGTCGCCCTGGAGGACCCGGGGCTCACCGCCGACCGGCTGGCCGAGCTGCCCGAGGGCGACGACCCCGGCTTCGATGCCTGGCTCGCGGATGGCCCGTGGGCGGAGATGGTCGCGGACGACCGGGAGTTCGGCGGCCAGGACGGGCAGGTCCTGGCCGCGCCGAGCGCGGTGCTCGCCCGCTCCCCCGCCGTCATCGTCGTGCAGGACGGTCGTCGCGCCGAGCTCGAGCAGGCGTGCGGAGGGACGATCACCTGGCAATGCGTGGGCGAGCAGGCCGCAACGTTGCGGATCGGGCTGACCGCACCGGATCGGGGCGACGGGCTGGTGCCACTCGCCGAGGCAGCCGGCAGCTTCTTCGGCACCACCGACTACTCCACGGTGGACTTCGAGGAGCCCGGGTTCCGCCCGTGGTTCGACGCGCTCACGCGGCTCAGCCGCAGCAGCAGCGTTCGTCTCGGCAACCGTTCCGCGCTCGCCGCCGCGGTCAGCCAGGCCGGCACCTTCAACGTCGTCGGCGCACTCGAGGCACAGGCCGCGACCTTGCTGCGCGGCCGTGACGGATGGGAGACGATCTACCCTGAGCCCATGTCGACCGCTGATGTGCAGCTGGTGCCGAGGGCCGGGCTCGATGCCGAGGAGGTGCTGGACCGCCTCGACCTCGCGGCGGTCAGCGAGGCCCTGTTCGCTCAGGGATGGCGCACCGCGAACGGGCAGCTCGACCCCGTGGTGGCGATCCCCGACGACCCCGGCCTGCCGTCGGCCGGCGTGCTCAACGCACTGCGGGACCTGTGGTGAGGCGCACCACGCTGCTCGGCGCCGTGCTGTGCTACACCGCGCTCGTCGCGGCGTGCAGCGGGGGTGGCGACCAGGACAGCACCGCCACGACCGTGGACCCCCGCCGTGGCGACTGCATCACCGTCGACACCGCGGTCAGCTCCGAGAAGATCGACCTGCTCACCGACCTGGCCGAGCGCTTCAACGACTCCGACCAGGCACGCGTCGACGGCGAGTGCGTCTACGTCGAGGTGCGCTCCAAGTCGTCGGGGGCAGCCACCACCGCGCTCGCCGAGGGCTGGGACGAGGCCACCGAGGGTCCCCGACCGGTCATCTGGTCGCCCGCAGCCAGCTCGTGGGGCACGATCCTCAACCAGCGCCTGAGCGAGCAGGGCGAACCGCCGATGGCTCCCGAGGACCCGACGCCGTTCATGCTCACCCCGCTCGTCATCGCCATGCCCGAGCCGATGGCCGAGGCGCTCGGCTACCCCGAGACCCCGATCGGCTGGTCCGACATCCTCCGCCTGGCGAGCTCCGACACCGGCTGGGCCGACTACGGCCACCCCGAGTGGGGCTCGTTCCGGCTCGGCAAGACCAACCCCAACTACTCCACGTCGGGCCTGTCGGCGCTGATCGCCCAGACCTACGCGGCGACCGGCAAGTCGGCCGGGCTGTCCTCGGAGGACCTGGCCAACCCGCAGGTCGTGCAGTACGGCACCGACATCGAGTCCTCGGTGGTGCACTACGGCGACATCACCATGACGTTCCTCAACAACTGGTTCCGTGCGGATCGGCGTGGCACGGCGCTCACCTACGCCAGCGCCGTGGCCGTCGAGGAGAAGTCGGTCATCGACTACAACCGCGGCAACCCCGACGGCGTGCTCGGCCAGGGTGAGGAGCCCCGCCCGCCCCGCACGCCGCTCGTGGCGATCTACCCGACCGAGGGCACGCTCTACTCGGACAACCCCTTCTTCATCCTCGACGCCGACTGGGTCAGCCCCCAGCAGCGGGAGGCCGCCGAGGCGTTCCAGACGTTCGTGCAGCAGCCCGAGAACCAGGAGCGGGTGCTCGAGTACGGCTTCCGCCCCGGCAACCCCGAGGTCGCCGTCGGCGAGCCCGTGTCGGCGGCGAACGGCGTCGACCCGAACCAGCCGTCGACGCTGCTCGAGGTGCCCAGCGGACAGGTCATGGTCGACCTGCTCGACGCCTGGGCGACCCAGCGCAAGGGCGCCCGCGTGATGATGGTGCTCGACGTGTCCGGCTCCATGGGCGAGCCGGCGGACCCCGGCGACCCGAACGGACCCACCAAGCTCGACCTGGCCAAGGAGGCCGTGATCGAGGGCCTCGACGACTTCAAGGCCGACGACCAGGTCGGACTGCGCATCTTCACCACCGACGACGCCGGCACGCCGACGGTGACCGACCTGAGCCCCGTCGCGCCGATCGGCGCGCAGCGCGAGGCGCTGGTGCGCCAGGTCGACTCGCTCATCCCGCTCGCCGGCACGCCGCTGTACCAGGTGACCCAGGAGAGCTACGACGAGATGCTCGCCGGCTACGACCCGGCGCTCATCAACGCCGTCATCGTGCTCACCGACGGCCAGAACGACGACGGCGACCCCGACGACGACGCCCGCCAGTTCGAGGCGCTGCTCGCGGACGTGAAGGCCAACAGCGACGGCGAGACGTCCAAGCCGGTGCGCATCTTCACCGTGGCCTACGGCTCGGGTGCGGATCCGACCGAGCTGCGCCAGATCGCCGAGGCCTCCAACGCCACCGCCTACCAGGCCGGCGACGCCACGACGATCAACAAGGTCTTCGCCGCCGTCGTCAGCAACTTCTGACCCGAACCCCCGACGTCGATAGGTTCTGCCTGCACCGCAGGGAGGTCGTGATGGGTCGAGGCAACGCACGGGCGACGGGGGACGGTCAGGTCGAGGCGGAGATCCGCGTCACCGAGCACGGCGTGCCCCACATCCGCTCGAACACCTGGATGGGCCTCGGCTTCGGCCAGGGCTGGGCGATCACCGGCGACCACCTGCCCACGATCGCCGACCAGATCGTCAAGGTCCGCAGCGAGCGCGCCCGCTTCCACGGCGCCGGCGCCGGCGAGCACCACCTGGCGTCCGACCTGGGCTACAAGGTGCTCGGCGTGGTCGAGCACGCCCGGGCACTGCGCGACGCCCAGCCGATGTGGATCCGCGAGCTCGTCACCGGCTACGTGCGCGGCTACAACCAGCGCCTCGGCGAGCTGCAGGCGGCGGGCTCGCTGCCCGCGTGGTGCGCCGACGCGGCGTGGATCCGACCGATCGAGGAGCTCGACCTGTACGCCTACCTGGGCGACATCGCGCTCATGGGCAGCGGCCGGAACCTGGCCCACCTGATCGGTTGGGCGCAGGCACCCGGGCCCGACGGCCCGCACCCCGCGGCGTCGATGGCGGCGCTCGGCGGGTCCGACCTGGCCTCCAACGGCTAGGCGGTCGGCGGCGACGTCACGGCGTCGGGCGGCGGCATCGTGCTGGCCAACCCGCACTTCCCGTGGGGCGGCGAGGCACGGTTCTGGGAGTGCCACCTCACCCTGCCCGGCCAGCTCGACTGCTACGGCGTGTCGCTGCTGGGCGCACCCGGCATCCAGATGGGGTTCAACGAGGGCGTCGCCTGGGCGCACACCTTCTCGAAGGGCCACCGCTTCACGCTGTACCAGCTGCGACTCGCCCAGGGCGCGCCCACCTCGTACCACCACGGCGACGAGGTGCGTGACATGACGGCTCAGGACCACACGGTGGAGGTGCTCGGCGACGACGGCACGCTGCAGTCGGTCACGCGGACCATGTGGCGCACCCACCACGGCCCGATGCTCAACATGCCGCTGCTCGGTTGGGGCGAGGAGGTGGCGTTCAGCTACCGCGACGCCAACGCCGACAACACCGCGGTGCTCGAGCAGTTCCTGGGCATGGCCATGGCCGAGGACCTGGGCGAGCTCCGCAGGGTCTTCCACGAGGTCAAGGCGTTGCCGTGGGTCAACACGCTGGCCGTCGACCGCTCGGGTGACGCCTGGTACAGCGACGCGTCGGCCACGCCCGCCCTCTCGGACGCCGCCACCGAGCGCTTCCTGCGGCGCTTGGACGAGGACCTGATCGCTGCGCTCGCGTTCCAGAACCGCATCGCCATGCTCGACGGCAGCGAACCCGACGACGACTGGGTCGTGCACGACGATGCCCGCTCCCCCGGCCTCGAGCCGCCGGACCGGCTGCCGGAGCTGACCGTGCGCGACGTGGTGGTCAACGCCAACGACTCGCACTGGCAGTCGCATCCGACGCGCACGCTCGAGGGCTACCCGGTGCTGTGCGGCCTGGAGCGCACGCCGCGCAGCCTGCGCACCCGCCAGAACCTGCGCCTCGCCGCCGAGCTGGCCGAGCGGGGCGACGTCACCCGCCAGGACCTGCTCGACGCGGTGTTCGACAACGCCAGCCTCACCGCGGAGCTGCTGCGCGACGCCGTCGTCGCACGCGTGCGCGCCGCCGGCTCGGTGGACCTGGGCGACGACCGGGTCGATCTGGGCCCCGCGGCCGACGTGCTCGCCGACTGGGACGGCACGGCGAACCTGGACTCGGTCGGCGTGGTGCTCTGGCGCGAGGTGATGTGCCGCTTCGACGACGCGGCGTGGAAGGACGCCGGGGCGCTGTTCGCCGTCGGCTTCGACCCCGACGACCCGATCGCCACGCCCCACACGCTCGCCGAGGCACCCGCGGAGGGCCCCGACCCGGTGCTGGTCGCCGTCGCCATGGCGCAGCGGGCGCTCGAGTCCGCCGGCGTGGCCATCGACGCCCGGCTCGGCGACGTGCAGTGGGCCCAGCGCGGTGAGCGTCGCGTGCCTGTTCACGGAGGTGGCGAGGCCGAGGGCATGCTCAACGTGCTCGCCCCCGTGGGCGCGCTCGCGTCCAGCACCGTCGAGCCCCCGGTCGAGGCGAACCCCCTGCGGCCCGGCCACGAACGAACCGGCCTCGCCGACGGCGGCTACCAGGTCACCTACGGCACCAGCTTCCTGATGGTGACCGAGATGACCGCGGACGGCCCCGAGGGCGTCGGTCTGCTCGCCTACGGCCAGAGCGGCGACCCGACCTCGCCGCACCACGTGGACGGCACGCGCGCCTATGCGGGCGCCACCGTGCGCCCGCTGCGCTTCCGCGACGAGCAGATCGAGGCCGACCCCACGCTCGAGCGCCTGGTCGTGCGGGCCGAGCCCGTTGCGGACGCGTGAGTGCCGACCACGGTTCCGCTGACGACCCGGGTGCTGCAAGCATGGGGGTCACATGGCCTCGTTCCGTGACCGTTTCCTGACCCCGAAGGTCGCCCACGCGATCACGTCGCCGTCGGCGATCCTCGCGACCGGTGCCGGTGCCGCCGTCGGGGTGCTGGCCTTCGGCAACCCCGTCGGGGCCGTCGTGCTCGGACTGGGCGCCTTCGCGGCACGCGTGCTGGCCGCGGTGCCGAGAGCGCCGCGGCGGGCGGGGATGGACCTGCGTCAGCTGCAGGACCCGTGGCACACGATCATGCGAGAGGTCCTCGACGCCCAGCGCCGCTTCGACCGTGCCGTCGCCGGCATCCGTCCCGGGCCGCTGCGCGACCGCATCGCCGAGGTCGGCGAACGGCTCGGGGTGGCGGTCGACGAGGCGTGGCGCACCGCGCAGGCCGGCCAGTCGCTCAGCGCCGCACGATCCCAGATCGACGGGGGCCGCATCCACGCCGAGCTCGCCGCCACCCGCGGGGCGCCGCGCACCGAGCGCTCCGAGCAGACGATCGCCGCCATCGAGGCGCAGCTGGCCGCCACCGAGCGCATGGACCGCACCATCGCCGATGCCTACGACCGTCTGCGTTTGCTGGACGCCCGCATCGACGAGACCGTCACCCGGGCCATCGAGCTGTCGGTGAGCCAGTCCGACGACGCCTCGGTCGCCGGGCTCGGCGACGAGGTCGACTCGATCGTCGGCGACATGGAAGCCCTGCGCCAGGCCATCGAGGAGACCCACGCGGTCGGCACCGACCCCGCGACGCGGCCCGAGCCGGGGACGGCCACCTCGTGAGCGAGACCCGCCCGACCCCCGCCGAGTCCGCCACGATCGAGGAGGAGTGGGCCGACGAGGGCTGGGAGGACGCCGGCTGGGAGGACGACTGGACCGACGAGGCCGTCGTCGAGGAGCCCACCGGCGGCGGACGCAGCCTGCTGTCCGCGTCCGCTGCGCCGGCGGTCGGCACCGCGCTGTCGCGGGTCACGGGGCTCATGCGCGTCGCCGCGCTCACCGCCGCGCTCGGGCTGACCACCGTCGCCGACGTCTACAACCTGGCCAACACGGCGCCGAACATCCTCTACGAGCTGGTCATCGGTGGGGTGCTCTCGTCCACGCTGGTGCCGCTGTTCATCCATGCGAACGACGCCAAGGCCGCCGACCGCGACGACGACTCGGCCTCGGTGATCGTGACCGTGTCCTTCGTGGCGATCACCGCCCTCGCGGTGATCGCGGTGCTGCTGGCACCCGCGATCAACCAGCTGTTCTCGCTGTCGCTCGACGGCGAGGAGAAGGCCAAGCAGGCGGCCATCGGCGACGACTTCCTCATCCTGCTGCTGCCGCAGATCTTCTTCTACGGGATGATGACGCTGGGCACCGCGGTGCTGCACGCCAAGCGCCGGTTCGCGGCGCCGGCCTTCGCCCCGGTGCTGACCAACGTGGTCATCTCGGCGGCCGCGCTGTCGGTCTACTTCTTCCTCGACGACGACACGGGGCCGAACCCGACCCGCACCGTCTGGGTGCTGGGCCTGGGCACCACGGCCGGCATCGCGGCCATGGCCGTGGCGCTGCTGCCGGCGATCCGACGCTCCGGCACCGAGCTGCGCTGGCGCTTCCAGCCACGGCACCCCGCGATCCGCTCGGTGCTGCGCCTGTCGGGCTGGACCGTCGGCTTCGCGGTGGCCAACCAGGTCGCCCTGCTGATCGTGCTCACCCTCGCCCGCGGCGTGGGCGTCGGCGCGGTGTCGGCGTACCAGTACGCCTTCATCTTCTTCCAGCTGCCCTACGGGCTCATCGCCGTGTCGCTCATGACCGCAGTGCTGCCCGAGCTCGCCGAGGCGGCACGCAACCAGGACCACCAGCGCTTCGCGGAGCGCTTCCACGAGGGTCTCGGCCTGCTGCTGACCTTCATGCTGCCCGCGGCGGGTGCGTACCTGTTCATCGGCCGTCCGCTCATCGAGCTGCTGCTGCAGCGCGGCGAGTTCGGCGAGGCCGCCACCCGCACCACCTCGGAGATGCTCGCCGGGTTCAGCCTGGGTCTGCCGGCGTTCGCCATCTTCCTGTACTGCGTGCGCGCCTTCCACGCACGGCGCAACACCCGCACGCCCTTCTACCTGAACCTGTTCGAGAACGGCCTCAACGTGGTGCTGGTCCTGCCGTTGGTGGCGCTGTTCGACTCGACGGGTCTGTCGGCGGCCTACTCGATCGCCTACTGGGTGGCGGCGGGCATCGCGCTCGTGGTGCTCAACCGCCACGTGCCGGGACTGATCCAGTGGCCGTGGATGCGGCCGCTCGGACGCAGCCTGCTCGTGGCGGCAGCCGTGCTGGTCTGGGTCGCGGTCGCGGCGACGTACGTCGACGTCGACGGCGCGCTGGCCCAGGTGGTCGTCGGCGTCGGCGTCGGCCTGGTCGCCTTCGTCGGTGCGACGCTGCTGGCGCGGCCGCCAGGCTTCGAACCCATCGCGGACCGCGTGGGCGGGCTCGTCCGGCGCAGGCGCTGACCTAGGCTCGCCCGCATGTGGAAGTCGCTGAAGAAGTGGTGGAAGTACGCAGGCGCCAAGGTGTCCAGCGTCTTCAACGAGAAGGCGGACCCCAAGGTCCAGCTGGAGCAGGCCATCGCCGAGGCCCAGGACCAGCACCGCCGGCTCAAGGAGCAGGCCGCCAACGTCATCGCCAACCAGAAGCAGACCGAGATGCGCCTCAACGCCGCACTCGACGAGCTGGAGAAGCTCAACCGCAACGCGCAGCAGGCGCTGATCATGGCCGACGAGGCCGTCAAGACCGGTGACACGGCGAAGGCCGACGAGTACACCAGCGCCGCCGAAGCGTTCGCCAACCAGCTGATCGCCAAGGAAGCCGAGGTCGAGAACCTCAAGAACATGTCGCTGCAGTCGACCCAGGCGTCCGACCAGGCGAAGGCCGCGGTCAACCAGAACGCCCGCCTGCTGCAGGAGAAGCTGGCCCAGAAGCAGCAGCTGCTGAGCCAGCTCGACCAGGCGAAGATGGCCGAGCAGATGAACACCGCCATGGCCTCGCTCACCGAGACCGTCGGTGGCGACGTGCCCACCCTCGCCGAGGTGCGCGAGAAGATCGAGACCCGCTACGCCAAGGCCCAGGGCATGTCCGAGATCCAGGGCATGTCGGTGGAGTCCAAGATGCTCGAGGTCGAGCAGGCGTCCGCCAACGTGGCGGCACAGGCCCGTCTCAGCGAGATCCGCTCGAAGCTCGGCATCGGCGACGCCGCCACCGCTCCTGCGGCCAGCGAGCCCGCCACCGAGCCCGCCGCGCAGCCGGCGCCCGAGCCCACCGCCGAACCGGGCAGCTGAACCGAGCGCCGGTCCGACCCGGCGCTCAGCGGGGCAGCACGACCAGGTCGTCGCGGTGCACGACCTCGCCCTCGCCCTCGGACAGCTCGTGGGATCGACGTCCGGCCATCGCTCGCAGCCGAGCGGCACCCACGCGGACCAGGCCCTTGGCCACGACGGCGCCCTCGGGGTCGAGGATCTCGACCGCGTCGTCGGCGGCGAACGTGCCGGTCACCTCGACCACGCCGGCGGCGAGCAGCGAGCGGCCGCCCGAGGTGATCGCCGCGACGGCGCCCTCGTCGATGCCCACCCGGCCCTCGGCCGGCAGCGCGAACGCGATCCAGAGCTTGCGCGCCGGCAGGCGACGGTCCCGGGCCACCACCACGGTGCCCACACCGGCCAGCCCTTCGACCGCGTCCGCGAGCACCGCCGGCCGGTCGGCCGCGGCGATCACGGCGCGCACACCGGACCACGAGGCCATCTTCGCCGCCGCGAGCTTGGACGACATGCCGCCGCTGCCACGCGCGCTGCCGGCACCACCAGCCAGCGCCTCGAGCTGGTGGTCGATCTCGACGATCTCCTCGATCAACGACGCGCCGGTCACCATCCGGGGATCGGCGTCCATCAGGCCGGGGGCGTCGGTGAGCAGCACCAGCAGCTCGGCGCCCAGCAGCTGCGCGACCAGGGCGGCGATGCGGTCGTTGTCGCCGAAGCGCAGCTCGTCGTCGGCCACGGCGTCGTTCTCGTTGACGATCGGCACCACACCCAGCTCGAGCAGCCGGTCGAGCGTGCCGCGCGCCTGCAGGTACTGGGCGCGCACCATGAAGTCGAGCGGTGCCAGGAGCACCTGGCCGGCCACCAGGCCGTGCGCGCCGAGCGACTCGTTCCAGGTCTGGACCAGGCGCGCCTGGCCGACGGCCGACAGCGCCTGCAGGGTGCGGGCGTCGCGGGGACGCTCGTCGGCACCCCATCCGAGCGCCGGCATGCCCGAGGCCACCGCACCCGAGGACACCACGACCACCTCGTGGCCGCTGCGGCGCAGGCCGGCGACCTCCTCGGCGACCTTCGCGACCGCCGGCACCGCGATGGCGCCGTCCGCGTCGGTCAGGCTGGACGTGCCGATCTTGACGACGACCCGCATGCTCAGTCCGCCTCGTCGAAGGGGCGCACGTCCAGGCGCACGTCGGACTCGTAGTCGAAGCTGATCCCTGCGATGTGCACGGTGTCGCCGTTGCGTGCGCCGGCCCGTGCCAGCGCTCGGTCCACGCCCAGGCGCGACAGCCGCTCGCGGGCCACGTCGAGGGCCTCGGGGTTGGTCAGGTCCGACAGGCCGACGGCTCGCGCCGCCTCGCGGCCCAGCACCTCGAAGCTCCCGTCGTCGCGTCGACCGATCCGCACGCCCTCCGCCGCCGGCCGCAGCGTGACGAAGCCGTCCGGCTCGGGCTCGGCGGCACGTGCGGCCTCCACCTCGGTGCGCAACAGGCCCAGCAGGGTCGGGATGCCCTGACCGGTGACCGCCGAGATGGTCGGGCCGTCGTAGGCGGCGAGCGCCTCGGGGCCGCCCAGGTCGGCACGGGAGCCCACGACCACCCGAGGGCGCGTCAGCAGCTCGGGGCGGTACTGGGCCAGCTCGTCCAACAGCACCTGCTCCTGGCGCTGCGGGGTCTCGGGGGCGTTCGGGCCGAGGTCGATCAGCAGCAGCAGCACCCGCGCACGCTCGATGTGGCGCAGGAACTGCAGGCCCAGGCCGCGTCCCTCGGCGGCGCCCTCGATCAGACCGGGGATGTCGGCGACGACCATCTCGAACGGCTCGCCGCCGTCGTCCATGCGGACCACGCCGAGGTTGGGCTCGAGGGTGGTGAAGGGGTAGTCGGCGATCTTCGGCTTGGCCGCCGAGATGCGCGAGATCAACGTCGACTTGCCCACGTTGGGGAACCCGACCAGCGCCACGTCGGCCATGAGCTTGAGCTCCAGGCGCAGCCAGCGCTCCTCGCCGTACTCGCCCTGCTCGGCGAAGCCCGGGGCACGACGACGGTTCGACAGGAACCGGGCGTTGCCCTTGCCGCCCTGGCCGCCCTGCGCACCCAGCCAGCGATCGCCGTCGTTGACCAGGTCCGCGAGCACCTCGCCGTCCTGGGACGTCACGATGGTGCCAACGGGCACCCGCACGATCGTGTCGTCGCCGCTCGCACCGTGCTTCTTCTTGCCCGAGCCGTGCGCCCCGCTGGACGCCTTGCGGTGCGGGTGGTCCCGGAACGCCAGCAACGACGCCACGTTGCGGTCGGCCACCAGCCAGACGTCGCCGCCGTTGCCGCCGTCACCGCCGTCGGGGCCGCCACGGTCGACGTGCGCCTCGCGCCGGAACGACACGCAACCCGCACCACCGTCGCCGCCCTTGACGTTGAGGCCACACTCGTCCACGAAGTTCGACACCGGGCAAGGATACGGTGCCGGCGGCGCCGTCACTGTCCCCGACGCCTCCTACGATGGCCCCATGTCCACGCCCCCGCTCGCCGACAGCACCGCGCCGACGGCGACCGATCGGGCCCGGCAGTGGGCCGGCACCATGTCCGGCCACCTCGGACCGGCAGCCCCGGTGCGTCACGCCCACGGTGGACCGGCCCTGCAGGTCGCTCCCGGCCCGCCGCTGCACCGCGCCGCACGAGAAGAGCTCGAGGACCAGCTGCTGGCACAGGGCGCCACCCGCTCGCATGGTGCCGGCGACCGCGCGCTGCCCGAGGCGGCGGACCCCGAGCGCACCTGCTTCGAGCGCGACCGCGACCGCATCCTGCACGCCACCGCCTTCCGTCGTCTGGCCGGCAAGACCCAGGTGTTCGTGTTCCCGCACGACCACCAACGCACCCGGCTGACCCACGCGCTCGAGGTGGCCCAGGTCGCCACCGCCATCGCCCGCTCCATCGGGCTCAACGTGGCGCTCACCGAAGCGATCGCACTGGGCCACGACTGCGGCCACGGCCCGGGAGGACATGCCAGCGAGGACGCGTTCTCGCCCTACGTCCCGGGCGGCTACGACCACGCCGTCTGGGGCGCCGACACGGTGCTCGCGCCGCTCAACCTCTGCCGCCAGACCCTCGACGGCATCCGCAACCACTCCTGGTCCCGCCCCGCACCGTCGACCCCGGAGGGCGAGGTGGTCGCCTGGGCCGACCGCATCGCCTACGTCTGTCACGACTTCGAAGATGCCGAGCACGCGGGCATCGTGTCGCACGAGCAGCTGCCGCCGATCGTGATCGAGCGCTGCGGCAGCCGGCGCAGCCGACAGCTGCACGCGTTCATCGACGGTGTGGTCGGCGCGGTGCGCAGCACGGGCAGCATCGCCATGACCGAGCCGCTCGCCGAGGCCCTCGCGGAGTTCCGTCGCTTCAACTACGAGCACATCTACATGCGGCCGGCGTCGCTGGAGCAGAACGAGTCGGTCATCCGCGTGCTGCGGGCGTTGGTCGAGCACTTCGGCGAGCACCCGTCGGAGATCCCGCGGGCGGCCACGGCCGACGGTGCCGTGTCGCCCGGCTCCGAGGCGGCGCTGCGCGAGGCCGTCACCTACGTGGGCGGCATGACCGATCGCTACGCCTTCGCACAGGCCACCGAGCTGCTCGACTGGCCCCACAGCCAGCTGCCCGTCGGCATCGCCTGACTGCAGACGCGAGACGACCCGCTCCGAGGAGCGGGTCGAGTCGACGAGATCGAGCGGTGATGCGGTCGCTCAGTCGGCGACGGGCAGCACGCTCACGATCTTGCGGTTGCGGCGCGAGCCGAACTTGACCTGCCCATCCGCGGTGGCGAACAGGGTGTCGTCGCCGCCGATGCCGACGTTGACGCCGGGGTGGATGCGGGTGCCGCGCTGACGCACGATGATGGCGCCGGCGTGCACGACGCCGCCGTCGTACACCTTCACACCGAGGCGCTTGCTCTCTGAGTCACGGCCGTTCCTGGTGGAGCCGCCGCCCTTGGTCTTCGACATGGTGTGGTCCTCTCAGCCCTTGGAGATGCCGGTGATCTCGATGGACGAGTACGTCTGGCGGTGACCCCACCGACGACGGTTGTTCGACTTGTTCTTGTAGGTGAAGGCGTTGATCTTCGGGCCCTTCACCTGCTCGACCACCCGGGCCGACACCGTGGCGCCGGAGAGCTGGTCGGGCGTGGCGAGCACGGTGTCGCCGTCGACGAGCATGACGGGTGCCAACTGCACCTCGCTGTCGGGCTCACCGACGAGCTCGACGCGGAGGCGCTGCCCCTCTTCGACGCGATACTGCTTTCCACCGGACTTCACGACTGCATACATACGGCTTGCCATCCTAGGGGTTCGGGCCACTCGGGCGAAAGTCGGCGGGGCTCGTCACCCCGCTCCGCTCATTCGACGAAGGCCGTCTCCAGCAGCAGCCCACGTCCGTCGCAGTGCTCGCAGCGGGTCGACACGGACTCGACGAGCCCCTCGCCGATGCGCTTGCGCGTCATCTCGACCAACCCGAGATCGGAGATGTTGAAGACCTGGGTGCGGGTCTTGTCACGGCTCAACGCCTCGCGGAAGGCCTTGATGACCTGATCGCGGTTGTCCTTGATCTCCATGTCGATGAAGTCGATGACGATGATGCCGCCGATGTCGCGCAGCCGCAGCTGGCGGGCGATCTCCTCGGCCGCCTCGAGGTTGTTGCGGAACACCGTCTCCTCGAGCGACGAGGACCCGACGTTGCGCCCGGTGTTGACGTCGATGACGGTCAGCGCCTCGGTCGCCTCGATGATCAGCGAGCCCCCGGACGGCAGCCAGACCTTGCGGTCCAGGGCCTTCGCGACCTGCTCGGTGACGTGGTACTTCTCGAACAGCGGCAACGGCTCGGTGGCGGGGTCGTAGTACTGGACCCGGTCCGCCAGCGCCGGCGCGACCGCTTCGACGTACTCCTTGATGTCGGCGTGCAGCTCGCGGTCGTCGATGACGACGGCGCGGTACTCGGCGTTGAACTCCTCGCGGATGAAGCGGACCGCCATCTCCGGCTCCCGGTAGAGCAGGCCCGGGCGGTTCTGCTTCGCGGCGAGCTCGGAGATCTGCTCCCACTGGCGGACCAGCCGGGTCACGTCGCGCTCGATCTCCTCGGTGGTGACGCCCCGGGCCGCGGTGCGCACGATGATGCCGTGCTGCTTGGGCTTCACCCGGTCGAGCAGCTGGCGGAGGCGCTTGCGCTCGTCGTCGGGCAGCCGCTTGGAGATGCCGTAGGTGGACGAGTTGGGCACCAGCACCACGAAGCGCCCCGGCAGGGACACCTCCTGGGTGAGCCGTGCGCCCTTGTGCGCGATCGGGTTCTTGGTGACCTGGCAGAGGATGAGCTGCTTGGCCTTGAGCACGTCCTCGATGCGCGGGGGCTGGCCGCCCTTGGTCTCGACGTCGTCGGGGTCGTACTGCACGTCGCCGCGGTAGAGCACGGCGTTCTTCGGGGTGGCGATGTCGATGAACGCCGCCTCCATGCCGGGCAGCACGTTCTCGACCTTGCCGATGTAGATGTTGCCGTGGATCTGGGTGACGTCGTCGGTCGGGCGCGACACGTAGTGCTCCACCAGGGACCGACCCTCGAGGATCGAGATCTGCGTGGCGTCCGGGTGCACGTGCACGTTCATCTGGTAGCGACCGACGGCGCGGCCCTTGCGGCTTCGCCCGCCGCGCTCCTTCATGGTCTGCTCGTCGAGCTCGAGCGGGCGATCGTCGACCAGCACCGCCTCGACCGGGGTGGGGCGACCGCCGCCCTTGCCACCCTGCCCGCCGCCCTGACGACCCCCGCCTCCTTGACGGTTGCCCTGCTTGGCACTGCTCTGGCCGTTGCGCCCGCCCTGGGACGCCTGCTGGCCCCCGGCGTTGCCGTTCCCGCCGTTGCCACCGCCTCCACCACCACCACCGCCGCGACCGCGACGGCGGCGACGACGGTTGCGTGAGTTACCCGTGCCGGGCTGACCCTGGTTGGCCCCTCCTGCGTCCCCACCCTGGGCACCGCCGCCGGCGGCGTCGCCGGACCCGCCCGAGGCGGGCGGCGCCGGCATCCGGTCGCCGATCTGGGGCTTACGAGGCGCTGGGGGCGCCCCTGCGGGCGGGCCTGGGGTCGGCGGCGACGCGGGTGCGCCGCTGCCCGCCGACTCGGTCGAAGCAGGCTTGGGAGCCCGGGGGGCCGCTGGTGTGCCCTGACCCGGGGTCGGTTCGGTGTCCGACATGGGACGGTCCTCTCGTGGCGCACACCCGGGGGCGTGCGGTGACGGCGCAGCGAGCCCTGCGGGCTCTCAGCAGTCGCCGTCGGTCGTGGTTCGTGGTTCGGTGCCCTGGTGCGTGGCACCCGGCTCCCGTTCGTTCCAGGTCCGTCGTCGCAGCAGCGGTGGCGAGGATGATGCTCAGCGCGGCCAGCAGATCGGACATGGTGCCGTCGAGTGTACTGGCGCTCGGTCACCGGGACGGAACTCGCGGCACGGGCCGCCCCCGGGCGCCCGCCGTCAGGCGAAGCGGTGCATGTGCACCGACTGGACCAGCCCCAGGGCCACGAAGGACGCCATGACCGACGAACCGCCCTGGGACACCAGCGGCAACGGGATGCCGGTGATCGGCATGATGCCCAGGTTCATGCCGATGTTCTCGAAGATGTGGAACAGCAGCATCGAGAGCACCCCGACGCACAACAACATGCCCATGGGGTCCGCGGCCAGCTGCGCGATCCGCCAGATGCGCCAGATCATGACGCCGAAGAGCAGCACCAGGGTGCCCGCACCGACGAAGCCGAACTCCTCGCCCACCACGGTGAAGATGAAGTCGGTCTGCTGGGCGGGCACGTAGCCGAGGCGTGTCGACGGTCCCTCACCGAAGCCGTAGCCGGTCAACCCACCCGACGAGATGGCGGTCTGGGCCTGCTTGACGTTGTAGCCGGCCTCCTCGGACACGCTGTCGGGGCTGGCGAAGGACAGGAGCCGGTCCTTCTGGTACTGGTCCAACGTGTCCGAGCTGAGGATGCCGAACACCGCCACCACACCCAACAGCAGCAGCACCGCCAGGTGGCGCATCTTCACCCCGGCGACGACGAGCATGCCGAGGCCGGCGACGATGAACACGAGCGCGGACCCCAGGTCGGGCTGCAGCAGCGTCAGCAGCACCGGCGCGCCGATCAACCCGAGGGCCATGCCGAGTCGGCGCAGGTCGACCTCGTCGACCGAGCCCAGGAAGGACGCGACGGCCACGATGGTGGCGAGCTTGCCCAGCTCCGCGGGTTGCAGCACCAGCGGCCCGAACTGGTACCACCCCCGGGTGCCGTTGACGGTGGAGCCGAGGGGCGTCAGCACCCCGAGCAGCAGCACGATGCCCGCCGTGTAGATGATCGGCCACCAGTCGGCGATGCGGCGGTAGTCGACGAGCGAGATGATCCCCATGGCCACCACGCCGATGACCACGAACACGGCCTGTCGGGCCACGACGCCCGTGCCGCCGTCGAAGCGGCGGGTGGCGCTGTAGACCATCACCAGCCCGATCGCGGCGATCAGGCCGGTCACGATCAGCAGCGCCACGTCCACGTGACGCCACGGCGAGGACAGGTCACGCGCGCGGAAGCCCGCGCCGCTGCGCCGGGACGTCCCCGAGTGCAGCATCAGTCGTTCACCCCGACCGCGTCGTTGGCGCTCGCCACCTCGGCCTCGGCCGCCGCGGCCTCGCAGATCGCCCGGTCGTCGACCGTGCAGGCCGGCGGCACCTCGCCCTTGGACGCGGGCGCGAGGATGCGGAACGCGAGCGGGGCCGCCACCGTGCCACCGAAGCCGGCCTCGGGCACCACGACCGCGATCGTCCAGCTGGCCGGTGTGCCCGGCTGGGCCGGCCCCCAGCCCACGAACAGCGCCGTGTCCGCCTTGTTGTTCACCTGCGCGGTGCCGGTCTTGCCCGCCATCGGCCACGCCGTCGGCGAGGCGTTGAACGGTGCAGCAGCCGTGCCGGCCGCGTTCTGGGTGACCCCCAGGAAGCCGTTCCACAGCTTCTGGTAGTGGACCGGGTCCATCGCGATGGTCCCGGTCACCTCAGGTTCGATCTGGCGCACCAGGTCGTAGTTGCCCAGCTCCCCCGGCGGCTTCGTCGGGTCGATCGTACGGGTCACCCGGGTCACCACCTGCGGCTTGTAGCGGGTGCCCCCGTTGGCGAACGCCGAGTAGGAGTCGGCCAGCTGCAGCGGGGTGGCCAGCACGTCGCCCTGGCCGATCGACATGTTGATGTTGTCGCCCGACTTCCAGTCGCCGGTCATGAACAGGTCCGGGCGGGCCTCGTAGGCCTCCTTGCGCTGCTGAGGTGTGGGCAGACGACCACGGTTCTCGCCGGGCAGATCGATCCCGGTGCGCTGGCCCAGACCGAACTCGGCCGCGACGTCCTGGATGGGCGTCTCACCGAACTCGCCACGCCGGTTCCAGAACTTGTCGGCGATCCGGTAGTAGTAGACGTCCGACGACACGGTCATGGACTCGGCCAGGTTCACCGCACCATGGGCGGTGCGCCCTGCGTTCTGCACCTCGCAGGTCTCGCCCGTGCAGTTCTCGACGTTGTAGTAGCCGGGGTCGTTGACCACCTCGTCGCCGCCCGGCAGCAGGCCGGTGCGCTGCGCTGCCACCGCAGTGAACAGCTTGAAGGTCGAGCCAGGTGCGTAGGCGCCCTGCAGTGCCCAGTTGACCAGCGGCTGGCCCGAGTTGGGGTCGTTCAGCACCGTCCAGAGGTCCTGGGAGATGCCGTTGACCACGGTCGTCGGGTCGTAGTCGGGATACGACGCCATGGCCATGATCTCGCCGTTGGAGGGGTTCTGGATGACCACCGAGCCCTGCGGCGCGTTGAGCCGCACGACGCCCCGGGCGACGCTGCCGACCCGGTCGGTGACCAGCTGGCCGCGCAGGGACTGGATCTTGGCCGCCAACAGCCGCTCGGCATGGGCCTGCAGGTCGACGTCGATCGTCAGCCAGATGTCGTCGCCCGCCTCCGGCGGGTCGAGCGAGACGACGTCGACCAGGTCGCCCTGGGCGTTCACCTCGATCGTGCGCTTGCCGGGCACGCCGCGCAGATCCGACTCGAAGGAGCGCTCCACCCCGGTCTTGCCGATCGAGTCGCCGAGCTCGTACTCCTTGCCCTCGGGCACCTCGACGACCTGGTCGGGGGCGACGGTGGTGGTCGTGGCACCCTCGGTGCCCGGCACGGTGCCACCGCGCACCACCAGCTCCTCCTCGTTGATCTCGCCGACGTAGCCCAGCAGGTGCACCGCCGTGGTGCCGTAGGGATACACGCGCACGGCCTTGCGCTCGACGACCACACCCGGGAACCGGTCGGAGCGCTCGGCCAGGTAGATCTCGACGTCGGTCGAGACGTCCTCCGCGATCGGCACGTAGGCCTGCGGTGCGTAGCGCTTGTCGCCGTAGGCCTTCTCGAGGTCGCTGAGCTTCGCCGGCACGCCGAACGACACGAGCGTGTCGGCCAGGTCGACGAACATGTCGGTGCGCTCCTCGGGCTCCATCTTGCGCAGCGGCTCGCGGTCGAGCGCCACGACGATCGAGGTGCGGTTGTCGACCAGCACCTTGCCGTTGCGGTCGAGGATGCGGCCCCGCGGTGCCTCCTCGTGGATCACCCGGAGCCGGTTCGACACCGAGGCCGCCTCGAACTCCTGGCGGTCGATGCCCTGGAGGAACCAGAGCCGCACGAAGAGCGCGAGGAACAGCGAGATCGCGACGATCCCCACCGCACTCAGTCGCACCTGCTTCGACTCGGTGTCCACCATGGTCAGGTTCGGTCCATCTTCGACAGTGCTGGTGCGTGGGCAGGGCTGGGGCGGTCTGGGGCTGGGGCGGGCGGGGGTCGGGCTCAGCGGACCCCGACGCGCTGGTGGTCGCCCTCGGCCCAGCGACTCACCGCCAGCGCGGGCACGCAGAGCAGGGCGTTGAGCACCGCGACGATACCGACGATCCGCAGCAGGCGTGGATCGCTCAATGAGCGTTGTCCCAGCAACTGCGCGCAGAGCGCGTACAGCAGCACGCCTAGCGCGCTGGCCACCGTCGTGAACACCACCGACATCAGCCGCGTCGAGGACAGCACCGCCTCCTGCACCGCACCCACTCCGAAGCCGACCACGGCGTACGCCAGCGCCGAGATGCCGAGCGTGCCCGGCAGCATCACGTCCGCGAGCAGCCCGGCGGCGAAGCCGACGACCGCACCTCGCGCCGGTCCACCCGCGAGGCCGGCGCAGATCGCCAGCAGCAGCATGGCGTCCGCGTGCACACCGAAGGGCGCCACGTCGACCAGCACGCCGATCTGCAGCACGAATCCCACCACCAGCACCGTCGTCCAGCGCAGGATCAGGCCCGTCTCCTCGCTCACGGGCGTGCCTCGTCCACCCGACGCGGGCTCACGAGTCGGGCACCCACTTCACCACCTGCACCACGTCGAGCTCCGCGAAGTCCACCGAGTAGGCGATCTGGAGGATCTGCACCCGGGCCGCCTCGTCGGGGGTCACCTTGTCGACGGTGCCGATGGGGATCTGGTTGCCCGGCGGCATGATCGAGCGCTCGATGCCACCGGTGACCACCAGCTCGCGCTCCTCGACCGGTGCGCCGGTGTCGAGCGAGACCTCGCCGATGAAGGTGGTCTCGTCGCCGCCGCCGTGCCCCTTGCCGATGACCCCGCTGCGGGAGAGGCGGATGCCGATCCACAGGTCGGGGTCGGTGATGAGCTGCACCACCGAACGTGAGTCGCTCACCCGCACGATGCGTCCGACCAGACCGTCGCGCTGCACCACGGGCATGCCCACCTCCAGCCCGGCGTCGCGCCCACGGTCCAGCTGCAGGGTGTGATCGGTGAAGTTGGAGTACGGCCCCGTCGTGACGCGAGCGATCTGGGTGTCGAGCCCGTCGAGGTACGTGATGCCCAGCTGCTCTTCGAGTCGGGCCAGCTCCTCGGCGGCGTCCTCGTCGGCCCAGCGCTTGCCGCGCAGCTCCTCGAGCTCGCTGCGCAGCTCCTCGTTCTCGGCCTGCAGGTCCTCGTAGCCGGTGATCCCGTTCCAGGCGTTGCGCACCGGCGTGGTCACCCATCGAGCGGCGCCGCGCACGGGAGCGAACACGTCGATCGCACCCTCACGTGCCGACGACAGCGCCACCACCCCACGAGCATCCAGCGTGATCAGCGTCACGGCCGCCAGCGTGACCACCAGCAGCACGTAGTAGCGGGAGCGTCGCCGCTTGGGAGTCGGCGAGGAGAGCGGACGCACGTCGCGGTGGCCGGGTCAGCCGCGTTCGGACGAGAACAGCACGCCCTCGAGCGCCTCGAACTCCTCGAGCGCCTGGCCGGAGCCCAGCGCGACGGCTTCGAGCGGCCTCGGGGCGATGCGGATCGGCATGCCCGTCTCCTGCGCGAGCCGCTCGGGCAGGCCCTTGAGCAGCGCTCCCCCGCCAGCGAGCATGATGCCGCGCTCCATGATGTCGGCGGCCAGCTCCGGCGGGGTCTTGTCGAGGGTCACCTTGACGGCGTCGACGATGGACGAGACCGGCTCCTCGATCGCTTCGCGGATCTCGGGGGTCGAGGTGACGATCGTCTTGGGCAGCCCGGTCACCAGGTCACGGCCCCGGATCTCCGCCTGCAGCTCCTGGCGCAGCGGCCAGGCAGAGCCCAGCTCCATCTTGACGACCTCGGAGGTGCGCTCGCCCAGGGCGAGGCTGTACTCCTTCTTGATGTACTGCACGATCGCCTCGTCGAGCTCGTCGCCGCCGACGCGCACCGACTGGCTCGTCACGACGCCGCCGAGCGAGATCACCGCGACCTCGGTCGTGCCGCCGCCGATGTCGACGATCATGTTGCCGGTGGGCTCCTGCACGGGGAGGCCCGAGCCGATGGCCGCGGCCATGGGCTCTTCGATGATGCGAGCTGGCTTGCGGGCCCCGGCGAACTCGGCCGCGTCCTGCACCGCACGCTGCTCGACGCCGGTCACCCCGGAGGGCACGCAGATGATCATGCGCGGCTTGGCGAAGCGGCTGTTGTGCACACGCTGGATGAAGTACCGCAGCATGGTCTCGCAGACCTCGAAGTCCGAGATCACCCCGTCCTTGAGCGGACGGATGGCCTTGATGTGCGAGGGGGTGCGCCCGATCATGCGCTTGGCCTCGGTGCCCACGGCCACCGCACGGCCGTCCTGCTCGCGCACCGCCACCACCGACGGCTCGGACAGCACGATGCCCTCGCCGCGCACGTACACGAGCGTGTTCGCCGTGCCGAGGTCGACCGCCATGTCACGGCTGAGGAAGTTGGAGTTGAACCGTGCCATAGAGCGCCCTCACGCTAGCCCGCCGAGACCGCCGGTGCGGATCGCAACGAAACCGTAACAAACCCTATCGACCGCCGGAGGTCGCCTCCAGCGGTGTGACAGGTGCCCCCAGCACTGCTGTCGCCGCGGCCCCTCCTCGGGGGCCGGATCCGGCCCCTTCAGGAAGGGAACCAGAGCGAGATCTCGCGTGCGGCCGACTCGTTCGAGTCCGAGCCGTGCACGAGGTTCTCGTTCGTGGTGGTGGCGAAGTCGCCACGGATCGAGCCGGGCTGCGCGTCCTCGACCTTGGTCTTGCCGATCAGCGTGCGCATGATGCCGAAGGTCTGGTCCTCGGGGCCCTCGACCACCATGGCCACCACCGGGCCGCGGGTGAGGAAGTCGACCAGCTCGCCGAAGAACGGCTTGTCCCGGTGCTCGTCGTAGTGGGCCTCGGCCAGCGCCCGATCGGCGGTGCGCAGGTCCATGGCCACGATGCGCAGGCCCTTGCGCTCGATGCGGGCGATGATCTCGCCGACCAGCCCACGCTCGACCGCGTCGGGCTTGCACATGATGAACGTCTGCTGGGGGGTGGGAGTCGTGGTCACGTCGGTCAGGGTACGACCCGCGCGGCCCCCCCGGCGAAACGGCCCTGCACCCTCAACGACGACGCACCCTCAACGACCCGGCACCGTCAGCGGCGCAGCGCCCGGCGAGCGGGTGCCAGCAGGCGGAACGAGCCCGTGACGACCACGGCGTCCTCCTCGGCGGCGACGGCGAGCGCTCGAGCGACCGCGGCCTGGGGGTCTGCGATCACCTCGTGGGTCAGCCCCGCGCGTGCGCACGCTGCGGCGAGCACCTGCCCCGGGACACCACGGTCCCCCTCGAGCGAGGTGCAGATCACCAGGTCGGGGCGCATGCCCCCGATCGCCGCGATCGCGGCATCCGGGTCGCGGCCCGACAGCTGGCCGAGCACCACCAGGCGGGACCCGACGGGTGCGAACTCGTCCTCGAGCGTGCGTGCCACCTGGGCCAGGGCGTCAGGGTTGTGCGCCCCGTCGAGCACCACGAGCGGGTGGTGGCCGACCACCTCGAAGCGACCCGGCAGCTCGAGGCCGGCGAAGGCCTCGCGCACGGCGTCGTCGGGCAGGGCACGATCGAAGAAGGCCTCGACCGCAGCGAGCGCGACCGCGGCGTTGTCGAGCTGGTGGCGACCGTGCAGCGGCACGAACACCTCGGTGTAGATCCCGTGCCGACCCCGCACGTCGACCATGTGTCCACCCAGCGCCAGCTGGTCGGCTTCGACCGTGACGTCGGTGCCGAGCAGCACCAGCTCGGCGGGGCCCTCGGCGCTGAACACCGGGACCAGCTCGGGCGCGACCGCACCCAGCACGGCGGTGCTGTCGGCGCCGATGATCCCCGCCTTCTCGGAGGCGATCGCCACCTCCCAGCCCGGCGCGAAGTCGGTGTGGTCGCCGCCGACCGAGGTCACCACGGCGACCCGGGCGTCCGCGACGTTCGTCGCGTCGAAGCGTCCGAGCAGGCCGACCTCGACGACCGCCACGTCGACGGGTGCCTCGGCGAACCAGCGGAACGCGGCTGCGGTCATGACCTCGAACCAGCTGGGCTGCACCTCGAGCAGCGGCTCGACCGCGGCGATGCCCGACAGCACTTCGGCCAGGTCCTCGTCGCCGATCGGGCGGCCGTCGCGGGCGATGCGCTCGTTCAGCCGCTCCACGTGCGGGCTCGTGTAGGTGCCGACCGAGAGGCCGTGCGCGACCAGCAACGAGGTCACCATGGCCGCCACGGTTCCCTTGCCGTTGGTGCCGGTGATGTGGATCACCGGCACGTCGTGCTGGGGGTCGCCCAGCAGCACCATCAGCTCGCGCATCGAGGCGAGCGACAGCCCCTCGACGCGACCGGCGGCGATCCCCGGCGAGGACGTCTCGTGGTCGAGCCGGGCGTCCAGCCAGGCGAGGGCCTCGACGATGTTCATCGCCCGCAGCCGCGCGTCGGCGCGATCAGGACGCGGCGCGGCGCGGTCGGCTGGCCCGAGCCTTCGCGGTCCGCGGGACCAGCGTGGGGTTGACCTGCTCGAGCACGACACGCTCGTCGATGACGACCTTGCTGACGTCGTCGCGCGAGGGCAGCTCGTACATGACGCCCAACAGGACCTCTTCGATGATCGAGCGCAGCCCACGGGCGCCGGTGCCACGCGCCAGCGCCTGGTCGGCCACCGCACCGAGGGCCTCCTCGGTGAACTCGAGCTCGACGTCCTCGAGCTCGAAGAACTTCTGGTACTGCTTGACCAGCGCGTTCTTGGGCTCGACCAGGATCTGGATGAGCGCGGTGCGGTCGAGGCTGTCGACCACTGCGGTCACCGGGAGGCGGCCGACGAACTCGGGGATGAGGCCGAACTTCAGCAGGTCCTCGGGCAGCACCTTGGCGAACAGCTCGCCCTCGGAGCGCTCGTGCACCGAGCGGATCTCGGCACCGAAGCCCACACCCTTGCGGTTGGAGCGCTGCTCGATGATCTTGTCGAGCCCGGCGAACGCACCGCCGCAGATGAACAGGACGTTGGTCGTGTCGATCTGGATGAACTCCTGGTGCGGGTGCTTGCGCCCGCCCTGGGGCGGCACCGACGCGGTGGTGCCCTCGAGGATCTTCAGCAGCGCCTGCTGCACGCCCTCGCCCGACACGTCACGGGTGATCGAGGGGTTCTCCGACTTGCGGGCGACCTTGTCGATCTCGTCGATGTAGATGATGCCGTGCTCGGCCTTCTTCACGTCGAAGTCGGCGGCCTGGATCAGCTTGAGCAGGATGTTCTCGACGTCCTCGCCGACGTAGCCGGCCTCGGTCAGCGCGGTGGCATCCGCGATGGCGAACGGCACGTTGAGCATGCGGGCCAGCGTCTGGGCCAGCAGCGTCTTGCCGCAGCCGGTCGGGCCGATCATCAAGATGTTCGACTTGGACAGCTCGACGTCGTCGGAGCCGGCACGCGCCCCGTGCTGCACGCGCTTGTAGTGGTTGTAGACCGCGACGGAGAGGATCTTCTTCGCCCGCTCCTGGCCGACGATGAAGTCGTCGAGGAACTCGAAGATCTCGATCGGCTTGGGCAGCTCCTCGAGGCTCAGCTCACCGGTCTCGGCCAGCTCTTCCTCGATGATCTCGTTGCACAGGTCGATGCACTCGTCGCAGATGTAGACACCCGGGCCGGCGATGAGCTTCTTGACCTGCTTCTGGGACTTGCCGCAGAAGGAGCACTTGAGGAGCTCTCCCCCATCACCGAACTTCGCCACGCTGCAACCTCACTGGTGGGGTACCTGACTGTGCCAGACCGTCGAACCTCCGGAGCGACGAGCGATCCGGATCGACCATTGTGGCCGATCGATCAGCTGACCGCGGTGATCGGTCCCGAGTTGTCCACGATCGCACGGGTGTCGATGACCTCGTCGACGATGCCGTACTCCTTCGCCTCCTCGGCGGTGAGCACGTAGTCGCGGTCGGTGTCCTTGGAGATCTTCTCGATGGACTGACCGGTGTGGGCCGCCAGGATGTGCTCGAGCGCCGACTTGAGGCGCAGGATCTCGTTGGCGGCGATCTCCAGGTCGGACACCTGGGCGTAACCCGACTGGGCGTAGGGCTGGTGGATCAGGATGCGCGCGTTGGGCAGCGCCAGGCGCTTGCCGGGCGTGCCGGCCGCCAGCAGCACCGCCGCGGCGGACGCCGCCTGGCCGAAGCACAGGGTGGCGATCTCGGGGCGGATGTACTGCATCGTGTCGTAGATGGCCAGCAGGGCGTTGATGTCGCCGCCGGGGCTGTTGATGTAGATGCTGATGTCGCGGTCGGGGTTCTCCGACTCGAGGAACAGCAGCTGAGCGCACACCAGGTTGGCCACCGTGTCGTCGATCGGCGTGCCGAGGAAGATGATGTTCTCGCGCAGCAGGCGGGAGAACAGGTCCGAGTAGCGCTCGCCGCGGCTGGTCTGCTCGATGACGTTGGGGACCATGTAGTTGTAGGCGGCCGTGTTGGCTGCACCTGCCGTCGTGAGCGTGTGGGGGGCGGTCATTCGGCGTCCTCGTGGTCGTGATCGGCGTGATCGTCGTGATCGTGGCCGTCGTGGTCGTGATCGTGCTCCGGCAGTGCCAGCAGCTCGGCGGGGACCGCGTTGCCGTCCTCGTCGACGACCTCGCTGTGGGTCACCAGCCACTCCAGGGCCTTGCGCTTGGTGATGTCCGAGCGTACCGCCGAGAGCTGCCCACCGCTCCGCAGCTCCTCGGTGGCGTCCTCGACGGTCAGATCCGCGTCGCCGATCAGGTGCACGATCTCGTGCTCGAGGTCCTCGTCGGACGCCTCGATGCTCTCGGCGTCCGCGATCGCACGAAGCGCCAGGTCGACCTTGACCGCCTCGACCGCGGCCTCGCGCAGCTCCTCGGTGAAGGACTCCGGGTCCCGGCCGGTGATCTGCAGGTAGTCCTCGAGGCGGATGCCCCGGCCCTGCAGGTTGTAGGCCAGGTTCTGCAGGCGGGCCTGCATCTCACCCGACACCATCGCCTCGGGCGGCTCCTCGTCGACGAGCTTGGCCAGCTCGCTGCCCAGGTTGGCCCGCACCGCGGCACGGGTCTGCTCGGTGCGCGACGCCGACAGGTTGGACCGGGTCTCCTCGATCAGCTCGGCGACGGTCTCGAACTCGGTGGCGTCGGCGACCCAGGCGTCGTCGAGGTCGGGCAGCACCCGCTCCTTGACGTTCTTGACCGTGACGCGGAACTGCACCTTGCCCTGCTCGGGGTCCGGGTGGTCGGCGTCGAACTCCAGCTCGTCGCCGGCCGACGCGCCCGTGAGGTGCTCGTCGAACTCGGCGGCGATCATGCCGGAGCCCACCAGGTAGAGGTAGTCGTCGGCGGTGAGGCCCTCGACCGGCTCGCCGTCCTGGGAGCCCTCGATGTCGACCGTCACGTAGTCCTGCTCGGCCGCGGCACGGTCGGTCTCGGTGAGCTCGCCGTACTGCGCACGCAGCCGGTCGATCTGCTCGGTGACCTCGTCGTCGCTCGCCTCGGGGCGGGGCACCTCGACCCGCAGTCCCTGGTAGCCGGCGACCTGCACCTCGGGGCGCACCTCGACCACGGCCTCGAACGTCACGTCGCCCTCGGCCTCGCCGGCGGTGATGTCCAGCTCGGGCGCGGCGATCACGTCGACGTCGTGCTCGATGACCGCCTGGCTGTAGAACTCGGGCAGCGCGTTGCGCAGCGCCTCGGAACGGGCGTAGTCCGAGCCGAACTGCTTCTCGAGCAGCTTGCGCGGCGCCTTGCCGGGACGGAAGCCGGGGAGGCGGACCTCCTTGGCGATCTCACGCCACGCGGCCTCGACCGCGGGCTCCAGCTCGGCCTCGTCGATCTCGACCGCGACCTTGACCTTGTTGCCCTCTGCGGGCTCGACAGTTGACCTCATCAGGCGTGCCAGCGTAGTGCGTCGCCCGTCGCGGCCGGTCATCGGCGCCTGCGCCGCGCAGCGGGCCAGCTAGGGTGAACCGCACGGGACGTGGCGCAGCCTGGTAGCGCACCGGCTTTGGGAGCCGGGGGCCGAGAGTTCAAATCTCTCCGTCCCGACCAACCGCCCGCTGAGCGGGCTGAGCACACCAACCCGCTCAGCGGGTGATGCGGTGCCACTCAGCGAGCACGGCATCGCGCACCGCCTCGCCCTCGGGCGAGGCGCAGCGGATGTCACCCGCCAGCGGGCGGTCCGCCACCCGTTGCAGGCGCAGCACGTCGCCGGAGCCCCCGTCGCCGCGGTGCAGCAGTCTCGGCATCCACGCACCGAAGCAGCAGCCCAGCGACTCGAGCGCGACGACGGCCCACGCCGCAGCGGGATCGTCGAGGGGCACGTCGACGGTCACCACGCCCAGGTCGTAGGCGGCGAGCGCGTCCAGCTCGTGCGCGACGCAGCCCACCAGGTCCTCGCCCACCTCGGCCAACCGGACCGCGCCGACGCCGACCGCGGCGTCCGCCGATGCGGCCAGCCGGGTGCGAGCGGCGACGGGCTCCTGCAGGTCGGTGTGCAGCGTTCGTTCGAGCCCCGCGCGCTGCGCCATCGCTGCGACCAGCTCAGCGTGGCGCGCCGGCAGGTGCACGGTGGCGGGCCCGGTCGCCGTGACTCTGGTCCACATGGCCAGCAGCGAGTGCCGGCCTGCCGCGTCGTTCGCCAGGCCCTGCATGGTGATGGCTGCCGGCGTTGCGCCGAGGAGCAATCCGGTCTCGATGCCACCGAGCGCCGCGAACTCCTTCTGGCTGTACGGATGGTTGGTGACGCACTCCGCCCAGATACCCGGCACGCCCAGACGGTGCGCGATCTCGAGGCGCAGCTCGGCCAGGCGTTCGGCCAGGTGGTGGCCACGCATGCGTGGGTCGACCACGAGCTTGCCGGCTTCGGGCACCGCCACCTCGGCACGGTCGAAGGTGAGCGCGCAGTGCCCGACGACCTCGCCGTCGGGGGTGACCGCCACCACCGAGTGCAGGTGCCCCGAGCGGCGCCACGACCGCAGCGTCGCCGGGCGGTACATCGACGGGTCCACGTAGGTGTAGCCGTAGCAGCGGTAGACGCACTGCGCGACGCCGGCGGCATCGCCGTCGCGCAGCTCGCGGATCTCCACCGCTGCGGCCTGCTCGTCGCCGAAGCGCTCGGCATCGTCGGCCAGGACCTCGCCGCCGAGCTGGTCGGCCTCGGGGTCGACCAGGAGCAGCTCGACGCGCGACACGTTGCCCTCCGCGCCGTGGGAGGCGATGTGGAGCCGGTCGACGAAACCTAGCGCGGCCAGCCGGCGCGACGGCAGCCCCCGGGCACCGTCGGGGGCGAGCGGCAGGCGTCGGTCGTGCACCTCGACGACGAGACGATCGCCCTCGACCCAGCTGACCACGCGCAACTGGCCGGCCCCGTCGACGCACTCTCGGGCGACGGCCTCGCGCAGCAGCTCCTCGACCGTGGCCCGCAGCCGTGTGGCCCGGTCCGCACCGAGGCCGGCGTGCAGCGCGGCGGACCGCACCGCGGCGCCACCGGCGTCCAACGCCGCCTGCGCGCCCAGCACGACCTCGATGACGTCGTCCCCGACCGGACCGGCAGCAGCTCGCATCGCTCCAGCGTGCCGGGTCATCGAAGAAAACGGTGCGATCCGTGGCGTTCCGGGCGAGACTGAGCCCATGAGCGCACGCAGAGAGCCCTCCGACCTGCAGCACGTCACCGTGCACGGCCACCAGGTGGCGTACCGCACGGGCGGGCAGGGTCCGGTGGTGCTGCTCATCCACGGCATGGCCGGCAGCTCCGACATGTGGCGCCCTGCGATCCCCCTGCTGGCACCGCACGTCACCTACGTCGCACCCGACCTGCCCGGACACGGCCGCTCCGACAAGCCCAAGGGCGACTACTCGCTCGGTGCCCAGGCGAGCTTCCTGCGCGACCTGATGGTGGCGCTCGGACACGAGCGGGCCACCATCGTCGGACAGTCGCTCGGCGGCGGCATCGCCCTGCAGTTCGCCTACCAGTACCCGGAGCGCTGCGAGCGCCTGGCGCTGGTCTGCGCGGGCGGACTCGGCCAGGAGGTCAACCCGATCCTGCGCCTGCTCACCCTGCCCGGCATCGACCTGGTGCTGCCACTGGCCTTCCAACCGCTCTACCGCGACGTCGTCGACGGCGTCGTCGGGCTCATGCGCCGCATCGGGCTGCAGCCCACGCCGGTGGCGATGGAGACCTGGCGGAGCTACTGCTCGCTCATGGACGGCGAGACGCGTCGAGCGTTCCTCGCGACGCTCACCTCGGTCGTGGACGTGGCCGGCCAGAAGATCAGCGCGCACGACCGGCTCTACCTCGCCTCGGCCCTGCCGACGCTGATCGTGTGGGGCGACGCGGATCCGATCATCCCGGTCGACCACGCGCATCTGACCCACGAGGCCATCCCCGGCAGCCGCCTGGAGTTGTTCGAGGGCGCCGGGCACTACCCGCACTGCGAGGACCCGGTGCGCTTCGCCGAGGTGCTCGTCGACTTCCTCGAGTCGACCCCGGCGGCGCAGCTCACCCACGAGCAGTTCGCCGCGCAGCTGACCGCCGCCAGCTGAGCGGCACCCGCCGAGGGCCGTCAGCCGGCCAGGATCTTCGCTTTCTGGGCGGCGAACTCCTCCTCGGTGAGGATGCCCTGGTCCTTGAGGGCCGCCAGCTCCTTGAGCTGGGACACCACGTCGACCTGCGGCGCCGCGGCCGGCGGTGCGGCCTCGGGCTGCGGTGCAGCCGGCTGCTCCTGCGGTGCGGCGTTCGCGTCCTGCTCGGCGTACTTGGCCTGCTGGCGGCGTGCCACCCCGCCCGACACCGCGCTGGCGGTGCCGGCAACCACGGCGGTGCGGGCCATCGTGCCCACCAGCCCCGGCCGGCCACCTCGCATCATCCCTCGACGCCTCATGTGGTTCTCCTCGTCAGTCGTTGGTTCGTGGTTCGTGCGGTCCGAGCGTCGGCTGACCCCCCGGGGTCAGATCTCGCCCTGCTCGATGCTCTGGTCGATGGCGGCCTGCACGATGTCGTGCGGGATGCGCTCACCGGCGATGAAGACGCCCCCGGAGTCGCGCACCGCAGCAGCGAAGCGGGACGCCCACAGGTCCTCCCAGACCAGGAAGGCCGCGGACGAGTTGTTCTCGAGCGTCTCGGCGGCCATCTCGACGTCCTCGTCGTTCAGCAGTCCCATCGACTCCTCGGCGACCGCACCCAGCGGCATCAGCGCATCGAGCTCGTCGTACTCGAACGCCGTCACCTCGCCGTCCTCGTCCTTGGTGATGAAGATGAGGTCCAGGATGCGCACCGCACCGGACTGCACCAGGTCGGTCAGCGCCGGCACGATCTCGCCGTTGAACTGGTTGCCCGGGAACCCGATGATCAGGTACTCGACGGGGGCGATCGACGACATGGGATGGACCTCCGGGTCACGCGGTCGCCGTCGGACGACGGCACGCCGAGCGTAGCGGTGCGGCCGGCTCGCCCGGTGCCCGCGCTCGGTCGGTGCTCAGTCGGTGCTCAGTCGGTGCGCAGCAGGCCGCGACCCGGCACCAGCGGCAGGTCGGTCACCGACAGCAGCCCCGGCTTCGCCGCGCACACCGCCGGGATGGCGTTGACCAGACGGGCAGCGGTGCCCACCAGGCCGGCGGTGTTGTGGTCGCCGTCGTCGCCCATCATCTGCAGGTCGACGGTGTAGTTCGGGTTGCCCTGCACCACGACCCGGTAGCCGGAGTGACCGGCCGGCTGCGGCCACTCGGGGGCCAGGTCGTCGTCGAGTCTGGTGACGTGCTCGAGCACGACGCGCACCGTGCCGTTGACCACGCCCTGCACCTCGAAGCGCAGCGCGGCAGTGGTGCCCGCCTCCACCACGCCGAAGCCCAGGTCGATGTCCTCGGGTGCGGGCAGGCGCTCGTGCACCTCGACCAGCTCGTCGAGCTCGACGCCGAGCGCGGCGGCGATGCCCTTCACCACACCACCCCAGGCGAACGACAGCACCCCGGGCACCAGCAGCAGCGGCGTCGCGTCGAGCGGCTGTCCGAAGCCCATGGTGCCGAACAGCACCTCGGGCTGGGCGTAGGTGTTGTAGTTGACGATCTCCATCATGCGGACCGAGTCGATGTACTCGCAGTTGCCGGTCAGCACGAGGGGCAGCAGGTCGTTGGCCCAGCCCGGGTCGATGCCCGAGGTGAAGCACGACGTGGCGCCGGTGGTGCACGCCTCCTCGAGCGGGGCGCGCATCATCGGGTCGACGTGCGGTGGGTACAGCAGCGGCACCACCGACGACGACACCACGTTGGCGCCGCTCGCCAGGATGCGGGCCATGTCGTCGATCGCCTCGGTGGGGCGCAGGTCGGCAGTGGCGGTGTAGCAGACCGCGTCGGCACCCAACGCGAGCAGCTCGTCGACGTCGTTCGTCGCGGTGACGCCGAGCGGCTCGATGCCGATGAGCTCGCCCACGTCACGACCGACCTTGTCGTCGCTGTGGACCCACAGCCCGACCAGCTCCAGGTCGGGGTGGCGTGCGATCAGCCGTGCGGCGTGGCGACCGACGTTGCCGGTGCTCCACTGGATCACTCGATAGGTCATCGATCCCCCTCGATCGCGGCTGCTACCGTCTCGGGCGCAGTTCCGCGGGTGTAGCTCAATGGTAGAGCCACAGGTTTCCAACCTGTTGACGAGGGTTCGATTCCCTTCACCCGCTCTGAGGGGTCAGGGCTCATCACGAGGTCCAGCGCGAACGTCACGATTGACGTGACCTCGGCGCGAGAACGCTGCCCAGAGGTGCGGCCCTTTGGCTCGTTCGCGATCAGCCAGCGCCGAGTCTGCTGCGATACTCGATGGGTGGTGGCGGTGAGGAAGTTCACGTCCGGACCGACGTCCAGCCCGCAGCCGCTGTTGTCGACGTGGTGCGTTCCTGATCTTCCGCGCTCTTGGCGCCCGAGCGGTTCGAGCGTGACACGGGATGAGGCGCCCTCGATCCAGTGGGCACTCCGACGAAGGGTCGGCAGCACGTGACGACCGACGGAACGCAGACCGAGACGTCAACGATCTTCATCACCGTTGCGGCCGCTGCTCAGGTGCTCATGGTGCGAGGCTTCGCCATGATGCTCGTGGTGATGCTGGGGCTGCAGGGCGGAGTGTTCTCAACGGCCGCCTTGGTGGTTGGGGCGCTGCTCGTCGTCGACGTCCTTCGACTGTTGGTGTTTCGAATCACGCTGGAGCCCGCAGGGATTCGGATCCTTCGTTTGGGGCGTGAGGTGTGGATCCCGTCGTCCCAGATCGTCTCCATCGAGGCCTCGGGAACCAGGCAGCTGCTCGTGTGGCCACCGTTGAAGCTCGCCTGCGCTGCCATCGTGACGTCGAAGCGGCGGGTGAACCTGCCCCAGACCGCATGCTCTGCGCCGGGAGGAGCGGACCGTCTCGGGAAACGTCAGGCTCAGGCGATCATCACCAAGCTGACCGCCTGGTCGAGTGCGAGCGGCTGTCGGGTGTCGTTGGTCGAGGTCGATCTGACCGATGACCGGTGGCCCGACGACCAGTGGAGCTGATGTCGACGAAGGCCAGCGGAGCGGCGGGCGCTTCGGGAAGCCCGAGGCTCAGAGGCCGGGCAGGCCGTCGATGCTGCGGGCGTTCTTGCGGGCCCGGTAGTCGTCGAGCTCGTGCTCGCTGCGGGCCTCGGCCCACTCGTCGAGGCGCGTGCGGTCCTGTTGGAACTCCATCAGCGGGACCGAGTAGCCGCACGAGTCCGACACACGCTGGGCGTGCACCACGATGATCGAGCGCTGGCCCGGCCGGGGCCCGCCGAAGTGTGCGAGCAGCTCGTCCCAGCGGTCGTCGTCGGGCAGGACCGCCTCGCCGCGGCCGTGCACCCGCACGATGCGAGGCGGCCCCTCGAACGCGCACCACATGAGCGTGATGCGACCGTTGTCGCGCAAGTGGGCGATGGTCTCGATGCCGCTGCCGGTCAGGTCCAGGTAGGCGACCCGCTGCTCGTCGAGCACCACGACGGTGCCGGCGGTCCCCTTCGGCGACAGGTTGATCGTCTGGTCGACGTCGCTCGCCGCGGTGGCGACGAACACGACGTGCTGGCGGTCGATCCACCGTCGCAGCGCCGCGTCGATCCCGTCGTGCACCTTGCCCATGGCCGGCGAGGCTACCGGCGGCCGCACCCGCCCTCGACCGATATCGGCCGCGCTCCGACGGGCTGGCAGACTGCTGCGATGGCGAACCTGCTGGTCCTCGGCGCGGGGTGGGTCGGCTCGGCGGTGGCCGACGTCGCCCGGTCGCACCCGCAGGTCCGCGAGGTGCTCGTGGTGGACCCGCCCTTCGACGACCGGCTGGCCACTCGAGACGCCGCGGCGACCGGCGAGCTGCGCTCGCTGATCGCAACCGGCGGGGTCACCGCAGTCCTGAACGCGTGCGGCCGGGTGCACGGCGACGAGGCCGAGCTCGACGACGCCAACCACCGCTTCGTCGTCTGGTTGTGCGAGGCCCTCGAGGGCAGCGATGTTCGGCTGCTGCACGTCGGCTCCGCCTCGGAGTACGGCGACCCCGGCACGGCCGCACCGCTCGACGAGTCGACGCCGGCCCAGCCCCGCGGGGCCTACGCCACCACCAAGGCCGCCGGCACCGAGGTCGTGCTGGCGGCGCGTCGCGCCGGCCTCGAGGCGACCGTGGCGCGGGTGTTCAACATCGTCGGCCACCCCGTGCCGACGGTCTCCCCGCTGCACCAGTGGATCTCCGACCTGGAGGCGCTCGGCGCCGACGGCGGCGAGGTCGAGGTGTGGTGGCCACCGACCACCCGCGACTTCGTCATGATCGAGGACGTCGCCCGGGCCCTCGTCGAGCTGGCCGTCACGACCGACGCGCTGCCACCGCTGGTCAACGTGTGCTCCGGGGTCGGGATCAGCTTCGGCGAGATCGTCACGGCGCTCGCCGCCGCACTGGGCGTGCCGGCGAGCATCCGCTCGCTCGAGCGGCCGGGCATCGAGGCGGTCGTCGGCGATCCGACGCTGCTCGACTCGCTGATCGGATGGGCGCCGACGATGTCGGCCACGGCGCTGGCGCAGCGGGCAGCCGGGGCGACCCCGACGTCCGGTGGGGCCGACGGGGCCAGCCGGTAGCATCGCCGCCATGCACGCAGTGATCCTGGCGGGCGGGCGCGGGGTGCGTCTGCGGCCCTACACGACCGCGTTCCCCAAGCCGCTGGTCCCCATCGGCGACGAGTTCGCGATCATCGAGATCGTGCTGCGCCAGCTCCAGGCGCACGGCTTCACCAGCGCGACCATCGCCATCGGCCACCTGGGCCAGCTCATCCGCGCCTACTGCGGCGACGGCTCCCAATGGGACCTGAGCATCGACTACTGGCCCGAGGACACGCCGCTGGGCACCATGGGCCCGGTCGTGTCCAACCTCGACTCGCTGCCCGAGCACTTCCTGGTGATGAACGGCGACGTGCTCACCGACCTCGACTATCGGGCGTTGCTCCAGGGACACGCCGACTCCGGCGCTCCGCTCACCGTCGCCGCCTACGACCGGGTCGTGAAGATCGACTTCGGCGTGCTCGAGATCGGCGGGCCCACCGGCGATCGCATCGCGGAGTTCCGGGAGAAGCCGACCGAGCACTTCTCGGTCTCGATGGGCGTCTACGCCGCGTCCCGCGAGACCCTGCGCTCCTACCCCGCCGGTGAGCCGCTCGGCTTCGACGAGCTGGTGCTCGACCTGATCGCTGCGGGCGACCCACCGCGCGTGCACCGCTTCGACGGCTACTGGCTCGACATCGGTCGACCCGATGACTACGACCGAGCCAACGAGGAGTGGGACTCCCTGCGGGGCCGCCTGCTGCCCGGCGGATGAGCGGCCCCTCCCCCACGTTCCACCTGGCGGTCTACTCCGACGCGACGGCCCTGGGCGGCGCCGAGGTCAACCTGTCCCGCGTGCTCGGCGCGCTGCCGGCGTCGATCCGCGTGACCGTGGTCGGCGTCGACGACGACGTCGTCGACTGGCTCCGCGAGCACCGTCCCCACAGCCAGGCCATGGTGCTGCCGGCGATCACCGGCCGCGACGACCTGGCCGGCATGTGGCGGCACCGGGCCATGTTCGTGCGCCTCGACGCGCAGGTCCTGCAGTTCAACCTGTCGACGGCTTCGTCGTGCCAGTGGGCGATCCTGGCCGCCACGACGGTGCCCGGCGTCGCCAGGGTGGTCATCGAGAACTCCCCGATGGGTGTGTGGTCGTCGACCTCGGGGCGCCTCAAGCGGCTGACGTCGCGCCACCTCGCCGCGCACGTCGCCGTGGGCGAGCGCACCGGACGGCTGATCGAGCAGTCCTCCGGGCTGCCGGCCGGCTCGATCGACACGATCTACCACGGGGTGCCCGAGGTGGGTCGCGAGCCGGTCGAGCGGGGGCCCGAGCCGACCCTGCTCACCGTCGCCCGCCACGACCCGGTCAAGGGCATCGACGTGCTGCTCGACGCCTTCACCCGCGTCGATCCCCGCGCACGGCTCGTGCTCATCGGCGACGGTCCCGAGCGCGACGCCCTCCTGCGCCAGCGCGCCGAGCTGGGCCTGGAGGACCGCGTCGAGCTGCGGCCACTGCCGTGGGAGGAGCGTGCCGCGGACCAGATGTGGGCCTACGACGCCCTGGTGCTGCCGTCGCGGCTCGAGGGCTTCCCCGTCACGATCGCCGAGGCGATGCTCGCCGGCATCCCCGTCGTCGCGACCGACGTCGGCTCGGTCGCCGAGGCGGTGCTGCCGGGCGAGACCGGCTGGATCGTGCCCTCCGAGGACCCCGCGGCCCTCGCCGCGGCCATCGACGAGCTGCTCGCCGATCCGGACCGAGCGCGACGCATGGGCGAGCGCGCACGAGAGATCGGGGTCGAGCGCTTCCGCATCGACGCGACCGTCGACGCCTACCTGGCGATGTACCGCCGGATCCTCGGTCAGATCTGGTAGGCGCTGGTCTCCAACTCGGCCAGGTGGCCGCGGACCCAGTCGGCGGTGCGAGCCAGACCGTCCTCGAGGCTCACCTCGGGTCGCCACCCGGCGATGCGCTCGGCCACCGAGTAGTCGCACAGCAGACGGTCGACCTCGGACCCCTCGGGTCGCAGGCGCGCCTCGTCGGTCACCACGGTCGCCTGCTGGCCCGTGATCTCGCAGCACAGCTCGACGAGCTCGCCGATCGAGATCTCCCGGCCGGAGCCGACGTTGGTCGCCCGACCCAGGGCCTCGTCGCAGTCCGCCAGCGCGACGAAACCGGCGGCGGTGTCGGTCACGTAGTTGAAGTCGCGCTTGGGGGTGACCGCACCCAGGTGCAGCTCGGTGGCGCCGGCCTGCAGCTGGGCGAGGATGGTCGGGATGACCGCACGGGTCGACTGGCGGGGGCCGTAGGTGTTGAAGGGACGCACCACGGCGACCGGCACCTCGTGGGCGTGCCAGTAGCTGAGCGCCATCATGTCGGCGCCGATCTTGGACGCCGAGTACGGCGACTGCGGCTGCAACGGGTGCTCCTCGTCGATCGGCACGCGGATCGCGGTGCCGTAGACCTCGGACGTCGAGGTGTGCACGAGGCGTGCGCCGTGGCGACGGCAGGCCTCGGCGACGTGGAAGGTGCCCGTCACGTTGGTCTGCACGTAGCTCTCGGCGGCGTGGTAGCTGTACGGGATCCCGATCAGCGCGGCCAGGTGGAACACGGTGTCACGACCCGCCACCGCCTCGTCGACCCGACGGCTGTCGCGCACGTCACCGGGCAGCACCTCGACGGCGTCCTGCACGTCCTGGGGCAGCGAGTCGAGCCAGCCCCAGCGGCCGAAGGAGTTGTAGTAGACGAGCGTGCGCACCTCGGCGCCGTCGTGCACCAGCCGCTCGACGAGGTGGCTCCCGATGAAGCCCTCCCCGCCGGTCACCAGCACTCGTCGTCCTGACAGGTTCCCCATGTCGGCGGTCGCCCTCCCTGCCGACGGCCGGTCCGTCGGGAGGTCCAAGGATACGTGGGCGCCGGCTCATTCGGCGATGTCGAGCGCCCCGATCACACGGTTCGGCGTCACCACGACGAGCAGCTCACCGGGCACGCCGTTGCGTCGCCCGTAGTCCTCGGCGTGCTCCTCGCCCATGTAGCGGCCGCCGATCACCGCGGCCCAGTGACGCACCAGCTCGAGGTCCTCCACCAGCTCGGCGGTGCCTCGTACGGTCACGAACGCGAACGGCGGCCGCTCGTCGTCGAAGCACAGCGCCACCCTGGGGTCACGACGCAGCGCACGCCCCTTCGCCGTGTCGGCGCCGGTGTTGAACACGATGCGGTCACCGTCACGGGCGACCCACACCGGAGCCACGAGCGGCGAACCGTCGCGCAACGTCGTGGCCAGCTTCGCGGTCCGTGCAGCAGCGAAGGCCCAGTCCAACGATTCGCTGCGTGACAGCTCGGTGGCCATGGTCAGCTCCGATCGTTCCACGCGCCGGTGAGCGCTGCGGCCGGCACCGCCGCCAACGCGACGATCGCGGCAGCGTAGGGCGCTGCGGCCGCGAACGAGGCCGCGTCGGTGTAGCCCCACAACCGTGTCGCCAACGTGTCGACGCCGATGGGGCGCAGCAGCAACGTGGCGGGCAGCTCCTTCATCACCGTGAGGAAGACCAGGAGCGCCGCCGAGCCGAGACCGGGCGCCGCGAGGCGCAACGTGACCTCTCGCCAGGTCGCCCACTGACCCCGACCGAGGGTGCGCGACATCTCGTCCAGCGACGGCGAGGCCTGCGCCACCGAGTTGTGCACCGCGCCGACCGCCAGCGACAGGAACAACACGACGTAGGCGAACAGCAGCATGGGGATGCGCTGGTAGAGCGGTGTCGCGAAGCGCACCCCGAAGAACACCAGCGACAGCGCGATGACGATGCCCGGCAGCGCGTGGGCGGCGTAGGCCCCGTTGGTCGACCAGCGGGCGAGGCGGCCGCCGTGTCGCGCCGAGAGCACACCCACGGGGATGGCCAGCAGCACGGTCAGCGCGGCGGCCGCCGCGCTGATCCAGAAGGTGCTCAGCGTCGCGTCGAGCAGCGTCGCCCAGTCGGTGCTCGAGGTGCCTCGCTCGAGCCAGTACAGCAGGCTCCACGCCGGCACTCCGAGGCACACGCCCACGAGCACCGTCAGCGCACCCACCGCCGGCCAGCGCCACGGCCCGAGGCGCACCACCGCGGCGCGCCGGGCCACACCGGTGCCCGTCTTCGCGACGCGCTCCGAGCCCGCGACGCGCCGCTGCAGCACCAGGACGACCAGCGCGATGGCCACGAGCAGACAGCCGAGCACCGCGGCGGGCGTGCGGTCGAACGACGAGCGGTACGACCGGTAGATCGCCTGGGTGAGCGACTGGTAGCGCATGATCGACACGGCGCCGAAGTCGCTCAGCGCGTACAGGCCCACGAGCAGGGCGCCACCCACGGCGGCGGTGCGCGCCTGGCGCAACGTGACGGTGAGGAACACGACCAGCGGGCTGCGCCCCAGCAGTCGTGCGGCGTCCTCGAGCGCCGGGTCGCATCGGCGCAACGCGCCCGCCACCGGCAGGTACACGAACGGGTAGCCGACCGACGTGAGCACGAGGAACGCGCCGAGCGCCCCCGACAGCTCGGGGCGGAGCCCCAGCCACGCCCACGCCGCCACGTAGGACGGCACTGCGAGCGGGAGCGACAGCAGCACCCTCCACAGCCGCACGAAGGGCACGTCGGTGCGCGTGACCAGCCAGGCGCCGCTGACGCCGATGACCAACGACGCCACGGTCACCGCGGTGGCCATCGCCACCGACCGCACCGCCAGCTCCAGGGTCAGCCGGCGCCACAGCGTGGCGCGCACCGGGTCCCAGCCGCGCTCGGTGGCGCGCACGACCAGGTACACCACCGGCAGCACGGCGACGCCCAGCGCGACGACGGCGCCGAACACCATCGGCGCAGGCGCGCGACGTCGGCGGGGCCGTGCTGGCCCCGCCGACGTCCGCGCTGCGGTCGGCCGCTCGATCGTGGCGGTCAGCCGAGGAGTCCCTTGTCGGTGAGCAGCGTGATCGTCGCCTCGAGCGACTCCAGGTCGGTCAGGTCGATCTGGGGCCCGGCGAGCTCCTCGAGCGCCGGCAGGCCGGCCGGATCGGCCACGCCCTCGACCATCGGGTACTCCATGGTCTCCTCGACGAAGTAGGTCTGGCCCTGCTCGGACAGCAGGAACTCGACGAACTCGAGCGACGCCGGGTTGTCGGCGCCCTTCTTGGTGATCGCGACCGCCGTGGCGTTGACCAGCGCACCGGGGTCCTCGCCCTGCAGGAACACGAGCTGCGAGTCCATGTTCTCGGCGCCGCCGACCTCGTTGGCCATGCGGGCCCAGTAGTAGTGGTTGATCAGGCCGATGCCGATGTCGCCGTTGTTGACCGCCTCGAGGATGTCGACGTTCGAGGCGTAGGTCTGGGTGTCGTTGGCGATCATCGCGTCGAGCCAGTCCGACGCGGCCTGGTCGCCCTCGGCCACCCGGAAGGCCGTGATGAAGGACTGGAAGCTGGCGTTCTCGGGCGCCCAGGCGACCTGCCCCGCGTACTTGGGGTCGGTGAGGTCCTGGATGCTGGTGGGCGCCTCGGCGACCACATCGGGGTTGACCACCAGGACCCGGGAGCGTCCGGTCACGCCGACCCAGTCGGTGCCCTCGGACGGCCGGTAGCGCTCGCCGACCTGATCGACGACGTCCTGGGGCAGCGGGGACAGCAGGTCGGCCGACTCGAGCACGCCGATCGCTCCGACCTCCTGGGAGTAGAAGACGTCCGCAGGGGTGTTCTCACCCTCCTCGAGCAGGGCTGCGCCCATCTCGGCGGAGTTGCCGTAGCGCACCTCGGTGGAGATGCCGGTCTCCTCCTCGAACTGCTCGATGAGCGGCGCCACCAGCTCCTCGTCACGCCCGCTGTAGATCACCAGCTCCGCGTCGCCGCCCGACGCCTCGGTGGTGTCGGTCGCCTCGTCGTCGCTGCTGCTGCACGCGGCGCCCACCATGGCGATCACGCCGATCAGGCCGATCAGCGCTGCGTTCCGACGGTTCCTCATCTGTCCTCCGCTCCGTGTCCCGGTCCCGGTCTGACGGGGTGCCGTCGAGGTTAGGCAGCCTTACCAGCCCTCGTACAGTCGGGCGCCCCGATCGCGGCGCCACGCCTGACCCGACACGGTCGGCGGCCCGCGGCAGCATGGGGCCCATGACCGATGCACCCGAGCACGACTCCCCCAGCGACGGCGACGCCGACGAGCCCGGCAGCTACGTGGAGGAGGGCGAGTTCCGACGGGACCAGAACTACATCACCACCCGGATCACCCGCGACGGTGCCGAGGGCTACCCCGTCGAGGCGGGCCGCTACCGCCTGATCGCCGCTCGGGCGTGCCCGTGGGCCAACCGGGCGATCATCGTGCGCCGCCTCCTCGGGCTGGAGCCGGTGCTGTCGATGGGGCTCTGCGGACCGACCCACGACCGCCGCAGCTGGACCTTCGACCTTGACCCCGGCGGCGTCGACCCGGTGCTCGGCATCGAACGGCTCCAACAGGCGTACTTCGCCCGGTTCCCCGACTATCCCCGGGGCATCACCGTGCCGGCGATCGTCGACGAGCGCACCGGCGAGGTGGTCACGAACGACTTCGCCCGCATCACCCTGGACCTGTCCACCGAGTGGGTCGAGCACCATCGCCCCGGCGCCCCGCAGCTCTACCCCGAGCACCTGCGCGACGAGATCGACGAGGTGGACCGCCGGGTCTTCACCGAGGTGAACAACGGCGTCTACCGCTGCGGCTTCGCCGGCTCCCAGGAGGCGTACGACGACGCGTACGACCGGCTGTTCACCGCGCTCGACTGGCTCTCGGAGCGTCTGGCGGGCCAGCGCTACCTGGTGGGCGACACGATCACCGAGGCCGACGTGCGCCTGTTCACGACCCTGGTGCGCTTCGACCCCGTGTACCACGGCCACTTCAAGTGCAACCGCTCGAAGCTGACCGAGATGCCGGTGTTGTGGGCCTACGCGCGGGACCTGTTCCAGACGCCCGGTTTCGGCGACACCGTCGACTTCGCGCAGATCAAGCGGCACTACTACGTCGTGCACACCGACATCAATCCCACCCGGATCGTGCCCCTCGGCCCCGAGCTGTCGGGCTGGACGACACCGCACGGACGCGAGCAGCTGCCCGGGCGCCCGTTCGGCGACGGCACCCCACCGGGGCCGCCGAGCCCGTCCGAGGTGGTCATGGACCAGCTGCGCTGACCGACCAGCTCAGACGTACTGACGCAGGTGGTCGCGCAGCGCGGCTGCCAGCGATCGGATCGTCTCGTCGTCGGGCTCGGTCGGAGCGACCTGGTCGGCCGCCGGCTCGTCGCCGTCGGCGGCACCGTCGTCGTCGGGCCGGTCGTCCGTTCCGGCCGCGGGCTCACCGGACACGGCCTCACCGGACACCGCGGCGCGCAGCGCAGCGACCTCGGCGACCAGGCGGCGCCACTGCGCGGACTCGAACCCGAACGGCAACGCGACCCGGGAGATCACCTCGGCGTCGTCCACCACCGACACCGTGGCCGCCGGGTCCGCCGGATGGCGGGCGAGGCGGTCGGAGGCCATGAACAACGAGTCGAACAGCTCGTGCACCGCGACGCCGTCGTCGGCGGAGATCTCGTCGTCGTCGGGCTCGGGCAGCTCGTCGAGCACGGCCGCGACCGCGTCCTCGTCCTGCTCACGCACGACCAGGTCGCCCCGCTCGTCCCACTCGTAGGGCACGTCCGCCGCCGTCAGCGCGTCGGCCAGCTCGGTCTGCAGCGACACCGGCCACTCGCCCACCTCGTAGACCAGCTTCGGCGCGTCCGGATCGAGCGCCGGGCGCGCGGCGGCCAACACCTCGTCGATCAAGCCGTCGACGGCCTCCTCGTCCTCGTCGCGCACCGTCAGCGTGGTGCCCTGCCATGCGTGCGCGATGCCCGCGGTGGTCAACAGGCTCGCGAGCAGCCCACGGGACTCACCCGCCCACGCGGCGCAGTCGTAGGCCAGCTGCCCCTGCTCGAGCTCGGTCTCGATCGTCGCCGGATCGGCGGCGTCGCCCTCGTCCTCGGCGCCCTGGTCGGCAGCCGTCGCGGCGTCCGCGTCGGCGCCCGGGGCCAGGTCGAGGTCCAGCTCGAGATCGAGCTCCAGGTCCAGGTCGAGGTCCAGCTCGGGCGTCTCGTCGTCGTTGCTCACCGCTGCATGATCGCACGGGTTTGGGGTCGGTCGTCCGACGATCGGTATCGTCGTCGCCATGACCAAGCAGGCACCTGATCGCAACCTCGCCATGGAGCTCGTGCGGACCACCGAGGCCGCGGCGGTCGCCGCGTCCAAGTGGGTCGGCCGCGGTGACAAGGAGGCCGCCGACGGCGCTGCGGTCGACGCCATGCGCCTCATCCTCGGCACCGTGCAGATGACCGGCACGGTCATCATCGGCGAGGGTGAGAAGGACGAAGCCCCGATGCTCTACAACGGCGAGGTCGTCGGCGACGGCTCCGACCCGCAGGTCGACATCGCGGTGGACCCGATCGACGGCACCACGCTCACGTCGAAGGGCCGCGGCGGCGCCGTGGCGGTGATCGCCGTCTCCGCCCAGGGCACCATGTTCGATCCCGGCCCATGCGTGTACATGGAGAAGATCGCCGTCGGCCCCGAGGCCGCGGGCCGCATCGACGCCACGGCGTCGGTGACCGACAACCTGCGTGCGGTGGCTGCGGCCAAGGGCATCGCAGTGACCGAGGTGACCGCGACGATCCTGGACCGCCCCCGCCACGACGACCTCGTCGCCGAGATCCGAGAGGCCGGCGCCCGCATCCGCCTGATCGGCGACGGCGACGTCGCAGCCGCGATCGCGACCGCCATCCCCGAGTCCGGCGTCGACATCCTCTTCGGCATCGGCGGCACCCCCGAAGGGGTGATCGCGGCCGCGGCGCTCAAGTGCATGGGCGGCGAGCTGGTCGGCCGCCTCTGGCCCCGCGACGCCGAGGAGCGTGCTGCCGCGGAGGCAGCGGGCTACGACCTGGAGCGGGTGCTCGGCACCGACGACCTGGTCGAGGGCGACAACTGCTTCTTCGCCGCCACGGGCATCACCGACGGCAACCTGCTCAAGGGCGTGCACTACAACCGCCTGGGCGCCACGACGCAGTCGCTGGTCATGCGGTCGCGCTCGGGCACGGTGCGCTTCGTCGACGCCCAGCACCGGCCCGAGAAGCTCGAGGCCTGATCGGGCGCTCGCTCTCCGAGCGCCGCCTCAGCGGGAGTGCTCGGCCAGCTTGCGCAGCAGCACCAACAGCTGGACGCGCTCGTCGTCGCTCAGCGACCGCAGCCCCGGCGCGTCATCGTTGAGCTCCGACGCCAGCTCCTCGGCCACGGCCTGACCGCGCTCGGTGACGACCAGGCGCTTCACCCGACGGTCCTGAGGGCTCGGTCGTCGCTCGACGAGCTCCAGCGCCTCGAGGCGATCCGCGATACCGGTCACCTGCGAGGGGTCGCAGCTGATGCGATCGGCGAGCTCGCGCATGGGCAACCCGCACTCGGGTGAGGGGGTGGCGTCGGGTGGGGCACCCAGCGGCGAGCCGGGCCAGGGTCGGTGCAGCTGCAGCAGCGCGACCGCCAGCTGGAAGCTCAAGCCGTGGCGTGCGGCGCACTCCTCGAGGTGGCGGCGCTGGCCGTGCATCGCACCGATGAGCGCGGCACGCAACTCCTCGGTGGACGGCACCTCACCGGACGGCACCGCGTCGGCGTTCGTCATGACGTCGACGTTACTTGAGCTTCTCGATCCTTGACAACCTCAACCATTGAGCTACGGTAGGTTCCAATGTCCCCCATCATCGAGGTCGAGGACCTCCACAAGCGATTCGGCGACACGCAGGCACTCGCCGGCGTCAGCCTGACCGTGGAACCCGCCACCGTGCTGGGCCTGCTCGGCCCGAACGGCGCCGGCAAGACCACCACGGTGCGGGTGCTCGCCACGCTGCTCGCCGCCGACAGCGGGACCGCCCGCGTCGCCGGCTTCGACGTGCACCGCCAGCCCGACCAGGTCCGCTCCATCATCGGGCTCACCGGCCAGTACGCCGCGGTCGACGAGAAGCTCACCGGCGCGGAGAACCTCCGCATGGTCGGCCAGCTGCTGGGCATGACCAAGTCCGAGGCGCTGGCCCGGGCCCGCGAGCTGCTCGAGCGCTTCTCGCTCGCGGACGCCGGCGACCGCCAGGTCGGCACCTACTCCGGCGGCATGCGTCGACGTGTCGACCTGGCCACCAGCCTGGTCGGTCACCCAAGGGTGCTGTTCCTCGACGAGCCGACCACCGGTCTGGATCCGGCCAGCCGCCTGGAGCTCTGGAACATCGCGCGCGAGCTGGTCGCGGACGGCACGACGGTGCTGCTCACCACCCAGTACCTGGAGGAAGCCGACGAGCTGGCCGATCGCATCGTCGTGATCGATCGGGGCACGGTCATCGAGGAGGGCACGGCGGACGAGCTCAAGGACCGCACGGGTGGTCGCACGCTGCACCTCGAGGTGCTCGACCTGGACGAGCTCACCCGAGCAGCAACGGTGATCGCCGAGTTCGCACCCACACCGCCCGTGCTGGACGCCGCGACGCGCACCATCACCGTCGACATCGGCACCGACACCGAGCTCGCGGCCACCACGATCACCCGCCTCGGAGAGGCGGGCATCAGCCTCGATGACTTCCGCCTCGAGCGACCCAGCCTGGACGACGTCTTCCTGACGCTGACCGGTGGCGACGCCCCCACCCGCACCGACGAGGAGAACTCCCGATGAGCATCGCCGACCCGCTCGCTCCCGCAGCCACCGCCCACGTGCGCCCTCGGGGCATCGGTGCAGTGATCCACGACACCCGGATCATCGCCTGGCGCAACCTGGTGCAGCTGCCGCGCACCCCACAGCTGGTGCTGTTCACGCTGATCCAGCCGATCATGTTCGTGCTGTTGTTCAACTACGTGTTCGGCGGGGCGATCGGCACCTCGCTGCCGCCCGGCGTCAGCTACGCGCAGTTCCTGATCCCCGGCATCATGGTCCAGACGATCGTGTTCGGGTCCTCGGCCACGTCGGTCGGGCTGGCCGACGACCTGCAGAAGGGCATCATCGATCGCTTCCGGTCGCTGCCGATCGCCCGCTCCGCCGTGCTCGGCGGCCGCATCACCGCGGACACCGTGCGCCTCAGCGCAGTTGCCATCGTGCTGGTGGCGGTCGGCTACCTGGTCGGGTTCCGCTTCGAGGGCGGCCCCGGGATGGGCCTGCTGATGATCATCACCGCGGTCGCGTTCGGCTCGTCCATGTGCTGGATCATGGCGAACATCGGCCTGCGCGTGCGCGACGCCGAGACCGCCCAGACCGCGGGGTTCGTGTGGCTCTTCCCGCTGACGTTCGTGAGCTCGGTGTTCACGCCGGTGTACACCATGCCCGACTGGCTCCAGCCGATCGCCCGCAACAACCCGGTGACGCTGGTGGCGAACCTGCTGAGGGCGCTCTCGCTGGGCACGCCGAGCGACGCGGGGTGGAGCGGCATGGTCATCCCGGTGGTCGCCTGGATCGTCGGCATCACCGCCGTCGCTGCGCCGATGGCGGTGCGCCGCTACCGCAAGGTCTGAGCCGGGCCCGACCGGCGGGCGGCCGCTCAGCGGGCGAGGCGCCGCACGGTGGCGGCGAGCCAGCGCTTGGGCGCCGAGGGGACGACCTCGGCGGCACCCACGAGCACCTTGTAGCCGGCGCCGGGCACCACACGGGCGGCGCCGGTGGCAGCACCCGCGAGCGAGGCCACCGCCACCTGCTCGGCGCTCAGCCATGCCCTGGCGGGCACGTGGTCCTGTTCGCTCCAGTCCGCTCGGGCCTGGAACTCGGTGCGGGTGAACCCGGGCAGCGACACCGTCGCCGTCACGCCGGTGCCGGCCAGCTCGTCGTGCAACGACTCGGTGAACGAGCACACGAAGGCTTTGGTGGCGGCATAGGTCGCGGAGTCCGCGGCCGGCAGGACCGCGGCGATCGACGCGATGTTCAGCACCGAGCCGCGGCCACGTTCGACCATGCCCGCCAGCGCGACCGACGTGAGCCGCAGGACGGCCACGACGTTGAGCTGCACCTCTTGCTCCTCGCGACCGACCGGCAGGTCGACGAATCGACCGGCGGTGCCGAACCCGGCGTTGTTGACCAGCAGGTCCACCGGTCGCGCACCGTCGGCAAGGCGCTTCTCGACCGACGACCGCGACACCGGCGCCGACAGGTCGGCGCCGATCACCTCGACCTGCACGCCGTGGCGTTCGACGAGCTCCGCTGCCAGCGCCTCGAGCCGGTCCACGTCCCGCGCAACCACCACCAGATCGGTCCCCTCGGCGGCCAGCTGACGGGCGATGGCGTCACCGATGCCGCTCGAGGCGCCCGTCACCAACGCTCGCTGCCACCGGCTCATCGAGCGTGCTCGTTCATGGGGTCGAACCTAGTTCGCCGGGTGGCCCGACCCTGCGGCACCAGGTGGTCGCATCCAGCTGCGTGAAGCCGAACGCCCGCGCGAGCGCCGCGGTGTCGGTGACAGCGTCAGCGGCAGCCCCGCGCCCCCGCCCGGCGCCCATCGCCGCCGGCCGGGCGATGACCGTCGCCGCACCGCGCTGCACCGCGAGGTCGCACCACGCCAGGAGCACGTGGCGGGCGATGCCCTGGCCTCGATGGCCGGCCGCCACCACCAGGCGATCCAGCACCGCCCCCGAACCACCCACCCGGCCCACCGCCACCCCGACCGGTCGGCCGACCGAGCCGGGCAGCTCGGCCAGCGCGACGATGACGCCGTCCGCGGGCTCCACCAGGGCCGGGTCGATCCCGACCAGCTCGGCCGCGGCGGGTTCGACCGTGGTGCCGGTGCGCAGGTGCAGCTCGATCCCGCCACGACCCACCGTGCGGGGGCCGCCGAGCGGCTCCTCGGCCACCGCCAGCCAACGCGAGCCCTCGGGGAGCCGGACCCGTTCCAGCAGGTGCACCGAGCCCACGTGCCACTCCCCCATCGAACCGCCCATCAGCGACACCCCGACCTCCACCTGGTCGGGTGCGGCGCGCTGCAGCAGTGTGACGTGCGGGACGAAGGCGTGGCGGTCGGGCCGGTCCCACGGGTCTCGGCGCAGCGCCTCGCGGAGCTGCGACAGCGCGTCGAGCTCTCCGTGCACCGTCAGGTGCAGCGTGGAGGTGCGCGGCGCGAAGGTGCCCGCCGGCCCGAGCTGCAGGTCGAAGGGCGTCACACTCGATGCCGCGTCCCGCAACGCCGAGTGCGCGCCGGCCGATGCCTCGTCGTCCAGGTCGACGGGCGGCACCAGGGTCAGGTGCGTCGGCAGGTCGAACCGCCGCGGGTCGTCGAGCAGCGTGCGCACCGCGTCGACGCGCGTCGCGAGCGGTCCCGACGGGACCAGCGCCACCGCGACGCGCCGGCGGGGCATGCCGGCGGTCCGTCGACCCGGATCAGGCCGCGGCGACCGACAGGCGGACCTCGGCGCGCTGCAGCGCTGCAGCAGCCTCGAGGTCCTCGGGATCGGCGGCCAGATCGGCCTGTGCTCGGGCCAGGGCCTCCTGGGCCCGAGCCACGTCGATCGTCTCGGCCAGCTCGCACACGTCGGACAGGATCGTCACCCGGGTGTCGCCGTCCTCGGGCGGCGACACCTCGACGAAGCCCTGGTGCACGGCGATGATCTGCTCGCCGCCCTCGTCGAGCAGCACCCGGACGGGGTGCGTGGCGAGCACGCCGATGAAGGGCACGTGGCCCGGCAGGAAGGCGATGTCACCGGTCGTGGTGCGACAGATGACCATCTTCGCCTCGCCGGTGTAGGCCACGCGCTCGGGCGAGACGAGCTCGACGACGAGTGCCATCAGGCGGACTTCTCCAGCTCTGCCGCCTTGCGGATCGCGTCCTCGGCGCCGCCGACGTTGAAGAACGCCTGCTCGGGCAGGTGGTCCAGGTCGCCGTTGATGAGCGCCTCGAAGGACTCGACGGTCTCGTCGACCGGCGTGAAGATGCCGGGCAGACCGGTGAAGACCTCGGCGACGAACATCGGCTGGGCCAGGAACTTCTGGATCTTGCGAGCGCGGTCCACGGTGACGCGGTCCTCCTCGGAGAGCTCGTCGATGCCGAGGATGGCGATGATGTCCTGGAGCTCCTTGTAGCGCTGCAGCATCTCCTGCACACGGCGGGCCACGGCGTAGTGACGCTCACCGACGACCTCGGGCGTGAGGATCGAGGACGACGAGGCCAGCGGGTCCACCGCCGGGTAGATGCCCAGCGAGGCGATGTCACGGCTCAGCTCGGTGGTGCCGTCGAAGTGGGTGAACGCGGTGAATGGCGCCGGGTCGGTGTAGTCGTCCGCCGGCACGTACACCGCCTGCAGCGAGGTGATCGAGCGACCGCCGGTCGAGGTGATGCGCTCCTGCAGCTCGCCCATCTCGTCGGCCAGGGTGGGCTGGTAACCCACGGCGGCGGGCATGCGGCCCAGCAGGGTCGACACCTCGGAGCCCGCCTGGGTGAACCGGAAGATGTTGTCGATGAACAACAGCACGTCCTGGCCCTGCACGTCGCGGAAGTACTCCGCCATGGTCAGCGCGGACAGCGCCACACGCAGGCGCACGCCCGGCGGCTCGTCCATCTGGCCGAAGACCAGCGCGGCCTTGTCGAGCACCGAGCCCGACTCGCCCAGGGCAGTCTCGCCCATCTCGATGAAGAGGTCGGTGCCCTCACGCGTGCGCTCGCCCACACCGGCGAACACCGACACACCACCGAACTGGCTGGCCACGCGGTTGATCATCTCGGTGATGAGCACCGTCTTGCCCACACCCGCGCCGCCGAACAGGCCGATCTTGCCGCCCTGCAGGTAGGGGGTCAGCAGGTCGATGACCTTGATGCCGGTGGCGAACATCTGCGCCTTGGGCTCGAGGGTGTCGAACGCGGGAGCGCTGCGGTGGATCTCCCAGCGGTCCTTGACCTCGACCGAGGGCACGTCGAGCGGCTGGCCGAGCACGTTGAACACGTGGCCGAGCGTCGCATCGCCGACGGGCACCGAGATGCCGGCGCCGGTGTTGCGCACCGCGGTGCCGCGGATCAGGCCGTCGGTCGGCTTCATGGCGATGGCACGCACGCGGCTGTCGCCGATCTGCTGTGCCACCTCGGCGGTGACGACGATGTCCTCGCCGCCGACGCTGATGGTGAACTCGAGCGCGGTGTTGATCTCGGGCAACGCGGTGGGCGGGAACTCCACGTCCACCACCGGTCCCGCGATGGCGACGATCTTGCCGTCGGCGAGCTGGGGTTCGGTGACCGTCATGATGTCTCCTGGTCGGGGTCGAGTCGGGTGCCGGCTGGTGTCAGCGGGCGCTGTCGGGTCGGGTGGCGTGGGCCGCACGAGGGCCCAGGTGTGCGGGGAACGGGTTCGAGTCGAGGTGGTCGAGCAGCAGGTCCTCGGGGCTGCCCTTGTCCTCGTTCAGGGCCTCGGCGCCGGAGATGATCTCCATGATCTCGGTGGTGATCGCGTCCTGGCGGACCTGGTTCATCTTGCGGGTGTACTTGATGATGAGCTCTTCGGCGTTGTCCGTCGCCGACTTCATGGCCCGCTGGCGGGAGGCCAGCTCGGACGCCGCCGCCTCGAGCAGCGCCGAGTACAGGCGGGACTCGACGTAGCGCGGCAGGAGCGACTCGAGCACGGCGTTGGCGGACGGCTCGAACTCGAAGCCCGCCGTCGCAGTGGCGTCGCCGGCCTCGGCGATGGTCGCCTCGTTCTCGAGCGGCAGGAACCGCCGCACGACGACCTCCTGGGAGCCGATCGAGATGAACCGGGTGTACACCAGGTCGATGCGGTCGCAGCCCTGGTTGACGAACAGGTCGGTCACCCGAGCGGCGATCGCGACCGCCTCCTCGTAGGAGGGGCGATCGGTGAAGCCGCTGTAGGACGCCTCGATCGGGTAGTTCCGGAAGCGGAAGTGCGCCTCGGACTTGCGACCCACCGTGACCAGTGCGTACTCGAGACCGTCGGCACGAGCCGCGGTGATCTCACGCTCGGCTGCCTTGATGACGTTCGAGTTGTAGGCACCGGCCAGGCCGCGGTCGCCGGCGAGCACGATCACGCCGACCTTGCGGACCTGGTCGACGGGGCGCAGCAATGGGTGATCGACGTCCGCGCCGGCGGCGGCGAGGTCCTGGATGACCTGGGTGATGCGCTCGGAGTACGGACGAGCCTCGTTCGCCTGGGTCTGGGCCTTGACCACACGGGTCGCGGCGATCAGCTCCATGGCGCGCGTGATCTTCTTGGTGTTCTGGACGCTCGCGATGCGGCGTCGGAGGACTCGTTCCTGTGCTCCCGGCATGGATCAGGCCTCGTCCGAACCGCTGTCCCGCGAGGACTCCTGCTCGGGCAGGTGCACCGGCGCCTTCTTGACGGTCACGTCCGCATCGGGCTGCGCCTCGGCGGCCGGCGTGGACGCACCCTTGGCCGAGGACTGGAACTGGTCGGCGAAGGCCTTGATGGCCGCCTCGAAGGCGTCCTCGTCAGCGAGCTTGCCGGTGGTGCGGATGGCGTCGAGCTGGTCGGCGTGACGGGTGCGGAACCACTCGAGCAGGCCGGCTTCGAACTCGGCGACCTCGGCCACGGAGATGCCGTCGAGGTAGCCACGGGTGCCGGCGAAGATCACCACGCACTGCTCCTGGACCGACATGGGCGAGTTGATGCCCTGCTTGAGCAGCTCGGTGAGGCGGTAGCCACGCTCGAGCTGGGCCTTCGACACGGCGTCGAGGTCGGAACCGAAGGCGGCGAACGCCTCGAGCTCACGGAACTGCTGCAGGTCGGACTTGAGCGTGCCCACGGCAGTCTTCATCGCCTTGACCTGTGCCGCCGAGCCCACGCGGGACACCGAGATGCCGACGTCCACGGCGGGGCGCACACCCGACTTGAACAGGTCGTCCTGCAGGAAGATCTGGCCGTCGGTGATGGAGATCACGTTGGTCGGGATGTAGGCCGACACGTCGCCGGCCTTCGTCTCGATGACGGGCAGTGCGGTCAGCGAGCCGGCGCCGTTCTCGTCGGAGAGCTTGGCGGCACGCTCGAGCAGGCGGGAGTGCAGGTAGAACACGTCGCCGGGGTACGCCTCGCGGCCCGGCGGACGGCGCAGCAGCAGCGACACCTGGCGGTACGCCTCGGCCTGCTTGGAGAGGTCGTCGTACACGATGAGGGCGTGCTCGCCGTGCTCCATCCAGTGCTGGCCCATGGCGCAGCCGGCGTAGGGGGCGAGGTACTTGAACGGCGCCGGGTCCGAGGCGGGGGCGACCACCACGACGGTGTACTCGAGGGCGCCCTTCTCCTCGAGGGTCGCCACGGTCTGGGCGACGGTCGAGGCCTTCTGGCCGATGGCGACGTAGATGCACTTCACACCCAGGCCACGCTGGTTGAGGATCGTGTCGATGGCGACGGTGGTCTTGCCGGTCTTGCGGTCGCCGATGATGAGCTCGCGCTGACCACGGCCGACCGGGATCAGCGAGTCGATCGCCTTGATGCCGGTCTGCATCGGCTCGCCCACCGGCTGGCGGCCCATGATGCCGGGCGCCTGGATCTCCATGCGGCGGTCCTGGACGTTGCTCAGCGGCCCCTTGCCGTCGAGCGGCTCGCCCAGGGTGTTGACCACACGACCGATGACGCCGTCACCGACCGGCACCGAGAGGATGTTGCCGGTGGCCCGCACCGACTGGCCCTCCTCGATCGAGTCGACCTCGCCGAGCACCACGGCGCCGATCGACTCCTCGTCGAGGTTCAGCGCCAGGCCGAGCAGGCCGGACTCGAACTCGAGCAGCTCGTTCACCGCGGCGTCGGGCAGACCCGAGACGCGGGCGATGCCGTCGCCGACCTCGATGACCCGGCCGACCTGGGTCAGCTCGACGTCGGGGCTGAAGCCCTCGAGGTTCTTGCGGATCGCCGCTGAGATGTCGGCGGTGTTGATGGTGAGTTCTGCCATGTCGGGTGTTCTCCTGGCGGCGGTCGTACGGGTGCGTGCTCGGATCCGGAGCGGATCAGAAGGCGTCGCGGAGCTGGTTCAGACGGGTGCGGACGGTGCCGTCGAGCACCGAATCGCCGATCTGGGTGACGACGCCGCCCATGACGGTCGGGTCGACGATGTTCTTCACGGTGATGTCCAGGTTGGTGCGCTCCTTGAGCGCTGCAGCGAGCCGGCCGATCTGCTCGTCGGTCAGCGGCACCGCCGAGCGGACCTCGGCGACGGCCTCGCCGCGATCGGTGGCGGAGCGCTGGACCAGCTCCTGGGCGATCTTCGGCAGATCGCTGGCGCGACCGGCGCCGACGATCATCGAGACGATCGCGATGGTCGTGGAGGTCGCCTTGCCCTCGAGCAGGTCCTCGACGACCTGCTGGCGGCGAGCCGCGGGCAGGTGCGGGTCGGTCAGCGTGGAGCGCAGCTCCTCGCTGGACTCGAGCACGCGGCCGAGGCGGAACAGCTCGTCCTCGACCTCGCCGAGGTTGCCCTCGGCGCGGGCGACGCTGAACGCTGCGTCGGCGTAAGAGGTGATGCGGGTGTCGCTCATCGTGGGAGTTCGCTTCGTTCGGGTGGCTGGTTCGTTCGGATGGCTGGTTCCGTCATGCGGAACCGGGCGTCAGTTCTGGGAACCGACCTGGTTGATGTACTGGTCGATCAGGCGCTGCTGAGCGGCCTCGTCGAGCGAGGTCTCCACGACCCGCTCGGCGGCACCGAGCGAGAGGCGGGAGAGCTCACCGGACAGGTCGGACTCGGCCTGCGTGCGGGTGGCGGCCAGATCGGCCGTGGCCCGCTCACGCAGGTTGGCGACCTCGACCTCGGTCCGAGCCGCGGTGTCGATCACCAGCTGGTCGGCGCTGACCCGAGCCTCCTCGATGAGGCGTGCGGCCTCGCTGTCGGAGTCGGCGAGCGCGGCCTTGATGCGGTCACGCTCGGCCTCGGCCTCGAGCCGGGTCTGCGCGGCGGCGTCGAGCTGCTCGCGGACCTTCTCGATGCGCCCGCTGAAGTACTGACCGACCGCGTTGCGGCCGACCTTCCAGAGCAGGAACGCCACGATGAGGAACGCGACGGTGCCCCACCAGACCTCGTTGATGTCGTGAGGGATCCAGAAGCCGTTGCTTCCGCCCTCCTCGGCTGCGAGCACTGCGATGTTCTGCAACATGTCGATCTCCACCCCGCTCAGCGGTTCCCGCCGGCCTGGTTCACGTACTCGTCGATCGTCGCCTGGTTGCCGGCCACGTCGAGGTCCGCCTGCACGACCTTGGACGCTGCGGACACCGCGAGCTGGGCGACCTCGCCCTTGAGCTGACCGAGCGCCTCGGCCCGGGCGGCGTCGAGCTCGGCCATGGAGGCCGCACGCTGCTCGGAGATCTCGGTCTCCGCGGCGCGCACCGCCTCGGAGCGGCGCTGCTCGGCGGCCACGCGGGCCTCCTCGACGATGCGGTTCGCCTCGGCGCGGGCCTCGGCGAGGGTCGCGTCGTAGTCGCGGCGGACCTGCTCGGCCTGCGTCTCGGCCGCAGCCGCGGCCTCCTGGTCGGCCAGCACCTGCTGGGCCCGCTGCTCGCGGACCTTCATCAGCGGTGGCAGACACACGTAGCGCATCAGGATCCACAGCGAGAAGAAGCTCACCGCACCCCAGAAGATCTCACCCAGCTCGTCGGGGACGACGGGGTTGACGACTTCTGCGGTCTCGGCGACTTCGGCTGCGAGCACACTCAAGTGAGCGAGCATCAATGCCTCCTCCGGTCCCCGCGCGTCGCGGGGCGGTCAGTCATGGACGGTGGGACGGTCGTCCGGGGGTCGGACCCTCGGATCAGACGAACTTCAGGAGGATGAACACCACGAAGCCGATCAGGGCGAGCGCCTCGGTGAAGGCGATGCCGAGGAACATCGTGGTCTGGACCTGGCCGGCCGACTCGGGCTGGCGGGCCATGGCCTGCACGGCCTGGCCGACGAGGTAGCCGATGCCGATGCCGGGGCCGATGGCGGCGAGGCCGTAGGCGAAGCCGGCGGACGAGGCGCCGAGGGCCGACTTGGCCTCGTCACCCGTGAGCCCCTCGGGGATCTGGGCCAGGACGGTGTTGGCGGTGTTGACGATGGCACTCATGTTGGGTTGGTACTCCTGTTCGTGGCCGGGTCCGCCGGCCAAGTGGTCAGGTCTTGTGGAAAGGACGTGTGGGTGGAACGAATGGTGCGGCTGGAGGCCCGGCTCAGTGCTCCGGGTGCAGCGCGCCGCCGATGTACACGGCGGTCAGCAGGGCGAAGATGAAGGCCTGCAGGAACGCCACCATGAACTCGAAGCCGGTGAAGGCGACCAGCATCGGGAACGACAGCGCGTTCACGATGATCAGCGGGCTGAGCTGCCACAGCGTGATGCACAGCACCGAGAAGGTCACCAGCAGGATGTGGCCGGCAAGGATGTTGGCGAAGAGACGCACGGCGAGCGAGAACGGCCGGATGATGAAGGTCGACAGCAGCTCGATCGGGGTCACCAGGATGTAGAGCGCCTTGGGCACACCCGGCGGGAACAGCGCGGACTTGAAGTAGCCGAGGCCGTTGTGCTTCACACCGACGCCGATGAACATGACCCACGCGGTGAGCGCGAGCAGCAGCGGGTTGGCGATGCGGGCGTTGGCCGGCATGTGCGACGTGGGGATGATGCCGAACAGGTTGCCGATCCAGATGAAGAACACCATCGAGATGAGCATGGGCAGGTAGCGCATGCCCTCCTTGCCGATGGCCGGCAGGATGATCTGCTGCTCGACGAAGTCGATCATCGACTCGGCGACGTTCTGCAGCTTGCCGGGCACGAGCTGCGCCTTGCGTCCGGCGATGAAGTAGATCAGCGCCGGCACGACCATCGCGATGACCGAGATCAGCGCGATCTTGTTGAAGGCGTACCACTTGTCCTCGGTGCCGAACGCGGCCGGCCACTTGACGATGTACTCGATCGACGGGAACTCGACGCCGCCGCCACCTTCCTCGGCGGCGAAGATGCTGAGCTGACCGACGAAGGTCGTGAAGCCTGACATGGGCAGGGGCTCCTTACTGTGCCTGCGGCGCCGTGGGCGCGGCGTTCGGCGAGGACGGGACGGCACCGGACGCCGCAGCGTCGTCGCCGTCGGAGGACGGGAGGTACGGGTTCGGGGTGGGCTGCGGCTTCAGGCCGGGGAACGCGAGGGTCCCCGACACGTAGCGCATCTCCCAGAACAGCAGCGCCAGGTGGGCGACGATCAACGTCAGGCCCAGCGGCACGAGCTCGACCCACCAGGCGTCGCGCACGAGCATGACGGCCAGGAAGATCAGACCGAGGCGCAGCAGGAACCCGAACAGGGCAGCGCCGGCCATGAGGGCCGCGTTGATGCGACCGGTGACCGCCAGCAGGTAGGCGGACAGCAGGAAGTTCGCCACCACGATCGCGAGGGCGTACAGCGTGGAGTAGACGCCCTCGATGCCCCAGATGGCCGCCGAGCCGAACACGACGATGGGGGCCAGCCACAGCGAGCGCTTGGCCAGGTCGAACGCGACGGCCATGGCGGGCGACGGGCCCTCGACGCGCACCTGCATGGGATCGGTGCTCACGAGGGGTCCTCCACCGGCGTGGAGAGGCGCTCGGCACGAGCCTTGGCCTGCGAGCGGAACTGCGCGGTGCGAGCGTGGTCGACCCATGCGCCGGAGCGGTCGAGCTCGGCCATGGAGTTGCGGTACTCGAAGTAGACCTTCGTGAACGACCCCAGCACACCGACCGCTGCGAACACCAGGGTGAACACCGGGACGGTGTCGATCGTGCGGTCGAGCCACAGGCCGAGCAACGCCAGGATCACCGGTGCCAGCGCCAGCTCGAACGAACCGTGCGAACGGTTCAGCGAGCGGGTGGCCTCCTGGGCCACGGACGTCGGTTCGGGCTGGTGGGTGTCGGCAGGCATGGTGGTGTGGGTCCGAGCGTCACCCGGGTCTCGAGACGTCCCCAGGTCGCTTGTGAAACCTTTCGCAATCTACGGGTCGCGCGGTCGGCGGGCAAATCCGTCGCCCTCCTCGCTGGCACGGATCGCGGCGGCCCGCGATCAGCCCTGGGCGGGCGGTGTCGGGGTGGTGTCCACCGGCGCCGCAGCAGGGCTGTCGACCGTGCTGGGAAGCCCAGCGGCACGCTCGATCGCGTCGACGATGCGGTCGGTGTTGGCGCGGCTCTCGTAGGTCAGGCGGATGAGCCAGAACCGCAGGTAGCGGGCCAGCGAGTAGCGCACGAACAGCGCGGCGCCGGCGATGATCAGCGCGATCCCGAGGAAGGAGCCCTGGGCCATGTTCGCCCGCTGGTCCGCAGGTGAACCGCCCGCCTGCGCGACGGTGATGGCGCCGACGACAGCCAGCGCGACGCCGATCAGGGTCAGGACGATGCCGATGACCAGCAGCCGTTGCTCTCCTTGGCCCGAGCTGCCCTTCAGCTTCAGGCCGTCCACCTCGGAGCGGAACTGGTCGATTCGTGCTTCATTCTCATTCAAGGGGTCACCCACCCAGATAGGCAGCGGATAGTTCGTGTTCGACGTCGGCCGGCGTTCCGACCTTGCGCACCAGCCCGTTCACCATGATCGCCGCCACGTCGGCCACGCCGAGCACGGTACGTGCGAACTGCTCGACGACCAGGATCGACGTGCCGGACTTCGCGATCTGGCTGACGATGCCGTAGAGCTCCTCGACGACCAGCGGCGCGAGGCCCATGGACAGCTCGTCGAGCAGCAGCAGGGCCGGCTCGGAGGCCAGTCCCCTGGCCATGGCGAGCATCTGCTGCTCGCCACCGGACATGGTGCCGGCGACCTGCGAGCGGCGCTCCTTGAGGCGCGGGAAGCGCTCGTAGGCGACGGCTTCGACGTGTCGCATGGACACACCGGTGTAGGTGGCCATGAGCAGGTTCTCGCGCACGGTCAGGTTGGGGAAGATGCCGCGGCCCTCGGGGATGGTCGTCACCCCGACTCGGGCCAGGTCCTCGGCCTTCACCCCGGTCACGTCACGTCCGGCGAGCAGCACCGATCCCGACGTCGGCGCGAGCAGGCCACATGCCACCTGCAGGGTGGTGGACTTGCCGGCGCCGTTCGGGCCCAGCAGCGCGACCACGGTGCCCGGAGGGATCGACAGGTCGACGCCGTGCAGCACCTCGATCGAGCCGTAGGCCGCGCGCACACCCCGCAGCTCGAGCAGGGGCTCCGGCGATGCGTTCGGCGTGCTCACGACGACGCTCCGTCGACCGGCGCGGTGCCCAGGTAGGCCGACAGCACTGCCTCGTTGGAGCGCACCTCGTCGGGTGTTCCCGAGGCGATGATCTGGCCGAAGTCGAGCACCGAGAGGTGCTCGCAGACCCGCATGACCAGGGCCACGTCGTGCTCGACCAGCAGGATGCCCAGACCGTTGGCGGCGAGCGCCACGAGCAGGTCGCCGAACGCCTCGGTCTCGTTGTCGTCGAGCCCCGAGGCGGGCTCGTCGAGCAGCAGCACCGACGGCCTGGCCGCGAGCGCGCGACCGAGCTCCACCAGTCGGGCGTGGCCGGTGGGCAGCGCGCCGACGAGCTCGTCGGCGAGGGAGCCCAGCTCGAGCCGCTCGATGATGAGGTCGATCTCCTCGTCGGGCTGCGGGTCGCCGCCGTCGGCCAGGTACTGCGGCAGTGCGGCCTTGCGGCGCGACCAGCTGCGGCGGATCTCGAGGCCGACCTGGATGTTCTCGCGCACGGTCAGCGACGAGAACACCTCGAGGCGCTGGAAGGTCCGGCCGATGCCGAGGCGTGCCCGCTTGTGGGTGCCGATGCCCGAGATGTTGCGCCCGTCCAGGCGGACCTGGCCCGACGAGGGCTGCACCACTCCGCAGATCGCGTTGAACGTGGTGGTCTTGCCGGCGCCGTTGGGACCGATGAGCCCGCAGACGCGGCCCCCCTCGACGCGCAACGAGCAGTCGCTGACCGCGAGGTGGCCGCCGAAGCGCACCGAGACCCGATCGACCTCGAGCACGCTCATGCCATCACCCGATCGGGTGTCGTGGTCCCGTTCGTGCTGCCGTTGCCGTTGCGAGCGACCAGCAGCTCCTCGTCGATGCCCAGCGCACGGCCCGCATCGAGCGCGTCGGCGTGGGTGAGCGGCGAGTGCAGGCCGAGCTCGTCCGGCGAGGGGGCGACCACCGCAGGACCGCCGCCGCCACGCATCGACGGCGCGTTGCCGTGGATGCCCAGACCGACCCGCACGACCAGGAAGGTGTAGACGAAGATCGCCACGATCCGCATGCCGTGGGACTCGATGGCCGTGGACCACGGGATGAGCGCAGCGCCGACCACGCCCAGCGCCAACCAGATCTCCATCGCCCAGGCGCGACCGGGAAGGTCGACGAACAGCAGCGGCGTGGCAGGCACGAGGCCGAAGAGGAACACCACGATGGCGGCGGTGAACGACCAGCCGTCGATCGCACCGGTACGCGCGGCGAACCAGATGGCCGCGGCACCCACGGCGGCCACGACCAGGCTGGGCGGCGACGCGGCCACCGCACGGAACCCCGCTGCGGCCTGGGGCGCCGCGCCGTCGGGGTCGCGTCCCAGGCTGACGCCCATCATGCCGGGCGAGAACGCGAGCACGTCCTTGACCGGCATCGAGACGAAGCCGAACACGCCGATCGCGTTGGCGGCGAAGAGCGTGGAGAAGATCGGGATGGCGCCGAGCAGCAACCCACCGAAGAACGCACCAGCCACCGAGCCGATGCCGCCGACGACGGCGATCATGGTGATCGACAGCGACGACGGGAGCGCGAGGGTCTCGGCCAGGAACGTCCGCCCGGAGGTGGCACCCGCGGCACCGGCGATGGCCGCGGACAGGGCGAACACCCCCACCTTGGTCGAGGTCAGGTTGAGCCCCAGCGTGGCGCATGCGATGGGGCTGTCCTTCATGGCGGTCAGTCGGCGACCCCATGAGCTGCGTCGCAGCACGATCAGCAGCGTGCCGATGACGGCGAACAGCACAGCGAAGAACACCAGCTGGCCGTAGTCGCTCTCGATGCCCCAGATCCCGAAGTCGAGTCGGGGCACCTGGCGGTTGCCACCGGGCATCACGTCGACCTGGTTGAACACCATCGACGAGCAGAACATGGCGAACGCCGCCGTGGCGAGGGCCAGGTAGATGCCCTGGAGGCGCAGCGCGGGGAACGCGACCAACGCCCCCACCACGGCGCAGAGCCCGATGGAGAGCGCTACCGCCCACGGCTCGCCGTTGGCACCCCAGGTGGCCATGGCGACCGCGCCGATCCCGGTGAAGCTCAGCTGCGCCAACGAGATCTGCCCGGCGTAGCCCGTGAGCGGGACGAGCGACAGCGTGACGACCGCGGTGAAGAAGCCCGTGAGCAGGAGGTTGAGGTTGGGTCCCGAGATGAGCGAGCCGATCGCGGCCACGGCCGCGACGAAGGCCACGCTGCTCAGCAGTGCGAAACGCAGGGTGGGCGGGCGCGACGGCGCGGTGCGGCGCGCCGTGCCCTTGGCGGTGAGGCGGTCCTGGGGCTGCAGGAGCATGACGACGAACAACATGATCGGCGGGAGCGCCTGGCTGACCGCACGCAGGCTGATCGGCCCGATCGTGGTCTCCTGGTTGAGGTAGCCGATGACGTAGGACTGGGCGAGGCCCAGGATCACCGCGCCGAGGAACACCCCGGGCAGGCTGCGCAGACGTCCGACGACCGCCACCGCGTAGGCGTTCAGCAGCAGCAGCGTGAGCGTGGTGGCGCTCAGCGTCTGCTCGGAGGCGAGCAGCACGCCGGCGATGGCGGCCATGCCCGCACCCAGCGCCCACGAGGTCATGGAGATGCGGCCGGGTCGTCCGCCGTTGAGCATCATCAGCGACCGGTCGTCGACGACGGCGCGCATGCCGATGCCGAGCCGGGTGAAGCGGAACATCCACGCGAGCGCGCCGGCGACGACCACGGCGACGCCGAGGGTGAGCAATCGGTGGTAGCTCACCGGGACCCCGAGGATCTCGGCGACCCCCGAGAAGAACGGCTGGACCGGCCGACCGACGTTCGGGTTCCAGATGACGTTGGCCAGGCCGATCAGGGCGATCATGAGCGAGATCGTCACCACGATCTTGACCACGTCCGAGGTGCCCTCGATGCCGCGCATGATGACGCGCTCGATGAGCGCACCGAACAGCGGGCCGAAGACGAACACGACCAGGATGACCGCCGGCAGCGTCGGCACGCCCCAGGCCACGTGGACCTGCCAGTACATGAACGCGGCCAGCATGCTGAACGCGCCGTGGGCGAAGTTGAAGATGCCCGACGTGGTGTAGGTCACCACCAACCCCGACGCCGAGATGGCGTAGATGGCTGCGGTGGCGAGACCGCCGATGGTGAAGGTGAGGAACTTGTCCATGCCGTGCAGGTGGGTCGCGGGGTCAGGTCATCCCGGCCCGTCGGCGTGACCGACGAGCCGGGATCGGACCTTCGTTCAGATGGGCCGGTCCGGGTCGACCTTGCCCTCGCCGAGGTCGGACACGTCGACGTCGGTGACGCTGCCGGGCGGGCAGCTGAAGCCGTCGAGGTCATCACCCTCGCCGCCGACCTCGGGGTAGAGCCGCACGAACTTGCCGTCCTCGACGGCGAGCAGCATGCCGCATTCCGGCGGATCGCCACCGGGGTCGGTGGGCACGTGCAGACCGCCGGCGGTCCACTCGTCGATCGCGGCGGACGCCTCGAGCACGCAGGTCCGGTCGATCACGCCGTCGTTCTCGGTGGCGCAGGTGTCTGCGGCGACGGAGAACAGCAACCAGGCCGACATGGCCTGGAGGCCCAGTGCCGCGACCTTCGCGTCGGGCACCTCTTCGAGCATGGTCAGGTACTGGTCGATGGCCGGCCAGTCCTCGCGCTCCTCGAAGGGGTGGAAGGCGGTGCGCACGACGGCCATGTCGGCCGAGCCGTCGCCCGAGGAGAACAGCACCTCGTCGTAGGCGTTCGTCTGGTGCAGCACGATGCCGTCCCAGCCCTTCTCGGCCAGCTTGGACTGCAGGCTCGCGGCGTTCGACGGCTCGCCGATCCAGTACACCGAGGTGGCGCCCGAGTCGATCACGCGGTCGGCGTAGGGGCCCCAGTCGTCGGCGCCGATGATCGGGTACGAGATGGACTCACCGAGGTTGAGGCCCTCCTTCGCGGCCGCAGCCTCGAACTGGGTCTTGACGGTGGTCATGGAGGGCAGCTCGCCGTAGACGATCGCCATCTCCTGGGTCTCCTCGGGGTACACCGTCATGAGGTCCTGCACCCACTGGGTGGAGACCTGGTTCGCCGGGTTCGGCAGCGGCTCGACCTTGCCGTTGGAGAGGCTCTTCTCGATCGACACGGCGAAGGCCGGGATGTCGATCAGGGCGCACTCGTGGAAGTCCGAGCCCGGGTTGCCCGAGAACTCGAGCTGGTCCTGGGCGAAGCCGCCGCCGACCATCGCGAACACCTCGGTGCAGGCCTTGGTCATGGCTGCTTCGACGTTGGTGACCTGGCCGTCCAGGTCGACCAGCTCGATCGGCAGGCCCTGGATGCCGCCCTGGTCGTTGCACCACTTGGCGTAGGCCTCGGCGGTGTCCCAGAACTCCTTGTTGAGCCCGGGGCGGATCTCGGCGCTGCGATCGTTGGCCACGCCGATCAGCAGCTTGTCGGTGGCGGGACCCTCGCCCTCGGCCACCGAGGCATCGCCGTCGCCGCAGGGCGACTCGAGGTCGCCGAACGACGTGGTCTCCGCCGCGGGTGCCGTGGTCTCGGTGCTCTCCTCGTTCTCGGTGGCGTCTTCGTCACCCGAGGCGCCGCACGCCGTCGCGACGAGAGCGACCGCACACACGAGAATGGCCAGAGTTCGCTTCACAACTTCCCCCTGTCGTTCCGTCCGGGTCACGCACGCACTCGCGCCCAGGACGATCTTGTCAGCACCGATCTGACACGGCGTCAGGTCGTGTTTCTAGCACGTCGCGACACGTGGTGTTCTCCGTTGGGCAACGTCGGTCGAACATCTGACAGAGTGTCAGATGTCGGTCCGGGCGGCCCCGACCGACAGCTGCACGACTCGCTCCCCGACCCGAAGGACCCACCATGGACCTCGCCATCCGCAACGCGACGATCATCGACGGCACCGGGGCTCCCGGCCGCATCGGCGACGTCGGCATCGACGGCGGCCGCGTCGTCGCCATCGGCGCACCCGGCAACGCCGAGATCGGCCCGGCGACCACCGAGGTCGACGCCACCGGACTGATGCTCTGCCCCGGCTTCGTCGATCCCCACACCCACTACGACGCCCAGCTGTTCTGGGACCCGACCGGGTCGCCCTCCAACCTCCACGGCGTCACCACGGTCATCGCCGGCAACTGCGGGTTCACCCTCGCGCCGCTCGCCCCCGGCGATGGCGACTACACCCGGCGGATGATGGCCAAGGTCGAGGGCATGCCGCTGGTGGCGCTGGAGAACGGCATCGAGTGGGACTGGTCGACCTTCCCGGAGTACCTCGAGCGCCTCGACGGCAAGCTGGGCGTGAACGCCGGCTTCCTGGTGGGGCACTGCGCGCTGCGACGCCGGGTGATGGGTGCAGAGTCGGTCGAGCGCGAGGCGACCCCCGAGGAGATCGCCGCGATGCGCGAGCTGCTCGCCGAGGGCATCCGCGCCGGCGGCCTTGGCTTCTCCACCACCCTCGCCCGCACGCACTCCGACGGCGACGGCAAGCCGGTCGCATCGCGCTGGGCCGCCAAGGACGAGCTCCTGGCGCTGGCCGCCGAGGTGTCCGAGCACCCCGGCACCACCCTCGAGTTCGCGTCGGACGGCTGCCTCGACGGCTTCGACGACGAGGAGGTCGACTTCATGATCGCCTTCTCGAAGGCCGGCAACCGCCCCCTCAACTGGAACGTGCTCACCATCGACTCGCACGCCCCGGAGCGCTACCGCAACCAGCTCGCCGCCATGGATCGCTGCGCGGACGAGGGCGCCAAGGTCGTGGCGCTCACCATGCCGGTGATCGTCGGCATGAACATGAGCTTCCTCACGTACTGCGCGCTGAACATGATGCCGGACTGGGGTCCGATCCTGGGGCTGCCCCTCGACGAGCGCATGGAGCGCCTGCGCGACCCCGAGACCCGGCGCTTCATGGAGGAGCGGGCCGCGTCGCCCGACGCCGGCGTGTTCGCCCGACTGACCGGGTGGGACACCTACGTGATCGGCGACACCTTCTCGGCCGAGAACGAGGGCCTCACCGGACGGCGCGTGGGCGACATCGCGGCCGAGCGTGGCGCCGGTGCCTTCGACACCCTGCTCGACATCGTGCTGGCCGACGACCTGCGCACGGTGCTGTGGCCGGGCGCCACCGACGCGGACCCCGAGTCGTGGGAGCTGCGCCGCCAGGCGTGGGACCACCCCTCGGTCATGCTCGGTGGCTCCGATGCCGGTGCGCACCTGGACCGCATGCAGGGTGCCAACTACCCGACCCGCTTCATCGCCGACTGCCTGCGGGGGCGCAAGCTCACCTCCGTCGAGCGGGCCGTGCAGATGATGACCCAGGTCCCCGCAGAGCTGTTCGGCCTGCGCGGCCGCGGCGTCATCGAAGAGGGCGCTGCTGCGGATCTGGTGCTGTTCGACCCCGAGACGATCGATTCCGAGATGCTGACCATGGTCGACGACCTGCCCGGAGGCACGAGCCGCCTCTACGCCGGGTCGGTGGGTGTGCGCAGCGTGTGGGTCTCGGGGGTCGAGACGGTCCGCGACGGCACGTCGACGGGGTCACTGCCCGGTCGGGTCATCCGTTCCGGCGCCGACACCGACACCGTCACCGCCGGCTGACTCCTCGGCGCCGGCCGATCCCTCGCCCGATCCCTCGGCCGGCGCCGTGTCGCTGCGCCCCAGGCGCGGCGCCAGCAGCGTGAACAGCAGCAGCGCCAGGGCGGCCAGCCCGATCGGCACGATCCCGTTGCCGCGGCTGGTGAACACGGGCACCAGGACGAAGCCCGACAGCACGGCGGTCCACGCCCAGAGGATGACCACGGCGCGGCGGTGGCCGTGACCGAGGTCCATCAGACGGTGGTGCAGGTGCTCCTTGTCGGCGGTGGCCACGCCGCTGCGGCGTCGTGCGCGCCGGATGACCGCGAGCACCGTGTCGACCAGGGGGACCCCCAGGATGAACAGCGGGATGACCAACGGCGCGAAGAAGAACCACGACTGCCCCGAAAAGGGGTCGTCGGACTGCCCGCCCACGGCGATCGTGGACGCTGCGAGCAGCAACCCGAGCAGCAGCGCTCCCGAGTCCCCCATGAAGATGCTCGCCGGGTTGAAGTTGAACGGCAGGAAGCCGACGCAGATGCCCGCGGTCACGACCGCGAGCAGCGGTCCGACGTTGGAGGGATCGATCACACCCACGTCGAGCAGGCGCCAGCCGTAGAGGAAGAACGAGCCCGCACCGATCGCCACGATGCCGGCTGCGAGCCCGTCGAGCCCGTCGATCAGGTTGACCGCGTTGGCCATGCCGACCACCCACAGCACGGTGATCAGCGCCGACATGTCCGGTGGAAGGACCGTGAAGCCCAGGAACGGCACCCGGAAGTAGATGATCGTCAGCCCCACCAGCGTGAGGATCGACCCGGACAGCACCATGCCGGCGACCTTGGCGGGTGCGGACACGTCACGCAGGTCGTCGATCAACCCCGTGAGCCAGATCACGAACGCTGCGGCGAGCACGCCGAGCACGTTGCCCGGCGAGTCGAACACCGGGGCGAACTCCTCCATGCGCCATGCGACGGCGACAGCCACGAGCAGGCCGAAGAACAGCGCTCCGCCGCCCAGGATCGGTGTCGGCGTCGCGTGCACCGTCCGGTCACCCGGGTGCGCCAGCGCGCCGGTGCGGCGGGACAGCGCGCGCAGCGGGGGCACTGCGGCAGCGGTCGCGACGACCGCGACGAGCATCACGACCAGGTAGGGGCGCACTGCCCGAACGCTACATCGGCGCCCGCGCCGCCTCGCGTCCCGCGCCGCGGGGGAGGCGACACGGGGTGTGACGGACGCCGCAGCGATGGTTACCAGCTCGTGAACAGGCACTTTTGCCTGGGTGCACGGTGGGCGTCGGTGCTATACACCAAGAGGGAAGCAAACTCGTCGACCCGATCTGGGCGGGACGGCGAGCGATGGCCGGTGGTGCTGGGCGACAACCGCTGGCCGTCGAAAGGGATGGAGAGACATGCACACGGAGCGCGCCAGCGTGCCCCTCGTCCGCAACGACGGGGCGACGAACAGGCCCATCAGCCCACGGCGGTCGCCGCTGCCCACGGACCTGATCCGCGCCACGCCGGTCGAGGAGTACACGTCTCCCGACTGGTCCACGCTCACGAAGCCCAGCACGCCCCCCAGCCCTGGGCGCACGCGTCGCCGGCCGAAGGTCGGCCTCAAGGGCACCATGGTGCTCATCGACCTGGTGACGACGGCGACGTCGCTCGCCGCATCGTTGCTGGCCTACGGCGCCGTCACCGGCACCCCGATGGACACCGCCGCCCGCATCGCCGCGCTGTCGATGCCGGTCTGGCCGGTGCTGTACGCACAGCAGGGCCTGTACCAGGCACGCCACCTGTCGCGTCGCATCGAGGAGCTGCGCCGGCTGGTCAACGCGGCGCTCATGGGTCTGGTCGTGCTGGCGGGCATCTCGGTGATCCTGCAGGTCGCGCTGTCTCGAGGCTGGCTGCTGACCGCGGGCCTGTCCGTCGTCACCGTGCTGGCCGTCGAACGGGAGATCGTGCGGCAGGTGGTGCGTCGCCGCCGCATCGAGGGCAAGCTCGGGCGGCGGGTCGTGCTGGTCGGCGACAACTCCGAGGCGGACGAGCTCGTCACGATGCTGCAGCAGAGCCGGGAGCTCGGCTACCACGTCGTGGGCCGTGTCAGCGACGAGGCCCCGAGCGGGAGCGACGTCCGGACCCCGTCGCACCGGCTCCCCTACCTGGGTGCCACCGAGGACATCCTCGAGGTGGTGCGCGCCGCCGATGCGAGCAGCGTCGTGGTGGCCACGACCGGGATCTCGCTCGACGGCGCCAACCGCCTGGTGCGGGACCTCACCCGTGAGGGCATCTACGTCGAGCTGTCCTCGGCGATGCGTGACATCGCCACCCGGAGGGTCACGCTGCGACCGCTCGGCCGGTACCCCGTCATGTGCGTCGAGCCGGTCACCAGCACCTGGCGCTCGGTCGCCAAGCGTGGCTTCGACATCGTCGTGGCGTCGCTGACCCTCCTCGTCGCCTCACCGGTGCTGGTGCTCGCTGCGCTGGCCATCCGGGTCAGCTCCGGTCGGGGCGTGCTGTTCACCCAGACCCGCGTCGGTCGCAACGGCACGCCGTTCACCGTCTACAAGCTGCGCACGATGGTGCACGGCGCCGAGTCGATGCTGCCCGAGCTCATGGAGCGCAACGAGGCCGCCGGACCGATGTTCAAGATGGCGGACGACCCCCGGGTCACCGGAGTGGGCAGGTTCCTGCGCAAGACCTCGATCGACGAGCTGCCGCAGCTGTTCAACGTGGTGCGCGGCGACATGAGCCTGGTCGGTCCTCGTCCCGCACTCCCCCACGAGGCCGTCCAGTGGAACGACGACCTGCGCGAACGTCTGCGGGTCAAGCCCGGCATGACCGGCAACTGGCAGGTCAACGGTCGCTTCACCGCGACGATGGAGGACTACCAGCGCCTCGACCTGTACTACGTCGACAACTGGTCGCTGGTGACCGACCTGGTGATCCTGGCCAAGACGGTCCCCGCGGTCCTGCGCCGCAACGGCGCGGCCTGAGCCCGTCCGGCTCAGGCCGGGTACGGGGTGAACTTCGAGCAGAGCGTGCGCACGTCCTCGCGGACCGCCGCCAGCTCCGTCTCGTCCGCCGGTGCGCGCAGGACCCGTGTGATCAGGTCCGCGACCTGGGTCATCTCTGCCTCGGCCATGCCCTGGGTCGTGACCGACGGCGTGCCGAGGCGCAGCCCGGAGGTCACGAACGGTGAGCGCGGATCGTCGGGCACGGTGTTCTTGTTGCAGGTGATGCCGGCGCGGTCCAGCGCGATCTGGGCCTCCTTGCCGGTGAGCTCCGCGTCGAAGGTCCGCAGGTCGACCAGCATCAGGTGGTTGTCCGTGCCGCCCGAGACCAGGCGCAGACCGTTGCCCGCCAGGCCCTCGGCCAACGCCTGCGCGTTGGCGACGATCTGGTGCGCATAGGCCGAGAAGCTCGGATCCGCTGCCTCTCGGAACGCCACCGCCTTGCCGGCGATCACGTGCTCGAGCGGACCGCCCTGCAGGCCGGGGAAGATCGCCTTGTCGATCTTCGCCGCGTGCTCCTCGGTCGAGAGGATGCACCCGCCGCGGGGGCCACGCAGCGTCTTGTGGGTGGTGAAGGTGACGACGTCTGCGAAGGGCACCGGGTTGGGGTGCGCACCGCCGGCGATGAGGCCCGCGATGTGGGCGGCGTCGAACAGGAACAGGGCGCCGACCTCGTCGCAGATCTCACGGATCGGCGCCGGATCGATGATGCGCGGGTAGGCGGTCGCGCCGGCCACGATCAGCTTCGGGCGGTGCTGGCGCGCCAGATCACGGATCTGGTCGTAGTCCAGGCGCTCATCGCTCGGCGTCACCTGGTAGGACACGAAGTCGTAGAAGCGGCCCGACAGGTTCACCGGCGAGCCGTGGGTCAGGTGGCCGCCGTGGTCGAGGCTGAGGCCGAGCACGGTGTCGCCCTGGTCGAGCAGCGCGAGGTACACCGCCACGTTGGCGTTCGCCCCCGAGTGCGGCTGCACGTTGGCGGCCTCGGCACCGAACAGGGCCTTGACGCGCTCGCGGGCGAGGTCCTCGACCTCGTCGACGAACTCGTTGCCGCCGTAGTACCGCTTGCCCGGGTAGCCCTCGGAGTACTTGTTGGTGAGCACCGAGCCGACCGCCGCCATGACCGCGGGCGACGTGAAGTTCTCGGAGGCGATCAGCTGCAACCCGGTGTTCTGCCGCTCGACCTCACGGTCGATCGCGGCGAACAGCTCGGTGTCGGGGGTGGTGGGCCAGGGCATCGGGAGCGTCCTTCGTGGATCGGGGCGGGCGGGATCGGTGGGTCGGATCGATCGGTGGTTCGGGTCGGCGGTCAGAGGGCCGGCTCGGCGGCCGTGGCGAGCGCATCGAGCTTGGCCACACGGTCTGCGTGGCGGCCGCCCTCGAAGGTGGCGTCGAGCCATGCGTCGACGGCGTCCTTGGCCACCTCGACGCCGATCAGCCGTTCGCCCAGGCAGATGACGTTGGCGTCGTTGTGCTGACGGGTCAGCCGGGCGGACGTCACATCGTGGACCGTCGCCGCACGCACCCCGGGCACCTTGTTGGCGGCCATGCAGATACCGAGACCCGAGCCGCAGACCGCGACGCCCAGCTCGGCGCGGCCGTCGACGACGGCCCGGCCGACCGCAGCGCCGTAGTCCGGGTAGTCGACACGGTCCGAGGAGTGTGCGCCCAGGTCGAGCACCTGGATCCCCCGGGCGGCCAGGTGCGCTGCGAGCTCCTGCTTCAGGGCGAACCCCGCGTGGTCGGAGCCGACCGCGACGATGCCGGGCAGGGTTGCGGTGGGAGCGGGCGTCGTGTCGGTCACGGCGCCATCCTAGTGACCGCCGCTGCGTGGCTCCCACGGCATCGGAGCGGGTTCGGATCCCGTCGGGGCGGCCCGTAGTCTTCGGCGCATGTCCGGCTCGCTCACAGCTCACGTCGATCCCCGCACCCCCGTCGTGGTGGGTGTGGGCCAGCACCTGGTCCGCAACGGCGACGCCCCCGAGCCGGCGGAGATGATGGCCGAGGCGGTCCAGCTGGCCGCGACGGACGCCGGCCTGGCGGCGCTGGCGTCGTCGGCCGACGTGATCGCCGCGGTGCCGACCTTCTCGTGGCGCTACCGCGACCCCGCTCGGATCGTCGCCGATCGCCTCGGTGCCACCGACGCCCTCACCTGGACCGTCACCGTGGGCGGCAACTCCCCGCAGATGCTGCTGAACCGCCTCGCCGTCGGCATCAGCCGGGGTGAGCTCGACCTCGGCGTGCTCTGCGGTGCGGAGTCCGGGCGGACCCGCAACCTGGCCAAGCAGCGCGGCGAGGACCTGGACTGGACCCGACAGGACGACGACGTGCGCGCCGACTGGCAGGACGACGCGCCGTTCCTGATGGCGCACCCGGTCGAGGTGGAGCGGGGCATCCTGATGCCCACGCAGTGCTACCCGCTCTTCGAGAACGCGCTCTGGCACGACTCGGGCCGGTCGCTGCAGGAGCACCTCGCGGTCGTCGGCGAGATGTGGGCCGGGTTCTCGCAGGTCGCCGCCCGCAACCCCCACGCGTGGCAGCAGCAGGCGTTCACCGCGGAGGAGATCACCACACCCGGTCCCGACAACCGCATGGTGTGCTTCCCGTACACCAAGCGCATGGTGTCGAACCCGATGGTCGACATGGCCTCGGGGCTGATCGTGTGCTCGGCGGGCCGAGCCGCCGAGCTGGGCATCGCCCGCGATCGCTGGGTGTTCCTGCACGCCGGGACCGACGGCACCGACCGCAAGATGTCCGAGCGACAGGACTTCGTGTCCTCCGCGTCGATCGGCGTCGCGGGTCGGCGGGTGCTGGAGCTGGCCGGCACCGACGTCGACTCGGTGGCGCACCTGGACCTGTACTCCTGCTTCCCCTCCGCGGTGCAGCTCGCGTTGCGCGAGCTGAAGATCCCGATCGATCGCCAGCTGACCGTCTACGGCGGGCTGTCCTTCGCGGGCGGCCCCTGGAACAACCCCGTGGGCCACGCGCTCGCGTCGATGGTCGACGTGCTGCGCGAGGACCCCGGCAGCCTGGGTCTGGTGACGGCCAACGGCGGGATCGTCGACAAGCACGCCTTCGGCGTGCTCAGCACCGAGCCGCCGGCCGCGGGCTTCCGCCACGAACGCCCCCAGGACGAGATCGAGCAGGCCGGGGTGCGCGCGGTCGACGGCGACCACCAGGGTCCGGCTCGACTCGAGACCTGGACCGTCGTGCACGAGCGCGACGGGTCACGCGCTCGGGCGATCTGCGCCTGTTCGACCCCGGAGGGCGCCCGCACGTGGGCCTTCTGCGAGGACGACGACGCCATGGCCCGGTTCGAGACCGAGGACGTCACGGGCCTCGAGGTGCACATCGACGCCGACCACCTGGCCCACGTCGACTGAGCGCTGCCGGCCGGACCCGCGGCGGGTCCGTCAGTCCTGGGACAGGCGGGTGCGCAGCAGCGCCATGACGCGCTCGGACGCCTTCGGCATCTCCTCGAGGAGCTTGGCGAAGGCCGCGGAGTCGAAGCGCAACAGGTCCAGGTCGGTGTCGGCCACCACGGTCGCGGTGCGGGGTCGGTGGTCGACCAGCGCCATCTCCCCCACCATCGAGCCCGCCCCCACCGACGCCACGTGCTCGCCACGCACGTACACGCTGGCGATGCCCTCGATGATCACGTAGCAGTGCGTGCCGGGGTCGCCCTGGTCGACCAGGACGCCGCCCGCGGAGAGCACGAGCTCGTCGGACAGCTCGACGACCCGATGCAGGTCCTCCGGCGAGAACCCGTCGAAGAACGGCACACCAGCCAGCAGCTCGGCGCGCTCCGACGGCTTCCTACGCAGCGACATGCGACCCCCTCGGTCTGTTGCCGGGACCTCCCCGACGGCCCGTCATCTTCCCACGACGTCGGGTGCCGCGTCGTCGAAGTTGCGACTCAGCGGCGCGGGGAGCGAGCCACGATCGCCCGATCCCGCCCGGCCAGGTCCATGGCGATCTCGGCCTCGTCGAACAGCTCGAGCGCGAACTGCTGCAGCGCAGGAGCCTGCTCCGGTGACAGCTCGCAGACCACGGCGCCGCCCTCGACCAGCCATCGGGGCGCGCCGTGCAGGATGCGGCGAAGGTCGTCGGTGCCGTCGGGCCCCGACCACAGCGCATCAGCTGGTTCCCAGCCTGCGACGTCGTCGGGCAGCGTCGCCGTGGTGGCCACGTACGGCGGGTTGGACACGATCAGATCGACGGATCCGGTCAGCTCCGACGGGAGTGCGTCGAACCAGTCACCCGCGACCGTGCGCACCCGAGCACCCGGACGGCCGATGCCCGCCAGGTTCGCCCGCGCCACCGCGAGGGCGTCCTCGCTGACGTCGGTCGCCCACACCTCGGTCCGCACCCGCTCGACCGCGATCGACAGCGCGATCGCTCCGGAGCCGGTGCCCAGATCGACGACGCGGGTCGCCCGGTCCTTGCCGCCCATGGCGTCGAGCTGGACCAGGGCGGCGTCGACCACCGCTTCGGTCTCCGGGCGGGGGATGAGCACACGCGGGTCGACCATGAGGTCCAGCGTGCGGAACCCCCACGAGCCCAGCACGTACTGCAGCGGCTCGCCGTCGGCGCGTCGTCGCACCAGGTCGTCGAAGCGCGCCACGCCACGCTCGGTCGCCAGGCGATCGAGCTGCGACGGGAGCGCACCCGCACCCACGCCCAGGCAGTCGGCGACGATCCAGCGCGCATCGGACTGCGCCGAGGACGACCCCGCTGCACCCAAGCGAGCGATCGCCTCGGCGAGCAGCTCCCCCCACGACACCGTGCCGTCCGCGGCAGTCCGATCGTCGTCGCTCACGACGCGCCCTCGGCCACCTCGGTGAGGCGACGGGCACGGTCCTCGGTGACCAGCGCGTCGCTGAGGTCGTCGAGCTCGCCGGCGAGCACCCGGTCCAGGTGGTACAGCGTGAGCCCGATGCGGTGGTCGGTGACCCGGTTCTCCTTGAAGTTGTAGGTCCGGATCTTCTCGCTGCGACCGCCGCCGCCGATCTGGGCCTTCTTGGTGCCGGCTGCGTCGTCGGACTGCTTGCGGCGCTCCAGCTCGAGCAGTCGGGCGCGCAGCACCGCGAGTGCCTTGGCACGGTTCTGGATCTGGCTCTTCTCGTCCTGCATCGACACGACCAGGCCCGTGGGCAGGTGGGTGATGCGCACCGCCGAGTCGGTCGTGTTGACCGACTGACCGCCGGGCCCCGACGATCGGAACACGTCGATGTTCAGCTCGCCGGGGTCGATGACCACCTCGACCTCGTCCGCCTCGGGCAGCACCGCCACCGTCGCGGACGACGTGTGCACCCTGCCCTGGGACTCGGTCACCGGCACCCGCTGCACGCGGTGGGGGCCGGCCTCGAACTTCATGCGCGACCACACGCCGTCACCGCCGACGCGGAAGGTGACCTCGCTGTAGCCGCCGAGGTCCGAGGGCGACGCCGACAGCAGCTCGAAGCTCCACCCGACCCGCCCTGCGTAGCCGCGGTACATCTCGAACAGATCACGGGCGAAGAGGTTGGCCTCCTCGCCACCCTCCGCCCCGCGGATCTCGACGATCACATTGCGCTCGTCGAACGGGTCCCGGGGCACCAGCAGCAGCTTGAGCTCGTCCTCCACCACCGCGGCGCGTGCCTCGAGCTCGACCACCTCCTGTCGCAGCGCGTCGCGCTCGTCGCCGTCGGCCGACTCCGTCAGCTCGCGGGCAGCGGCGACGTCGTCGGCCAGACTCCGCAGCTCCGAGGTGTGCTCCACGATCGGCTGCAGCTCGCGGTAGCGACGCGACATCTCGACGTAGCGTCGCTGGTCCCCCACCACCTCGGGGTCCGCGAGCCGTGCCTCGCAGTCCGCGAACTCCCGCTCGAGCTCGCCGAGACGAGCGGACAGGGCGTCGGGCAGCACCGTCAGCCCCAGCCCGGCGCCAGGTCGACCAGCTCCGCCGGTCGGCGCAGCAGCCCCATCAGGGTCAGCGTGGCGGCGTGGTGGTCGCGTGCGGGCACGGCGAGCACCAGCCGAGCGGTCGGGTCCAGCCACGCACGGGTGTCGGCAGCCAGCGGCACGAGGGCCAGGTCGACGCCGGTCGAGCAGACCACCACCACGGCGCCGCCGTCGGCGTCCGTGCCGATCGCCGCTGCCGGGTGCACGTCCTTCAGGCCCGACGGCTCCGTGGTCATGCCGACGGGCGCCAGCGTGGCCGCCCCCACGCTGGAGGGGTCGGTCACGACCATCGAACGCAGCCACCGCTCCCGTGAGAGCAGCTGCACCGGGTGCACCGGTGCACCCGGGTAGCGGTGGGATCGCACCTGCTCGACGGTCCGGGCGAGCGAGTCCTGCGGCGCCTCGTCGGGGCGCGCCGCGGCCACGGCGTCGCGATCGAAGCGACCGACGCCCGCCTCGAGGTGCAGCTCGCCATCGCCGCCGACCTCGACCGGCCAGCGCACCAGCCGAGCGACCTCGAGGCCGAGCACCTCGCCGCGCACCTCGCCGTGCTCCACGACGACGTCGACGTCGCAGCGCTCGAGGACCTCGAGCAGCCCCTCGGGCACCTGCGGCGGCTCCGACAGAGCGGGCAGCGGTGCGGGCTCGGCGGGTCGGGAGCTCGCCCCGTCCACCTGGCGGACCAGCACCGGCACCCCGCCGACCTCGACGTAGCCGGCCCAACGCGCCAGCAGTCCGGCGTCGTCGTCCACGAACACCACCAACGAGGACGCACCCTGGCGCGTCGCCCACAGCAGCGCCCCCGACAACGCCGCCGCGCTCGACCGGTCGACCAGCACCGCAGCCGCACCGTCGGCGACGAGCGCGGCCGAGGTGCCGACGTCGGTCGGCTCCCCCACCGGCAGGCCTGCGTCACGGACGAGGGCGACCAGCTTGGTCCGCAGGAGGCGGGCCCGTTGTTCGGGGCTGAGCGTCACAGCAGCGTCGCGGGCACGGCACCACGCCGGCCCGCTGCGTCACTCGGCGTCGGTCGACCCACCTGCGTCGTCGCCTGCAGCGTCCTCGACGGGTGCAGCGTCGGCCTTGCCCTTGCGGCGGCCGTAGCGGCGCTCGAAGCGCTCCACGCGGCCGGCGGTGTCGACGATCTTCATCTGACCCGTGAAGAACGGGTGGGTGAAGGCCGAGATCTCGACCTTGGCCAACGGGTACTCGTTGCCGTCGGTCCAGGTGATGGTCTCGGCGGTCTCGATCGTGGACCGCGTCAGGAACGTGTCGCCGGACGAGGTGTCCTGGAACACGACGTGACGGTAGTCGGGGTGGATTCCGGGCTTCATGGGTCTCTCCGTGGACGGCCCCGGTTTCCGTGCGGGGCCCAGATGAGGGGACGGATCAGTATGGCAGGCGCGGCGTGTGCGCCGACAGTCGGACCGTCGACGCCGGCGCTCAGCCGATGGAGGGCGCCTTGGCGATCTCGGCGAGGAAGACCTCGTTGGTCGGGAACTTGCGCATCCGGTCGATCACCAGCTCGAGCCCGGCCGCGGCGTCGCCCTCGGCGGCGAGCTTCGACAGCAACCGCCGCAGCTTCTGGATCTGGGCGAGCTCCTTGGCGTCGATGAGCAGCTCGTCGTGGCGGGTCGAGGACCCGTCGACGTCGATCGCGGGGAAGACCCGCTGCTCGGCCGCGCGGCGATCCAGTCGCAGCTCCATGTTGCCGGTGCCCTTGAACTCCTCGAAGATGACCTCGTCCATCTTGGAGCCGGTCTCGACCAGCGCCGTGGCCAGGATGGTGAGCGAGCCGCCCTCCTCCAGGTTGCGCGCTGCGCCGAAGAAGCGCTTGGGCGGGTAGAGCGCCGACGTGTCCAGGCCGCCGCTCATGATGCGCCCGCCGCTCGGCGCCGCCAGGTTGTACGCGCGGGCGAGGCGGGTGATGCCGTCGAGGATCACCACCACGTCCTGGCCCTGTTCGACCATGCGCTTGGCCCGCTCGATGGCCAGCTCGGCGACGGCGATGTGCTCCTCGGCGGGTCGGTCGAAGGTGGACGCGACGACCTCGCCCTCGATCGAACGGCGCATGTCGGTCACCTCCTCGGGACGCTCGTCGACGAGCAGCACCATCAGCTCCACCTCGGGGTGGTTGGCCTCGATGCACTGCGCGAGCGTCTTCATGATCGTGGTCTTGCCGGCCTTCGGCGGCGACACGATCAGGCCACGCTGGCCCTTGCCGATCGGCGCGAGCAGGTCGATGACGCGGCCGGCGATGTCGTAGGGGTGGTCGTCGCGCTCGAGGCGCAGCCGCTCCTGGGGGAACAGCGGGGTGAGGTCCTCGAAGTGGGGGCGCTCCCGGGACCGCTCGGGGTCGGCGCCGTTGACGGTGTCGATGCGCAGCAGCGCCGGGTTCTTCTCGCCGCGGTTCGCGGGTCGGGAGGCGCCGGTCAGCCAGTCGCCACGACGAAGACCGAACTGGCGGGTCTGCTTGACCGACACGTAGACGTCGTCGCGGCTGGGCAGCAGGCCGTCGACGCGCAGGAAGCCGTAGCCCTCGTCGCGCAGGTCCAGGATGCCGGCGACCTCGATGAGCTCGCCCTCCCAGCTCTGGTTCGCCTCGCCGCCCTCGTCGCCGCGATCGCGGTCGCGGCCACGGCGCCGGCGACGACGACGACCGCCCTCGCCCTCGGCGGGTGCGTCGCCCTGGGGCTGGCCCTGCCCGCCCTCGGGAGCTGTCTCGGCGGACGCTGCGGCATCGGCGTCGGCGGCCCCGGCGTCGTCATCACGCGGCGCGGCGTGGTCGCGGCGGGACTGGCCGCCACGTCCGGACTGCTCGTGCTGCTCGGGCACCAGCGCGTCGCCGGCGGCCGGCGGCTCGCTCGGGATGGGGCCGCTGCTGGCGTGCGGCGGATCGCTCGGGATGGGGCCGTCGGCCGTACCCTCGGACGGTGCATCCGCGCCGTCCTGCTCGCCGGCGGCCTCGGCCGGGGTGACGCCGGCGAGCTCCAGGATCATCGTGATGATGTCGGCCTTCTTGGCCCGGGAGCCGGGCTTGCCGCCCAGGGCCTGGGCGATGGTGGCCAGCTCGGCGCGGTCCTTGCGCTCGAGGCCATCGAGGTCGATCGAGTCAACGCTCACAGGTTCGTTCCCACTTCGTGGTCGGGCAGCGGCGGGGGTGCTGCGGGGTGGTGCCGGTCGACACACCAGATGAGGTGAGGTCCGGGTCGTGCTGGCGGATGGGTGACACGTGTGGTCAGGCCGTCGCGCTGCGCACCCGGCGGCGCCGGTCGTGCTCGCGGTGACACGTCCTGACCCGGCCCCTACCCGAGTCGACGTCGGCGACTGTACCGGCGCAGACCCCGAGCCGCAATCGGCCCGGGCTCGCGGGGCGGGGTCAGCCCCGGGAGAGGCCGGCGCGGACCAGCGCCTGCACCGAGGCCAGGTCGGCCTGGACGTGCTCGACGCGCTCGGGCCGGTCGAAGAGGTCGGCGAGGTGCTCCGGCAGCGGCGGACGGATGCCCGTGGCCGCCTCGACCGCATCGGGGAACTTGGCGGGGTGCGCGGTCGCCAGGGTCACCACCGGCACCGACGGGTCGCCCGTGGTGGCCTCGGCCACGCCGATGCCGACCGCGGTGTGCGGGTCGACGAGCATGCCGAGGCGGCCGTGCACGTGGCGGATGACCTCGGCGGCGGACTCGTCGTCGAGCCGGCCGCAGTCGAACTCGTCGCGCAGGACCTCGAGCACCTCGACGGGCACCGAGACCGAGCCGTCGGCGCGGAAGCGGGCCATCAGGTCGGCCACGGCGGCGCCGTCACGGCCGAGCACCTCGAACAGCAGGCGCTCCAGGTTGGAGCTGACCTGGATGTCCATCGACGGGCTCGTGGTGGGCACGACGTCGCGGATCTCCATCGTGCCGGTGGTGAAGAACCGGGTGAGGATGTCGTTGCGGTTCGAGGCCACGACCAGACGGTCCACGGGCAGGCCCATGCGCTTGGCGACCCAGCCGGCCAGGATGTTGCCGAAGTTGCCGGTCGGCACGACGAAGCTCACCGGCCCGCCGTCGGGTGCGACCGCCAGGTGCGCCGTCACGTAGTAGACGATCTGCGCCATCACCCGGGCCCAGTTGATCGAGTTCACCGCCGACAGGTGGACCTCGTCGCGGAAGCTCGCGTCGGCGAAGGCGGCCTTGACCAGGTCCTGGCAGTCGTCGAAGGTGCCGGTCAACGACACCGCATGGGCGTTCGCCGCGCCGAGCGTGGTCATCTGGCGACGCTGGACCTCGGAGGTGCGGCCGTCGGGGAACAGGATGAAGATGTCGACGTGGCCGAGGCCGGCGCAGGCCGACATGGCCGCCGAGCCGGTGTCGCCCGAGGTGGCGCCGAGCACGCAGACCCGACCGCCCCGCTCGGTGAGCACGTGGTCGAACAGCCGACCCACGAGCTGCAGCGCGACGTCCTTGAACGCGAGCGTGGGCCCGCGGAACAGCTCGAGCAGACCGAGCTGGGCCCCGGACTCGGTCGTGCCGATCGGCACCACCGGGCACACCTCGGGCGTGTCGAAGGTGGCGTAGCTGTCGGCGACGAGGCGCTCGAACACGTCGCGGTCGACCTCCCCCTCGACGAAGGGCCACATCACCTCGACGGCGATCTCGGCGTAGGACCGACCGCGCAGCTCCTCGAGCGGCGGCAGCGTCGGCCAGAGCGCCGGCAGGTAGAGCCCGCCGTCGTCGGCCAGGCCGGCGAGCAGCACGTCGGCGAAGCCCAGCACGGGCGCGTCGCCGCGGGTGGAGACGTAGTCCATCGACATGTGCGGCCTCAGTCCGCGCCGACGACGCGCAGCACGGAGCCGACCGAGAGCACGGCGTCGAGGGCCCGCAACTCGTGCAGGGTGGCCCGGACGTCGGCCTCGCGGGCGGCGTGGGTGATGAAGATGAGCCGTGCGGCACCCGTCGGGGTGTCGCCCCCGGGATCGAGCGCCTCCTGCTCCATCGAGCGGATCGAGACCTCGTGGGCACCGAACACCCCGGCCACCGCGGCGAGCACGCCGTGGCGGTCGCGCACCTCGAGGTTCACGTAGTACGGCGAGCGCAGCTCGTCGACGGGGCGCATCTCGGCGCGCCCGAACGTGCCGAGCGTGGCGTGGGTGCCCTTCGCCAGGTTCGCCGCGGCGTCGATGACGTCGCCGAGCACCGCCGAGGCGGTCGGGAAGCCACCTGCGCCGCGCCCGTAGAACATCAGGTCGCCCACGGCGCCACCCTCGACGAACACGGCGTTGAAGCTGTCGCGCACTCCGGCGAGCGGATGCTCGGCGGGCACCATGGCGGGGTGCACCCGCACGGCGACGGTGCCGTCGTCGAAACGCTCGGAGATCGCCAGCAGCTTGATCACGTAGCCGAGCCGGCTGGCGAAGTCGATGTCGGTCTGGGTGATCGCCGAGATGCCCTCGTGGTAGACGTCGCCGGCCACGACCTTCGCGCCGAAGGCGATCGTGGCGATGATCGCCGCCTTGGCACCCGCGTCGAAGCCCTCGACGTCGGCGGTCGGGTCACGCTCGGCGTAGCCGAGGCTCTGCGCCTCGGCCAGGGCGGCAGCGTAGGTCCAGCCCTCTTCGGCCATCTTGGTGAGGATGTAGTTGGTGGTGCCGTTCACGATGCCCATCACGCGACTGACGGGCTCCCCCACCAGCGATTCGCGCAGCGGCCGGATGATCGGGATGCCACCGGCGACGGCGGCCTCGAACAGCAGGTCGACACCGGCGCCGTCAGCATCTGCGAACAGCTCGACGCCGACGTTGGCCAGCAGCTCCTTGTTGGCCGTCACGACGGGCTTGTGGCCCTTCAGCGCGGTCGAGATCAGCTCGCGAGCGGGCTCGATGCCGCCGATGACCTCGACCACCAGGTCGATGTCGGGATCGGTGACGACGGCGTGCGCATCGGTGGTGAGCAGCTCGGGTGCGAGCGACACGGCCCGCTCCTTCGACATGGAACGCACCGCCACGCGGCCGATCTGCAGCCGCAGGCCGGTTCGTGCGGCGATCTCGTCACCCTGGCGTTCGATCAGCTCGACGAGTGCCGCACCCACGTTGCCGCAGCCGAGCACCCCGATGGTCACCGTTCGTTGCACGGGGCGAGGCTACCGGGCGACGAACCGGGCGCGAGCACCCGGTTCCCCGGTGGCCCTCAGAGCAGCGCGGTCGCGCGCTCCAGCAGGTCGTCGTACTCGGTCAGCGCCGGGAACTGCGGGAACTCGCGGATCACGTTGTCGGGTGCCCTGAACAGGAACCCGTGGTCGGCCTCGGCCAGCATCGTGGTGTCGTTGTAGGAGTCACCCGCAGCGACGACCCGGTAGTTCAGGCCGTGCAGCGCGGCGACCGCCTTGCGCTTCTGGTCGGGCTGGCGGAGCCGGTAGTCGACGATGCGGTCCCGCTCGTCGACCTCGAGACGGTGGCAGAGCACCGTCGGCCAGCCCAGCTGGGCCATCAGCGGTCGGGCGAACTCCTCGAAGGTGTCCGACAGCAGGATCACCTGGGTGCGCGACCGGAGCTCGGTCAGGAACGCCTCGGCGCCGTCGAGCGGCGAGAGGCCGGCGATGACCTCGGCGACGTCAGCCATGCCCAAGCCGTGCCGGTCGAGCAGCTCCAGGCGTCCTCGCATCAGCACGTCGTAGTCCGGCTCGTCACGGGTGGTGCGGCGCAGCTCCTCGATGCCGGTGCGCTCCGCGACCGCGATCCAGATCTCGGGGATGAGCACACCCTCGACATCGAGGGTCACGACGGTCTGGGTTGCTGCCATGAGGAGAGTGTCGTGCCCCGACGGCGATCGCGTCGAGTCCGGCCGGGCGTCGGGCGAGGTCAGCCCAGGTCGGTGGCGAGCAGGTCGTCGACGGTCTCGCGCCGCACGACCAGCCGAGCGGCGCCGTCGGCGACGAACACGACCGGCGGGCGCAGCACCTTGTTGTAGTTGGAGCCCATCGAGTGCCCGTAGGCGCCCGTGACCGGGGTGGCGACGATGTCGCCGACCGCCAGGTCGGCCGGCACGATCCCCTCGCGCACCAGCAGGTCGCCCGACTCGCAGTGCTTGCCGACGAGGCGGATCGGCATCTCCCGCCGTGAGGTGGACGCCCGTGGCAGGAACGTCTCGTAGCCGCTGCCGTACAGCACCGGCCGGGGGTTGTCGCTCATGCCCCCGTCGACCGCCACGTAGGTGCGCACGCCGGGGATGTACTTCACGGTGCCCACCGTGTACAGCGTGACGGCCGCCGAGGCGGCGATCGCCCGGCCGGGCTCCGCGCTGATCCTCGCAGTGATCCCCTCCTGCGCGCAGCGCTGCAGGATGGCGGTGCCCCACTCGGTGATCGTGGGCGCCTGCTCCCCCGCCAGGTACGCCACGCCGAGCCCGCCGCCGACGACCAGCTCGGCGGGCTCGTGGTCCCGCACGAACGGCGCCACGGCACTCAGCCCGTCGAGGAAGTTGTCGACGCTGAACACCTGGCTGCCGATGTGCAGGTGCAGTCCGACCAGGTCGACCGCGTCGCTGGCCCGGGCGCGCAGCACGGCGTCGTGCGCCTGCCCGGTCGGCACCGGGAAGCCGAACTTGGAGTCCAGGTTGCCGGTCTGCACGTGCTCGTGGGTGTGGACCTCGATGCCCGGGTTGATGCGCAACAGCACCTGGGGCGGCGTGAGGCCCTCGACCACCAGCGACTCGATGCGGTCGAGCTCGTCGTTCGAGTCCACGACGATGCGACCGACGCCGACGTCGAGCGCCCGACGCAGCTCCGCGGTCGACTTGTTGTTGCCGTGCAGGACCAACCGGTCCGCGGGCACCCCCGCGGACAAGGCCACGTCGAGCTCGCCGCCGGTCGCGACGTCGAGGCGGAGCCCCTCGGCGTGCACCAGGCGTGCCATGGCGCGGCACAGGAACGCCTTGGTCGCGTAGATGGCGCCGCCGTCGCCGAACACCGCCCGGGCCTCGGCGCAGCGTGCTCGCAGGTGGGCCTCGTCGTAGACGAACAGCGGCGTGCCGTGCTCCTCGGCCAGCTCGAGCAGGTCCACGCCACCGATGGACAGCCGCCCGTCCGGCCCCGCGGCGGCGGTGTCGGGCAGGAGCGAGAACGGCAGCGCGGTCGCGTCGAGCGCGGACGGCGGTCGCGACGAGACGGGCTCCGGTGGACCAGGGTCGGCGGCCACGACGTCTACATGCGCTCCGGCGCCGTGACGCCGAGCAGGTCGAGCCCGACGCGCAGGCCGGTGCCGGCGGCCTCGGCGAGCCACCACCGGGCCTGGCGGAGGTCGTCGGGAGTGTCGGGCGAGAGCACCGGGCAGTCGTGGTAGAAGCCGTGCACGGCGCCCGCCAGCTCGCGCACCCAGGTGGTGACCTTGTGCGGCGCACGCTCGCGCGCCGCCAGCTCGACGACGTCGGGCAGCACGAACAGCTGACGGAGGATCTCGAGCTCGCGCTCGTGGGTGAGCAGCGACAGGTCCACCTGGTCGAGCGGCAGCTGTTCGATGCCCCGCTCGGCGGCGACGCGGCCGATCGAGCGCACGCGCACGTTGGCCATCTGCACGTAGAACACCGGGTTCTCGTTGGACTGGGCCACGATCAGGTCCAGGTCGACGGTCTGTGGCGAGTCGACGGACTGCAGCAGGTAGGTGAGCCGCACCGCGTCGACGCCCACCTCGTCGAGCAGGTCCTCGAGGGTGATCAGGTTGCCGGAGCGCTTGGAGATCCTGACCTCTTCACCGCCCTGCTCGAGGCGCACGAGCTGGGTGATGACCACCTCGAGGTCGGCAGGATCGTGGCCCAACGCCTGCACGGCGGCCTTCATGCGCGGCACGTAGCCGTGGTGGTCGGCGCCCCAGACGTTGACGAGCAGGTCGAATCCCCGGGCGAACTTGTCGCGGTGGTAGGCGATGTCGGGCAGCAGGTACGTGTACTCGCCGTCGCTCTTGACCAGGACCCGGTCCTTGTCGTCGCCGAAGTCGGTCGAACGCAGCCAGACCGCACCGTCGGCGTCGTAGGCGACGCCGCGGTCGCGCAGGTCGGCGAGGGTGACGTCGATCGCCCCGGTCTCGACCATCGCCCGCTCCGAGAACCACACGTCGAAGTGCACGTTCATGCGCTCCAGCACGGCGCGCTGGTCGGCGAGCGCATGCTGCTCGCCCCACTCGACGGGGTCGACCCCGTCAGGCATCTGCTCGGCCCAGTCGATGATGTACTGACCGAGGTAGCCGCCGACCTCGGGCTCGAGGCCGTCCTTGCGCGCCTGCAGCGACGCCCCGAAGGTCTGCATCTGCACGCCGCGATCGTTGATGTAGAACTCGCGCTCGACGTCGTGGCCGGTGAAGTCGAGCAGTCGGGCCAGCGCGTCGCCGTAGGTGGCGCCGCGTGCGTGACCGGCGTGCACCGGTCCGGTCGGGTTGGCCGAGACGAACTCGACCATCACCTTGCGTCCGGCTCCGATCGTGCTGCGGCCGAAGTCGGCACCGGCGGCCAGCACGGTGGGGACCATGTCGTGCAGCCAGCCGTCGTCCAGGCGGAAGTTCACGAACCCGGGACCGGCCACCTCGGCCGAGCGCACGTGGTCGGGCAGGGCGGCGTTGATCCGATCGACGAGCTCCTGCGCCAGCTCGCGGGGCGGACGCCCGGCCGCCTTGGCGGAACGCATCGCCACGTTGGACGAGAAGTCGCCGTGCTCACGGCGAGCGGGCTGCTCCAGGTGGATCTCGTCGGGGGCGTCCAGGCCCGACGCCTCCAGGGCCTGTCGCAGAGCAGAGGTGAGGACGTCGCGCATGGTTCCCTGGTCGGCCGTGGGAGGGGAGGTCGGCCGGTCGATGGTAATGTCCCGGCCCCGGGTTCTCGTAAACGAGTTCCGGGAGTGCGCCCTCGTAGCTCAGGGGATAGAGCATCGGCCTCCGGAGCCGTGTGCGCAGGTTCGAATCCTGCCGAGGGCACTCAAGCATCCGGCTCGGATCGCCGATGCCAGCGCACATGCGCCGTCGCTCCCCGATCCTGTCCCTCGTCGTCGTGGCGCTCGCCGCTGTGCTGGCCGGGGCGTGCACGCCCAGCCCGGCGCCGCAGCGCAGCGCCGGGTCGCCCACCACGACGATCGACTCCTCGGCCGAGCTGCGCGTGCTGACCTTCCCGGTCGACGGCCGAGTCAGCTTCGTCGACACCTTCGGGGCCCCACGCTCCGGCGGGCGGACCCACCAGGGCATCGACCTGATGGGCGCGAAGATGACGCCGCTCGTGGCCGCCGCCGATGCAACCGTCACCTCGCTGCGCCACGACAGCAGCGGACTGTCGGGCAACTCGCTGACGCTCACCGACGCCGACGGCTGGCGTTACGTGTACATCCACCTGAACAACGACACACCGGGCACCGACGACGGGGCGAACCGCTTCGAGGACGCCTTCGTGACAGGTCTGGCCAAGGGCGCACAGGTGCAGGCAGGTCAGCACATCGCCTACCTGGGCGACTCCGGCAACGCCGAGGAGGCCGGGGCACATCTGCACTTCGAGCTGCACCGCCCCGACGGGACGGTCATCAACCCGTACCGGAGCCTCGTGGCCGCACGCTGAGCGAGCTCGGCGCTCAGCCCGCCGGCGCAGTGACGGTCGTGTGCGGGTCGTAGTTCTCGATCAGGTCCAGCGCCGGCATCGAGTAGATGTCGTCCTCGTCGGGAACCCGAGGGTTGAGCGCAGCGCGGCTGACGTAGCGCTCCTGGTCACCCGGGACGATGATCGAGTGGAAGGTCCAGTCCTGCGCATCGGTGGGCACGACCACGTCGTCGACGAACAGCGCGACCTGTCGGAGCGAGGCGGGAAGGCCCTCGACACCCTCGCCGAGGCCGGTCAACGATGCCGTGAGCTCGGCACCGTCACCCTCGAGGGACTCCACCACCACCGCGACCTCGACGGTCGATCCGTCCTCGCTCAGGCCCGTGAGGACCGCGTTGGGAGGATCCTCGCCGAACAGCTCCTCCCACTCGGTCGCGAGCCAGGTGGGTCGCACGAACTCGGCGTCTCTGGCGGGGCGATCGGTGAAGGCGAGCACGTGACCGGGCGCCTGCAGGGTGAGGGTGAGCTCGTCCGCTCCGCTGTCGAGCGTGGCGCTGGGTGCATCGAGCACGAAGAGCCAGTCAGGGGCCGCCGCAGCGTCCGACGACGCCGACGCGGCGACCGGCTCGCCGAGGGGCGCCGCAGCCCAGTCGGCGTCGTCGGTGCACGCACCGGCGACGACCGCGAGCGAACTGACGGCAGCGACGAGCGCGACGGCTCGGGTGCGAGGAGGATGTGGCACGGCGGGCTCCAGGAGACGCGAGGAACGGTCACCTCCCCGTCGGCCGCCGCAGGGTCGAACTGAGGGCCGACGCACCGGCGCTCAGGAGCAGGAGATGCCCTCGGGCGCCTGACCCGGCGTCCAACCCGGCTGGGTCGTCGTGGTGGTGGGCGGCACCGAGGTGGCGGCGGTGTCCGCGGGCGGTGCCTCGGTCGTGGTCGGCGCCTCGGGCAGGTCGTCGGGCTCGGCGACCCGCTCGAAGTCGTTGCCGAGCACGATGGCCACCGCGGCGGGGGGCAGGTCCTCGTCCTCTCGCAGATCGACCTCGGGGGACAGCCAACGTGCGACCAGCTCCGCCATGGCCCGGGAGTCCTTCGGGTAGGCGATGAAGGTGCGTTGCACCGGCTTGGTGGTCGTGTCGACGGCTCCGCCCACGAAGTCGCCGTCCGAGGTCAGCACGAAGTTGACCCGACGGGCCTCTCCCTCGACGTCGGTGCCGTTGTAGACGTGCACGGTCACCGCCGACTCGGTGGGCGGCGGTGCGGTCGTCGTGGTCACCGGCGCGGCAGCCGCGTTGCCCCGGAAGATGTCGAGCACCGGCTGGGCAGCCGCCTGGTCCAACAGCACCACGGCCGCACCGCCGTCGGTGGTGTGCGCGACCACCGGCAGGCTGTGGGTCTGCATCCGATCGGGATCGAGCTCGGAGATCCTCCCGCCCAGGTCGATCAGGTCTCCGGCGCCCAGGTTGCTGTCCAGGCTCACCGAGTCGAGCCCCGCCTGGACCAGGCCACGGAGCTTGCCGACGTCGCCCACACCCATCGTCTGGGCCTTCGCCAACGCAGCTCGAGTGAGCAGCTGCTGGCGGGTCATGCGCCCGAGGTCGCCGGTGGGGTCGGACACCCACTCACCGTCGGAGCGGTACTCCAGGTGCCGGGCCCGTGCGAACGCCAGCCCCTGGGGGCCGTCGAGCACACGGCAGCCGGCCCGATCGACGTAGAGACCCGAGTTCCGGTCGCGCACCGGGTCGGCGAAGTACATGGGGACCCCACCCAACTCGTCGACCAGCGACGAGAACCCCTGGAAGTCGACCTCCACGAAGTGGTGGATCGGGATGCCCAGCGCCTGTTGGACCGTGTCGACCACCGCCTGGGCCGACTGGGCGTACGCGGTGTTGATGCGCTGCTCCTCGCCCGTGCCGGCGATCGGCACCCACAGGTCGCGGGGCACCGACAGCAGGTCGATGCGCTCGGAGTCCGGGTCGACCCGGGCGATCATCAGGCTGTCGGCACGCTGACCGGTGGGGGCGTCGTCGCCCAGCATCCCGTCCGCGCCCGGGTCCTCGGGGTCGATGTCGGCCCGGCTGTCGGAGCCGACCACCAGGAAGTTCTGCGGCTCCGTGGGCTCGACGTCCGCGAGGTCGAGATCGACCCGGTCGATCGAGGCGAAGCTCCACAACCCCCAGAGCGCGCCGGCGCCGACGACGAGCGCCACGACACCCACCACAGCCACGACCCCCACGCCGATGCGTCGACGGGTCGACCACCCGGCCTTGCGGCGCGGGCGGCGCACCACTCGGGGCGCTTCCGGGGGCGTGGAGGGTGCGTCGGGTTCAGGCATGGGTCGGGGCTGCGCCAACGCTGGCGCGACGACCGACGATGGTAGTGGGACTCGGCCAGCAGGCCGGATCGCGCACCTGGTCGCCCGAGACGGCGCTCAGCCCTTCTGAGCGCTCAGCCCTTCTGGGGCTCCACCTTGGGCTCACGCGGCAGACCCAGGACCTTCTCACCCACGATGTTGCGCTGGATCTGCGACGTGCCGCCCCAGATCGTCTCGGAGCGGGAGAAGAAGAACGCCGACATCATCGGGCTCACCGGGTAGGTCTCGCGACCCTCGGCCCGCATCGTGGCCGGCCAGCCGCCGCCCTCGGTGCCGCTGGTCGACAGCAGCGACTCGGCCCCCCAGATGTCGAGCGCCAGCTCCATCGCCGCCTTGTGCGTCTCGGACCAGAACATCTTGTTGGTGGCTCCGAGCACCGCCACGCCCATGTCGCGCTTGCCCGACACGGTGGCGGTCAGCGAGCGCAGGCCGTTGATGCGCATGATCTGGATCTTCGAGTAGTAGCGGGCCAGACCCTGGCGGATGACCGGGTCGTCGATCTTGCCGTTCTCGGTGGCCTTCTCGACCATCAGGCGGTACTCCTCGGCGAAGCGCCGGTAGCCGGTCGTGGCCGACATGCCTCGCTCGAACCCGAGCGTGTCGTTGGCGACCTTCCAGCCGTTGTTCAGCCCGCCGACGACGTTGTCGATCGGGCAGCGGGCGTCCGCGAAGAACACCTCGTTGAACTCTGCGGTCCCGTCGGGCTGCACGATGCCGCGCACCTCGACGCCCGGCTGGTCCATCGGCACGAGCAGGTAGGAGATGCCCGCCTGCTTCTTCACGTCGGGATCGGTGCGGGCGAGCACGAAGCAGTAGTCGGCGAACTGCGCCTGGGTGGTCCAGACCTTCTGGCCGTTGATGACCCACTCGTCGCCGTCCTGCACGGCGGTGGTCTTCAGCGAGGCGAGGTCGGAGCCCGAGTCGGGCTCGGAGAAGCCCTGGCACCAGCGCATCGAGCCGTCGAGGATCTTCGGCAGGAAGTACTTCTTCTGCTCCTCGGTGCCGTTCATCAGGATGGTCGGACCGACCAGCGTGTCGCCGAAGAAGTCGGCTCGCATGGGCGCCTTCGCCTTGGCGAACTCCTCGGCGAGCACGACGCCCTGCATGGTGCTGAGGCCCTTGCCGCCGTACTCCTCGGGCCAGGTGGCGCAGATCCAGCCGCCCTCGAAGAGCTTCTGGGTCCACTCGTCGTTCCAGGCCGCCTTCTCCTCGGGCGTCATGGAGAAGCCCTCGTCGAACCAGCCGTCGGGCAGGTTCTCCTCGAGCCAGGCACGGATCTCGGTGCGGAACGCTTCGGCATCGGCGGGGTACGTCAGGTCCATGCCGACAATCTTGACCGTTTGGTCAAGTGACGGCCAGTCGGCCGCCACGACCCGCGAGGGTGCGGCTCAGCCCCGGGTCGAGGTGGGTACCGCCCAGCCCGTCTCGGCCGAGATCCCCCAGCCCCACGGCGTCGGCACGTCCGTGACGACTGAGGAATCGGGCAGGGACAACCTGACCGGCCCGTCCGCGAAGTCCAGCTCGGAGCGCGGCGGGGTCCCCTCGGCCAGGTCGGCGACCGGGGTGATCCGGTCCAGCCTGCCGTCGGCGCCGATGGTCACGGCCCACTCCTGGCGGCCCGGCACCGCCTGCAGCGGATCCTGGACGCAGGCACCGGCCGGGATCGAGACGAGCACGACGTCGTCGCGGCCCGAGGCGCCACGCGCACAGCCGTCGGCGGCCAGGGCGCGGAGCTGCTCGGCGAGCGTCGTCTCGGCGAACGTGGCGCGCTGCCAGACGTCGGCGTCGACCTGCCAGTAGCTGCGTCCGTCGCGGTCGTCGTGCATCCGCACCACGCCGCGGCCCGCAGCGGTGGCCAAGCCCGTCGCCTCGAGCGGCCCGTCGACGGTGATGGTCAGGTCGTCGACCCCGCCGGTCCCGACGACCACCGGCAGCGGTGCGCGGGCGCTGCGGTCGTCCTGGGAGAGCATCCCGTCGACCTTGACCGCGACGACCGTCACCACGACCGGCTCGCCGGACAGGGTGGCCTCCACCGCGTCCTGGAGCCGCCGCTGCGGGGTGCCGACCGACGCCGAGGCACCGGCGCCCCCAGCTGCCCCCTGGCTGGCGACGACCGTCTCGCTGGGCGGCGCGATGGAGGATGCCCACACCAGCAGCGCCACCGCCGCGGCGGCCGCGCCGACGGCGACGCCGGCGAGACGCCAGGGCGCCCGAGGTCCCGGCGCGGCGCGCTTGGTCGGCGACGACGGGTCCGCCACCTCCAGCCCCTGGGTCATGACGCGAGCGGTGCTCGCCAGCTGCTCGTCCAGTCCGGTCATCTCGGTACCTCCATCTGCTCGTTGTCGTCCCTGGCCGGCGGGGCGGGTGGCGACGCGGCCCCCAGCTCTGCCTCCAGCCGTGACCTGCCACGTTGGAGGTGCTCCTTCACCGACGACTCGCTGATCTCCATCAGCTCGGCGACCCGGGCGACGCTGAGGTCGGCGAGGTGGTGCAGGGCAACGGCGGTGCGCTGGCGATCGCTCAGCCGGTGTAGCGCGCGGATCAGGTCCCGGTCCTCCGGGGCCAGCTCCACCGCCGGCACGGCGCTGCGAGGAGCAGCGCGCTCGGTCCGGTCCCGGCGCCACTGGCTGCGGATCAGGTTGAGCGCCACGGTGCGGCACCAGGCGGCAGGGTTCGCGGGCTCGACGCCGAGCTCGTCCCAGCGCGACCAGGCCCGCGCCATCGTCTCCTGGACCACGTCACGCGCCTGCTCCCGGTCGAGCGTGATCGCCCAGCTCATCTGCAACAGGCGCTCCCGCTCCTGGCTGAAGAAGGCACTGAAGTCGCGCTCCACATCCACGTTCATATGCCACATCGACGTCCGACCGTCCGATCGCGACGACAGAGCGCCGCGATTGTTGCGCCCGACCGACTCCGTCCCGGCACTCGGGGACGTCGTCGCGAGGACGGGGCGTTAGATTCTCGCCATGTCGCTCGCGGAACAGCTCGAAGCCACCGCCTCCACGCGCTGGACCAACCAGTGGAAGGAGCTCAAGGCAGAGGTCATCGACACCGGGCTGTGCACCGGCTGCGCGGGGTGCGTGATCTCCTGTCCGCACGACGTCATCGGCTACGACCACTCCCAGGGCGGCTACACGCCGTTCCACCTCGAGGACGAGCTCGGCCCCGACGACTGCATCCACGGCCAGAAGGGCTGCACCACCTGCACCCGGGCGTGCCCCCGCTTCCGCCTCTGGGAGGGCCAGGCCGACGAGCACCTCTTCGCCCGCACCCGCGCCGAGGACGAGGTGGCCGGCATCTACCAGGACATCATGCTCACCCGAGCCTCGGACGACATGGTGCACCAGATGGGCCAGGACGGCGGCCTGGTGTCCGCGATCCTGCTGTGGGCCATGGAGCACGACTACATCGACGCCTCGCTGGTGTCCTACCTCGAGGGCGACTCGACGTCGTGGAAGGCGGTGCCGGGCGTGGCGGCGACCCGCGACGAGGTGCTCGCCGCCGCGGGCAGCCGCTACACCTACTCTGCCAACACCCTCGCGCTGGACGAGGCGCTCGAGGCCGGCCACACCCGTCTGGCGCTGGTGGGCATGAGCTGCCAGTCCTCGGTGCCGCCGGTCATGTGGTCGCGCAAGGTCGGCAAGATCTCGAAGCCGATCGTGTTCAACCTGGGCCTGTTGTGCTCCAAGACCTTCGACGACGCCATCTTCGAGGAGCTCTTCCGGGCCAAGTACGGCATCGAGCGCGAGCAGATCGTCAAGATGAACATCAAGGGCGTGTTCCAGCTGTGGCTGCGCGACGGCACCTACCGGGAGGTCAACCTCAAGGAGTGCCATGCCTGGACCCGCGACGGCTGCACCCACTGCCCCGACTTCGCCGCCGAGCACGCCGACATCTCCTGCGGCGGCATCGGCGAGAACGCCGACTGGACCCTCACGATCGTGCGCACCGACCTGGGGCGGGAGATCATCTCGCGCATGGTCGCCGACGGCTCGATCGAGGCTCGTCCGGGCGACTCCGACCCGGGTGCGATCTCGCTGATGCGCAAGCTGGCCGAGAAGTCGCGGTCACGTTGGCCCGAGAGCGCCGAGGCGAGCGTGCGGGTCGGGCTGCCCCAGCGAAAGGCCTGACCGGCCCGCTGCGAGCGGGGAGCCGTCAGCTGTAGCTGTCGACGTCCTCCGCGCAGGTGGTGCGCACCTTGTCGATGCCCGGCGGCAGCTCGATCGTCTCGCCCTCCTCGGCGTCGGCCTGCTGCTCGTCGAACTCCTTGGCGTCGGGGAACGGCACCGTCTCCTTCATCCCGCGGAACACGCAGGTGCAGAAGTCGGGCGACTCGAGCTTCACGTCGACGTACTCGCCCTTGTCGTTGGCCTCCACACCGGTGCAGCCGAACATCAGGTTGCCGTAGTAGCCCTCGTTCTCGGTGTTGATGTCGCCGTACTTGTCGGGTTCCCGAGGCTGACCGCCCGTGCACGAGGAGAGCGCCAGCGCCGCGACGGCGACGACGATCACGTGGCGGGCGGTGCGGGGCAGGCGGGGCATCGGGCTCCTCGAAGCAGGACGTGGGGCGCCCCGACGCTAGCCGTCCGTGAGCCTCACACGGAAAGCGCGAGCGGCCGCTGCCGGGCCACGTCGCCGCTCACGTGTCGAGCGTGTCGCCGTCCAGGTCGAGCGCCAGCTCGGCGTCGTAGTCGAACAGCGACGCCCCTGCGCCGACGGTGGCGGCGTCGACGGTCGGAAGTGCACGTTGGGCACCCGCCGAGCCGGATGCCTCCTGCAGGGCACGCAGCAGGCCGGTCGGTCCCTTGGGCGTCAGACCCCGGTCCGTCCCGACCGGCGCGGTGTCCGCCAGCAGGGCGATCACTTCGTTGCCTGAGCTCTCCGACGACGTCAACATGGCATCACCTTCGGCGTGAACACGGTCCGGGTTGAAGAGTCATTCGGACCAGATCGGTCGAAATGAGCCGATCGGCCCATCCCGGGCATCGACGGCCGGTCGCGGTGGTCGGCTCAGTTCGGGTCGTTCGCGGTGACCGTCGAGGTGTTCGACTGCCACGTCATGTTCGACTTGGTGACCCCGGTCACCTGGAAGCGGATCTCGTCCACCCGGGACGACCCCGAGCTGTCGTACAACGACGACGTCAACGTGACCGTGCCCGACGCGTTGGTGCTGCCGCTCAAGGAGCCCCGGGAGGTCCAGCTCTGGCTCCCACGACGGGTCTGGACCGAGACCGTGACCGCTGCGCCGGACACGACCTGGCTCCGCTCGTTGCGGATCGTCACCGTCGTCGAGGCACGCCACCTGGCCGGACCCGTCGCGGTGGAGGTGGAGGGCGAGCCGAGCGAACTGATGAGCTGCGTCGCCGGCGCCGTCGTGGTGGTGGTGGGCGGCTGCGTCGTCGTGGTCGTCGTCGTGGTCGTGGTGGTCGTCGTCGTGGTCGTCGTGGTCGTGGTCGTGGGCGGCCGGGTGGTGGTCGTCGTCGGCGGCGTCGTGGTCGTCGGCGCCTGCGTCGTGGTCGTCGACGAGGGGGGCGAGCTGGTCGACGGGGCCGTCACCGTCGGGATGGTGGGATCGCTGATCCGGTCGGCAGTGCCCTGCGCGGACTCCCCTGCACCGGCGCGCAGCATGTCGAGACCGGCGATGGACGGCACCGCCAGCAGCGCCACGAGCAGGGCGTACTCGGGCAGGCTCGCGCCGCGCTCGCGCCGGCCACCCCGCCGGCGGCGAGCGCGGTCGGTCCCGATCGTGCCGGGTCGACATCTGCGCGGAGCCATCCCCACTCCATCGGCAGGTTGGGCGGCAACCCTGATGGTTGATTCCTACCAACGCTCCCCCGACGTCGCCGTCGGGCACGGCTTCATGCTCCCGTAACCCGCCGGGTGCCGAGTACGGCGCCACGCCGCTCTAGGGTCGAACCACCGTGAGCCTGTTCGACCTGGGTCCCGCGCCCTTCTACGTGCCTCCCACGGACCGCCGTGACGAGATGGTGGACTCCTCCGGCGCCGTCCGGCCGGTCTGGCGCCGGGTGCACCAGACCCTGCTGGGAGCAGGGGTCGATGCGCTGCACCTGGACGCGTCGCGGATCCGCCGGCGACTGCACAGCCACGGCGCCGCGTTCGAGATGAACAGCGGCGACCATCGCCGCTGGCGCCTGGACCCGGTGCCGATGGTGCTCGAGCGTGAGGAGTGGTCGGCGCTCGGTGCCGCGCTGGTGCAGCGCGCCAGGGTGCTCGAAGCGGTGCTCGCGGACGTCTTCGGCGAGCAGCGGCTCCTGCGCTCCGGGCTCCTGCCGGTCGACGCGATCGTGACGCACCGCGACTACCTGCGCCCCTGCATCGGCGTGCCGCCGGGCGGCGGACGACACCTGGTGCTGCACGCAGCAGACCTGGCACGGACGGTCGACGGCTCGTTCACGGTGCTGTCGGACCGGACCCAGGCGCCCTCGGGCGCGGGCTACACGCTGGAGAACCGCGAGGTCCTGTCCTCGGCGTTCCCCGAGCTGGTGCGCACCAGCGGCGTGGAACCGCTGCGGCCGTGGTTCTCGGCGCTGCGCCTCACCTTGGCGCAGGTGGCGCCACCCGGGGTCGACGATCCGCGCATCGTCATCCTCACCCCCGGACCGCTGAGCGAGACGTACTTCGAGCACGGGTTCCTGTCGCGTGCGCTGGGCTACACGCTGGTCGAGCCCGCCGACCTCACGGTCCGCGACGGCCACGTCTGGTTGAAGTCGGTGACGGGGCTCGAACCGGTGCACGTGATCCTGCGCCGGCAGGACGCGGAGTGGTGCGACTCGCTGGAGCTGCGCCCCGACTCGCTGCTGGGGGTCCCGGGCCTGGTCGAAGCCGCCCGTCGACGCAACGTGAGCATCGTCAACCCGCTGGGGTCCGGCCTCGCGGAGAACCCCGCGCTGCTGCCGTGCCTGGGAGAGCTCACCCGCGTGCTGCTGGGCGAGGAGCCGCTGATCGACTCCGCGCCGACCTGGTGGTGCGGCACGCCCGCCGGCCGCTCCCACGTGCTCGCGCACCTGGACCGCCTGGTCATCAAGCCGGTCAACCGAGGACAGGGCCGCCAGAGCACGTTCGGCTGGTCGCTGACGCGCAGCCAGCGAGAGGAGCTGGCCGCACGCATCGCCGCCCAGCCGCATCTGTTCGTCGGACAGGAGCCCCAGGTGCTCGCCACCGCGCCAGCGCTCGAGACGTCGTCGATCGTGGCGCACCACGCAGTGCTGCGGGCGTTCCTGGTGGCCGACAGCGAGTCCTTCACCTGGATGGACGGAGGCCTCACCCGCACCGCGGCGGACCCCGAGCAGGTGACGATGTCGGCGGGCGGCACGAGCAAGGACACCTGGATCGTCGCGCCGCCCTCGGAGCACTCCTGGGTCGCCCGACGTGCAGTGGCACTCCCCCAGGTCGACCTGCGCGACTCGGTCACCGCGAGCACCGCAGCCTCGATGTTCTGGATCGGCCGGAACCTGGAGCGGGCCGAGACCCTGATCCGCGTGGTCCGCTCGACCGACGAGGCGCTCGGCCTCTGGCCCGAGCTGCGCGACGAGGCCGACGGCGCCTGGATGACGGCCATCGGCGCGGCGGTGGTCGCGCTCATGGACGACGAAGGAGCGCTGCCGACCCCTGCATCGCCCCCGCTCGAGGCGTCCTCGGTACGGGCCCTCGGCGACCCGTCGCTGTCGCGCAGCCTCACCACGTCGCTGCGGTACCTGGTGCGAGGCGGACGATCGGTGCGGGAACGGCTCTCGACCGATGCGTGGCGCATGCTCAGCGAGCTGGAGCTGCTGCAGCCGAAGCTCGACGACGCGGCACCCGTCGAGGCCCGGGAGCTCGCCGAGGCCACGATCGCACCGCTCAGCGCCCTGTCCGGGCTGGTCATGGAGTCGATGGTGCGCGACCCGGGCTGGCGCTTCTTGGACCTGGGTCGGCGGATCGAACGGACCGAGCTCCTCTGCACGCTGTTGCGGTCGGCGCTCGTGGCGCCGGTGCCCGACACGGTCGTGGCCCCGCTGCACGAGACCGTGCTGGCCTGCTGCGAGAGCCTGGGCGCCTACCGACGTCGACACCGCTCCGACGTGGAGCGTGCGGCGATGATCGCGCTGCTGCTCGAGGACGCCGGCAACCCGAGATCGCTGCGCTTCCAGGTGGACCGCATGGACGAGGACGTCGCGGATCTGCCCGAGGACGCCGGTGCGGCGGACGCGCTGCGCGGACCGCTCGCCGAGCTGCGGGCGCTCGTGGGCTCGCTCGACGCCAGCGAGCTGGCCCGGGCGGACCGTGAGGGTCGCCTGGGCACCCTCGACGCCGTGGCTGCCTCGGCGCTGCGCGCCGTCGCCGAGCTGGCCGACGTGGCCGAGCTCGGCTACTTCGCGCAGGTCGGCCCCGGCACGGTCGTGGGCGACGAGCGCTGGGGCGCATGATGCGGTTCCGGGTCCAGCACACCACCCGCTACCGGTACTCCAGCCCGGCCAGCCTCTGCTACAACCTGGCGCACCTGACGCCGCGCACCACCGAGCGCCAACGGGTGCTGTCCAGCGAGGTCGTGATCGAGCCCCGGCCCGACGACCGCACGCACCGCACCGACCAGTACGGCAACGGCGTCGACTACTTCACGATCGAGCGCCCCCACGACGGTCTGGCGGTCACGTCGACCTGCGAGCTGTCCGTGGACCCCTACGACATCAGCCCCGCCGCCGAACGGACCTGGGAGTCGACCCGCGACGCCACGATCGGGTCGCCCGACGCCCGGGAGTTGCTGCTCGAGAGCCCGCTGGTGCCGGCCTCCGACGCGCTGGCCGACTATGCCGCAGCGTCGTTCCCGCCGGGGCGCAGCATGCTCCACGCAGTGAGCGACCTGACCGCTCGCATCCACCGCGACTTCAGGTTCCTGCCCGGCGCCACCACCGTCGCCACACCCCTCGAGCAGGTGCTCGAGCTGCGCAGCGGGGTGTGCCAGGACTTCGCGCACCTCGCCGTCGGCTGCTTGCGCGCCATGGGCCTGGCCGCCCGCTACGTCAGCGGGTACCTGGAGACGCTGCCGCCCCCCGGGGAGCCGAAGCTGATCGGCGCCGACGCCACCCATGCCTGGTGTGCGGTGCGGCTCGCCGACGACAGCTGGCTGGACCTGGACCCCACCAACGACGTGGTCGGCCCCGAGCACCACCTCGTGGTGGCATGGGGCCGCGACTACAGCGACGTGGTACCGGTCAAGGGTGTCGTCATGGCGGCGACGGACCACATGGAGCTGAGCGTGGCCGTCGACGTCGAGCGCCTGGGCCCGTGAGCGCTCAGACCTTCAGGTAGCGCCCCACGGCGATGCCCGAGCCGATCGCGCCGGTGATCGCCCCGACGGCCAGGATCATGATGACCGACTTCCACAGGTCACCCGAGGTCCACTTGATCTGGTTCAACAGCTCGAAGGACACCTGGTTGACGAAGTTCGCCTTCCAGAGCGCGTCGAAGCCCCAGGTGAGCCCGGCGGCCGCGATCGCCCCCAGGATCCCCTGCACCATGCCCTCGGTCATGAACGGCAGGCGGATGAACCAGTTGCTCGCACCCACGAGGCGCATGACCTCGATCTCACGTCGTCGGGCGAACACGGCGGTGCGGATGGTGTTGAAGATCAACAGCACGGACACGAAGATCAGCGCGATGCCGAAGATGCGCACCCAGCTGTTGAGCGTGGTCAGCGACCGCTGCACCTGACGTGCGTACTCCTCGGCGTACTCGACGCGCAGCACCCCGGTCATGGTGGTGAACTCCTCGCCCACGGCGGCCACGACGTCGGCATCGGTGCTCGTCGGCTTCACCCGGAAGCTCTGGGGCAGCTCCTCGGGCTTGATGGCCGAGACGAAGTCGGGCTGGTCCTCGAAGAGGCGCTGGAACTCCTCGAAGGTGGCGGCCTCGTCGAGGAACTCGAAGGAGTCGACCTGCGGGTTCTCGTCGAGGCTGTTGCGAACGCTCTCGATCTGCTCCTCGGACGCCGAGGGGTTCATGTAGACGAACATCTGCACATCGGAGCGCAGGCCCAGGAAGCTCTGGTTGATGCCGGTGCCGATCAGGAAGCTCACCGCCACGAACGCGAGCGCGATCGCCACGGTCAGCAGCGACGCCAGCGTCAGGGTCAGGTTGCGGACGAGGTTGGACCCCGTCTCCTTCAGGACGTAATCGAGACGTACAGCCACGCTGCCCTCATTGTTCGAAGTCGGCTCACTCGTACACGCCGTGTGCCTGGTCGCGCACGATGCGGCCGCGGTCGAGCTCGATCACCCGGCGGCGCATCGTGTCGACGATGCCTCGGTCGTGGGTTGCCATGACCACCGTCGTCCCGGTGCGGTTGATCCGGTCCAACAGCTTCATGATGCCGACCGACGTGGCCGGGTCGAGGTTGCCCGTGGGCTCGTCGGCCAGCAGGATCAGCGGCCGGTTGACGAAGGCCCGGGCGATGGAGACACGCTGCTGCTCGCCGCCGGAGAGCTCGTCGGGCATGTTGTCGGCCTTGCGACCCAGCCCCACCAGCTCGAGGATCTGCGGCACCGCTTCGCGGATGGCCGACTTGGGGCGACCGATGGCCTCGAGCGCGAACGCGACGTTCTCCGCCACGGTCTTGTTGGGCAGGAGCTTGAAGTCCTGGAACACCGACCCGATGTTGCGACGCAGGTAGGGCACCTTGTAGCCGGGCAGGTCGCCGATGTCCTTGCCCGCGACGTAGATCTTGCCCTTCTCGGGGGTCTCCTCCCGGTTGAGCAGCCGCAGGAACGTGGACTTGCCCGAGCCCGAGGGGCCGACGAGGAACACGAACTCGCCCTTGTCGATGTCGATCGTGGCGTCGCGCAGCGCCATGTGCTCGCCCTTGTAGATCTTCGAGACGTTCTCGAGCTTGATCAACGGTCCTGCCCAGGTAGGCGACGCTCAGCCACGGCACGTGGCCGTGGAGGGCGTCGGGAGCTGCATGCGCACTGGATTCCGGCGCGTTACGACTTCGTGACGATAGTCGGCCTGCCCGGGGATGTGTGGCACCCCCGCAGGACGCTCAGCTGGCCGCGTCGCCGCCGCTGCGCTGCCAGCGGAGGTAGGCCTCCATGAGGTCGTCGAGCTCGCCGTCGAGCACCGCCTCGGGGTTGGACAGCTCCAGGCCGGTGCGCAGGTCCTTGACCTGTTGGTAGGGCTGCAGCACGTAGTTGCGGTCCTGGCTGCCGAAGTTGACCGAGGCGCCCTCGCCGGTGATCTCGTCGAGGCGCTCGCGGTGCTTGCGGTGCTCGAGCTCGAGCAGCTTCGCCTTGAGCACCTTCATGGCGCGGTCCTTGTTCTGGTGCTGCGAGCGCTCGTTCTGGCACGCGACCACGATGCCGGTGGGCAGGTGCGTCAGGCGCACCGCGGAGTCGGTCTTGTTGACGTGCTGACCGCCGGCACCTGAGGAGCGGTACACGTCGATGCGCAGGTCCTTGTCGTCGATCTCGACCTCGCCGCCGACGTCCTCGAGGAACGGGGTGATCTTGACCGAGGCGAAGCTGGTCTGGCGCCGAGCGTTGTTGTCGAACGGGGAGATCCGCACCAGGCGGTGCACGCCGTGCTCCGAGCGCAGCAGGCCGTAGGCGTTGCGGCCCCGCACGAGCATCGTCGCGGACGAGATGCCGGCCTCGGTCCCGTCGGTCGCCGACTGCAGCTCGACGTCGAAGCCCCGCCGCTCCGCCCACCGCTGGTACATGCGCAGCAGCATCTCGGCGAAGTCCTGGGCGTCGACGCCGCCCGCGCCCGAGTTGACGTCGATGATCGCGTCGCAGCCGTCGTACTCGCCGGTGAACAGCGCCCGCAGCTCGAGTCGCGAGAACTCGCGCTCGAGCGAGCCCAGCTCTCGTTCGATCTCCTCCGAGAGGCTCTCGTCGCCCTCCTCTCGGGCCAGCTCGTGCAGCGTGGCCACGTCGGACACCCGGGCCTCGAGCGAGTCGAACAGCTCGAGGTCGTCGCTCAGCTCGGCGAACTCGCGCTGCAGCGTCTGGGCCGCGTCGGCGTCGTCCCACAGGTCGGGGCGACCGAGCTCGGTCTCGAGCTGGGGCCGACGCGAGCGCAGCTCGTCGACGCGCAGGTAGCCAGAGGTCTCGGACAATCGGGTCGAGAGCGCGTTGATCCGGGGGGAGAAGTCCTGCATCGCTCAGGCCGCGCCGTGACAGGCCTTGTACTTCTTGCCGCTGCCGCACGGGCACGGCGCGTTGCGCGGCGTCTTCTCCCACTCGGTCTTGACCACCGGCTGCTGGGTCTCCGGCTCCTCGGCGGCCGCAGGCGCAGGGCCCCCGGCGACGGGTGCTGCAGCAGCAGGGCCCGCCGGCGCAGCAGAGGAGGGATCGGCCGGCGCGGTGTAGGACAGGTTGGCCACTCGCGGCTCGATGGCCGGCTTGTCCTCGGTGACGATCTGCACGTGCATCACGTACTGCACGTACTCGCGGGCCACCGTCTCCATGAGCTTGCCGAACATCTCGTAGCCCTCGCGCTGCCATTCCGACAGCGGGTCCTTCTGACCCAGGGCACGCAGGTTGATGCCCTCCTGGAGGTGGTCCATCTCCTTGAGGTGGTCCCGCCAGCGGGCGTCGATGACCTTCAGCATCACCTGGCGCTCGATCTGGCGCATGCGGTCGTCGCCGATCTCGGCCTCGCGCTCCTCGTAGTGGCGCGTGGCGTCGCTCATCATCAGGTCGTACAGGCCGTCGGTCGAGGTGGCCTGCATGAGGTCATCCGCGCTCAGCGAGGTGGGCCAGTAGCTCGTCGTGTCGGCGATGAGCGCGTCGCGGTCCCACTCCTCGTTGAAGTCGCTGCCCGCGTGGGTGCCGATCAGGCCGTCGACGGCCTCGGCCAGGAACTGCAGCGTCTCGGCGCGCAGGTCGACACCCTCGAGCACCTCGTCGCGGCGCCGGTAGATCACCTTGCGCTGCTCGTTCATGACCTCGTCGTACTTGAGGACGTTCTTGCGGATCTCCGCGTTGCGCGCCTCGACGGTGTTCTGGGCCTTCTCGATGGCCTTCGAGACCATCTTCGCCTCGATCGGGACGTCGTCGTCCCAGCCCTTGCCCATCACCCACTCGATCGCGCCGGTGGCGAAGAAGCGCATGAGGTCGTCCTCGAGCGACAGGTAGAAGCGGCTCTCGCCCGGGTCGCCCTGGCGACCGGCGCGGCCACGCAGCTGGTTGTCGATGCGACGGCTCTCGTGGCGCTCGGTGCCCAGCACGAACAGACCGCCCAGCTCGCGGACCTTGTCGCCCTCGGCCTTGCACTCGGCGCTGAACTTCTCGAGCAGCTCCTCGTAGCGCCGCTCCGCCGCATCGTCGAGGGACTCGACGTCGATGACACCGTCGTCGGTGCCGTCGGGCTCGGCCATGAGCTGCTCGGCGCGCAGCTCGCGCTCGGCCATGCCCTGGGGGTTGCCGCCGAGGAGGATGTCGACACCGCGACCGGCCATGTTCGTCGCGACGGTCACCGAGCCGATGCGCCCTGCCTGGGTGACGACCTCGGCCTCCCGGGCGTGCTGCTTCGCGTTGAGCACCTCGTGGCGGATGCCGCGCTTCTCCAGCTCACGGGCGAGGCGCTCGGACTTCTCCACCGAGACGGTGCCCACCAGGACCGGCTGTCCCTTCGCGTTGCGCTCGGCGATGTCGTCCACGGCGGCCGCGAACTTCGCCTCCTCGGTCCGGTAGATGAGGTCCGCGTCGTCCTTGCGGGCCAGCGGGCGGTGCGTCGGGATGGGCACGACCTGCAGCTCGTAGGTGCTCATGAACTCGGCGGCCTCGGTGAGCGCCGTACCGGTCATGCCGGCGAGCTTGTCGTACATGCGGAAGTAGTTCTGGAGGGTCACCGTCGCCAGGGTCTGGTTCTCCTCCTTGATCTTCACGCCTTCCTTGGCCTCGACGGCCTGGTGCAGTCCCTCGGACCAGCGTCGGCCCTCGAGCACGCGACCGGTGAACTCGTCGACGATCTTCACCTCGCCGTTCTGGATGAGGTAGTCGCGGTCCTTGCGGTACAGCTCCTTGGCCTTGATCGCCACGTTGAGCTGGTGGACCAGGCTGGTGGAGACGTTGTCGTAGAGGTTCTCGACACCCAGCGCCCGCTCGACCTTCTCGATGCCCTCGGGCAGCGGGAAGACGATCCGCTTCTCCTCGTCGACCTCGTAGTCCTCGTCGCGGGTCAGGCTGCGGGCCACCGAGGCGAACTTGTAGTAGAGCTTCGCGGCGTCGCTGACCCGCCCGGAGATGATCAACGGCGTGCGGGCCTCGTCGATGAGGATCGAGTCGACCTCGTCGACGATCGCGTAGTTGTGGCCCCGCTGCACCTTCTCCTCGAGCGACAGCGCCATGTTGTCGCGCAGGTAGTCGAAGCCGAACTCGTTGTTGGTGCCGTAGGTGATGTCGCAGGCGTAGTTGGCCCGCTTGACCGCCTGGTCGTTCTCGCCGGGGAGGATCATGCCGATGGTGAGCCCCAGGAACTTGTGGATCTGGCCCATCCACTCGCCGTCGCGTCGCGCCAGGTAGTCGTTGACGGTGATGACGTGCACGCCCTTGCCCGTCAGTCCGTTGAGGTACACCGGCAGCGTCGACACCAGCGTCTTGCCCTCGCCGGTCTTCATCTCGGCGACCCAGCCGAAGTGCAGCGCCGCGCCGCCCATCAGCTGCACGTCGTAGTGGCGCTGGCCGATCACACGCCGCGCCGCCTCCCGGGTGACGGCGAACGCCTCGATCAGCAGGTCGTCGACGTCCTCGCCGTTGTCGATCCGACGGCGGAACTCGGGGGTCTTGGCCGCCAGGTCGGCGTCGCTGAGCACCTCGATCTCGGCCTCGAGCGCATTGATCTCGGGCACCAGCCCGGCCAGCGCCTTGACCTTCTTGCCCTCACCGGCACGGAGCAGTCTGTCGAAAAAAGCCACGTCGACCACTCTACCGGTGGGTGGCTGGCGGCTTGGATCGCACCGCGACGGGGTGCGCGACCCGGTCGGGTCCCTGCCCGGGCGGACCCGTCGACGGGTACCGTCCGGCGCCGTGTGGAACCCGGAGATGACCGGCCGGTCGTGGATGGACCTGGTGCTGCCGCGACGTTGCGTGTGCTGCGGCGACCGCTCCCCCGGTCTCTGCCCGCCGTGCACGGCCTCGCTGCCCGCGGCACCGGACCTGGCGGCGCCGCCCGGGCTGGCGGCCTGCTGGTCGCTGCTGCGCTACGAGGGCACCGGTCGCGACGTGGTGGCTGCGCTCAAGTTCCGCCACCACCACGATGCGCTCGGCCTGCTGGGCGCCGCCATGGCCGAGCTGGTCGATCGCCACGTCGACGTGGTCACGTGGGCACCCACCTCGGCTCGTCGGCGACGACGGCGTGGCTTCGACCAGGCCGAGCTGCTGGCCTCGGAGGTGGCGGCACGTCTCGGGCGGCCGTGTCGGGCGCTGCTGCGCCACTCGGGTTCGGGGACCCAGACGGGTCGGGGGCGGGACGAGCGGCTGCGAGGCGCGTCCTTCGAGTGCACCCGCCACGCAGGACACGGAGCGGTCCTGGTGGTCGACGACGTGCGCACCACCGGGGCGACGTTGTGCGCCGCCGGCGACGCGCTGGTGCTGCGCGGCCACGACGAGGTGATCGGGTTGACGCTGGCCGTTCGGGTCTGACGCTGGCCGTGCGGGTCTGACGACGCCGTCGCGGCAGATGGATCAGTTCGGCGGGAGCTGCGCCCAGGGCTGCTCACCCGAGAGCATCCGGTCGACCCGGTCGCGCACCATGCCCTGCCACTCGGGATGGGTCAGGACGTAGAAGCGGTTCTCGCGGATCGCCTCGACGACCAGCGAGGCCACGTGCGCGGGCTGCAGGCCCTCGGCGATCCAGCCCGCGACCAGATCCTTGAGCGCGTTCAGCCCCTCGGCGGACTCGGCCACCTCGACCGCAGCAGCCTCGTCGGGGCGGTTGCGCTCGGACTCGTGGATCCGGGTCCGCACCCATCCGGGGCACAGCACGCTCACCCCTACCTCGGGATGGGTCATCTGCAGCTCGACGTACATGGTCTCCGACAGGGTGACGACGCCGTGCTTCGCGACGTTGTACGGGCCCATGCCGGGGTTCGAGGTCAGTCCGGCCATCGACGCGGTGTTGACGACGTGGCCGCCGCCGCTGGCGATGATCAGCGGGGTGAAGGTGCGCACGCCGTGGATCACTCCCCACAGGTCCACGTCCAGGATCCAGCGCCAGGTCTCCAGGTCGATCTCCCAGCTGAGCCCGCCACCCGACACCCCGGCGTTGTTGCAGGCCACGTGCAGCGCACCGAAGACGTCCATCGCCGCGGCGCCGATGCGCTCCACGTCCTCGGGACGTGCCACGTCCGCGGTGACCGCGAACACGTCCGCGCCGCCGTCGCGCAGCTCCGTCGCCACCGCCTCGAGCGGCTCGACCTCGACGTCGGCGAGCACCAGGCGCATGCCCTCCGCGGCGAACGCCGCCGCCATGGCGGCACCGATGCCGCTCGCCGCGCCCGTGACGACGGCAACCTTGCCTGCGAAGTCCTCCATCGGACACCCCCTGGTCCAGCGCCCCTCGGCGCTGCGGCCCGCACCCTACCGAAGCCGGCCGGGTGGTCAGCCCGGGACCGGGCGTACAGTTCGCATCGACCCGGCAACGACATGGACCAGCGCAGACCCTCGACCCCACCGCCGCCACCGCCCTTCCCCGGCGCCGGCCTCGGCGCGCCGGCCCAGCGGGCACACCAGCACCTGCCCGGGCTGACCGGTCTGCGCGGCGTGGCGGTCGGGGCGGTCGTCGCCTACCACCTCGGCTACCTGCGTGGCGGCTTCGTGGGCGTCGACCTGTTCTTCGTCCTCTCCGGCTACCTGATCACGACCCTGCTGCTGGCCCAGCCACCGGGGCACGTCAGCGGGATGCTCCGCTGGTGGGGACGCCGCATCCGACGCCTCACGCCCGCCGTCGCGGTGGTCGTGCTGGCGGTGCTGCTCGCGTTCCTGACGCGGTCCGGCATCGCACTGGATGCGTTGGCCACGCTCACCTGGTGGCAGAACTGGCACCTGATCGCCGAGGGCACGCCGTACTGGGCGGGATCACCGTCGCCGCTGCGCCACGCCTGGTCGCTGTCGATCGAGGAGCAGTACTACCTGATCTGGCCGCCGATCCTGCTCGGCCTGGCGGCTCTGTCCCGTCGATCGGGACGCAGCACCGGGTTGGTCACCACGGTCGCCCTCGGCGGCGCGGTGGTGTCGTTCGGCTGGGCCGCGTACCTGGCCATGTCGACGGACCCGAACCTGTCGCGCATCTACTTCGGCACCGACACCCGAGCCGGAGCGCTCCTGATCGGCGCGGCGACGGCCGCGTTCATGCGCGCCCGTCCCGGTCGCCGGGCCGGTCGATGGGTCCAGCACCTGGTCGTGCCCGCCGTCCTGGTCCTGGTCGCCCTGTGCCTGCTCATGGCGCCCGACCAGCGCTGGACCTACACCGGAGGCCTTGTCGCGGCCGCCCTCGCGTCCCTGGTCCTCGTGGTCGCCAGCACCGCCCCCGGCGCGCTCACCACCGCCATGTCGTGGTGGCCGCTGCAATGGCTCGGCGACCGGTCGTACGCGATCTACCTCTGGTCCTGGCCCATCCAGGTCCTGGTGCAGGACCGGGTGCCCACGATGCCGCGCTGGGGCGTCGCGGCGATCACCGTCGGCGCCTCCCTCCCACTGTCGTCGTGGTCACGCCGCCTGGTCGAGGAGCCGCTCCGGCGACAGAGCTCCTGGGCCCAGCGGATGGTCCCCCGCCGCGCCGCCTGGTCGGTGGGAGCGGTCGCGCTGGCAGCCTGCATGCTCTGGGCGACGAGCTCGACCCAGCTCACCGTGCAGGAGCAGGTCGCCGAGGAGTTCGAGCAGCTGCCGGACCCGACCGTCGCGCCCGGTGCGACCACCACCACCTGCGTGCCACCGTCGACCACGACCTCGATCCCGGAGTTCTCCGAGGACACCTCCCAGTACGACCCCAGCACCGTCACCGGCGGCGCCGACCCGACGATCGACACCTGCGCGGACCTGCTGCGGGTGCTGGTCGTCGGCGACAGCACCGGGCGTGGCGCCGCCAACGGGCTCAAGCGCCTGGGGCTGCCCGGCCTCGAGATCTGGGACCGCACCGAGCTGGGCTGCGGCATCGTCAGCGACTCCGAGGAGTGCGGGGACTGGCGCGTCAGGTGGAAGGACGCCGTCGCGGTCATCGACCCCGACGTGGTGCTCGTGTACCTCGGTGCATCGGACGACCTGGTCGACGGCCGGGACCCCGGCTTCCTGTCCGACCGAGCCAGGGCGGCTCGCCAGTCGACGATGCTCGAAGCGATCGGCCTCCTCGGCGCGGGCGGCGCACGGGTGATCTGGAACCTGCCGGCGGTGCCGCTCGAGTCGGGCGTGTTCTACTGCGGCGGCGCGATCGAGGACACCCCGTGCGACGAGGACTGGGTCGCCCGATGGAACGAGGACCTGCTGACCGTCGCCAGCCAGACGGACCTCGAGCTGCTCGACGTGTCCGGATGGGTCAACGCACGAGGCGCCGATCCCGATGATCGTCCCGACGGGCTGCACCTCTCGGGCCCGGCGCTGAACGACCTGGCGCGCTGGATCGCGGGTCAGCTGCCCTGAGGGCGCCGACCCGCGATCGCCGCGGCGAGGCTCAGTACTTGTAGTGGTTGGGCTTGTACGGGCCCTCGACGGGCACGCCCAGGTACTCCGACTGCTCCGGGGTGAGCTTGGTGAGCCGCACGCCGAGGGCGTCGAGGTGGAAGCGGGCGACCATCTCGTCGAGCTGCTTGGGCAGGACCCACACACCCAGCTGGTAGTCCGAGGTCTTGGTGAACAGCTCGATCTGGGCGAGCACCTGGTTCGAGAACGAGCAGCTCATCACGAAGCTGGGGTGCCCCGTGGCGCAGCCGAGGTTCAGCAGACGACCCTCGGCGAGCACGATGACCGAGTGGCCGTCGGGGAAGACGAACTCGTCGACCTGCGGCTTGATGGTCACACGCTGGATGTCGCTCTGGCGGAACAGGCCGGCCATGTCGATCTCGTTGTCGAAGTGCCCGATGTTGCCGACGATGGCGTTGTGCTTCATCCGCCCCATGTGCTCGGCGGTGATGATGTCCTTGTTGCCGGTCGTGGTGATGAAGATGTCGGCGGTCTCGAGCACGTCCTCGAGGCGCACCACCTGGTAGCCCTCCATCGCAGCCTGCAGCGCGCAGATGGGATCGATCTCGGTGACCACCACACGCGCACCCTGGCCGCGCAGCGACTGCGCGCAGCCCTTTCCGACGTCGCCGTAGCCGGCGACGACGCAGGTCTTGCCGCCGATCATCACGTCGGTGGCGCGGTTGATGCCGTCGATCAGCGAGTGCCGGCAGCCGTACAGGTTGTCGAACTTCGACTTCGTCGTGGAGTCGTTGACGTTGATCGCCGGGAACAGCAGCGAGCCCGCCTCGAACATCTGGTAGAGGCGGTGCACACCGGTCGTGGTCTCCTCGGTGACACCCTTGATGCCCTGGCCGATGCGGGTCCAGCGCTGGGGGTCCTCGGCGAGCGTGCGGCGCAGGGTCGCCAGCACGACGCCCCACTCCTCGGAGTCGGACTCGCTGTCGGCGGGCACCTCACCGGCGGCCTCGTACTCGGTGCCCTTGTGCACCAGCAGCGTGGCGTCGCCGCCGTCGTCGAGGATCATGTTGGGACCGGTGTGGCCCTGCGCATCGGCCGGCCACTCGAGCACCTGCTCGGTGCACCACCAGTACTCCTCGAGCGTCTCGCCCTTCCACGCGTACACCGGCACACCCGCCGGCGCGTCGATCGTGCCCTCGGGACCGACCACGACCGCAGCGGCCGCTTCGTCCTGGGTCGAGAAGATGTTGCAGCTGCACCAGCGCACCTCGGCGCCCAGCGCGGTCAGGGTCTCGATCAGCACAGCGGTCTGCACGGTCATGTGCAGCGAGCCGGTGATGCGAGCGCCGGCCAGGGGCTGCGCGTCGGTGTACTCGGCGCGGATGGCCATCAGGCCCGGCATCTCCTGCTCGGCGAGCTGGATCTGCTTGCGGCCCAACGGGGCCAGGGAAAGGTCGGCGACCTTGAAGTCGGTGAAGCTCATGGTTCCTCCTGCGCGCCGGACCCAGGTGGGCGTTCGGCGGCGCGCGCGTGGGCGTCAGTGGGACGTGGTCGGGCTGGGGTCGTCTGACGCCGGGTTCACTGCAGCCCTCGCAGCTCACGAGGGTACCCGTCACCGCACCACGGCTGCCGCATCGTGGCGCGAGGTCCGTTCGCACCAACGAGTTGAACCATCGTCACCGAGGTGGCGCGCCGGGGTCCAGACTGTGGCTCCACGTCCGTGCGGGCCCGCTCCGCGGTGTCGCACCAATCCAGGAAGGAACCCCCATCGTGGCCAGATACCGAACCGCGTCCGTCTCCCTGCTCGTCGCCCTCGCAGCGATCGGGCTCGTCGGCTGCTCGTCCGACGACAGCGACTCGACCACCACCACTGCCGCCGAGGAGTCGACCACGACGACGTCGGCCGCCGAGTCCGCCGCGACGATCCGCTTCGACAAGGCGATCCAGCAGGAGCTGGCGGACGTCGGCTGCTACCGCGGCTCCGTCGACGGCATCATGGGCTCCGAGACCGATGCGGCGATCGTCGAGTTCCAGAAGGCCGCCGGCCTGAGCGCGGACGGTGAGCTGGGCCCGAAGACCGAGGCGGCGCTGAAGTCGGCCGTCGCCAAGGGCGAGACGACCTGCGGGTCGAGCAGCGCCTCGACGACGACGTCCGCGCCTGCCACGACGACCACTGCCGCGAGCTCGGGCGGCTCGCCCTGCACCGCCACGGCGCTGCTCGGGGGCATCGGCGGCGACCCCTCGACCCGGATCACCAGCTACGTGTGCGCCGATGGCTACGCCGCGGGCACCCTCGGCGACGGTTCGACCCGGTTCATCCTCGTCGCGACCGACGGCAGCTGGGAGCGGCCGTCACAGGACCCGTGCGGCTCCGCCAGCGCAGGCCTGCCCCCGGTCATCCTCCAGGACGGCTGCCCCGACTGATCCGAACGACGTCATGGCGGGGCCGGCGCGCTGGACGCGCGCCGGCCCACGCCGGCCCGGACCGGCTCATCCGGGGTCGGGCCGCACCGTGAGGCTCGTGTAGCACATCTCGTCCTGGGTGCCCTCGGCGAAGACGATCCACCGGGGCACGGTCTCGTGGCGCTGGCCCCGATCCCACGAGCAGGTGACCCGGATCACGTCGCCCCGCTCGACGCGCAGGGTCTCCACCGGTGAGTAGGACAGCTGCCAGGCGAAGTTCCACACCGGGATGTCCAGCAGCACCCGGGCCCGGTCGGTGTCGGGCTGCAGCGTCATGCGATAGCTGCTGCCGATCTCGTGCATGTGGGCGAGCATGCCGATGACTTCCCCACCCTGGCGGACCCGGAAGTCGCACGTGGTGGAGCCGACGGCGCCGTCGAAGGTGGCCGCGATCTGCTCAGGGGTGCTGCGACACCCGATGTGGAGGCCATCCGCGATGAACGGCGCGCCCGGGCCGAACCTGGCCGCCACGTCCTCGATGGCGGCAGCCCGGTCGCACAACGGGCCGTCCACACCCGCCGGACACGGCAGCTCGACCGGGGCGATCAGCGTGCGCGACTGCAGCGCCGTCATCTCCGGCGTCGCCGGGTCGACCTGCAGCGTCATGCCGGATCGGTCGGCCGGCACGTCGGGTGCGTAGTGGTAGTGGATCTGCGCGACCAGCACGTCGCCGGGCTGCAGGTCGAAGCCCTCACCCGGGCGGAACACGACCGGTCGCTGACCCGGCACCCACCCGGCGATCCGCTCGCCGAGGCCCACGCCCATCCCGGCGAGGCACGACCACCCCGGCCCGTCGTCGCCGTCGTCGCGCTGGAGCATCTCGGGCACCTGCGCGGCGCGCACCCGCGTCACGATCGCGTGGTGCACGACCTCGAGCTGGTCCGGGTCGAAGGTGTAGCCCGTGAGGAACGTCGGCTCGCTCACCTGAGGGTCGAGCACGAAGCAGCGGTAGTCGTCCTCCTCGGCGGGTGTGACGCGGTAGGGCTCGGGCATGCGCAGGACCTTGTCGGGCCGGGGCTCGGGCATGGACGACTGCGCCGGTGCGCGCACCGGCGTCGAGCCCGCGACGTCGAGCGGCGCTCCTGCGTCAGCCCACTCGGCGATGGCGGCGATGTCCTGCGCGCTCAGGCGCATCGGGTGACGCACCTCGACGCCCAGGTCCGACGCCGGCCAGGGCGGCATGTAGCCCGCCGAGGTCACCACGGCCAGACCGTCCGCCACCTCGACCGCGTCCGCGGCGTCGGCGAGCTCCCACATCGACGCACCGATCTCGCCGGGGGCGTGACACGACGCGCAGTTCGCCTCGAGCACTGGGGCGATCTGCTCGGCGAAGCTCGGCGCCGTCCCCACGGTGGTGACCTCGCCGCCGCCCTCGCCGCCGCCCTTGCCCTCGGCGCGGGCGTCGGTCGCGTCGACCAACCCGGTCGGTGGCGTGAACCGCTCCCCGTCGACCGCGACGATGTCCACCACCAGTCGGAGCTCGTCCTCGGTGCGCACCAGGCCGGCCTTGGAGATCGGTCCGACCCCCAGCTCCGACATGTGCAGCGTGGCGTCGGCCCGGACGCGCAGCTCGTCACCGTCGAGGGTCGCATCGGCGCGGAACTCGACCGGGTGACCGATGCCCTTCACGTCCAGGGTGCCGCTGATCGTGGCGTCCTGCACCTCGTTGGCCGTCGCGTCCTCGGGCAGCTCGACGGCTGCGTCGCTGAGGCGGACCTGCGGGTGCTCGTGGGACTCCAGGAACTCGTGCTGCAGCGCCTTGTCGCGCAGCGAGTTGTCGCTGCGCAGTTGGGCGACGTCGACCACGACGTCGCCGACGCGCATCGTCGGCGCGCCGTCGGGCGTCGAGGCCAGCGCGACGTCGCCCGCGATGCCCTTGGTGCGCAGCTCGACCGAGCGCTCGGCACCGGCGAGCACCTCGTCGACGTGGACCTCGACCGTCGAGCGCTCGGCGTCGATGCGGTACACCACCTCACCGTCGCGGGCCACGAGCGGCCGGGCGAGCGGCAGGCGCTGGTCGATCGGCTCGGCGGGGCGCACGAGCAGCTCCACCATGTCGCGGTTGGCCGCGAGCGCCCCGCCCAGGACGACGAGCAGCACGAGCGAACCCGCTCGCCACGGATGGCGGCGGATCCCCGCCCAGAGCTGTGACATGTGACCGATACTCGACGATCGGCGACCGTCGATCAAGGACCTCGACGTCGCGGCTCGGTGGTTCGCCTCAGTGCAGCGGCAGGCTCAGACGCCGCTTGATGTCGTCCAGCACGGGCACCGGCCCGGGGTCGACGCCCTCGTTGGCGGCCAGCTGCAGCGTGACCAGGTCGCCCACGAGGATCAGGTCGAACAGCTGCGCGAGCGGCCCGTCACCCTTGGCCCGCACCTCGATCACGTCCGCGACGACCTCGTCGCAGAGCTCCCCGACCAGCTCGAAGCGTCGGGCCACCTGGGGGTGCTCGTGGTCGTGGCGCAGCAGCACCAGCGTCAGGACCTGCCGGGTGACGTCACCGTGCTGACCCCAGCCGCAGATCTCGTTGTGGGTGAGCTCGGGCACGCGGTTGGCGAACGCCGCGACCTTGGGGTTCTCGTTGAACTGGCCCTTCCAGCGCCATGCCGCCACCTCGCCGAGCGCGCCACCGCCGTACACGACCGGCAGGGTGCGCCCGATGCGTCGAGCGATCCGGGTCACCGCCGAGTCGTCGAGCGCCAGCGAGGCCAGACGTGACTCCATCTGTGCGATCGCAGCGTCGAGCTGGTCCGTCGCGTCGTCGATCAGCCCCAGGCGCTCGAGCACCAGCAGCGCCGGCACCGAGACCGCGGCGATGCCCGCACGTGGCATGGGCACGGCGTCGTCGACCGGCACCACCGGTGCACCCCACTCGCGGGCGATCCTGGCCAGATGGCCCCCGGAGGTGACGGCCACCAGTCGTGCACCGGCACCGACCGCAGCGTGCACCGCGGCGATGGTCTCCTCGGTGTTGCCGGAGAAGGAGATGGCCAGCACGAGCGTGTCGGGCCCGACGAACGCCGGGCACTCGTACTGCTTGACGACCACGATCGGCACCGGGCAGCTGGGCGCGGCGACCGCTGCGAGCACGTCGCCCGCGATGCCGCTGCCGCCCATGCCGAGCACCACGACCGAGGTGATGCCGTCCGCGGGCGGCAGCCCTTCGACCGCCTCGACCGCTCGGCGCGCCGCACGCGCTTGATCCGGCAGGGCGCGCGCCGCGTCGGCCATGCCCAGGCTGTCGATCACGATCCGCGCCGTCTCAGTCGTCGCCGAAGGTGGGAGCGATGCCCTCTGCTGCCGCCTTGGCGGTCAGCCGCTCGTGCTCGGCGTCGTCGACCGCGGTCGCCTCGTCGATGAGCATGACGGGGATGCCGTCACGCACGGCGTAGGTGCGGTGCAGGCGGGGGTTGTACAGGACTGCTTCGTCGGCGAAGTAGAGCAGCGGGCCCTTGTCCTCGGGGCAGGCGAGGATCTCGAGCAGTCGTGGGTCGAGCTGGTCGGCGGTGGTCATCGGGAGGTTCCTCCGTAGGGTTGCTGAGGTCGTGCCACGGACCCGGGTGGGGGTCACGTTCGTCGTGGGTGTGGTCGCGGGTGGTGGGTGGAGCTCAGTCGGCCATGACGGCCTGGACCTCGGCGACCCGCTCGGCGCAGGCCGCGGCGTCGGCCGCTTCCAGGTTGAGCCGCAGCAGCGGCTCGGTGTTGGACGGGCGCAGGTTGAACCACCAGTCCCCACCGTCGACGGTCAACCCGTCCATCCGGTCCTGCTGCAGCGACGAGAAGTGATCGGCCACCCGCTCGATCACCGCGGCGGTGTCGGCGACGCGGGTGTTGATCTCTCCCGACGCGGCGTAGCGCTCGAACGGCGCCCGCAGCTCGGACAGGGTCACGCCGGCGACGGAGAGCTGCTCGAGCACCACCAACGCGGCGATCAACCCCGAGTCGGCCCGGTAGTTGTCACGGAAGTAGTAGTGCGCCGAGTGCTCGCCGCCGAAGACGGCACCGGTCTCGGCCATCACCTGCTTGATGAAGGAGTGCCCCACCCGCGTGCGCACCGGGGTGCCGCCGTGCTCGCGCACGACCTCGGGCACCGTCTTGGAGCAGATGAGGTTGTGGATGACGGTCTCGCCGGGGTGCTTGTCGAGGATGCCGGCGGCGATGATCGCCGTGGTGGTCGACCCCGACAGGCCCACGCCCAGCTCGTCGACGAGGAACACCCGGTCGGCGTCGCCGTCGAAGGCCAGGCCGACATCTGCGCCCACCTCGACCACGCGGGCGCGCAGGTCGGCGGTGTTCTCGGGCTGGATCGGGTCGGCCGGGTGGTTCGGGAAGGTCCCGTCGAGCTCGCCGTACATGACCTCGAGGTCGAACGGCAGCGTCGAGAACACCGCCGGCACCACCAGGCCACCCATGCCGTTGGCCGTGTCCGCGACGACCTTCAGCGGCGCCAGCGCGTCCACGTCGACGAAGCTGCGCACGTGCGTCGCGAACGCGTCGAGCAGGTCCGCCTCGCTGCGCGAACCCGCCGAGGCCGCGTCGGGCACCGCGCCGTCGAGCGAGGCCGCCGTGGTGTCGCGGATCTCCCGCAGCCCGCTGTCCTCGCCGATGGGTCGAGCACCGGAGGAGCAGAACTTGATTCCGTTGTACTGCGCCGGGTTGTGCGACGCGGTGAACATGGCGCCGGGCGCGTCGAGCGATCCGGACGCGTAGTACAGCAGGTCCGTCGAGCCGAGCCCCAGGTCGACCACGTCGAGCCCCTGGCTGGTCACGCCATCGGCGAAGGCGTCCACCATGCCGACACCCGACGGGCGCATGTCACGGGCGACCAGGACGCGGGTGACCGACCCGTCGGCACCGGCGACGAACCGGGCGAACGCGACGCCGACCGCTCGGGCGATGCGCTCGTCGAACTGCTCGGGCACCAGCCCACGCACGTCGTAGGCCTTGAAGATGGCATCCAGGTCCGTCACGGGGCGCCACCCTAGCGGCGCAGGGCCCCCGCGAGGTCCGCTCAGGCGAGGCCGTCGCTGCGCGACGGCAGCTCGGACGGCGCAGCCTCGTAGAGCCCGATGCGACCCCAGCGACGGATGCGGAACAGGTCTCGCACCAGCCGCAGCGCGTCTCGCGCCACGTTCACCGTCGATCGCGTGGAGTTCACCACCTCGACGGGCACCTCCAGAAGGGTGAAGCGGTAGCGCTCGACGAGGTGGAAGACCTCGACGTCGAACGCGAACCCGTCGATGTGGGCGTGGGCGAAGATCACCCGGCCGACGTCGGAGCGCATGGCCTTGAGCCCGCACTGCGTGTCGCGGTAGCGGCCGAGCAGCACGATGCCGGTGAGCAGGTTGATGACCCTGCCGCCGACCTCGCGGAGCCGGCCGGCCCGGACCACGGTGCGGGTCTCGACGTGCTGGCGGCTGCCGACGACCACGTCCCAACCGGCCTCGACGCCGTCGAGCAGGCGGAGCAGCTGCTCCGGCGCGTACGACAGGTCGGCGTCGGTGAACGCCACCGTGCGCCCGCTGGCCGCGAGCACACCCTGGCGCACCGCCGCACCCTTGCCGCGGTTGGGGGTGCTGCGGACCACCACGTCGGCACCCGCCGCCTCGGCCCTCGCCGCGGTGTCGTCCGGCGAGCCGTCGTCGACCACCACGATCTCCAGCTCGCCGGCCCGGTCCAGCTCGCCCAGCGCCGCTCGGATCTCCGACACCGTCGCACCGATGCGGTCGGACTCCCGATAGGCGGGCACCACCACGCTGAGGCGACGATCGCCGGGTGCGGAAGGCCTCGGCGCCGGCGCGCCCTGCGCGTCTCGGACCGAGACGAACATCGTGTCGCGGTAGTTGACCATCCGGGTCGCGAACGCCGCCGCCAACGCGGGCAGCTTGATCATCAGCAGCGGGAGCCACCAGCCCGGGCGCAGCAGCCAGTACAGGAACGTGACCACCGCGACGTCGACCAGCAGCGCCGTGGACGCGGTCCACACGTAGGTGCCGAGGCGCTCGAACCAGCGCCGCGTCGGGTCGTCGGGGAAGGTCACCAGCGCGTGCAGGCACCACGACACGGCGGTGGCGATCGCCACTGCGGCCGCGTCCGCCCACCACACCGGCCAGCCCACGGCGGTGGCGAGCAGGACGAACAGCACGACGTCGACCACCGTGGCGGTGGTCCCGACGAGCGTGATGCGACGCAGCAGGTTCACTCCGGCCCCGTGGCCACGTCCTCCGAGGGCACGGCCGGGCCAGTGGCAGCGCTCTCCGGATCGGCCTCGCTCCTCCTCCGGATGAAGTGCTCCGCCACGTACCACCCCACCACGCCGAGCGGCGCAGCGACCGAGCCCAACCCCAGGACCCACACGACCCGCTGCTCGAGGTTCGACATCGATTCGGCGCTCGGATCCGCACCGCCCCACACGTCGATCTCCATCCGACGCCGACGGCGATCCATCACCATCAGCAGGCCGACGAGCGCCAGTCCGACCAGCGTGGCGAGGAGGCCGACCCACTCGAACGACGAGCGGCCGTAGCTGAGCGTCACCTGGTTCTCGGTCGGCACGACGACCATGAAGTTCGGCGTGACCCGGTACGGCCCCTCGGCACCCTCGACGGTCCAGTTCGGGAAGTACGAGGTGCGCACCAGCACCGGCACGCCGACCTCGTCGACGGTGAAGGACACCGAGTCGGTCGTGGTGCTGACGTCGCTCACCTGCACCGGCGGGTTGGCGGTGGTGGGCACCTCGGTGTCGGTGGAGGGTGCGCGCTGCCACGAGTCGGGTCCGGACGTGGCGAGCAGCACGTCCCAACGCGCCGGATCGTTGAACCAGAGCACCGCCGGGCCCGGGGCCTTCGGCGGGCGGGGCTGGCCCTCGACCGCCTCGAGCTCCTCCTTCGCATACACCCAGCCGTCGATGTGGTCATCGGCGTCGGACAGCACGACGGGCTCGTTGTCGAGCGGGGTGACGAGGTCGGCGTCCGCGACCTCGTACACCACCCAGCGCTGCTCGACCGGGGCGCCGGTGCCCGAGTCGACGTAGGTGAACGTCTCGTCGGCCACGCGGGTCAACCGGTCGTCGGTGTCGGCTGCTTGGATCGCCGCGTCGGTGGTGGCCATGTAGTACTTGACCCCCATCATCTGCAGGTGCGACACGCCCTTGTCGATGTCGAACGCGCTGTACGGCAGGTCGCGCTGGGCGCGAGAGGGACCGGTGGACAGCTCCGACTGGTTCAGGAAGTGGAACGGGGTCGTGGTGGAGGACTCGAAGTAGAGCCCCTCCATCGATCCGACGCAGCCGTCGGTGAAGTACGGGAGCAGCATCAACGCCATCGGCGTGCCGAAGCGCTGCAGGTCGCCCTCGTACTCCCACATGGCGCGCCCGCACCCGTGCTCGTCGGCCACACCCTCCATCATGTCGATGATCCCCTTGAACTCGGGGTAGGCGTCCTTGCCCTCGAGCCCGGCGTAGTTCCACTGCGCCCAGTTGTGCACGATGGTGGTCTCGAAGTCGATGCCCGCCCAGGAGTAGATCGAGCGCTTCGCGTTGTTCGGATCGGTGCCGGGGGTGCCGAAGGGCAGCCAACTGAACGCTCCCGCCAGCACCACGAACGCCACCAGTGCCAGCAGGCCTGCGCCGAACGCACCGACCCACGCCGGCTCCTCGCGGCGCTGCAGCCACTCCTGCAGGGCGATGGCGACCGAGCGCACCACCAACGCCAGCGCCAGCCCCGCGAGCAGGTACAGCGCCAGGTAGTAGAAGGGCAGCAGGCGGGCGTTCCAGAGCCGATACTGCGGGAAGTACCGGAAGATCCAGGCGAACGCCATGACGGTGAGGGCCAGGAAGTAGCCCAGGCGGACCCGGTGGATCAGCGCCAGCAGGATGCCCAGCCCCGCCAGGGCGAACACCAGGTTGCGGTAGGGCATGCCGCCGGAATCGAGTGACGGATCCGCGAGCAGGTAGTCGGTGTACAGCGTGTACTTCTCCCACCCCATGTCGTTCATGTAGGTGCTGTTGCCGTAGAAGGGCAGGAACCAGAAGAGCGTCAGCAGGACGCCGACCGGACCCACCACGACGGCCCAGCGCAGCAGCCGGCTGTCGAGCCCGGCGAAGCAGGCCAGCACGGCGGCCACCGCGAGCAGCGCCCAGACCCATGGTGTGGCACCCAGCAGGGCCGCGGCGACGACCATCAGCCCGATGGCCACGAGTGCGAAGCCCAGGTAGATGCGCCGACGGCGCGCGTCGACGAACCAGCTTCCGGGACGTGGCTGGAAGCCCGTGAACAGCGCCAGCGCGACCAACGAGGCGAAGGCCGGGAACAGCCACTGCGGGAAGACGGTGTCGACCAGGTCGCCGAGGATCGGCACTCGGTCGCCGGGCAGGAGCAGCAGGAGGGTGATCGCCACCAGCGCCCCGGCGACGACACGGCCGGCCACGTTGGCGTCCCACCACGGGGTGCGGTCCTCTCGCCGGACGAACAGCAGCACCACGGTGACGATGAACGCGAAGATCGCCGGGATCAGGTGGCACAGGATGGTGAGCCCGAACAGCACTGCGCCGAGCGCCCGGTCGCGGCCGGTGCGGATCCCCCGGAACACCACCGCCAGGTACAGGAACGACAGGGTCAGCGAGATCGAGAAGGCGAACTCCCCCGCCATCGTCGACGCGCCGTTGCCGCCCAGGATGGTGAAGCCCTTGTCGTAGATGAAGAACAGCGACGCCAGGGCCATCACCGGCGGACCGGGGAACGGCACCTTGGCGGCGCGGCCGAACACGAACATCGCGATCGGCAGCGTGACCAGCCCCGACACCGTCACCAGCTTGAACGCGATGTTGTAGGGCACGGGCAGGGCCGCGACGGCGAGGAACACCGCGGCGACCCAGATCAACGGACGGAACCAGCGGTCCCCCACCCGCTTCAGCACCGCAGCGGTGCCCACCACCACACCGGCGAGGACCACGATGCGCAGCAGCAGCCCTGCGGCGATGCCGAGCGCGGAGCCGTCCCACATGCCCGAGCCGAGCGACAGCCACACGACGAGCAGCGACGGCACGACCATGTAGTACTGATACGCGGGGAACCCGGCGTACCAGTCCGGCGTCCACCCGGTGACGCGGAACTCCGGCAGCAGGTGGTCCATGAGGAACCGGGGGCCCCACACGTGGGCGCCCATGTCACCACCGGTGGCAGTGGTGTCGCGCAGGATCAGCAGCGGGTTGAGCGACGCGAAGACCAGCAACGCGGCCCCGATGGCGATGACCCAGCCCACCCAGAGCTGCATGTTGCGGGTCCGCTCCCGCTCCGCAACCGCGGCGGCTTCTGGATCCTCGGGCGCCGGCTGGTACGCAGGATCGTCGACCGCAGGATCGTCGGGCGAGGGGTCGTCGAGCGCAGGGTCATCGAGCGCAGGGTCATCGAGCGCAGGGTCATCGAGCACGGTGACGGCGTCGTCGGGCAGGGCGGCGCCGTCCGACGGCATCGCGCCCTCGGGTGTCCCCGGTCGGGTCAGGTCATCCATGGGTCCACCATCGTGGCACGGACGAGCGGGGTGCCGAGGGCACGGCGGCGCCCGCTCGGGGCGGTCCTCTCAGGACGGCAGTCGCGTGATCAGGACGACAGGGAGCGCCGGTACCGCGTCGGCACGGCGCTGATGTCGTGCAGCACGCCGTCCAGCGCGACCGACTCACCGTCACGGTGCCAGCTGCGCGTGTCGCAGATCGAGCACGAGCGCATCATCAGGTCCGAACCGTCGATGGTGAGGGCGATCTCCACCATCTCGTTGCCGCACGCTCTGCACGTCCCCACGTCGCACTCCATCGGTCGGTCGTCATCCTGAGGATGCGACGGCAGGCCCCTGCCGTCCGACCTGCCCGTCGGCACCCCGACGGCGAAGATGAGCGACCGGGCGCGAAATGGGCCGTTCGACCCGGTCGCGGCACCCGGCGGACCGGCGCGACTCAGCTCGCGACGTACAGCAGCACGACGGTGGTCATGTTGAACCCGATGTGGGCCCAGATCGCCGGCCCCAACCGGCCGGTGCGCGCCGTCAGTGCGCCCGCGATGACGCCGAACACGAACAACCCGGCGAACTGCAGCACCTGGAAGTGGATCGCGGCGAACACCACGGAGCTGATCAGGACCGCCGCTGCGGGGTGCAGCCCGCGCTTGGTCAGGGACCTCAGGAACAGGCCTCGGTAGAACAGCTCCTCGACGATCGGCGCGCACACGCCGACCAGCAGCGCGAACAGCAGCCAGCTCGCCGGCGAGCCGGCGCGATCGGCCAGCTCCCGCGCCGGGGCGGACAGCTCCTCGCTGTCGGTGCCGGTGAGCACGAAGATCGGCACGTACAGCACGGGCAGCACGACCAGCTGCGTGAGCACGCCGACCAGCAGCCCGACCGGCACATCCGCGAGACGGGCTCGCACGCCCAGGTCGGACACCACGCCGTCGCCCTTGGTCGACGTTACCCACAGGGTCACCCCCAGGTAGCCCGCCCACAGCGGCACCTGCAGCAGCGCCAGGCCCCACACCGGCACCTCGTCGCTGGAGCTCCAGCCGAACAGCCCGTAGATCAGCGAGCCGAGCAGGAGCGACAGCAGCATCGAGGCGACGATGCCCAGCACCACGTCGCCCAGACCCCAGCGTGGCCAGCCCGATCCGTCCTCCGTGGAGTAGGAGCGGGCGGGCGGCTGCGGAGGGAGGGTCACGCCCCGATCAGGTCGAGCTGCACGCCCTCGAGCGAACGGTCGTCGCGCAGCTCCCAGCCGAGAGGGACCCGCAGTCCGGCGGCATGGAGGCGACACAGGTCGTGGACCATGGGGTGGGCCTCGGCAGCGAGGTCCTCGAGCACCACCAGACCGTCGGCGTAGGCGTAGGAGAGGGTGGCGACGGCTTCGTCGCCACATCCGGGACGTGCACAGCTCCTGCTCACGCCGCCGAACGTACCGGCGCGACGTGCGCCACACGGGGATACCCGGTCGGGAACGCCACGACCGCGGAAGGTGTTCTCAGACTCGTGGCGAGCACGCCACGGCGATCTTCCCCGAGTGCTTCTAGGCTGTGCCCATGCCTCCCGAGCAGAACGACCCCTCCTCATCCGGCCCCGGCGGCAAGGGCCGCCTGGGCGGCGGCAGCGGACTGCCGTCGTGGCTGGTGTGGGTGCTCGTGGCCGTGCTCGGCCTCACCGCCATCAGCGCCATGTCGCTGTCGTCGCAGCCCGAGGACAGCATCTCGTTCACCGAGTTCTCCCAGCAGGTGGAAGAGGGCAAGATCGACAAGGTCGTCTGGAACAACGTCGACCAGGAGATCACCGGCACTCGGACCAGCGGCGAGGAGTTCACCACCACCGGTCCGACCGAGGTGCCGCCGGAGCTGCTCGCCTCGATGGAGGAGAACGACGTCGCGGTCGAGTTCTCGACGCCGACGGTGAGCTTCCTCGGCCAGCTGATCCCGTTCATGCTGCCGATGCTGCTGATCATCGGCTTCTTCGTCTGGATGAACCGCCGGGCGCAGGGCCAGATGGGCGGGATCATGTCCATCGGGCGCTCCAAGGCCAAGACCTACACCACCGAACGACCCGGCACCCTCTTCACCGACGTCGCCGGCTACGAGGGCGTCAAGCGCGAGATCCGAGAGGTCGTCGACTTCCTCAAGGAGCCCGACCGCTTCCTCGAGATCGGCGCCCGCATCCCCAAGGGCGTGCTGCTCGTGGGACCGCCCGGCACCGGCAAGACCCTGCTCGCGCGTGCCGTCGCCGGCGAGGCCGGGGTGCCGTTCCTGTCGGTGTCCGGCTCGGACTTCATGGAGATGTTCGTCGGCGTGGGCGCCAGCCGAGTGCGCGACCTGTTCGAGTCGGCCCGCAAGCACGGCCGGGCGATCATCTTCATCGACGAGATCGACTCCATCGGCCGCAAGCGCGGCGCCGGGCTGGGCGGTGGCCACGACGAGCGTGAGCAGACGCTGAACCAGATGCTGTCCGAGATGGACGGCTTCGAGGGCACCGACGGCATCGTGATGATGGCGGCCACCAACCGCCCCGACATCCTCGACGCCGCGCTGCTGCGCCCCGGCCGCTTCGACCGCCAGGTCGTCGTGCCGCTGCCCGAGTCCGATGACCGCCGAGCCATCCTGGACGTGCACGTCCGCCACAAGAAGCTCAGCCCGTCGGTCGACCTCAACCTGGTGGCCCGCGGCACCCCGGGCATGTCCGGCGCCGATCTGGCCAATCTGGTCAACGAAGCGGCGCTCACCGCGGTGCGTCGGGGCTCGAAGGTCGTCGAGATGCACGACTTCGAGGACGCACGGGACCGCGTGCTCATGGGTCAGCGTCGTGAGTCGATGGTGCTGTCGGACCGTGAGAAGGAGATCACCGCCTACCACGAGGCCGGCCACGCGCTCTGCGCCGCGCTGCTGCCCAACGCGGACCCGGTCCACAAGGTGACGATCCTCCCCCGCGGCATGGCGCTCGGTGTCACCCAGCAGCTCCCCGAGGAGGAGAAGCACTCGTACTCACAGGAGTACCTCGAGGAGTCGATCGTGGTCGCGATGGGCGGTCGCGTCGCCGAGGAGCTGGTCTTCAACCACCGGTCCACCGGGGCGAGCAACGACCTGCAGGTGTCGACCGAGCGGGCCCGCCGAATGGTCACCGAGTTCGGCATGAGCGACGTCGTCGGGCCGCGTGCCTGGGGCGGCTCCGGGCCGGTGTTCCTCGGTGAGGACTTCGGCCAGCAGAAGGAGTTCTCCGAGGAGACCGCCCGACTGATCGACGTCGAGGTCGAGAAGATGCTGCGCACGGGCGAGGACCGCTGCCGGGAGCTGCTCAACCTGCACCGCCATGCGCTCGACCTGATCGCCCGCGGCCTGCTCGAGCACGAGACCATCTCGGGCCACGAGGTCAACCGACTGATCGGTGTCGCCGCCGGCACCGTGCCCGCCACGCCGCCTGCGCCCGCCGCACCGCCGGTGGCCGCGGCGCCCAGCCTGCCCGCCACCGCTGCGCCTGCGCCGACGCCGACCCCGCCGCCCGTGCCACCGCACCTGCGTCCCGACGGCCCCGGCTCCACGCCGCCGGCGTTCGGACCGAACCCGGCCTGAGCTCAGCCGGGCTCAGCGCCCGGGTCGTGGTCATGGTCGTGCGCGGGGTCATGGTCATGACCGCCGCCGCATCCCTCGGGCACGCTGCCGGGCTCACGCGCCTCGGCCAGGGCCGCCCACAGGTGCGTCGCGGAGACCGGGCCCAGGAACGAGTCCACCACCACGCCCTGGGCGTCGGCGATCACCACGATCGGCACGGCGCCCACCTGGTAGCGCTGGTGCAGCCGGCGGTCCGCGACCGCCTCGACCTGTTGCACCGCCACGTCATCTGAGGCCAGCACCTCTGCCTTCGACCAGACGTCGGCGCACGTCGAGCACGTGGCGGAGGTGAACACCACCACCAACCACGGGGCGTCGGGGCGCACGAAGTCGCTGCGGTCCAGCTGCGGTGGCGCGGTGTGCTCCGCCCCTGAGCTGCTCGGCGCATCCGGGCGTCGGCGCTGGAGCACCAGCGCCACGACCACCACCACCGCAGCGAGCACGACGGCCAGCAGGATCCGCTCCACCGACGCCCCTATCGCCCGATGGGCCGCAGCACGAGCCGGTCGGTCGGCAGCGGCACCGCGAGCCCCATCGAGAAGTCGCCGGCCGACGGCGCCGTCGAGCTGCGTTCGACCACGACCGGCGCATCGGCCTCGACCACGACCGTGACGTCCCCGGTGCCGAGCGCCGGATCGTCGGCACGGATCGCGAGGCTGTCGCCCGGCGCCACCTCGAGGGCGTCCGCGAGCACCGTGCCGTCCGCCGCACCACCGAGGACCGTCGCGCTGACCCTGACGGTGTCGGCCGACGGGTTGTGCACCGCGACGAGCTGCTCCTGTCCACCGCCGACCGTGAGCCCCGTCGCTGCCCACAGCACCGCGGCGGCCGGCGTGCCGGTGCCGATGGACGTGCCGGCGGTGCTCGACGGACGAGCCACGATCTGGGGCGAGGACGGTGCGGCGCCGGCGCCGACGACCGTGAGCACCCGGGCGGCCACCACCGGGGTGTCGGTGCCGGTCTGGACCCGGATGGCGTGCAGCCCCTCGCCCGGGATGCGGGTCTCGGCGCTCAGGTCGAGCTGTGCGTAGCGCCGGGCGGGCACCTCGAGCTCGAACGGCTCCGGTGGCAGCTCGGCACCGCCGAACGGAGTCACCTGCACCAGGGCCGTCGCGACACGATCGCCCGGGTTGAACAGCACGAGCCGCTCGTTGGCGCCGGGCCCGGTGAAGCCCTCGGCGAAGGTCCAGTCGGATCGTGCCGCCGGCACGCCCAGCTGCAGCCGCAGTCCGCTCGTGGCCGGGATGTCGCCCGACGCCGGGGTGGCCAGGGTCTGCGCCGTCTCCGCGACGACCTGACCGTTGCGGGCTTCGACGGTCACCGCGAACTGCTCGCGACGCACCGCGGCCACACCCAGGTCGACCACACGAGCGGTGCCGGCGGGCACGACCAGGCCCTGCCACTCGGCGGGCTCCCGCACGCCGTCGTCCACCGCTGCGGAGATGTCGACCGAGGCATCCTCGGGGAACGGGTTGAACAGGTAGAGCTGCGCTGCGGTGTCGCGCACGGTGGTCTGCGCCGGGAAGAACCACCGATCCGAGGATCGGGTGGCGCACGGCACCTGGTCCTCGTTGCCCGGCCCCGACAGACGGTGCTCGACCACGAGCTCGCCTGCGCCCGACTCGACCATCACCGACGCCCCCGGAGCGCCGAACAGCGCGGTGGCGTCGACGACGCTCGGGCCCGGCACCGTCACGTCGACCTGCTGAGGTGCACCCACGACGCCCTCTGCCCCGTAGGCGGTCAGACGGGCCGTCGCGGGCTCGCCGGACGGGTTGAACAGGTAGAGGTACTGCTGGAGGGGTTCGGCGGTGGCGGCACCTCCCGCGGCGCAGAACCAGGTGGAGCTCAGCGAACCGGGCTGGCCCGCCACCGGGATCACGGTGCGCTCGAGTCCGGCGTCGGTGGCGGCCGGTCGACCGTCGAACGACATCGCCAGCGCGACCACGCCGGCCACCACGACCAGCAGCAGGAGGATCCGTGCCGGCCTCATGCCCGCGTCCTCCCGTCGCCGGGCTCGCCATCAGCAGGCTCGCCATCAGCTGGAACGTCGCCCGAAGGACCGCCGTCCGAAGGACCGTCGCCAACAGGGTCGTCGCCCGCGAGCTCGCCGCCGGTCACGTCGAGCGACGCGGTCAACACCTCACCGTCGGGCGCCACCACGACCAGCGGCGCCTCGTTGCGGATGCGCCGGCGCCGAGGCGTGGCGGCCACGAGGCGGCGGCGACGCATCGCGACGACCAGCAGCGCCACCAGTGCGATGACCTGCACCGCCTGGAGCCCGCGTGCTGACCATCCGGTGGTCCAGCTCAGCTCCGCGTCGCCGCCCGCCGACGTGACGAACTGCTGCTGCCAGCCGAGCAGCGTCGAGCGCTCGGCGGTGTCCCCGTCGACGCGCAGCACCCAGCCCGGATCGGCGGTCTCGGCCTGCGCGATGACCTGGTCGTCGCCGAGCTCACCCGAGAAGCTGGTGCCGGTGCCCGAACCGAGCACCGCGGGTGGCACGGTCCAGCTCAGCCCCAGCTGCGCGGCCAGGTCGACCCGGCCGCTGCGGGGCAGGTCGAGCTCGGTGATGTCGGAGCGCAGCGGCCAGGCGTCGCTGACCTCGAAGAGCACGAGGCCCGGGTTCAGCTCGATCTCGGTGAGGTCCAGCTGCTCGCGCAGCGCCGCGACGGCGCCGGCGGGCACCGGGACCTCACGGGGGGCGAAGGGCGAGGGCGCAGGGCGATCGACCACGACCAGGTACTGCACGCCCATCGGCGCGAGCAGGCGTCCCAGGCGGGTGGTCTGGCCGGTCAGCGCCGCGTCCATCGCGCCGCGCAGCGTCTCGATGCCGGTGCCCCCGTCGAGGCGGTAGCGCTGGGTCACCAGTGGGTCGACCCCCACCGAGGTGCCCACGGCGAGCCCCTCCACGCTGTCGAGCGACCAGCCCGACAACGGCAGGACGTCCGGATCGCCGAGCCAGACCGTGCGTGAGTCCTCGCCGTCGTCGACCAGCTCGAGCACGCGGGCGAAGTCGCCCTCCGGCTGGTACCAGCGGCCGTCTGCGGCAGCGACCCCGACCGGCACGAGCGTCACGAGCAGGGCCGCCACGGCGACCGCGGACAGCACCTGCGGCAGGCCGAAGTCGGCGCCGACGACGTCCTGTTCGAAGGCGAACGCTCCCATGGCGACCGCGAGCGCCATGCCGAGCACCGCCGGCATCAGCAGCAGCTCGGGGCCCGCACCGGCGAGCAGGTCGATCGAGCCGAGCAGGACGGCGATCCCCCAGGAGACGGCGGCGATGCCCCATCCCGCGGCCGCCCAGCGCATGCGCCAGGACCGACTGACCGCGAGCGCGTACCCGGCGGCCACGAGCAGGCCCCAGCCGAACAGCCCCACCACTACCGGCCCCACGGATCCCGTCAGCATCTCCGCCGCCGAGGGCACCTCGCCGCGACCGATCCACAGCCCGGTGAGCGTCGCCGAGTCGCCGTGGCGCACCGCGGCGACGAGCCACGGCAGCATCACCGGCAGCGCGAGCGCTGCGCCGAGCAGGGCCGAGCCGGACATGCGCAGCCCGCCGCGTCGATCGCCACCGATCGCCACGACCAGGCCCACCACCACCAGGGTCACGACCAGCACCGCGGCGCCCAGCGGCGTCACCGCGGCCACGAGCGCCAGCGCCAGTGCGATGCCGGCCAGCACCCTCGAGCGCGGCGACCGCGGCGCGTCGGGTTCGACGAACGGCTCCACGCCGGCACCCCGCGCCACCCGCCGCAGCACCCAGGGCGCTGCGCCGTAGACGAACAGCGCCTGGAGTCGGCCCTCGGCCACTGCGTTGAGCACGACCGGGTTGAGTCCGTACGCCGCCAGCATGGCGGCACGCGCACGCATCGAGCGCTGGCCGACGAAGAGCTTCCAGGCGCCCAGCGCACCGACGAACAGGGGCGCCAGCACCAGCAGCCGGCGAGCAAGTCCGAGCGAGCCGAGCAGCAACGTGCCCAGCACGCCCAGGCCGGGCACCACGCCCGGTGCCACCGCCGGCTCCCCCATGCCCGGCTCTCGCCAGGCCGACCACCACTGCGCCAGCAGCTCGGAGGCGCTCGAGCCGGCGTCGACCAGCTCGCGCATGACCGGGATCGGGCCGGTGAACAGGTCGCGGGCCCCGAGCAGGATCAGCAAGGTCGCGACGATCGCCAGCGCGGCGCCGTAGCGGCTGGGTCCGGTGGTCAGCTCCTGGAAGTAGCCGCGTCCCGCTGCGGCTGCGCTCTGCAGCCGGGTCGCACCTTCCTCGGCGCGCAGCAGGCTCTGCAGACGCGAGCTGCCCTGGCGCATCAACGGCAGGTACTGCGCGTCGTGGGCGCCACGGCTGCGCTTCACGCGGGAGCGGGCGCGCACCAGCGACGGGAGGTTCCACAGGTTCCACGTCCAGGAGGCGACGATGTCCCCGGCCCGGTGGAACCGACCGAGCACGAGCGAGCCGACCAGGTCGAGCATGGACAGGAACGCGACGACCGGGAGCACCCGCATCAGGCGGAACAGCTCGTAGTTGGACATCATCGTGCGCGCCTCGTGGCGCAGCGCGAGGCGCTCACGGTTCTCGGCGTGGCGTCGCTCGTCGAAGCGACCCCGGTGCGCGACGACCGCAGAGGGGCACAGGTGCACCGTCGCCGCAGCGACGTGGGCGCGCCAGCACAGGTCGATGTCCTCGCCGAAGTACGGGATGCCATCGGTGAAGCCACCGACGGTCGAGAAGAGGTCGGAGCGCACCAGCAGGCAGGCGTCCGACACCGCGAAGACCTCTCGCGGGGTGTCGTGCTGGGACTGGTCGAGCTCGTCCGGCTCGGAGATCGACGAGCTGAACCCGTACGGATCGACCGAGTAGCCGACGGAGTTCAACCGCCGCGGATCGTCCCAGTCGACCAGCTTCGGACCGATGATGCCGCCGTTGGCCCGGAAGGCCTCGGCGACCAGCGAGGTCACCACGTCGGGCGCCAGACGCACGTCGTCGTGCAGGAACAGGTAGAAGGCTGCCCCCTCGACCGAGACCAGCACCTCGTTCGCCGCCGCCGAGAAGCCGCGGTCGGCGTCGAGACGCTTCACGAACGCCGTCGGCAGGACCTCGGCGATGCGCTGGGTCGGGTCCTCGGTGCCGCCGTTGTCGATGACCAGCACCGACAGCGACTCGTAGTCCTGGTCGGCCAGCGACTCGAGCGTGTCCTCGAACCAGTCGCCCGGATCCGCGGTGACCAGCACGGCCACGACCGGCGGGGCACCGAAGCCGACCAAGGGCTCCGCGGCCACCAGCCCCCACCGGGCGTCCAGCTCGTCCTCGTCCACCTCCGCGGCCGGCTCGCCGACCCCTTCGGGGCGGAGATCCAAGCGGGGATCGGAGTCCTCGTCGACAGGCGGGATGGCCGGGTTCCTTCGTTCCACGGGAAGGTCGATCGTACCCTGTGGCCCACCGTGGCCGGAGCCACCCCGAACGGCCTCGTTGGACGCTGGTCCTGCGCTCGCACCTACACTCCGCATCCGTGCACCCCTGCCGCCACCGACGTCCGACGACCGACGCCCGGCCATGAGAGCCCTCATCACCGGCGCCGGCGGCTTCGTGGGGCACCACCTGCAGCGCCACCTCGAGCAGGAGGGTGACGAGGTCATCGCGACCGACCGAGCGACCGACGGGCTCGACATCCTGGACGCGCCGGCGCTGCTGGACCTGTTCCGGCGCACCACGCCCGACGTCGTGTACCACCTGGCCGGCGCGAGCGACGTCGGCGGGTCCTGGCAGACCCCGCAGGCCACCTTCCGAGCGAACGCCGAGGGCACGCTGAACGTGCTGTGGGCGGCGCGCGAGACCGGCACGGACCGAGTGCTCACCGTCGGCTCCGCCGACGTCTACGGCAAGGTGACCGCGCAGGACCTGCCCATCGACGAGGACCTGCCGCTGCGTCCGGTCAGCCCGTATGCCTCCTCGAAGGCGGCGGCCGACTTCGTGGCGCTGCAGGCCTGGCTCGGCCACTCCCAGCACGTGGTGCGCTGCCGGCCGTTCAACCACCTGGGCCCGGGCCAGACCGAGCGGTTCGTGGCGCCGGCGATCGCCGGTCGCGTCGCGCAGAACGAGCGCAGCGGCGAGTCCGTGGTCAAGGTCGGCAACCTCAGCCCGCAGCGCGACTTCACCGACGTGCGCGACGTGGTGCGCGCCTATCGGCTCATGATCGAGCTGGGCCGCCCGGGCGAGGTCTACAACGTCTGCTCCGGCCGGGCGATCGCCGTGCAGGAGCTGGCCGAGCAGTTCATCGCCATGGCGGAGATCCCCATGCGGCTGGTGCCCGACCCCGACCTGCAGCGCCCGGTCGACATCCCCGTGCTGCTCGGCAACAACGCTCGCCTGCATGCCGACACCGGCTGGTCGCCGGAGATCCCCCTGGAGGTCACGCTCCGGGACCTGCTCGACGATCGTCGCCGGCGCCTCGCCGCCGAGGCCTGATCCCGCTCAGCGCGCCGCGAGTCGGGTGATCGCGGCGTCGAGCAGGCGGCGCTGATGCGGGTCATGGGTCCGCGCCGCGAGGGCCGCCAGGTCGCTGCGCCACACCCCGAGCACCCGGGCGGCCATGGCTGCGGGTGCGGTCTCGAGCCAGCGGAGGTCACGTTCGAGCAGCGACAGCTGCAGCTCCACCTCGGTGTGGCGGGCGGTGACCAGCGGCAGGCGGTCGGCCTTCGCCGACGGGTACGTCGTGCCGGCGACCAATTCGTGGGGCTCCATGCCGAAGATGCCCGCGAGCAGGGTGACGGTGCGCTCCCCCGGCTCGCTGCGACCCGATTCGAGGTTGGACAGCGCCACCCGCGAGATCGCGACGCGAGCGGCCAGCTCGGCCTGTGTCAGGCCCAGCCGGACCCGGTGACCGGCGATGCGCCGGCCCACATGGCGTGTCGGCGCATCGGTCGTCGTCGTGTCGGCAGCGTCGTGGTCCACGGGAGTTCCTGGCCGGCGACAACCCAGTTGGCAGACAGCCCGGCTCCCACAGCGTAGAACCGTCCCATGACCAAGCGCGCGCTCATCACCGGCATCACCGGCCAGGACGGCTCCTACCTGGCAGAACTGCTCCTCGACGAGGGCTACGAGGTGATCGGCATGGTGCGCCGGTCCTCGACGGTGACCTTCGAGCGCATCGCCCACCTCCAGGACCGGATCTCGACGGTGCCGGGCGATCTGCTCGACCAGGCATCGATGATCGAGCTGCTGCGCACCCACCGCCCCCACGAGGTGTACAACCTGGCGGCGCAGAGCTTCGTGCAGACCAGCTTCAGCCAGCCGGTGCTGACCGGTGACGTGACGGGGCTCGGCGTGACGCGCATGCTCGACGCGATCCGCATCGCGGACCCCGACATCCGCTTCTACCAGGCCTCGTCGTCGGAGATGTTCGGCAAGGTCGTCGAGGTGCCCCAGTCCGAGAGCACGCCGTTCTATCCCCGCTCGCCGTACGGCGTGGCGAAGCTCTACGGGCACTGGATCACCGTGAACTACCGAGAGAGCTACGACCTGCACGCGTCCAGCGGCATCCTGTTCAACCACGAGTCGCCCCGCCGCGGCCTGGAGTTCGTCACCCGCAAGATCTCCAACACGGTCGCCAAGATCAAGCTGGGCATGGCCGACGAGCTGCGCCTCGGCAACCTGGACGCGGAGCGCGACTGGGGCTTCGCCGGCGACTACGTGCGGGCGATGTACCTGATGCTCCAGCAGGACGCTCCCGACGACTACGTCGTCGCCACCGGTGAGACCCACTCGGTGCGGCGCTTCTGCGAGGTCGCGTTCGGCCACGTCGGGCTGAACTGGGAGGACCACGTGGTGGTCGACGAGCGGTTCTACCGGCCGGCCGAGGTCGACCTGCTGATCGGCACCCCCGCCAAGGCCGCGGCAACGCTGGGTTGGACCCCCACCGTGGGGTTCGAGGACCTCGTCACGATGATGGTGGACGCCGATCTGGCGCTGCTGTCGGGCAAGCTCGACTCGATCAGCTGAACGGCGCCTGTGCGCCGAACGAGATGCGAGCGCTGCCGGTGCGCTCGATCTCGTCGGCCGCGGCGACCAACGTCGCGTGGGCCCGGCGCCAGCCGACCACCTCGCAGCGCGCCGACTCCACGTCGCCGGGACCCCGGTGCACGATGCTCCACGGGCGACGGAACAGCACCCGGAAGGCCCACAGCAACGCAGCGATGACCAGCACGGCGAGCACCTCCAGCAGGCCGTAGAGCGCCGGCAGCACCAGCACCACGATCAGCACCAGCGCGACGACGACCGCGACTGCCACCGCCACCTCGTCGAAGCTCATGCAGCCCTCCGCCGCCACGTCGAGCACCGCGTCGCCCCGACGGCGCTCCCTCGAGGCGCGCCGAGCATCCGATCGAGAGCTGGCACGCCGAGGGATCCGCACGCGCCGGCGCAGGTCCGCCGGGGCGCGCCGAAGGCGGTTGCCGATCCACTCGATGCGCACCGTGTGCACCGAGCCGTCCGGGGCGTTCACCGTGCGCACTCGCGTCCTCCCTCCACGGGCCCGGACACTAGGGTCGCCCGCCGATGCCACCGGTCACGGTGCCGGGTGACGTCACGGCCGCTCGCAGGTCACGTCGTCCCTGCTGGCCGGATCGAGCTGCACCGTGAGCAGGCGGCCACCGTCGACCACCGCGTCGGTGGAGACCTGCAACGGCCAGGGCAGCCGGTCGGGTGCCACGTACTGCGGTTGGGTCACGTCGAACCACACGAGGTGCACGGGTGCTGCCGAGCACGCGACCGTGCTGATCAGCCGCGTCGCTGACGGGTCTGCCGGGGTCCAGCCGTAGTCGGTGTGCGCCGGCGGGTCGAGCACCGTGGGTCGTCCCGACAGGTGTGCCAGCGCCTCCGCCTGGTTCGACACGAGCACGACGTCATCGGGAAGATCGGCCACCACGTCGACCAGCTCGTCGTCGCCGAACCAGGCCACCAGGAACGAGCCGCCCTGGGCCCGGTCGGCGCGGAGCTGGCCGACCGGGACGACCAGCGCGACGAGGACCCACCCGAGGACGGCACCGGCCAGCACCCTGGGGGCGACCGACCGGGTCCGGCTCCGCTCGAGCAGCGGCGCCAGGGCGCAGGCCAGCAGCACCACCAGCGGCGCGAACGCGGGTGCCAGCAGCCGGTCGCCGAGGGGGTCGATCTGGGTCCGCATCCGGGACCAGATCGTCAGGGCAAGGAAGCTCAGCAGGAACGTCGCCCACACCGAGAGGTCGGGTCGGGGCTCGGAGCGGCCCCGTGCGGAGCGAGCCATGGTGACGGTCGCGGCGAGGGCGACCAGGGCGAGCAGTCCACCCGCCGCGCTCGGCACGAACCACCGTCCCACCGTCGCCAGGAGGTCCCCGAGCTCACCAGCGAAGGTCGCCGTCGACGGGTTGCGTCGCCCCATCAGCGTCCCGTCGACGCCGACGTTGCGCAGCAGCCACAGCACGGGCGCGACCGACGCGGCCCCGACGAAGCACCGCTGCGCTCGACGCTGTCCCCACAGCGCGACCAGGCCGACGAGGATCAGGACGATCCCTGCGTAGCGCAACATGGTCGCGGCCCACACCAGCGCGACCAGCTGGGCGAGCTCCGGCAGGGTGGCCGCGCCTCGCTGCCGGCAGCGATCGGCCAGCACCAGCATGACCATCACGACCGCGACGAACGGCGCCTCGGACCACGCCATGCGCATCACCGCGAACAACGGCGCAGCGACCGCCACCACCGCCGAGGCGCCGGCGGCGACCCACGGTCGGTGCGGCACACGTCGGTGCACCGCGACGGCGGTGCACACCACCGTGATCCCCCACGACATCGCAGCGATCCCTCGTGCCGCGGTGAGCGCCGGGACGCCGAGCAGCTCGGCGGCGGCGAGCAGGAAGGGGTAGCCGGGAGGGAACACCGTGAGCTCGGTGCCGCCGATGCCGAGCATCGGCTGCAGCCGACCCAGGTGGCGTGCCATCGACAGGTAGTTGACCGAGTCCGGTGTCAGGCCCGGCCCGTTCGCGGTCGCGAGGAGCGACACCGCCACCGCGAGCAGCGCCGAGCCGACCACGACGGCCTTGGGACCGCGACCGTCAGGACCCGGCCCGCGACCAGCGGCCGTCGATGCCGCACCGGCGTCGGCCGGTCGCGTCCCTCGTGTGGCGATCGACGTCACCGTTCGACGCTATCGGCGGATCCGAGCCACGCGGCGCGGCAGGTAGGGTCCCAGCCCGATGCCACGTGTCACGGTGATCTGCGGAGGGGTCGGCGCCGCCCGGTTCCTGCGCGGCCTGCTGCAGGTGGTCGATCCCCGTGACGTCACCGCCGTGGTCAACGTGGGCGACGACTCGGTGCTGCACGGCCTGGAGATCAGCCCGGACCTGGACACCATCACCTACACGCTCGCCGGGGCGATCGACCCGGAGCGTGGCTGGGGCCTGGTCGACGAGACCTGGCAGGCCATGCAGCAGGTGCACCGCTACGCCGAGTCGGCCGGCATCGATGCGCGGGACGCGACCGGCAACGACGCGGCCGGGTGGTTCGCGCTCGGCGACCGTGACCTGGGCACCCACCTCTACCGCACGTCGCGGCGGAGGGCGGGCGCGACGCTGTCACAGGTGACCGACGAGATCGTGCGGGCGTGGGGGCTCGAGCTGACCGTGCTGCCCGCGACCGACGATCCGCTGCGCACCCGCCTCATCACCACCGACGGCGTCGAGCTGGCCTTCCAGGAGTACTTCGTGCGCGAGCACCACGATGTGGCGGTGCGGTCGGTGCACGTCGAGGGCGCCGCGCGCGCCGAGCCGGCGCCCGGGGTGCTCGACGCCATCCACGACGCGGACGTGGTCGTCATCGCTCCGTCCAACCCCGTGGTGTCGATCGACCCGGTGCTCGCGGTCCCGGGGGTGCGCGACGCCGTCACCGCGGCGAGGGCCCGCACGGTGGCGATCAGCCCGATCGTCGGCGGCGCAGCCCTGAAGGGCCCGGCCGACCGGCTCCTGCGAGAGCTCGGCCACGAGGCGTCAGCGGTGTCGATCGCCCGGTGGTACGCACCGTTGGCATCGGTGCTGGTGCTGGACGAGGTCGATGCCGCGCTCGCGTCGCAGGTCGAGGCCGCGGGACTGCGTGGCGTCGTGGCCCCCACGATCATGTCCACGCCCGAGCACGCGGCGGCGCTGGCGCAGCGCTGCCTGGACGAGGTGTCGAGGTGACCCGCCTCGAGGTGATCCCGGTGCCGGACCTGCCCGAGATCGGGCGCGGCGACGACCTCGCCGGACTGATCGCGGCGGCCGTGCAGCGCTGCGGCGAGCAGCTGCTCGGCAACGACGTCGTCGTGGTCACCCAGAAGGTGGTCTCCAAGGCCGAGGGAGCGATGGCCGAGGTGGACCCGGACGACCCGCTCAGCCACAAGCCGCTGGTGGAGCGGGAGTCGGTGCGTATCCTGCGACGCCGCGGCGAGCTGATCATCAGCGAGACCCGCCACGGCTTCGTGTGCGCCAACGCCGGCATCGACCTGTCGAACGTCGAGCGCGGCCAGGCGGCGCTGCTGCCCGAGGACCCGGACCGCTCGGCACGCCGCATCCGCGACGGGCTGCGGGGGCGCCTGGGTGTCGGCGTCGCGGTGATCGTGTCGGACACCTTCGGACGTCCGTGGCGACGAGGGGTGACCGACGTGGCGATCGGCTCAGCCGGCATGCGGCCCGTGCTCGACCTGCGCGGCACCCACGACGCCTACGGCCGTGAGCTGCAGGTGACCGAGGTCGCGATCGTCGACGAGATCGCCGGCGCGGCCGACCTGGTGATGGGCAAGGCGTCCGGTGTGCCGGTGGCGATCGTGCGAGGCGTGGACCCCGCGGCGTTCAGCCCCGACCCCGGGCGGGCCGGCGTGCTCACCGACGTGGTGCGCTCCCCCGCCGACGACCTGTTCCGCTGACCGGGAGGACCGACGATGCCACGCCCGACCGCCCCCGTCACCTCGATGCAGGACCGCACGGTGGTGATCACCGGGGCCAACTCGGGCATCGGGCTCGAGACCGCCGCCGCGCTCGCCGGCGCCGGCGCCCGCATCGTCATGGGCTGTCGCAACCCGGTGACGGCCGCCGCCGCCGTCGACGAGGTGCGCCGCCGCACGGGCAACGACGCCGTCGAATCGCGCCCGCTCGACCTGTCCGACCTCACCCGGGTGCGAGCGTTCGCCGAGTCGCTGTCGGACCTGGACCGCATCGACGTGCTGATCAACAACGCCGGGCTCATGCTCGACCAGCGGGCCGAGTCGGCCCAGGGCGTCGAGCTGACGTTCGCGACCAACCACCTCGGGCCGTTCCTGCTGACCCAGCTGCTCACCGAGCAGCTGCTCGCCGCCCCTCACGGCCGCATCGTCGACGTGGCGTCGCTGGCCCACCGATTGGCACCGACCGGCATCGACTGGGACGACCTGGACCGTCGCCGGCGCTACTTCGCCTGGAGCGTGTACGCGCAGTCGAAGCTGGCGAACGTCCTGCACGCCGCGGAGCTGGCCCGCCGTCTCTGGGACCGCGGGGTCGTCGCCCATTCGCTGCACCCCGGCAGCGTGGCGTCGGGCTTCGGTGGCGACGGCGACCTGCACGGGTTCAACGACCGACTGCTGCGGATCGGCCGCTTCGCGCTGATCACCCCGGAGCAGGGTGCGGCCACCTCGGTCCACGTGGCGTCGTCACCCGACGCCCTGCGCACCACGGGCGACTACTGGTCGCGCCGCCGGCGTTCGACGCCGTCACGGGCGGGGCGTGACGTGCTCGCCGCCGCCGAGCTGTGGCGGCGCAGCGAGCAGATGATCGCGGCGCTGAGCTGACGCCGAACGGTCACGGCCATCTCGCGGTCACGGCCGCAGGGCGGCCACGACCTCCTCGCCGAACCAGGCGACCGACTCGAGCTGGTGCTCCAGCGACTCGACGTCGCCCGGGCGGTAGTACCACGGACAGACCATCGCCTCGGTCACACCCATGGCGGCCATGCCCTCGAAGCCGGAACGGTCGAACACGTCGGTGCACAGCGCCTTGATCTCGAACGGCTCGTCGGCCCGGCCGTGCTCGGCGCGCAGCTCGTGCAGGCGGGGCAGGACCTGTCGGATCTCCTCGGTGGTGTTGGCGACCGAGATCCAGCCGTCGCCCAGTCGGGCGGCGCGCTGCAGACCCGGCTCGGACAGCCCGCCCACGTAGATCGGGACCGGCTGCGTGCCGACGGGACGCACCATGAGACGACCGAAGTCGTAGTGCTTGCCGTGGTACTCGACGAACTCGCCGGTCTGCACCAGCCGGATGATCTCGATGGCCTCGTTGGTGCGCGCACCGCGGGTGCGCATCTCCTTGCCGAGCCACTCGAACTCCTCGGGGATCCACGACAGGCCCACCCCGAGGCCGATGCGCCCGTCGGCGAGCGCCGCGATCGACGACACCGTCTTGGCGACCAGCAGCGGGTCGCGGATGCCCAGCTTCAACACGTTGGTGAAGAACTTCACGCGCTCGGTGACCGCTGCCATGGCCGGGATGGCCACGAACGGGTCGAGGAAGGGCGTCTCGGGAGCCCAGAAGCGTCCGCCGTCGGAGGTGTAGGGGTAGTCGGCGGAGACCTCCTCGGGGAAGAAGACCGACTCGGGCACGGCGATCGATGCGAAGCCCGCCGACTCGGCGGCCTGCGCCAGCGGCAGGAAGTGCGCCGGCGGCAGCATCGGCAGTGCCAGCGCGAACTCGAGGGTGCTGTCGCTCATGTCGACGCCGCTCATGCCAGGGTCCCCCCGTCGACGCGCACGACCTCGCCGTTGACGTGGGCCGCGTCGTCGGAGCCGAGGAAGGCCACGACGCCGGCGACGCACTCGGGACCGCGCATCTGGTCGAGCGGCATGATCCGCCGCAGGAGCTTGGCGTCGGCCCCCTCGGGCAGCTCGAACGCGTTCTGGATCGGCGTGTTGATCGACCCGGGTGCGACCGCGTTGCAGCGCACGCCCTGCTTGCCGAACTCGACCGCCAGGGTGAGGGTCAGTGCCAGCACACCGCCCTTGGACGCGGAGTACGACGAGGTCCACGGGTGCCCGGCGAGTGCTGCGGTCGAGGTGATGTTGACCAAGTTGCCGGACGACTCGAGCAGGTGCGGCATGGCCTCTCGACAGGTGAGGAAGGTGCCGGTGAGGTTGACGCCGATGATGCGCTCGAAGTCCTCGAGGGTCGTGAGGCGGAAGTCCTTGAACTGCAGGATGCCCGCCACGTTGACCAGCACGTCGAGGCGGCCGTGCTCGGCGACCGCGCCGGCGACCAGGTCGATCACGGCCGCCTCGTCGGACACGTCGGAGCGCACCGCTCGCACGCTCGCGCCTGCGGCCCGGCAGCGCTCTGCGGTCTGCTCCAGGCCGTCGGCGTTCACGTCGCTGATCGTCAGCACCGCACCCTCCTCGGCCAGCCGCTGCGCAGTGGCTTGTCCGATGCCGGACCCGGCACCCGTGACGAGCACCGACCTGTCGGCGAAACGCTGCACCTCGCACCCCCTGTGAACCTGATCTGACGGTGTGTCAGATCACGGGTGGGCGCATCATACGGGCAGCTCAGGCCCCCTGTGCACGGAACCACTCGATCACCGCAGCGGTCCCCGCCTGCAGCTCGGTGAAGGGCTCCCAACCCAGGTGCAGCTTGGCTCGTGAGGCGTCGAGGCACGACCGGTCGAGCTCACCGACACGGGCCGGGGCGTACTCGGGGGCCTCCGCGACGCCGGCGCTGTCGGCCATGGCCCGGTACAGCTCGTTGACCGAGGTCTCGGCGCCGGTGCCGATGTTGCACAGCAGACCGCTGCCCCGGTCGGCCGCGCGCACGAAGGCGTCGGCCACGTCGTCCACGTAGACGTAGTCGCGAGTCTGCTCACCGGTGCCGAACACCTTGCAGCGCTCGCCCGCCAGCAGCTTGCCGGCGAAGATCGCCACGACCCCGGCCTCGCCGTGGGGGTCCTGGCGGGGGCCGTAGACGTTGGCGAGCGCCAGCGAGGTGTACTCGAGCTGGTGCAGCTCCCGGTAGGCGTGCAGGTAGTCGGTGGCGACCTTCTTGGACACGCCGTAGGGGGCCACCGGGTGCTGGGGGTGCGCCTCGGTGACGGGCAGGTCCTCGGGGTCCACGTCGCCGTAGATGGTGCCGCCGGACGAGGCGAACACGACCTTGCGGCTGCCCGCGCGTCGGGCCCCCTCGAGCACGTTCAGCGTGCCCAGCACGTTGATGCGGGCATCCAGCGCCGGATCGCTCACCGACACCCTCACGTCGATCTGCGCCGCCAGGTGGAACACGACCTCGGGTGCACGTCGCTCGATCAGCTCGGCGACGGCGGGGTCGCACACGTCGATCTGGTGGAAGGAGAACTCGTGGTCGCGGTTCGCCCGGGCGTCGGCCAGGTTGGCGAGCTTGCCGCTCGACAGGTCGTCGATGACCTCGACGGCATGGCCCTCGGCCAACAGCCGGTCGACCAGGTTGGATCCGATGAAGCCGGCACCGCCGGTCACCAACGCTCGCATGCTCGTGCCCCCTCGAGATCTACTGCCAGGTGTCGGGGTCGGGGAAGCACCCGCCCCGCGCCACGGTGCCCGCGGCGATGTCGTGGTCGTAGCCGACCACCGTCAGCTCGGTCAGCTCGCAGGACTCGCCGATCGAGGAACGTGCGCCGATCACCGAGCGCTCGACCCTCGAACCCGTCGCGATCCGGGCACCGGCCATGACCACCGAGTCGGTGACCTCGGTGCCGGCCGCCACCACCGCGCCCGGGCCGATCATCGAGCGGGACACCTTGGCGTCGGCATCGATGCGGGCTCCCGGGTCGATGCCCGGTTCGAAGCCACCTCGCAGGCCGTCGAGCAGGTCGAGGTTGGCCTGCAGGTAGGCCGCGGGCGTGCCGGCGTCGATCCAGTACGCGTCGGACTGGACGCCGAAGAGCTGGCCTCGCTCCACCAGCCCGGGGAAGGTCTCTCGCTCGATCGACACCTTGCGGTCCCGAGGGATCGACGCGATGACCGCCGGCTCGAGCACGTAGGTCCCGGCGTTGATCCAGTTGCTGGGCGCCGTGCCCGGGTCGGGCTTCTCGATGAACGCCTCGACGCGACCGTCGTCGTCGATCGGCACGACGCCGTAGCGGGAAGGGTCCTCGACCGGGGTCAGCGCGATCGTCGCCTCGCCGCCCAACGCGTCGTGACGCGCCCACAGCGCGGCCACGTCCAGGTCGGTGAGCACGTCGCCGTTGACCGCCAGCACCCGCTCCTCGAGACCCGCAGCGCTCGCCGCGAACGCGATGGCGCCCGCCGTGTCGAGCGGTTCCGGTTCGACCGCGTAGACCAGCCGCACGCCGCTGCACACGCCGTCGGGGAACTCCGAGGTGAACGCGTCCGGCTGGTAGCCCAACGACAGCACGACCTCGTCGACGCCGTGCTCGCCGAGCTTGCCGACGACCCGCTCCAGCATCGTGACGGCGCCGACGGGCAGCATCTGCTTCGGGGCACGCAAGGTCAACGGTCGGAGGCGGGTGCCGAACCCTCCGACCAGGACGATCGCCTTCACCGCTCAGCCAGCGGGCTCGGTGCTGGTCGGCGCCTCGGTGGCGGGCGGAGCGGTGGTCGTGGCCCCGGGTGCCGTGGTGGTGGTGAACTCGGTGGAGCCCTCCTCCGGCGGCGTCTCGAGATCGATCGGGTTGGCGAGCGCCTCGACCGACGGGGGCAGCGCCACCTCGGTGCCCTTGGGCACGAAGGCCAGCACGAAGGTCTGGCCGTCCTCGGTGAAGCGGGTCGTCGCGATGTCGGAGGTGATGACCTCGGGATCGGTGGCGTCGGTCGCCTGCGGCGGCCACACGTACAGCGCCACCCGGCCCGCTTCCTTCTTGCCGTCCTCGTCCTCGCAGTCGTCACCGTTGGTGTAGGTGGTGCCGTCGGGCAGCGTCAGCGAGTCGTCGGTGACCTCGATGCCCGTCTGGTCCGCGAAGACCTGGAAGGTGGCGTTCTCGCCCGCGGCAGCACCGACGAAGGGGTGGATGTGGATCAGGCCGTCCTGGTGGGTGTGGATGCCCTTGGTGTCGGGCCCGGCGTCGCCGGGGTTGTCCTGGAGCTGACCGCAGATGTCGAGGCCGAACGCTGCGTGCCAGTGGTCCTGGTTGGCCACCGGTGCCTCGTCGGCGGCAGCCGAACGCTCACCTCGGGCGAAGAACACCAGCACCGATCCCACGATCAGGATGCCGATGATCAGGGCCGGATACCCGAGGTTGCGGCGCTGACCCGGCGCACGGCTGACGCCGGCCTGCTGGACACGCTTGATCTTCTTCGCTGACGACGCCTTGCCCATACTGGCGCCCACGGTAGTCGCCCCACCTGACGGATCCGAACCGGGGCGCCCACCCACCTCGGACGGGGCTCAGCTGCGGCGGTCGCGCCGCCGCCGGGCCACGGCGTCGAACAGGCGCTCGTAGGCGGCTCCGACGGCCGCCGGCGACACCCAGCCCTCGACGAACTCGCGTCCCGCGCGTCCCATGGCGGCTCGGCCGACGGGGTCGGCGAGCAGCTCGTCGAGCGCCGCGCAGAAGGCGTCGGGATCCTCGGGCTCGACCGAGACGCCGGCGCCGGCGCGCTCGATCGTGGTCGCCACCTCGGTGCCGGCGTCGACGCTCGCCAGCACCGGGCGACCGGCGGCGAGGATCGAGTAGAGCTTCGACGGCACGCTGGAGCGGGCCAGGCCGGTGCGGAGCGGCACCAGGTGCAGGTCGCCGGCGGCGAGCACCTCCGGCAGGCGGTCCCGGGGCTGCATGGGGACGAAGCGCACGTTGTCCATGCCCTCGGCCTGCTCGCGCAGCCGCTCGAGCGCGGAGCCACCCCCGTTGATCACGAACACGAGGTCGTCGCGGTCGCGGTGGCGCCGCGCCGCCTCGACCACCAGGTCCAGCGACTGCGACAGCCCGACGTTGCCGGCGTACATCACCACGGTGCGACCGCTGAGCCCGTACTCACGGCGGTAGCCGTTCTCGGGATCCGCCGGCGCGATGCGCTCGGTGTCGACGAAGTTGGGGATCACCACGACGCGCTCGGGCCGCTTGCCGCGCAGCTTGGTCGCGACGTTGTCCCGGAGGTCGTCGCTGAGCACCGTCACTGCGTCGGCACGGCGGTACAGGAAGCGCTCGAGCCACGACGCCGCGGCGATCACCCGGGGATCGGTGATCGCACCGAGCTCGACGGCCACGTCGGGGAAGACGTCCTGGATGTTGAACACGAACGGCGATCGTCGGGTGGCGGCGGCCAGCCACCCCGCGACGCCGAGCGGAAGGGGCGGCGACATGACCATCACGGCGTCGGGCCGTCTGCGGGTGATCAGCCCGGCGATGGTCGCGAGACCGGTGAAGCCGGCGAACGCCACCGCTCGCGCGGGGATGTTCGTCTTGTCGGTCGGGAACGGGTGCAGGCGCGTGATGCGGCCCCAGGGGGTGCGCTCGGTGCGCCACAGCCGACCACCCCAGCCCGGCTCGACGCGGTGGTCGCGGTACCAGGGCAACGAGGTGACGATGTGCAGCTCGTGTCCGAGGTCGGCGAGCGCGTTCGCGATCGAGGTCATGACCTCGCCGGTGGGGGCCACGTCCGGTGCGTAGTGGGGGCAGAGGATCAGCAGCTTCATGGCGAGGAGGTCACGCGGGGAGTGCGGCCCGGTAGGCGGTCATCAGCGCTGCCGCGGTCCGCTCCGGGGTGAACCGGGCCACACGGTCGCGGCCAGCGCCGACGCGTGCTGCTCGGGTGCGCTCCGACATCGTGAGCACAGCCTGCATGGCCCCGGCCCACGCTGTCACATCGTCGGGATCCACCAGGTCCTCGGGGCTCGAGACCTCCGGCAGCGAGCCCGCACGGGCGACCACGACGGGTCGATCTCGCGCCATGGCCTCGAGCACCGGCAGCCCGAACCCCTCGTAGCGCGAGGGCACCACCACCGCGCTCGCGGCGGCGTAGAGCGCGTCGAGCGTGGCGACGTCGACACGTCCCGGGCGCAGGACCCGGTCGGCCAGGCCGAGCCGGCGGATCCGCTCCTGCACCTGCGGCTCGTCCGGCCCCACCCCGCCGGTGAGCACCAGCGACGCAGCCGCGGCCGGCCCGTCCAGGCGGGCGAACGCCTCCAGCAGCACCAGGTGGTTCTTGTGCGGGTAGGTGATCGCCGGATAGAGCAGGAACGGCCCGTCGGGCACCGACGCCGGCGGCGTGGCAGCCGTTGTGGCGGCGGGCGCGACCGCACGAGGTGTCCACGGCACGACGTGCACCTTGGATGCTGGCACGCGCAGCAGCTCGACGACACGGCGAGCCGTGAACTCGCTGGGCACGCACACCACCCGCGCGGCGCGAGCGGAGCGTCCGAGCATGGCTCGAAGGTACGTCCGCTTGGTCCGCGAGAAGTTCTGCGGGAGGTCGAGGGGCTGCAGGTCGTGGATGGTCACGACCGTGGCGCCGGGATGCACCAGCGGCACCGTGCCCCCGGCGTGGTGCACCACGTCCGCGCCGACCGAGCGGGTCCGAGCGGCGAGCCAGGTCTGCTCGGCGAGCACCCGACGTGCCTTGTCGGCGCCGTCGAGCGGTGCCACCTCGGTCGGCAGCGCCGCGACCAGGTCGGGGTGGGCGTCCAGGAACGGCTCGAGCACCGCGAGGCGGAGCCGAAGGTCCGACGGCGCTGCGGCGACCACCGCCCGCAGCGCGTCGGTGACCGACTCCTCGCTGCCGCCGACCACCCCGGGCACCAGCCACAACAGGTTGACCAGGACGGTGCTCGGCGATCGGTCCGCTTCCCCCGAGGTCACCTGCCCAGGACCTCTCGGTAGACCTGCCGCGTCGCTGCCGCCGCGTCGCTCCAACGGTGCTCCGCCGCGCGACGACGACCTCGCTCGACCAGCTCGGCCGCCGCGGATCGGTCGTCGAGCAGTCGGGCGATCGCCGCCGCCGATGCCGAGCGGTCGTGGGGATCGACGAGCAACGCCGCGTCGCCCGCCACCTCGGCCGTCGCGGTGCCCGACGAGGTGACCACGGGCGCGCCGGCCGCCATGGCCTCCAGCACCGGCAGCCCGAACCCCTCCTCGAAGGAGGGGAAGCAGAAGACCTCGGCGCCGGCGTACAGCGCGGTCAGGTCGTCGGCGGGCACGTGACCCAGCAGTGCGACCGGTCCGGCCAGCGCCTGGTCGAGCGGGGCCGGCACCTCGCCCCAGCCTGCCGGCCCGACGACCGCGAGCGTCACGTCCGGCCGGTCGATCGCCGCCATGGCCGCCATGGCACCGGCCAGGTTCTTGCGGGGCTCCAGGGTGCCGACCACCAGCACGTACGGTCCGCGCAGCTGGTAGCGGCGCCGCACGTGCGCCACCCGCGCCGGCTCGACCACCACCGGATCCGAGCCCCAGGGCACCACGTGGAGCCGGGCGTCCTCCACACCCTGCGCCGTGCACGCAGCGGCCACAGCGTGGCTCGGCACCATGATCGCCTCCGCCTCGTCGAGCACCCAGCGCAGACCCTCGCGCATGAGCTTCGCGCCACGGTCGGTGAAGCTCTCGGGTCGGCTCAGCGGGAACAGGTCGTGCACCGTCGCCACCATGGGCACCGCGCCGATGCCGACGCGCATGGGGACCGTCACGTGGACCAGGTCGACCGCGCCGGCCGCCGCCACGACCTCGGGCCGCCCCCACCGCGCCCAGCTGTCGTAGAGCAGGGGCAGGGGCAACGGCATGACCACCGGCCGCACGCCGGCCGGCAGCGACGGGTGACTCGCGGTGGACGTGGCCCGCAGCGTGCGTGGGTGGCGCAGGTCGCCACGCGCCAGCACGGCGCTCAGCTCGAGCCCGCCGGCGGCGGCGAGCTCGTCGAGCAACCGCAGCACCGACGTCGCCGTGCCGCCCGGGACCCGGTGGGCGATCTGGGTCAGCGTGAGGGCCACCCGCGGCTCGAGGGACATCCGGGGAGTCTCGCGCACCGCCCCGACGGACCCGTTCCGCAGGCGGTACGGTGTCCGACCGATGGACTCCGGCCTCGACAACCGACAGGCGCTCGACGACCGACACGTGCTCGTCACCGGCGGCAGCGGCTTCCTCGGCAACGCGGTGCTGAACGCCCTGGGCACCCGGCAGGTCGGACGGCTCTCGGCGCCGTCGTCGTCCGACTACGACCTGCGCCGGTTCGATGCCGTGGAGTCGATGTTCACCGACCTGCAGCCCGACCTGGTGATCCACCTGGCTGCCCGCGTCGGCGGCATCGGGGCGAACATGGCCCGCCCCGGCGAGCTGTACCTGGACAACCTGCTGATGGGCACGTTCGTGCTCGACGCCGCGCGTCGCCACGGCACCGCCAAGACCGTGATGATCGGCACGATCTGTTCGTATCCGAAGCACACGCCGGTGCCGTTCAGCGAGGACTCGCTCTGGCACGGCTACCCGGAGGAGACCAACGCGCCGTACGGCGTCGCCAAGCTCGCCCAGCTGACCCAGCTGCAGGCCAACCGCGACGAGTACGGCCAGTCGGCGATCTACCTGCTGCCGACCAACCTGTACGGGCCCGGCGACAAGTTCCACCCTGCGGTGAGCCACGTCATCCCGGCCCTGGTCAAGAAGTGCGTCGACGCGACCGAGTCGGGTGCGCGCCACATCGACGTGTGGGGCACCGGCTCGGCGAGCCGCGAGTTCCTCTACGTCGAGGACGCCGCCGAGGGCATCGTGCTGGCGGCGGAGCGCTACGACGGCAGCGAGCCGGTCAACCTCGGCACCGACGAGGAGATGCCGATCAAGGACCTCGTGTCGATCATCTGCGAGCTGACCGGCTTCGACGGCGAGGTGCGCTGGGACACCACCAAGCCCGACGGCCAACCCCGCCGCCGGGTGGACCCCAGCCGCGCTCGGGACCACTTCGGCTTCCAGGCGCGCGTGGCGTTCCGCGAAGGCCTGCGCCGCACGATCGACTGGTACCGCGCCAACCGCGAGCTCGCCGAGTCACGGGACCACTGACGGTCCCGCAGCGTCAGGGTCAGGCCCTGCCGATGCCGCGGTAGACGAAGCCGCGACGCTCCAGCGCCAGGCGGTCCACCACGTTGCGGGTGTCGACGATGCGCGGGGCCGCGAGCGCGTCCGCCACACGGTCCAGGTCGAGGCGGCCGAACTCCGGCCACTCGGTGAGCACCACGAGGGCCTCCGCACCCTGACAGGCGGTGTAGGCGTCGCCGGCGACCTCGAGGCCCTCCACGACGTCGGCGCCCTTGTCGACCTCGGGGTCGTAGGCGGTGACCGAGGCGCCCGAGCTGATCAGTCGCTCGACGATCTCGATGGCCGGTGAGTCGCGCAGGTCGTCGGTGTGCGCCTTGAACGTGAGGCCCCACACCGCGATGCGTCGACCGTTGACGGGTCCGCCGAGGACCTCCTCGGTCTTGCGGACGACCCGCTCGAACTGCTGGCGGTTCACCGACACGACGTCCTTGAGCAGGGAGAAGTCGTAGTGCGCGTCCTCGGCGATGCGGATCAGGGCGCTGGTGTCCTTCGGCAGGCAGCTCCCGCCCCAGCCCGGGCCCGGCTGCAGGAACCGTGCACCGACCCGGCTGTCGAGGCCCAGGCCCTTGACCACGTCGTCGATGTCGGCGTCGACCGCCTCGGCCACCGCCGCGATCGCGTTCACATAGCTCAGCTTCAACGCGAGGAAGGCGTTGGAGGCGTACTTGATCAGCTCGGCCGACGCCGGATCGGTGACCAGCAGGGGCGCGGAGAGCCGCAGGTGCAGCGCCGCGACGCGGAAGGCCACCTCCTCGTCGTCGGCGCCGACGACGACCCGCTCGGGGTTCAGGAAGTCGGACACGGCGTGGCCTTCGCGGAGGAACTCCGGGTTGGACACCACGTGGACGTCGTCGCGCCCGAGTGCATCGCCGACCACGCGCGTCGAGCCGACCGGCACCGTCGACTTGTTGATGATCACGGTGCCCGGCGCCAGGTGGGGGCTGATCTCACGGGCGGCCGCCTCGATGAAGCTCAGGTCCGCCGAGCCGTCGGCGCCCTGGGGGGTGGGCACGCACAGCAGCACGAACTCGGCACCGACGACCCCACCGGCCACGTCGGAGGTGAAGCGCAGCCGTCCCGCGCCCCGACCCTCGGCGACGATCTCGGCCAGCCCGTCCTCGGCGATCGGCATGACCCCGGACTCGATCATGGCGACCTTGTCGGGGTTGTTGTCGATGCAGGTGACGTCGTGTCCCAGATGCGACAGGCACGAGCCCGTCGTCAGCCCGACGTACCCGGTGCCCACCACTGCGATCCTGCTGCTCATCGTGCTCGCTCTCGTCCGCTCGCCACCACCGGCGCCCGCCCGGGCAGGCCCAGGCCGAGGAGATGACCATGGTACCGGCGCGCGTCCGGATGCGACCCTTGGATCAGCGGCAGGTCGCGGCCTTGGCGGGGTCGGTCGGGACCACACCGGGCACCGACGTCGACGTGGTCGTCGTCGCGGACGGGCCCTCGGTCGGCTCGACCGAGGTGTCGTCGGTCGGCTCCTCGGTGGTGGGGCCGCTGTCGGGCGCCGGCGCGGAGGTGGCGGGGAGCAGATCGGCCGGCAGCTGGTCGACCGGGAGCGCCTCGGCACGCACCGCCGGCACGTCGCGCCCGACCGACAGCACGACGCGGGAGCCCGAGATCTCCTCGTCGAGCTCGAACTGCGGCAGCTCCTCGAGCTGGGCGGCGAGCAGCAGTGCCGCGTCGCGACCCCGCGGGCCGTAGGTGATGGTGGTCCGCTGCCCCACCCTCGACTCGAAGGCGTCGGCGTCGAACCCGGCGGCGTCGAGCTGGTCGGAGATCGCCTGCACCTGGGGGTCGTCGAGATCGCCCTCGACGTCGACGATCACGGCGCCCGGCGTCAGCGGTGCGCCGGGGTCGACGCCGCGGAACTGCTCGAGCAGCGGCTCGGCGGCCTCCCAGTCGATGGACTGGTAGGCGACGCCGCCCCGCGGGTCGGCGTAGGTGGGGATCTGCTGGGAGACCAGGGCGTCCGGATTGAAGTTCTGGAACTCGGTCACCAGCGTGAGGATCGTGCCGATGTCGAGCGTGTCGTCCATGCGCACCGCCGCAGCGGCGGCGTTGACCACCCCGACCGCCGTCGACGGGTTGCGCACGCCCTTGTCGGACGCACGACGCAACGACCGCTTGATGAAGTCCTGCTGACGGGTGATGCGTCCCAGGTCGCCGGTGCCGTCGGTCTCCCACTCGTCGTCGACGAGGTACTCGAAGTGCCGGGAGCGGGCGTAGGCCAGCGCCTGGTCGGGCGCCAGGATCTTGCAGCCGGGCGTGTCGACCACGAGCCCCGTGTTGCGGTCGCGCACCGGCGTGGTGAAGTACACCGGCACGCCGCCGAGCACGTCGACCAAGCCGCGGAACGAGCGGAAGTCCACCTCGACGTAGTTGTCGATCGAGATGCCGAAGTTTCGCTTGATGGTTTGCACCAGGTTCTGCGGACCGTCGGTGCCGGCGATCGCGGTGTTGATGCGATCCATGCCCCAGTCCGGCGCCACGGCCACACGGCTGTCGCGCGGGATGGACAGCAGCTTGGCGGTGCCGTCACGGGGGTCGACACGCAGGATCATGATGACGTCGGCGAGCTTGCCCAGCCCCTCGCGGCCCTCGGTCACCGGGTCGTCGGGATCGAGCCCCTCGTCGGAGTCGGTGCCGATGATCAGGAAGTTGCGCGGCTCGGTCACGTCCGGCGCGGGCGTGAGCGCCGAGCCGATGTCGACCACGGGCACGTCCTCGATCGTCGAGCGCACCTCGGACAGCAGCGCCGCTGCGGCGAGGCAGGCCACCACCAGCACCACGTTGGTGGCGAGCAGCAGCCGCTGGGGCCAGCTTCGGTGGGCGCGACGGGTCCGCGGGCGGGGCACGGCGCAGACGGTACCAGCGGCGCCACCGCGCCCCGGGGCACGCACCGGGTGCCACCCGAGCCGACGTTCAGGTCGGGCACGGGTCGTACACTTCCCACATCGTGGCCGACCACTCCGACAGCACGGCAGCGCCCGACGCGACGGCGGCGCCCGACAGCGCCGCCGAGCCGCTCGCGGTCGTCGGAGGCCGGCTGTGCACCGACCTGGTCGAGGTGACCTCGGACCTGTCCGCGCTCGACGGCGAGGGCTTCTGGGCCGTCGTGCTGCCCTTCGACGGACCACCGGTGTGTGCTCGCTTCGCCACCGTCCGCCCTGCCCGGCCCTGGCCCGGCGATCCGTGGCACGGACCCGACGAGGGCGGCTGGACCTCGAGCCTCGACCACGACGCGTTCGTGGACGGGGTGCGGCGGATCCGCGAGGAGATCGCTGCGGGCGACGTCTACCAGGTCAACCTGACCCGGCGGCTGCGCGCCCCGCTCCCCCGCCCGCTGCCGGGCCGCTCGACCGACATCGCCGCGCTGGGGGCTGCGCTGGCGGTCGGCAACCCGGCGCCGTTCTCGGCCGTGGTCCGACTGCCCGAGCACGGGGTCCAGGTCGCCAGCGCCTCGCCCGAGCGGTTCCTGTCCCGACGTGGTGACCGGCTCTGGTCCTCGCCCATCAAGGGCACCGCCGCCACCCAGGAGGGCTTCCTGGCCAAGGACCGAGCCGAGAACGTCATGATCGTCGACCTGGTGCGCAACGACCTGGGCCGTGTGTGCCGGTGGGGCTCGGTGCACGTGCCGTCGCTGCTCGACGTCGAGGCCCACCCCGGCTTGTTCCACCTGGTGAGCACCGTCGAAGGTCGGTTGCGCCCGGGCCTGGGCTGGGCCGACGCGATCGACGCGACGTTCCCGCCGGGCTCGGTGACGGGCGCCCCCAAGTTGGCGGCATCCGCGAGCATCGCCCGTCTGGAGCCGGTCCCGCGGGGCCTGTACTGCGGAGCGATCGGCTGGGTCGACGCCGACCGTGTCGAAGGCGACCTGAACGTCGCGATCCGCACCTTCTGGATCGAGGAGGGCGAGTTGAACTTCGGCACCGGTGGCGGCATCACCTACGACTCCGACCCCGAGGGCGAGTGGCGAGAGACCGAGCTCAAGGCACAGCACCTGCTGCGGGTCGCCGCCGGACGCAGCGCCGAACCGATGGGCGTGACCCGATGAGCGCGGATGCCACCGACGTGGCCGGCCGACTCGTCGTGTGGCTCGACGGCCGCCTGGCCGACCCGGCGACGGCGTCGGTGCACTGGTCCGATCACGGTCTCACCGTCGGCGACGGCGTGTTCGAGACCATCGAGCTGCGAGCCGGCGAGCCGTTCGCCCTGCGACGGCACCTGGACCGACTCGAGGTGTCGGCGGCCGGACTGCTGCTGCCCCCGCCCGATCGGGCACTGGTGCAGGCCGCGGTGCGACAGGTGGCCGAGGCGTGGGGGCCCGGGCCCGGGCGCCTCCGCATCACCTTCACCGCAGGGCCGGGACCGATGGGTTCGAACCGCGACGGGGCCACCCCGACGCTCGTGGTCGCGGCGGCTCCCATGCACGTGCAGACCGAGCCCACCGACGTCGCGGTGGTGGCTGCGACCCGCAACGAACGCGGCGCCCTGGCAGGCCTGAAGACCACGTCGTACGCCGAGAACGTCGTGGCGCTGGCGATCGCGGCGGCGCAGGGCTGCTCCGAGGCGCTCTTCGCCAACACCCGGGACGAGCTCTGCGAGGGGACCGGATCGAACGTCTTCGTCGTGCTCGACGACGAGCTGATCACCCCACCGCTCGACTCGGGTTGCCTCGCGGGCGTCACCCGAGCGCTGCTGCTCGAGGCGCTCGCAGCCGCCGGCCGACCGGCGGTCGAGGCTCCCGTGCCGATGCAGCGCCTGGACGAGGTCACCGAGGCGTTCCTGGTCTCGACCGGGCGTCACGTGCAGCCGATCCGCCGCATCGGCGAACGCCGGCTGCCCTCGTGCCCCGGTCCGTTCACCGAGGTCGCCGCCGAGGTGTGGCGGCACGCGGTCGCCCACACGATCGACCCCTGAGGATCGGGCCGCAGGGCATCGGGTCGCTCAGCCGGGACGCAGGTGCACCACGTCGCCGACGGTCACGACGTGCTCGACCCCCTCGTCGGAGCGCACCACCAGCGCACCCGACGGGTCGAGCGCCGCCGCGGTGCCGACCAGCTCGCCCACCGGCAGCTCGACGCGGACCCGCCGACCGAGCGTGACGCACCGCGCCGAGTACTGCGCCAGCAACGCCTCGCAACCCGCCGCCGTGTCGAGCCCCGAGCACCAGCTGTCGAAGCGGGTGAGCAGCTCCACGACGAGGTCGTCGCGAGCGACATGTGCGCCGAGCAGGTCGACCGACGTCGCGGTCGCCACCAGCTCCGCAGGGAAGCCGACGTCGGCCCACGCCAGGTTGACCCCGATGCCGACCACGACGGCGTCACCGCCCTCGCCCGTGCCGAGCTCGGAGAGCAGGCCGCCGAGCTTGGCGTCCGCCCCGTCGGGACCCGCACCCGGGGCGACCAGGTCGTTGGGCCACTTCAGACCGAGGCGCAGCCCCGTGAGGTGCTCGAGTGACTGCAGCGCTGCCAGACCCATGGCGCTGCCCAGCAGGTGCGCTCCACGTTCGGGGAAGGGCGGGCGCACCAGCACGCTCATCAGCAGCGAGGCGCCGGCGGGCGCTGTCCAGTGCCGCTCCAGACGGCCACGACCGGCGTCCTGCACGTCGGCCACCAGGGTCTGCTCCCCAGCTCCCGCACGGGCCGCGGCCAGCAGATCGGCGTTGGTCGATCCGGTCCGCTCGACCCGACGGACCTGGGCGAACCGGGTGCCCTCGAGGGCCGCTTTGGCGCTGTCGTCGCTCACGGGGGAAAGATAGGGCGTGTTTTCCAAGGTACTCATCGCCAATCGTGGAGAGATCGCCGTCCGGGTCATCCGGGCCTGCCGTGAGCTGGGTGTCTCCACCGTCGCCGTCTACTCCGACCTCGACCGGGACGCGCTGCACGTGCGGCTCGCGGACGAGGCCTACGCACTGGGCGGTCAGACCGCTGCGGAGAGCTACATCGACGCCGACAAGATCCTCGACGTGATCCAGCGCTCCGGCGCCGAGGCCGTCCATCCGGGCTACGGCTTCTTCTCGGAGAACAGCGACTTCGCCAAGCGGATCACCGACATGGGCGTCGCCTTCATCGGTCCGCCGCCCTCGGCCATCGACGTCATGGGCGACAAGATCTCGGCCCGTCTCGCCGCCGAGAAGGTCGGGGTGCACGGCGTGCCCGGCACGACCGACATCATCACCGACCCCCAGCAGGTGCGCGACTTCGGTGCGGAGTTCGGCTACCCCGTCGCGATCAAGGCCGCCTACGGCGGCGGCGGTCGCGGCATGAAGGTGGTCGCCTCGGAGGACGAGGTCGACGCGGCGCTCGAGTCGGCCCAGCGCGAGTCGCTCGCCTACTTCGGTCGCGACGAGTGCTACATGGAGCGCTACCTGACCGGTCCCCGCCACGTCGAGGTCCAGGTCATGGCCGACACGCACGGCAACGTCGTGTACCTGGGCACCCGTGACTGCTCGGCCCAGCGCCGCCACCAGAAGCTCATCGAGGAGGCCCCGGCGGCCGACATCCCGCCGGCGATCATCGCCGAGATGGGCGAGGCCGCCTGCGCCGTCGCCCGTGGCTGCGACTACGTCAACGCCGGCACGGTCGAGTTCCTGTACCAGGACGAGTCCTTCTACTACCTGGAGATGAACACCCGTCTGCAGGTCGAGCACCCCGTCACCGAGCTGGTGACCGGCGTCGACCTGGTCGAGCTCCAGCTGCGCGTCGCCTCCGGCGAGGCGCTGCCGTTCACCCAGGACGAGGTGCGCATCGAGGGCCACGCCATCGAGTGCCGCATCAACGCCGAGGACCCGGCCCAGGGCGCGTTCCTGCCGTCCCCCGGCCCGATCACCACGCTGCGCGTGCCCTCCGGCTTCGGCACCCGCTGGGACGGTGGCTACGAGGCGGGCGACGAGATCAGCCAGTACTACGACAACCTGGTCGGCAAGCTCTGCGTGTGGGGCCGCACCCGCGAGGTCGCCATCTCCCGCATGATCCGCGCGCTCGAGGAGTTCGAGGTCGAGGGCATCGCCACGGTCAAGGACGCCGATCTGGCGATCCTGCGCCACCCCGACTTCGTGGCGAACACCCACTCGACCAAGTGGGTCGAGGACACCCTCGACCTGAGCGGCATCGGTGGCGCGGCCGGCGCTGCCGAGGGCGCCGACGCGGAGCCCAAGGTGCGTCGCGACGTCGACGTCGAGGTCAACGGCAAGCGATTCGCCGTGTCCATGTACGTGCCCGAGTCCCAGCTGGCGCCCGTCGCCTCGGGCTCGGCTCCCACCAAGGCACGACCCAAGCGCGGCGGCGCCGGCGGCGGAGGCGGCGCCGTGGCGGGCAGCGGCAAGATCGCCGTGCCCATGCAGGGCACCATCGTGAAGGTCCTCGTCGAAGCGGGCCAGACCGTCGCCAAGGGCGACCCCGTCGTGGTGCTCGAGGCCATGAAGATGGAGAACAACGTCGCGTCGGACGTGGACGGCACCGTGACCGAGGTCAAGGCCGAGCCGGGTCAGTCGGTCACCGCCGGCGAGGTCGTCGTCGTCATCGAGCCCGCCGAGGGCTGAGCGTCAGGTCCGTCGCAGCGCGATGTTCTGGTAGCCGAGCGAGGCCAGCTCGTCGGCGGACACCGGGCGGATCGTGCCGGGCGCCTCGAACACGTGGGCCGTCAGGTGCAGCGACTCGATCGCTGCACCGAGCCCGGCTGCTGAGCTGCCGGCCTGTTCGGCCTGCTCGGGGCTCCACTCCATGATGATCAGGGGGTTGAAGCGCTCGACGATGCCGGACATCCCGGCGAGCACCATCGACTCGGCCCCTTCGACGTCGATCTTGACCACGTCGAGTCGGTCGAGCTCGCCGAGGAGGTCGTCGAGCGGCAGGGTCGGCACCTCGAAGGCCTCCGACTCCGGCTCACCCAGCGCGAGGCGCTCGTCCTCGCTGATCCGGGTGACGCTGGTGTTGCCGCTGCGTCCCGGGCGCCGGTGAAGGGTCAGCGTGCCGGTCCGGTCCGACACCGCCATGTTGCGGGCGTCCACGACCTTCTCGCACCAGTTGATCGCGACGTTGGCCCGGAGGATCTCGTGGATCGTCGGATCGGCCTCGAACGCGATCGTGCGGCCGCGCCACGCCCGCCGCGCCATCAGGCAGCTGTAGTAGCCGACGTTGGCACCGACATCGAGGCAGACCGCGTCCTCGGGCAGCTCTCGCAGGAGGTAGTTCGTGGTGAGCGTCTCGTACTCGCCGTGCACGACGAACTGGGGCATGAGCAGCTGGTCGTCGGCGGGGAACAGGTAGTTGAGGCCCAGGTGGCGACATCCGACCAGCACGCGATCACCGAGCGTGGTGACCTTGGACGCCCACAGCCAGTCGGTGCGCTGGTCGACCCGGTCCGACAGCGCGCGCACCTGCTCGCCGGTGGCGATGGACGACTCGAGCGCGTCCAGGCGTCGCTCGATGCGGTCCAGTCGCTGCAGCACCGGCGCCGCCAACGCGCGGGCCATCGATCGCACTCTGTCGTTCTGCACGTCCACGTCCTCGATCTCAGTCCGAGCCAGCTCCGGCAGGTGTGGCCCCGACCAGCCGGGACACCGCAGCGAGCAGCCGCGAACGATAGCTCTCCGTGCCGAAGTGCTCGACGTGCGCACAGCAGCGCTCGTCCGGACCCGCGGCGACCGGGTCCTCGTCGCGGATCTCCGCCAGCACCTCGGCGAGCGCCGCGCCGAAGGCGTCGGGATCGTGGACCGGGGCGACCCTGCCGCACGGGCCGACGGTGTGCGGCAGGGCGCCCGCGTCGCTGGTCAGCACCCGACACCCGGCGGCGAGCGCCTCGATCACCGGCACGCAGAAGCCCTCGTGCCAGGACGCCGAGACGAACAGGTGCGACTGGCGGTACAGCGAGCGGAGGTGGTCCGTTGCCGGATCCTCGACGATCTCGACCTCGACGTGGGACGGCACCTCGGCGATGGCCGCGCGAAGCCGGGCGAGGAACTGTCGGCTCGAGAACCTCAGGCTGCCGACGAGGGACAGCGAGACGGGCCCGACGGCGGCCGGCACGTGCTGCATCGACGCCACCAGATCCAGGAGGCCCTTCGCCTCGACGAACCGCCCGACCGTCAGCATGCGCAGCAGGGACCCGGGCTCCGGCACGCTCCGACAGTGCGGGGTGTCGGCGGCCGGCACCCGCAGCTCCATCAGTCGGAGCACCTCCGGCGCCACGTCGCAGGACCGCAGCAGCTCCACGCCGTTGTACGGCGAGTCGAGCCACACCTCCACCGAGCGGTCCGCGATGCTCAGCTGCGCGAGGCTGGACGCCGAGACCTCGCGGGCGGCACCGTCGAGCAGCTCGGGCGGCGTGACGTTGTGGAAGTGGGTCACGGCGGGAGGACCGCCCTGCAGCAGCAGCGCGTTGAACAGGTCGTAGCCGACACCGAAGTGGAAGATCGCGAGGTCCGCGCCCACGTAGCCGTGGTGGTTGGCCAGCGCCCACGAGGTCGGCACCACCGTGACCTCGTCGCGGTCCGGCCCCTCGGCGTGCATCGCGAAGACGACCACCTCGTGGCCGGCGGCGCGCAGGATCTCGGCCTGGTCCCGCAGGGCGTTCGAGATCGCGTCGTGCTCGACGCAGACACCGGAGACGACCGCGATGCGCCACGGTCTCACCTCAGCTTCGCTCCCTGGCACTGCCCTTCCTCTCCTCGCAGAACGGTTGCGGATCCAGCTCGTCGCACCCGCGGTGTCACGGGTCCGGGTCGACCACCACGATCGCGGCCAGGACCACCGCGGCGTCGCCCACCACCTCCAGCTCGACGGCCGTGGCACCTGCGGGGAGGTGCAGGTGACGGAACTCCACGTCCGTCACCGGGGAGCCGATCACCTCGGACCCATGGTGGAGCTCGATCGACGACGGCGCCCCCGCCCCGGCCACGACCACCGTCGCTCGGCCCGGCGGGACCGCCAGCCCGACGACGGCACCGGGGGCCAGCAGCTGGCCGACGCTGCCGTCGGGCAGCGCCACCAGGTCCGAGTCCTCGACGGCCCACGCGTCGCCGGGGCGATCGGCTCGGACCGAGGCGAACAGGCGCTCGAAGCGGTCCACCATCGCCTCTGCGGTGAAGTGCTCCTCGAACCGGGTGCGGCCGGCCTCGCCCATCGCACGCGCCGCAGCCGGATCGTCGATCAGACCGAGCACGGCCGCTGCGAGCGCATCCGGGTCCTCGTCGCAGAGCACGCCGGTGACGCCGTCCACGACGACCTCGTCGGCGCCGCTGCCACGAAGGGCCACGACCGGTGTGGCGTGGGCCATCGCCTCGACGTACACGAGCCCGAAGGACTCGAACCGGCTCGGCAGCACGGCGACGTCGGCGCGGCGGCGCAGCTGCTGCAGCTGGGCGTCGTCGACGACGCCCAGGAACGACACCGCGCCCGAGCGCACCAGGTCGGGATGCTCGGCCTCGAACGAGGCGCGCATGGTGACGCCGCCGGCGCCGGGGATCGCATCGTCTCCGACGACGGTGAGGTGCACGTTGCCGTCGGCCGCCAGGATCCGCGGCGCCGCCGCCAGCAGCAGGTCGGCGCCCTTGCGCTGCTCGAGACGGCCGACGAAGAGCAGCTCGGTCCGGCGCTCGGCACTTCCCTCCGTCGCCTGCTCGGCCGCGTGCGACGCGTCCTGGGCTGCGGCGGCGCCGCTGCCCAGCGGGACCACGAAGCGTGCCCGCTGCTCGAACTCGACGCCGGAGGAGGCCGCGACCGACGAGGCCACGTGCTCACCGTTGACCTGCACTGCGTGCGCGGCTCGGTGCGCCCACGCCTCCAGCGACTCGATCGCCTCCACGGTGGCGGTGTCGAGACCGATCGAGTCGGGCTGGGTCGCCCGGACCACCGAGAACGGCGTGGTGTAGCCGCACACGATCGGCAGGCTCGTGGCGGCGTGGACCCCGACCCACTCGACGTCCCAGATCGAGGCGAACACCGCGTCCACCGGGCGCTCGCGAGCGATCCGCAGGACCTCCTCGGCGACGGGGCCCGCGTTGTCCCACAGCGGAGCGGGCACCGGCGGCAGGTGTGCGGGCGGTGCCGTGGTCGCCTGCTTCACGACCCGGTGGATCCACACGCCCGCCTCCAGGTCGACCCGGTCGTGTCCGCTGCCGGTGGTCACGATCCGCACCTCGTGGCCGCGGGCCGCGAGCCCGCGAGCGAGGTCGAGGAAGTAGCGCCCGACGCCACCCTGCTGCTCGGGCGGGAGCGTCCTGGTCAGGAACACCAGGCGGCGTCTCGGCGTGCTCGCCACGACGGTGGGGAACGGGTGCAGGTCCCGCTGCTCGAGCGATGCGGGATCGAGCAGTCGACGCCGGCCCCGCAACCCGTCCTCGAGGCCGGCCTGCCAGCCCGAGTCGATGGTGCGCAGCACCTGCGCGAGCCCGTCGTCGTCGATCGTGCCCGCCTGGCGGTGGCGCTGCCCGGTCTCGCGCTGCGCGGCGGCGAAGCGGACGTCGTCGGACATCACGTCGGTCCAGGGCCAGTGGTCGAGCCCGTTCACCAACGAGAAGTAGACCTTGTTCTTGACCACGCTGTGGAGGTCGGTCACGACCTTGGACCGCTGACGGATCGCGCTCGGGAGGTACTTGTGGTGCACTGCGGCACCGTCGAGGCCCCGCACCACCCATCCGGCGTCGACGATGCGCAGGCAGACGTCGGTCTCGTCCAGGAAGTAGTCGTACTGCTCGTCGAAGCCACCCACGGCGACGAGCGCGGCACGACGGAAGCTGGAGTTGCACCCGAGCATGGACGGGTAGCGGCTCGAGCCGGGGAAGCTGAAGTCGCCGGGGGGCATCTCGTCGAGCGTCTCGGTGTTGCCCAGCCGGTCGCTCAGCAGGTACCGGACCTGGAAGTTCCTCCCGGTGTGGTCGTAGACGAGGCCGCCGACCGCACCGACGTCCTCGGCGTCGTAACCGGCGCACAGCTCGTCGAGCCAGGTGGGCTCGGGCACGCCGTCGTCGTCGATGAACGCGACGACGTCACCGGCGGCGGCCGCGATGCCGATGTTGCGCGACTGCGACAGGTTCGCCGCCGGGCACCGTCGCAGCTCGACCTCGCCCGCCCACTGCGCGACGACGTCGTCGGTGTGGTCGGTGCACGGACCGCTGACGACGATCACCTCGAAGCGGGGATGGGTCAGCTGCGCACAGGCGCGCAGCGTCTCCGCCAGGCTGTCGGCGCGATCCAGCGTGTTGATGACGATCGAGACCGAGGTGGGAGCGGACATCGCCGGTCGTTCAACCCGGCCGCGTCGCCGCGATCTGGAACTCGCGGCAGTTGCCGTTCAGGCGGTCGTCGTCCTCGATGCGCACCTCCACCAGCCCGGCCCCGCGGAGCAGCTCCGTCAACGACTCGGTGGTGAACATGTTGAAGTGGAAGTCGCCCTCGTACTCCTGCCCGCCGAAGAACACCTCACGGAACTGCTCGAAGGGGATCTCGCCGTCCTGGTGACGCCGCACCATGGCCCCGGCGTCGGGGACGACCGCCCGGAAGGTGCCGCCCGGCGCCAGCATCGAGACCCAGTACGGCAGCAGACGACGCCGCAGCTGCTCGAGCGGGAAGTGCTCGAGCACGTGCGAGCTGAAGATCTCCCGGACCGTCGCCGCCTCGAACGGGAGCTCGTCCACCGGGGCGACCACGTCGACGCCGGGCAGCTCCCGCATGTCGACGTTGACGTAGTCGTCGAGGGGCACGTGGCCGCAGCCGAGGTTGAGGCGCAACCCGCGCTCGATCGCCGCCGCGACCTTGTCCTCGTCGAGCACGCGGGTCGCCGTCGCCGGGCGGTCCTGGACCGTCGACGAGTCCTCACCGCCGCCGTAGCGGAGCTCGAAGAGGACCTCCTTGCGCACCATCTCGACGCGGTCCCACAGCTGCGCGAGCTGGGGATCGACCCCGGAGCCGAGGTTCTGCCAGACCGCGTCGAGCTGTCGCTGGAGGTCCTGCTGCACGGTGTCGAGGTCCGCGCGGAGCTGACGCTGCGAGCCGTGACCCGACGCGATGGTGTTCAACACGTTCGGCAGGTGCTGCTCGAGCGCGTGCACCGCGGCGGTCAGGCTGCGCAGCGACTGCTCGTGGGACTCGAGCATCGCCTGCATCTCGTCCAAGCGCTGCTGCTGCGCGGCCACGAGCCGCTCGGTGCCGCCCGAGATCGCGCTGGCACCCGGCAGGCGCTTCAACGACTGCCTGAGGGATCGGTCCTCTGACATCTGGATCTCCTTGGTCACCGGACTGTCGGGGCGGTCATGTGCGGTCCCGCTCGATCATGGAGGTGATGATCCCATCGATGCGTCGGTGCAGCTCGTCGTGGGAGTCCTCGGTGCGCTCGCGCCACGGCGGCGCCTCGACCAGCGCCCGGCGCGCGGCCGAGGGCCGCTCGCGCCGCTGCGCCTCGACGAACTCCTCGACCGTGCCGACCACCCGTGCGGGCGAGCCGTACGCGACCGAGGCGGCCGGGACGTCGTGGGTCACGAGCGAGCTCGCACCGACCAGCGCTCCGGCGCCCACCTCGACGCCGCACAGGACCGTCACGTTGGCACCCAGGTAGCAGGACTCGCGCAGGATGACCTCGCCGAGCAGCAGCGGCGCGCCGGCGACGTTGTTGAGCGCCGAGTCGTGCAGCAGCAGCGTGACGCCCTGGGACACCACGACGCCGTCCTCGATGGTGAGCAGCGGGGCGAACCAGTCCTCGATGTAGACGTCGACGCCGAGGTAGACCTGCTCGCCGATCCGGGCGCCCTGTTCGACGAGTCGGTCGAGTCGTGGGTCCCTGTTCACGCCGACGGTTCCCGGGTCCGTCCGAACTCCCACGTGCCGGGCATCTCGATGAAGCCCGCACCGGCCGGCACCGAGCCGCGCCGCACCGTCATCTTGGTCACCCGGTCCTTGCGGTCGTAGATCCGCTGGATGTGGCTGTCGGCGATCGCGGCGGACAGCTCGTAGGTGCCCGGTGTCAGGGGCAGGTCCGGGATGCGGAACGAGACCTGGCCCGCACCGACGGGCGCCGGCGGCACCTGCACTCGTGCGATGGCGGTGTGGGAACCGCAGATGTGCACGCCGTTCTCGCCGTGGATGGCGTAGCCGAACGCCAGGTCGTCGACCGGAGCGGTGGCCTCGTAGCGGATCACGATCTCGACCGCCTCGCCGTGGGTGACGCTCGAGGACTCCTCGCCGAGCTCGTTGCGCAGCATCACGTCGGTGATGCGGATCGGCAGCTCCTCGACGACGACCTCGTCCTCGTCGCCACCCGCGGACGCGGCCTCCGCGGCCACCGCGACCCGACGGCGTCGGGCATCGTCCTCGGCGGCGTTGACCTTGTCGAGGTAGGCGGCGGTCACCACGCCCGGTTCGTCGACCATCATCAACCGGCCGTGGTCGAGCCACGCGGCGGCATCGCACATGGTCTCCACGGTGCCCATCCCGTGGGTGACCACCACGATCGTGGTGCCCTCCTTGCGCAGCCCGTAGAGGTGGTCGAAGCACCTGCGCTGGAACGCCTCGTCGCCCACCGCGATGACCTCGTCGACGATGAGGATCTCGGGGTGCACGTGCACCGCGACGGAGAAGCCGAGGCGCACGAACATGCCCGAGGAGTAGATCTTCACCGGCGAGTCGATGAACTCGCTGACGCCGGCGAAGTCGACGATCTCGTCGAACACCGCGTCGATCTGCTTGCGGCTCATGCCCAGGATCGTCGCGTTCATGTAGACGTTCTCGCGACCGGTCAGGTCGGGGTGGAACCCGGCACCCAGCTCGAGCAACGTCGAGATGCGCCCGCGGACCTCGACGTGGCCCTCGGTGGGCCGGTAGATGCCGGCGATGCAGCGCAGCAGCGTGGACTTCCCGCAGCCGTTGTGACCGACCAGGGCGAACATGCTGCCCTCTTCGATCTCGAGCGAGACGTCGCGCAGGGCCCAGAACTCGTCGACGTCCTCGTTGCGGTCGCGACGCGTGATCAGCTCCTTGACCGAGTGGGCCTTGTCGGACTGGAGGCGGAACTTCTTGGAGACGCCCTCGACCTTGATGGCGGTCATGTCACAGCTCCTCGATCACCCTGGGGGCGTACTTGCTGAACAGCCACCACCCGACGACCAGGCTCACCGAGGCCGACCCGATCATCATCGCCCAGTTCAGCGCGCTCGGAAGGGCGCCCATGTAGACCACCTGGCGCATCGAGTAGACGAAGGAGGTCAGCGGGTTCAGCGCCAGGATCTTCTGGTACGTCGACGGGATGATCTCGATCGAGTAGACGATCGGCGTGGCGTAGAACCACACCTGCAGGCCGATGCCGACCAGGTAGTTGACGTCTCGGTAGCGGATGTTGCCCAGGCCGAGCACGAGGCCGATGCCGAAGGCGAAGCACCCGAGCAGCACCAGGATCGGAACGGCCAGCACCATCGTCCAGCTCAGGTTCCACACGATGACCATGAACGTCACGAGGATGCCCAACTCGAGCACCGCCTGCAGAGCCACGGTCATCATGCCCGAGACCATCGGGCACTCCGGCGGGAAGTACGTGCGGGTCAGCAGCGGACCTGCAGAGGCGAACTGCTGGATCGAGGTGTTGATGGCGCCGGACAGGAAGTTCCAGCACACGAGGGCGCAGAACAGGTAGAGCGCGAAGCTCTGGGTCGTGCCGTTGCCGGCCACCGGCGCGACGGCGCCCAGGAACACGCCGAACACGACGGTGTAGATGGCCAGGGTGGTCGCCGGGTTGATGAGCGACCAGAGCCACCCCAGGAAGCTCTTCTTGTAGCGGGCCTTGAGGTCCCGTTGGGCCAGGTTCAGTATCAGCGAGCGGTACTGCCAGACCTGTTGCGGGGAGGACAACCATCACCTCTGAATCGGGGGCTTCAGAACGTTAGCAGCGCTGCTGAACCCGTCCGCGACCCCCGCCTGCGCGCCACGAGCGGCGCGGCCGGTACGCTCTGTCGCCGATGACCGGCCCTCGACGCACCCTCCCCCGGGCCGTCGACCGGGCCCTGCGGGTGCTGACGCTGCTGGCCATCGGCTCGTTCGTGGTGGCGGCCTACCTGCCCGGCTCGACCAACCCGGACACCATCGACATGTGCGCCCAGGCGATCCAGCGCCGCTTCACCGACTGGCACTCCCCGGCGGTGACCGCCCTGTGGAGCTCGAGCCGGCTGCCCGTGGCAGCGGTGTTCGTGCTGACCGTGGCCGTGACGTTGGTGGCGGTCTGGGCCATCCTCGACCGCTGGCTGCGGCCGTGGGCGGCGGTCGCGGGCACGGCGGTCGTGATGTGGTTCCCGGCCACGTTGGGCTGGATGGGCCACGTCGGCAAGGACATGTGGTTCGCCGCGGCGTTCTTCGCCGCCGTGGCGCTCATGGGGCGCGCCGAGCTGACCACTCGCACGGCCCTGCGACGCTCGATGCTGGTCGCAGCGGTGCTCTGCTGCTGGTTGGCGGTGGCGGCCCGCAAGAACGCCGCGTTGCCGATCGGCGCCGCCCTGCTCGTGGCGTGGCCCGCACCCCTGCCACCGCTCGGACGCCTCGCCGGCTTCCCGAGGCTGCGCCGGGTCCTGGCCGCGGCATCGGTGCTGGTGCTGGTGGTGGTGTCGGTCAGCGCGTTCACCTCGCTGGTCGTGCGACCCCAGCAGCTGTCCGCGGAGCAGTCCACCTTCCTGTTCGACCTCACCGGAATCTCGCTGGCCGAGGGCGAGCTGCTCGTGCCCGACGGCACGTTCCCGCCCGGCACCACGCTCGAGCAGGTCGATGCCTACTTCGACGTCAAGGCGGGCGACGGCTTCTTCTTCGCCGCGGGCACGCCGGTGGACCCCGTGCTGCCGGCGCCGCAGGTCGAGCGGCTCCGCGACGAGTGGGTGCAGCAGCTGCTCGCCCATCCCGACGACTACGTGCGACTGCGACTCGCCTACACCTGGGCGCTGCTCGGCGTGTCCGCACCCCATCCGTTCCCGACGGTCAACGACCCCACGTCGGACCCCGCCGACTTCGGACTCGAGTGCCAGGTGCCCGACCGAGCGTTCCCCGCGCTGCACCAGCGGCTGTTCGACACGTTGCAGCGCATCGAGTCGTGGAACCTCTTCCGCGGCTGGGTGTTCCTCGTCGTGCTCGTGGTGGCCGCCGCGGTCGCGGGGCTGCGCACCGTGCCCGAGGCCAGGGCGTTGCTCGTCGGCGGCGTGCTCACGCTCGCAGGCCTGGCGGTCGCGGGGATCAGCCCGACGTTCCGGTACTCCTGGTTCACCGCGCTCTGCGCCGTGTTGGCGGTCTGCCTGGCGGCACGGCGGATCCCGTGGCTGGGGCGACCGGCCGGCGAGGCACCGGAGCGTGCTGAGCTAGCATCGCCGCCGGAGGAAGGACTGCCCCCGGCGTGACTGAGCCACATCCCCAGCAGGTCGAGCTGTCGATCCTCATGCCCTGTCTCGACGAGGCCGAGACGCTCGAGACCTGCATCCGCAAGGCCCTGGGCTTCCTGGAGCGCACCGGCATCGCCGGCGAGGTGCTGATCGCCGACAACGGCAGCACCGACGGCAGCCGGGAGATCGCCCGCCGTTGCGGCGCCACCGTCGTCGAGATCCCCGAACGGGGCTACGGCGCGGCGCTGATCGGCGGGATCGCCGCGGCTCGGGGCACCTACGTCATCATGGGTGACGCCGACGACAGCTACGACTTCGAGTCGCTGGATGCCTACGTCGAACAGCTGCGCGCCGGGAACGACCTCGTGATGGGCGACCGCTTCGCCGGCGGTATCGAGCCCGGCGCGATGCCCCCGCTGCACCGCTACCTGGGCAACCCGGTGCTGAGCTTCCTCGGTCGCAGGTTCTTCCGCAGCGACATCGCCGACTTCCACTGCGGTCTGCGCGGGTTCCGCCGTGCATCGATCCTGTCGCTCGACCTGCAGTCGCCCGGGATGGAGTTCGCGAGCGAGATGGTCGTGAAGAGCACGCTCGCGGGCCTGCGCATCACCCAGGTCCCCACGACGCTGTCCAAGGACGGGCGCAGCCGGCCTCCGCACCTGCGCAGCTGGCGCGACGGCTGGCGCCACCTCCGGTTCCTGCTGCTGTTCAGCCCACGGTGGCTCTTCTTCTACCCCGGGGTCGCGCTCCTGGGCTTCGGCGTGGTGGTCGGCCTGGCGCTCGCACTGGGTCCGATCACCCTCGGTTCGGTCACCTTCGACGTGTCCACCATGGCGGTGGTGTCGAGCTTCGCCATCGTCGGCTACCAGTCCATGTGGTTCGCCGTGCTGTCCAAGTCCTTCGCCGTGCGCGAGGGCCTGCTCCCGCCGGACGAGCGGATGGAGCGCTTCGAGCGACGCCTCCCGCTCGAGCGTGCGCTGGCGTTGGCGCTGGTGGCGGTGCTGGCAGGCCTCGCGGGGCTCCTGGTGGCAGCGCTCCGCTGGGACTTCGCCCCCCAGGACGCCCGGGAGAGCCTGCGGCTGGTCGTCCCGTGCTCGTTGCTGACCGTGCTCGGTGTGCAGACCGCGCTGTCGAGCATGCTGCTGAGCGTGCTGCAGCTGCCGACACCCCGCCGCGACCGCGCGCCGATCGGCGCCGACCTCCGGGACGGGGAGCGTCCCACTTCGGACACGAGGACACGGACATGAAGCTGCTCGACCGGGTGCTGCGGGACTGGCGGATCGCCCAGGCGACGTCGCAGATCCCCCCGGGCGCCGAGGTCCTCGACGTCGGCTGCCACGACGGCGCCCTCTTCCGTGCCATCGGCCCCGCGCTGCGTCGCGGGCTCGGCGTCGACGGCGACCTGCTGGGCGAGCTCGAGGGCGAGCGCTACCTGCTGCGCCCCGGCCACTTCCCCGACGCGATCGGCGCCCACGAGGGCCCCTTCGACGTCGTGACCATGCTCGCGGTGTTCGAGCACATCCCGGTCGAGGCGCAGGCCGCCATCGTGCGTTCGTGCTGGGACCTGCTCCGTCCGGGCGGCCTGGTCGTGATCACGGTCCCCGCACCTCTGGTCGACACGATCCTCGACGTGCTGATGCAGCTGCGGCTGCTCGATGGGATGGAGACCGACCAGCACTACGGCTTCGAACCGTCGGACCTCGCACCGCTGTTCACCGACGGCGGCTTCGAGATGGTGGTCGACCGACGCTTCCAGCTCGGGCTCAACAACCTCTTCGTGTTCCGCCGGCCCGGCTGAACGCTCACTCGGCGGCGTCGGTCAGCGCCTCCGACAGCGCCGGGTGCACGAAGATGCACTCGGCGATGTCGTTCACCCGCAGCCCGTTCGTGACCGCCACCGCCAGCACGGCGATGAGCTCGGCGGCCTGCCGTCCGACGATGGAGCCGCCCAGGATCACACCCGTGGCGGGGTCGGAGATGATCTTGACGAACCCGCGGTCGTCGTTGTTGATGAGCGCCTTCGCCGAGGACGCGAACGGCACCTTGGTCACGCGGACCTTGCGGCCCATGGCGAACGCGTCGGCCTCGGCCAGCCCCACGTCCGCGATCTCCGGGTCCGTGAAGATCGCCGAGGCGGCCTTGTCGTAGTCGAGGTGCCGGTGATCGACCTTGTGCAGGCCCATCACGTGCTCGGCGATCTTGCGGCCCTGCATCGAGGCCACCGACGAGAGCGGCAGCTTCCCGGCCAGGTCGCCCGCCACGTAGATGTGCGCCACGTTCGTGCGCAGGTGGTGGTCCAGCGTGCGCACCCAGGGCCCGTCCATCTCGACGCCTGCCGCCTCGAAGCCGACCTCCTCGACGTTGGGCAGCGAGCCGATCGCCAGCAGCGCGTGGCTGCCCCGGGCGACCCGGCCGTCGTCGCAGCGCACCACGACGCCGCCCTCGTCGCGGTCGATGCCGATGGCCCGAGCACCCTTGTAGAGCTGCACGCCGCGTCGCAGGAAGTCGTCCTCGAGCACCGCGGCGACCTCGGGGTCCTTGGAGGGCAGCACCTGCTGGCGCGACACGATCAGGGTCACGTCCGCACCGAAGCTCGAGAACATGTGCACGAACTCGACCCCGGTGACCCCGGAGCCCACCACCACCAGGTGCTCGGGCATCTCGGGGGGTGGGTAGGCGTCGCGAGTGGTGAGCACGCGGTCGCCGTCGGGTGTGGCCCACTCGGGGATCCGGGGACGGCTCCCGGTCGAGACGAGGATCGCGTCCGCCTCGAAGGTCCGTTCGCCCTGCTCGGTGGTCGCGACCACCGTGTGGGCGTCGACCATGCGTCCGGTGCCGCGCACGAGCTCGACGCTCTGGCTCTCGAGCAGCTGGCGACCGGAGGCCTCCAGACGAGCGGTCACCTCGGCGATGCGCGCCCGCAGCGCCACCAGGTCGACCGTCGACGACGACGAGCGGATGCCCATGCCCTCGGCACCCGCGAAGCTGTCGAGGGTGCCGCCGGTGGCGATCATCGCCTTCGACGGCACGCAGTCCCACAGGTGCGCCGCTCCGCCGACGACGTCGCGCTCGATCAGCGTGACCTGCGCACCGAGGCGGGCGGCGTACGTCGCCGCCTGGGTCCCGGCCGGTCCCCCGCCGATGATGACGAACCTGAGCGACATGGGGCGGAGCCTACCGGCCGTCCGACCCTTCCCCGGTCGGCCCGAGCCCGGGCACCACCGACCGCAACCGCCGCCACACCCCCAGGAGCGCGGCGAACGCCGGGGAGCGGTGGTAGCGGTCGTAGATCCGGGCGACGGCATGGGTGCTGCGGCGCAGCTCGTGGATCTGCTCGTTCTCGTCGAGCATCGCCGCGATGAGTCGGTCCTGCGCCGCGACGCGGAGACGGAGCTCGCGCAGCTCCTCGGTCGGTGCCGACTCGGCGCTCATCGCAGCGTCCGACGGGCGGCGATCGGCGCCGGCGGCGTGACGATCAGGCGGAGGATCGGGCGATGGTACCGTTGCACCCGCCGAATGGTAGCTGGCGCCGCGCGGCTCCCCGATGACGGCCGCTTCACGGATGAACGACTCGACCGCCCCCAGCCCAGGCTCCCCCCTCCCCGGCTCCCCCATCCCCGGCGCCACGATCACCGTCGTGCACCGGAGCCTGCCGGGCCCCTGGTCGTCGGACCCCCGTGACCGCCAGGCGTATCGCCGGATCCTCGATCTGCTGTCGCTGGGCACCGCCGTCACCGTCGTCCCGATCGAGGCGCACCTCCCCGGTGGTGCACCTGCGGCGCTCCGAGCGGCCGGAGCGCACCTCGAGCTCGGACCGCGTGAGTCGGTCACGCAGCGGATCCGACGCCTCGCGCCCTCGACCGACTGCTGGTACCTGACCGAGGTCGCCATCACCGAGGGGGTGCTCGACGCCCTCGAGTCGGTGGAGGGGCCGCTCGTGATCGACGTCGACCACCTCCGCTCCGACGAGCTTCGGCTGGGTGCCGCGGGGCTGCGTGACGGCGCCTCCGGCGGCCTGGCCACCGAGATCGACCACGTCGAGGCCTTCGAGCGGCGCCTGCTCGCCCGGGCGACGGTCGCCGTGTGCAGCTCGCGCACCGCCGCCGCGTCGGTGCGCCAGGTGCTCGGGCAGCCCGGCTCACCGGGCCACCACACCGACGTGCGCGTCATCGCCCCGACCGCGCCCGCCCTGCACGCCGAGCCCGCGACGGACGCCGCGCCGGGGGGCCTCGTGCTCTGCGGGCGCTTCAGCGACGAGTTCGCCACCCCGGACGAGACGGTGGCTCGTCGCCTGCTCGACGGCACCTCGACGACGCCCCGGCTCGCGCTCGCCGGCGAGGACACGGTGCCGCTGTTGCGACGCGGGTTCGCCCGGGGCTTCGAGGTGCTCGACCGGCGTGATGCCTGGCCCATCGTCCGGCGAGCCCACGGCGTGCTCGACGTGCGACCGCACGGCGTCGCGACGACGGCACGACGTGCCGAGCTGGCCGCCGCCGGCGTCGCGTTCGTGGCGTCGACCGCGGCGCTCGGCGACACCGCGCTGCCCGGTGCTGCCGGCGCCCTGCACAGCGACGACGCCGAGGAGCAGCTCGAGCTCCTGGTGCGCCTCGACCAGGACCCGCGGCTGCGCGCCGCGGTCGCGCTCGACCTGCGCGAGCTCGGCGCCGCCACCGATCCCGTGGTCACCCGGGCCCAGCTCACCGAGCTGCTCGAGCACCTGGGGCTGCACCGCGACACGACGGTCACCGCAGCGTTCGGCTGCCGTGATGAGCGCGATGCTGTTGAGTACCGCAGCGCCCCCGTCGGCGGCACGCTGGCGGCCGCGGACCCGCGCATCGCGCAGCTCGAGGCCGAGATGGTGCCGCTGCGACTGCACCCGCGCGACGTCAGCATCAACCTGCAGAGCACGATGGACGCCGACCAGCGCTACCGGGTCTTCGCCCGCACCCACCTGGCGGACGGGCCTGCGTTGCACCCGCCGGTCACTGCTCAGGCAGAGGAGATCGGCTTCAGCATCCTGGTGCCCACCTGGAACAGCGACCCGCAGCTGCTCGACGAGTGCCTGCGCTCGGTCCAGGACCAACAGCACCAGAACTGGGAGCTGTGCATCGTCGACGACGGGTCGACGAGCACCGAGCACCTGGACCTGCTGCGGCGCCGCAGCGCCGAGGACCCTCGCATCCGGGTGCGTGAGAACCCGTGGAACCAGGGCATCGCCCTGGCGACCAACGACGCGCTCGACATGGCGAGCGGTGACTGGATCGTGCTGCTGGACCACGACGACACGCTCAAGCCCGACGCGCTCGCCTGGGTCGCGACCTACGCCACACGGTGCCCCGACTACGACCTCTGGTACTCCGACGAGGACAAGATCGGCCTCGACGGCCGGCTCGTCATGCCGTTCTTCAAGCCGGACTGGTCGCCGGACCTGCTGATGGGCGTCAACTACGTCTGTCACCTGCTGTGCGTGCGGCGGGAGCTCATGCACCGCGTCGGCGGGTTCCGTGCAGGGTTCGACGGTGCGCAGGACTTCGACCTCGTGCTGCGCCTCACCGAGGTGGCCGACCGGGTGGGCCACATCTCCAAGCCGCTGTACTCGTGGCGCATGGTCGAGGGCTCGACGGCGCTCGACACCGGCTCCAAGCCGAAGGCGCACCTGGCGGGGCACCGGGCGCTGCGCGACGCGCTCGCACGTCGGGGCGAGCCGGGGGTGGTCGAGGACGGCCACGCGGACACGACCCACGTGGTGCACCACTCCGTCGACACCTCGCAGCTGCTCACGATCATGGTGCCCACCCGCGACCGCGTCGATCTGCTGCGAGCGTGCGTCGAGCGCCTCGCGCTCGCCACCGGCGGGGTCCGCTACGAGCTGCTGGTGGTCGACAACCAGTCGAGCGACCCCGAGACGCTCGACTACCTCGCCGGGCTCGAGGCCGAGGGGCACCAGGTGGTGCGCTACCCCCACGAGTTCTCCTTCGCCCGCCAGATCGACCTGGGTGCCCTGCACGCCCGCGGCGACCTGCTGCTGATCCTCAACAACGACGCGCTCGCCCGCAACCACGACTGGCTGCTGCGCATGATGGAGCACGCCCAACGGCCCGAGGTCGGCCTGGTCGGCGCTCGGTTGATGTTCCCCGAGGACCAGCGTGACGGCCGTCCGCAGCACGAGGGCATCGTGATGGGCATGGCAGGGCTCGCCTACAACATCGACCTGGGCGGCTACATGGGCCTCGACCAGTTCGTGCGTGACTGCTCGTCGGTGACCGCCGCCTGCGTGATGCTGCGCACCTCGGTGCTGCGTGCCGTGGGCGGCATGGAGGAGCGACTGCGCGTCGCCTACAACGACGTCGACTTCGGCCTGCGCATCAGCGAGCTCGGCTACCGGGTCGTGTACACACCCCATGCCGTGCTCGAGCACCCCGAGTCGGCCTCGCGTGGCTCACTGCACCCGACCGACGACGAGGAGTGGCTGATCGAGCGCTGGGGGACGAAGGGCGAGCTGCGTGAGCCGTTCATGAACCCGCACTTCGAGTGGCTGATGCCGGTCTTCTACCGGCTCTGAGCAGCACCCTTCCACGACTCGAGCAGGCGGTCCCGGGCGATGCGTCCCACTCGCTGCACCGTGTAGGGCTCCAGCGCCTCCTTCGCGCCGCGCACCAGGCGGTCCCGCAGCGCAGGGTCGTCGCGCACTGCGCGCAGGTGCTGCGCCGCCACGTCCAGGTCCGGCGAGGCCCAGTGCCCGTGTGCGGGGTAGTGCCGGCCGGGTCCGACCTCGACCAGCTCGTAGGGCACCAGCAGTGCGCTGCGGTCGTCCATGAAGTCGAGGTTGCCCGAGTAGCCCGTCGCCACCACGGGCGTACCGGCGGCCATCGCCTCGGCCATGGTCAGACCGAGACCCTCGGCCCGGTGCAGCGACACGTAGCAGTCGGCCGCGGCGACGAGCGCGAGACGGTCCTGCGCGGGCAGGTGGCGGTCCCACAGGTCGATGTCGGGTCGATCGGCGATGGCGGCGGCGAGCTGCTCGCGATCGCGAGGGAACACGTCGCCGTTGATCGACTTCAGCACCAGCCTCGTGCCGTCGTCGGGTCCGAAGGCCCGGCAGTAGGCGTCGACGAGGCCCAGCGGGTTCTTGCGTTCGACGACCGAGAGGAAGTCGAACGAGAACAGGAAGCTGAAGCGGTCGTCGAGGCCCAACCTGGCACGGTCGTCCGGCCCGAGGACCGGTGGCTCGAACTCCAGCGGCGACGGCACGAGCGACACCGGGGCGCGCCCGGCCGACGCGAAGGCGTCGCGGAGGTAGGTCGTCGCCGCCCACACCTCGTCGACGTGGTCGAACGCCGGGAGCTGGGAGTCGCTCATCACGTCGCTCTCCCAGTACCACAGACCGATGTTGTGGTGGCCCTGCAGGAACTCGGGGCCGACGTCCGCGACGAACAGCGACAGCTGGTCGGGCACGATCAACAGCAGGTTGACGTGGTAGGGCCGATCGGTGCCGCCGTCCGAGCGCCGCTCCTGGTGCGACGAGGTGCGGTCGTAGGTGACCGTGGAGGTGGGCACACCGGCGGACTCGAGCGCCTCGCGCATCTGGCGTGCGGCCACACCCAGGCCCAGCTCGGCGCCGAGGTAGCCGACCAGGTTGACACCGAAGGGCGCCCGCGCCTTGCGGACCTGCACGGTCGGGGTGGGCTGCGGCGGCGCCGGGAGCGTGGCCAGGGCCACCTCCCCCTCGCTCAGGCCGCTGGTCCACAGCCAGCGACCGAACGAGGAGCGGTCGCGCCATCGCGGCGAGGCGAACGCGTGCTGCAGGTCGTCGCGCTCGTCGTAGACCAGATCCGCCGCCACCGACACACCCGTGCCGTCGGGGCGCCCGGGACCGGCGAGCTGGTCGACGAACGCCCGCACCTCCCCCGCCACGTACGGGTTGGCCACGGGTTCGGGACCGGCGCAACGCTCGCGGAACCATCGCCGCAGCGCCGGCGCGAGACGCACCCCCGGCACCAGCAGGTCGTCGTCACGGTCCTGCTCGGCGCTCCACCCCGCGGCGAGCAGATCGTCGGCGTAGCGCTGGCACAACGAGCGCAACGCCGGCGACTCGCTGGTGAGCCGGCCGGGCTGCTCGTCGCCCGCCGCGAACCACCACGGCCGGGTCGGATCGAGGTCGCCCATGTCCACCAGGGCGAGGGCACCTGACGCGGTCCACACCCCGTCGTCCTCGAGGCGGAGGTCCACCTCGGCCGAGCAGTGCGGCGACAGACGGAAGCGATCGTCGGCGCTCAGGTCCAACCCGCCAACCGAGGACCACCACGGCGAGTCGCCGTCGAGCTCGGGGCGTGTCATCCACTCGACGGTGCGAGCGCGCCACCACCGCATGAGCGGCGAGTCGGCGTCGTCGACCACGAGCAACCCCGGCGCAGGGCCGCCCCACGCGACCCCGGTGTCCGGATCCACCCGCCGCGCGAGCGCCACCGGCGCGCCGGCTGCGATGAGGTCGTCGAGTCGACCGTGCAGCACGAACGTGTCGTCGAGGACCACCACGGGCCCGCTGGCGGTCAGCTCGGGTCGCTCCGCCAGGATCCACGGCAGCGCCGCCCACGCCGAGGTGCGGGCGCCGGCGGCGAGCGCGAGGTCCTGCCAGCGCCACCGGTCGAGCATGACGCGGTGCGCCAGCACCACGTCGGGCCCGGGTGCGACGGGCAACCGAGGGTCGCACCACAGCGACGTGACCGGGGCCTCCGGGTGCTCCCGCAGCACCGAGTCGACCAGCAGCTGGCGGCGGGCTCGGCGTCGGGAGGTGGTGAGCACGAGGAACTGCACGACCGACATTCTGGACCGGAACGGCGACCTACACTCGATCCCGGGCCGCGGGGCCCGCCGTCGACACGGGAGCACGACCGCACATGGGACTTCGATCGACCGCCGGAACGCTGCGGGCCTTCCCCACCCTGGGTCGCCGGACGTTCGCCTCCGAGCAGCGCCTCGACGGCGTCGAGCGTCGACTCGACGACGTGGGCGCCGAGCTCGGCGAGCTGCGCCGCGCCGTGGCGGACCACGCCGCCACCCTGGTCGAGCTGCAGCGACGCGCCACCGCCGCCGAGGTGCTCCTCGAGCAGGTGCGCCAGCAGCTCCTCGGCGCCGACCCGCAGGCCACCATGGCGATCGTCGCCGCGGTGCAGCAGCAGGTCACCACCCTGGGCACCGAGCTCACCGAGCAGCTCAACCGGACCTCGGACGTGCTCGCGAACCTCGAGGGCTGATCGGTCCGACCTCGGCTCCGCCGGCTCAGCCGGTGAGGCTCGCGACCACCTCGGCGAGCGGCTCGCGGAAGTCGCGCAGCTCGCCGAGGCCCGAGTGGCGCAGCGCGAAGTTGTCGAGCACCGAGTTGGCCGGCCTCGGCGCCATGGGCGGCGCGTCGGCAGAGCGGGCCGCATCGAACTCGGCGGTCGAGATCGGCTGCACCTTGTCGCGGGGGTAGCCGGCGGCGGCCAGGATCTCCCCGACGAACTCGTACCAGCTGACCGCACCCTGGTTGGTCACGTGGTGCACTCCGGGGACCCTCGACACGGCGAGCTGCACCAGCTTCTGGGCCAGGTCACCGGCGAAGGTGGGGTGACCGCGCTGGTCGTCGACGAAGGTCAGCCGATCGTGCTCGGCGGCCAGGCGCAGCACGGTCTTGACCATGTTGTTGCCGTGCACACCGCAGACCCACGAGGTCCGGGCGATCGTCCACCCAGCATCCAGCTCGCGCTCGCCGCCGAGCTTGGTCCGCCCGTACACCGACGCCGGCGACGGCTCGTCCCACTCCACGTAGGGCGAGTCCTTGGTGCCGTCGAAGACGTAGTCGGTCGAGACGTACACGACGTGCGCACCGACTCGGCGCGCTCCGTCGGCGACGAAGCGTGTCGCGAGGCAGTTCACCCGGTGCGCGGTCTCGACATCGACCTCGCAGCGGTCGACCGCGGTGAACGCGGCCCCGTGGATGATCACCTCGGGCGCGAACGACGTCACCGCCGCCAGCACCTGGTCGCGGTCGGTCAGGTCGCAGTTGTGCAGGTCGAGGCCCAACACCTCGTGACGGTCCGTGAGGAGCGGCACGACCTCGGACCCGAGCTGTCCGGCGCTGCCGGTGACGATGACCCTCACGGCTCAGCGGTTCTTCACACGGTCGCGCAGCGGCTCCCACCACGACCGATGATCGACGTACCAGGCGATCGTCTCGTCGATCGCCTGCTCGAAGCTCAGCTCGGCGCTCCACCCCAGCGCAGCGACCTTGTCGGTGGCGATGGAGTAGCGCCGATCGTGCCCGAGGCGATCCTCGACGTACTCGACGCTGGACTCGTCCTTGCCCAGGGCGGCCAGGATCGTGTCGGTGATCTCCCGGTTCGTGCGCTCGTTGCCGGCGCCGATGTTGTAGATCTCGCCGATCTCGCCCTTCCGGCGCACCAGGTCGACCCCTGCGCAGTTGTCGCGCACGAAGAGCCAGTCCCGGACGTTCAGCCCGTCGCCGTACAGCGGCACCCGACCACCCTCGAGCAGCGTGGTGACGAAGAACGGGATCAGCTTCTCGGGGAACTGGTACGGGCCGAACTGGTTCGAGGACCTCGTGACCACCACCGGCAGCTCGTAGGTCTCGTGGTAGGCCAGGGCGATCAGGTCGGAGCCGGCCTTGGCCGCCGAGTAGGGCGACCGCGGCTGGAGCGGGTCGGTCTCGACGAACGACCCGGTCTCGATGGAGCCGTACACCTCGTCGGTCGAGATGTGCACGAAGCGGTCCACACCCTGCTGCGCGGCGATGTCGCACAGCACGTTGGTGCCCCCGCAGTTCGTGCGCACGAACACGTCCGGGTCGAGCAGGGAGCGATCCACGTGGCTCTCCGCCGCGAAGTGCACGACCTGGTCGCAGCCCTCCATGGCGGCCCGCACGGTGTCGCGGTCGCCGATGTCGCCGTGGACGAACTCGAAGCGGGCGTCGTCCTCGAGGTCCGACAGGTTCTCGCGGTTCCCCGCGTAGGTCAGCGCATCGAGCACCCGGACCGAGTCGTCGGAGGTCGTGAGCACGTGCCGCGCGTAGTTCGAGCCGATGAAGCCGGCGGCGCCGGTGACGAGCAGTTTCATGAGGTTCCCTTCTGAGTCCAGCGTGACGGGGCCGGGCGAGCCGTCACGTGCGCAGGCTCACGTGCGGCTGCCACATGGGCTCGATCTGCGAACGCTGCGGGTTGGAGCGGTCGCGCTCGGACAGGATCGGCGAGTCGACGCCCCAGTCGGCGCCGATGGCCGGGTCGTCCCACGCCACGCCGAGCTCGTCGGCCGGGTTGTAGTAGCTGTCGACCAGGTAGGTGATGGCCATGTCGGTGATGGACGCGAAGCCGTGCGCCACACCCGGCGGGATGTACACCCCGAGGTGGTTGTTCTCCGCGCCGTCGACCTCGCCGAGGTCGAGCATCTGGGTCGCCCCATCGGTGGGGCTCCCCTGACGGAGGTCGTGCAGCACGACACGGGCATGGCCGAAGGGCACCACCCAGTAGTCGGCCTGGTGCAGGTGGTAGTGCAGCCCGACGACGCAGCCCGCGATGCGGTTGCCGCGGTTGCCCTGGATCATCTCGCGGCTCTTCGGGAACCACTCGCGTCGGTAGTTCTCGATGAAGTAGCCCCGGTCGTCACCGAACTTCTGAGGTTCGACGACGTAGACGCCGGAGATGGTGTCGGACTCGACGATGGTGGCCATGGCGGCGCGCTCCTGTGAGGGGTCGGGGGAACCGTCGGACGGGTGCCAGCGGCTGATCGATGGCGAGCGGCTGGAGCTACTCGAGGTCCACCGAGCAGTGGTCGCCGATCATGAGCCGGGTCGCCTTGGGGCGCTGCCCGCTGCGATGCACCTCGGTGTCACGCCCGATCAGCGAGTCGACCAGCTTCGGCACGCCGGAGATGACCGCTCGTGCGAGCACCACGGAGTTGTCCAGCTCGCTGTGCTCGATGCGGCAGTCCTCCGCCACGGCGGTGAACGGCCCGATGTAGGCGTCGGTGACGACCGTGCCCGCCCCGACGATGGCGGGACCTCGGATGTGGCTGTTGACGACGCGCGCCCCGGCCTCGACCACGACACGGCCGTCGATCACGCTGTCGGCGTCGACCTCGCCGTCGATGCGGGTCTCGATCGTCTCGAGCACACGGCGGTTCGACTCGAGCAGCGGGTCCTTCTTGCCGGTGTCGAGCCACCAACCCTCGAGCTCGTCGTGTCGCACGACCTGGCCGTGGTCGATGAGCCACTGGATGGCGTCGGTGATCTCGAGCTCGCCCCGAGGCGACGGATCGATCGACGCCACCGCCTCGTGGATGGCCGGGGTGAACAGGTAGACGCCGACGAGCGCCAGGTCGGACGGTGGCACCTCGGGCTTCTCGATGAGCTCGACGACGTGTCCCTGCTCGTCGACGCGGGCCACGCCGAATCGCTGCGGATCGGGCACGTGGCACAACAGGATCTGGGCCGACGGTGCGTCGACGTGCCCGTCGAGCGTCGGTGACGCGGCATGGCGCTTCTCGCGCTCGAAGGTGGCGACGAACTCGACGAGGCCCTGCTGGAGCATGTTGTCGCCGAGGTACATCACGAAGTCGTCGTCGCCGAGGAAGTCGCGGGCGATCAGCACGCAGTGCGCCAGACCCGCGGGCTCGTCCTGTGGGATGTAGGTGATCTTGGCGCCGAACGCCGAGCCATCACCCACCGCCTCGCGCACCTCGCGGCCGGTCTCGCCGGTGACGATGCCGATCTCGGTGATGCCGGCCTCGACCATGTCCTCGATGCCGTAGAACAGGATCGGCTTGTTGGCCACCGGCACCAGCTGCTTGGCGCTGGTGTGCGTGATCGGACGGAGTCGGGTGCCGGCGCCGCCGGAGAGGATCAGACCCTTCACGCGCTCGACGCTACTCGCGATCCCTGCTGGCGCCCGAATGACGACCGGACCCATCGGCTCACTTCACGACCACCCGCTCGCACCGGGCCTGCACGTTCGGGCCGGCTCCGACGCCGCCGAACTCGACGCACACCTGGTGGGTGCCGGCTCCGACCGGAGCGGACGCCGCGAACCCGTGGTCGGGCCCGTAGCCGGGGTAGGCCGCGGCGATGTCATCCCGACGCCACGTGGCCAGCAACGTCTCGCGGTTGCCCGCGATCGTGACTGCGACGGGGATGGCCCCCACCGACTCGAGGTCGAGCGCCCACCCGGCCACGTGGATGCGGCCGTCCGCGTACTCGATGCGATCCACCGAGCCGATCGCGCTCGCGCCGCCGATGGTCGCGAGCCGGCAGTTCATGCGGGTCTGCGTGCCGAACGAGGTCTCGGCCACGGCACACACCGTGCGGGTGCCCGCGACGAGGCCCACGACGCGGGCCGAGTACCCGTTCCCGCTCGGAGCGACCCACTGGCGGATCGAGCCGTCGACCTCGATGCCGATCCTGGTGACGGTGCCCGGTGCAGCGATCGAGTAGCCACCCGCGACGGTGACCGAGCCGACGCCACCGGCCGCGGTGTCCACGGTCCCCACCGGGGCGCGCCCGGTCGGATCCGCCACGATGACGGGACGACAGCCGAGCGTCGGATCGCCGAGCCCGAAGTTCTGGTTGACCGCGACGACGCAGGCCTCCTGGTAGCCGGGGGGAACCCCGTTGGCCACGACGGTGTAGCCGGCGTTCGGCCCGGCGAAGGGGAACGCCGCCAGCACGTCCGGGCGCGAGCCCGAGGTCGACGCGGTGGCGCTCACGCCTCCGACGCTCAAGCGCACCGACATCGGCCTGGTCGCGTCGGGATCGGCGGCCCAGCCGGTGGCGATGACCTGTCCGGGGCCGACACCCCACCCGTCGACGGAGCCGACCGGGGCGCTGGCGGCCCAACTCCACTCGGCCCAGTCCTGGGCGCGTTGGCGGATGGATCCCAGCGAGGAGCTGATGGAACCCGGACAGGAGGTCGCACCCACGTCGCCGTGGCCCACGACCCTCGGGATGTTCACGGTCGTGCCGGGCGAGAACTTCGTCGACCCCGTGCCGGCGACCCGTGTGACCGAGCCGACGGGACTGACGCCGTAGGTCGCGAGCTTCCAGCCGACCACTCGACTGACCGACTCGACCGCTGCGCCGCTCGGCGCGGTGCCGACGTAGTCGCCGAGCACCACCACACCCACCGAGTTGGTGTTGAAGCCCGCCGCGTGCGCTCCGATGGTGGGTCCGTCGATGCTCCCGGCGCGGCCCTCCCACACCCCGCCGAAGCGGTCGACGACGAAGTTGTAGGCGATGTCGGACCAGCCCCGACCCTGCATGTGGTACGCCTGGATCCCCCGGATCACACCGGGCACCTGCGCCGGGCTGTAGTCGTTGCTGCTGACCGAGTGGTGCACGACGGCCAGGTCGATCGTCGAGCCGTAGCTGGTCGAGGAGGCGGGCACCGCGCCCCACTCGGCACGGGTCCTGATGTCGAACGCCCGCGGCAGCGCAGCACCGGCGAGCGGCGTGGACTCGGTGAGGACCCGGCGGGTCTCGTCACGCACGACCGCCACCTCGGCACCGGAGGCGTCGGCCGCGGCCACGTTCACCTCGTAGCCCACCGCGCCGTCGACCCAGATCGGCTCGGTGCCGATGCGGCCGCCCGCAGCTTCCGCCTCGGCGCTGTCGGCATCGGGGCCCTCGTCGAGCTCCACCCCGAGCGGCCGCCACTCGCCCCAGGTCCCGTCGGCGGCCTGCACGCGCACGAGCACGGGCTCGGTCGGCACGTCGTCGAACAGCACACCCACGGTCGAGAACGGCGCCAGATCGGCGGCCACGCCGGCCACCCGGTCCTCGCCGACCGCAGCCTCGTGGTCGTGCCCAGCCTCGTCGTCGTGCCCAGTCTCGCCCTCGTCGACGTGCGCAGCCTCGGCGGCCTCGACCGCGGCACGCAGCTCGTCGAGCTCCGCGGCGCCGGCGACGGCGGTGCCGCCGAGCTCGACCCGCTCGAGCACAGGGACCGAGGCGAAGCTGAACGACGGGAGCGGGGCGAAGGACGCGAGAACGCCGACCACGAGGATCACGGCGCCCTTCGCCGACCACCGCGTGCGCGCGGAGAGTGACGACATGAGCACCAAGCCTAGAGGGTGTCCCGGCCCAGGGCCGATCAGGGCAGGGCCGATCAGGGCAGGGCGCAGCGCGCGAGCAGCTCCCTGGCGACCTCGGCGGTGGGGGCACCGTCGAGCACCAGCGCCGAGCGCTCGTCGGTGACCGACAGGAGCACGCCGGCCGGATCGAGCTCGTCGAGGTCCAACGACGCGCCCTCGACGTCGAGCGACTCCGCGGGGTCCAACCCGAGCAACGCGCACCACTCTCGAGGTGTCGCACGACGGAACCCCGACCTGGCCGTCGCGCTGCGGCGCAGCGCGACGGCGTCGATCCGGGGCTCGAGCTCGCTCAGCTCGGCCGCGAGTCGACTCGCCACAGCCGCCGGCCGGAGCTCGTCGAGCTCCACGTAGACCACCAGCGGGCCACCCGGCCGGGAGCCGGGTGGCCGGTGCGCCGGTGCCGGCTGCCAGCGCGACCTCACCGAGGTGCAGCGCTGGGCACCCAGGGGCCTGGATCCTCGCTGACCACCGCGCAGACGGATCCCGACACGCGCGCTCACGACGGCAACCGCCACACGCAGCCACTCCCCCACCAGGACCAGGTCGGGGCGACGACCTCGACGCACTCGGGCGGCGACGTTGGCGCGCACCGCCCAGGTCAGCCGCTCTCGCAGGCGTGCGATCGCTCGGCGTCGCTGGTCGCGGTCGCCGTTGCGCAGCACCGTGAGCAGCCAGTTGCGGTAGTTCAGGAAGAAGAAGCCCTTGGCCTTGCTGCCGGCCGAGCCGCCGAAGGCATGGCGGATCATCGATCCGGGCACCGCCACGGTGCGCCACCCCGCCCGCCGGGCGCGCCACGACAGGTCGGTGTCCTCGTAGTAGGCGAAGAACCGAGGGTCGAACAGGCCGACGTCGTCCAGCATCCTGGTGCGCAGCAGCACCCCGCCGCCGCAGAAGCCCGGGACCACGGTGCCGTCGGGGTCCGCCACCTCGCTGACCAGCGCGCCGTAGTGCCGGTCGAAGCCCTCGCCCACGTCGGTGACGTCGGTGCCCAGACCGTTCACCCGCTCCTCGCGGTCGTCGCCCGCCGTGATCTGCACCGACGTCGCCTCGGACCGCAGCTCCACGCGCGCCTCGTCGGCGCCGCTGCGCAGCGTCAGGGATCCGGAGCCGGAGGCGGCCACCGACAGGGTCCGCGGTCCGTCGCCGGCGGGCAGCAGCAGCCGCGCCGCACCCTCGAGGTGGTGGTCCAGGGTCATCGGCCATTCCGGCCGACCGACCGAGCGCACCCCCGTCATCAGGCAGCGATCGAGGACCTCGACCGAGCCGATCCTGATCGACTCCAGGAGCGCCTCGCCGCCCTCCACCTCCAGCTCCAGCGCGGTGAACGCCGGCTCGAGCACGAGCAGCGCTGCAGCGGCCCCGGCCTCGGGGTCGCGCTCGAGCGCGTCCACCAGCGGGGTCAGCCACCCCGGCTCGGGCACGGCATCGTTGTTGACCAGCGCGACGTACTCCACCCCGGCCAGGTCCCGCATCGCCCGATTGCAGCCCTCGGCGAATCCGAGGTTCGCCTCGTTGCGCACGATCCGCACGTCCGGGAACGCCGCCCTCAGACGCTCCAGGGAGCCGTCGACGGAGGCGTTGTCCACCAGCACCACCTCGAGGCGGTCGGCCGGGTGCTCGGTGCGGGCGAGCGCCGCCAGGCAGCGGCGGCTGAACCACGCCGAGTTCCAGTTCAGCACGACCACGCGCACCCGCGGTGCGCTCGGGCGGCTCACCTCACCCCGCCGACGAGGTGCGCTCGTAGATGAGCGCCGGCCCGCCGTCGAGCGCCCGGGTCCGCTCGACCAGCACCAGGCAGCTGGCGTCGACGGGTTTCGGCGTGACGACATGGCGCACCTCGAGCTGGTCGAGCTCGGGTCCGCACGGATCGATCGTGATCGCCACGGTGTCGTTCGACAGCAGGCCGACCGTCGGCTGCGGCGCCGACGGGTCGAGCGTCCAGCGCGTGTGGGCGTAGCGGTTCCAGAGGTCCTCGTCGGAGGAGTCCACGTCGAGCAGCTGCCAGGCGTCGTGGTCGGGGTACAGGTTGACCGCGCTCACGTCCTGCACACCGGCCGCCGCCAGCGCCGGCACCGACATGTCGATCGTGTTCAACCAGGCCCCGGCCTGGTCGCCCGACGCAGCGTCGATGCGCTCCACCGCGAGCGTCAGCGGCGCGTCGGTCACCGAGTCCAGCCCCCGGGTGAGCGGGTTCACCGACAGCGAGACGGCGAGGCCGACCACCGCCAGCGCACCGAGGCCGACCACCGGGCGCCAGAAGAACGTCGCGGCGACGACCGTCGCCGAGACCACCGCCACGAGCGTCGAGTTGCGCCCCACCGGCGCGCCGCTCTGCTGGTAGAGGTCCGACAGCGCGACCACGTAGCCGACCGCCACGGCCGCGGTGATGCCCCCGGAGGCGAGGCGACGGCGCCAGCCGACCGCAGCGCCCGCACGCTGCAGCAACGAGCCCACGCAGACGGCCACCAGCAGCGACGCCATGCCGAGGCCGATGATCGCCCGCTGCGGCGGGACGCGATCGAGCAACGTCGCCCGGGCCAACGGCCCGGGCAGGCTCAGGTACATGTGCGCTCCCACGAGCGCCATCGCAGCGAGCGCACCCACCAGTGCGCCCTTGAGCCGACGGTCCACGCCGACGATGCGGCTCCACAGCAGCGGCAGCGCCGGCAGCAGGAAGCAGCCGAGCAGCAGGAACGACGACGCCTCGGACTCGTTGGGCAGCACCCTGCCGCGCAGCTCCTCCGGCTCCTGGACGTACTTCAGGCCGAACCATGACGAGGCCAGGAACCCCGTGGGCGCGCCGCCACCGGTCGAGCGTCGGGTCCCGGGGTACGTGGTGTTCATGATCGCCGAGAGCGTGTCGGTGCGGGTGAGGGCGAACATCACCGCGACCACGCCGGCGGCGCCACCTGCGACCGCGGTGTTGACGATCGCCGGACGCCATCCGACCGCGCCCCGTCGCACCCGCTGCACGACGTAGCCGAGCGCCGCTGCACCCACCACCAGCGCCAGCGGCACCTGGAACGGCGGGTAGAACGTCAACGCGAAGCAGCCGAACGCGTAGGCGGACGCCGCCACCAGCAGCCATCGGGTGCGGGGCCGGAGGCGGTCGCGCATCGACGCGAGCAGCAGCGCGGTCGCCCCGAGCCCGTACCCGGCGACGGCCAGGCTGAGCGCCAGGTACCACCAGTGGAAGAACGGCGAGGCCCACAGGGCGATCGCGCCCAGCGCAGCGATGGCCGGGCGTCGGGTCAGCACGAGCAGGAACGCGTAGCCACCCAGCAGGAGCACCGCGGACAGGCCCCACCAGTCGAAGGCGAAGGCCTGGTCCAACGGCAGGATCCAGTAGCCCCACAGGTGGGGCCGGAACGCCATCGACCAGTCGCTCGTGGGGAGGTCGACCAGCACCGTCAGGTCGTGCTCGCCCACGCCCAGCTCGGCCCGGGCGGGGAACCCGCGCTCGGCCTGGCCCGCCACGATCGGGGTGCGCACGTAGAACTCGTCGCTGCGGATCTCGCGCGGGTTGCCGGCCAGGACCGACGAGTCACCGCCGGGAAGGTCGCTGAGCGCGCCGACGGAGCTGCCGTTGAGCCCCGACGCGGTCAACAGCGCCCACAGCACCATCACGACCGCAGGGAAGATCCAACGGCGGTCGAGGCGTCGCAGGCGGCCGCCCCGGGCCACCTCCGACACGTCGTCGGCCTCGTCGTGGGGACCGTCGGTCACCTGTGCCGGGTCCGGCCCCTCGACGTACCCGGTCCTCGCTGGCATGGTCGGCGAGCGTAGCGCGACGCCGACGACCCACCTCAGGAACGGGTCACTTCACCACCACGTTGGTGCAGCCCAGCAGCGTGTTGGAGCCGTGGCCGATGTTGATGGCGAAGGCGCAGACGTTGTTGTCGCCCTTGTTCGCCGGGACGGTCGCCGACCAGCCGTGGTACGGCCCGAGGTCGGTGCGGTTGGACCCCACGTCGCCCCGTGGCGCACCGGCGGGTCCGAGGTCGTAGCCGACGCCGTTGACGTAGAGGTGCACGGGGATGGACGCCCGGACCGAGTCCGGGTCCGCCGCCCAGCCGGCGGCGTAGATGGTGCGGTCCCGCAGGGTCACTGCGTCGAGCGAGCCGAAGGGCCGCCAGCGGGTGGGATCGGGGATCTCGACGGGGCCGGTCGACTCGGACCACCGCTGCACACCGCGGGGATCGGTCAGGCGCACGCGGACCGTGTACTCGCCGGGGCCGTAGCCGGCGCCGGCCCACTTCACGACGTTGTCGCCGGGCGCCACGCCGTAGCCCGCCACGATCCGGTCACCGAGCCCCGGCTGGGGACCGGCGTCGACGAAGATCTCGGCGGTCGTGCCCGGCTCCCAGGCATCGTCGCGGAAGGTGATGTCGAACGTGCCGTTCACGGGGATGCGATCGTTGTGGCCGATCCGGACGTGGTCCAGGAACCAGGCCCGGTAGCCGGGGTCCTCGTGCGGGTCGAGGCGGAAGAGCTGCACGAACCTGCTCGACGGGCCGCCGAAGCCGATGCGCGAGTAGCCGGGCGCCTCGATGGCGGCGGGGTTCGGGGTCTGCAGGGTCACCGCGTAGTCGGTCCATCCGAGCTTCGGGAAGACGTCGAGGCTGCACGAGTGCGCGCCCGCCAGGTTCTGCCAGCAGAAGCGCATGTCGAGACCCTGGCCGGCGACGGGATCGGTCCCCCACGAGCCCTGATAGGCCATGCGCCAGCTGATGCGGTTCCACTCCTCGGCGTCGAGCACCGGGTTGTGCCACGACGTGTCGGTCAGGTACAGCTGCGGATCGTCCCAGCGTCCCGCGGAGGTCATCGCGAGCAGGCCGTTGGTCACGGCGACATCGGAGTTCCGGTTGGACGGTCCGCCGTCGAACATCCTGAAGATGTCGCTGGCGTTGTCGAAGTCGAACGCGTCGCCACGCACCTCGGCCGCCCAGTCCCCGGAGCCGGCCATGTCGGGGTCGACGACGACCGGCCGCGGGGCAGCGTCGATGCGGAACGCGGCCGACGGTGCCGAACGAGCGCCACCCTGGGCCGTCACGACGCGGTACTCCGCCGGGGGGATGCGACCCAGATCCACCGCCGCCTGACCGGCGGCGCTGCGCATCAGGAAGCCGGCACTCTCGCCCTGCGAGGTCTCCGTGCCGTTGTTCGAGGGGTTCGTGTCGGTGTCGTACCAGACCTCGTACGTGCCGCTGCCGGGGATCCCGAGGGTCTGCACCGCGACGCCGGGCTGGTAGATCCGCACGAAGTCGATCAGACCGGAGATGCCGCTGACCCCGGAGACCGACGGCTGCAGCGACAGCTGGTACACCGGCGCACCCGTCCAGCCGGCGCCCGAGACCGAGGTGGGGAGCCCGGGATCGGTGTAGCTGTCCAGGTCGGACGCCCCGGTCATGTCGAAGTCGTACGTGCGCCAGCCCTGGCGGAGCCGGACGGCCTTGGTGCCCTGGCACCCGGGGTCGGCTTCGCCGCCGATGCAGCGGTTCCACACGAGGTAGCCGACGCTGTCGCGGTCGGTGTAGGCACGGATGGAGATCCGCCGGAACGCCGAGGTGTCGATCGGCTTGCCGTTCGCCTCACGGTGCCCGATCGCGTTCATCGGCGTGGGCTCCGAGCTGACGAAGTACATCCTGCCGAAGCCGTTGCGGGTCGTGTAGTCCAACCGACCGCCCCCGAGCGCGGTGGAGACACCCACGGCACGGCGACCTGGCGTGACGTCGAAGTCCGCCTCGTTCGACATGTCGAGCGGGTCGTTCCACATGTCGGTGAAGTACTCGGGCGCGTCCGACAGGACCGTGGGCCCCAGCAGCTGGGGTGTCGCGACCTGCGCGCCGGCGTCGTCGAACGGCACCGCGACCCCTGCGCAGAGCAGCGCGAACGCGGCGGTGAGGATGACGAGCGGGCGGGTCGAGCGCGTGCGGTTCATGGATGCTCCGTCGGAGTGTGGACACCTCATGGATCGGCTCCTACCCAGCTGGAGTTGAGGGCGTCACTCCGCGTCGGGCTCCGCGGCCGGCTCCGGGGCCTCGGCCGGCGCCGTCGAGGGTGGCTGGCGGATGCCGCGCACCACGGCCAGCTCCTCGGCGAGGGCCTCCACCTTGTCCTCGAGCGCCGTGATGTGCACCGAGAGGTACATGCTCACGACCAGCAGCAACAGGATGGCGAGCGAGAACACGATCGAGGTGCCGGCGTCGACGCCGACGTAGCTCGAGAAGCGGTCGATCAGCGGGCGGGCCAGCACCAGCAGCAGCCCGCCGATGGCGACGCAGGTCCACAGCAGCGCGAACGACTCGGCGAGCTTGCGACGACGCACGAACTCGAGCACCACGGCGACGTTCGCCACGCCGATGATGAGCACGAAGATCTCAAGCGACATCGGGCAACCCCCGTTGGATGGGTGGCCGGCGGACCGGGTGCAGCAGGATCACGATCCACAGGCGGGTCAGCTGCACGGCGCTGCGCAGCCGACGCGAGGACGGCGCGCCGCCCTGACGGGGGTGCATCTTCACCGGTTCGACCGCGACACGCAGGCCCGCGTCCGATGCCAGCAGCAGCGCCTCGACGGTGTCGGACAGGTACATGGTCGGGTAGTAGCGGGCGAACAGGGCGATCGCCTTCGGGCCGAACGCCCGGAACCCGCTCGTCGTGTCGTCGACGGTGACCCCGACGCGGCGCGAGATCACCCGGCTCAGCAGCGACATCATGGCGCCCCGCACCCGCGACACCGTGTAGCCGGACTCGAACCGGGAACCGACCACCAGGTCCGCCTCGTCCGAGCGGACCCGGTCGAGCAGCTTGCGTGCCTCGGAGGGTTCGTGCTGGCCGTCGGCGTCGAGCTGCAGCACGTAGGGGCGACCCTGCGCCGCGGCGATGCGCAGCCCCGTGCGGATCGCCGCCCCGACGCCCAGGTTGAACGGGTGCTCGACCACCATCGCACCGGCACCGAGCGCCAGCTCGGTGGTGCGGTCGCTCGAGCCGTCGTTGATCACCAGGACGTCGCAGTCGAGCTGGTCACGAGCGCCGTGCACCACCGACGCGACGGTGTCCTGCTCGTTGAGCGCAGGGATGAGGACGAGCACCTCGGAGCGAGCGGCGGCAGTCATGGGGAGCATGGAGCTTAGGACCTCCGCCGATTCGCAGGCTCAGTCCGAGGATCCGGCGGCCTCGCACAGCAGCTCGGCGATGCGGGCCCCGGTGCCGGCCCAGGTCGGCGCGACGTACCCGGCGATCGAGCGCCGGCGCTCGGCGAGCAGGTCCGGATCGTCGAGCAACCGGCCGAGCGCGGCGGCCCATGCCGCGGCATCCCCCGCAGCCACGTGGTCGGCCAGCCCTGCGCCCGCCTCGACCAGGGCGCCGCCGTCGGACGCGACGACAGGGACGCCGTGCAGCAGCGCCTCGATGATCGGCAGCCCGTAGCCCTCGGACAGCGAGGCGACCGCCACCACCGAGGCCCGCGCGTACACCGCAGCCAGCAGGTCGTCGGAGGCGTCGCGATACCAGTGCAGTCGCCGCCCCGCCTCGGGGTGCGTGCGCAGGCGGTGCAGCACCGCCTCGTTGTTCCACCCGGGTCGCCCGACCAGCACGAGGTGCTGCGTCGCGCCCTGCGACCAGAGGATCTCGAACGCGTCCAGCAGTGTGGAGTGGTTCTTGCGGGGCTCGACCGTGCCGACGCTCAGCACGTAGTCCACGTCGCGCAGCTCATCGGGCAGCTCGCCGGGCGCGTCGGTGCCGGCGGAGGCCGCGGCGTCGGCCCCCAGGGTCACGACCGCCGGGTCCGCCACGGCCAGGTGCTCGCGTGCCGCGAGCGACCGCACCCGCTCGGCGCCGTCGGCCGAGGTCACCATCACGACGTCGGCTGCGGTCAGCTGCGCTCGGATCGTGCGGTCCGAGACCTGGACCAGGCTCGCCTCGAACCACTCCGGATGCTCCTGGGGCAGCAGGTCGTGCACGAGCACCGCCACCCGGACCCCGCGGTCGCGCAGCGAGCGGTACAGGTCCCGGCGGTCGACCCAGAGGTTGTTCCAGACGGTGTCCAGGTCGAACAGCCACGACCCCGGCGCCAGCTCGAGGGTGAGCGGCACCAGCTCGCGGTCCCGGGTGGCGCGCAGCACCGCCCGGCGTGCCCGGCGCAACAGGGGCTCGATCCGCAGCGCCACCAGCGCACCCACGACCGCCCGACGGGCCCGACCGAGGGTCGGTCGGACCGCGCCCAGCACCCGAGCCATCGCCGAGGGAACGGCGAACGGGTCCGGCGACGCCACCGGCGCCGAGGCGGTCGAGTGCAACGAGCGCTGCTCGGCGGCGGTCAGCCGGCGGAACGAGCGCGCGGACTCCAGCCAGACGACCGGCACGACCTCGAGCCGCTCGTCGAGCGACAGCTGTGCGACCACCTGCAACACCACGCGCTGGATGCCGGCGCGCCAGTGCGTCGAGACGGTGTCGGTGACGTCGACGTGCACCCGCAGCGGTGCGGTCACCTCAGGCGTCGGCAGGTGCCTGCAGGGGCGCCGGCTGGCAGTGCCCCTCGAGCTCGACGACCTGGATCTGGTCGCGGTTGGCCCAGGTGATCTGGTTCGACGGGTCGACGCGCAGCTTGAACTCGCGGAACTCCATGTCGGCGGCGTCGAAGGTCAGGTAGCGCCCGACGAGCGAGTCGCCCAGTCCGAGGATGAGCTTGATGGTCTCGATCGCCTGGATGCTGCCCACGATGCCGGGCAGCACACCGAGCACACCGGCCTCGGAGCAGCTCGGGGCCAACTCCGGCGGCGGCGGCTCGGGCAGCATGTCGCGGTAGGTCGGCCCGTTCTTGGGGTCGAACACGGTGACCTGGCCCTCGAAGCGGAAGATGGAGCCGTGCACCACGGGGATGCCCAGCTTCACCGAGGCGTCGTTGAGCATGTAGCGCACCGGGAAGTTGTCGGCGCCGTCCACGACGATGTCGTAGCCGCTGATGATGTCCTCCATGTTGGAGGCGTCCAGGCGCACGTCGTGGGCGATCACGTTGACGTCGGGGTTGAGCAAGGTCAGCGTCTTCTTCGCCGAGTCGACCTTACGCTCGCCGATGCGGTCCATGTTGTGCAGGATCTGGCGCTGCAGGTTGGACTCGTCGACGACGTCCATGTCGACGATGCCCAGGGTGCCGACGCCGGCGGCGGCCAGGTAGAGCGCGGCGGGCGAACCGAGGCCGCCGGCACCGAGCAGCAGGACCTTGGCGCCGAGCAGCTTCTGCTGGCCCTCCTCGCCCACCTCGGGCAGCAGCAGGTGACGGCTGTAGCGGTTGCGCTGCTCGGGGCTGAGCACCTCGGGGCGCTTCCAGTCGCGACCCTCGTCCTTCCACTTGTTGAAGCCACCGGCCATGGAGACCACGTCGGTGTAGCCGAGCTGCTGCAGCGTGCGGGCCGCGAAGGCCGAGCGCACGCCGCCGGCGCACATGACGATCACCGGCGCCGACTTGTCGTGCAGGCGACCTTCGACCTGGCTCTCGAGGTGACCGCGCGGGATGAACACGGACCCGGGCACGGCGCCCTGCTCGAACTCGTCCGCCTCGCGCACGTCCAGCAGGATCGACCCGTCCGCACGCAGCTGCTCGGCGGTCGCGGTGTCGACCTCGGTGATGTCCGCCTTTGCGGCGTTCAACAGCTCCCTGAAGTTGCTCATCTGCTCGTCCTCGATCGTTCCGGGGTCCGAAACCCTACCGAACTGGTCAACTATCTGACAGTCGGAGTTGTTCCCCGGCGTCCACCAGCGAGCGGTCCATCACCTCGAGGTTCGTCAGCCGGACCTGCTCGACCTGCCCGGACCCACTGGGCTCGACCCGCAGCGCGACGTGGGCTTCGCTCCGGTCCATGCCGACCTCGAGCGTCACCGGGGTGGGACGGGCGCTCAGACGAACCGTGGTGGAGCGCCGCTCGCCCCGTTCGTCGGGAGCGCTGACCCGCACCGTCGTGCCCGGTGACCCGCTCAACTCGAACGAGACTCGCACCGGCGAGCGGTCGCCGTCCTCACGCCGCAGGGTGAGCCCGGCGACGGGCTCCAGGTCCCGCGAGCCCGCCGGGGTCGTCGCCACTGCGGAAGCACCGTCGAAGGTGACGCCGATCGGCCGCTGCACCGCCCGGCCCACCTCGTCGACCCGCGCGTCACCCCAGCGCTCGCGCAGGGCACGCTGCAGCGGTCGGAGGTCGAACCACTCCCGGGTGCCGTCGGAGCTGCGGGTCCCGTCCAGGCCGGCCGCCCGCAACGCCTCGGCGGTCGCCGCACCCGAACGCGGCGTGCGCTGCGCCTCCGGCGCCGCGTCCGCTCGCCGGTCGACGTACAGGGCATCGACGCCCGCCGCGGCCAGACCGGCCGCCATGACCTCGGGCTCCTGGGCCGACCAGGTGGCCTGCCAGTCGCTGCCACGTCCCTGCATGGCGCCGGCGCTGTAGCTGAGCGACCCGTCGCCGGTCGCCCACGGGCCGAGGTGCGCATAGGCCGGCATGCCCCGATCGGTCACGTCCGCGGGGAACGCGACGTAGGGGAACACGACGACCGAGTCACCCCGCTCCAGCGCCGATTGCAGCGACTCGGCCACCTCCGCGTCGGCCGCCCGGTCGCGCTCGACCGCTGCGCGCGACGGCAGCGAGCCGGTCTGGTCGAACACGGCGACGGCGACGAGTGCGACCGCGGCGACCACCGGTGTCACCGTGGACCGCGTGAGCACCGACCAGCGGTCCAGCGCCAGGCCCAGCCCGACCAGGCCCAGGAAGGTCACGACCACCGACATGCGGTCCCAGACCCGGATCTGGGTCAGTCCCAGCGGGGCGAGCACCCAGGCGGCGCCGAGCCACGAGGTCAGGACCGCCACCGCCGCGAGCACCGCGAGTCGGCGATCCGTCGAGCTCGGCGTGCGCACGCAGCGCAGCACCAGCAGCACCAACCCCAGCACCGCCAGCAACCCGAGGTAGGCACCGCCCTGGAACGGCGCGTCCCTGAGCTGCTCACCGAGGGATGCCAGCGCGGGCAGCCGGTGCGACGGCTCCGCCACCAGCGCGAGTGGATCGAGCGCGAAGCGCGCCAGGTCGTCGGGCGACCGGCCCGACGCCTCGACGTTCGATCCGAGGCGACGCGCCTGGTACAGGTCGCCCGCCACGTTGGCGAGGACCACCGCGAACACGCCGGCGGAGACCGCAACGGGCGCCGCCAGTGCCGAGACCTGCCGCCGCCGCAGCGCCGTCGCCAGTCCGAGCCCCAGCACCAGCACCACCGTGTAGGCGGCGTAGTACGCGCTGGCCGAGCCGATCACCAGGATCCAGCACACCGACCATCCGACTCGTCCCGACCATCCCCCTCGCCCCAGCCATCCCACGCGCCCCAGCCATCCCACGCGACCCGGCCACCGTCCATCGCTCCCCGGCTGTCCACCCGGCCGGCGCCCGAGGGAGCCGTCCACCGCCCAGATCGCCAGCAGCACACCGAGCGGCACGGCGTAGTACGCAGCCAGGAAGAGGTGGCCGAGGGCCAGGCGCTCGAAGTGGTACGGCGCCATCGAGAAGACCACGGCCAGCGACCCGGCGAGCCACGGCGACACCCCCAGGTGGCGCAGCGCCCCGTGCGCCGCCAGCGCGACGAGCACGAAGCCGACCAGCACGAACAGGTTGAGCGCGACGAACCGGTCGTCGGTGAGCAGTCGCAGCACCCGCCACAGGACCAGGTGCAGCCGGTCGGGGCCGAGCGGGAAGTCGACCCACGACGTGCCCCACGGGGCGCCGAGCCCCGCCGCACCCCGGGCGGTGCCGGTCCAGCCCGCCGCGTCGACCATGGCCAGCGCCGAGAGGGTGTCGTTGCGGTACACCAGCGGCGTCGACCACCCACCCGACCAGGGGCGCAGCACCAGTGCCGCCACCAGCGCACTGGCGGCGGCCACCGACCCGTACTCGCGCGACGTCGACACCACCTCTTTCCATCGGCAGCAGGCCGGGAATCGGGAGGACTGGGATCAGGCGGACGAGGACGGGCCCACGGCCGCGTCGACCAGCTCCGGGAGCAGCTCCGAGATCGGACCCCGCAGCACGGTCGCCGCCTCGTCGAACGGGGTCTCGCCCTGGTTCACGATCACCACGCTCGCGCCGTTGCGCAGCGCCAGGGGCACCATCTGCGCCACCGGGTACACCTGCAGGGTCGTGCCGATGCACCACAGCTCGTCGCAACGGGATGCGGCGTCGAAGGCGCGCTGCAGGTCGTGCTCGTCGAGCGCTTCGCCGAAGAAGACCGTCGAGGTCTTCAGGATCCCGCCGCAGCGAGGGCACGGCGGGTCGGCCTCACCCGAGCGGACCCGGTCCAGCACCTCGACGGTCGGGCCGCTCCAATCGCCGCGCACGCACCGGGCGGTGCGGATGCTGCCGTGGACTTCGACCACACGATCGGGGTCGCTGCCCGCCGCCAGGTGCAGCCCGTCGATGTTCTGGGTCACGAGCAGGTCGAGGCGTCCGGCGCGCTCGAGCTCCACCAGCGCCCGATGCCCGGCGTTGGGCACCGCCGACCAGGCGGGGTTGGTCATGCGCCACTGCCACGCCCGCACGCGCAGCTCGGGGTCGGCCAGGTAGTGCTCGATCGTGGAGTACTTCTCGGCGTCGGGATCCTTGGTCCAGACGCCGTCGGGCCCGCGGAAGTCGGGGATGCCCGAGTCGGTCGAGATGCCGGCCCCGGTCAGCACGGCGATGCGTCCGTCGGTGAGCGGCAGGTCGTCCATTGGGTGCCAGTCTGTCGCGATCGGCCATGATGATCGCATGGAGACCGACGAGCGCCCCTGGGGCACCTACACCGTCCTCGAGGACGCCGAGGACCACAAGGTCAAGCGCATCGAGGTCCTCCCCGGGGCGCGGCTCAGCTACCAGCGCCACCAGCGACGCGCGGAGCACTGGTTCGTCGTGCGCGGCACCGGGCGCGTGGTGCTCGACGGGGTCGAGGTCGACCTGGGCCCCGGCGACGCCGTCGACATCCCCACCGACACGGCACACCGCATCGAGAACCCGGGCGACGAGACCCTGGTGTTCATCGAGGTGCAGCACGGCACCTACTTCGGCGAGGACGACATCATCCGCCTCGAGGACGACTACGGCAGGGCCTGACCTGGCATCGTCGAGCGGCGCCCGGCACCGGGTCGCGCGGCCCGCTGACATCGCATCCGGCGCTCCCTACGGTGGCCGAGCACCTGCTCCCACGGAGGCCGCCATGACCCTCAGCCGTCCCAGCCAGACCGACTCCCTCCGCCTCGTGCCCGACGGCCCGCCGCCCGCTCGTGGCGACCTGCCCGAGCGCATGGTGGTGCGCCCCTGGTTCGACCCCGGCCTGGCGCTGCGCGGTGTCGAACCCCGCTCGGACTACGTCGAGCGCTACTACACCGGCGTCGTCGGGCCGAGCGTGGTGATGCTGCTGCGCCGCCTGGCGCGCGGCCTCGACGAGCACCCGGCGGGCTATTCGCTGTCCCCGCACGACACCGCACGGGCGATCGGGCTCGGCGGCGGCCTCGGGCCCAACGCGCCGATGTCGCGCACGCTGGAGCGGGCCTGCCTGTTCGGCCTGCTGCGGCGCAGCACCTCCGAGCAGCTCGACGTGCGCACCCACCTGCCGCTGCTGACCCCTCGCCAGCTGCGCCGCCTGCCGCTGGCGGTGCGCTCCTCGCACCAGGCCTGGATCGCCGAGCAGCGTGCCGACCGCCCTCCGGCTGCCTAGACCCCCGACAGCACTAGACCCCCGACAGGACCGAGAGCAGCGGCGCCGAGGTGAAGGTGTTCGCGGCCGCCACCGCGGCGACCAACAGCGTCGCCCCCAGGCCGACCACCACCGTGGTGCGCAGCACGGCCCCCTGCTGGGGCCACGCCCGGGGCTGCAGCACGGCGCCAGCAGCGGCACCGGCGAGCAGTCCGCCGATGTGCCCACCGATCGAGATGCCGGGGATCAGGAACGTCAGGACCAGGTTGATCGCGACCAGGCCCCCGATGCCGGACTGCCAGGGGTTCTGTTTGGCCCGCAGCTGCAGCACGATCAACGCGCCCATCAGCCCGAACACCGCACCGGACGCCCCCACCGTCGGCGCCAACGGGTCGAGCACCATCACGCCCAGCGAACCGCCGACGAGTGACACGACGTACAGCACGGCGAAGCGCAGCCGGCCGAGCGCCGGCTCGAGCTCCTGGGACAGGAACCAGAGCAGCAGCATGTTCATGCCCAGGTGGAAGATGCCCGAGTGCAGGAACGCGCCGCTGAACAGCCGCCACCACTCCCCCGACGCCACCAGCGGGCCCCACAGCGCCCCGTGCTCGAGCACCGGACCCCCGGCGCCGTAGGGGTTGCGGCTCAGCGCCGTCATCAGCGCCCAGACCGCCACGTTGATCGCGATGATCACCTTGCCGACGACCACCTCCTGGTGCCCCCGGAAGAGCTGTCCGGAGGTGACCACGCGTTGGGGCCGCGCCGCGACGCACTCGGGGCACTGGAACCCGACCGAGGCCTGGCGCATGCACGCTGGGCAGATCGGACGTTCGCAGCGCTGGCAGCGCACACCGGCGACACGGTCGTGGTGGCGGTAGCAGACCACCTGGTCGGACATGAGTTGGAAGCTACCGGCGGTCGGAGGACGTGACCCGTGGGGCCACCACCAAAGCTGAGAGCGGTGGCAGGGTGAGCAGCAGCGACGCCGGCTGGCCCTGCCAGGGGGTCGAGGCGTCCGCCACCAGCACCTCACCGCCGTCGGGCACCACCTCGTGCCCCGACCCGGCGTAACGGGTCGCGTCGGTGTCCAACAGGACCTCCCACGCACCCGGGCGTGGCACGCCGAGTCGGTAGCCGTGGCGCGGCACCGGCGTCAGGTTGGCTGCCACGACCACCACCGACGCGTCGTGGCGTTCGTCGTGGGGCACGTCGCGCCAGAAGGTGAACACGGAGTGCTGGTGGTCGTCGGCATCGAGCCACCCGAAGCAGTCGTCGAGGTCGTCGTCGCCGGACCACAGCGCCGGACGTGCACGCTGCAGCGCGTTGAGGTCGCCCACCAGGTCGCACACGCCGGCGTGGTCGGCCCGGGCGAGCAGCCACCAGTCCAGCTCGCGGTCGTGGGACCACTCCCGCTCCTGGGCCAGCTCGCCGCCCATGAACAGCAGCTGCCGGCCCGGATGGCACCACTGCCACGCCAGCAGGCAGCGCAGGTTGGCCATGCGCTGCCATCGGTCACCGGGCAGCTTGTCGAGCAGCGAGCCCTTGCCGTGCACGACCTCGTCGTGGCTCAGCGGCAGCACCCAGCGCTCATGGCGGGCGTACACCATCGGGAAGGTCAGCTCGCCGTGGTGGTGCGCTCGGTGCAGCGGATCGCGCCGGAAGTAGGCGAGCGTGTCGTGCATCCAGCCCAGGTTCCACTTGCGCCCGAAGCCCAACCCGCCCCACTCGGTGGGGGCGGTCACCCCCGGCCACGACGTCGACTCCTCGGCGACCACGACCGCGCCGGGGTGCTCCTCACCCACGACCGCGTTGAGCTCGCGCACGAACTCGATCGCCTCCAGGTCCTCGCGGCCGCCGTGCTCGTTGGGTACCCACTCCCCCGGCTCGCGCGAGTAGTCCAGGTACAGCATCGATGCGACCGCGTCGACGCGCAGCCCGTCGACGTGGAACTCCTCGAGCCAGTACAGGGCGTTGGCCACCAGGAAGTTGCGCACCTCACGACGCCCGTGGTTGAACACGAGGGTTCCCCAGTCGGGGTGCGCGCCCCGGCGGGGATCGGCGTGCTCGTACAACGCCGTGCCGTCGAAGTGCGCCAGCGCGAACTCGTCGCGGGGGAAGTGCGCCGGCACCCAGTCGACCAGGACGCCGAGCCCGCGGTCGTGGCAGACGTCGATCAGGTGGCGCAGGTCGTCGGGGGTGCCCAGTCGGGCGTCGGGCGCGTAGTACCCGCTGACCTGGTAGCCCCAGGAGCCGCCGAAGGGATGGGTGGCGACCGGCATCAGCTCGAGGTGGGTGAAGCCCAGCCCGGCGACCCAGTCGGCCAGCGGCTCGGCCAGCTCACGTGCGTCGTGCGATCGGCCGTCGGGGTGGCGACGCCACGAGCCCAGGTGCGCCTCGTAGATCGACATGCGGCCGCCGTTGCGCTCGGCGCGCCGAGCCCGCCACTCGGAGCCGGTGTCCACGCTCCCGCCGTCGCGCCAGCGGTACGACGAGCGGTGCAGGACCGACGCCGTGCCCGGCGGCAGTTCGGCACACGTCGCCATCGGGTCGGCGCGCAGCCCCAACGAGCCGTCGGCACCGGCGATCTCGTACTTGTAGCGGTGCCCCTCGGCCGCTCGCGGCTCGACGCCCCACCAGATGCCCGTCGATCCCTGGGGCACGAGCGCGCAGGCCGCCGCGTCGTCGGTGCCCCAGCCCGACCAGTCGCCCACCACCCGCACCCGCTGGGCGTTGGGGGCCCACACCGCGAAGCGTGCGCCGCCGCCCGCCAGGAGATGACCGCCGAGCAGCTCCCACAGGCGCCGGTGGCGCCCCTCGGAGAAGAGGTAGCGGTCGACCTCGCCGGGGGCCCCGGACTCGTCGGCGGCCATCAGTCCTCCGGCGGCGAGTCGGGAAGGAGCTCCTCGCCGTCGAGCAGGCGCTCCACGGCCTGCACCGGCAGGTCGACCAGATCGGGCCGATGGGCCAGCTCGTAGGCCACCTCGTACACGGCCTTGTCGAGCTCGAACACGCTGAGCAGCGCGTCGCGGCTCGCCCGCGACTGGGGCAGGAGCCGGTGCGCGGCGTCGACCTCGGCGTAGCCCGCCAGGAACGTGTTGACGTTGCGCACCGTCCATGCGTCGGCCAGCACCTTGAGCTCGCGGTCGGGCTCCTCGTGCAGGCGCAAGGCCATGGCGGCGACGTACTGGAACGACCGGGTCATGCCGGCGACGTCGCGCAACGGCGAGGACTTGTGGCGCCGCTCGTCGACGGGCCTGGCCGGCTCGCCCTCGAAGTCGAGCACCATCCAGTTGCGCTGCAGCCGCAGCACCTGCGCAAGGTGCAGGTCGCCGTGGATGCGGATCGCCGCACCCAGGTCATCGGCACCGCGCAGGCGGTCGTAGATCGCCTCGATGCGGTCGGTCGCGAGCCGATCGGTGGCCACGCGTGCCAGCTGCGCGGACATGTCGGAGGCCCATGCGTCCCCGTCCGCGGCCTCTGCGCCGAAGGCCTCGGCGAGCGCGACGTGCAGGTGCGCGACGTTCTCGCCCAGCAGCCGGGCGTCGGCGGCGAAGTCGAGCTTGCAGTCTCGAGGCGGTCGACGCAGGTTGAACAGCTCGCGCAGCGAGCTGGTGGCCAGCTCCCAGCCGTCGCCACGGCTGCGCTCGTAGCGGCGCACCACGGCCAGATCGGTCTGGTTGCGTCGCCAGACCGCCACGGGCACCGGCACCCCGCCGTAGCCGACCTTGCCCAGGCGCTCGGTCACCTCCACGTCGGGGTTGGGACCGGGTTGGACCTGGCGGAACACCTTGAGGATGTAGCGCTCGTCGAGCACCAGCGAGGTGTTGGACTGCTCACCGGTCTGGGCCCGCACCGAGTTGAGGTGAAGGTCCGGGGCGACGTGATGGGCGAAGGTCAGCGCCAGCTCGTCGTCCGCGAGCGCGTCGAACAGGTGCGCCTCGCCGCGCGGGGTGTCCATGCGGCCGAGCATCGCCGAGTCCGGCAGGTGCCCCGGCCGCTCAGGGGTGGCCCCGACGGGGATCTGGTACCAGCGGCTCTCACCACGCCCGCGATCCGCGCGCACCTCGATCAGCAGCCACAGCAGCGTCGGCCAACCGTCGCGCAGCGTGTCGACGCGGCGGATCTCCACCGTCGGGTGGTCGACGCCGGAGTACCACCGCTGCCCCGCCAGGAAGGTCGGGAGGAGCGCGGCGAGCTGTTGGGAGAACGTGGCGGCGTCGATGGGAGAGTTTCTACCCCGTTGGCTCGGTGAGCTCGAACCACAGGAACTCGTACGGCGGCAGGGTCACGAAGTACGGGAGCTCGCCGATGGCGGGGAACTGCACCCGTCCCAGCAGCTCCACGGGCACACGTCCGGCAAGGTGCGACAGGAACAGCTCCGCCGGCTGCGCGGCCGACGAGAAGTTGTTGACGCACAGCACGGTGTTGGACGTCTCGTCGCCCTCGGGCGGGATGCGCAGGTAGGCGAACACCGACGGGGTCGACACCTCGAGCAGCTCGAAGTCACCCAGACCGAACAGCGGGTGCTGGCGTCGCACGTGCAACATGCGACGCAGCCAGTTGAGGAACGAGCCCGGGTCACGCCGCTCCGCCTCGACGTTCACCGCGTGGTAGCCGTAGACGGGGTCCATCAGCGGCGGGAGGTAGAGCTGGGCGAAGTCCGCGGTGGAGAACCCGCCGTTGCGGTCCGGGCTCCACTGCATCGGTGTGCGCACGCCGTCGCGGTCACCCAGGTAGATGTTGTCGCCCATCCCGATCTCGTCGCCGTAGTAGAGGATCGGCGTGCCGGGGAGGCTGAGCAGCAGCGCATGGAGCAGCTCGGCCTGGCGACGGTCGTTCTCGAGCAGAGGGAAGAGCCGACGGCTGATGCCCACGTTGCGGCGCATGCGAGGGTCCTTCGCGTACTCCGCCCACATGTAGTCGCGCTCTTCGTCGGTGACCATCTCGAGGGTCAGCTCGTCGTGGTTGCGCAAGAAGATGCCCCACTGCGCCCCAGCGGGGATCTCGGGGATGCGCTGGAGGATCTCCGAGACCGGGGTGCGCTCCTCGCGCCGCAACGACATGAACATGCGCGGCATGAGCGGGAAGTGGAAGCACATGTGGCACTCGTCGCCCGCGCCGAAGTACTCCACGACGTCCTCGGGCCACTGGTTGGCCTCGGCGAGCAGCACCTTGCCCGGGTAGCGGTCGTCGACCTCGCTGCGCAGCCGCCGCAGGAACGCATGGGTCTCGGGCAGGTTCTCGCCGTTGGTGCCGTCACGTTCGAACAGGTACGGCACGGCGTCGAGGCGGAAGCCGTCGAGGCCCAGGCCCAGCCAGTGGAAGACCACGTCGAGCATGGCCTCCTGGACCTCGGGATGGTCGTAGTTCAGGTCCGGCTGATGGTGGAAGAACCGGTGCCAGTAGTACTGCTGGCGCTGCTGGTCGAAGGTCCAGTTGGACGGTTCGGTGTCGCAGAAGATGACCCGGGCCTCGCTCCAGCGCTGGTCGTCGTCGCCCCACACGTACCAGTCGGCCTTCGGGTTGGTCCGGTCCTGGCGCGACTCGAGGAACCAGGGATGCTGGTCGGAGGTGTGGTTCACCACCATGTCGGCCACGACGCGGATGCCGCGCCGGTGCGCCTCCTCGATCAGCGCGGCGGCGTCCTCGACCGTGCCGAAGTCGGGGTGCACCGTGAGGAAGTCCGAGATGTCGTAGCCGCCGTCGCGCAGCGGCGACTGGTAGAAGGGCAGCAGCCAGAGGCAGTCGATGCCGAGCCACTCGAGGTAGTCCAGCTTCTGGGTCAGTCCCCGGAAGTCGCCGTTGCCGTCGCCGGACCCGTCGTAGAAGCCGCGGACGTGCACCTCGTAGAAGATCGAGGAGCGGTACCACTCGCGGTTGGCGGTGAGCAGGGAACCCGTGGTCGGTGGTTGGGTCACCGGCGCAGGATATCGGCGCGAGGGACCCGTCCGGTTCGATGCGGAAGCGTCAGCTCAGCCCCGCGGTCGCCTTCCACCCGCCGACCGCCGCGGGCACCGCGAGCGCGAGCGTCGAGGCCGTGCCGGCGGCGCCCAGCTCGGAGCGCCACACCACCGCGGCGATCGCGTCGGACGTGTCGGCGAGCGCGCCCATGCGCACCCACGACGGATCCGGCTCGGGCTCCGACAGGGAGCGCAGCGCGCCCAGCCCCAGCACGATGTCGCGGATGCCGAACGCCCTGGCGAGCCACACCAACGGCCCGGGCCGCTCTGCCGAGGCCCTCGCGAGCACCGTGTTGGGGATCAGCAGCATGAGCGCGCCGAACAGGATCCGCCCGGCGGCGATGGAGCGTGCGAGCTTCAGGTCGTCCATGGCGGCCATGTTGCACCAAACTGAGTCGATGCGGCGGATGCGAACGGTGGTGGCGGCGATGATGGCCGCAGCGACGCTCGGGGCGGTGTCCTGCACCCCGTCGACGCTGCCCGACGGCTCGGTGCCCCAGGACGTGCCCTTCGGCGTCAACGGCCTGACCGAGGAGGACGGCACGGTCTGGGTCGCGGACCTGTTCGCCGGCCAGCTCGTGCGCTTCTCCCCCGACAGCGGCCGGATCCTGGAGCGCTACGGGCGCATGGACGGCCTGTGCGGCACCGACGACCTGGTGGTGACGGCCGACCGCACCCTGGTGGCCACCTGCCCCGTCGACGGACGGGTGATCGCCGTCGAGCGCGGCGGGCGCGCCCGGGTGCTGGACGCCGTCGGGCGCAGCGTGAACCCGATCGCACTCGACCCCTCGGGCGAGGCGGTGCTGGTCGGCTTCGGCTCCGAGGACGACGACCGTGTGCTGCGGGTGTTCCTCGACGGCCGACCGACCGAGGTCGTCGCCGACGACCTGCCCGTGCTGAACGGCTTCGACGTCGGCCCCGACGGCCGGCTCTACGCGCCGACGGGCGGCGCTGCCGGCTCGTTCGGCACCGGCGGTCTGGGACGCCTCGACCTGGCGACGGGTGCGTTCGAGCAGCTCCCGCTCACCTTCCCCGGCACGACGCGCACGGGGTTCGACTTCGCCTGCGGCGTCGACGTGGTCGCCGACGGCACCGTGTTCGTGGCGCAGTGCTTCAACCCCTCGGTGTACGCGGTCGACCCCGACACCGGGGTCGCCACCCTGGTCGGGCGCGCACCCCTGGACACCGCCGACAACCTGGTGGTGCTCGACGACGGCCGTGTGGTGCTCTCGGGCTTCTTCGGCGGCAAGGTCGTCGTGTTCGACCCCGACGGCGCCGGCGGATGGTCCCGCCGCAGCCTCACCGTGGGGCGCTGAGCCCCCGATCAGCCGACCGCGAAGACGTGGGCGACCCGCTCGGCGGGGTCAAGGCGCACGTAGTTGCCCGACAGGCCCCAGGTCCAGGACTCCCCCGTCAGCTCGTCGAGCACCGGGAACGACGCACCCGGCGCGATGCCGAGGGCCGACGGGTCGACGTGCACGGTGGCCTCGCGCACCTCGTCGGGCGCCAGGTTGACGACCACCAGCACCGCGTCGACCACCCCGTCGCGCTCGGTGCGGTGGCTGTACGCGATCACGTCGTCGTGGTCCACGTGGTGGAACCGCAGCGACGACATCCGCCACATCGACCGGTGGGCGCGGCGGATCCGGTTGAGCTCGGTGAGCAGCGGCCACAGCGACGCCGGGTCGTCGTGGTCGCGGTCCTTCAGCTCGTACTTCTCGGAGTCGCGGTACTCCTCCTTGTCGGGGAACGGGTCCGACTCGCACAGCTCGTAGCCGGAGTACACCCCCCAACTGGGCGCCAGCGTCGCCGCCAGCACCGCTCGCGACGCGAAGGCCTGCGGCGTCGCGTCGCGCAGCGGCTCGGCGAGGATGTCGGGCGTCGTCGGCCACAGGTTGGGTCGGAACCAGCCGGCGCTGGGTGCGTGGGCGAGCTCCGCGCCGTACTCGGTCAACTCCCACTTGGTGCGCCGCCAGGTGAAGTACGTGTAGGACTGGCTGAAGCCGATCTCGGCCAGGCTGTGCATCATCGGCGGGTCGGTGAAGGCCTCGGACAGGAACACCAGGTCCGGCCGGGCGTCGAGCAGGTCCGCCAGGCACCACTGCCAGAAGGCGAGCGGCTTGGTGTGGGGGTTGTCGACCCGGAACACCGAGACGCCCTGGTCGATCCAGAACGCGAACACGTCCCGGCAGGCCTGCCACATCTCCAGGCGGTCCTGTTCCCGCTCGGGCCAGAAGTTCAGCGGGAAGATGTCCTGGTACTTCTTCGGGGGGTTCTCCGCGTAGCGGATCGAGCCGTCCGGTCGGTGCGAGAACCACTCGGGATGCTCGGTGACCCACGGGTGATCGGGGCTGCACTGCAGCGCGATGTCGAGCGCCACGCGCACGCCCAGCTCGGCGCCCCGGGCGACGAAGGCACGGAGGTCGTCGAGCGTGCCCAGCTCGGGGTGGACCGCGAGGTGGCCCCCCTCGGCCGCGCCGATCGCCCACGGGCTGCCGACGTCGTCGGGGCCGGCGACGAGCGTGTTGTCGCGTCCCTTGCGGTGGGAGCGGCCCACGGGGTGGATCGGCGGCAGGTAGACGACGTCGAAGCCGGCGTCGGCCGCGGCCGCCAACCGGTCCCAGGAGCCGCTGCCGGGCGCGAGCCCACCCTCGGAGCGCGGGAAGAACTCGTACCAGGCGCCGCGCACGGCCAGCTCCGGCTCGACGCGCAGCTCGCAGCGCGCCGAGGTGGTCAGGTCGTCGGGGTCGGGCACCGTCGAGGTCACCGCGGCGACCGCGTCGTCCAACGCCGCGGTCAGGCGCACACGATCGGTGCAGGACGACGAGCGCAGCTGGTCGACGGCGTCGAGCAGGCGGCGACGATCCGCACGCGTCGCGCCGGGCGCCAGCCGCTCGAGCAGCTGTGCGCCGACCTCGAACTCGACCGCCAGCTCCTCTCCGGCCGCGGCGCGCAGGCGGAGGTCCCGCTGCCAGGTGCCCACCCGGTCCACCCAGGCCTGGACCTCGAACTCGTAGCGCCCGGCGGCAGCGAACACGACCGAGGCGCGAGCGTCGCCCGAGTGCTCGACGCGCATCGGCTGCACCTGCCACCGCCGCTCGTCGCGCGCCGCAGCGGTGTCCACCCGACGGAACCGGACCCGGGCCGACAGCTCGTCGTGGCCGTCGCGCACCAGCTGGGCGTGGAAGGCGACGGCGTCGCCCTCGATGCTGCGCGCCGGCGCGCCGAGGGGGGTGGTCGGCGCCAGGTCGCGGATCAGCGTTGCGTAGGGGCGGCTCAGCAGGTCGTCGTCACGTCGTCGCTTGGTGCCCATGGTCCTCGCCTCGTCGGGGGTCGGTCATCGTCGCCGGACCGCCAGGCGGAACTCGCCCGACACGACCGGGAGGTCGTCGGTCGAGATCCACAGGCCGGTCAACGACACCACCCGTACCCCGATCACCGACGGTGTCGCCAGGACCAGGAAGGTCCGGTCGATGCCCGCCTCGGGGTCGACCACGGTCATGGTGCCGGTGGCGAACTTGGCACCCTCCTGGACCTGCAGGTCCAGCGAGAGGGAGCGGTCCTCTTCGGCGAGCTCGACGGTGATGCGGGAGGTGCCCTCGCCGATGTCGGTGAGCTGGCCCTCCACCTCGGAGGACACCTGGTACGACGTGGCGTACTCGATCGGTCCCGCCATCACCAGGTCGAGCTGCAACGACTGCAGCAACGGCCGTACGAGCGGCGCGACGGTGGACGCCGACGGGCCCTCGGTCACGGCCATGCGGTCGGGGTCGAGGAAGGTGACCGGCCCGCCGCAGCGCACCGGGCCGTCGGTGCGGCGGCAGTCGGCGAAGGTCACGTGACGCCCGTCCTCGGTCCATCCCAGCGACCCCACCCCGAACGTCGTGTCGCCGGGCCGGCGGGGCGGGGTGATGTCGATGGGTGCCCCGCCGCGGGCCGACACCAGCTTGAGCAGCTCGCAGTCCTCACCGGCGCCGTACACGATCCGTGTGCTGTCCGGTGAGACCGTCGGGTCGCAGATGCTCTCGTCGGAGGCAAGCGTGGCACGGTCGAGCGAGTCGGCCTCGACGCGGATCAGCTCCTGTCCCGACTTGTCCGGGCCGACCAGCACGATGAAGTCGCCGTCGGGTGAGAAGGCCGGATCGTCGGCGGACAGCAACGTCGGGGTCAGCTCGTCGGAGCCGGCGGTCGCCAGCGCCAGCGTGTAGGGCTTGCCGGTGTCGGGGGCGACCGATTCGACCAGCAGCAGGTCGTCGGACTGCGACGAGGAGATGCCGACCATCGACCGGGTCGAGGGGTCGCCGAGGCGCACGACCTCCGCACCGGCCCGGTCGACGACCTTCACCACGTTGCCGAGCGCCCCCTCGGGCAGCGGCACCCGGTAGACGCCGATGTTCGACGACAGGGGTGGCGGCTCGGTCGGGCGGGGCTCGACCATGGCCTCGGTGCCGACGGCCAGGTAGGCGATCTGGGAGCCGGTCGGGTCCCAGGCCAGCATGGGCCCGTAGCCGACCGCGTCGAGCGCCGCGTCCGCGGCCAGCACCGTGGGTGCGCCACCGACGCCACCGATCGGCACCGGCAGCGTGACCAGCGCTCCGTCGGCGCGCACGTAGGCGACGACGTCCGCGGTGGGCGCCATGAGCGCCGCGCCCAGCCCGGCGTTGCCGACCGCGGCGTCGGCCGCGAGCTCGACGGGGGCCGAGGCGCCGTCGCCCAACAGGAGCCGTCCCTGGGCGTCGACGTAGACCACCGGGCCGGTTGGCGACACCGGCACCGCCGTGGTGGAGCTGCTCGGCGCCGAGGTGGTCGTGGTCGAGGCCGTGCCGGCGTTCTGCGTCGAGCGAGCGGCGCTGCGCTGGTCGCGCAGCGCAGGCACCACGACCACCAGCAGGACGGCGGCCGCGAGCACCACGGCGAGCGCCCCCAGTGCCAGCAGCCACCCGGGAACGCCGTCGCCGCCAGGGGCCGCGTCGCCACGCGGGGCGCTGGATCGATGGGCTCCCCGCTCAGACATGCTGACCCACGATACCGGCGTGAACAGACTGTGAACCTGCGACCGCCCGAGCCGCGTGCAGCGGACCCCCGGCTACCCTCGACGGGAATGAAGGCACAGCGCACGTTCACCGTCCGCCCCCACCTCCCCCCTGCACTGCAGGGCCTGGACCGGCTGGCGAGGAACCTGCGGTGGTCGTGGGACCGCCCCACCCGGGACCTGTTCGCAGGGATCGACCCCCGGGCCTGGGACGACAGCGACCACGACCCCCGTCGTGTGCTGGCCGACGTGGCGCCCGAGCGACTCGCCGAGCTGGCCGGCGACCCGTCCTTCCTGGAGCGCCTCGCTGCTGCCGAAGCAGCGCTCGACGCCTACCTGGACCTGCCCCGATGGTTCCAGCAGACCGTCGGCGAGCAGTCCCTCGACGGTGTGGTCGCGTACTTCTCACCCGAGTTCGGCATCTCCGAGGCCGTGCCGCAGTACTCGGGCGGCCTCGGCGTGCTCGCCGGCGATCACCTCAAGGCCGCGTCCGACCTGGGTGTGCCGCTGGCCGCCATCGGTCTGTTCTACCGACACGGCTACTTCCGCCAGTCCCTCACGGTCGACGGCTGGCAGCAGGAGCGCTTCCCCGACCTGGACCCCCACGCCATGGCGCTCGAGCTCTGCGACGACGTGCGGGTCTCGCTCGAGCTCGACGGCCACACCCTGGTGGCGCAGGTCTGGAAGGCCACGGTCGGCCGCACGCCGCTGTACCTGCTCGACGCCGACATCCCCGAGAACCCACGCGAGCTGCAGCTCGTGACCGACCGGCTCTACGGCGGCGACGTCGAGCACCGGCTGCGCCAGGAGATCCTGCTCGGCATCGGTGGCGTGCGGGCGCTCACGGCGCTGGGCATCCCGGTGCAGGTGTTCCACACCAACGAGGGCCATGCCGGGTTCCTCGGCCTGGAGCGCATCCGGATGCTGATGGAGCACGACGGCCTGTCGTTCGCCGAAGCACTCGAGGCGGTCCGCGCCGGCGCGGTGTTCACCACCCACACGCCGGTGCCGGCGGGCATCGACCGGTTCCCACGGGAGCTGATGGAGAAGTACTTCGGCAACTGGGCCGCGGCGTGCGGCATCTCGATCGACCAGCTCATGGCTCTCGGCCACCGTCCCGACGAGCCGGCCGACGAGCCGTTCAACATGGCCGTCATGGGCATGCGGCTCGCGGAGCGGCGCAACGGCGTCTCCGCGCTGCACGGCGAGGTCAGTCGGGAGATGTTCTGCGACCTCTGGCCCGGCGTGCCCGTCGAGGAGACCCCCGTCGGCTCGATCACCAACGGCGTGCACGGCGCGACCTGGGTCTCCGCCGAGATGGACGGCGTGTTGTCGAGCACCGTCGGCGACGACTGGCAGTGGGCCGACGACGCCACCTGGCAGGCGGTCACGAGCGTCGAGCCCGACGTGCTCCACCAGGCGCACCTGGCGTCGAAGGTGCGCATGGTCGACCACGTGCGGGACCGGCTGCGGTTGCACAGCCTGGCGCAGGGGCGCTCCGCGTCCGAGCTGGAGTGGGTCGACGGGGCCCTCGACCCCGACGCGCTCACCATCTGCTTCGCACGACGCATGGCGACCTACAAGCGCGCCGCGCTGCTGCTGAGCCAGCCGGACCGCCTGCGGGCACTGCTCGACGACGACGAGCGCCCCGTGCAGTTCGTCTTCGCCGGCAAGGCCCACCCCGCCGACGACCAGGGCAAGGAGCTGATCCGACAGATCGTCACCTTCTCCCACGACCCCGCCGTGCGTCAGCGCTTCGTGTTCGTCGAGGACTACGACATGGCGCTCGCCCGCTCGCTCGTGCAGGGCGCCGACGTCTGGCTGAACACGCCGGTGCGGCCCATGGAGGCCTCGGGCACGAGCGGCATGAAGGCCGTGCTGAACGGCGCGCTGCACTGCTCGGTGCTCGACGGCTGGTGGGCCGAGTGCTTCAGCTCGGGCGACGCCAGCGCACCCAGCGACCCGGGACCGAACGGCTGGGCGATCTCCTCCGCCGAGGCGGTCGCGGACGAGTCCCGCCGCATCGAGATCGAGGCGAACAGCCTCTTCGAGCTGCTCGAGACGCAGATCGTGCCCTTGCACGGCACCGCCGGCTGGACCGACCGCATGATCGAGAACCTGCGCACGCTGGGCCCGTTCGTGAGCGCGCATCGCATGGTGCGCGACTACGTGCAGGACCTGTACCTGCCCGCCGGCGCCCGAGCGGTGGACCTCTCCGAGGACGGCTACGCCGGCGCCCGGCAGCTGGCCGCCTACCGGTCCCGGCTCGACCACCTGTGGCACCAGGTGCACGTGGACGCGGTCGACGCCGACGAGGCGGTCGGCGACCTCGGCACCCACCGCGAGGTCTCGGCGGTCGTGGCACTGGGCGAGTTGGCGCCCGACGAGGTCGAGGTGCAGCTCGTCTGCGGCCACGTCGGGCAGTCCGGCGAGCTCGAGTCGCCGGTCACCCTGCCGATGGCCGACGACGGGGCGATCGACGACCGCCACCGTCGCTTCACCGGCACGGCCCCGCTCGGGGTCGCGGGGCGCATGGGCGTCACCGTGCGCGTCGTGCCACGCCACGAGCTGGTGGACGCACCCGTCGAGTTCGGTCGCGTCGCCTGGGCAGGCTGACTCAGTCGAACACCGCGGTCAGTCGAACACGGCGGTCAGTCGAACACGGCCTTGCCGGGGCCCTCGGCCAGGAACGACCGCACGCCCAACGCCGCGTCGGGTGTGGTGAACGACTGCACGAAGCGCCGCTGCTCGGTGAGGAGTCCGTCCTCGAGGGTCTGCTCCAGTCCCTCGTCGATCGCGGCCTTGGCGAGCGCGAGGGCGTGTCGCGGTCCCGCCGCGAGGGTGCCGGCCCAGTCGAGCGCTGCGTCGAGCACGGCCTCCGGCTCGACCACGCGGTCCACCAGACCGATCGACAACGCCTCGTCGGCGGCGACGGTGCGTCCGCTGAAGACCAGGTCCTTGGCGCGGGCGGCCCCCACCAGGCGCGCCAGGCGCTGGGTGCCCCCGCCGCCGGGGATGATGCCGAGCAGGATCTCGGGCTGACCGAACCGGCTCGAGGTGCCGGCGACGCGGAAGTCGCACGCCAGGGCCAGCTCGCACCCGCCGCCGAAGGCCACGCCGCTGACCGCGGCGATGGTCGGACAGGGGATCGCCGCCACGGCGTTGAGGGCGCCGAGGAACGCAGCGCCGATCTCGGCCACCCGCTCGGGTGCCGCGATCGCGAACGGCTCGTCCGCACCCGACTGGGCGAACTCGGAGATGTCAGCACCTGCGGCGAACAGCTTCGGGCCGCCGGTGACGACCACCGCCCGCGGGGTGTGCTCGGTGAGCTCGGCAGCGATCGCCCGGAGCTGCTCGAGCAGCTCGACGCACAGGGCGTTCACCTTGCCGTTCGCCAGGGTGACCACGGCCACGCCGTCGTCGCGTCGTTCGACGCTCACCAGTGGACTGTTCGCTGCATCCGACATGGCGCAGGACGCTAGCGGGGCACCAGTGCGTCGAGCGCATCGTGCACCGCAGCCGCGTCGGGCCGTTCCGTCGGCGCCTCCGAGCAGCACGACACCAGGATCCGCTCCAGCGCGCCCCCGCAGGCAGAGGACTCCTCGGGATCTCGCACCGTGGCCAACGTCGCACCGAGGGACCACACGTCGGCGGCCTCGCTCGGCGCCGCGCCCCGCAGCCGCTCCGGCGCCGCGAACGCGGGCGTCAACCCACCCGGGTCGTCGGCGGCGTGGGACAGCCCAGCCATGCCGAAGTCCGCGAGCGCCGGCCGATCGGCGTCGTCGAACAGCACGTTGTCAGGCGTGAGGTCGCCGTGGCGCACCCCGCACCGATGGGCGCCCGCGAGCGTGGCGGCGAGCTCTGCGCCGATCGCCGCCACCCGGGCACAGGGCAGCGGCGCCCGCTCGGCCAGGCTGCCACCCGGCATCAGGTCGACCACGAGCCACGCCTCGCCCGCGGCGGTGCGTCCGACCTCGTGGAGTCGCACCACCCCGGACAGCTCGCCCAGGCGTGCCACGGCACGAGCCTCGGTCTCGGCTCGGCGGCCGGGGTCGACCGTCGAGCCAGGGCGGGGGGACACCACCTTGACCGCCAGATCCACGCCGGCCTCGGTGTCACGCACCTGCCACACGACCGAGGTGGCGCCAGTCCCGAGCACGCGCACCGGACGCAGGCGGGTCGGCAGCCCCACCGGGAAGCGCGGCGCGCTCACGCCGACGAGGTGGCGGCGCCCGCGGCGCTGCGACGGGCCAGCACCTGCTGCAGCTCGGACACGGCGAGCGCGACGACGAAGCACCCGACGGCGACCACGGCCATGGCCGCACCGGCGGCCAGGCGGTAGTGCCACGACAGCAGCAGACCCACGATCACCGAGAGCTCCGCGAGCAGCACCGAGGTCACCATCACCCACGGCACCCGTCGCACCACCTGCACCGCGGCCGCGGCTGGCGCGGTGATCAGGGCGAACACGAGCAGCGTGCCCACCGTCTTGAAGCTGGCGACGACGGTCGCGGTGATGAGCACCATCAGCACGACGTGCGCCCACGCCGGACGCATGCCCAGCAGCGCGGCGGCGTCGCGGTTGAAGCTCAGCACCAGGAAGGCCCGGTACCCGATCACGACCACCACCACGGTGGCGACGGCGACGACCGCGCCCACCGCCAGGTCGGCCCGGGTGATGCTCGTGATGCCGCCGAAGAGGAACCCGGTCAGGTCGCCGGCGAAGGAGCGACTCCGGCTCACGATCAGCACACCGAGCGCCAACATGCCGACGAACAGCAGGCCGATCGCAGCGTCCTCGTTGAGCCGCGCACGTCGGCCGACCAGGGAGATGCCGCCCACCATCACCGCCGCGCTGACGAGCGCGCCGAGGGTGGGGCTGAAGCCGACGATGGTCGCCACCGCGAGCCCGGGCAGCACGCCGTGGGCCAGCGCGTCGCCGATGAAGGTCATGCCGCGCAGCACCACCCAGGTGCCGACCAGACCGCAGGCGATCGCGGCCAACGTGCCCGCAGCGAGGGCGCGCTGCATCGTGACCGAGTCGAGGAACGGGTCCAGGACCCAGCTGAGCGGCGATGCCAGGAGCACGGGCACCCGGCGACCCTACTGCTGGGCGCTCGCGGCGAGCTCCTGGGCGCTCACGGCGACGGCGGCGAGATCAGCGCGGCGTTCGTGCGCATCATGTCCAGGTACGACTCGGCGCCAGAGCCCTGCTCGCCGAGCGACTCGGTGTAGAGCGCGACGATCTCCACCTGGCCGCCCACCTGCTCGGCCAGCGCCGTCGAGACCTCGTCCGAGCCGGTGACCTCGCCGTAGATGCGCGTCACACCCCGCTCCTGCATGGTGGCCGCCAGCTCCTCGATGTCACGAGCGTTGGACTCGCCGAGCGAGCTGGTCGACGGGATGACTGCGCCCACCACCTCGAAGCCGAAGCGGTCGGCCAGGTAGCCGAGTGCCTCGTGGTTGGTCACGAGCTGGCGCTCTGAGTCGTCGAGGCCGGCGAACTGCTCGTCGAGCTCGGCCGACAGGGCCGTGAGCTCGTCGACGTAGGCCTGCGCGCACTCGTCGATCTGCGCTGCGTCGACCGCCAGACCATCGACGGACTTCAGCCCCTCGGCGATCAGCGGCACCGCCAGGGCGACCCGGTCGGGGTCCATCCACACGTGCGGGTCCTTGCCGTCGCCGTGCCCGGCCTCTTCGTCGTCGTGCCCAGCCTCGGCCTCGCTGTGCGCTGCCTCGTCCTCGCTGTGCCCAGCCTCGTCGCCGCTGTGCCCCGCCTCGTCCTCGCTGTGCGTGTGGCCACCCTCGATCGGCTCGAGCTCGTCGCCGAGCTCGACGACCGGCACGCCGTCGGCCTCGGCCGTCTCGATCGCATCGATCGCTCCCTCCTCCAGGCCCAGGCCGTTGGCGACGATCAGGCCGGCGCCGCTGAGCAGGTCGGCGTCCTGCACCGACGGCTCGTAGGCATGGGCGTCGGTGCCGATGGGGATCAGCGCGGTCACGTCGACCTGCTCGCAGCCGACCTGCGACGTGACGTCGGCCCAGATGGACGTCGTCGCCACCACATCGGGCCTGGCGTCGCCGCCGGCGGTGCTGGGCTCGGTGTCCTGGCCGCAGGCCACCGCCAGCAGCGGGGCGGAGCAGAGCGCGGCGGCCGCCAGTCGGCGGGAACGGGGAAGGGGTCGATGCGTCGCCATGCGCTCAACCTATAATGAGTATGGTTCTCACTTCCAGTCGCGGTCGTTCTCAGTGGTTCCCATTCCTGCTACGCTGCGGTCATGCCTCGCCGTGCGCCCCAGCCCTCCCCCGATGCAGGTCGCACGCCCATCACCGACGACGAGCTGCACGCCACGGCGGCACAGCGCCTCCGCGGTGCGGGCCTGCGCTACACGAGCTCGCGTCGCACGGTGGTCGAGGTGCTCGCCGCCACCGACCGGCCGCTGACCATCCCCGAGATCCTGGCTGCGGACGGTTCGCTCGCGCAGTCATCGGCATACCGGAACCTGACCGAGCTGATCGGTGCCGGCGTCGTGCACCGCATCGTGTCGGGTGACGAGTACAGCCACTTCGAGCTCGCCGAGGACCTCACCGAGCACCACCACCACCTGGTGTGCACCAGCTGCGGCCGGGTGGCCGATGTCACCCTGAGCGACGACCTCGAAGCGACGCTGGACCGGGCGCTCGCGCGCGTCGCCGGGGCCCAGGGCTTCGAGCCCGAGCACCATCGCCTGGACGTGATCGGGCGCTGCGCCGACTGCGTCAACGCCTGAGGGTCACAGCGTCACGGGCGTGCCCAGCTCGGCGTCCTCGCCAGGCTGCACCACCGACGTCACGCCGGGGACACGGTCCTTCATGATCCGCTCGATGCCGGCCTTCATGGTCACGGTGGAGGCAGGGCAGCTGACGCACGCGCCGTGCAGCTCGACGGTCACGACGCCGGCCTCGTCGTCGATGCCGATCAACGAGATGTCACCCCCGTCGGCCTGGATGGCCGGCCGGATGATCTCGATGACCTCTTCGACCTTGGCCAGTTCCACCTTCGGCGCCACGCTGTCGTTCTCCGCTCGATCCGTCTGCACTCGGTCCACACTGCACTCGATGTCCACACTGCACTCGATCGGCCACACTGGGCTCGATCCGTTCGGCACCGATGATGCTGCGCCGATGCGCCACTGACAACCCGCCCGGGTAGCGTGATGTTCCGGATGTCCACCCTGCTCCCTCACGCCGCGCTCCCGGACGCAGCCCTCGATCACGCCGTGGCGCTCCTGCGACCGGAGCTGCTGCTCGCGCACCAGGGCGGGTGGGACGAAGCGCTCATGGTGATCGTGCCCGTCGCCGTGTTCGGGGCGCTGCTCTACGTCGCCAACAAGCGGGCGGCGCGGCTGACCGAGGATGGCGACGGCACGACCTCGCCGCTCAGCCGCGACGTCGACACCCGCAACGAGCGCAGCGGGCCTCGCTGAGTCGACGCTGGCCCGGGCTCAGTCCAGGCGCGTGATGTCGGCGCCGACCGAGCACATGCGCTCGACGAAGCGCTCGTAGCCGCGGTCGATGTGCTGCGCGTCGGTGATGGTCGTCTCGCCGTCGGCACCCAGGGCGGCGACCACCAGCGCCGCGCCCGCCCGGATGTCGACGGCCTTGACGGGCGCGCCGGACAGCCGTTCGACGCCGTCGATGACCATGTGGTGGCCGTCGACGCGGATCTGCGCGCCCATGCGTGCGAGCTCGCCGACGTAGCGGAACCGGCCGGAGAAGACGTTCTCGGTGGCGTAGCTGGTGCCGCCCGCGTAGGCCAGCATCGCCACCAGCATCGGCAGGTAGTCGGTGGCCAGGCCCGGGTAGGGCAACGTCGCGACGTCGACGGGGCGGGGACGTCCCGACGACATGGCCCACAGCCCGTCCGCATCGGGGGAGATGCGCAGGCCCGTGCGACCGAGCTTCTCCACCAACAGGTCGACGTGGTCGGCGCGGACGTGGCGCAGCATCAGCTCGCCCCCGGTGACGCCGAGGGCTGCGAGGAACGTGGCGACCTCGATGCGGTCAGGGATCACGACGTGCTCGACGGCGCGCAGCTCCTGGACCCCGTCGATCGTGATGACCGGGCTGCCCGCTCCCAGGATCCGACCGCCCATGCGGTTCAGGAACGCCGCCAGGTCGGCGATCTCGGGCTCGCGCGCCGCGTTGTGCACGGTGGTGCGACCGTGGGCCAGCACACCGGCCATGAGCAGGTTCTCGGTGGCCCCGACGCTGGGGTACTCGAGCACCACCTCGGTGCCGACCAGCTGGGACACCGAGCCCTCGATCACCCCGTGACGCAGGGTGAAGGTGGCGCCCAGCGCTTCGAGGCCCTGCAGGTGCATGTCGATCGGGCGGCCGCCGAAGTCGTCGCCGCCTGGCATGGCGACGCTGGCACGTCCCATCGACGCGAGCAGCGGGCCCAGCACCGCGCTCGAGGCACGCATGCGCTCGACGAGCTCGTAGGGGGCCTCGGGCAGCACCTCGGCGCCGCGCACGATCTCGAGCGCGGCGTCCTCGCGCCAGCGAGTCGACATCCCCATGGCCTCGAGCAGGGCGCACATGTCGTCCACGTCGGAGATGCGGGGCACGTTGCGCAGCACGTAGCGGCCTTCTGCCAGCACGCACGCGGCCATCAGCTTGAGCGCCGAGTTCTTGGCGCCGCTGACGACGAGCTCGCCGGACAGCGGGCCGGAGGGACGCACGAGCAGTCGGGACACGCCCCCAGTATGTCGGCAGGTGGGCACCACTAGGGTCACGGCGCACATGCCTCGGATCCATACCGTGACCGACGCCGACGCGACCGGGCTGGCCCGCCTCGTCGAGCCACGCGACGACGTCCTGGTGCGCGAGTCGGTCGTGGAGCGAGGGTCCGACCACGTCGAGCTGCGCGCCGAGGCCGGCCCGTTCCTCGACTACCGCCGCTGCGTGCGCTGGTCGCCGTCACCCGACGCAGCGGACCGGTTCGAGGTCGACCAGCGCGGCGAGTTCCGGCTGGCCATCCCGTACTGGGCTCCGCTGTTCGTGCCGTTGGTGCGCCGAGCGATGCGCGAGGGGATCCCCCGCGGCACGCGTCCGTGGTGGAGCACGCCGGACCGCCTCTCCCCCAGCCAGGCCACGACCGTGGCGACCATGGCGCTGTTCAACCTCGTGGCCGGCGTGTTGTATGGCCTGCTGACACAGGTGGTGACCTTCGTGTCGGCAGACCTGGGCGATGGCAGCGCCGGGCAGCAGGCCGCGCTGCTGTCGGTGGTGCGCGTCGGCGTCGTCATCACCATGGCGGCGATGTTCGTCGCCGATCGGCGGGGTCGGCGACGGGTGGCGATCGCATCGTTCACCACTGCCGCACTGCTCACCGTGGCTGGGGCGCTGGCACCGGGCTGGTGGGCGTTCGGGGCGCTGCAGTTCGTGGCCCGCAACCTGGCGATCGCAGGGTTGCTGTGCGTCGACACGATCGCGGTCGAGGAGCTGCCGCCGGGCTCTCGGGCGATGGCGACGGGTCTCGGTGCGCTGGCCTACGGCCTCGGCGCAGGGATCGTGGTCGTCACGCTGCCGCTGGCCGACCTCGGCGACTGGGGGTGGCGTCTGAGCTTCCTGGTGGCGGGGGTGACGCTGCCGATCGTGTGGCACGCCCGCCGACACCTGCCCGAGTCGGCGCGCTTCGAGCGGCTCGTGCAGGATCCCGCGCCGCAGCCGCGGCGGGTGAACGGCGCCCGCTTCCTGCTGCTCGCGGCGATGTTCTTCTTGTTCAACGTGTTCGCGGCGCCGGCGTCGCAGCTGCAGAACGACTACCTGCGTGTGGATCGGGGCTACAGCGGTCTGCTGATCGCGGTGTTCGTGGTGCTCACGGCCACACCGGCCGGCATCGGCGTGGTGCTGGGCGGGCGCCTGGCCGACCTGCGTGGGCGACGGGCGGCGATCGTGCCGGGGCTGAGCGCCTTCGGCATCTTCAGCGTGGTGTTCTTCTCGCTCGCCGGGCCCCCGATGTGGGTGGCGTCGTTGCTCGCCTCGACGATCGGGGCGCTCGCCGTGCCCGCCATGGGCGTGATCGCGCCGGAGCTCTTCCCGACCTCGCACCGCGGCGGCGTCCGCGGCACCCTGACCGCCATCGCCGTCGGCGGATCCGTGTGCGGCCTGCTGGTGGCCGGCAACGTGGTCGACGCCGCGGGCTACTCGACGGCGTTCACGGTGCTGCTCGCGGCACCCCTGGTGGCGGCAGCACTCGCGTTCGCGGTGCCCGAGACGCGTGGCAAGGAGCTGGAGGAGCTCAACCCCTGAGGAGGTCGAAACGACCCCCTCAGTTCCTGCCAATCTCGGACAGATCGCCTCGTCCGCCGTTGACGGCGCCCCAGACGAGGCGAAGGATCGTCGGGGCAGGACACCGGGCTGGGGGATGCGATGATTCGGCGAGTCGGCATGACGTTCTTGGCAGTGACGCTGGTCGTCGTGGCGTCGGCGTGCATTCCCCCGACGCCACCGCCGCCCACCACCACGACCACGACCACGACCACGACCACGACCACGACCACGACCACGACCACGACCACGACAACGACCACGGTCGGGGACGGGGTCCCTCCAGTCCTGTCGCTCCCCGGCGACCTCACCGTCGGGGCGACGACGCCCGCTGGGGCGGACGTGACGTGGAGCGCGACGGCGGTCGACGCGGTCGACGGCCCGCGGCCGGTCTCGTGCGTCCCGGCGGCGGGTTCCACGTTCTCGATCGGAACGACGCCGGTGACGTGCACGTCGGTCGACGTCGCCGGGAACACCGCCACGGGCGGTTTCACCGTGACGGTCGTCGCCGATGACGTGGCGGACGGCGCACGGTCGGTCGACGCCGGCATGTACCACTCGTGCGCACTGATCGCCGGCGGCACGGTCCAGTGCTGGGGCTACAACGTCGACGGACAGCTCGGCAACGGCACGACCACCGACTCCTCGGTGCCGACGCCGGTCGACGACCTCTCCGGGGTCATCGATCTCGCCGTCGGCCAGTACAACTCGTGCGTGATCCTCTCGGACACGTCGGTCAGGTGCTGGGGTCCGAACGGCGTCGGCCAGCTCGGCAACGGCACGACCGACGTCTCGACCGTTCCGGTCGGGGTCGTCGGGCTCACAGGTGCGACCGAGGTGTCACAGGGCTTCTTCCACACCTGCGCCCGGCTCACCGGTGGGACCGTCAAGTGCTGGGGCGACAACGGCAATGGCAAGCTCGGCGTGGCCGAGCTGAGCAACTCGACGGTGCCCGTCGCAGTGCCTGGCCTGACCGGCGTGGTCGACATCGCCACGGGCTCGGACTTCACCTGCGCAGCGCTGCAATCCGGCACGGTGTCGTGCTGGGGTCGTGGCGTGGAGGGACAGCTCGGCAACGGCGGCAACAGCGACTCGGTGACGCCGGTTGCGGTCGCCGGCCTCACGGGAGTGGTCGCCGTGGAAGCCTCGGAGTACAACGCGTGCGCACGTCGTGCCGATGGCACCGTCGCCTGCTGGGGCCGCGGCGACACGGGCGTGCTCGGCAACGGCACCACGACCGACACCTCGGTGCCGGTCGCCGTGAGCATCGCCGGCGTCACCGATCTGAGCCTCGGCCTCAACCACGCCTGCGCGGTGCTCTCCAGCGGACTGGCGAAGTGCTGGGGCCTGAACGACACCAATCGGCTCGGCTCGGGCATCGACTCCGGCATCGAGACCCTGCCCGTGTCCGTGGTCGGCGTCACCGGCGTGACATCGATCACCGGCGGCGGCTACCACTCGTGCGCGTCCATCGACGACGGCACCATCAAGTGCTGGGGCTACAACCCCGCCGGCCAACTCGGCGACGGCACCACGAACAACACGACCTACGCCGATCCGCCGACGACGGTGGTGGGAATTCCAGCCCTGCCATGACGGCGGCTTGAAGCACTCAGGCTGCGAGCAGGTTCGACAGGTACACGTCGAGCGCGTACGCGGTGAGGTGCTCCCCGCCCGTGACCGATCGTGGCGTGTCCGGCCCGATCCCCGGCAGCGGGACGGGCGGCGGGGCCGCCGGAGGGCCGGGCGGGGCCGGGCCGGTGCCGGGCGGCGAGCCGCCCGTGCCGCACTGCGTGGAGCTGGTGCCCAGGTGGTGCCCATGGCGATCCGTGAAGGTGAACCGCTGGTCGCCGGAGGTGGTGATGCGGTACTCACCACGGTGCAGGACACGGTGGTGGTGTCCGCAGAGCATCACCAGGTTGTCGAGCGTGGTGCGTCCGTCGCACGACCAGAACACGACGTGGTGCGCGTCGAGGTAGCGGGTCTGGGTGCACCCCGGGTACTCGCACCCGCCGGTGCCGGACGCTCGGAACTGCAGTGCCCGCCGCTGGTGTCGGTTGGCGCTGCGAGTGGGGTTCGACATCCACAGCGGGACACCGTCGTGGTGCACCAGCAGCTGAAGGTCGGCGTCGCACATCAGACGGGCCACGTCGAGATCACCCAAGTGGGCCCCCGTGCGGGCATCGAACGCCTGCGTGCCGAGTCCGATCGGCAGCGAGGCGTCGAACGACAGCCCGAGCACGCGAGCGAGGGTGGCGACGTCGATGTTGACGAGGATGCCGTGACGGTCCCCACCCGGACGACACAGTCCGTGGTCGTGGGCGTGGTCCAGCATGGTCGTCGCCCAGCGTGACGCGATCTCGTCGGCGTCGAGACGCCGGTCCAGGTCGCGGTCGACCTCGGCGGGATCTTCGGCCGGGGTGCGGGGCTCATCGGCCTCGCCCGCCGCACGGGCGGCGTCCCACGCCTGCTGCACCAGCGCGGCCACCTCCGGCGAGAGCGCAGCGTCGATCCGGCCGCGACCGGCGTCGTCGAACCAGGACCGCCACCACGTCGGCGGCGCGGGCGGCGCCACGACCGGCTCGTCCCCGTCCGCCGCCGGACCGCGCGGATCCTGGGCCGTCGCGTCTCGCACCGACCGGTAGGTGGACAGGATGCGCCCGCTCTGCGGCGGCGTGGTGGACACGACCACCTCGGCGATGGCCGCCTCGTTCTCGGGAGTGACGACGCGTGCCGCAGCCGCGATGACCCCCACCGACCGACGACCTGCGTGGGCGTGCGCCATGAGCGTGGGCAGCTCCGGCTGACGTTGCGCCACGCCCACCAGTCGCCGCGCCTCGCCGGGCGTGAACCCGCCCCGGATCGACAGCCACTGCGAGGTGGTGGTGTAGCCGTGGGCACCTCCCGACCGGTCGAAGTCGGCGACCAGGTCGACCAGACGTGCCGACAGGGCGTGGATCTGCGCGGAGAGGACACCGACCTGCGCATCCAGCTCGGCGAGGCGGAGCTCGTCGCGCACGGCTTCGATCCCTTGCTCGGGGACCTCTCCGCTCCGCTCCTCGACCGCTGCGAACTCCATGCCCCCGACCCTACGGACAGGGTGTGACAGCGAAAGGGTGTGACAGTGAAGAGGTGCGGCAGCCCGGCTGCCGGCAGCTCAGCCGAGCCAGTCGGTGATGGCCGCGATGAGCTGGTCGTCCACACCCTTCAGCTCGTGGCGGGCGCCGGGGATCGTCACCGCGGTGACCGGTCCCTCGACCAACGCCATGGCAGCGGCGAGCTCGTCGGGTGTGCCGAAGGCGTCGCGGTCACCCGAGACGAACAGCGTGGGCACGGACACGTCGGGAAGGTGCTCGGTGCGGAGGCGTTCGGGCTTCCCTGGTGGGTGCAGCGGGTAGCCCAGCAGCACCAGGCCCGCTGCGGGCAGCGGGTCCTCGTGGGTCTCGGCGCCCTTGGCGGTGGCGCCGGTCGCGCCGGCGACGGCCATGGAGCACATGCGCCCACCCATCGACCGGCCACCGAGCACGATGTGCTCGGGTGTGGTCCCCAACCGGTCGCACAGCCCGGCGACGTCGGCGCGCAGGGACGCGATCAGCTTGTTGGCGCGGTCCGGGGCCCGCCGCCCTTCCCGCCGGTAGGGGAAGTCGAACCGCTCGACGTGCAGCGGCGCCAAGCCCTGCTCGATCGCCATCAGCGACGGGTGCTCCGCCGACGTACCGGCGCCCGGCCACAGCGCCACGGCGTGCACCTCGACAGGTCCCGCGGGTCGTCGACGTCGTCCGGGGCTCATCCCAACAGGATGCGTCGTGCCTGGCTGAGCTCGGCGATCCGGTCAGCCGCGCCCGCATCGGCACCACCGTGGTCGGGGTGCGCCGCCCGGAGCTGCTCGCGGAACGCTCGCTGGATGTCGCGCCGCGTCGGCACGGCGCTGGCGCTGCCGCGCAGATCGAGCAGTTGCAGCGCCCAGCCCACCGGGTCCGTGACGGCACCGACGCTGGCAGCGCCGGACTGGCCGGCCAGATGCCCGATGAGACGGACGCCGACGTCGCCACGCCAGCGGAAGCCCTTGCGCACCGCGTCCATGACCGTGGGCCGCAGCGGCGGCGCCACCGTGCCGGCTGCATAGACCGCGCACAGCACGTGCTGCGCGGCCGTGCCCTTCTCGGCGTCGAACTCGAAGCCCAGCTGCTCACCCTCCCCCACCATGCGGTGCACGCACTGCTGCAGCCCGATGTGGTCCTTCTGGAGCCGGTGACGCAGCCGGGGCTGGGCGATGCGACCGCCGTGCTCCAGCTCGTACATGAGGTGCAGCACCTCGTCGTGGAAGTCCTCGGAGAGGTCGGGAGCGAACCGGGCCACGATCCCGCCCAGCAGGATGCCGCCGAATCCGGGTGCGGGATCGGTCGGCAGATCGAGCCGGCCCAGCGCCACACGCCGGGTCGGCGCGATCGGCCGGGACAGGAAGGTCTCGATCTCCGCCAGGAGCATGCGACACGGTACCGTCGCCGACGCCTCGCTCTGCAGTCGGTCCCCGGCGTCGACTCAGCTCCCCGGCCGGAACGGCTGGATCGCTCCGGCAGGGACCTGCCCGAAGCGTCCGGCCTGGACGTCCTCGAGCGCGGTGAGCAGCTCGGCGCGGGTGTTCATGACGAACGGGCCGTGCTGGGCGATCGGCTCGCGCAGCGGCACGCCGCCCAACAGCAGCAGCTCGAGCGCTGCGGTGTCGCCCTGTTGCACCGAGTCCGCGGTCAGCACCAGGTGCTCGCCGTGCTCCAGGACCGCCAGCTGCCCCGCCCGCAGCGGCGCAGCAGCGGTGCCGACGCTGCCGCTGCCCTCGAGCGCGTACACGAGCGCGTTGTGGTCCGCCGGCCAGGGCAGCTCCACCTGTGCGTCCGGGGCGAGTGTCGCGTGCACGACCACGATCGGGGTGTGGGTGGAGCCGGGCCCTCGATGACCGTCGAGCGAGCCGGCGATGATCCTCAGCAGCGCACCGCCGTCCTCGGACGACACGAGCGTCACCTCGTCACCCGCCAGGTCCTGGTAGGCCGGCGAGATCATCTTGTCGCTGGCGGGGAGGTTGACCCACAGCTGGACCCCGTGGAACCGGCCGCCGCTGACGACCAGCTCCTCGGGCGGGGTCTCGATGTGCAGGATGCCCGATCCCGCGGTCATCCACTGCGTGCCGCCGTCCAGGATGCGCCCGCCGCCGCCGTGGGAGTCCTGGTGCAGCAGCACCCCGTCGAGCATGTAGGTGACGGTCTCGAAGCCTCGGTGCGGATGCCACGGCGTGCCCAGCGGCTCGCCCGGCCCGTAGTCGACCGAGCCCATCTGGTCCATGTGGATGAACGGGTCGAGTCGCGACGGGTGGACCCCCGCGAACGCCCGGCGCACCGGGAACCCCTCGCCTTCGAACCCGGCGGGGGCGGTCGTGACCGACACGACGTCGCGGGCCCGGCTGGTGGGCCCGGGGCGCCGCAGTCGAGGAAGGGTGAGTGGATCGGCAGTCACAGCAGGCATGGGTCGCTCCCTGGTGTCGGGCTCCGTAATTCCCCTGATCAGGCAACTACTGAGCACGCAGTCATAGGGGAGAACCCGACGACCACCCGGAGTGTTCCCGCCCCGCTCAGCGGGCGGTGACCGGAGGATCCCAGCGCTGCGACGGCACCGAGACCGGAGGAGGTGGCGGGGTCGCCGCCCGGGGCCGCTGCGGCCCGCGCAGCCGACCCACGTCGATCGCCCGACGGATCTCCTCCGGGCCCAGCAGACCGATCAACGAGCCGTCCGACACGACGACCGCGTGGCCGCCGTTGGAGCGATCGATGCGCAGCACGGCGTCGGCCAGACGCTCGTCGGGGCGCAGCACCGTCGGCGTCGGCGCGGCACCCGACACCTGCGTCGCGGTGGTCGAGGACCACTGCTCGGCCGGGATGCGTCGAACGTCGTGCATCGTCACCACGCCGACGGCACGGCCGGCGGCGTCGGTGATGGCGACCGCCGACTGGTGGGTGTGGCGGAACGGGCCCTCGACGAGCTCGGCCACCGAGGACCACGACGCAGCTCGGGGTGGATCCGCCGCCATCGCATCGCCGACGGTCATGTCGCCCATCGCTCGCGCACCCGAGTAGTGAGCGTGCTCGGCCCGGGCGCTGTTGAACAGGAACCAGCCGATGAGCACGGTCCACAGTCCGCTGACGCCACCGAGCGCCAGGGTCTCGAACACGCCGAACCCGACCAGCGCCAGACCGACGAACTTGCCGGCGGTCGCCGCACCCAGGTGCCCGGCGACACGATCGCCGCGGAGCTTCCAGAGACCGGCGGCCAGGATCCGACCGCCGTCGAGGGGCGCACCCGGCAGCAGGTTGAACACGCCGAGGAAGCCGTTGATGAAGCCCAACCAGGCCAGCAGCGAGACGTACAGCTGGGGGGTGCCGACGGCGTCGAGACCGTAGGCGGCGCCGACGAAGACGGCGGCCAGCCCGAGGCTGGTGGCAGGACCGGCGGCGGTGATGCGGAACTCTGCGCCCGGGGTGGCCGGGTCGTCCTCGAACTGCGCGTAGCCGCCGAACATCCACAACGTGATGCCCTCGACGGTCACGTCGTTGCGTCGGGCGACGACGCAGTGAGCGATCTCGTGGGCGAGCAGCGAGCCGAGGAACAGCAGCGCACCGATGGCGCCGACCGACCAGTACGCCGTGGACACCAGTCCGGGCACGCTGCGGGGCAGCACGAGCGTTGCGAGGGTCCAGGTCAGCAGGCCACCGATGAGCAGCACGCCGAGATCGATCGAGAGTGGAACACCCATGATCCGACCGAGTCGGATCGACCCCTGTCGCATCGCCCTTGCTCCTTCCGAGCCGTCCCGTCGGCGCTCGCCGGGACGAGCACCACGCTACCGACCCCACCGCCGTGCGGCGGGGCAGCCCGAGAGGGTGCTCAGCGACCGCTCAGGCTGGGTCGAACAGTGGGTGGCTCAGGACGAGGCGACGAAGCTGAGCACCCGACGGCCGCGGTCGTCCGCGACGGTGCGATCCCGATCGAGCACGTAGCCCGCCGGGTGCTCCCACGCCTCGAGCTCGTCCTCGGCCGCGCCGGGGTGCTCCACCAGGAACCGGACCAGCGCACCCTTCAGGAACTTGTTCCAGTGCGCGACCGCGACCAACCGACCGTCAGCAGCGGGCTCGAGGAACCGCACCGTGTACACCGTGCGGTCGAGGACGCCGGACCATGCCGCATCGTGCTCGTTCGGCAGCAGGTTCCACACCGGCCCGGGCCGGTCGGCGAGTCGCTCGCCGAGCGCGGCGTCGATGCCCGGCCGCCACCACGTCGACAGCTTGCCGAGCGGACCGAGCGATGCACCCATCTTCAGCTTGTAGTCCGGGATCGGATCGCTCGGTGCCACGACGCCCCACAACCCGGAGAACACCAGCACCGACGCGTCGAGCCGCCGCCGCGCCGCCGCCGGGAGGCTGGCTGCGTCGAGCGCGCCGTAGAGCACCCCGGTGTACCGCTCGATGGCGGGCATCGTCGCCGACGTCGCAACCGCCCGGTCCGCATCGGTGGCCGCTGCGAGGGCCGCGCCCTTCACCCCGAGCAACTTCGCACGCGCCGCCTGGTTGGCGCGCAGCGCGCTGCGCAACGCCGCCGCCACCCGCAGCCGCTGCCCGTCGAGGTCGACCGACATCGACCCCGGCGACCACGGCGGACCGTCACCGCCGGAGGCCTTGCCCTCGGACGGCGGGAGCAGGATCGAACACGCGGACGTCGGCGCCATGGCCGAACATCATCCACCACCGCCCGGCGGCAGCTCGACTCAGCCCCCCGGCGGGAGCGCGACTCAGTCGCCCGGCGGCAGCTCGACTCAGCCGCCGGGCGGCAGCGCGGCCATCGAGTCGGGCGCCACCATCACGCCGCTCGGGTCGACGACCTCGAAGTCGGCTGCGGTGAAGCGGCCGAGGGAGCCCAGGTCCGCTCGGTCCCAGCGGCCGTCGGGCGTGCCGCGCAACCCGAAGCGCTGGTTGGAGGTGTCGCTCATGATCATCCCGTGGGTCTGCAGCCCCTCGGCGATCACACGAGCCTGAGGGCCGAGGCCCTCCAGGTCCGCGTCGGCCCGGAGGCGCAGCCATGCACCCATCGGCGGGGCGTCGGCCGAGTCGGACAGGCCGTCGGTGGCCAACGCCGGCCAGACGAAGCGCGACGACGACAACGTCGGTGCACCCGCCCACACGACGTGGTCCACCCGCCCGGCCACCACCTCGTCGTACGTGAGCGTGCCGGGCAGCAGCGGCAGCCGGCTCGCCGTGGTCGCCGGGCCGCCGAACGACAGCGAGTCCAGGTCCCACCGCGCGCCGGCGTCGGCCTGCCACCGCCCGAACCAGACGGTCACGCCGATCAGCTCCCACATGCTGCGCGCGTCCTGGTCGAGCGCCACGTAGTGGTTGTCGAAGCCGTACGTGGGCATCGACTCGATGTACGCCGGGTCGCTGATCGGATACGGACCCGTGTACGAGCGGGCCGGGTCGCCGCGCATCTCGACGCTGGTGGTCGGCGCGTCCGCATCGACGAGGTTGAACGGCACACCGAACACGACGCCGTCGACCGGCTCGCCGCCGAAGCCCGCCACGAGCGTGTCGTCACCCATCGAGGCCAGCCACCGGTCGCTGTCGGCGGCAACGGGGAGGTCGGTCGCCGTGCGGTAGAAGAACGCCTCGGACGGGAACAGCCGGCCCGTCGGCGGGAACTCGGGGCTGCGGAACTGCGGCGGCCAGCTCAGCACCGCCATCACGATCGCCCCCACCGTGGCGATCACCAGGGCGGTCGAGACGACGGGGAACGAGCGGTGGCCGTCACGGTTGCGGGCCCGCCGGACCAGCAGGCTGATCACGAGCGCCACGGCCGATCCGACGGCGAAGATCGCGAAGAACGCCGGAGCGAGCTGCTGGGACCCGGGCAGGTTGACCTGCGGGCCGACCACCTGGGCCTGAACGAGCATGGCGCCCCCGGCAGGATTCGAACCTGCGACCGTCGGATTAGAAGTCCGGTGCTCTGTCCAGCTGAGCTACGGAGGCCTGGTGGGTTCACGGTACCGGCTCGGCCGCAGCGCTACGGCCGGAGCCGACATGAGCGGGGCGAGGAACCGGATTCGGGAGGTCGCAGCGGCTCGTCTATGATCTCCGCTTCACATGGTGGCCGTAGCTCAGCCCGGTTAGAGCGCCAGGTTGTGGCCCTGGAGGTCGGGGGTTCAAGTCCCCTCGGTCACCCTGAGAGCCCGGCGGCGGACGGCGGTTTTCTGCCCGACGCCGCCGGGTCGCTAACATCAGTGCTCCGTGCCGGTCCGGGCCGACACGGAGATCTGCGCCTCTAGCTCAATTGGCAGAGCATCGGACTCTTAATCCGCAGGTTCTGGGTTCAAGTCCCAGGGGGCGCACAAAAAAACCACTGCAACGACGGGGTTCCGAGCGATCGGGACCCCGTCGGCGTTTTCGTCATCCCACGCTCATCCCACAGTACGTCGGCGGCCTTGACCGCCCCTAGTTGGCGGGTGGTGGACGCACGGCAGACGATTGCGACTCGCCGGAGAAGCATGAAACCCGGTAGAAACTCGGCGGGGAGGCAGCCATGAACAACCGCCGGCTGGCGACTTTCGCTCTATGGGCCAGCATCGGCGGGCTGGTCGCCACGCAGGTCTGGCCAGCACAGTTCTCGACTCTGGTCTTCGTGTCATCGATCGGCCTGGCGGGTTCAGTCATCTACCTGATTGCCAGCGGCCCGAAGCTGGACGAGACGCCACTCGAAGATCTTGACGGTACGGCTTCCGTCGAGATCGCCCGAGGGCCAGCGGAGGTTTGGACCGAACTTCGCCGGCCGGAGTTCGAGCTGAAGCTCGACGACCGAGTGGAGCGTTCGGAGCACGTACCCGGCACGCCGATGGGAGTCGGTGCTCAGCGACTGGTCATCCTCCAGGAAGCGGACGGGAGCCGTCGGTCGATTCTCACGGAGCTGACGGCAGAGACGCAGGGCCGGCACCTGGCGTTCAAGTCGCTCGACAACACCGTTCCAACTACTTCCAGCTTCGATCTGGAGCCCATCGCCGGCGGGACCGCACTGACGTTGACGGTCAACTACCGGATTCAGAAGTGGATGCTGCCGTACGTCCCCACCCCGGAGGCGTTCGCCGTCGAGTACCTAGCGAACGTCAAGCGGGCGATCGAGGCCGGCGGCAACGAATCCCGTTAGCGCCGCAGACCATCCCACGGTTCATCCCACGGACCAGCTCCGCAACCCACGACCTGGGCGACAGAACGGGACCGACCGAAGTCCGAGATCGCAGCTGTTTCAACGATCACGACCCTGGCCGACCAAGTTCGGCCTTCTCTTAATCCGCAGGTTCTAGGTTCAAGTCCCAGGGGGCGCACAACACAGGCACTGCAGCGACGGGGTTCCGAGCGATCGGGACCCCGTCGGCGTTGTCGTGACCGGCCGCGGTCGGCCTACGCAGGCACCGTGGCGTAGACGTCGAACAGGTACGCCCCCATCAACGCCAACATGGCGATCGCGTGGACCAGCGTCGCTCGCCGCGACCGCAGGACGAGCCCGAGCAGCGCGCCGCCCAGGACGAGCAGGCGGTAGGCCAGGTCGGCGTCCATCGGGATGGACTCACCAGCCACGACCTCGCGCAGCAGCGAGACGACCGGCAGCAGCGCGAGCACCCCGAAGAACACCGCCCGCTGGGCTTCGAACTCGTCGAACTGGTCCACCTCGGGATCGACCGTCGGACTGGAGAGGGTCGAGAGCACCATCGCCCCGAACGGCAGCAGCAGGAACAACAGGAACTGCGGAAGGTCCATGTCGGACTGCGACACCGAGATCGACGCGACCCAGAACTCGATGAGCAGCACGGTGAGGAACAGCTGCCAGACGACCACGGTGGGATCCGGGGTGACCGTCCGCCGCTCTCGCAGCGACGTGGCCAGGTACCGGATCGGCGAATCCAGCGCGACGCCGGTCAGCACGCCGACGAAGAACCAGAGGTAGTCCATCTCCGCATTCTGTCGACCGGGGCGCGGCGGACGGTCGACCCTCGCTGGCGGCAGGACGACGACTCGAATCGGCCCGCCGGGTCTCACGCGGCGGCCCCGGCGGCCGAAGGGAGCGCATGAAGAAGCTCGCACTCGCTGCCACGGTCCTCGCCGTGCTGGCCGGTCTCACCGCCTGCCAGAAGGACGTGGCGATGTGGTCAGCCTGTCAGCCTGCCGCCGACGGGAACCCCACCGGCACCGACGGCACGTACGTCCTGGCCTGCCGCAACGGCACCTGGGAACCGGTCATGACCGTCAAGGAATGGCTCGACATCAGCTCCGGCAAGCGCGTGACGATCGCACCGCTCCCCCTGCGCCCCACACCTCCCGCCACCCCAGCGCCCGCGCCCGCGCCCACCACAACCAGCACCACCACCACGACCAGCACCACGGTGGCCGATCGATGGGCTGCACCCCAGTGCTGGGACACGACCGACGACGGCGGCCTCGATCTCGCGCTGGTGGGAGCCAGGAACACGTTGGGCAATGCCAGGTACGCCGCATCGTCCGACGGAAGCTGCACCGGCGACGTCGGCGCGCTGACCGTGGTCGAGGCCGTCGACGAGACTGCCGCCCTCGCGGTGTGCGACACGCTCCTCTCCAGTGGAGTCTTCTTCGTGCTCCCGGTGAGCCAGTCGTGGAACACTGCCCCGGCCGACGGCTGGGTCTGCTTCGAGTACGACCCGGGGGGATGACGCCGTCGTCCGTCTGTCCCCGTCGCGCAGCCCGTGTGTAGCGTCTCCCCGGTGGGAACGCTCGCGACCATCCTCGGACTGCTCGACTCGCTCGACCCGGAGAAGATCCTCCGCAGCGGCGGCTACATCCTCCTGTTCGGCATCATCTTCGCCGAGTCCGGTCTGCTGATCGGCTTCTTCCTCCCGGGCGACTCGCTGCTGTTCATCGCCGGCATGGCTGCCGCAGGCACGCTCGACCAGGCCACACCCGGCGACGCGATCAACCTGAACATCTGGGTGGTGCTCGTCGGCGTCTTCATCGCCGCGGTCGCCGGGGACCAGGTGGGCTACGCCTTCGGCAGCAAAGCCGGTCCCGCGCTGTTCAAGCGGCCCGACTCGCGCTTCTTCAAGCGCGAGCACGTCGAGTCCGCCGAGGAGTTCTTCGAGCACCACGGCCCGAAGGCGATCGTGCTGGCACGGTTCGTGCCGATCGTGCGCACCTTCACCCCGATCGTGGCCGGCGCCGGCAACATGCAGTACCGGACGTTCGTGAAGTTCAACATCCTCGGCGGTCTGCTGTGGGGTGTGGGGGTCACGCTGATCGGCTACTTCATGGGCAACATCGCCATCGTCCACGACAACCTCGAGATCGCCATCCTGCTCATCGTCGCCATCTCGGTGGTGCCCATGGCGATCGAGGTGATCAAGTCCCGCCGCCTGAAGGCCAAGCTCGCCGCCGAGGCCGACGCCGAGGCCTGATCAGCCGGCCAACGCCCGAGCGGCGAACGGGCTGACGCTCAGTTGCGGTGGCAGCAGCGGCAAGGTCACGCGTGACATCGCCTGCGCGCTGCGCACCGCAGCCAGCTGTGCGGAGCTCAGATCGGACAGCCCGAGCCGGTGGCGCATCGTCGTCGGCAGCAGCTCGGTGGTGATCCAGTCGAGCGGCACGAACGCCAGGTCGGGCACGCGGGGCAGGCCGGGTGCGAGCAGCGAGCGGGTGATGTCGCGCGAGTCGGCGTCGGGCTCGATCGTGTGCACTCGCTCGGCCATGTAGGCACCGAACGCGGCCAGGTCCTCGGGCACGAACCGCTCCGGGATCCCGAACGCCTCGGCGACCGCGCGGGACTCGTCGACGTAGCGCTCGCGGTCCACCCGACGCATGCGCCCCAGGTAGCGCCGCTCGACCACCAGGACGGTGTCGACCAGCGTCGCGAGCACCCAGTACATGAGCTGCGGGTCGAGCGCCGAGTAGGGCGAGCCGTCCTGGGTGCGGCCGCGCACCTGGCCATGGACCTGTCGCAGCTCGGCGAGGACCTCCTCGCGTCGAGACGGCGAGCCGAACCCGATGGTCAACATGGCGTCCATGGTGCGCTCGAGACGCCCGAGCGGGTCCGTGCGATACGCGCTGTGCTGTGCGACGCCGGCGGCGACCTTCGGCTCGGCGACCTGCATGATGGCGGCCCGCGCACCCCCGATCAGCACGAACCAACGGCTGTTGAGCCGCCACGACCACGTGCGGCGGTCGTGCATCGCACCCGACGCAGGACGTTGCATGAGCTGCTCCCCCCGGAGACCGTGCCCGACGGTAGCGCGGCTCAGGAGATGCGCACCTCGTACATGGTGGGCCACCACTTCCCGGTGACCAGGTAGCGGTCGGTACCGGGCACGTGTGCGATGCCGTTGGTGACGTCGATGGGGGTGCCGTTGCGCGCGGCGGTGGCTGCCGCGTCCTCGCGCAGCGACGACAGGTCGGCCACGCCGGTGACCACCGCGCAGTCCGGGTCGATGCGCAGCAGCTCGTCGGTCTGGTAGCGGTTCGCCCAGAGCGCGGTGCCGTCCCACTCCAGCTCGTTCAGCTGGTCGGTGTCGCCCCCGACGCGCTGGAGGTCCTGCGAGCCCAGCACCGAGAAGTCCTCGGGGTCCCGCTGGGTCAGCGACGAGGAGCCGTCGGTCATGACCAGCGTGCCGTCGGCCGTGGCGGTCAGGCCCCATCCCTCGCCCTCGAACTCGAACGAGCCCAGGCGCTCCAGCCCGTCGGGGTCCCACTCGTAGGCGACCTCGTCGAGCCAGGTCAGCTGCACCAGACGACCGTCGTCGGTGACCGCTAGGCCCTCGCCGAACTCGTCCGGCGCCAGCTCGACCCGGGCCAGCACCTCGCCGGTGTCGGGGTCCACCTCTCGCAGCGTCGAGGCACCCTCCCGACCGGTCGACTCGAAGAGCCGGTCGTCGATCATCACCAGGCCCTGGGTGTAGGCGCCCGGGTCGTGCGGGATCGCGCGCACCACCTCGACGCGCAGCTCCTCCGGCGTCGTCGGCACGCAAGCCTCGCCGTCACCCCCGGCCGACGCGGCGGACGGCGTGCGCTCGGAGCGCAGCGTCAGCACCACGACCGCCACCAGACCGACGATCAGCACGCCGGCCGCGAGCGCTGCGGCGAGCCGCGCCGAGCGTGTCACGTGGTGGCCACCTTTCGCAGCGCCGTCACCGCCTCGACGTGGTGGGTCTGGGGGAACATGTCGACCAGTTCGACACCGAGCGCCTCGTAGCCGAGCTCGACGAGCAGCCGGACGTCACGAGCGAGCGCCGCCGGGTCACAGCTGACCAGCGCGACCCGGGGTGCGCCCGTGGCCGCCACGACCGCGGCGCCGGCGGCGCCCAGACCGGACCGAGCCGGATCGGCGACCACGACGTCGGCGGGTTCGGGCGTCCAACGCTCGACGTCGGCCTGCACGACCGTGGCCGCCAGCTCCGCCAGGTTCACCCGAGCGTCCTCGACCGACGACGCCGACCGCTCGACCAGTACCGCTCGTCGGGCACCGAGGCCGGCGGCGAACAGGCCGACCCCGCCGTAGAGGTCGACCAGGCGATCGGTCGCCGGTGAGAACGGCTCGACGGCGCGGCGCACGGCGCGCACGAGCGCCTCGGCCCCGTCGGGTCGGGCCTGGAAGAACGAGCCCGCAGAGATCCGGAACCGTCGTCGGGCCACCAGCTCGTGGATCCACGCCTGGCGTCCGGCGGCGAGCTCGTCGGCGCCGACGAGGAGCACATCGGGCGCGACGACGGCATCGCCGACACTCGGGCTCACCACCACGAGCCGCTCGCCGGTGCGTGCACCCACCCGGATGATCACCTCCTGTGCGCCGGGGAACCGCCCGTGGGCCAGCACCTCGCTCACGCCGGGATGCGCCACCCAGCAGGCATCCAGCGGATGCACCTCGTTGCTACGACGACGCCGCAGCCCGGCGCGGCCCTGTTCGTCGACCGCGCAGCGCAGCACCGTGCGGTGTGCGTCGCCCACCAGGTGCTCACCGGCATCCACCTCGAGCTCGGGCAGCCGAGCGATGCGCGTGAGCGCATCGCGCACCACCTCGACCTTCAGCTCGCGCTGCAGCTGCGGGTCGGCGTGCTGCAGGTCGCACCCGCCACAGCCCCGTGCCACCTCGGGGCACGGCGGCTCGACCCGGCCCTCGGCGGTGCCGTCGATCTCCACGGCGACGCCCTTGGCCAACGTGGGTTTGTCGACGGTCAGCTCGACCGTTGCCGTCTCTCCCGGCAGCGCGCCCTGGACCAGCACGACGCGCCCGCCGTCCTGGCGGCCGAGCGCCACTCCTCCGGCGACGAACCGCTCGAGCTGCACCGTCACACGGGTCGGCGGCGACGGGGTCGGCGGCGTGGGGGCCGGGGTGCCCGACGGGCGCGGGGAACGCGAGCGGCGCGACATCGCTCCACCGTAGGGCGACACGGTGGTCGCCACGGCGCAGTCCGGATGTCGGCGACGCGACCCGCGCGGATAGCCTCTCGCGTTCCGACGCCCGCTCCGGAGCGTCGACACACCCCTCCCGGGTCACGCACAGAAGGTGGACACGATGAGCACCCGAGACCTCCAGATCGCCCCGTCGGTCCTTCCTGCGGACTTCTCACGGCTGGGCGAGGAGTGCGTCGCGCTGGAGAAGGCCGGAGTGGACCGCATCCAGTTCGACGTGATGGACGGGGTGTTCGTGCCGAACCTGACCTTCGGTCCCGACGTGATCAAGGCCTGCCGGCCGCACGTCGACATCCCCTTCGAGGCCCACCTGATGGTGGTGAACCCCGACGAGCTCATGCACCAGTACGTCGAGGCCGGCTGCGAGATCGTGATCGTGCACGCCGAGGCATGCACCCACCTGCACCGCACGCTGGCGAACATCCGCGAGCTGGGTGCCAGCCCAGCGGTCGCGCTCAACCCGGCGACGCCGGCCTCGGCGGTCGCGCACGTCATGGACCTGGTGGACCTGGTGCTGGTCATGACGGTGAACCCCGGCTTCGGCGGCCAGGCCTACATCGAGACGATGGAGCCGAAGATCGCCGAGGTCGCGAAGATGATCGAGTTCACCGGGCGCGACATCGACCTGGAGGTCGACGGCGGGATCGGTCCGGCCACGGTCGCAGGCGCCGCCGCCGCGGGCGCCGACGTCCTGGTCGCCGGCAGTGCGCTCTTCCGTGACCCGCTGGGTCTGGAGCACGCCGTGTCGGAGATCCGGGCCCTGGCGGAGGCAGCGCGGGCGTGAGCGCCCCGTGCTGAGGTCCACCACCGGCGCCCGCCGGATCGTGGTGGGCGCCGCGGTCAGCTGCGGCCTGCTGCTCAGCGGGTGCAGCGACGGCACCCCCGAGTTCTGCACCCCGCTGCGCCAGAGCGCCGACCTGCAGGCGCTGGGCGACGCGCTCGACGCCGGCGATCTGGACCTCGCCGGCGCCGAGGCCCAGCGACTGGTCGACCTGGCCGACGAGGCGCCGGCGGACATCCGCGCCGACCTGCAGGCGCTGGGCGAGGCGGTGGTCCAGATCGTCGACCTGCTCGCCGACGAGGCCTCGGGAACCAGCGACGCCGGCGAGCTCGAACGCCGCCGCGAGCAGCTCAACGACGACCTCGCCGAGTTGGATCGGCGCAGCCAGCGGGTCTCGTCCTGGGCGCTGCAGGAGTGTGGCATGCGCCTCGAGTGACGGATTCGGCAGCGAATTCCTCACACCGGCCGGTCCGCGGCCGATGGGGTGTGATAGTCATGTATTCGTCATCTGTTCGCCACATTCGCAACGTACGCTCCGGCAACGCTGCAGATGGGCCTTCCGCCGACGAGTCGGACCGTTCCCGCCGCTCCCCACAGAAGGACTTCCCCCAATGACACGAGGCACCCGTCGGCTTTCCGTCGTCGCCACCATCGTCGTCGCACTCGCCGTCCTGGCGTCCGGCTGCACCTCCAACGGTGACGCCTGGAACTCGGCGGTCATGGTCAACCAGACCCGTCACGCCAACGGCGTGGCCGACGTGCACCTCGACGACGTGCTCACTCGCAAGGCGCAGTCCTGGGCCGAGAACATGGCTGCCAACGGTGTCCGGCACTCGACGCTGACCGACGGTGTCGGCAACAACTGGCGGGTGCTCGGCGAGAACGTCGGCTGGGCGCGCTCCGTCGAGGAGATGCACCAGATGTTCCTCAACAGCCGTGAGCACCGCTCCACCATGCTCGACCGTCGCTACACCCGCTTCGGCGTCGGCATCGCCGTGGTCGACGGCCGCTACTACACCGTGCAGGTCTACGCCGGCTGATCCTGGCGGACCGCCGGATCTCAGGCGCTCCGCACGTCACACTCCAGAAGCGACACGGCCGGCCCCGAGGGGCCGGCCGTGTCGCGTGCTCGTCGTGGCGCGGGTGATGCCCGCGCCCGAGGGCGCTCAGGACTCGTCGAGGTCCTCGGCGATCTGGCCCCGACGCTGGATGACGTCATCGATGATGCCGTACTCCTTGGCCTCCTGGGCGGTGAACCAGCGGTCACGGTCGGAGTCGATGTTCACCTGCTCGGCGGTCTGGCCGGTGTGCTCTGCGATGCGCTCGGCCAGCAGCGACTTGATGTACTTGAGCTGCTCGGCCTGGATGGCGATGTCGGAGGCCTGACCCTGCATGCCCGCGGAGGGCTGGTGCATCATGATCCGGGCGTGCGGCAGCGCGAAGCGCTTGCCCCGCGAGCCGGCGCACAGCAGGAACTGCCCCATCGAGGCGCCCAGGCCCATGCAGATGGTGCCGACGTCGGGGGACACGAACTGCATCGTGTCGTAGATGGCCATGCCGGCGGTGACCGAGCCACCGGGCGAGTTGATGTAGAGCCAGATGTCCTTCTCGGGATCCTCGGCCTCGAGGTAGAGCATCTGCGCGGTGATGAAGTTGGCGACCTGGTCGTTGACCTCGGAGCCCAGGAACACGATGCGGTTCTTCAGCAGGCGGGCGTAGATGTCCGCCGAGGGCTCCATGCCGGTGCCGTTCTGCGCGGTGACGTCAGGGACGCCGGCCAGCGGCGGGAGTGCGGGAGTGTCGAGTGACTGCATAGGGAGGAGAGGCTAACGCGGGTCCGGACATTCCCCGCGCCGGCCGGCCGGGCGTGCCCCGCGGCGAGGCCCCGGACGGCCGCTACGCTGCCACCGACCGTGCGGACGTGGCGGAACTGGCAGACGCGCTGGGTTTAGGTCCCAGTGCCCGCGAGGGCGTGGGGGTTCGAGTCCCCCCGTCCGCACCAGCCGCCGCGGCTCAAGTGCCGCTGAACCAGCCGCGGCGTGCGATGACGCTCAGCGCCGACACCAGGATCACCAGCGGCAGCACCAGGCCCAGCACCACGAACGCGGCGGGCGAGTCGACCCCGCGGACCATCGAGGCGAAGTTCATGCCGAAGTAGCCGGTGAGGAACGTCAGCGGCAGGAACACCGTGGACACCGCGGCCAGCTGCTGCATCACCCGGTTCTGACGGTTGTTGACCTGGTTCATGTAGACGTCCATGACCGCGGAGAGACGGTCCCGCTCCCCCTCGAGCTGGTCGCCCACGTGCGCCAGGTCGACGGCGAGGTCCCGAAGGTGGCGGCGGGCGTCGTCGGAGACGTCCTCGAGCGCATCGATCACCAGGAACCGGCCCGCGCCCACCAGGTCACGGGCCGGGTCGACCGCCCGACGGAACCGGGTGACGCGGTGCCGGACCTGCAGCAGGTCCTCGAGCTGTCGCTTGTCCAGCGGCTCGTCGAGGATCCGGCCCTCCAGGTCGGTGAGCTCCTCCTCGACCCGCTCGAGCGCGTCGGAGAACGTCCCCACCAACGTCGACAGGATGCGCGACAGCAACGCCGGCACGGTGGTGTGCGCCGACACGGCCCGGTCGGCACGGTCGTGCAGCTGCTCGAGGGGAGGGCAGGGGTCGCGGCGGATCGACAGGACGTGACGGGGTGTCACGTACAGGTGCACCTCGATCATCGTCTGGGCATCGGCGGCCACGGCGTACATGACGACGAGCAGGTAGCCCTCGTAGTCCGCCAGACGGGTTCGCTGGTCGAACGCGGCGGAGTCCCGGACCATCTCCTCGTGCAGTCCGAAGAGCTCGGCGAGGCGTGTCAGGTCGTCCTCGGACGGGCCCTGCACGTCGAGCCACAGGACGTGACCGCTGTCCTTGGCGGCAGCGACCTCGGACCACGTGGGCGCCTCGTGGTGGCTGCCATCCATGAGCAGGGACGCACCCTGCAGCACTGCGTCGGGAGCCTCGGCGATCGCCATGGTCCGAGCCTAGGGTCGAGCCGCGACCCAGCCGGTGACGCAGCTCAGCCGGTGACGCCGCGCAGCTGGTCGATGGCCACCGTGATGGCCAGCGAGTGGCAGTCCTGGCCCGAGGCGCTCAGGTGCCATCCGTCGGCGGCGTACGGGCGGTCGCAGCGGGCGAGCCACCAGTCGACCGGGATCCGCGACACCCCGGGCCCCGCGACGACCGCCTGGATGTACTGCGCGACGTCGCGCTCGTTGCGCTGCACCGGGGCCGGCGGGTCGTTGTGGCCGACCGTGTAGACGTGTGCGCCGCGCGAGCCGGCGACGGCGAACAGCTCACGGGCCGCAGCGACGTAGGCCTGCTGTCGGGCCGGATCGGCGCCGCCGGGGAAGAGCGTCGACTGCACGATCACCACATCGGGGTTCCAGCCGTCGATCTGCGGCCGCAGCAGGTCGACCCAGCGGGGCTCGCCCGGCCACGGGTCGAGCAGCGTGCCGCCTGCGGAGCCGATGACACGGGTCTGGATGCCTCGGTCCCCGAGCACCTTGCTGATGCGCTCGTGGAGACGTGGCGTGGTGCCGAACAGGCCCCAGGTCATCGAGTCACCGACGATCAGCACCCGGCGAACCGGGGTGCCGCGGCCCTCCGACGGGCGCTCGGGCTGGCAGGCGGTGAGCACCACCGCGGCGACCAGGGCGACGGCGATCACCAGGGTCGTCCGGGCGCGCCCGCGCCGCGGCGAGGGGTGAGAGATCGGTCCACGCATCGTGTCGGCCATCGGGACCCGAGTGTGACAGCTCGACGCTCGAGTGCAAGCCGCGACGGCCCTTCCCCGGGGCGGACGGGAGGGATTGCCCAGTCGGTGCGTGTGATCAGTCGGTGCGTGTGATCAGTCGGTGCGGGTGATCAGTCGGTGCTGCGCAGGAGCCGACCGGTGAGCGCACCGGTGTGCTCGCCGTGCTCCATGAACGGCACGCCGTTGACCAGCGTGTGCTCGATGCCACGGGCGCGCTGCACGAACCGAGGGGCACCTCCGGGGAAGTCGCGCACGATCTCGGGCAGGTCGAGCGCGAGCGCGTCCAGGTCGATGACGTTCAGGTCGGCGAAGGCCCCCGGGGTGACCACGCCGCGGTCGCGGTAGCCGACGAACGACGCCGTGTCGGCCGTCAGCCGGCGCACCCCCTCCTCGATCGACAGCACCCGCTCGTCCCGCACCCAGTGCGACAGGAAGTAGGTGGGCTGGGAGGCGTCCATGATCTGGGTGGCATGCGCTCCGGCATCGGCCAGACCCATGATCGTGACCGGGGAGCTGATCATCTCGGCGATCGCCGAGTCGCGCTCGTTCATGACGGGCCAGTTGACGATGACCCGCCCGTCCGAGGCGTCGACCAGATCGAGGTAGGCCTGCACGGGTGACACCCCGGCACGCCTCGCGACGGCGGCGACGGAGTCGTCGGGCCCGTACACGTAACGGGCGTGCTCGTCGGCGGGCATCACGTACATCAGCTCGAACGGGGCGACGTCCTTCGACGCACCCTCGTGGACCAGTCGCTCGCGGATCTCGGGATCGCGGATCGCGGCGAGGCGACCCTGGAGGTCGAGGCTGCGCAGCGCCTGGAAGGACGGCAGGTCGTCGATCAGCGTGTTCGCGGCGAAGCTGAACAGCACACCGACGCTGCGGGGCGTGATCTGCGGACGCAGCTGCGCGCCCTGCTCGTTGGCCTCGCGCGCCAGGCGGATCACGCGGCGGTAGTGGTCGTCGAGCGAACGGATCTGCTGCAGGTTGAAGCTGAAGGGCCGGCCCAGCACGCGGCTGATCTCGGCCATCCAGGCGAGCTCCTCGTCGACTCGGTCACCCGGCTGGTTCTCCAGGTTGTAGCGGGGCGCACTCTCGAGCACTCCCCTGCCGAGCTGCGCGAGGGGCGCGGCGATGCGGAAGAACTCCGACGGGTCCGACCAGGTCCCGGGCACGTTGCGCCCGTCGGGCACCCGGTGGAACAACGAGCGGGAGATGGAGTAGCCGAAGGCCCCGGCCTCCATGGCGGCGCCGACCTGGTCGGCCATGCGGGCGAGCTGGTCGTCGCTCGCGACGAAGTCCGGATCGCACGCGGCATCGCCGGCCACGTACAGCCGCACCGCCACGTCGCCGACGTAGCCGCCGGCGTTGATCCCCTTCGGCAGCGCATCGACGGTGTCGAGGTACTCGCCGTAGCTCTCCCAGTCCCACGGCAGCCCGTCGAGGATGCAGGACGCAGGGATGTCCTCGACCGACTCCATCGCCGTGGCCAGCAGGTCCGCCTGGCCCGGGTGAACGGGGGCGAACGTCATGCCGCAGTTGCCCATCACGACCGACGTCACGCCGTGCCAGCACGACGACGACATGGTCGGGTCCCAGCCGACCTGCGCGTCCAGGTGCGAGTGCAGGTCGACGAAGCCGGGCGTGACGAGGCGGCCCTCGGCGTCGATGACCCGCCCGGCGCCGCCGGCATCCACCTGTCCGACCGCGGTGATGCGGTCGCCGTCGATCGCCACATCGGCACGACGCGACGGCCCGCCGGTGCCGTCGACCACCGTGCCGCCCGTGATCACCACATCGTGAGCCATGTGCACCCCCTGAGTCGCCCGCGAGTATGGCAGGCGCACGGTGAGGGGGCGCTGCGAGGCACCGGTAGCGTGATCGCCGTGGGTCCGACCGCCGTGCTCCTCTTGTCCTGCCCGGACCAGCCGGGTGTGGTGGCCACGGTGGCCGACTTCGTCTGGCGCAACGGCGGCAACATCGTGCACGCCGAGCAGCACACCGACACCACGGCGAGGGTCTTCTTCCAGCGCATCGAGTTCGAGCTCGACGGCTTCGCGTTCGACCGCTCCGAGCTCGCCGAGGTCTTCGACCCCGTGGCCCGCCGTTTCGGCATGGACGTCACCGTGCGGTTCTCCGACGACCGTCCCCGCATGGCCGTGCTGGCCTCGACCGCACCCCACTGCCTGGTCGATCTGCTGGGTCGCTGGCACGCCGGCGAGCTGGCGGCAGAGCTCTCGCTGGTCGCCTCGAACCACCCCGACCATGCCGAGCTCTGCGGGTTCTTCGGTGTGCCGTTCCACCACCTCGCGGTCGGCGACGACCCCGCCGAGCAGGACGCCGCCATGCAGCAGCTCCTGATCGACGAGCAGATCGAGCTGGTCGTGCTCGCCCGCTACATGCGGATCCTGTCACCGACGTTCGTGCAGCGCTGGCCGAACCGCATCATCAACATCCACCACTCGTTCCTGCCGGCCTTCATCGGCGCTCAGCCCTACCGCCAGGCGCACGAGCGGGGCGTGAAGATCATCGGCGCCACGGCCCACTTCGTCACCGAGCAGCTCGACGAGGGGCCGATCATCGCCCAGGACGTCGCGCACATCACCCACCGCGACGGGGTCGAGGAGCTGACCCGCAAGGGCCGCGACCTGGAGGTGGTCGTGCTCGCACGGGCGCTGCGCGCGCAGCTGGACCACCGGGTGCTGCCCTGGGGCAACCGCACCGTGGTGTTCGACTGAGCGACACGCCCCGGCCGGTCGGCGGGCGGTCGCGGCGGCAGACTGCGCCGCATGCCCGAGGGTCACACGATCCACCGCCTCGCCCGTGACCTCCAGCGCACGCTGGGCCCCGACGAGGCGCTGCGGGCGTCGTCGCCGCAGGGGCGCTTCGCCGAGGGCGCGGCCCTGCTCGACGGCCAGCGGCTCCGGCGGACCGAGGCATGGGGCAAGTACCTGTTCTGCGATCTCGGCATCGGCCAGGTGCTGCACGTGCACCTGGGCCTGATCGGCAAGTTCCGTCGCAAGGCCGTTCCGGCACCGGAGCCGGTGGGGGCGATCCGGCTGCGGCTCGAGGGCAGCGCCGCGACGTGGGACCTGTCGGGACCGACCCGCTGCGAACTGCTCACACCCGACGAGGTCGAGCGCATCACCGCCCGACTCGGCGCCGACCCGCTGCGATCCGATGCCGATGTCGCCGCCGCCCGGGAGCGGTTCGCCCGGTCCTCCCGGCCGGTCGGCGCGTTCGTGCTGGACCAGTCGGTGATCGCCGGGATCGGCAACGTGTACCGGGCAGAGCTGCTGTTCCTCTGCGGCATCCACCCCGCTCGGCCGGCATCGTCGCTGAGCGACGACGAGTTCGACGAGCTGTGGCGCCGAACCGTCGAACTGCTGCGGCTGGGCGTGCGCATGGGCCGCATCGTCACGACCGACCCCGACGAGATCGGTCGGCCACGGTCGCGCATGCGCGCCGAGGATCGGCTGTACGTGTACCACCGGGAGCGTTGTCGGCGCTGCGGCACCGAGCTGTCGGTGCTGCCGCTCGGCGGCCGGCCCATCTGGTGCTGCCCCGTCTGCCAACCACGCTGAGCGCTCCCCCGTCCCCGGGTGCCCGGGACCGCCGCCGCCCCGGACCGCCCCCGACCCGGACCGCGTGGCCAGCGTGTGCTCCGGTACGGTCCCGATCGTGAAGGTCCAGGAGCTGCCCACGCCCGCGTTGGTGGTCGACGTCGCCGCGTTGGACCACAACATCGATGCGATGGCCGCTGCTCGGCCCGGGCCGGCGCTGCGACCCCACGTCAAGGCGTTCAAGAGCACGGCGATGGCGCGCCACGTCGCCGCTCGGGGCGGCCACCGGTCGTTCTGCTGCGCGACGCTGCGGGAGATGGAGGGCATGGCGGCGGCCGGCCTCGGCGACGACCTGCTGCTGGCCAACGAGACGCTCGATGCGACGCGGCTGGGGTCGTTGGTCCGTCGGGGCGACGCCCGCATCACGGTGGCGGTGGACTCCGACGAGACCGTCGCCGTTGCCGCGGCCGCTGGCGCCGACGTGCTGGTCGACGTGGACGTCGGACTGCCCCGGTGCGGCTGCCTGCCCGACGCGGCCGGGGCCGTGGCAGCCGCTGCTCGGTCGAGGGGGCTCGAGGTGCGCGGGGTCATGGGCTACGAGGGGCACGTGATGGGCGACCCGGACCGCGCCGCGCGCGCCGCCGCGGTGCAGTCGTCCATGGCGCTGCTGCGCTCGGCACACGACGACGTCGGCGGCCTGTCGTCCGCCGGCGGCACCGGCACCTACGACCTGCACGACTGGGCCGACGAGGTCCAGGCCGGCTCGTACCTGCTCATGGACACGCACTACGCCCGGCTCGGCCTGCCGTTCCGACAGGCGCTGTTCGTGGTCGCCACGGTGGTGTCCACGTCGCCGTCGAAGGGCTGGGGTGTGCTCGACGCGGGCCTCAAGGCCTTCGGCATGGACCACGGCGAACCGACGGTGGAGGGCCACGACGTCTTCTTCTGCTCCGACGAGCACACGACCTTCCTGGCCGCCGACGGACGGCTCCCCGCGGTGGGCGAACGCCGACGCATGGTCCCCGCCCACGTCGACCCGACCGTGGCCCTGCACGAGCGCCTGCACCTGCTCGACGGCGACGACGTGATCGACACCTGGCCGGTCGACCTCCGCAACTGGTGACGCCCGCCCCGCCCCTCCGCTGAGTGGTCCAGGTGTGGCGCGTCGACGACGCTCACGGTCGGTGACGCGCCTGAGCTTGCGCAGACGATTGCGAACCAGTGGACCGAGCCGAGCGGGCCCAGCGACCCGGTGACACGGCTCCGCCGCTGAGGTTGTCTCGGTCTCCATGGATGCGGCCGGTCGCCTCGATGCCGAGGCAGCACGTCAACATGGCGTCATCACACGGAGCGAAGCACGCTCGGCAGGTCTCACGGACCGCCGGATTCGCCTCCGCGTCGCCAGCGGGCGGTGGCGACGCGAATCACGGGACGTCTTCGTCGTCGCGGGTGCTCCGCAGACACCTCGCCAGGCACTGCTGATCGCGAGCCTGCGTCACGACGCGGCGGCGTCGCACTGGAGCGCCGCATGGTTGCACGGGCTCGTCGACGCTCCACCCTCCCGACCCCATGTCAGCCGGTCGGCGATGAGCGGCACTCGGGACCGGACCGCGGTGCTCCACCGACTTGCCGACCTACAGGGTCGAGACGTCATCACCGTCGACTCGATCCGGACCACCGCAGCGACGCGCACGTTGCTGGATCTCGGTACCTGCACGGATGCCGCCGACCTTCGCCGTCTTGTCGAGGCCAAGTCCCGGGTCGTGGTGTAGCCGTCGGTGATCCGCGTCGGCCTCTGGGGTTGTTCTACATGGCTTCGGTCAGTTCGTGTCGGGTCACCTCCTCGAGGTCGCCGTCGATGACGCGGAGCCGG